>Ga0247720_100010_pt1 | contig 132441 bp, 136 predicted proteins | sample MSEWel2015_12_15_FD_189078 | JGI IMG/M metagenome (GOLD analysis project Ga0247720, IMG submission 189078) | Subsurface sediment microbial communities from gas well in West Virginia, United States - MSEEL Well Study Marcellus 3H_2015_12_15 | ecosystem: Environmental > Terrestrial > Deep... | reverse complement strand
AAGAATACTTTAAGCAAAATGCTGAAACGATTAAGTTTTGGTTTTAGGAATCGTAATCATTTCATCAAGAAAATTTTCCTGGGATGTTGCCCTCAAAATTTAATCCCACAACTATTGACATAGAGCCAATTGCCCCTTGACAGGGGACAAACTTTGGGCTAAACTACCATCTTGAAGGTCCTTTTAAGTTAGTCCGGTGAGGCTAGCAAGGGAGTAGTATAGGTATACTAGTGGTATGCTAAGCCTGCGCCAACCTTCATGCGCAGGTTTTTTAATGCCCGGAGGAGGGGTTAAGATGGAGCTGGCGGTCAAAGCCAGGATCATGGATGCCGATAAGCTGCGCCGGGCCCTGACCCGCATAGCCCATGAGATCCTGGAGCGCAACCGCGGGACAGGAAACCTGGTCCTAATCGGCATCCGGCGGCGGGGCGTGCCCCTGGCCGAACGCCTGCAGAAACTCATTGAGGAGATTGAAGGGGTGAAGGTACCCTTAGGTATTCTCGATATCACCCTCTATCGCGACGATCTCACTACTTTGAGCGTCCAGCCGGTCGTTCACCGTACTGAGATCCCCTTTAATATCAACAGTAAGAAGGTGGTCCTGGTGGATGATGTCCTCTTTACCGGCCGGACGGTCCGGGCGGCCCTGGATGCCCTGATGGACCTGGGCCGGCCGCAGAACATCCAACTGGCAGTAATCGTTGACCGGGGGCACCGGGAATTACCAATTCGCGCCGATTATGTGGGGAAAAATGTCCCGACTTCCCGTAAAGAAGAGATAGCCGTTCAACTTAAGGAAATCGACGGTGTCGACCAGGTGTTGATCAGGGAACTGCCTCAAGCAGCCGATGTCAGTCCTTGAAATTAGTCCCGCGAGGCTAATAAGGACGGGCGGGAGCAGTCCTCCTTATTAGCCAGTAAGCTGATAAGGAGTTTTTTTATGCCCGGGAAACGGAGGGATTTTGCTATGCGGTTACAACATAAAGACCTGCTGGGGTTAAAGGACCTTACAGCGGAAGAAATTGAACTCATCCTGGAGACGGCAGCCCCTATGAAAGAGATTCTCGGCCGCGATATTAAAAAAGTCCCTACTCTCAGGGGCAAGCTGGTTGTCACCCTTTTCTACGAACCCAGCACCAGGACGCGGACTTCCTTTGAACTGGCCGCCAAGTACATGGGCGCCGATACGGTGAGCATCGCTACCGCCACCAGCAGCATCCAAAAGGGCGAGTCTTTAAAGGATACGGCCCGCACCTTGGCGGCCATGGGAACCGACGCTGTCATCATCCGCCACAGCGCTGCCGGCAGCCCGGCGCTTTTGGCCCGTACCATTGAGGCTTCGGTTTTAAATGGGGGTGACGGCATGCACGAGCATCCTACCCAGGCCCTGCTGGACATGTTTACCATCAAAGAAAAACTGGGCGGCTTTAAGGGCCTAAAGGTGGCCATCCTGGGGGATATCCTTCACAGCCGGGTGGCCCGTTCCAACATCTGGGGCCTGACTAAAATGGGAGCGGAAGTCCGGGTAGTCGGCCCGGCGACCCTGATGCCCCCCGAGGTGGAAAAGCTGGGTGTTAAAGTGTATTACAGCGCCGAAGAAGCTCTCAAAGACGTGGACGTCATTAACGTCTTGCGTATCCAGAAGGAGCGGCAGAAGAAGGGCCTCTTCCCCTCGCTCCGGGAATATGCCCGCCTGTATGAATTAACTCCCCAGCGCCTCAAACTCGCCCGGCCCGGCGCCTTGGTGCTGCACCCCGGTCCCATGAACCGCGGCGTGGAGATTGCCCCGGCGGTAGCCGACGGCCTGCAAGCGGCCATTAACGACCAGGTTACCAACGGCGTGGCCGTACGCATGGCCCTGCTTTATCTGCTGATTGGAGGTGCCAACTGATGGCTATTTTAATCAAAGGCGGGCGCGTAATTGACCCGGCCCAGAATCTGGACGCCCGGCGCGACCTGCTCCTTGAAGGAGATAAAATCGTTGCTCTGGAAGCCGACATCACCCCCACAGCGGGTACAGAGGTAATTGCGGCAGAGGGTAAAATTGTTACCCCCGGCCTGATTGATATGCATGTTCATTTGCGTGAGCCGGGGTACGAGCAGAAGGAGACTATTGCCACCGGTACCCGGGCAGCGGCTGCTGGGGGGTTTACGGCTGTGGCCTGCATGGCCAATACCAATCCTGTGGCCGACAGCGCCAGCGTCATAACCTTTATCAAAGAAAAGGCGCGGCAGGAAGGGGTAGTCCGGGTTTATCCCGTAGGTGCCCTGTCCAAAGGGCTGGAAGGTAAGGAGATAGCGGAAATCGGGGAACTGGCGGCGGCCGGCGCAGTAGCTATTTCCGACGACGGCCACCCGGTAATGAACGCCCTGGTCATGCGGCATGCCCTGGAGTATGCCAAAATGTTCAACCTGCCGGTAATTAGCCACTGTGAAGATACCGATCTGGCTAACGAAGGTCTCATGCATGAAGGCATTTTGTCTACTATCCTGGGCCTTCGGGGGATACCGGCGGCGGCGGAGGAGGTGATGGTCGCCCGGGATCTTATCCTGGCGGAAATTACAGGAGGAAGGCTGCACCTGGCCCACGTCAGCACGGCCGGTTCCGTCCGTCTCCTCAAAGAAGCCAGGATGCGAGGTGTTAAAGTAACGGCTGAAGTTACCCCCCATCACCTCTGCCTGACGGACGAACTGGTCCAGAGCTATGACACCAGCACCAAGGTCAACCCGCCCCTGCGGCCGGCGGACCACGTGGCGGCCGTCGCAGCAGCCCTGGCGGCCGGGGAGATTGATGCCATCGCTTCCGACCACGCTCCCCATGCCGATGAGGATAAAGATGTAGAATACGATTACGCTCCCTTCGGTATGGTAGGCTTAGAGACGGCCGTGCCTCTGGTGGTGACGGAACTGATTCTGCCCGGCAAATTGACCTGGCTGCAGGCGGTACAGGCCTGGACGGTAAATCCGGCCCGGATTTTAAATGTACCCGGGGGCAGCCTGGCGCCGGGAGGGGTAGCTGACGTGACCATCATTGACCCGGAGTTGGAGAAAGAAGTCAATGTCAACGAATTTTACTCCCTGGGTCATAACTCGCCCTTGCATGGCCGCAAGCTAAAGGGCTGGCCGGTAGCGACAATCGTCGGCGGCCGCATCGTTATGGAGCAGGGGAAGGTCATAGAGGATTGACTTATGAGGGCCAACAACCCCGCCACGAAGGCTAATAATTTGGCGAAAGAACCTAACCTCTCCTGCAAGAAGATATCGAAACGTTATTTTAGAGGAGTGAATGCCGGTGCAAGGTTTTTTGGTGCTGGCAGACGGTACGGTTTTTACCGGCGAGGCCTTTGGCTATCTCGGCTGCTGCCATGGCGAAGTAGTTTTCAATACCAGCATGACCGGTTACCAGGAAATCCTGACCGATCCCTCTTACTGCGGCCAGATTGTTGTCCTCACCTATCCCCTTATTGGTAACTACGGTATTAATGCTGAGGATTGGGAATCCGAAGGCCCCCGGGTGGCCGGCTTTATCGTCCATGAAGCCTGTCCCCGGCCCAGCAACTGGCGGGCCACCGGGGATATCGACCATTATTTAAAAGAAAACCGCATCCCGGCCCTTCAGGGGGTAGACACCCGCGCCCTTACCAGGCACCTGCGTCGCCATGGTACCATGCGGGGCATCCTGGCCACAGGAGAAGTTGACGTGGAGGAGCTAAAGACCCGGGCCGCCATGGAGCCACCTTTAAGCGGCCCCAAACTGGTGCCGGTCGTGACCAATAAGGAACCATTTACGGTTGAGGGCGGCGAGCGCCGCATCGTCCTCTATAATTTCGGTGTCAAAGAGAATATCATTCGCTGGCTCCACCGCGTGGGCTGTACGGTCATGGTCATGCCGGCCCGGAGTACGGCGGCTGACATCTTAGCCACCCGGCCCCACGGGGTGGTCATCTCCAACGGCCCGGGCGACCCCAAGGATGTCCCCTACGGGGTGGCTACCATCCGGGAACTCCTGGGCAAAGTACCCATGATGGGCATCTGCCTGGGCCACCAGCTCCTGGCCCTGGCCCTGGGGGGCGATACCTATAAGCTCCCCTTCGGTCACCGGGGCGGCAACCACCCGGTCAAGGATTTAAGTACCGGCCGGGTCTACATCACCTCCCAGAACCACGGCTACGCCGTCCGGGCTGAAACACTACCGGGAGAAGTGGCCGTCTCCCATATCAACCTTAATGACGGTACCGTTGAAGGCTTGCGTCACCGGCAGCTGCCTATCTTTTCCGTCCAGTACCACCCCGAGTCTTCTCCGGGCCCGACGGATTCCGAGTACCTTTTTCATGAATTCATTCAGATGGTAGATGGCAATCGGAGAAAGGAGGGCCACTGAGATGCCGGTTAAACCCGGGTTAAAAAAGATTATGGTCATCGGTTCCGGGCCCATTATCATCGGCCAGGCGGCGGAATTTGATTATGCCGGCACCCAGGCCTGCCGGGCTTTAAAGGAAGAAGGAATGGAGGTTGTCCTGGTCAATTCCAACCCGGCCACCATCATGACCGACCGGGACATGGCCGACCGCGTTTACCTGGAACCCCTGACCCTGGATTTTGTAGCGAAGATCGTCCGTAAGGAGCGGCCCGACGGTCTGATCCCCACCCTGGGGGGGCAGGTAGGGTTGAACCTGGCCCTGGAGCTGGCCGAAGCCGGCGTCCTGGAGGAAACCGGGGTAGAGCTGCTGGGAACGCCTTTAAAGGCCATCCAGCGGGCTGAGGACCGGGAGCAGTTCAAGGCCATGATGCTGGAACTGGGGGAGCCGGTACCCGAGAGCCGGATTGTCAACACGGTCGAGGAAGCCCTGGCCTTTGCCGGGGAAATCGGCTACCCCGTCATTGTGCGGCCGGCCTATACCCTGGGCGGTACCGGCGGCGGGGTGGCCCGGAGTGAGGCGGAGCTGGAGGCCATCGCCCTGAAGGGCCTGAAGCTAAGCCTTATCAAACAGATCCTGGTGGAGCGCTCCGTCGCCGGCTGGAAGGAGATCGAGTACGAAGTCATCCGCGACGGGGCCGATAACTGTATTACCGTCTGCAATATGGAAAATATTGACCCGGTAGGCATCCATACCGGCGACAGCATCGTCGTCGCCCCCTCCCAGACCCTCTCCGACCGGGAGTACCACCTGCTGCGCCGCTCGGCCCTCAAGATCATCCGCGCCCTGGGCATCGAAGGGGGCTGCAATATCCAGTTCGCCCTGGATCCCGGCAGCATGCGTTATTACGTCATTGAGGTTAATCCCCGGGTCAGCCGCTCCAGCGCCCTGGCTTCCAAGGCTACCGGCTATCCTATTGCCCGGGTGGCCACCAAGATCGCCTTAGGTTTAACCCTGGATGAGATTCCCAATGCCGTCACCCGGGAAACCAAAGCCTGCTTTGAACCGGCCCTGGATTATGTCGTCGTGAAAATCCCGCGCTTTCCCTTTGATAAATTCTCCCTGGCCGAGCGCCTCCTGGGCACCCAGATGAAGGCCACCGGGGAGGTAATGGCCATTGACCGCACCTTCAGCGGCGCTCTCTTAAAGGCCATTCGTTCCCTGGAATTAAAGCTTGATGGTTTAAGGGTACCGGCCTTCCAGCGTTTCAGCGACGGCGCCCTGCGCCGCAAAATGGCCGAGGCCGACGACGAGCGCCTGTTTGTCATTGCCGAAGCCCTGCGCCGGGGCTGGACCATTGCATCAATCCATGAAATCACCGGCATTGACCCGTATTTTTTAGGTGAGATTGAAAAAATTGTTGCCATGGAAGAAAAACTCATAGCGGCAGGCCCTACCCTGGATGGGGCCACCTTAAGGCGTGCCAAGGCCATGGGTTTCAGCGACGGCGAGATTGCCAACTTTACCGGCCTGCCGCCGGCGGCCATAGCCCGGCAGCGGCGGGAAGAGGGGATCAGGCCCACCTTTAAAATGGTGGATACCTGCGCAGCCGAGTTTGAAGCCGTTACGCCCTATTATTATTCCAGCTACGACGTTGAAGACGAGGTCCGGCCCCTGAACGGCCGCAAAGTTGTGGTCCTGGGGGCAGGGCCCATCCGCATCGGCCAGGGGATCGAGTTTGACTACTGCTCGGTCCATGCCGCCTGGGCCCTGCGCCGCGCGGGTGTACACCCCATAATGATCAACAACAACCCGGAAACGGTCAGCACCGATTTTGATACCTCCGACCGCCTTTACTTTGAGCCCCTGACACCGGAAAATGTCTTGAACGTCCTGGAACAGGAGCAGCCGGAAGGGGTGATTGTCCAGTTCGGCGGCCAGACGGCCATCAACCTGGCCAGGGTAGTGGCTGATGCGGGCTTTAAGGTCCTGGGTACTACGGTGGCCGATATTGACCGGGCCGAAGACCGGGAAAAGTTTGACGCCCTGTTAAATGAACTCCAGATCCCCAGGCCCCGGGGCGGAACGGCGACTTCCGTAGCCGGGGCGGCGAGGATTGCCAAAGAACTCGGCTTCCCGGTGCTGCTGCGGCCTTCCTACGTCCTGGGCGGCCGGGCCATGGAGATCGTCCACAGCGAGGGCGAGCTCCTGGAGTATGCCACCACCGCCGTGCGCGTCGCCCCGGAACACCCCATCTTGGTGGATAAATACCTGCCGGGGACCGAGGTAGAAGTGGACGCCGTCAGTGACGGTGAGACAGTCCTAATCCCCGGCATTATGGAACACGTCGAGCGGGCCGGCGTCCATTCCGGTGACAGCATTGCCATTTATCCGGCCCACAGCTTACCAACGGGAGTGGCCGAAAAAATTGTTGCCTATACCCAACAGCTGGCCCGGGCCCTGCGCGTTCGCGGCCTCCTCAATATCCAGTTCGTAATTCACCAGGGAGAAGTTTACGTCCTGGAGGTCAACCCCCGTTCCAGCCGGACGGTGCCGTATCTTTCCAAGATTACCGGCGTGCCCATGGTGGCCCTGGCTACCAACGTCATGCTGGGCAAAAGCCTGCCGGAGCAGGGCTACCGGGGCGGTTTAATGCCGCCGCCGGATTTTACCGCCGTGAAAGTCCCCGTCTTTTCCTTCGGCAAGCTCCTCCAGGTGGATACTTCCCTGGGACCGGAGATGAAGTCCACCGGCGAAGTTATGGGTATTGATCCCGTCTATGAGAGGGCCCTTTACAAAGGCTTGCTGGCTGCCGGTTGCACCATTCCCGGCCGCGGGACCCTTCTGGCTACCATTGCCGATAAGGACAAGGCGGAAGCGGTCCCCATTATCAAGGGTTTTGCCGAACTGGGCTTCAAAGTGGTGGCTACCGCCGGTACGGCCGGCGCCCTGGCCGCGGCCGGGCTCTTCGTGGAAAGGGTGGGTAAGATCCGCGAAGGTTCGCCCCACATCCTGGATTATATCCGCGAAGGGAAAATCCACTTCGTCCTCAACACTCTGACCCGGGGCAAGATGCCCGGGCGGGACGGCTTTAAGATCCGCCGCGCCGCAGCCGAACTGGGCATCCCCTGCCTGACCTCTCTGGACACGGCCCGGGCCCTGCTTAAAGTCCTCCAGTCCCTGAAGTCCGGGGATGAATTTGAACTAAAACCCCTGCAGGAGTATGTATCCCGCCCTTAACCCATAAAGTGAGATTGCCGGACAGGAGATGATCTTCATGCCAGCCAGAGATAAAATAATCGTGGCTTTGGATGTTGCCAGTCTGGCGGCCGGTGAAAAGCTGGTAGACCAGCTTTTCCCTTACGTCGGCATGTTTAAAGTAGGCCTGGAGTTTTACACGGCCGCCGGGCCGGCAGCCATCCGCATGGTTAAAGAGCGGGGCGGCAAAGTCTTTGCCGACCTGAAGCTCCACGACATCCCCAACACCGTGGCCGGCGCGGTCCGGGCTCTGGTGCGCCTGGGGGTGGACATGCTCAACGTCCATGCCGCCGGCGGCAGGAGCATGATGGAAGCTGCGGTAGCGGCTGCCAGGCAGGAAGCGGAGGCGGCCGGACGCCCGGCTCCTTTCATCCTGGCCGTTACCGTATTAACGAGCCTGGATGGGAAAGCTTTAAGAGACGAGGTAGGCATTGAACGGGAAGTAGAGGAGCAGGTGGTCCGCTGGGCCAGGCTGGCTAAAGAAGCGGGGCTGGACGGGGTGGTGGCCTCGCCCCGGGAGATCCGGGCCATCCGGGAAGCCTGCGGTCCGGAATTTCTCATTGTAACGCCGGGAGTGCGTCCGGCGGGAGCCGACCGCGGCGACCAGCGCCGGGTTATGACCCCGGCCGCGGCCCTGCAGGAGGGGGCTTCTTACCTGGTAATCGGCCGCCCCATTACCGCTGCCCCCGACCCGGCTGCCGCCGCCAGGGCCATCGGGGAAGAAATGGAGGGCGTTATATAACGTTATGAAGGATTACCTGGTGCGGGCTACGGCGGGCGAGGGCCAGATCCTGGCCATAGCGGCGCAAACTACCCTGCTGGTGCAGGAAGCGAAGGACTTGCACAACACTTCGCCGACGGCGACGGCGGCCCTGGGTCGGGTGTTGACCGGGGCAGCCCTGATGGCGGCAACCCTCAAGGAAGGTCAGAGTATTACTGTACGCATCCTGGGTGACGGCCCCCTGGGCAGCATTGTGGCTGTGGCTCGCCCGGGGACGGTGAAAGGCTATGTGGCGGAACCGGGGGTAGACCTGCCTTTGAGGCATGACGGCAAGCTGGACGTCGGCCGGGCGGTAGGCAGGGGAATGATGTATGTGGCTAAAGACCTGGGGTTGAAGGAGCCTTACAACGGCAGCGTGCCGCTTGTTTCCGGCGAGATCGGGGAGGACCTGGCCTACTATTTTACCGCCTCCGAACAAAAACCTTCAGCCGTGGGGTTAGGAGTCCTGGTAGAACCTGGCGGAAAGGTGGGGGCTGCCGGCGGTTATCTTTTGCAGCTTCTGCCGGGATCGGCCGAAGGAACAGCTGCAACCCTGGAAAAAAATATTGAGGCGGCAGGCCCGGTGAGCCGCCTCATCGCCCGGGGGCACACGCCGGAAGATATCCTGGCCCTGCTTCTTAAAGGATTTTCCCTCAAAATCCATGAGCGTCGGCCTTTACACTACGCCTGCGATTGTTCCCGGGAGCGTTTGAAGGATATTCTCCTGGCTTTAGGGCCGGGAGAACTACAAAAGCTCCTGGAAGAACAGGGTGGTGCCGAGGCCCGGTGCGCCTTCTGCAGCCGGACATATCGTTTCAGCCGGGAGGAAGTGGCTGAACTTCTCGCTTACGCCCGGACGGTGCAGGAAGAATCATAGCCCCCGGAGTATTGGCAGCTTAATTTACCGGCGAAGGGGAGCTATTTCCTGCCAACACGGGAAAAATAACAATATAACTTACAGCGCGCAAATTAGTGCACCTGTTTGAGGCTCTGCTGCGCAGCAACCAGTTTTACATGCCCTAAGGGCTTAAGGAGGGATTAGTTTAGCACTACTTATTGCCATTAATATTTGGTAATGAGATGGTTTTTATTGTCTTTTCTTAATCTAAACAGATTACCCTTTTACCGAGGTGATGTTTATGAAAATTCTTGGCGTGGTCGGCAGTAATAGGAAACATGGCAATACATCCGGTTTGGTGAAGGCAGCCTTGCAGGCTGCTGAAAAAGAGAATGCAGATACTGCGCTAGTTTTTCTAGGAGATTACTCAATTCAGGACTGCGTAGGATGTGAAGGGTGCAAAGATACAATGCGGTGTGTCATCAATGATGATATGCAGAAGCTATATCCCCTTTTATTGGAAGCTGACGGGATTATCCTGGGGTCCCCGACCTATTTTTACAATATTACCGCTACTATGAAAGCTTTTATAGACAGGTGCTACTGCTTTGAAGCGTTTGCAGTGGATGATCGGGCCAGTTGGGTGGGGCTTCATGAAGCCTTGGGCATTAAGTATGCTGTTGTTATTGCTGTGTGCGAGCAGCATGATGAAGCAGATATGGGTTTTACCGCTGAAGCCATGATAAAACCCCTGGAAGCATTAGGATACAGAATCATCAGCACTATAAAAGCGATTGGTTATTTTAAGGCGGGAGAAGCTTTGCAGGACGAAAGGGCTGTGGAGAATGCCCGGAATGCCGGAAAAAGGCTGGCAAGAACCATCAGCCTTCGTAAGGAGGTAGAAAGGAAAATGCAGGAAATAATCTAAAAGAGAAAGTATTTCCTGTAACGCGGAATCGTCTCCACATCCCGGTGTTCATTGCGGATCAGATCAATATACGGGTAGCGGGCAACTTTAACGCGAATCTCCTTCTGCGGCGTACCCGGGGTTCCCCAAATCAAGGTTAGCTCTTTTCCTACCTCTGCATACCTGGGGTTAATAAACCCGAGAGATATCATCCTGTTGTAGTAATAGCTGCAAATTCGGCCGGTACTGATGCCGACCATCTTTCCATCCGCCATGACCTTGTCCGCGCGGTAAATAAATCCTTCGTCGGGCCATCCGGCAATATTTTCCTGATAAGCTATATCTAGCGGCTCAGCATCAATTCTTTCGCAGGGTTCCACTTCCCTGCCCCGGAACTGAGTGGCATACACAGCGGCGATATCCTCTGCGTTCCACTCCAGGGTGACTACAGTCCGCGGGGGATTTTGAGCAATCTTCTCCAGGGCCTTCCTGCCGGGAAATTCATGATTGAACTTTACAAGGTGTCCCCAGCCGACATCGTAAGGGGTCACAAAGCGGACGTCCAGGTCGTCCCCAACGCTTCCCCGCAGCCGGCGGTTTATATTATAAATAGCAATATCAGGACGGTCTTTTAGGTAGACAGAGAGCCCCCCGTCAACCGCATAACGGCCCTCATCAGATTCAAACCAGGGGAGGGGATAATGAATATGGATGTTAGGGAACCCGCCTTCGGTATGGCTCAGGCAATAAGCATGGAAACCGAGCTTTTTCGCCCCAAATGACCTGCCTGACTCCCAGATCCGTTGATAGACCTCTTCAAAATCTTCCATGGGGTCGTGGACTTCATAGGCCAGATTTCCGGTCATACCCAGCCTGATTACCCTCATATCCTTGCCGTTGATTTTTGTCATGCGGTGGGTGGCGAATTTGATGTCGTGCAGGTCACACTCGCAGGCCTTCTCCAGGATTTCCAGCGATTTTTCCCCTACGATCTGGATAAAGTATTCCCGTCCGGTGATGTCTTCGCCTTCTACGTCCATACCGCTTGTTTTAACGAGATAATCAATGGGAGGGTTCAGCCAGTAGGTGCGGAAGGTATCCTCCGCAATTTTGATCACCACGCCGTCTGTGAGGATCTGCCCTTTTTCATTGCAAATGACGGCATGCCGGATTCCTTTTTCACCTAGATTGGTAAAATCGTTAACACAGACAGAGTTCAAAAAATTCACCGCATCAGGGCCTTTTAAGTCATAAACCGGCGAGTTCATTAGACTGAGTCCGATCCAGGCGGTGGTTTTTGAGGCCAAAATCTCCTCTTTGTATCCTGTGTATTCAAAGGGAACAATCAGTCCTGGACCCAAAGGAAATAATAGAGTGGCACCTTCATACACCGGACTGTTTGGTGAATACATAATCCCATCTCCTTTTTAGGATAAATTAAATAAATTCACACCTCTGGCCTGGAGCAACCCGGATATCCGGTTTATGTTGTATCATCGAATAGCTCCACCTACCCACGCCACAAACTGGTTTGCCTTCCGCTCTCCTGTCGAAAAACTAAGGTAAATCCGACTTTCCTCCTCATGTTTCCGGTTCGGCCGCGGCCGGTCTGTCTTCCGGTCTATATCTATCATAACACTGCCCGTGGTCCCGGATCATCGTCAGTATGATCAGAAACCGAGCTTGTTTTTTCGTCATTTTTGCACAAGGCATCAACAAAAAGGGCAACGCCGGGATAGACGGGGCACTGGCAGCCACAAATATCACCCGGGGGAATAAAGCTACGTCAGCGGGGCGGCTCGTGCTTATTTATTCCGCTGGCGTTACAAAAACCGTCCGCTGGTGGTCGTAAATGACCATGCCGGGCCTGGCGCCGGCGGGTTTGCGGACGTTTTTCACCAGGGTGTAGTCGATCGGCACCCGGCTGGATTGGCTGGCACGGCTGTAGCGGGCCGCCAGGCGGGCGGCCATTTCCAGGGTGGGGGCGGGCACTTCCCGGCCTCCGGTGCGGATAATCACATGGGAGCCGGGGATGTCCTTGGCATGGAGCCAGAGGTCGCTTGAAGCGGCATATTTTAAGGTCAGCCAGTCGTTCTGGCGATTATTTTTGCCGACCAGGATTTTAAAACCATCGGGTGAAGTAAATTCCAGGGGCCGGGAGGGCCGGGCGGCATCTTTTTTATCACCCTTTTTTCCCGGCTTTTCTTTTTCCTTTTCTTCCGGCAGATACCCTGCCTGACGCAGCTCCCGCCGAATTTCCGCTAGGTCGTCGAAGTTTACAGCCATGCTCAAGGCCTGGGCGATGCTTTCCAGGTAAGCTATCTCGGCGCGGGTTTGTTCCAGCTGCTCTTTAGCCAGGCGGGCGGCATTTTTGGCCTTGTTGTAGCGGTGGAAATACATCTGGGCGTTTTCGGCCGGTGTCAGAGACGGGTCCAGCTCGATGGTTACCATTTCGCCCGCCGGATCATAGAAGTTGGGGGCCGTTAAAGTAGACTGCCCTTTTTCCAGACGGTAGATATTGGCTGTTATGATTTCCCCGGCCAGGCGGAATTTTTCCGCGCCGGCAGCCTCAGCCACCGTAGCCGCCTGCAGTCCTTCTTTTTTATAGCAGCGTTTCAATTCCCGATCGAGGATATGCTCCAGGCTGCGCCGGGCTCCTTCCAGGAGCTGCCGTTCCCGCCGGGCTTGATAAAAACTGTCGCAGGCGGCCGAGGGGGTTGGAAAAGGCTGCCGTGGTAATCCCTCGTACTGGTGTAGTTCAAAGGCGGCAAAGGCCAGAGGCTGCCGTTCCTGGCCCATGACGACGACCGGTTGCCAGGCCTCAGGGCTGGCAGCCGCCACAACTTCCCGGAGGGCCTGATAAATACGGGCCAGTTCGTATTCGCCGCAGCTTTCCATGGTTGTTCCGGCCGGCAGGCCGGCGCGGCAGACGACTTCCCGGGCGGTTTCCGGTCCTAATCCTGCGAGTTTTTCCACCAGCAGGCGCTCCAGGGGTGTATCCCAGGGGCTTTCCCACAGGAGGCGGGTAAAGGCTTCGGCATCAAGGCCGCGGGGATCGGCCTTAACCTGAGCCGGCGGCGGGACATAAGGGCGCCCGGGCAGGACTTCCCGGTGGCGGCTGACGGCGTGGGTGTAACGGCGGGCAGCGTCAATAATGCTGCCCTCGGGGTTAAGGAGAATAATGTTGGAGTGCTTGCCCATGATTTCAGTTACCAGTTGCCGCGTCGCCGGCCGGCCCAGTTCATCGGTCGTATGAAAATGGAATAACAGGACTCGCTCCAGGCCCGGCTGCTCGACGGCCGCCAGGGTTCCACCCTCCAGGTGCTTGCGCAGGACCATGCAGAAGAGGGGTGGTGTGACGGGATTGGTAAAGCCGGCCGCCGTTAGATGCACCCGGGCCTGGTCGGCCAGGCTGCAGAGGAGGAGTTTTTTGGTGTCGCGACCTTTACGCAGGTGGAGAATGATGGTTTCTTTTTCAGGTTGAAAGATGCGGTCAACACGGCTGCCTATCAGCCCGGTTAATTCTTCCTTGATGGCAGCAAGGAAAAGACCATCAAAAGCCATTACATCTCGCCCCTTCCCCCATAGTATACCATGCCCCCCGCTGACTGGAAACTCCCTGCCCGGCTGTTCTTTTCTTCCAGGGACAGGCATAGACTGATGGTGATTCTGGAAGAAAGAAGGGACGAGGGGAATGCAGTCACGTCTTTGGTACCAGATGAGTCCTGACGAAGCCTTGCAGGTTTTGCAGTCAGACGGCCAACGGGGCCTGGCAGGGGCGGAACCACGCCGGCGCCTGGAGGAAGCCGGTCCCAACCAGCTAAAGGCCAAACCGAAGGTACCGCCTTATATAATCTTCCTGAACCAGTTTCAAGATTTCATGGTCCTGGTGTTACTTGCGGCTACTGCTGTTTCGGCCTTTCTTGGGGAAATAGCCGATGCTATAACCATTGTGGCCATTGTGGTTATCAATGCCATCCTGGGCTTTATCCAGGAATACCGGGCCGAACGTTCCCTGGAAGCTTTAAAAGAAATGGCGGCGCCGGAGGCACGGGTGCGGCGGGATAATGAGGTGCGGCGGGTACCGGCGCGGGAGGTCGTCCCCGGCGATATTTTGCTCCTGGAGAGCGGCGACCGGGTGGCGGCCGACGCCCTGCTCTTAAAAGCCGTTAACCTCCAGGCCGATGAGGCGGCCCTCACCGGCGAGTCGGTTCCGGTCCATAAAGTGCCCGGTCCTCTGCGAGGACCGGTAGCCGTCGGCGACCGGCGCAATATGGTCCACCAGGGGACGGTGATCACCAGCGGCCGCGGCGAGGCTGTAGTGGTAGCCACAGGAATGAACACGGAAGTAGGGAAAATTGCCGGCCTGCTCCAGGAAGTGGAAGATGAAGATACCCCTTTACAAAAGCGCCTGGCTGCCTTAGGCCGCTGGCTGGTGCTGGCCTGCCTGGCTATCTGCGCTGCTGTGGTTAGCATCGGCACCTTCCGGGGCGAAGAATTGTATAGTATGTTCCTGGCCGGCGTAAGTCTAGCCGTGGCAGCCATCCCCGAGGGCCTGCCGGCCATTGTCACCGTATGCCTGGCCCTGGGGGTACAGAAGATGGTGCAGCGCCAGGCCATCATTCGCAAGCTGCCGGCCGTAGAGACCCTGGGATGTGTTACGGTGATTTGCTCGGACAAGACCGGGACCCTCACCCAGAACCAAATGACCGTGCGCTGGGTCTGGGCCGGCGGCAGGAGCCTAATGGTGAGCGGAACTGGATATATTCCCCAGGGTGAATACCTGGACCAGGGCCGGCGGGTGACCGTGGCAGGCGACCTTAAAATGCTGCTCAGCATTGCCGCCCTGTGCAACAACGCCGTCCTGCAGAAGGCCGGCCTGACCATTGGCGGCTGGCTGCGCCGGAACGGCGGCCGGGAGAGGGCCGGTGAGGGACCAAAGAACCGCAACAGCGGCAGCTGGAGTATCAGCGGCGATCCTACGGAAGGCGCCCTGCTGGTGGCAGCTGCCAAAGGTGGTCTCTGGCGGGAACGGCTGGAACGGGAAGAACCCCGGGTGGCCGAAATTCCCTTTGATTCCGGCCGCAAGCGCATGAGCGTCATCTGCCGGGCCGGCCGGGGCTTACGGGCTTATGTCAAAGGGGCCCCGGATGTGATCCTCGACCTCTGTGACCGGATCCTCGTGGACGGCAGGGTCCTGCCCCTGGATGCCGCCCGGCGCGAGCTCATCAGAGCCGAGAATGAGGCTATGGCCGGGCAGGCCCTGCGGGTCCTGGCCCTGGCTTACCGCGACCTGGAGGCGGGAGCGGAATTAAATGGAGAAACGGTAGAAAAGAACCTTATCCTGGTGGGCTTAATGGGTATGCTGGACCCGCCGCGGCCGGAAGCGGCAGCGGCCATCCGCGTCTGCCACCAGGCGGGAATTAAAGTGGTTATGATTACCGGCGACCACCAGGTAACGGCGCGGGCCGTGGCCAGGGAACTGGGACTGCCGGCAGGAGAAGGTCAGGTTTTAAACGGCCGGGAACTGGAAACGATGACCGATGCCGAGCTGGCCGGGGTGGCCCCGGAAATCAATGTTTACGCCCGGGTTTCGCCCCACCACAAGCTGCGCATCGTCCGGGCTTTAAAGGCCGGCGGCCATATTGTGGCCATGACCGGGGACGGGGTCAACGATGCTCCGGCCATTAAAGAGGCTGATATCGGCATTGCCATGGGCCGCAGCGGCACCGACGTGGCCAGGGAAGCCGCCGCCATGGTCCTGGCCGACGATAATTTCGCCACTATTGTGGCCGCCGTGGAAGAGGGCCGCGGCATTTATGATAATATCCGTAAATTTATCCGCTACCTGCTGTCCTGTAATATCGGGGAAGTATTTACCATGTTCGTGGCGGTTGTCAGCGGCCTGCCCCTGCCCCTCTTACCCATCCAGATTCTCTGGATGAACCTGGTTACCGACGGCCTGCCGGCCATGGCCCTGGGGGTGGACAACAAGGAGCCGGGCTTGATGCAGCGGCCGCCCCGACCGCCCGGAGAAAGTGTTTTCGCCCGTGGTTTGGGCAGGGGCATGGCCGTCCTGGGTCTCCAGATCGGCCTGGCCACCCTGGCCGTATTTATCCTGGGCCTGTACCTGGGCGATGGCGATTTACTCACCGCCCGCACCCTGTCCTTTACCACCCTGGTCATGGCCCAGCTCTTCGCCGTCTTTGAATGCCGTTCCGAACACCTTTCCCCCTTTGCGGCAGGCTATTTTTCCAACCCCTACCTGGTGCTGGCCGTAGCCTGTTCAGCCGCCATGCAGCTCCTGGTACTTTACATACCCCTGCTCCAGGCCGTCTTTAAAACAGTACCTTTGAACTCCTTCCACTGGGGTATAGTTATCCTGGCAGCCGGATGGCGCACCATCCTCCAGGCCATATATTACTACCTGTTGGCCCCGGCCAGGCGCCTGGTGTGGCAGAGATAAAATAAAGGTGGTAAAAATTAAAGGGTAATGTTAAAATAAGAGCATCAAATGCCGTGAAAGATAAGGGTGATTGCCGTTGCATTTTGTCAAGATGCATGGCCTCGGGAATGATTTTGTCCTGGTAAACGCCCTGGAAGAAAAATTGCCGGGCGATTTAGCCGAACTTGCCCGGCGGGTCTGCCATCGCCGTTTTGGTATTGGCGCCGATGGCCTTATCCTGGTATTGCCTTCAGTCCGGGCGGACTTAAGGATGCGCATTTTTAATCCCGACGGCAGTGAGCCGGAGATGTGCGGTAATGGCATCCGCTGTTTTGCCCGCTATGCCTATGAAGCAGGGCTGGTCCGGGGACCGGAAATCCAGGTGGAAACCCTGGCCGGGATTATAAAGCCCCGGCTGATCCTCAAGGACGGTAAAGTAGCCGGCGTCCGGGTAGACATGGGCGAGCCCCGCCTGGAGCGGAGCCAGATTCCCATGGCCGGGGAAGGTTCCCCGGTGCTGGACGAGCCGGTGACGGTGGCCGGTACCACCTGGCGGGGAACCTGCGTGTCCATGGGAAACCCCCACTGCGTTTTTTTTGTTGCGGATGTGGAGGAGGCTCCCGTGACTACGGTAGGACCGGCGGTAGAAAACCATCCCCTCTTTCCCCAGCGCACCAACGTCGAGTTCATTGAGGTCCTGAACACCGGCGAGCTAAAAATGCGCGTCTGGGAGCGGGGGGCCGGGGAGACCATGGCCTGCGGTACCGGCGCCTGCGCCGCTGCTGTTGCCGGGGCCCTCACCGGCCGCAGCAACCGGGAAGTGACGGTCCACCTGGCTGCCGGCGACCTGCAGATAGAATGGTCAAAGGATAATAATCATGTCTACATGACCGGACCGGCAGTAGAAGTCTTCCGGGGTGATTTCCCCCTTTCTGAGGACTAAAACCGCCACTGCAGGTGGCAGGTAATATCGTTTACCGAGGCAAAGCTTTTGAGCGGTGGGTGGCCCCCGCTTAAAAGATGCTATTCTGGTAAGGAGGATAAAATTAATGCAAGAAGCAAGGCGTATCCGTGAGTTACCACCCTATTTATTTGCCCGCATTGAGAAAAAAATAGAAGAAGCCCGGGAACGGGGAGTTGATATCATCAGCCTGGGTATCGGCGATCCTGATATGCCCACCCCGGCCCATGTCATAGAAAAACTGGTGGAGCAGGCCCATAACCCCGAAAACCACCGCTATCCCACTTCGGTAGGGATGCTCTCTTTTCGCCAGGCCGTGGCCGATTGGTATCGTAAACTTTACAATGTGGACCTTGATCCCCGCCGGGAAGTAGTAACCCTCATTGGGTCCAAAGAGGGTATCGCCCATATCTCCTTCTGCTACGTTGACCCCGGCGATATCAATCTGGTACCCGACCCCGGCTATCCCGTCTACAATATCGGCACCCTGCTGGCCGGCGGGGAATCCTACTTTATGCCTCTCACGGCAGCCAACGGCTTTTTACCCGATCTCAGGGATATTCCTAGCGATGTCGCCCGCCGGGCCAAGCTGATGTTTATCAATTACCCCAATAACCCTACCGGCGCCGTAGCAGACTTAAAATTTTTCCAGGAAGTGGTTGAGTTCGCTAAAAACTATGATCTTATTGTCTGCCATGATGCCGCCTATAGCGAAATTACCTACGACGGCTACCGCGCCCCTTCCTTCCTGCAGGCTCCCGGAGCTAAAGACGTCGGTATTGAGTTTAACTCCGTATCCAAACCCTATAATATGACCGGCTGGCGGCTGGGCTGGGCCTGCGGCCGCGCTGATGTCATCGAAGCCCTGGGACGGCTCAAGTCCAACATTGACTCCGGGGTCTTCCAGGCCGTCCAGTATGCCGGCATTGCCGCCCTGACGGGGCCCCAGGAAGGTCTTGACGAGGTACGGCGCATTTACCAGGAGCGGCGGGACATCATCGTTGACGGTCTTAACTCCCTGGGCTGGCAGCTTGAAAAGCCCAAAGCTACTTTCTATGTCTGGGCGCCGGTACCCAGGGGCTATACTTCGGCCGAGTTTGCCGAGATGGTCCTGGAGAAGGCCGGCGTGATCATAACCCCGGGTAATGGCTATGGCAGCTATGGCGAAGGTTATTTCCGCATTGCTTTGACTATCAGCAAAGAACGCATGCAGGAAGCCATTGAACGCCTGCGGCGGGCTTTAGGTAAAGTAGAGTTTTAGAAGGAGCAGGCCATGCTGAACAGTATGACTGGTTACGGCCGGGGTGAAGCCAGGGGCGCCGGCAGGACGGTTACCGTAGAGATCCGGGCCGTAAACCAGCGTTTCCTGGATGTGGTAATCCGACTGCCCCGCCTTTATACAGCCCTGGAAGAAAAGATACGCCAGGTTATTAAAAATAGCCTCAGCAGGGGCCGCGTCGAAGTAATGGTGAGCATTAGCGAAGAAAATGGGGAGAAACGGCCGCTAACCGTTGACATGGGCCTGGCAATGGCGTATTATAATGCCTTGAAGGAATTGGCGCAAAATCTGGCTATTCCGGCGGATATTACCGCCGAAAAGCTGTTAGCTATACCAGAGGTCGTTAAAGTTGCCGAACCGGAATGGGACGAGGCCACCCTCTGGCCGGTAGTAGCCGGGGCTTTAGAAAAAGCCGTAGAGAACTTGCTGGCCATGCGGCGGGCCGAAGGGCAACGCCTGCAGGCCGACCTGGAAGAACGGGTGGCGTATGTGCGCCGGCAGGTGGAAGCCATCCGGGAACGGGCGCCGGAAGTACCTCGGGAGTATGCCCGGCGTCTTAAAGAGCGGGTTGCCGAACTAAGCGGGGGCATAACCCTTGATCCCGGGCGCCTGGAGATGGAGGTAGCCCTGCTGGCCGAAAAGGCCGATATCACCGAGGAAATCGTCCGCCTTTTAAGTCACCTGGAGCAAATGGCCACGGCCATGGCCGGTACGGAACCGGCCGGGAGGCGGCTGGATTTTATCCTGCAGGAAATGTGGCGGGAAATAAATACCATCGGATCCAAGGCCGGTGATCTGGCCATAAGTAACCTGGTAGTAGCGGTTAAGGGCGAACTGGAGAAGATGCGCGAACAGGTCCAGAACGTGGAGTAGGTAAAGGAGGGGGAGTATGGACATCAAATTAATTAATATTGGCTTTGGCAACATTGTTTCCGCCCGGCGCATAGTAGCCATTGTCAGCCCCGAGTCCGCACCCATTAAACGAATTATCCAGGAAGCCCGCGACCGCGGCAGGTTAATTGATGCCACCTATGGCCGCCGGACCAGGGCGGTGATTATCACTGACAGCGATCATATCATCCTGTCGGCAGTCCAGCCGGAAACAGTGGCCCATCGCCTTTCCTCCCGGGAAGCTATCAATACAAGTGATGAAGCGGAAGAGTAAGCTTGTATTTACCGGGAGGCCTGGTTTTCTATAAATAAGTATTTCCCAGCAGGTGTTTTTATCTTTTCAGGAGGAAGGAATATTGAAACAGCCATCCCTTGATAAACTGGAAAAGAGAGTTGGCAGCAAATACGCCCTGGCGGTCCTGGCCGCCAAGAGGGCGCGGTCGCTGACAGAAGGACAATTTGCCGATTTGTACCCCAAGGGGACCAAGCCGGTAACGGTAGCCCTCATGGAAATTGCTGAGGGCAAAATAAAATACGAGTGGGGTAAAAAGAAAGCGTGAAGTTTTTAGAGGGGAAAACCATCCTTCTGGGAGTCTGCGGCGGCATTGCCGCCTACAAGGCAGCCGAGCTCTGCCGGCTTTTGGTTCAGGAAGGAGCTACCGTACGGGTGATCATGACGGCAGGGGCAAGGGAGTTTATTAGCCCCCTGACCTTCAGCACCCTGACGGGGCAACCGGCCCTGACGGCAATTTTCGGGGCCGGGAGCGATGGTCCCTTGACCCATATTGATCTGGCCAACAAAGCGGATCTTTTTGTCGTCGCCCCGGCGACGGCCAACATCCTGGCCAAGCTGGCCGCCGGCCTGGCTGATGATCTCCTGAGTACAACGGCCCTGGCCGTGAACTGTCCCACCCTGGTGGCTCCGGCCATGAATGTCAACATGTATGCTAAAGCCGCCGTGCAGGAAAACCTGGCGACATTAAAACGGCGCGGCTGGGGCATTATTGAACCCGAGGAAGGCTTCCTGGCCTGCGGTACCACGGGAAAAGGGCGACTGGCCAGTTTAGAGCGTATTGTCGCGGCCTGCCGGCGAGCCCTGGCACCTCGGGATTACCAGGACCTGGCAGTATTGGTGACTGCCGGCGGTACGAAGGAACCCCTGGACCCGGTAAGGTACATAGGTAATTATAGCTCCGGTAAGATGGGCTATGCCCTGGCCCGGGCAGCCTGGGAGCGGGGTGCCAGGGTGACGCTGATCACTGCCAGCCCGCTGCCCCCACCACCTGAGGTAAAAGTCGTACGGGTGCAGACGGCAGACGAAATGCTGGCCGCTCTGGAGGAGCGTTTTAAGGGAGCAGATATAGTCCTGAAGGCTGCCGCGGTTGCCGATTTCCGGCCGGTGGCTCAAGCGGCGCAGAAGATCAAAAAAGGGTCTAAAAAGAAACTAACCCTTGAGCTGGAACCGACGGTCGATATCCTGGCTTCCTTAAGCAGGATGAAAGAAAGACAAATATTGGTCGGTTTTGCCGCGGAAACTGAGGACCTGCTGGCGAACGCCAGGCAAAAGCTCCAGAGCAAGCAGTTAGATTTAATCGTAGCCAATGATGTTACCCGGCCCGGGGCAGGATTTGACAGCGAAACAAATATTGTCACTCTGCTTTTTCCTGACGGGGGCAAGCAACAATTACCGCAGCTGTCCAAGCTGGAAGTGGCCCACCGCATCCTGGATGCTGTCAAAACCCTGCCACGCTTTCAGGGAAGGGGAACAGGGCCGGAAAGGGAGGAATGAAGAAATGGCACGCAAGTTATTTACTTCCGAATCGGTAACAGAAGGGCATCCTGATAAAATAGCCGACCGTATTGCCGACGCCGTCCTGGATGCCATTTATGAAAAGGATCCCCTGGCCAGGGTGGCCTGTGAGTGTCTGGTCAGTACTGGCCTGGTTCTGGTGGCCGGGCAGATAACAACCGATTGCTATGTGGATATACCGAGGGTGGCCCGGGAAACCATCCGCGAGATTGGCTACACCAGAGCGAAATTTGGCTTTGACTGCGATACCTGTGCCGTGATCACCTCCATTGATGAGCAGTCGCCGGATATTGCCATGGGCGTCAATGAAGCCTGGGAGAAAAAGGAGGGGGTGGCCAGGGATGAGCTGGAGACTCTGGGTGCCGGTGACCAGGGGATGATGTTTGGCTATGCTACCCTGGAGACACCGGAGTATATGCCCATGCCCATTGCCCTGGCCCATAAACTAACACGCCGGCTGGCTGAGGTGCGCAAAGAAAGGATCTTGCCCTATTTACGGCCGGACGGCAAGGCCCAGGTGACGGTGGAGTATGAAGACGGCCGGCCGGTAAGGGTGGATACGGTTGTTATTTCTACCCAGCACCGACCCGATATCGATATGGCGGCCTTAAGGGACGACATCCTGGAAACCGTCATCAAACCGGTTATTCCGGCGGAGATGCTGGATAACCGGACGAGATACTTTATTAATCCCACGGGACGTTTTGTCATCGGCGGTCCCCAGGGCGATACGGGCCTCACCGGCCGCAAGATTATTGTCGATACCTATGGTGGCATGGCCCGCCACGGCGGGGGTGCCCTTTCCGGCAAGGATCCCACCAAGGTGGACCGCTCGGCTGCCTATGCCGCCCGCTATGTGGCCAAAAACGTGGTGGCAGCCGGACTGGCCGAACGCTGCGAGGTGCAGGTGGCTTATGCCATCGGTGTGGCCCGGCCGGTATCCATCAGCGTGGAAACCTACGGGACCGGCAGAATCAGCGACGAGCGGCTGGTAGAATTGATCCAGGCCCACTTTGACCTGCGGCCGGGGGCCATTATCCGCGACCTGGATTTACGCCGGCCTATCTACAAACCAGTATCTGTCTACGGCCATTTCGGCCGGTCTGATCTGGACCTACCCTGGGAACGCCTGGACAAGGTAGAAGCCCTGCGGGAGGCTGCCGGGCTATAGCCACGGTCCCCGGCCTTGTTCACCGGGAGCAGGTCCGTCAATGCTTAAAAGGATAATCATTACTGCAGTTTTGGTAGTTATTATAACTACAGGGTTGATGTACGGTTACATTGAGTGGTATGGGCGAAACTTAGAGGCCGAAAGTGCCGATGTGATCATCGTGCTGGGTGCCGCCGTTTGGCAGAATGGTCCCAGCCCGGCTTTGCTGGAACGGATTTCCCTGGCCGAAGATCTCTTTCGCAGGGGATATGCGCCGGCGATAATAACGACGGGCGGTACCGGTACCTTTAATCCAACACCCGAGGGTACCGCCGCCCGCTTAACCTTAATCGCCCGCGGCGTACCCCCTGAAGTAGTTCATGAAGAAGTTAAATCACGTAATACCAGAGAGAACCTCGACGAGGCCAGAAAAATCATGCTCAGGTACGGGTGGCAGAAAGCTATTATTGTCACCCACGATTACCACTTGCTGCGAGCAATCACCGAAGCCCGGCGGCTGGGCATAGAGGCTTCAGGTGCCGGGGTTCACAGGACGACCATGTTTCGACCACCGCTTGTGTTGCGGGAGGTACTAGCAAATCTGGTAAGATTGATTGTCTGAGGCAGAACCGCCTGTGCTGGTATCAGGCCGGACAGGGTGCGTGAAAGGGATGCAGTATTGATTTCCCGGCTTGGCGGTGTTATAATATCACCTGTGATAAATGCTGATGTGGCTCAGTGGTAGAGCAGCGCACTCGTAATGCGCAGGTCGAGGGTTCGAATCCCTCCATCAGCTCCAGGAATATCAAGGCCTCCGAGGTTTGACCCGGAGGCCGTTTTCCTAATCGTTGCCTTTCTTTTTCATTACCCCGATCTTGCGGCCGACAACAGTCGGCCAGGATCCCACCATATGCCTTGTATAGTTTGGGTAACAAAACATCTGCCGGGGTAAGCTACATCTTAAGTGATCCCAGTAGCAGTTTTTTTGCCATGAAAAAGGCTGTTGACCCACTATTTGTCAACAGCCTTTGATGTGTTTGCAATGCTAAGTGATACCCATGGTCATGATATTCAAGTTAGGGGTCCACTTGCACCGGTTCAATTTCAATAGCACAAATACGGCCTACAGGAATTATGATTTTCCTCATGATCTGTTTATCAACGAGTTGACCACCGCTGAAAACCTTCATGAAGAGGCAATCGCCCGGCGCTGGAAGCAGAACTGCAAAATTAAAGACAAAAAATAATTTGGATCCGTTTATAACTTTTTTGCAACAATCTCCACACTCGAATTCAATGCCAATTTTTTTGTCTCCGTTGAGTTGCATTTCGTTGAGGGCGGCCTCCAGCCCTTCCAATGCGGGGTCCTTTTCGGATGAACCCTCTTTAATCTTGTCAAAAATTGTGTTCAACTCAGCTTCTTGAGACATGGGGATCGCTCCTCCTTTTATTCTTTGATAAATATATTATGGCTTCATACGAAAAAGGTTCCATATTAAGCCAAATAAATTAGGCTAGGTTTGCCAGAAGCTTAGATCGTCCGAAAGGAAAAATTATGCAAATTCTGCCGATAGATCTAAGGTTGTATTTTCCATCATTAAGTTTTACAATAAGGTTAGAGGTAAAGCAAAAGAAAGGTGAGGGTTAATGCCGACGGTGAAGATTTCCGCTAAGGGGCAAGTGGTTATCCCTGCTCATTTACGCCAAAAATATGGCCTGCAGGCGCCGGGACGGGCCATAATCACAGAGAAGGAAGGTCAAATCATTATTACCCCTGCCCCGGCCGACCCGGTTAGAGGTGCGCGAGGCATGTTGAAAGCAAAACAATCATTGACAAAAACCCATGCTGCCTATAAGCGGGAAGAACGTAAATTAGAGGAAGACCATGAACGGTAGTTCCCATAAAAATTTTGTCCTTGACGCTTATGCCGTCATTTGTTACCTGGAAGACGAAATCGGTGCTGAGGAAGTAGCTCTGCTGCTAAAAAAAGCCGGGGATCACACTGTGCGGCTATTCATGACGTGGATAAATTTAGGTGAAGTATATTACCGGGTACACCGGAAATATGGGGAAATAGAAGCTGAAAGGGTACTGGAAACGGTTAAAGACTGGCCGGTAGAGTTTTTGGCAGGTGACGAAGATTTAACGCTGGTGGCCGCCAGAGTAAAGGCTTCGTATGCACTGTCTTATGCCGACGCCTATGCCATTGCTGCGGCGTTAAAAAATAATGCTTCTATAGTGACGGGTGATCCGGAAATTAAGAATGCCAGTGTTAAAATGGGTTTTCCTTTAACTTGGCTGGGACAGGGTAATCCAGAGTAATCCCTTACCCCTTGTTAGGGTTTTAGCTTATAAAGTTATACTGAACTCGTAATGCCCAGGTCAAGACGTGGGAGCAGGAAAAATATGGCCCGGTGCCGAACTAACCTTGAACAGAAAGGCAAGCGGTTGAAGAGGCGATAGATTTGCAGGCTTCCCTACTGCGAGAGCTGGCAAGGATTGTCGGGAAGGAGCGGGTGCAGGCGTCACCGGAAGACCTCCTTTGTTATTCTTACGATGGTACCTTTGTGGCCTGCAGGCCGGATGTCATGGTTAAACCGGTTAGTACCGAACAGGTGGCCCGGGTCTTGGAATTTGCTTACCGGGAGGGGATCCCGGTCCACCCCCGCGGCGCCGGCACGGGCTTGAGCGGCGGGTCGGTGCCCCGGGGCGGGGGCATAGCCCTGGTAATGACGGCTATGAACAACATTTATGAGATTAACCCCGAGGACATGCTGGCCGTAGCAGATCCGGGGGTAATTACCGCTCAACTGCACCGGGCGGTAGAAGAAAAGGGGCTTTTCTATCCCCCGGACCCCGGCAGCGCGGAAGTTTGCACCCTGGGTGGCAACGTTGCCGAGTGCGCGGGGGGGCCCCGCGCCATCAAGTATGGCGTCACCAGAGACTACATCCTGGGCCTGGAAGTGGTGCTGGCCGGCGGCCGGGTAATCCGTCCGGGAGGCCGGACCGTTAAAAACGTCACCGGCTATGACCTTTGCCGGCTGTTTACCGGCTCTGAAGGGACCCTGGGGGTCATCACCAAAATTACCCTGCGTCTTATACCCAAGCCCCCGGCCGTCAAAACTATCCTGGCAGCCTTTAAAGACCTGGTGCAGACAGGTGAAGCAGTAAACGCTATCCTTAGCGCCGGCATCATACCGAGGACCCTGGAGATTATGGACAGTATATCCATCGCCATTGTAGAACAGTTCAGCCCGTGCGGTTTACCCCGGGAAGCAGCAGCCGTGCTCCTTATCGAGACTGATGGAGACAGGGAGCAGGCTCAAAGGGACGCTGAAAAGGTGGTAGCGGTTCTGGAAGAAATAGGAGCTACTCAAATCAGATTGGCCGCTGATGCCAGGGAAGCAGGAGAATTATGGCGGGCACGACGGGCAGTTTCCCCGGCCATAACCCGGATTAAACCCACCAAAATTTCTGAGGATGCTACTGTCCCCCGCAGCCAGGTGCCGGCCATGATCCGGAGGCTGGGACAAATTCGGGAAAAATACCAGATTGACCTGGTAATTTTTGGCCATGCCGGTGACGGCAACCTCCACCCCAACATAGCCTGCGACAGCAGGGATGCCGGAGAAATGCTGCGGGTGGAAAAAGCTATTGCGGAAATCTTCCAGGCCGCTTTAGAACTGGGGGGAACCCTTTCGGGAGAACACGGCATCGGCCTTCTCAAGGCACCTTTTCTTATGACAGAACTGGGAGAGGCCGGCTACCAGGTCATGCGGGATATTAAGAGGTCGCTGGATCCGAAAAACATCCTGAACCCCCACAAAATTTTCTCCGGGTGAAAGGCCAACTCTGGTGCGGCTCCTTATGGGATACTGCAAATCTTAAATCATGTTTAACCCCAGCTGCTCCAGGGAGGTTTGAATGGGGGAACGACCGGCTCTAAATCATGCATTCACCAAGGGGAACAAATCTGCTATAATGTCTGCGGTGGATCAGTTAACCAGGAGGGGGTCGAGTTGGCGAATTTGCTGGTAGAAGTAGCCGTCAGCTCGGCCCCTGTTTACACCCGGCTTCCATGCTGGGCGAGGATGGAAAATAACAATGGAACACTAACCTACCAGGTGTCGCCGGAGCTGTCTTCCCAGGTAAAAGAAGGCTCCCTGGTCCTGGTCACGGTGGGCAAGCAGCTGGCCACAGGAGTGGTAGTCGCCCTGCCTGATAAAGCGAACCGGACCAGGTTAAAAGCCATCAAGGCAGTCCTGGAAAGGGATTTTCTGCCGCCGGGGATGATAGAACTTGGCCGCTACCTGGCCGAGCGTTATTTCTGTTCCCTGGCTGCGGCTATCAATGCCCTCCTGCCGCCGACGACAGGCCGGCGCTTAGAGCGCCGGTGGTGCTGGCTACCAGCTCCGGGAGGCGAAACGGAAGAGGCGTTAAACCTGGCTAACTGCCTGCCTGCGCCGGCCGGAGCCGTGGCCGCCTACCTGGCCAGCCGCCGGGAAGCCGGGGAAGGCCAGTTACAGCAGTTTGGCCGCCGGCAGGAGCTTAGCGGAGTTTTAACCGCTTTAAAATCCCACGGCCTGATCCGGGAAGAGTGGTCCTGGCGCGGGGCACCCCGCGAGAGGCGGACCCGGTGGGTAGCAGCCGGGGAAAGAGCGGCAGCGGGAATAGAAGCTCTGATAAAAAAAGCACCGCGCCAGGCGGCCATCCTGAAGGCCCTCCTGGACGGCGGCCCCCAGCCGGTTGCCAGCCTTGCTGCCGGGGGAGGATATGCCGCCCTCAAGCGCCTGGAAGAACAAGGTTTAATTGAAATTACCCCGTCACCACCCGGGGATAAGAAGGAGACATGTCCTCAAATCAAACTTAATGCGGCTCAGGAAGAAGCCGCAGGGATTATCAATGCCGCCCTGGGACGGGGGGGAACCTTTTTACTCCACGGTGTTACCGGTAGCGGCAAAACCGAGGTTTACTTGCGCTGTGCCGCAGAGGCCCTGGCAAAGGGTTACCAGGTCTTGTTCCTGGTTCCGGAACATTCCCTGATCCCCCAGATGGTGACCCGGATAAGGCAAAGGCTGGGGGAGAAGGTGGCCGTTGTTCACGGGGAACTGGCTGCCGGTGAAAGGGCGACCGTTTGGGAGCAGGCCCGCCGGGGGGAAATCCAGATTATCACCGGTAGCCGGTCGGCCCTTTTTACCCCCCTGCCGCGGCTGGGGCTCATCATCGTTGATGAAGAACACGCCGGCAGTTACAAGCAGGATACCGCGCCCCGCTATGACGCGCGCGAGGTCGCCATCAAGCGGGGGCAGTTGGAAGGAGCGGTGGTGGTTCTGGGGAGTGCCACCCCCAGTACTGAGATATTTTACCTGGCCCGGCAGGGGAAAATACAGTTGTTACAGCTGCCCCGGCGGGCGGGGAATGTAAGCCTGCCCCGGGTGGAAATAGTTGATTTGCGGGCTGAATTCCGGGCCGGCCATCAGGGTATTTTAAGCCGGCGGCTGGAAGAGGGGATAACTACCGCCCTGGCAGCGGGACAGCAGGCCATTCTCTTTTTAAACCGCCGGGGCTATGCCCACCATATCCTTTGCCGCCAATGCGGCCATGTTCCTTTATGCAGGCACTGTGCCGTGGCCCTGACCTATCACCGGGACGGTACCCTGCGCTGCCATTATTGCGGCTATGTGGAAAAGGCATTAGCCAGTTGCCCGGTATGCGGTAGTACCCTGGTACGTTTAGGTTCCGGCACCCAGCGGGTGGAAGAAGAAGCGCGAGCTTTATGGCCCGGGGCCAGAATCTTAAGGGCCGATGGAGATACTACAGCCAGGAAGGGCCAGTGGGAAAAGATCTACCGCACCTTTGCTGACGGACAGGCCGATATTCTTATCGGTACGCAGACCATTACCAAAGGTATGGATTTTCCTGGTGTTACCCTGGTGGGTGTGGTTAACGCCGATTTATCCCTGTACCAGCCGGACTTTCGCGCCCGGGAACGTACCTTTCAGCTGTTAACCCAGGTAGCCGGCCGGGCTGGCCGCCGGACCGGCATAGGGGAAGTCATTATTCAAACTTATAACCCCCACGACCCGGCCATTACCCTGGCCGCGACCCAGGATTATCACAAGTTTTACGAACAGGAGATAGCTATGCGCCGCAGCTTAAGCTATCCTCCCTTTATAAAATTGGTGCGTCTGGGTTTTACCGGTCCGGACGAAGCCAGGGTTATAGAAACCGCCCATGAGGTGGCCGGATTAATTAACAGTAAAGGCGGCAAGATCCAGGTTCTGGGTCCGGCTCCGGGGTACCCGTCCCGGGTTAAGGATCATTACCGCTGGCAGCTGATGCTCAAGGTGCCCGGCTGGTCGCGGTATAAAGGCCACCTGGCTGCAAGCCTGGCGGCATACCGCAACCGCCATAATGTCCGTATGATAGTAGATGTAGGACCCATTAATCCTTGGTAAAAGGCAGGAGGCAAAGAGGTTGGCAATTCACCAGATTTTAGTCCACCCTGACCCCATCTTGCGGGAAAAGTCGCAGGCGGTAAAAAAAATTACCCCTAATATCTGGAAACTTTTGGATAACCTGGCCGATACCATGTATGATGCTCCCGGGGTGGGCCTGGCGGCCCCCCAGATTGGCGTCTTAAAGCGGGTTATTGTCGTTGACGTAGGGGAAGGGTTGATCGAGCTGATTAATCCGGAAATAATAGCGGCCAGGGGAAAGGATGTAGGCCCGGAAGGGTGTCTGAGCGTCCCCGGGGCCCAGGGGGAAGTACCACGGGCGGCCGCCGTAACCGTGCGGGGTCTCGACCGTCATGGCCGGGAGAGGGAAATCAAAGCGGAAGGTCTCCTGGCGCGTGCCCTGCAGCACGAGATTGACCACCTGGACGGGGTGCTCTTTATCGATAAAGTCGTGCGTTGGCTGGAAAATAATCCTGAGGAGCGGTAAACATGCGCCTTGTATTTATGGGTACGCCCGAATTTGCCGTACCATCCCTGAAAGCCCTGCTTAATTCCGGTCATGAAATCACCGGGGTGGTTACCCAGCCAGACCGTCCCCGGGGCCGGGGGAAAAAACTCCAGCCCCCCCCGGTTAAAGAGGCAGCGGCAGCAGCGGGACTACTGGTAAGCCAGCCAGTAAATATGAAAGAAGGGGAATTCTTAACCAGGCTCAAGCAGTGGCAGCCCGAAGTCATTGTGGTCGTTGCCTTTGGTCGTATCCTACCGCGGGAGATTTTGGACCTGCCATTGAAGGGTTGTATCAACCTGCACGCTTCCCTCTTACCTCGCTACCGGGGGGCAGCCCCCATCCACCGGGCGGTAATGAACGGTGAAACAGAAACCGGCGTCACCACCATGTGGATGGCACCCCAATTAGACGCCGGTGACATTATCCTCCAGGAGAAGCTACCCATTGGGCCGGATGCTACCACCGGGGAAATCCACGACCGGCTGGCCGTCATGGGTGCAGAGCTCCTGGAACATACTCTGGACCTGGTGGCCGCCGGCCGGGCTCCCCGGCAGCCCCAGGATGAAGCCCTGGCCACCTACGCGCCCCCCCTTAAACCGGAAGAAGAGATGATTAACTGGGCGCAGCCGGCAGATAATATCTATAACCTTATTCGCGGCTTGAACCCCTGGCCGGGGGCCTACACCCTGCGGGCCGGCGAACGCCTGAAGGTATATGGTGCCAGGATTTTAGATGCAGCAACTACCGGAGTACCGGGCCGGGTGGTGGCGGTAACGGGTGAAGGTTTTGTCGTTCAAGCGGGTAGAGGCAGGCTTCTCATTACCGCCGTCCAGCCCCAGGGCAAAAGGATTATGCCGGCGGATGCCTACCTGCGGGGTTATCCCCTGGCCACGGGGGAGGTGCTGGGATGCGTATAAAAAAACGCCTTTTTATCGGTCTCCTGGCCCTGAGCCTTTTATTTATAACTGCCGTGCTGGCAGGTAGCTGGTATCTCCTGGTTAACCATACCAGTTTTCTCAATCGTCTCCTTCTAGTGCTGGGTTTTTTTACCCTGGCAGTCCTCTTCCTCATCATTGCCCTGGGAATCGGCGGGCTGGTATTGATCCTCTGGCAGGAACGCAGCCGGCCCTTCCTCCAGCGCCTGGGCTTAATAGCCGTCAATACCCTTTTTCCCGTGGCCCTGGCCCTGGGCAGGCGCCTGGGGGTTAAGGCAGAAACCATTAAAGCCTCGTTTATTGAGATGAACAACCAGCTAGTACGCCTGCAGGGTCTCCTGATCGAACCCGGGAAGATCCTCCTCCTGGCTCCCCACTGCCTGCAGTGGAGCGGTTGTCCCCATAAAATCACAGTTGACGTCTATAACTGTCGCCGCTGTGGCCGCTGCCCCATTGATTCCCTTCATGCCCTGGCCGAAAGATACGGTGTCCGCCTCGCCGTGGCTACCGGAGGTACTCTGGCCCGGCACTTTGTTAAACAGTACCGGCCGCGGGCGGTAGTGGCCATTGCCTGCGAGCGTGATTTAACCAGTGGCATCCAGGATACCCAACCTATGCCTGTCCTGGGGGTTTTAAACTCAAGGCCCCACGGCCCCTGCCTCAATACCCAGGTTAATTTAAACCAGGTAGAGCAAGCCATCCAGTTTTTCCTGTACGGCAAAACAATCAGCCAGCCCCAGGTACGCAGTGAAGGCTGGGGAGTTGGTAGCAGTGTGTAGAGGAGGTAACAGAAAGTGAAACTCAGGCCGGCTGCTTCGGCCCGGGAGGCGGCCCTGCAGGTCATTTACCGGGTGACGGAAGAAGGTGCCTTTGCCAGCCTGGCCCTGAATGAAGTCTTGCAGGCCTCCAACCTTGAGGGCCGTGACCGCACCCTGGCCACGGAGCTGGCCTACAGTGCCGTCAAGGCCTGGCAAACCCTGGACTGGGCCCTGAGTCTCTTTTTAAAATACCCCCTGGCCAAACTTCCGCCATGGATTCGCTGCCTTTTACGTCTGGGAGGGGCGCAGCTCATGTATTTACCGCGGATACCCGCGCGGGCGGCCATCTATGAAACGGTGGAACTGGCCAAAAAATATGGTCACCGGGGCACGGTGGGCCTGGTAAACGGCATCCTGCGCAACCTGGAACGCCGCAAGGAGAATTTACCTTACCCGGAACCGGGGAGTGATCCTGCCGGCTACCTTTCCTTGCGTTATTATCATCCCCGCTGGCTGGTAGAGAAATGGCTGACGCAGTTTGGCTATGAAGAGACGGAAGCCCTCTGCCGGGTGAATAATGGACCGGCTCCCATGGCGATCCGCGTCAATACCCTGAAGACGACAGTGGCCCGCCTGACAGCGCGCCTCCAGGACGAGGGAGCTTCCGTCAGGCCGGCCCCCTATGCCCCGGAGGGCCTTATAGTTGAAGGCCTGGGGGCGGTAGAGGCCAGCCCTTCCTTCCGGGAAGGGTTGTTCTATGTCCAGGATGAAGGTTCCCAGCTGGTTGGTCATGCTTTAAAACCCGAACCGGGGTCTTTTGTTATTGATGCCAGTGCCGCCCCGGGCGGCAAGACGACGCACCTGGCCCAGCTTATGGCCAACAGGGGCACGATTCTGGCCTGCGATGTCCATCCTTCTCGCCTGGAGTTAATTAAAGAAAACTGCCGGCGCCTTGGCGTAACTTGCGTACAAACGGCCCTGGCGGATGCCCGTGAACTTGGGAAACGTTATCCGGGGATAGCCGATTATCTGCTCATTGATGCGCCCTGTTCAGGGCTGGGGGTGTTACGCCGCCGGCCCGATGCCCGCTGGCGCAAGGAACTGGCCGGGATTAAGGAACTGGCCCGGCTGCAGCTGGAAATTCTCCAGGGAGCCAGACGGGCTTTAAAGCCGGACGGGGTTTTAGTCTACAGCACCTGCTCCCTGGCCCCGGAAGAAAACCAGGAAGTTATCCGGCAATTCCTCGACCAGGCGCGAGAATTTTCCCTTGTTACCCTTAAACCGTGGCTGCCGGTCGTACCATCTGACCTGGAAGCCGCGGCCCGCCATGGCTGGGTGCAGTTTCTACCCCAGCGCCACGGTACCGACGGCTTTTTCATAGCGCGCTTAAAAAGGTAAACCCTAAAGGATTTTACCCCTTTATGCAGAATAAAGTTAGGTGGATAATTTGCGCTAAGCGTTAAAAAACGTTGTAAAAACTATTAAAGAAAACCTGCAGCGGCAATCGCTAGCCGGGTGTTGAGAAGGGTTCCCATTTTTTGAAAGGGATCTCCTTGTTCGTATAAGGGGGGAAATATATGGATGTTATGCCCTGGACGGCACTGTTCTTTCAGTCCATACCGGAGGAAATAATTTTAGTTACTTTAGGTCTGGCGCTAATTGGCGAGTATCCGGGGATGAAAGGGATTGTTGCGGTTGGGATAAGCGGAGCGGTGTTTTCCTTTTATTTCCGCCATTTATCCCTGCCTTTTGGAATTCATACTTTAGCTTCGATTGTTGTATTGGCCCTGGCAATGTGGCTGTTATTACGGGTTAATTTATTTAAAGGGCTTTTAGCTGCTTTCCTAGGTATTGTGAGTTTAGGTATTATTGAAAGCATATCTTTCCCTCTTATTTCCTTATTAACCGGCTTGAGTTTTGAAGCGGCTCTTCAAGATCCTTTATTAAGAATCCTTTTCCCCCTCCCTGATGAAATAATTCTGGGCCTGTTTGCTTATTTCTGCCGGCGCCGGCGTTTGTCCTTAATTAGTACCGGAAAACTCATATCAAATAATGCCCGGAAGGATAACGAGGATGAAAAGTAGAAATTTCACCTGGATTATTATAACCCTGGTCCTGCTGCAAGCTTTGTTGATTATTATCCTCAATTTAAGCCATTATGCCCGTGAAACTTTTCCTATTTTTTATCCGGAAAAGAACCCGACGTCTTATTTTATGATTTCATTTTTATTCTTATTAACCTATGTTGGTATAATTTATATTTTATTTTCTGCCGCCCGCCGGGATATGCAGCTATTGCAGCAGGAACTGTACATCGAAAATTTAAAGGAGAGCCTGAAAAATTTACGCGCCCAGCGCCATGATTTCATCAGCCACCTGCAGACGGTCTACGGCCTGCTGCAGATGGAGATGGCTGACGCTGCCCTGGAATACATAACCTCTGTTTGCAACGAGGTGCGCCAGCCCACCCGCATCATCGAAGTCAACCAGCCGGTACTGGCGGCCCTTTTCCAGACCAAGGCTGCCGCAGCGGAAGCCCGGGGGATAAGCTTTCAATATGAAATAAACAGCGATTTAAAGGGGTTTCTGCTGCCCCAGACGGATGCCACCAGTATCTTTGGCAACCTCCTGGACAACGCCATCGAAGCCGCCCTGGCCGCCCTGCCCGGTGTGGAAAAGCGCATCTGGCTGCGGATCTTTAATGCCGACAACTACTACTGCTTTGAGGTGGGCAACACCGGCCCGGCCATTCCCCTTGAGCTGCAGAAAAAAATTTTTGAAAGGGGTTTTACCACGAAGAAGGTCGATGAAGAGAACCACGGCCAGGGACTACACATCGTCCAAAAGCTGGTGGCAGCCCATAACGGCCAGATCAAGGTATACAGCAGCGACCAGGGGACGGTCTTTACGGTGAGATTTCCCGTTTTATCAACATAATTTGCCATGGTGGCAGGAATCTATGAAAATTTGTAGAAAGAATAATATGGAAGAATTAGCAAACATTTATGGAGCAGGCAAGCCTTGCTAAGCATTCACCGTTTAGCCCGAAGCAGTGCCGCGTACCTGGTGGCCAGGTTACCGGATGGTCAAAATAAACCGGAGGTAGAAGTAGTAGCCTTTGGCCTGGAGGTGGCCCTGGGAGCCAGCGTGCAGCTGCTTGTTTTTATGGCCACTGCCTGGTATTTGGGCCTGCTGCCGGAGATGATGGCAGCCCTCATAACCATGGCCACTTACCGTCTGCTGGCCGGCGGCGTGCACTGCAGCGCCTATTACCGCTGTCTGATTTTGTCATTGTTAACCCTTATCATTCTGGCCCACCTGGGCCGCTGGCTGGCAGGTGCTCTGGGAGGAAGTTTGCCGGTGGTTGTGCTGCTGGTATTTGCAGCCAGCCTGGTAATTGCCTGGCGCCGGGCACCGGCGGAATCGGCGGCGGCCCCCATTATCAACCCGGTGCGCAGGTCCAGGTTAAAGAAAGCCTGTTATTTATGGTTAGTTCTATGGCTGGCAACCGTTATGCTGGGTTATCACCTGGGGTGGCGCAGCAGCCTCCTGGCCAGCAGCCTGCTGGCTCTAGTTTTCCAGGACTTGGCCCTGACACCTTTTGGCTTTGCCGCCGTGGGGCGGGCAGACGGCGTGTTAAAACGCCTCCTGCCCCTGGGATAAAACTGGAGAAAAGGAGGTGAAGTTTCATGTTGAAGAAACTGGCGGCCACGGTAGTATCCCTGGGCGTGGCCCTGGCCGTCCTGGTGGCCAATAGCAGCGTATGGCCGGCCAGTGTCTTGTTGTGGCACCAGCCGGAAGTCCCGGCCAGTTTAAGGAAGTAGCGTAAGGGATATTAGATAGCTAAGGGAGGTTCACTCCCTTTTTTTCTTTATCTTGACCCCGGCCGGGGACAATGTGGTATATTATGGTATAGCTTCATTCATAATAATGCCAGGGGATGGTTATGACTACCAAGATTGACCTGCGGGGCCTGCTGCCCGAGGAACTGGCTCAACTGGCGGCAGAACTGGGTGAAGCGTCCTACCGCGGTCGGCAGCTTTTCCACTGGCTCCACCGCCGCCGGGCTACCAGCCTGGAGGCAATGACCGAATTGCCCGGGGCTTTCCGGGCCCGGCTGGCCGGTCAGGCTGTCCTGCCACCGGTAGAGGTCATAAACCGGAGGGTGGCGGCCGGCGGCCTGACCCGGAAGTTATTGCTGCGCCTGGCGGACGGTGAGCTGATTGAATGTGTACTTATGTCTTATGAAGATGGCCGCCGGCGGCAGACTGCCTGCCTGTCCAGCCAGGTGGGCTGCGCCATGGGTTGCACCTTTTGCGCCACCGGGCAGGGCGGCTTCCGCCGCAACCTCACGCCGGGGGAAATTGTCCTCCAGGCCCTGGCCCTGGTGAAAGATGTGCAGCTGCGGGACCCTGAGGCTCGCTTGAGCAACATCGTCTTTATGGGCATGGGCGAGCCCCTGCTTAATTACCGGGCCGTCTTAAAGGCGGTGCGTATCTTTGAACACCCGCAAGGGTGGGGTATAAGTCACCGGCGGATAACCATATCTACCTGTGGCCTGGTGCCCCAGATCAGGCAGCTGGCCGGGGAGAAGCCGCCCCTTGAACTGGCCGTTTCCCTCCATGCCGCCACCAATGAGCTGCGGGAGCGGTTAATGCCCATTAACAGACGGTATCCCCTGGAAGAGCTGATTCCGGCCTGCCGCCACTATGGCCGGATAACGGGGCGGCGGGTTACCTTTGAATATGCCCTCATTGCCGGTGTCAATGACCGCCGGGAAGACGCCGGGCGCCTGGTCGAGTTGCTCCAGGGGGTGCTGGCCTTTGTCAACCTGATCCCCTTAAACCCGGTTCCCGGCAGCCCCTACAAGGGTGTAAGCCGGGCGAAGGCGTGGCTTTTTGCCTCCTGGTTGCAAAAGGCCGGCCTGGCAGCTGCCGTGAGGGAAAGCCGGGGACAGGATATCGCCGCCGCTTGCGGCCAGCTTCGCAGTAACGCCGGCCGGGAGGTGTTTTAATGGATTGGCTGGAAAAAAACGAGCGTTTCTGGCAGCGACTCTTTGATAGCCTATTCCGTCGCGGGACTGATGTTCCCCTCCAACCTGTGGAGATCGCCAAAAAACTGGCTAAAACTATGGTTGCCCAGCGCACGGTAAGCGTCAGCCGTGTCTACGTCCCCAATATTTACCTGGTTCATTTAAATCCCAAGGATTTTGAACGCCTGTCGGCCTTTGAACATGCCCTGGCCAGGGAACTAGCCGGCTACCTAGAGAAGAAAGCGGCCGAGCAAAATTTAACCATGGTCGGCGAACCCCGGGTAGAGCTGGAGGTAGAAGACGAACTGGCCCCGGGTGAGGTGCGTATCCACGCCCGCATGGAAGAAGGGCGGCCGGAGGAAGAGGGGAACGCCCATGTTGAAAGCGATACGTTAATTTACAAGGCCATCGATGCGGAGGAAGATGACCGGCCAGGCCGGCCCTCCTTAAAGCTAACCGTTATTGCCGGGCCGGATGCGGGGCGTACGTTTCTCCTGCGGCCCGGGAAGCAGGTCCTGGGGCGCCAGCCAGTCTGCGATTTTATCCTGACCGACGAGCAGGTTTCCCGGCGCCACTGCCAGCTGGAAGAAAGCCATGACCGGGTCCTGCTGGTGGACCTGGGCAGCCGCAACGGCACTCTGGTTAACGGGAAGAGGGTGGAACGGGCCTTTTTGAACCCCGGCGACCGTATGCAGGTGGGCCGGACTGTGTTAGAATTACAGATAAGCTAGCCGGAGCGGGTGGTTACGTTGGCGGAAATTTTGCTGGCCGGGTTGAGATTTGTTTTTGTAATTTTAATCTACCTTTTCCTGTGGCATGTCTTAAGGCTCATGTACCTGGAGCTGGCGCCGGGTCATCACATTAAGCGTACCCGTGGCACCGCTGGCCGGCCGGTTTTAACTGTCCTGGAAACAAAAAACGCAGGCATAAAAAAAGGAGAAAGATATCTCCTCGGCGAAAATATTACCATTGGCCGCGATCAACATAATGATATTGTAATTAACGACTTTCACGTTTCGGCCCGTCACGCTGTAATTACCCGTCGCGGCGAAGAATGGCAGTTAGTTGACCTGGATAGCACTAACGGGACTTACGTCAACGGCCACCTACTAACCGGCCCGCAGAGTTTACAGCCTGGCGATGAAGTAAGGATTGGCGGTGTGACCTTTAAAGTGGGGTGGGAAGATGCGAGCCGAGGCCCTTTCCCATACCGGACTGGTGCGGCCCGGTAATGAAGATTATTTTATTAGCGACGTTGAACGGGGGCTTTTCGCCGTAGCCGATGGTATGGGCGGGCACCAGGCCGGGGAAGTTGCCAGCCACCTGGCTCTACGGGCCCTGCAGGACAGGCTTTTTTACGGGACAGCGGGGGAACCGTTGCCCCGGTTGCTGGCCGCGGCAGAATTTGCCAACGAGATAGTTTACCGGTGCTCCCTGTCCAGCCGGGAACGGGCGGGGATGGGCACAACCATGACGGCCGTCTGGATAGTGGGATCAAGGGGTTTCCTGGTCCATATCGGCGACAGCCGTGCTTACCTTTTTCGGGACGGACAGTTACAGGTATTAACTAACGATCATTCTTATGTCGGCGAACTAGTCCGCTGCGGCGGCCTGACGGCGGAAGAGGCCCGTCTGCATCCCCAGCGCAATATCCTTACCAGGGCTCTGGGGACGGGGAATACGGTTGATATTGACAGCCGAGAAATTGAGCTGAAGCCGGGAGACCGGTTGCTATTATGTACCGACGGCCTCTATGAGGTCATTCCCGATCAGGAGCTGGCGGACATCATGAACCGCCACCAGGAACTGGCTGGAGCTACCCGGCAATTGTTGCGACTGGCCCTGGAGCGGGGAGGGCCGGATAATGTTACGGTGGTGTTGGCCCTTTATGAGTAGTGGCGGTACCAGTACAAACCGGGGACAGGAGATGGCCCTGCTAATCTGGCCGTCTTTAATCCTGGCTGCCGGGTACGGTTATATGGTAACTTTTGCCTCCCGCCAGCCCGGCTGGCATCCGGGCTATGCTCTGGCCCTGCTGCTGGGGGGGTTCTGGGGGGCGCACCTGATTTTAAGGGCTACCCGCCATGGTGGCGATCAGTATCTCCTTCCCCTGGCGGCCACCCTAACGGCCCTGGGTCTTACCTTTTTGTTCCGACTGGACCCCGGACTCGCTTACCGCCAGATTATCTGGACCATAATGGGGCTTTTAGTCCTTATAGTCGTTGCTGTTGGTTTCCGGGATTACCAGCGCCTGGAACATTATCCCTACCTCTTTTTATCCCTGGGGCTTTTTTTCCTGCTTATTACCGTCCTGCTGGGGACGCGCATCGGCGGGGCCAAGAGCTGGCTGACCCTTGGTTCATTCCGTATGCAACCGGTAGAAGCTGTCAAGGTCCTCATGGTTATGTACCTGGCCGGGTATTTAAGCGACAAGAGGGAGCTGCTGATCCAGGGAGCCGGGCGTTTATCCTGGGGCCCCCTCCTGGTGGCTGTAGCCCTGGCCGTTTTATTGCTGGTCCTGCAGCGTGACCTGGGTTCAGCCCTGATTCTCCTCATTACTTTCCTGGCCATGCTCTACCTGGCCACCGGGAAATTACGCTTTTGTGTGGCAGGGGGAGCCTTATTTAGTCTGGGAGCGGTACTGGCTTACCTGGTCTTCCCCTATCTCCGGGCGCGCATTGCCGTCTGGATCAACCCCTGGGCAGATTATAGCGGGGCCGGTTACCAGGTTGTTCAGGCCCTGATCACCCTGGGGAGCGGCGGTATCTTTGGTACCGGCCTGGGCCTGGGTTATTCCGAGGTGATCCCGGCTGTTGCCACCGACTTTATCTTTGCCACCATGGGCGAGGAAATGGGATTAATGGGCAGCCTGGGGGTTATCCTTCTCTACCTGCTGTTTGCCCTGCGAGGTTTCCGTGCCGCCCTCCGGGCCCCCGAGGAGCAGGGCGTACTGCTGGCTGGCGGGTTGACCGTACTCTGTACCTTCCAGGCCCTGATCATTATGGCCGGGGTTAGCAAGCTCCTGCCCCTGACGGGGGTAACCCTGCCGTTTGTCAGTTACGGCGGCAGTTCCCTGGTGATCAGCTACCTGTTGCTGGCTTTACTCCTCAATGTCAGCGCTGCCGGCCGGGAGGCAAAACCATGAAAACCGGGGTGCGCCGCCTGGCCCTGGCGACAGGTGTATTTTTCGTCATTCTCATTGTGTACCTGACCTACATCCAGGCCATAGCCGGGGAGAGGCTCTATTTAAACCCCCTGAACCCGCGTTTGAACCTGGTTGAGCAGCAAACCGAGCGCGGGACGATTTATGATCGCGCCGGCAGGGTCCTGGCCCGGACGGTGGGGAACCCGGGCCAGTTCCAGCGCCAGTATCCCTACGGCCAGGCGGCGGCCCAGGTGGTGGGGTATGTTTCCGGGCGCTTTGGCAGCAGTGGCCTGGAAGCCAGCCGGGATGGCGATCTCCTCGGTCTTACCGGCTGGCAGCAGCTGGTCAATAAAGGCCGGCGTTTAATAGGCCAGGCGGCCCGGGGGAATGATCTGCACCTCACCCTGGATGCCGATTTACAAAGCCTGGCAACGAACCTGCTGGCCGGCCGGCGGGGAGCGGTTGTCGCCCTGGACCCGCGCACCGGTGCCGTCCTGGCCCTGGCCAGCAGCCCGGCCTTTGACCCCAACCGGCTGGAGGAGGAATGGCAGCGGATTAATAGCCCCGGCGCCGGCAGTCCCCTCCTGAACCGGGCCATCCAGGGTCTCTATCCCCCCGGTTCGATTATGAAGCTGGTAACGGCCACCGCGGCCCTGGAAGCCGACCCCGGTATTTTGCAGCGTGATTTCTACTGCCCGGGTTACCTGGAGGTCCAGGGCTGGAAGCTTACCTGCCCCCGGCCCCATGGCCACCTGAATTTCCAGCAGGCCATGATGTATTCCTGCAATGTTACCTTTGCCACCCTGGCCCTGGAAGCCGGGGCGGATAAATTCAAAGAAACGGCAGCCCTGTATGGCTTTGATAAACCTTTAAAGTTCGACCTGCCAGTCGAGGAATCCCGGGTGCCGGGCCGCCTGGATGCCAGCGCCCTGGCAGGGAGTTCCATTGGGCAGGGGGCCGTACTGGCAACGCCCCTGCAAATGGCCATGGTCACGGCCGCTATTGCCAATAAGGGTATCTTAATGCAGCCTTACCTGGTCGAGAAGGTAACGGCAGCAGGTGGCCGGCTCCTCTGGCAGGCTGTGCCGCGGCCTCTCCAGGTGGTAACCGGGGCCAGAGTAGCGGCGGATATTAAAAATGCCATGGTGGCTACAGTAAACGGTGGGACAGCTACGGCTGCAAGCTTACCGGGGACTCAGGTGGCGGCCAAAACAGGCTCCGCCCAGAATCCCGGGGGCGAAACCCATGCCTGGCTGGTGGCTTTTGCTCCGGCGGAAGAACCGCGGATTGCTGTAGCAGTTGTCGTGGAAAATGCTGGTGCGGGTGGCGCGGTAGCAGCCCCCATTGCCCGGGAAATTATGGCGGCAGCCTTGAGGCGGTGACTCAATGGATAAAATGATTGGTAAAATCCTGGAAGGTCGTTATGAGATAATTGATGAACTGGGAGGCGGGGGCATGGCCCGGGTCTACCGGGGACAGGACCGCCTGCTGCACCGTTATGTGACCATCAAAATTTTGCGGGAACAGTATGCCAGCGATAAGGACTTTTTAACCCGCTTCCACAGGGAAGCCCAGGCTGTAGCCAGCTTGTCCCATCCCAATGTGGTCAGCATCTATGACGTTGGCCAGGAAGACGGCATCCATTATCTGATTATGGAGTATGTTGAAGGCCGGTCCTTAAAGGATCTTATTAAAGAACGAGGGCCCCTGCCGCCCTTGGAGGCTATCGATATAGCCCTGCAAATTTGTGACGCCCTGGAACATGCCCATGAAAATGGCGTTATCCACCGGGATATTAAACCCCATAACATCCTCATTACCCGCAATGGCCGGGTCAAGGTAACCGATTTTGGTATCGCCCAGGCCGTCAATGAAGCAACCATGTCTTACAGCGGTACCATGGTCGGTTCTGTTCATTACCTGGCACCGGAACAGGCCAGAGGCGGGGTTACCGGCGCGGCGGCCGATATTTATTCCTTTGGTATTGTCCTCTACGAAATGCTGACCGGGGATCTTCCCTTCCACGGTGACACCCCGGTAGCCGTGGCCATCAAGCATATCCAGGAATCCCCCCGGCCCTTGCGGGAGATAAACCCCAGTGTTCCGGCGGCCCTGGAGCGTATTGTCATGCGCACCCTGGAAAAGGAGCCGGAACGACGCTACCCGTCGGCGACCGCCTTACGTTCGGACCTGTTGGCGGTAAGAAATGCCCTGGCGGAAGATACCTTTGCCACCCAGGTCCTGCCGGCGGTGGAGGCTCCCGACCCTCCGGCCAGTCCCACCCGGCCGCGCCGGCGGCCGCGGGTGTGGGCCTGGGTTTTAATGGTTCTCCTCTTTTTAGGCCTGGCCGCCGCCGGTCTGTGGGCTGGATTTCGTTATTACCTGCTTGTCGGCGAGACAGTGGTACCACCTGTAACTGGCCTTACTGAAGGCCAGGCCCTGGACCGGCTGGCGGCAGCCGGTTTGCGGGGCCAGGTGGGCAGCAGGCAGTATAATGCCGAGGTACCGGCGGGACAGGTTATGGCCCAGGAGCCCGCAGCCGGGGAACGGGTCCGCCGCGGCCGGGTCGTGACCCTGACCGTCAGCCAGGGCACTCGCATGGTTACGGTTCCTCCAGTTATTGGGCTTACGGAGCGAGATGCACGCCTGCGGTTGGAAAATGAAGGCTTACGGGTTGCCGGCGATTCGCTGAAAGTATATCATCCCAGTATCCCCGCAGGTTCAGTAGTGGAACAAAATCCTCCCGGTAACAGCAAGCAGCCAGAGGGTACCGAGGTCAGGTTGATTGTCAGCAAAGGCCCGGAGCCCCAGCTGATTCCTGCCCCCAGTCTGGTTGGCAAATCCCTGGCCGAGGCCCAGCAGCAGCTGGCGGCGGCGAAGCTGCAGCAGGGGACTCTTACTTACAAGCGGAGCGAGGAGCAATTCCCGGGGATAGTCATTGACCAGGACCCGCGACCGGGGTCCAGTGTCCTGCAGGGCAGTGCCATCAATTTAGTTGTCAGCCAGGGGCCGGGGCCGGCCCAGAAACAAGTGGGCGTCACTGTACCTCCGGCTCCGGATGATAAAGAACACGAGGTGCGCATCGTTGTTACCGATGCCAAAGGGACCAGCGAGGTATTGAATAAGAAACAGGAGCAAGGCCAGCAAATCCAGACCGTGATAACGTACTTTGGTAAGGGTAAGCTCCAGGTCTTCCGCGATGGCAATCTAATTTACGAGCGGGATTTACCGTAAGGAGGATGGTATGGAAGGCATCCTTTTACGGCGTTACGGCGGGTTTTACTATGTAGAAACCGGAGGCCAGGTCTGGACCTGTCGCCTGCGGGGCCGTTTCCGGCGCGAGGCCGACCTCCTGCCAGGTGACCGGGTGGAAATGGTGCCCCTGGGTCCCGGGGAAGGGGTGATTGAAGCTGTAAAACCCCGGCGTACCCTCCTGGAGCGCCCGGCCGTGGCCAATGTGGAGCAGGCTATTATCGTTTTTTCCTTAAGCACGCCGCCCCCGGACCTGGAACTGCTGGACCGCCTGCTTTTTTTAAGCAGCGTTAAGGATATTCGGGCCATTATCGTCTGGAATAAAGTCGATGTCGGCCAGGAGAAGTACCTCTATTTACCCGCTATTTACCGGCAAATCGGCTACCCGGTTTTAATCGCCAGTGCCCGCACCGGCCAGGGCGTAGAGAAGCTCAGGGAGATCCTGGCAGGGAGGCTCAGTACCTTTGCCGGCCCCTCCGGGGTGGGCAAGTCCTCCCTCCTCAATGCCCTCCAGCCGGAACTAAACTTGCGGACGGGCGAAGTGAGCGCTAAAGGGGGCCGTGGCCGCCATACCACCCGCCATGCCGAATTAATCAGTCTCCCGGGCGGGGGCTGGGTAGCCGACACCCCGGGTTTCAGCCGCCTGGACTTACCACCCCTGGACAGGTTGGAGGTAGCCGGCCATTTTCCGGAGATGGAACCCTTAATAGGACGCTGCCGTTTTAATTCCTGCCTGCACCGGGGCGAACCCGGTTGTGCCGTGGCCGCGGCCGTAGAGGCCGGGGAAATTGCCGGGCACCGCTATGAACATTACCTTAATTTTCTAGATGAGGTTATTGCCAGGGAAAGGAGCTATTAATCTTTGACCATTATTGCCCCCTCACTGCTGGCTGCCGACTTCAGTAACCTCCAGGCTGAAATAGAAGACGTCGCTGCCGCTGGAGCCGACTGGCTACACCTGGATATTATGGACGGCCATTTTGTCCCCAATATCACCTTCGGGCCGGACCTGGTGGCCGCCTTACGACCTAAAAGCCAGCTGGTTTTTGATGTGCACCTGATGCTTTCCCGGCCGGAAGACTTTATTGCCCCCTTTGCCGCGGCAGGCGCCGACTATATTAGCGTCCACGCCGAAGCTTGTACCCATCTCCACCGAGTGTTGCAGCAAATCCGCGCCGCCGGTTGCCGGCCGGCAGTAGCCTTAAACCCGGCCACACCATTGTCAGTCCTGGATCATATCCTGGCTGAAGTGGATATGATTTTATTGATGACGGTAAATCCCGGCTTTGGCGGCCAGGAGTTTATCCCGGCCATGCTGCCGAAAATAGCCTCCCTGTCCGCCATGTTGCGCCAGCGTAAATTGGACATTTTGCTGGCGGTGGACGGTGGAATTACCCCGGTCACAGCCCGACAGGCCTGCCGGGCCGGAGCCAACGTCCTGGTAGCCGGTTCGGCCATCTTTGGCCGCCCGGACCGGGCGGCAGCCATTAACGCTTTGCGCGCGGCAGAAGACTAGCACCTGCTCCTTGACGCCTGCAGGTTACAGGTCTATAATTACAGTAACGTCCTTCGGGGTTAGGTGCAATTCCTTACCGGCGGTAATAGCCCGCGAGCCCTAAAGGCAGACCCGGTGCAATTCCGGGGCCGACAGTGACAGTCTGGAAGGGAGAAGGCGTTGTGTATCCTTTGCCCTTTCTAACCCCGGAGTACGACCCCGGGGTTTTTTAATGCCTTGAAAAGAAATTAAAAGGAGCAAGTGGAAATGCCTCCAGAGGATGTCGAGTACATGCGCCGCGCTCTGGAACTTGCCCGGCTGGGCCTGGGCCGCACGAGCCCCAACCCGGCCGTGGGCGCCGTGATTGTCCGGGATGGCCGCGTGGTAGGTGAAGGTTACCACCAGAGGGCGGGTACTCCCCATGCCGAAATTCATGCCCTGCGGGCGGCGGGTGAGGCAGCTAAAGGCTCTACCCTCTATGTTACCCTGGAGCCCTGCTGCCATTTTGGCCGCACGCCGCCCTGCACGGAAGCCATTATAGCTGCCGGTATCCGGCGGGTGGTGGCAGCTATGGCCGATCCCAACCCCAAAGTGGCCGGTGGCGGCTTCCAGGCCCTTCGCCGGGCCGGGATTGAAGTGGAGACAGGCCTCTTAGAAGATGAAGCCCGGCGGCTGAATGAAGCCTTTATCAAGTATATTACCACCGGGCGGCCCTGGGTGACCCTCAAGATGGCCCTGACCCTGGACGGTAAAATCGCCACCCGTACTGGTGCTTCCCGCTGGATTACTGGCCCGGCAGCCAGGCAAAAGGCCCACGAGCTCCGTGATACCCACGACGCCATCCTGGTGGGAATCGGCACCGTCATGGCCGATGACCCCGAGCTCACCACCCGCCTGCCGGGGGGCAAGGGTCGGGACGCCGTAAGGATAATCCTGGACAGCTATTTAAGGATACCTTTAACGGCCAGGGTGTTGAACCTGGCTTCCCCGGCGCCCACCCTGGTGGCCACCACCGCGGCAGCGCCGGTGGAAGCCCGGCAGCAGCTGGCTGCCAGGGGCATCGAGGTCATAGTCTTACCGGCAGAAGACGGCCGGGTGGCCTGGCAGCCCCTGCTGGCTGAACTGGCCCGACGCCAGATTATGAGTATCCTGGTGGAGGGCGGGGCCGGGGTAAATGCTACCGCCCTGGCCGCCGGGGTAGTAGATAAAGTGGTAGCCTTTATTGCTCCCAAGATCTTTGGTGGCATGGCTGCTCCGGGACCGGTAGGAGGGGCCGGGGTAGCGAGCCCTCAAGAAGCCTGGCAACTGGAAAAAGTAGAGGTGGCGACCTGTGGTGAGGATATTATGTTAAGCGGTTATCTGGGCAAAAGAAGGGGAGAGGCGTGTTTACCGGTTTAGTTGAAGAGATAGGGGTTGTCCGCAGGGTAGAAACTGTTGGCCAGGGAGCCCGTTTAACCATTGCCGCCCGGAAGGTCCTGTCCGGTACCCGCCGGGGTGACAGTATAGCCGTTAATGGTGCCTGCCTGACGGTAGTTGAATTAACGCCAGCCGCCCTGGTAGCCGAGGTTATGGCTGAAACTTTAAGGGTTACTACCCTCGGTTCTTTAAAAGCGGGGGATCAAGTCAACCTGGAACGGGCCCTGCAGCTGGGCGAGCGGCTGGGCGGCCACCTGGTCAGCGGGCACGTGGACGGCGTGGGGGAAATTAAAACGAAAAGGCAGACAGGCATCGCCTGGGAGCTGGCGGTTGCGGTACCTCCCGGCCTGGAACGCTATATTGCTCCTAAAGGCTCCCTGGCCCTGGATGGTACGAGTCTGACGGTCATTACCGTAGATGGGAACATGGTAACAGTTGGCATCATTCCTCATACGGCCCGGCATACCATCCTGGGGACCAAGGGGCCGGGAGACAAGGTAAATATTGAAGTCGACCTGCTGGCCCGTTACCTGGAAAGGCTCCTCACTGGGCCCCAGGAGGAGACTGGTCGGAAGGGTTTGACCGTGGAGTTCCTCGCCGCCAATGGCTTTATTTAATATGAGGGGAAGAAGGTGATTCGCCATGGGCGAAGAAAAAATTAAATTTAATACCATTGAAGAAGCCCTTGACGATATACGGGCCGGGCGTATGGTGGTGGTGGTGGATGACGAGGACCGGGAGAATGAAGGCGATTTGATTATCGCTGCCGAGAAGGTTACGCCGGAAGCCATCAACTTCATGGCTACCTATGCCCGTGGTCTCATTTGCGTACCCATGGAGGGACAGCGTCTGGATGAACTGGAATTGACTCCCATGGTCACGCAAAATACGGAATCGATGGGGACGGCTTTTACAGTCTCCGTCGACGCAGCTGAAGTTACCACAGGTATTTCCGCTTTTGAAAGGGCTATTACTGTTAAAAAGCTTATTGACCCCCGCACCCGTCCTGAAGACCTGCGCCGGCCGGGGCATATATTCCCCTTGCGGGCCAAACAAGATGGGGTGTTGCGGCGGGCCGGGCATACAGAAGCCGCTGTGGATCTCGCCCGCCTGGCCGGCCTCTACCCGGCCGGGGTAATTTGCGAAATCATGAATCCAGATGGGACCATGGCCCGGGTGCCCCAGCTCTATGAATTCTGCCGGGAACATGGTTTAAAGCTTATTACCGTCGCCGATTTAATCAAATACCGCCGCCGGACGGAGAAACTGGTCCGCCGGGTGGCCGAGGCCGACTTGCCCACCGCTTACGGCCATTTTAAAGCCGTCGCCTATGAAGAAGTAATGAGTGGCAAGGGTCACCTGGCCCTGGTGAAGGGAGATATTGCCGGTAGCCAGCCGGTACTGGTCCGGGTTCACTCCGAATGCCTGACAGGGGATGTTTTTGGCTCCTTACGCTGCGACTGCGGCGAGCAGCTCCAGCAGGCCATGGCCATGATAGAAGCGGAAGGCCGCGGTGTTATCCTCTATATGCGCCAGGAGGGGCGGGGGATAGGCCTCCTCAATAAAATCAAGGCGTACAGGCTTCAGGAAGAAGGCAAGGACACGGTGGAAGCCAACGAAGCCCTGGGTTTCCCGGCCGACCTGCGGGACTATGGCATCGGCGCCCAGATCCTGGCCGACCTGGGCGTCCGCCAGATCCGGCTCCTCACTAATAATCCCAAAAAGATTGCCGGCCTGGAAGGATATGGCCTTAAAGTTGTCGAAAGGGTTCCCATCGAAATGTGCCCCAACCGGGTCAACAGGCGTTACCTGAAAACGAAGAAGGAAAAAATGGGCCACCTGCTGCAGATAAGTTGAGAAAAATCCAGGTGTTATTACAAAGGGTAGGGTATGTCACTGCGCCGCTCAGGAGCTACGCGCCGACAGGACAACGGCTCGGTTCGGACCGTTGCATGCCGCCTGTGGATTGCCAATGAAAAGGCTCCGGGTTCCGCAAGCTTTGATCCTTCTATGAGGTTGCGCTTGTTTCCTTGCAAAGGTGCGCTCAGGCGTCCTCGGCGGCAGCAACGGTTAACCTCACCTCGCCTGTCCTGTTGCCGGCGCTCCGCTATTCGCGGCTCCGTGACATACCCTACCACAAACGAGTATTGCAGAAATTACCACAAAGCGAAGGAGGCCTTTTTCCCATGCCCAACATCTTAGAGGGCCAGCTGCAGGCCCGGGGATTGAAATTCGGTATTGTCGTCAGCCGTTTCAACGAGTTTATTACCTCCAAACTGCTGGACGGGGCCCTGGATGCCCTGACCCGCCACGGCGCCGACCCCGCGGCCATTGATGTGGCCTGGGTGCCGGGAGCCTTTGAAATCCCCCTGGCGGCGCAAAAAATGACGGCCCGTGGTTATGACGCCGTCATTTGCCTGGGGGCAGTCATCCGCGGGGCCACCCCCCACTTTGAATATGTAGCCGCCGAGGTGACCAAGGGCATTGCCCAGGTAAGCCTGAATAGCGGCGTACCGGTGATCTACGGGCTGATAACTGCCGACAATATTGAGCAGGCTATAGAGCGGGCCGGTACCAAGGCCGGCAATAAAGGCTTTGATGCCGCCATGGCCGCCATGGAAATGGCCAATCTCTTTAAAACAATGGCAGGGTAGGGATATAAGATGCGGGTAGGTATCATCAGCGATACCCATGGCGACGGCGCCGCCTGGGAACAGGCCCTGGCCAACTGCTTTCAGGGTGTAGACCTGATCATCCATGCCGGCGATGTCCTTTACCACGGCCCCAGGAATCCCATTGTGGCTGCCTATGCTCCTAAGGATCTGGCCGGGCTCTTGCAACAGTCTCCGGTACCCATCTTGATTGCCCGGGGGAATTGCGATGCGGAAGTAGATGCCATGGTCTTAAATTTACCAATAACGGAACAGGTAGTAGTCCAGATGGGCAAGCGCCGTCTCATCGCCCAGCACGGCCACCGTTTAGGTGAAGGCGACGCGGAACACCTGGCCGCCTATTACCAGGCCGACCTGTGGATAACCGGCCATACCCATGTAGCCATGCTGGCTGCCAGGGACGGGCGCCTTTTCGTTAACCCGGGCAGTCCCAGCCTGCCCCATAGCGGTCCTTTGGGCAAGTTAAAAACAGTAGCCGTAGCCGATGACACTGGCGTTAAAATCCTGGCCCTGTTAACTGGCGAAGTCCTGAAGGAGATGCCATGGCCGGCATAAAGAGGACAAAACCCGGGGTTTATTCACCCCGGGTTAATTTAAATGCCTTTTAGACGGCTCGCTGTACCTTGCCTGAACGCAGGCAGCGGGTACAGACGTAAACCTTTTTGGGGGTACCGTTTAAAATAATCTTGACCCGCTGGAGATTAGGGGACCAGGTGCGTTTGGTCTTAATATTGGAGTGGCTGACCTGATTGCCGGTAGTCGTCCTTTTGCCACAGATGCTGCAGACGGCCATTTGTTTCACCTCGCTTTTCAACCCTACGGCGATATTTTACCAGAGAAAGGGTTAGAAAGCAAGGAAATAAATTTCTCCTGCCGGGCAGGGAGTTACCAGGGCTTGTTGAAAATAATAATCAGGTGGTGAAGGGAATGAGCGGCCAAGAGAAAACTAACGTCGTTCCTTTGCAAATAACCCCAGACCTCTCCATTTTGGAAGTATTGCAGGCCTATCCCCAGGTGCGGCAGGTATTTTATCGCTATGGCATGGGCTGCCTGGAATGCATGGGTGCTATAAATGAAACCATTGCTAGCGGCGCCCGCAGCCACGGCGTTAACCTGGAAAACCTGTTGAAAGACTTGAATAAAGCCATTAGAAGCCGGGGATGAGCCTGAATGTACGACCGGCCGGTGAAAGTGTTAAAATATGTAGGTCCCCAGAAAGCAGCCTGCCTGGGCAAGCTCGGCATCCAGACGGTGGGCGATCTCCTCTGGCATTTTCCCAGGCGTTATGAAGACCGACGCCAGTTAAAGGGACTGGCTTCGGCAGCGGCCGGAGAAATAATTACCGTCCAGGTAACCATCAAAGCCTGGGAAGAAAGAGAACTGCGTCCAAATTTGCGCCTCTTCCGGGCCCTCATCCAGGACAGGCAGGGGACAGGCTATGCCCTCTGGTTTAACCAGCCCTACATAAAGCGCCAGCTACGTGTTGGAAGCGAGGTCGTCCTTACCGGGAAGGTAAATTACCGGGGTTATGTTCCCGAAATCCAGGTCAGTGACTATGAATCCCTTGGGGAAGGAGACAGCGGCCTTCATACGGGACGTATTGTACCCTTTTACCCCCTGACGACGGGCTTAAGCCAGCGCTGGCTGAGGCTGATTGTCCACCAGGCCCTGGAAGAAGTTCAGGGAGAATTGCCTGAGCTTTTACCCCTCCCTTTATGCCAGCGTTATCGCCTTTTACCCCGCTACCAGGCCTTGAAATATATTCACTTTCCCCCCGATCCTGCCGCTCTGCACCAGGCGCGGCGGCGCCTTAAATATGAAGAACTTCTAGTCTGGGAACTGGCTTTAACTTTAAACCGCTGGCAGCGTGAAGCAGGCGTTAGGGGCATTGCCCATACACCGGACAACGGACTGGTGCGGCAATTAATTGCTACCCTGCCCTTTAAACTGACTCGGGCCCAGGAAAGGGTGCTGGCCGAAATCCTAACCGATATGGAAAACCCGCGGCCGATGGCCCGCCTGCTCCAAGGGGATGTCGGTTCGGGTAAAACCGTAGTGGCGGCAGCAGCCATGGTTAAGGCTGTGGCTGGTGGCTGGCAGGCTGCCTTGATGGTCCCTACGGAAGTCCTGGCCGAGCAGCACGGGCAAACCCTCCAGAAAATCCTCGCGCCCTTAAAAGTACCGGTAGCCGTCCTGACGGGCAACACTTCCCGGCCGGAGCGGGAAGTTATCCTGGCCGGCCTGGCCACCGGCCAATTACCCCTGGTAGTAGGTACTCATGCTTTGATCCAGGAAAATGTAAGCTTTAAGGCCCTGGGACTGGTCGTTATCGATGAGCAGCACCGCTTTGGCGTTGACCAGCGGGCCGCCTTGGAGGCCAAGGGGCAGGCTCCCGACCTGCTGGTTATGACGGCCACACCCATTCCCCGTACCCTGGCCCTGGCAATATATGGTGACCTGGATGTGTCCCTTCTGGACGAACTACCACCGGGGCGGCAACCGGTAACTACCCGCATTTTAACGGAGAAACAGCGCGCAAAAGCATACCAGTTAATCCGCCGGGAGATTGAGAGTGGCCACCAGGCCTATGTTATCTGTCCCTTAATTGATGGAAGCGACAGCATAGCTGCGGAAGCCGCCATCGCCATGGCGAAAAAGCTACAGGAAGAAGTCTTTCCTGAATACACGGTGGGGCTGGTTCACGGGCGCCTTAAACCTGCTGAAAAGGAGGAGGTAATGAAGGCTTTCCGGGAGGGTAAAATCGCCATCCTGGTGGCAACGACAGTCGTTGAGGTAGGAGTCGACGTGCCCAATGCTACGGTAATGCTAATCGAAGGGGCGGAAAGGTTGGGCCTGGCCCAACTACACCAGCTGAGGGGCCGGGTGGGGCGCGGTACGTCACCGGCCTATTGTTTGCTCATCACCAGTAGCAACAAGGCTGCCCGGGAGCGGCTGGCTATCCTGGCCTCCAGCCAGGACGGCTTTGCCATTGCCGAAGCCGACCTGCGCCTCAGGGGTCCCGGGGAATTTTTTGGCACCCGCCAGCACGGTTTGCCGGAATTTCGCCTAGCCAGGCTACCCGAGGATAGCCGCATATTGGAACAGGCCCGCCAGGACGCCCGCCTGATTTGTCGGGAAAACCTCTGGCAGCAGCCGGAATACCGCCAGCTTTACCTGACGGCCAGGAAAAAAATGGCAAGTCTGTTATTATAATAAGAGAAAATTTACCAAAAACAAAGGGTATGTTTAAATTATTTTTCAGCCACACTAAGCTTAAAAATTGGCACGCAGGTGATTCTATGCGATTAGAAAAAGATGAGTGTTCCTTATTGGCTTCTTTTTCCAGCAGCACCCGGGCCCAGGAAGCCATCAATGCCCTGAAAGCGGCTGGTATAACAGAAGTTCAGTTTGACCGGGTGGGACGTTTTGGCACCCGCTATAATGACCAGTACAATAATCCCCTGGCCAACCAGGCCAATACCATTACCGGCTTGACCCTTTATTCCGCTGATATTAACCCCCTGGTAAAAACCGATACCAGAGCCCTGCTGGCCGCCGACCCTTCTGTCAGCGGTGTGGGTTTAAAGGATTACGGGGTGGCCGGCAACGAGGGTTTTTTAGTTACCGTAGTAACGAAAGCGTCCCGGGTGAAGGAAGCCCGGGAAATTCTTGAGGCCCACGGTGGCAGACTTTAAATAAGCACCCTTCAGAGGTTTTTTTGCAATATTAATGCAAAATTACGCTAGCCAAATAATACTAAGCATAAAAAAAGGTCGCCGGCTAATACTAAGACTGCATAAAGGTAAAGGAGGTGAAACTGAATGCCGCGTGGAGGAAGGACCAACCGTCTCCTGATCCCCCAGGCCCGCGGCCAGATGGAAAGGTTCAAGCAGGAAGTGGCCAGCGAACTGGGGATCTCCAATTACGACGGTTACCTGGGTGACCTGCCCTCCAAGGTTAACGGTTCTGTAGGGGGGCTCATGGTCAAAAAGATGATCGCTGCTTACGAGCAGACCCTGAGCAATCAGGCAGCCGGCGGCCTTGGTGGTGCAGATGTTGAACTGGGTGCCGCCCAGAACGTTACCGGTCGCATCAGCGGGCCTAACCCCGCTTATAATGCCGGTGGACAAAAGTTAAACATTAATGCCCAGCAATACAACCCCGGTGGGCTGGGTGGATTGACTCAGTAACGGCAATTCCGGATGGCGGGTTTAACCCGCCATCTTTTTAATGTAAGGGTATGGCCGCCCTGGCCTGCAGTAAAGCGCTATGCAGAGTCCTGTTGAGGGCATTGCCAATAACCCAGGCCAGGTTATGCACCAGGTCGTCAACTTCTTTGGGGGTTACGGTAAGGTTACCGCCAAATGGTGCCAGGACATTGCGGGTAAGGTTCTGGGCCACGGCCTGGTCAAGCTGCAGGTTGACATGGGGAAAAGCCTGCTGCATTTGGTTAAGGGCTTCATAAATAATTACGCCGGCATGAACCACGGTAGGAATACCGATGGCAATGACGGGAACACCCATAGTTTGCCGATTGATGCCGACACGCTGATTGCCCACCCCTGAGCCGGGACTAATACCGGTATCAGTAATTTGAATACTGCTGCCTATACGCTGCAGATCGCCGGCGGCCAGGGCATCGATGGCAATCAACACCCGGGGCCGGGTTTTTTCTACTACACCCTTGAGGATTTCCGCTGTTTCAATACCGGTGGTACCCAGGACACCGGGGGCCAGGGCGCTGACGGGCCTGGTTCCTGGGGGCATATTTTGCGGGGCAAATTTTAGTAAATGCCTGGTGACTGTAAACTGGTTGATTACTTTTGGACCCAGGGAATCCGGTGTGGCTTCCCAGTTTCCCAGGCCCACCACCAGCACCGAGTCGGTAGGACCGACATTCCATTTTTCTAACAACAGGTTGAGCTTCTGGGCCAGGAGCCCCGCTATTTCTTCATGGACGGGCGGGTTTTCAAAGCGGAGGGCCGGGGCATCAATGGTTATGTAAGTTCCTAGGGGCTTGCCCATGGCCTGCTCGCCGGTGGCATTCATGATCGTAATGGTTGTAACCGTAGCGTTGGGATACTGTTCTTTATCTTCCTTTACCCCTGGCACTTCCTGCCGGGTAGCCCCGCGTAATAGAGCATGAGCTTCTACCGCCAGGTCCAGGATTACCCCTGAAAGCCGGTAAAATTCGGCGCGCTCCAAGGTCGTTTCCTCCTTTTTAAGCCCTGCCTTCAGGTTATCCATAATGAAAAAAAATATACATCGAAAAGGAAAACTTTCTTTGCATGTTGAATATTTGCCCTCAGGGAAGGTGAGACTGATGGAAGTAAAATGTTCCCTCTGCGGTCGTAAAGAGGAGCTTACCAAAGTACATAAGGATTACCGTAAATTAGCCAGGGACAAGAATGCCGTCTACACCTGCGAAACCTGCCGTGCCCGCCTGCGCTACCAGGCCCTGCAGGCGCAAAGACCAGAAAAACCATTATAAATAACATATTGACAGCGAAAAATATGTACAGTATAATCATAAAAAGAGAGGAGGAAGAAAGATGGAAATTCGTATTAGCCCGAAAGCAGAACAATATATCAAAGAAAAATCCGATACCATTACCATTAAACTGGAGATGTGCGGCGGTTGAGCGGGTATATCCATTCGTCCTGCCGTGTATGCAGGCGCGCCGGCCGACGTGAAAAACTTTATTCTCCAGCAGCTAAACGGTTTGAAGGTATACCTGCAAAAAGGAATCAAGGCTTCCCGGGGCCTGGATGTGGACCTGGTAGGCTTTGGCCCCTTTAAACAGCTCGTTGTTGATGGAGTGCAAAATTATTAAATTGGGGAGGTAGTAAAATATGAGCAAGCCCGTTAATGTGGATAGCAGCGCCTTTGAAGCTGAAGTATTGTCAGCACCACTGCCGGTAGTAGTTGATTTCTGGGCCGTCTGGTGCGGTCCCTGCCGGATGATGGCCCCGGTACTGGACCAGCTAGCCGAAGACTACGCTGGTAACGTTAAATTTGCCAAGGTAAATGTTGACGAAAACCAGGAACTGGCCGCCCGCTATGGTATTATGAGTATACCTACCCTGGTTATCTTTAAAGACGGCCAGGAAGTGGGACGGGTCATCGGCTATATGCCCAAGGAAAAGCTAAAGGAACAGCTGGAAGCTGCTATACATTAAGGGGAGATTACATGGCCCGCCAAGCCTTTATTGATGCCAACCTCTGTGACGGCCGGGCCGATTGCCAGGCCATGAGCGCCTGCCCTACTAAATCCTTCCTGCGCGAAGAAGAGAGCGAACCCTGGTTTATTGGCCCTACATGCCTGGGTTGCGGCCGCTGTGTAATGGCCTGTGACCGGCAGGCCATCCGCCTGATTTAGCGAGGGTCACCGGTTAAAGCCGGTGGCCTTTATTATTTTCTTTATCAAAATTTGCTTTGTTAAGGCAGGCTTTTGTCGGGGCACGTTGAATTATAACCTCGAAGGAGGTAGACCAGATGCTCCGGAAAGTCCGGGTAGAAGACAGCGTGGGCACGGTCCTGGCCCACGACCTGACCAAAATCGTCCCCGGCGAATTCAAAGGAAGGCGATTTAAGAAAGGACATATTATTCAGCCGGAAGATATACCGGAACTGTTGCAGATGGGCAAGGAGCACCTATATGTCCTGGCCCTGGGGCCGGACGAGGTGCACGAAGACGAAGCCGCCATTCGCCTGGCACGGGCGGCAGCCGGCGACGGCGATCACGGCCTTGAATTTACCGAGCCTAAAGAAGGCAAGGTAAACCTCATCGCCGCCAGGGACGGCCTGTTGAAGATAAATCTTCCGGCCCTGCAGCAAGTTAATGAAGGGGAGGATATCGTCCTGGCCACCCTGCACAACAATTACCCGGTTACGGCAGGCCAGGTGGTGGCCGGCACCAGGTTGATCCCCCTGCTGGCACCGCAGGCGGTGATTGAAAGGGTGGAAGCCATTTGCCGCCAGGCCGGTGGTATAGTCCGCATAGCACCCTACCGCCGGTTGCGGGTAGGCTTGATTACCACCGGGAGCGAAGTTTACAAAGGGCGGGTAAAAGATGCCTTTGGCCCGGTGGTCCGGGCCAAGATTGCCAGTTATGGATCAGAAGTAGTGCGGGAAGAGGTCGTTCCTGATGATGCCGAGGCAATCCGGCGGGCCATAGCAGCGATGCTGGCGGCCGGCATGGAAATGGTGGTGCTGACGGGGGGCATGTCGGTAGATCCTGACGACGTAACTCCGGAAGGGATCCGCCGCAGCGGGGCGGAAGTCGTCACCTACGGCGCCCCGGTGCTGCCAGGGGCCATGTTTATGCTGGCCTACCTGGGAGAGGTGCCTGTTATGGGCCTGCCGGGATGTGTCATGTATTACCGGGCCACCATTTTTGACCTGGTCCTGCCCCGGGTTTTAACGGGGGAAAGGATACAGCGCAAAGATATAGCCGGGCTGGCGGCCGGCGGCCTCTGCCAGGGCTGCCTGGAATGCCGCTACCCGGCCTGTTCCTTCGGTAAAGCTTAAAGGTTTTTAATTATCCCGGTAATCGTAGACGCGCCGGGTTTTCTTTTCGCTGCGGGGCAAAGTCCCTAAAGGTACCGCCTCCACGTCGGCCAGGATGCCGATGCGGTTTTTAATCTGGCGCCGGCACTCGGCGGCGACGGCATTGCTCTCATGGCCGGGAAGGTACTCGATCTTTACCAGCAGCCGGTCCTTGCCCTGCTCACGAGTCAAGATGAGCTGGTATTCGCTGCCGGCCCCCGGCGTGAGGTGCAGGACATGGTCGACCTGACCCGGATATATATTGACGCCCTTAATTTTAACCATGTCATCGGTCCGGCCCAAAACGCGCTCGATCATGGGGAAGGGCGAACCGCAGGAACAAGCTTCCACCTTCAAGCAGGTAAGGTCGTGGGTGCGGTAGCGCAGTAAAGGCATGCCTTCCTTGGTCAGGGTGGTGATGACCAGTTCCCCCGTTTCGCCAGGCGGCAGCTGCCTGCCCGTTGCCGGGTCAATAATCTCCAGCAGCAGGTGATCGGTCCAGATGTGGATCCCTTCATGGGCCGGGCAGTCGAGGCCGATGCCGGGGCCGTAAATTTCCGTAAGCCCGTATATGTCAAAGGTTTCAATCCCCAGGAGCTCTTCAATGCGCCGGCGCATTTTTTCGCCCCAGCGTTCGGAACCCAGGAGGCCAACCCGCAGGGCCAGCCGGTCCTTCAGGCCCCGGCGCTCGATTTCTTCGCCCAGGAAAAGGGCATAGGAAGCAGTGGCCGTCAGGACGGTAGCCTGGAGGTCGACCAGCATTTCCAGCTGTTTTTCCGTATTGCCGGCACCGGTGGGAATGGCCATGGCGCCCAGGTATTCAACCCCGGCCTGGAAACCGATGCCTGCTGTCCAGAGGCCGTAACCGGGGGTGATCTGCACGCGGTCGCGGTTGGTTACCCCGGCCAGGGCAAAACAGCGGGCCATCATTTCTGCCCAGGCAGCCACGTCACCGGTGGTGTAGGGAATGATAATGGGCTTACCGGTGGTTCCAGAGGAGGAATGAATCTGGACGACTTTTTCTTCCGGAACGGCCATCAGTTCCAGGGGCCTGCCGTTGCGCAGCTCCCATTTATCGGTCAGGGGGACCGCCGCCAGGTCGGCTACGGTCCTGATATCACCCGGCCTGATCCCGGCGGCCGTAAGTTTTGCGCGGTAATAGGGTGAGCTGTCAAAAAGGCGCTGTACCAGGGCTTGCAGGGCCGGAGCCTGCTGCCGGTAGAGTTTTTCGTAATCAAATTGCCCCATAATTACACCTCCAGGGCGCGCCGGCCCAGTTCAAAGGCGCGGCGATTCATGTCATGGACGCTGGCCGGCAGGAGCTTTAGAGCTTCGGCCAGCAAGACATCGGCGGGGAAGGGTAAACCGAAGTTCACCAGGCAACCCAGCATGACCAGGTTTAAAGTCCGGGGGCTGCCGGCTTCCCTGGCCAGGGCCAGGGCGTCCAGGCAGCGGCAGCCGGGCAGGTTATCTTGCAGGTAGGCCAGGATGTCATCCAAAGGATAGGGGCTGCTCCCCAGGGCGGCCAAAACCGGTATTACCGGTGCCGTAGAGACCAGGGCCTTACCGCCGGGGCGTAAATACTTTAAGTTGCGGCAGGCCTCGGCCGGCTCCAGGGCCAGAAGGATGTCTGCAGCTCCAGCAGGGATGAGGGGGCCGGCCTCCTGCACTCCCAGGCGGACATGGCTGACGACACTGCCCTCCCGCTGGGCCATGCCAATGGTCTCGGCCGTACGTACCGGCAGGCCCGCTGTAACGGCAGCCGAGGCAAGGGCCCGGGAGGCGAGGATTATTCCCTGGCCGCCCACACCGGCAATGAGAATATCCATCTAGACCACCTCCTCCATGGCTGCCGCCGGGCAAATTTTAGCGCAGAGACCGCAGCCGGTACAGGTAGGATTAATCATTACTGCGCCGTCAGCCGGCACCAGGGCCGGGCAGCCCAGCTCGTCAATACAGGTACGGCAGCCGGTGCAGGCGTCGGCATTGACCCGGTAGCGGGTGGCAGGTTTGGTTATCTGGGGGCAGGGGTGACGGAGGATTACCACCGCCGGTCCGGAAGCAGCCAGGGCCTGGCGGGCAACTGCCATGGTGGCCTCCAGGTCCAGGGGATCGGCGGTGAGGACTGTTTCTACACCGCAGGCCCGGGCCACCCGGGCGATATCAACGGCCCGCTGCCCGGTGCCGGTGGCCAGTCCCGGGTGTGACTGGTGCCCGGTCATGGCGGTAGTTTCGTTATCGAGAACTACGACTACCAGGGGTGTCTGCTGGTGGACGGCATTGACCAGGGGCGGCAGGCCGGCGTGGAAGAAGGTCGAGTCGCCGATAAAGGCTACCAGCCGGGTGCCGGGCTGGACCCGGGCCAGGCCCTGGGCCAGGCCTAAACTTGCTCCCATGCAGAGGCAGGTATCCATGGCGGCCAGGGGTGGCGCCGCCCCCAGGGTATAGCAGCCGATGTCACCGGTAAAAATTACTTCCTGATCCCGGGCCGCCTGTTTAAAGGCATAGAAGGAGCCCCGGTGGGGGCAACCGGCGCAGAAAAGGGGCGGCCGCGCCGGTAAAGGCGGCAGCGCCGGGAGGCCGGGTGCCGGGTTTTCCTGCTCCGGCTTTAAGAAGCGGGCCAGGGCTGCGGCTACCCTGTCGACGTTAAATTCGCCCTCCCGGGGCAGGTAGCCATCATGTTTGCCAGACAGTTCTACCGGGAGGCGGTTGCGCCAGGCCAGGCTGATGACCTGGTCTTCGACAACCGGCTCCTGCTCTTCGACGATGAGGACCCTTTCCATGCGGCTTAAAAAGTCTTTTACCGGTTCTTCCGGCAGGGGGTAGGGAGTGCCGATTTTTAGCAGGGATAGTTTTACTCCCAGGCGTTTCAGCGCTTCGGTAACGTAAAAGTAAGAAGGGCCGCCGGCTATGACCCCCACAGGGCCTTCCAGTTGAACGGCATTAAAGGGGCTGGCCGCAAACTCAGCCCGCGCCCGGTCCTGCTGTTTATTCAACCAGACATGCTGGCTGGCCGCCAGGGAGGGCATGATGACCCAGCGGGGGTCTTTAACAAACCCCGGCACCGGCGGCCGCGGCGGGATGGTACCCACATCCACCTCCTGGCAGGCGTGGCTGACGCGGGTAGTGGGGCGGACGATAACAGGGAGGTTTAAAGTTTCCGAAAGCTTAAAGGCATATTTTGTCATTTCATAAGCTTCCCGGGGACAGGAGGGGTCCAGGACGGGCAATTTGGCAAAGCGGGCAAAAAGGCGTGTGTCCTGCTCCGTCTGGGAACTGTGGGGGCCGGGGTCGTCGGCTACCACCAGGACCAGGCCGCCTTTTACGCCGATATAGGCCAGGCTCATGACGGCATCGGCGGCGACATTTAAGCCCATCTGCTTCATGCTCGCCAGGGCACGGGCGCCGGCATAGGCGGCCCCGGCGGCGATTTCCACGGCGACCTTCTCATTGACCGACCATTCGGTGTACACCCCTGCTTCCGGGCCGAAATGCATCAGTGTAGCCATTATTTCGGAAGCCGGGGTACCGGGATAAGAAGTAGCAACCCGGATACCGGCCTCCAGGGCTCCCCGGGCGATGGCTTCATTACCCATCAGCAATACTGGCACGGTTTCCCTCTCCTTTGGAGACTAAAAGGCACAAAAAACCGGGCCGCAGCCCGGTCATAGCTTGCCTGCTACCCTCGGCTCTGCTAGCGCTAATCAGGCTGAACTAAGCTCCCAGCTTAAAAAATTGTTTTGCAAAAAGTATAGCATATCGCCTGGCGGCGGTCCAGAGAAATTTCAGCTTGCGTTATAACGACGAACCGGAAGGGAAGCTAGGGACAAAAAAATGCCGTTCCAGAGGAACGGCCAGAGTTCGGCCGCCGGCGGGTAACCGGCGGCTTGGGAGAGGAGAAACCGGAGGAAGAGCTCATGGGGGAGGGTTAATAAAATAACCCTAAGCTCTTCATGGTAAATCTGGAAATCAGATTTACCAGTTATTATTATGACTGCCGTTAGGGAGGTTTATACATATCCGGGAAAAATTTTTTACATAGTAACTTGGATAGTGGAAGGTAAAGGGGCATTTCATGCTATAATAACTTCAGCGAGGGAATTTTATGGTAAGAATAATTGCCGGCCAGGCTCGCGGCCTCCGCTTGCGTACCCCAAAGGGCCGCAGTACTCGACCTACAAGTGACCGGGTGCGGGAGGCCTTGTTCAGCATCCTGGGATCAGGGGTTATTGACAGCCTGTTCCTGGATCTTTTTGCCGGATCGGGAGCGGTGGGGCTGGAAGCTTTGAGCCGCGGGGCCAGGGAGGCCGTTTTTGTAGAAAATAACCGTCAGGCCCTGGCATGCCTGGCTGCCAACCTGGCCGCAACTGGCTTTAAAGATAAGGCCCAAATCATAGCCGCTGATGCCCGCCGGGCCCTGGCAGAATTGAGAGGGCGCGGCCTGGCCTTTGACCTAATTTATATCGATCCACCTTACCGCCAGGGATGGGGTGATATAATCTTGCCGGCAGTTGTTCCTTTGCTGTCACTGGATGGCCTGGCCGTCCTGGAAACGGCAACTTCTGAAGCAGCGCCGGAAACAGCCGATATGGTATTGATGGCCAGGAGGGTTTATGGTGATACAGCTTTAAATTTCTATCAAAGGGCAGGAGGGCATACTGATGGAGTTCATGACCCTGATTGAGGAAATGGAAAAATTGATCGAAAAGAGTCCCCATATTCCCCTGACAGGCAGGGTTTTTCTTGATGGTGACCTGTTCCTTGATTACCTGGACCGGTTGCGGACGGTATTACCCGAGGAAGTGCGCCAGGCCCAGTGGATACGCCAGGAGAAGGAGCGTTTACTGGAAGAAGCCCGCCTGAAGGCCCAGAACCTCCTGGCCGAAGCGGAGAAGCGGGCAGAAATGATGGCCGGGGAAAACGAGCTGGTCCGTAAAGCCAGGGCCCAGGCCAGCGAAATTATGGCCCGGGCTCAGCGCCTGGCGGAAGAAATGAAGGCTGGAGCTTTAAGTTATGCCGACGGCCTTTTGGGCCAGCTGGAGGCGAGCTTAAATCAGGCCCTGACCCAGGTGCGCCAGGGCCGCCAGGAACTCCAGGCCTATCCGGCCGGAGGAAGTGCGGGCCGGGAAGTGGCGGCAACAACGCCAGACAAGACAGAGGCTCAGGACCGCCGGTAAAGGAAGTAGCGAGCGCTCAGCGCTAGCCCGGCCAGGAGAAAAAGGACGGTCATCAGGATAAAGGCAAATCCTGTATAGTGTAACCACAATGTAAACCATGGTGCCCTGGGGACCATGGTTATTTCCGGGGCCAGCAAGAGCAGGACGGGCCGGGCCGGCCCCTGGCAGAGCCGGACCAGCGCGGCAGCCAGAAAGCCGTGAAGGAGGCGGGCAACGATAAATGGACCCAGGCGTAGATCAGTATGGCTGACCATGGCCGCCACCTGGCCGAGTATAGAGAGCCCGGCCCAGCCCATAATAAGGCTGATGGCCACCAGCTGCTCGGTTATCGGGATGGCTGCTTCGCTGGCAAATTTAGCGCCCATGGTCATTTCAAAGAGGCCGGCAGCCAGGGCCGGGGATGCCTCCCGGCTTAAACCGAACGGACTGCCGGCATAAAGAAGGATTCTAGCCAGGGGTTCCAGCAAACCCAGGATGGTGGCTACCTGGATGATGACGCTAAATAAGATAATAAAACCGCCAATGGTAATCAGGGTCTGGAAGGAACGGCTGACGGCATCTCCCAGGAGCTGCCCCAGGGGCCGGCCGTCCCTCTGCTGGGCCTGGAGCATGGCCTGCCAGGCCCGCCGGGGTAAAGCCAGGAGGGGGTAGCTTGCCGGCGGGGAGGCCGGTTGCCGGCGGCCGTAAAAGCGAAACAGGATACCCAGGCAGAAGTTGGCCCCGTAATGGGCGCCGGCCAGGACTGGCCCCAGGGCCGGGCTTTGGAGCATGCCTACAGCCACGGCTCCCAGCATAAAGAGGGGGCTGGCATTGTTGGTAAAGCAAATTAACCTTTCCCCTTCAACCCTGGTGACCAGGCCCTGCTGGCGCAACTGGGCTGTAAGCATGGCACTGATGGGGGAACCGGAAGTGTACCCCATAGCCATGATAAAGGCGCCGCTTCCCGGTACATTAAAAAGGGGCCGCATAACCGGTTCCAGGAGTACCCCGAGGAAATGGACAATACCCAGCCCCATGAAAAGCTGGGATATAATAAAGAAAGGGAGAAGAGCCGGAACGACAATTTCCCACCAGGCCTTAAGGCCGCGCAGGGCTGACTGAAAAACCGGCTGGGGGAATAAGATAATGGCCAGGGCCAGGACCATCACGGCGACGACGGTCAGGAGGGGTCCCAGTCCCCTGGTAATGATAAGTACCTGGTGGCGCACGGGGGTCACCTCAAAGGGACATCCTGTTATGCAATATACGCGGCAGCCGGTGTTTTAGAAGTAAAGTTTGTCGCATAGATCGAAAACTATGTGCAAACTTTAACAAGAGCATTGACTTTTGCAGCTTAAAAGTATTATTGTAGTTAATGGGCAATATTTGCAGGAGGTACTTTAATACATGAAGATTTTAGTTTTAAACTGTGGTAGTTCTTCAGTTAAATACCAGCTTTTTGATATGGCCCATGAGGCGGTCCTGGCTCGGGGGCTGGTGGAAAGAATTGGTATTCCTGGTTCAGTCCTGACCCACCGCCCGGCCGGCAAAGATAAACTGGTGCGCGAAGCAGAGATTCCTGATCACAAGGTGGCCATACGCCTTTGCTTGGAAGCTTTAACCGATCCTCAATATGGCGTCATAAAGGATTATAAGGAAATAGGGGCAGTGGGGCACCGGATTGTTCATGGTGGCACCTTTCCCCATTCCGTCCTGGTTGATGTTTCCACGAAAAAAGCCATTGGCGAATTAGAAGCGCTGGCTCCATTACATAATGGTCCAGCCCTCCGGGGGATTGAAGCCTGTGAAGCTATCCTGCCTCATACTCCTCAGGTAGCCGTCTTTGATACGGCCTTTCATCAAAGCATGCCACCTCATGCATATACCTACAGCCTTCCTTATGAACTCTGCCAGCGCCATCATATCCGGCGCTATGGATTTCATGGTACCTCCCATAAATACGTGGCTTTGCGGGCAGCCAATCTCGTTAACAAACCTCTGGCAGAACTAAAAGTAATTACCTGCCACCTAGGTAATGGCTCTAGTATTACCGCTATCAAAGATGGCAAATCGTGGGATACCAGTATGGGCTTTACTCCCCTGGCGGGTCTAACCATGGGTACCCGCTGCGGCGATATTGACCCGGCCATTGTTACCTTCCTCATGGAAAAGGAAGGTTTTACGCCGGCTGATATGGACCGCCTCATGAACCGCCAGTCAGGTGTGCTGGGAGTTTCCGGGGTGAGCAGCGATTTCCGGGATATTGAAGCCGCCATGGCCGAGGGCAATGAGCGTGCTCGCCTGGCGTGGGATATCTTTGTCCATACCGCGAAAAAATACATTGGTGCCTATGCGGCTGTTTTAAACGGCCTTGATGTCCTGGTGTTTACGGCCGGGTTGGGAGAAAATTCTCCTGCGGTCCGGGAAGCCATCTGCCGGGATATGGATTACCTGGGGATCAAGATCGATCCCGAAGAAAACCAGGTTCGGGGCCAGGAAAGGGAAATTACCGCCCCCGGGGCCAGGGTACGCACCTTTGTTATTCCCACCAACGAAGAATTAATGATCGCCCGAGAAACCATGGCCCTTGTCCAGGCCGGTTGACACCCGGCCGGCCTTTCCGGTATAATCTACACGGTGAATGTGGTGAAAATTGGCGTTAGCGATTTAAAAGCCAGGCCGGGCGGCGAACTCGAATTTAAAGCCCAGGAAAAGTGGTCCTATTTAGCTACAGCTACCGGCAACATACCTATCGTAGCACCGGTACGTGTGGGCGGTACGGTTACCAATACCGGGAAGATCCTGCTTGTTAAAGGACAGGTAGCCACCACCCTGGAATTAACCTGTGATCGCTGCCTGGAGAAGTACAGGTATCCCGTAGTGGCAGCCCTGGAAGAAGAATATGCCGGGGCGGCCGCAGTTCAAACCGTGGCTGGAGAAGAAGGGGAGCCTGTTGAAGTGCGGCCCCTGGAAGGAGATTTTATCGACTTAAAGCCGGCGATAGAAGAAGCCCTTATCCTGGCGCTGCCCATGAAATGGCTTTGCCGGGAAAGCTGCCGGGGCCTGTGTCCCCATTGCGGCCAGAATTTAAATGAGGGACAGTGCCAGTGCGATACCCGGCCAGTAGACCCGCGCCTGGCTGTATTAGGAGAATTGCTACGCAAAAGGGAAGGAGAGAACTAGCTTGGGAGTACCGAAAAGAAGAGTTTCCAAGGCCCGGAAAAATAAACGCCGCTCCATCTGGAGCCAGATGACCCCTCCCTCCTTGGTGGAATGTCCCCAGTGCCACCAGTTAAAGCTCAACCACCGGGTCTGCCCCAGGTGTGGTTACTACAAGGGGCGGGAAGTTATAAAAGTAGCAGAGCAATAAAATTTTTGATAAACGGCAGCCGGCAGTTATTGCCGGTTTTTTTTGCTTGCATAAATCTGCCATGACCGTTATACTAATACTATGGCCTGGTAATATTATTTGGTACCAGGTATGAGGTGAGATTTTTGGTGCGCCGGAAAGGCAACAAGGAAGAGCGCCAGGAGGCCCTGCGCCGCTACCTGCGCAACAACCCTTTCGCCACCGATGAAGAGCTGGCGGAAAAATTTAAAGTCAGCATACCCACCATACGCCTTGACCGCCTGGCCCTGGGGATCCCCGAGGTCCGGGAGCGCATCATGGCCATGGCCCGGGAAGCCAGGTCGCGGATGCGGGGAGTGACGGCGGAAGAGCTGGTGGGTGATCTGGTGGAACTGCAACCGGGAATAATGGGCATTTCTATCCTGGAGGTCACCCCCCAGATGCTGGTTCAGCCGGCCGGCGTTGCCCGCGGCCATTATCTTTTTGCCCAGGCCCATTCCCTGGCCCTGGCAACGGTTGGCGCCGAGGTCGTCCTTACCAGCAGCGCCAGGGTGCGCTACCGGCGGCCGGTATATGCCGGCGAGAGGGTTATTGCCAGGGCCATGGTCAAGGTTAAAAAGGATTCAACCTGCCTGGTATCAGTTCATTCCCGGGTTAATGGGGAGATTGTCTTTAAAGGCCAGTTTATAATTATAACTCCAGAGAATATAAAAGGAAGCCAGCGTGAGGCGCCGACAATCTAATACGGAGGCGGGACTGATTGCAAATAGCTGTTGATGCTATGGGGGGCGATCATGCTCCCGGGGAAATTGTCCGGGGAGCGGTGGCCGCTGCCAGGGAAAAGATAGCCGATATTATCCTGGTGGGAGATAAAAGGCGGCTGGAATCGGAACTTAACCCCTTACATCCCCCCGCCAATTTAGAAATTGTCCATACCGAACAGGTTGTGGCCATGGATGAACAGCCGGCCCTGGCATTGAGGCGCAAGCGGGAAGCGTCAATAATAGTCGCTACCCGTCTGGTCAAGGAAGGGCGGGCGGCAGCCGTTGTCTCGGCGGGTAGTACCGGGGCCCAGATGGCAGCAGCCCTCCTGATTTTAGGCCGCAGCGGCAAAATCCAGCGACCGGCCATTGCCACCATTATCCCTACCCTAAAAGGGCCCAAACTTTTACTCGACGCCGGGGCGAATGTCGACTGCCGGCCCGAACACCTCTATGAGTTTGCTTTAATGGGTAATGTTTATGCGGCCAGGGTAATGGGTATCCGCGAGCCCCGGGTGGGACTGCTCAATATCGGCACCGAAGCTTGCAAGGGAAATGAACAGACCCTGGGAGCTTATAACCTGTTAAAGGATGCGCCCTTAAACTTTATCGGCAATATTGAAGGCCGGGATATTTTAGCCGGCGACACGGATGTCATCGTCTGCGACGGGTTTGTAGGTAATGTTCTGTTGAAATTTGGTGAAGGGATGGCCCAGGTCCTCTTTACCATGATCGGTCGGGAAATTAAAAACAGCTTCCGGGCCAGGCTCGGGGCGGCTCTGGTATTACCTGCTTTACGAGGCTTGAAAAAACAAGTGGATTATACCGAATACGGCGGTGCTCCCCTCCTGGGCGTCCAGGGCGTTAGCATCATCTGCCACGGTAGTTCCAACGCCCGGGCCATAAAAAACGCCATCAAGGTCGCCGTTCGCTGTGTCGAACAGGGACTGGTAACAGGTTTGGGGCAGTTACCGGGTTTGAGCGGTGACGGGGAGGTAGTTAAATGCCAGCCCTATTAAGGCCCGTCGGTATTGTCGGGACGGGGTCCTGCCTGCCGGAACGCGTCCTGACCAATACCGAACTGGAGCAGATGGTGGATACAAGCGATGAATGGATTCGCACCCGGACCGGTATCCGGGAACGGCGGATAGCAGATCAGGATACAGCTGCTTCCGACCTGGCCGTCCCGGCGGCGGCAAAAGCCCTGGCCATGGCCGGGCTACCGGCAGAAGCTGTGGATTTAATTATTGTTGCTACCGTAACTCCTGATACCCTTTTTCCGGCTACGGCCTGCCTGGTTCAGGAGCGCCTGGGAGTTAAGGGCGCCGCCGCCTTTGACCTTTCAGCCGGCTGTAGCGGTTTTATCTATGCCCTGGCAGCCGCCAGCCAGTTTATAGCTACCGGGGTTTACCAGACGGCCCTGGTGATCGGTGTCGAGATTCTGAGTAAGATTATCAACTGGCAGGACCGCAGTACCTGCGTCCTCTTTGGGGACGGCGCCGGCGCTGTTGTCCTTAGGGCCGTGCCTCCGGGGGAAGGCATCCTGGGCCTGCACCTGGGAGCCGACGGCAGCGGGGGTTCCCTTCTCACCCTCCCGGCGGGGGGATCGCGCCTGCCGGCCAGTTCCAGTACCGTCGAGAAGCATCTGCATACCATCCATATGAACGGGCCGGAAGTGTTCAAATTTGCTGTACGGGTCATGGGAGAGGCTTCCCTGAAGGCCCTGGAGCAGGCGGGTTTAAGAAAAGAAGAGGTAGACTTTTTGATTCCCCACCAGGCCAACATGCGCATTATCGAAGCAGCCACCAAACGCCTGGGCCTGGCGCGGGAGAAGGTTTACGTCAATCTAGACCGTTATGGTAATATGTCCAGCGCTTCCATCCCGGTGGCCCTGGATGAAGCCTGCCGGGAAGGCAGACTAAAGCGCGGCGATAAAGTAGTGCTGGTGGCCTTTGGCGCCGGCCTCACGTGGGGGGCCGCCGTATTGAGTTGGAGCCTGACAAGCCCGGAAAGGAGTTGAGTTTTATGCTGCGGACTGCCCTTTGCGATCTCCTGGGGATTTCCTATCCCATTATCCAGGGCGGTATGGCCTGGGTAGCTACCGGCGAGCTGGCGGCAGCAGTTTCCGCGGCCGGGGGCCTAGGTGTTATTGGTGCCGGCAATGCGCCGCCAGAAGCAGTACGCCAGGAAATTCGCAAGGTACGGGAACGGACGGATCGTCCCTTCGGCGTTAATATTTACTATATGTCGCCCTATGTGGAAGAACTCATTGATCTGGTCTGCGCCGAAAAGGTGCCGGTGGTTACTACCGGTGCCGGCAATCCCGGTAAACACCTGCCCAAATTAAAGGCCGCCGGCGTTAAAGTAATCCCGGTAGTAGCTTCCGTGGCCCTGGCGAAAAGGCTGGAACGGCTGGGGGTGGATGCCCTGGTAGCCGAAGGCATGGAGTGCGGCGGCCATATCGGGGAAATCGCCACCATGCCCCTGGTGCCCCAGATTGTTGATGCCGTACATATTCCCGTAATTGCCGCCGGCGGTATTGCCGACGGCCGCGGCCTGGCGGCAGCCCTGGCCCTGGGGGCGGCCGGCGTACAGATGGGGACCCGCTTTATCTGCACCGAGGAGTGTACCGTCCATCCTAATTATAAAGAGGCCGTCTTAAAGGCCGGGGACCGGGACGCCGTCGTTACCGGCATGCCGGGGCACTATGTCCGGGTGCTGAAAAATAAATTAACCCGACAGTTTGAAGAGCTGGCCGCCAGGGGTGCCTCCTGGGAAGAGATGGACCGCCTGGGTGCCGGCAAGCTCCGGGCGGCGGTCGAAGGCGATGCGGAGTACGGCTCCCTCATGGCCGGCCAGAGTGCGGCCCTGGTGCGGGAAATCAAACCCGCAGCGGCGATAATTGAAGAAGTAATGGCGGAAGCAGAAGCGATTATCTCCCGCCTCGGCAAGCTGGTGAGGTAAAAATATCTTCGGAGGAGTTCTTTATGTCAGGCATAGTCTTTGTCTTCCCCGGCCAGGGGTCCCAGTATGTAGGTATGGGGCAGGAGCTGGCCGAACGGTATCCTGAGGCAGCTGCCGTCTTTCAAGAAGCGGAAGCCGCCCTGGGGTGGCCGGTGGATAAACTCTGCTTTACAGGGCCGGCGGAAGAACTCACCCGGACGGAAAACACCCAGCCGGCAGTGCTTACGGTAAGCATTGCCGGCTACCGCGTCCTGGAGGCCCACGGGCTCAGGCCCGGGGCAGTAGCCGGCCACAGCCTGGGGGAGTACAGCGCCCTGGTGGCAGCCGGCAGCCTTACCTTTAGCGAAGCAGTCAAGCTGGTGGCCAAACGGGCGCAGCTCATGGCCACGGCTGTACCGGCCGGCCGGGGCGGTATGGTGGCCGTGCTGGGCCTGGAAGCAGAAAAAGTAGCCGCCCTTTGCCGGCAGGTAAAGGAAGGCATAGCCGAAGCGGCGAACTTCAACGCCCCGGGCCAGGTGGTAGTTGCCGGTGACCGCGAGGGGCTTGCGGCCCTATCTTCCCTGGCTAAAGAAGCAGGAGCTAAAAGGGTAGTACCCCTCCAGGTGAGCGGCCCCTTCCATTCCAGCCTGATGGCACCGGCCGCCCGGGAACTGGCCGCTGTTTTAAACCAGGTTCCCCTGGCCGATCCCCTGGTGCCCCTGGTAAGCAATGTAACGGCCGGCTATGTTTACACAGCAGCCCAGGTCAGGGAGAATCTGATTAAGCAGGTAGCCAGCCCGGTGCGCTGGGAGGAGAGTATCCGCCGCCTGCTGGCCGATGGTTACCGCACTTTTATCGAAGTAGGACCGGGCAATGTTTTAAGCGGGCTCATCAAGCGCATCGACCGCCAGGCTACCATCAGCCAGGTAGAAAATATTCAGACGCTGGATAAAACCCTTGCTTTACTTCAGGAGGCTAAATAAAATGGAATTGCAGGATCAGGTAGCAATTGTCACCGGAGCCTCCCGGGGGATAGGCCGGGCTACGGCCCTGCGTCTGGCCAGGGCCGGTGCCAGGGTGGTGGTCAATTATGTCCACCAGGCTGAGGCGGCGGCAGAGGTAGTGGCCGCTATCGAGGAGGGCGGTGGCCAGGCCATTGCCGTTGCCGCTGATGTGGGCGATTACGAAGCGGCCAGGAATTTAATCCAGGCAGCCCTGGATCATTTCGGCCGGCTGGATATCCTGGTCAACAATGCCGGTATAGCCCGGGATAACCTGGCGGCCCGCTTGAAACCGGAAGATTGGGCTGCCGTTCTCCAGACCAACCTGACCGGAGTTTTCAATTGCTGCCAGGCCGCCTTGAAGCCAATGCTCCGCCAGCGCCAGGGACGGATTATTAACCTGACTTCGGTCGTAGGCTTGCGCGGTAATGCCGGCCAGGTGAATTATGCCGCAGCCAAGGCCGGGATTATCGGTTTTACCAAATCACTGGCTAAAGAGGTGGCCTCGCGGGGCATCCTGGTCAATGCCGTCGCTCCGGGTTTTATCACTACGGAAATGACAGCGGCTTTAAACGAGGCGGCCCGGGAAGAATTTTACCGCCATATACCCCTGGGGCGCCCCGGCGAGCCGGAGGAAGTAGCCGAGGTAATTTTTTTCCTGGCTTCGCCAGGGGCCAGGTATATTACCGGTCAGGTGCTTACTGTTGACGGGGGGTTAACTCTGGCCCTGTAAGCAGGTTTAACCAAGGGAAGGAGGTGAGGCCAGTGGAGGTTTTTGAAAAGATCAGGGCTATTGTGGCTGAACAGCTCGGGGTCGAGGAAGACGAAATTACGATGGAAACTTCCTTTGAAGATTTAAATGCCGATTCCCTGGATATCGTAGAACTTATCATGGCCCTGGAAGAGGAATTTGACCTGGAAATTCCCGACGAAGATGCTGAAAAGCTGACGACAGTAGGGGCCGCGGTAGCCTATATTAAAGAACATACCAGCAAGTAAAACCTGAAAAGGAAGTCCCGTGCTTCAACGGGACTTCCCCTTAGAATGGGGGATAGCTTTGCAAAAGCGTGTCGTCATAACCGGCCTGGGAGCCATCACCCCCGTGGGTACCGGAAAAGATAAATTCTGGCAAGCCCTGGTGGCGGGACAGCCGGGCATTGGCCCCATTACCCGCTTTGATGCCGGGGAAATGGCCGTCCGTTTTGCCGGTGAAGTAAAAGATTTTGACCCGGGAGCCTTCTTTGATCGCAAAGAAGCCCGGCGCATGGATCGTTTTACCCAATATGCGGTAGCTGCAGCCCGCATGGCGGTAGAAGACGCAAAGCTCGACCTGGAAAAGGAGGACCGGGACCGGATAGGGGTTATCTTTGCCACGGGTATCGGTGGTATGGAAACCTTTGAAGAACAAACCCGGGTTCTCCTGGAAAAAGGCCCCAACCGGGTCAGCCCCTTTTTTGTCCCTATGATGATCGCCAATATGGCCGCCGGACAAATATCTATTAATTTAGGTGTCCGCGGGGTAAACTTTACAGTAGTCAATGCCTGCGCTTCCGGGGCCAATGCCATCGGCGAGGCCTTCCGCACCCTGCAGCGGGGCGATGCTGATGTAATTATCACCGGTGGCAGCGAGGCCAGTGTAACACCCCTGACCGTGGCCGGCTTTGCTGCCATGAAGGCGCTGTCTACCCGCAATGAAGAGCCGGAAAAGGCCAGCCGCCCCTTTGACCGCGGCCGGGACGGCTTTGTCCTGGGCGAGGGCGCGGGGGTAATGGTCCTGGAAACCCTGGAACATGCTGCAGCCCGGGGCGCCCGCATCTACGCGGAAGTGGCCGGCTATGGTTGCACGGCTGATGCCTATCATATTACGGCTCCGGCCCCCGATGGAGCAGCGGCCAGCCGCGCCATGGCCCTGGCCCTCCAGGATGCAGGTTTGCAGCCGGCGGATATCGATTACATCAATGCCCACGGTACTTCTACCGAGCTCAACGACCGCCAGGAAACCCTGGCCATTAAAAAAGTCTTTGGTGACCATGCCTACCGGCTGGCCATTAGTTCGACCAAGTCAATGACGGGCCATCTCCTGGGGGCTGCCGGGGCCATTGAGCTGGTGGCAACGGCTCTGACCGTTTACACCGGTGTCATCCCACCGACCATTAATTATGAAGAGCCCGACCCCGACTGCGACCTGGACTATGTACCCAATGTAGCCAGGGAGCGGCAGGTTAGCGCGGCTATTTCCAATTCCTTTGGCTTCGGTGGTCATAACGTCGCCGTCGTATTGCGCAAACTTTAGCAATGGTGGCCCCCATAGTGTCTGGGCGATGGTTTTTGCGAATAAGGCAGGGTAAAAAGATTGGATAACAAAAGACGGGAGCAACTGCAGCAGTTTTTACACCGTTTTCACCTGGACATTGACGGACTGGAAGGTCTAAATACGGCCCTGACCCATCCGACCTACGCCTATGAACACCAGCTGCCCCACGACAACCAGCGGCTGGAGTTCCTGGGCGACGCCGTCCTGGGGCTGGTGATTACTTCCTATCTTTACGGGGAATTTCCCCACCTCCCGGAAGGGGATTTGACCCGCATGCGGGCGGCCATTGTCTGTGAGGCGAGTCTTGCTAAAGTTGCCCGGCAGATCGAACTGGGTGAATTGCTCCTTCTGGGGCAGGGAGAAGAAAACAGCGGCGGCCGCCAGCGCTCTTCCAACCTGGCCGATGCCCTGGAAGCAGTGATTGGGAGCCTCTACCTGGCCGGGGGGTTAAAAACGGCTCGGGATTTTATCCTGCAGATTTTTACCCCTGCCCTGGAGGTACTTAAAGATACCAGCGTCATTGACAGCAAGTCGGCCCTGCAGGAGTTGATCCAGAAGCGGGGACCGGACAATGTGACCTATAAAATTCTGGAAGAATGGGGGCCGGACCACGCCAAGCACTATAAGGCCGGCGTATTTTTCCAGAACCGCCTCCTGGCTACCGGCGAAGGGAGCAGCAAGAAAGAGGCCGAACAGGAAGCCGCCCGGGCCGCCCTGGCATTAATAAAGATCCAGGGATAATTTGCAATTTAATTTTTTCAGTTCATTCTTTCAGGAAGGAATTGGTGGCTCTTATGGCGAATAACATAGAGGTTCAAAGGGCGGTAAAGACAGGGAGGAGGAAGCAATGGAGGTCCTAAAGGTTTCGGCCCAGTCCAATCCTAAAGCCGTAGCTGGAGCCCTGGCAGCCGTATTCCGTCAATACGGCAAGGCCGAAGTCCAGGCCGTTGGGGCAGGAGCTGTTAACCAGGCCGTCAAGGCCATAGCCATTGCCCGGGGTTTTATTGCCCCCAATGGTATCGACCTGGTAATGATTCCTGCTTTTACCGAAATTAATATCAATGGTGAAGAAAGAACCGCAATTAAATTTATTGTCGAACCCCGCTAAAGGGTCACGGCAAACTGCTCTCCGAGCAGTTTTCTTTATTTATTTTTGGAGGCCGAAATGAATCTTAAAGTTGTGGAGATCCAGGGTTTCAAGACCTTTGTTGACCGGGTTAAACTGGAGTTTGGCCCCGGTTTAACGGCCATTGTCGGGCCTAACGGCAGCGGCAAAAGCAACATTGTCGATGCCATTCTCTGGGTCCTGGGCGAACAGAGCGCCAGGACTTTACGCGGGGCGCGCATGGACGACGTGATCTTCGCCGGTAGTGAAAAACGACGGCCGGTGGGTATGGCGGAAGTAACTTTACACCTCGATAACAGCGACGGCAGCCTGCCCCTGGCGTACCAGGAAATAGCCGTTACCCGGCGTTTTTTTCGTTCCGGCGAGGGCGAGTATTATATCAACAAAGTTCCCTGCCGGTTGCGGGATATCCAGGAGCTGTTCTTAGACACCGGTTCCGGCCGGGGGAGCCTGGCCATTGTCGGCCAGGGCCGCCTGGAAGAGATCCTCTCCGCCCGGCCGGAGGAGCGGCGGGCGGTGCTCGAGGAGGCGGCCGGTATTGCCCGCTACCGCTGGCGCAAAAAAGAAGCGGAGCAGCGCCTGGAAAGTGTCGAGCAAGATTTATTACGCTTACATGATTTAATCGCTGAGCTAAAGGAACAGCTGGGGCCGGCGGCGGCCGAAGCGGTCCGGGCGCGACGTTACCAGAAGTTAAGCCGGATTTTAAGCCTCGTGGAATTGCTCCTCAAGGCCGGGGAAATGGAAGAAACCAGGCGCCGCCACCGGCGCAGCCAGGAACGTTTACAGGCCCTGGCGGCCGCCCTGGAGGAAATAAAGGCTTCAGAACAGCAGCTCCAGGCAAAAGCCAGGGAACTGCAGGAACAGCAGCAGAGGTACCTGGCCGAGAGGCAACATTACCAGCAAGAACTCCAAAGTTTAAGGGAACGGCTGGTCAGTACCCGGGGGGAAATAAGCCTGGTCCGGGAAAAGCTGGCCGAACTGGCCCGGCAGCAGGAGGAAGATTCTAACCGGCAGCGGCAGCTGGAGGAGGAAAAAGCCGGTTTAGCAGCCGCCCTGGCCGCGCTGACCCGGGAAAGGGAGGAGAACAATCAGGAGCAAGCCCGGCTGGAGCAGGAGATAATAAAAGGCCGGGAGAAACAGGAAAAACTCCAGGCGGAAGCCCGGGAGCTGGCCGCAGCGATAGAAAAAGTAAGGAACAACCTCTATCAAGTAGCCCATGAACGGACCGGCTGTCATAATGAACTGGTGCGCCTGGAGGAAAAGCGGGCGGCTATAGAACGACTATCAGAGCACAAACGGCGCCAGCTCCAGGAATGGCAACAGGAAAGGGAGCACTTACTGGATCACCTGCGAGCCGGGCAGGAAGAACTGCAGCAGCTGGAAGAGGAATTAAAAAGGCTGGAAGAGAAAAAAGCCGGCCTGGAAATGGAGGTGCAGCTAAAGGAGGAAGAACTCGCCGCCTGCGAAAAGGAACTGGCCGGCTGGAAAGAACGTCAACGTGCCCTGGCCGTACAATTAAAGGTTTTACGTCAATCCCAGGCCGACTATGAAGGTTTCGCCGAAGGCGTGAAGTTTATCCTGCAAGCCAGGAGCAGGGGCGAGGCTGCCTGTGCCGGTGTCCTGGGAGTAGTGGTGGAAAAGCTGGCGGTACCGGCCGAACTCACCCGGGCCGTAGAAGTAGCCCTGGGCGGGGCGGCCCAGCAGGTCCTGGTACGGACGGCGGCCGAAGCGGAAGCAGTTATCCAGTTCCTAAAAGCCCGGGGCCGGGGGCGGGTCACTATCTTACCCCTGGCCTGGCTGGAGCCGCGCCGGTGGCCGGCCTGGGCCGGTTGGGTTTTAAAAGAGCCCGGCGTCCTGGGGATAGCGGCCAATCTTGTCCAGTGCGAGGCGGAAATACGACCGGCGGTGGAATACCTCCTCGGACAGGTCCTGATCGTAGCCGACATCCGCCGCGCCCTGGCCCTGGGGGAGCGCCTGCGGCCGCCCGTGCGCCTGGTCACCCTGGAAGGGGAAGTAATCCAGCCCCGAGGACCTGTAACGGGCGGGGTGGCCAGGCAGCAGGGCGGTTATCTCCAGCGGCGCCTGGCTATCCAGCAGGGTGAGGCCGAACTGGCCAACCTGGCAAACAGAATAAAACAGGCCCGGGAGCAGCAGGAAGAGCTGCAAAAAAAGCTGGCCGGGAACCGGCAGGAGTACCACCAGGTGACGGAAGGGCTTCTTACCTGCCGGGGCCGGCTCCATAATCTACTGCAGCGCCTGAGCGAGCGGAAAGAAGACCTGGCCCGCCTGGAAGAAAAGATTGCTGTCCTTGAGGAAGAGCTGGCCCAGAGCACCGGCGGTTCCCTGGACCTGGGCAAAGAGCGGGCGGAAAAGCAAGAGCTTCTGGAACGGCTGGCAGACCTGGAAGGCCAGTTAAACCTCCAGTTGAGCGGCCTCCAGGAACGAGCGGCGGCTTGCCAGCAGCAGATCGCTTCCTGCCGGCAGGAACTGGCAGTCAATGAAGCCCGCCTCCAGGCATTGGTCAACGCCCGGGAACAGTTAAATCTCCGGGAAAGGGAACTGGCCCGGCAGCAGGAAAAATGGCAGCGGCAACAGGAAGAACTGGCTGCCCGCAGGGCGCCGGCAGCTGCCCTGGAAAATGACCTTAGAGCCAACCTGGAAAAGCTGGCCGGGGAAGAAGACCGGCTCCAGGAGGCCTGCCGGCAGGCCATGGCAATATTGACACGCCTGGAAGATGAAACCTCTGCCCGGGTTGGCAGGCAGGAAGAACTGGCCCGGGAACTGGAAAGGCTACAGGCGCAGAAAGATAAAACGCTCGCCCGCCGGCAGCAGGAAGAGATCAATTTAGCCCGCCTGGAAACGACCATGGCCGCCGGTCTCGCCGAGCTGGAGGAACGCTTTGGTCCCCAATGGGAAGCGGAATTGCAAAAACCCCGGCCTCACCTGCAAAAAAGAGCGGCGGCTGTACGGGAACTCATAAAGGAAAGGCTGGTAAGCTTAGGGGAAGTTAACCCCGGAGCCATTGAGGCTTACGAACGCTTAAAGGCCCGTGTTGATGAACTGGAGCAACAGAAAAAGGACCTGGAGGAAGGCCGGGCGGCCCTGCACCAGGTAATTAACGAGATGGAACGATTAATGGCCCGGCAGCTCAAAGCCACCCTGGCTGCCGTCCAGGAACACTTTGCCGCCATCTTCCAGGAACTTTTCGATGGCGGTGAAGCCCGCCTGGAGCTGACCGGCAGCCAGGATATCCTGACTGCCGGCCTGGAGATCGTTGCCCGGCCGCCGGGCAAGAAGCCCCAGCACCTGGCCCTTCTCTCGGGCGGGGAAAAGGCCCTGACGGTGGTAGCCTTTATCTTCGCTCTGTTAAAGGTCAAACCCAGCGCTTTTTGTATCTTTGATGAGGTGGACACGGCCCTGGATGAAGCCAATGTGGAGCGCTTTGCCCGGCTGTTGCGCCAGTTTGCCGCCCGGACCCAGTTTATCGTCATCACCCACCGCCAGGGCACTATGGCCGCTGCCGACGTCCTTTACGGTGTGACCATGACGGAACAAGGCGTCTCCCGCCTCGTTTCGGTACGGCTGGAGCAACTGCCGGCCTGATGTCACAAAACCTCCCCCGGCGGTGTTATATAGATAGCAGGGGTTGCAGGGAGGGGGATGGACCATCAAACCTACTGAATTTGAAGCGCTGTTTCAAACCTACTATCCCCGGGTATACCGCCGCCTCTATTATCTCCTGGGAGAGCGGGCGGCAGCCGAGGACTTGACCCAGGAGGTCTTCCTCAAGCTGTACCACCAGCCGCCCCGGGATAAGAGCAACCTCGGTGGGTGGCTCTTGCGGGTGGCCGCCAACCTGGCCTATAACCACCTCCGCGGCGAAGAGCGGCGCCGCCGCCGCGAGGAGGAGCGGGTGCAGGAAACCTCCAGCGTTATACCTCTGGAAGAAGCAGTCATCCGCGACCAGGAAGCCCGGCAGGTCCATATCTGCCTGGCCCAGCTGCCACCCCGGGACCGCCTCTGCCTGCTGTTAAAGAATATAGGTTACAGCTACGCCGAGATTGCTGCGGTTATCCAGGTGGATAAAAATTCAGTGGGAACCATCCTGGCCCGGGCCCGGCGGCATTTCGCCGCCCTGTATAAGGAACTGGAGGGGAGGGACGACCATGTGCCCGGAAGAGGGCATTCTCCAGGCTTATCTTGATGGGGAATTGGATACGGCCATGACAGCTAGGGTGGCCGGCCACTTGGCCGGGTGTGCCGCTTGCCGGCAGCGGCTGGCTGCTTTAGAGGAATTAGCTGCCGGCGTGGCTGCACCCCTGCAGGCCTACCAGCAGGGGACGGAGGCCGTAGCCCGTCTTTTACGGGTGCCCCGGACCGGGCCGGCGGCCTCCCAGTACCAGCCCCTGACTAAACTAAAGGGGATAGGAAACATGCTCCGGCAGCACAAATGGTTTTCCGGTGTGGCCGCGGCCGTCGTGGCCCTGGCCATCTTTTTAAGCTGGGCCCCGGGCCGTAGCCTGGCCGCCCAGTTCCTGAACATCTTCCGCATGGAAAAGATCCAGGTGGTCAAGATCACCCCCGAAGATATGGCCCAGCTGGATAAACTCTTTAACGGCCAGGGGGGCGAGGTGGACATCAGGAACTTCGGCCGGGTGGAGGTCCGGCGGCCGGCAGAGCCGCGGGTTGAGGTAGACCCGGCCCAGGTGGAGGCCCTGAGTGGTATTAAACTGGATCTGCCTGCCACCCTGGCCGGGCGGGCAAGGGCGGCCGTATACATTGAGCAGGCCCCGACCATCACCTTCACCCCCGATGTGGAAAACCTCAACAGCTATCTCCGGAAACACGGCGGCGTCCCGCTGCCTGATGAACTTGCGGGCAAGTCCTTTACCCTGAACATCCCTCCCCTGGTCATAGCCGACTATGGCCAGCCGGGCAAAGGTTTTACCCTCTACGCCGCCCGCGACCTGACCATTGATGCGCCCCAGGGGGTCGACGCGGTAGCCCTGCGCGAGGCCCTGCTGAAGCTACCCTTCCTGCCCGAAAACTTGCGCCGGCAACTGGCGGCCATCAACGACTGGCAGCACACCCTGCCCATCCCGCAGACCCAGGGTATGGCGGCGCGGGAGATCACGGTCAACGGCAACCAGGGGGTATACTTTAGTAACGGTGCCACCAACAGCAGCAATGTTATCCTCGCCTGGCGCCAGGGCAACAGCTGGCGGGCTCTGACCGGCTTGCCCCTGGAAGAGGCCCTGCGGGTAGCGGCGGAGGTCAAATAATGGCCTTAATTGAAGCACGGAATTTGACCAAAATTTATGGCCGGCAAGTAGCCTGCCGGGAGATCTGCCTTTCCGTAGAGGAAGGGCAGATCTTCGGCCTCTTAGGACCCAACGGCGCCGGCAAGAGTACCCTGGTAAAGATGCTGGTGGGCCTGGTCTACCCCACGGCCGGGGAGGCAAAGGTTGCCGGCTACACGCCCCAGGACATCAGGGGCCGGCGCCGGGTGGGTTTTTTACCGGAGAACTTCCGCCTCCACGGCTGGATGAAGGGAGAAGAGCTATTGACCTTTCACGCCCGGCTGGCGGGCCTGGAAGGCAGGGCCGCCAGCCGGCGGGCTCATGAAGTCCTGGAACTGGTGGGCTTGAGCGGGGAGGGCCGGAAGCTGGTTGCTAATTACAGTAAAGGCATGCAGCAGCGCCTGGGCCTGGCCGCCGCCCTGGTGGGCGACCCGCGGGTGGTCTTCCTGGACGAGCCCACCTCGGCCCTCGATCCCCTGGGCCGGCGCCAGGTGCGGGAGATCCTCCTGACCCTGAAGGAAGCCGGCAAGACTGTCTTTTTAAACAGCCACCTGTTGAGCGAGGTGGAGCAGGTATGCGATCAGGTGGCCATCATCAACCGGGGTACGGTGGTGGCCGCCGGCCACCTGGCGGAACTGCAGTCCGGCCCAGCGACGGTCGCCATCAGGTTGGCTGGCCTGACGGGAGAACTGGTGGCGGAGCTACGCCGGCTTTACCCCGAACTACAACTGGAAGGTGACCGGCTCACCCTGACCCTGGGTGACCGGGAGGAAATCGCCGATCTGGTGGCCCGGCTGGTGGCCGGGGGCTGTCGCATCTATGAAGTGAGGCCCGGCCATAATTCCCTGGAAGACGTCTTTGTCCACCTGGTGCGGGAGGGGGAGCAGGCATGTGGCTGATGGCCCTCTTTACCTTCCGGGAGGCATGGCGGAAAAAAGTGGCCTTCATCGCCGGCGCCCTCACCCTGGCCTTCCTCATCCTGTACGGCACCGGCCTGCACTTTATTACCAGGGACATGGTGAATACCGCCAATCCCGCCGCCACCGCCGCCAGTTACTTTGCCATGATGCAGACGGTTACCCTTTTTGTCCTGGGGATTTACCTGGCCAGTTTCCTGGCGGCTGGCCTGGCCGTCCTGGCCGCCGTGGGCAGCGTCGCCGGAGAAATCGAAAACGGCACCCTGTACACCCTGGCGGTACGGCCCCTGTCCCGCCGCGACCTGCTCCTGGGGAAATTCCTGGGCCTGGCGGCCATGCTGGTAACCTACGCCGCCCTCTTTTTCCTGGCCCTGGCCGGCCTGGTGTACTGGCAGACAGGCCTGGTCATTCCCGGGCTGGTGCCGGCCCTGGGCCTCTTTATCCTGGAGCCCCTGGTCCTCCTGGCCGTTACCATGCTGGGGACCACCAGGCTAAGTACCCTGGGTAACGGCGTCCTGGCCTTCGCCCTCTACGCCCTGGCCGTAGTCGGGGGTATGATAGAACAGATCGGCGCCCTGGTGGAGAGCACCGCTGCCATTTATACAGGTGTGGTCACCAGCCTCATCCTGCCGGCGGACGCCGTCTACCGGCGGCTGGTGGCGACGGTGGTCGACCGGCTCCCCGTCGGCAACGGCCAGGATATTCCCCGCTTTATCAATCCCCAGTCGATGCTGGGGCCTTTTGGCAGCCAGTCCACCCCCAGCGACTGGATGCTCCTCTATACCCTGGTCTATATCGTCGTTCTGCTGGCGGCGGCAATCTATAGCTTTAAGCGGCGGGATATTTAAGCTCACGGTGCGCTAAACCTTTTTTGCCCTCCAGACTACGACGGGATTAAATTAACAAAAGGCCGCGGCAGGACACCTGCCTGGCAGGCCCTGAGACCCTACGGCCCGCACACTGCCAGGGTTTGGCTTAACTACCTTCACTTGATTGATGCGGCAATCCGGAATATCCTCGTCCTTGGACAATTGGTCGTACCCGGACTTCCGGGTGCCCTATGGCGGCCGGTAGTAGAACCGCTATAGTATTTTTAAAACGGGAAGGTGGTGTCAAGGGGGGTGTGGTATAATAAACTAAAATAGCGTACACGAAAAGGAGTTAAAAGTCATAGGGGGGACCTTGAGTAATGGATATGAACAGCAATCTGGAACGGTTGAAGGCGGAAGTGGCCTCCCTGTCCCGGGAAGAGGCGGCGGAGTTACTGGCCTATATTCAAAGCAAGTTTGACCTGGAAGTGCGCGACTGGTTAGCCGCCGGGAGACGCTTCATTGAACAAAATAAAGGAGCCTTAAAGGATCTGGCCAAATGAAGTATCCCAGCATGGAGGTCGTTCTGGCCCTCTACCAGGAAACCTTGGCCAGGACGGGCGGGCTATCCGGCCTGCGGGATCTTGTCCTGCTAGAAGCAGCCCTAGCCCGGCCGCATAGCACCTTTGACGGCAAGGAACTATACCCCACCCTTTTCTTGAAAGCTGCCTGCCTGATGCATAGTCTGATTTTAAATCATGCCTTCTTGGACGGGAATAAGCGCATCGGTGTGGTGCTGGCCGGTACCATGCTGGCTATGAACGGCTACCAGCTGGAGGTAGAGCGTCGGGAAATGGTCTCCTTTACCTTGAGCGTAGCCGAGGGGAAGCGTAGCGTTGAAGAGATCGCTGCCTGGCTGGAGGCACACAGCCGGGCGATTGCCATATAACAGTCCTACTGACAACCAAACCCGGAGGGCTTTGGCTTGTTGGAAACGTCGGCCTATCTTCTGGCGTTACAAATGATGCATTGAAGCTGGCGGGTGTGGTACAATACTAGTGGTACAATACTATGTAATAAAACATGATACCAGCCTATTGATGCGGAAGAGAAGACATCTTCACCCGCCTAAAACAAAAGATAGAGGTGATAAAAATTGTCCTCTCACCGTTTTCTAGTTGTAATCGAGCAAGATGAAGATGGCAAATATATTGCCTCGGTACCATCTCTCCCCGGATGCCACACCCAAGCAGATAACCTTACTGATCTGGAGAAGCGAATTCAAGAGGCAATAAAGCTTTACCTGAATGAGAACGGTGATATTATTATGGCAGCGGAAAAGTTTATCGGAATTCATCAGGTCGAGGTGCAAGCATGACAAAGCTTGCAATTATTTCTGCTGAAGATATGGAACGTATATTAATCCATTTTGGAAGAATATGAGAAATTGAGGCAAAAAGTTCTCTGATATTCGCTAACGCAGCTATATTTTTATAGTTAAAGTCTGAAGATACCGCTTTAACCTTATAAGGCAGCCTTAACCGGCTGCTTTTCTTATTATTTCGCACCCAAAAGAAAGGACCGCGTTGCCGGCGCTTCAACCGGGGTAGTTAACCAGCGGTTTAACTGAATTTACAGGGGCATTATTGACAACCTGCCACAGGTGATCTATTATAGCATTGTATTAACTGTATTATCATAATTAATACAGAAGAAGGAGGTGCCTATGTTACAGCTTGATTACAGGGACCGCCGCCCCCTGCACGAACAGATCAAGGAAAAGATTAAAACGCTGATCATTACCGGGGTGTTGCAACCGGACGAACGGATACCCTCGGTGCGTGAACTGGCCCAGTTGCTGACCGTCAATCCCAACACAATCCAGAAAGCCTACAAAGACCTGGAGGCGGAAGGCTTCATCTACTCCATCCGGGCCAAAGGCAGCTTTGTCACACCCCGGGACCGTTCAGCCCCGCACCCCCGGCTGGAGGAACTGATGCGGGAACTGGAGCGAAACGTGGCCGAATTAATGTATTTGAACGTACCGATGGAACAATTGCTGGATACCATTCGTGCCATCTATAAAAAAGGAGGTCTGAATGAGTGATTGAAGTCAGAAAGCTCAGCAAAAGCTTTGGCAGATTTAAAGCTCTGGAAAATGTCAATATCGATGTCAAAAAAGGTTCCGTTTACGGCTTGCTGGGCCCGAATGGCGCCGGGAAAACCACCCTCATCAAACACCTGGCCGGAGTCTATCGCCAGGATGCGGGGACCATCACCATTGCCGGCCAACCGGTTTATGACAATCCGGCCGTCAAGTCGTTCCTGGTTTACATACCAGATGACCTGTATTTTTTCTCGCAATACAGCATCGAGGAAACAGCCCAATTTTACGCCAGCTTCTACCCGGCTTGGAACTGGGAAAGATACCGGGTTTTAAAACAGGTGTTCTCCATAGACCCCCGGCGCAGAATCACCCGCCTGTCCAAAGGCATGCAGAAACAGGTGGCTTTCTGGCTGGGCATCTGCGTCATGCCCCGGGTGATGATCCTGGATGAACCGGTCGACGGCCTTGACCCGGTAATGCGTAAGAAGGTCTGGAATCTGGTGCTGCAGGACGTCGCCGAACGCGAAACCACGGTGCTAGTTTCCTCCCACAACCTGCGGGAATTGGAGGATGTTTGTGACCACGTTGGCATCCTGTACAACGGCACCATCCTGGTGGAAAAAAATCTTGATGATTTAAAGACAGATATACACAAACTTCAGGTAGCGTTTGCCGGCGAAGTACCTCCAGATCTCCTCCGGTCTGGAACGATCCTGCACCGGGAACAAAACGGGAGCATCCTCCTGCTTGTTGTGAAGGGGGATAAAGAGCAAATCCTGGCCGAGATACGGCGGGCCAACCCGGTCATCCTGGATGTTCTACCACTGACGCTGGAGGAGATCTTCATCTATGAACTGGGGGGAAGCGGTTATGACATTCAGAATGTCCTTATTTAATAAGGGGCTGATGGCCAGTGATCTCAAACGTTTCTGGTGGGTCAGCGCCCTGTACGGCCTGTTCCTGATCTTAATCCTGCCTTTTCACCACATGGTGCAGGATATACCTGCCAGTAACAGGTGGGCCAGGGAAATGCTGCAAAGATCGCTGGACATTTTCTCCGGCCAGAGCGGAATGCAGGCCATTCTAATCTGCACCGTGCCCATCATCCTGGCGGTGCTGCTTTTCCAGTATTTGCATAACAGCCGGGCGGTGGCGGTGATGCACAGCCTGCCATTCAATCGCTACACCCTTTTCTGCAGCCACAGCGTCGCGGGGCTGGTGCTGCTGCTCCTGCCCGTTACGGTCACCGGGCTGGTATTGGCGGTCCTGAATATGACTACTCCCTTAAAGGAGTATTATTCCCTGCTGGATATTCTCCGGTGGATGGGCATGACGGCCCTATTTGACACCCTGTTATTCGCGATTACCGTTTTTGTGGGTATGTTCACGGGCAATGCCATTGCCCATATCGCCTTTACCTATATCCTGCAGGTCCTGCCCATAGGGTTATATGTTCTTCTGACGGAAAACCTCCGCCACTTGATTTACGGCTACGCCAGCCTCAACCATCCCGGCGACCTGCGGTACAACTTTCCTTTGATGATGTTTACCAGCGGTACCGGGAGCGATCTTTTTACCGCCGGAACCGTCGCGGTGTATCTCCTGTTCGCCGCCTTGTTCCTGGCTGCCGCCGCCTATGTCTACAAGTTAAGGCACGCGGAAGCGGCCGGCGATGTCGTCGCCTTTACAATCATGCGGCCGGTTTTTAAGTACGGCGTAACCGTTTGTGCGATGCTCCTGGCGGGAGCGTACTTTGCCAATGTATACAGGGGCGCTTTTCCTATTATTGTTTGGGGGTACGTACTGGGTTCCCTATTGGGCTACTTTACGGCCGAATCCCTGCTGCAGAAATCTTTGAAGGTCTGGTCGTCGTACAGGGGTTATCTGGGATATATCGCGATCATTGTGGTGCTGCTGCTCGGGATTGTCACCGACGCCACCGGCTATGTGCATCGCGTCCCCGAACCGGAAAAGGTGAAGAAAGTCTACTTTGGTACCAATATTAACGCGTGGATACACCTGGAAAAACTGAAAGATATAAAAGATCAAGGCATCAAGTACGAGGGCGCCATCTTCTTTGAAAACAGGGACAACATCAAGCATATCACCCGCCTGCACCGTCAATTGCTGCAGAACCCCCGCGATAAAAAAGGGGTACCCCGCTATATTATCTATACCCTGAAGGACGGTGGTTACTTAGTCCGCCAGTATTATATCGACGAAAAACAATATGCTTCCCTGCTCAAACCCATCTACGAATCCCTGGAATATAAACAGGCCAGGTTCCCGGTGGTGGCCCAGGACCCGGCTGAAATTAAATTGATCGAAATCGACGATGATCGCACCCCCAAAAGAGCGGTTATCCTGACTGACAGGGTGGAGATCGGGGAGTTTGCGGCCCGGTTGCAACAGGATGTGCTGAACACTACCTTTGACGAACTCGTCGCCAGGACGGATGATTATGTGCACATCAATATTGAGGACGTTAACGGAAGATCCGTGCATTATACCCTCCGCGACGGCTACAGGTCGGTTATCAACTGGCTCAAAGAAAAAGGGTATTATGAGAGTATCATGCTGCTGCCGGATGAAGTCGAATATGCCGTCCTGGAATATCCTTTACCCCCGGAGGCCTCGAAGACCGGTTCGGCATCCAGGCGGGTTGAAATCAGGGAGCGCCGGTTAATCGAGGAATTGCTCAGTATAAACGGACCGGATGACTTCACCGACCGTGACAAAACCATCAGTGTGATATTTTCCGGGAGGACAACCACGGGCCCCTTCGAGTTCCACCGCTTTATCCACCGGGACTGGCCGGTTTCGGCGGCATTAAAAGAATACATGCAACAGCTGGATTAGCACCGGTCCTACCGGTTTCCTGAGGAAATAGGTAGACATAGACATATAAAGAGGCTCCTGGCTGGCAGGAAGCAGGGTTGTCAACAATATACCTTGGACAAAAGGCCTCGTCTCTGGTAAATTAGGGATGAGGCTTTTTGATATCGTACAAGGGGGATTACCATTGAGTCTTTTCAGCAAGCTTAAAGACGGTTTAAAAAAGACGCGGCAGAATTTCACTCAACGGCTGGGCACCTTGCTAGTTGGCAGCAGCCGCCTGGATGACGATTTCTTTGACGAACTGGAAGAAATATTATTGACGGCCGATGTTGGCGCCAGGACCAGCATGGAACTGGTGGAACGTTTGCGCCAGGAGGTTAAGGCCCGCAAGGTAACAGACCCGGCCGCGGTAGGTACTTTTTTGCAAGAAGAAGTTACCCGGCTACTGGGAGAAGAGGTGCCCCGTTTAAACAGGGCGCCGTCACCGCCGACGGTGATCTTGGTGGTAGGTGTCAACGGCGCCGGTAAGACGACCACCATCGGCAAGCTGGCTTATCGTTTAAAACAGGAAGGTAAAAAGGTCATCCTGGCGGCAGCCGACACTTTCCGGGCTGCCGCCGGCGAGCAGCTGGCCGTATGGGCCGAACGGGCCGGGGCTGAACTGATCCGCCACCAGGCCGGGGCCGATCCGGGCGCAGTAGTTTACGATGCTTTACAAGCGGCCCGCAACCGCCGCGCCGACGTGGTGCTGGTGGATACGGCCGGCCGCCTGCAAACCAAAGTTAATCTGATGGATGAGCTAAAAAAAATTCGCCGCGTTATTGAACGGGAACTGCCGGGGGCGCCCCATGAGGTGCTCCTGGTCCTGGACGCCACCACCGGCCAGAATGCCCTGTCCCAGGCCAGGCTCTTTAGTGAGGCGGTGGGAGTTACTGGTATCGTGTTAACCAAGCTCGACGGCACGGCCAAGGGCGGGGTGGTTTTGGCTATTGCCGCCGAAATGGGCATTCCGGTCAAGCTGGTGGGCCTGGGCGAAGGCCTGGATGATCTGAAGGAATTTCAACCCCGGGACTTTGCTGCTGCCTTATTCAGCGGCCTGTCTGGGGAAAAGGAGGAATAACCCTTGGGCAAAATTTTAATCAAAGATTGTGCCATCGTCCCCATTAGCAGCCCGGTAATTGAAAAGGGCGTCATTGCCATCGACGACGACCGCCTTCATTATGTCGGACCGACAGGAGGCTTACCAGCCGACTGGCAGCCGGATACTGTTATCGAGGCCGGCGATAAGGTGGCCCTCCCAGGCCTGGTCAATGCCCACACCCACGCGGCCATGACCCTGCTGCGGAGCTACGCCGACGATCTTCCCCTGAAACAGTGGCTGGAAGAAAAGATCTGGCCCCGGGAGGATAAACTTACGCGGGAGGACATTTACTGGGGCGCCAAGCTGGCCTTGCTGGAAATGATTCGCTCCGGCACCACCACCTTTGCTGATATGTATTTCCAAATGGACGCCGTGGCCGAAGCCGTTGTCGAGGCCGGCCTGCGGGCCTGCCTCAGCCAGGGCCTCATTGGCCTTCAGGACGGGCAGGGAAAACGCTTGGCCGCCGGTGTCAGCCTGGTGAAAGAGTGGCATGGCGCCGGTGACGGCCGCGTGACCACCATGCTGGGCCCCCATGCCCCCTATACCTGCCCCCCGGATTACCTGACGAAAGTGGCCAAGACGGCGGCCGGACTGGGGGTGGGTATACATATTCACCTGGCGGAAACGAAGGGAGAGGTAGAAGATATTCAGGCCCGTTACGGGGCCACTCCGGTAGCCCTGATCGAAAAATTGGGCCTGTTCGACCTGCCGGTCCTGGCCGCCCACTGCGTCCACCTGACCACAGAAGACATTGCTATCCTGGCAGAAAAAAAGGTTGGTGTCGCCCACTGTCCGGAGAGCAACCTGAAGCTGGCCAGCGGGGTGGCGCCGGTGGCTGAGATGCTGGCCGCCGGTGTCAATGTGGCCATCGGTACTGACGGCGCTGCCAGCAACAATAACCTGGATATGATGGCCGAAATCCGTACCTGTGCCCTGCTGGCCAAAGGGATCAGCGGTGATCCCACCGTAGTTCCCGCTCACCAGGCCCTGGTTATGGCCACCCTGAACGGTGCCCGGGCCCTGGGCCTGGAAAAGGACATCGGCACCCTGGAGGCCGGGAAAAAAGCGGATTTAATCCTGGTAAACAAGTACCAGCCTCACTTAATGCCGCCCCATAATGTAGAAGCCAACCTGGTTTATGCCGCCCGCGGGAGCGATGTAGATACGGTAATTGTCAACGGGAAAATTCTCATGGCTGGCGGGGAAGTAAAGACCCTGGATGCGGGGGAAATTTACGCCCAAGTAATGAAGCGGGCTAGTAAAGGGTAAAAAAAATCCACCTCCTTCCACGCCTACGGGGTTAGCTGCCGGGTGCGGACCAAGGATGGCCCTACCGCGATGACTCGCGGATTAACCCCCTGGAAATGGGTCCCCCGTTTTCCACCGAGGAAATTCGGCGATCTGGTGGAAGAAAGGATGGAATTGATGGCATTTTTATTGTAGCATGAAAGCCCCGTTTTGTTAACATAAAACTTAGTGGTAAAGATAGATGGCTTTTTCCAGGAGACTTTCCAGAATTCGAAGTTCACTGTAGGGGGAGTAACCTGTGGAGTACCGCCAGCTGGGTAAAACGGGGATGAAGGTTTCCGAGCTTTGTTTCGGCGCTTTGCCCATGGGGCCGCGTCAGAAAAACCTTGACATTGACACCTGCACCAGGATTATCAAAAGAGCCCTGGACGGAGGGGTTAACTTCATTGATACGGCGCAGATTTATGAGACCTACGAGCCTATCCGCAGGGCTATTCACGCCTACGGCGGTGAAGTGATTATCGCCACCAAGTCCGCTGCTGTCACCTATGAGGATATGGAGCGGGCTATCCAGGAGGCCCGGGAGAAGCTCCAGCTGGAATATATCCATATTTTCCACCTGCATGCGGCCCGGGCAACGGAGCATATTTTCGAAGAAAGGGCGGGCGCCTGGCGCTGCCTCCTCGATGCCCGGGAGAAAGGACTTATCGGGGCCGTTGGTATTGCTACCCACGGCGTGGCGGCGGTGCGGAAAGCGGCCGCCGAAAAAGAAATAGATGTTGTCTTTCCCCTGATAAATATCAAGGGTATGGGCATCATTGACGGCAGCCGCGCAGACATGCTGGCCGCCATTGCCGAAGCCGTGGCTGCCGGCAAGGGGGTTTACCTGATGAAGGCCCTGGCCGGTGGGAACCTCTTGGACAACTACCGGGAGGCTATGGCCTTTGCCCGCCGGGTACCGGGTATTGCCGCCGTCGCCGTAGGTATGGTCAGCGAGGCGGAGGTGGATTACAACCTGCGCTATTTTAACGGCGAGGACCCGGGGAAAATAGAGATTGCCGCCAAGGAGTTTGCCGTGGTGGAGACCGTCTGCAGCGGCGACGGCGCCTGTCTTAAGGCCTGCACCAACGATGCCATAACCTTAGTTAACGGTAAAGCCAGGATCGACCGTAGCAAATGCCTTCTCTGCGGCTACTGCACCGAGGTGTGCCCGCAGTTTGCCATCAGGATGATATGACCCCGGTGCGTCTTCCCGGGCCAGAGATGAACGAGATAGCTTAGTATCAGTACAGCCAGCATACCTGCTTTAAGCAAGCAGGTATTTTTTTAACATGTTTTTTGCAGGAGAAACTTAACCGGTGTCGAATAAGAAATATATGCAATATGTACGCACAACCAGACAAGCAGGTGAAGCTAAATGTTAGACCCCAATAATCCGTTACCCAAGTACTACCAGCTAAAAGAATACCTGAAGGAAATGATCCAGCGCGGCGAGATCGCTCCCGGCGAGCAGCTTCCTTCAGAAAACGCCCTGGTACAGCAGTTTGGTTTGAGCCGCCATACCGTTCGCCAGGCCATCGGCGAGCTGGAAAACGAGGGCTGGGTATATCGCGAACAGGGCCGGGGTACCTTTTGCGCCTTCCGGGGAAAGACCAGCGGCCGGACAATAGCCGTACTTACCACCTATATTTCCGACTATATTTTCCCGGCAATCATCAGGGGGATAGAAGAAATATTAAGTGCAGCCGGTTATACCCTGGTACTGGCCAATACCAGCAATGATAAGAATAAAGAGGCCCAGTGCCTGGAGAACTTAATCAATCAGGATATTGCAGGGTTGATTGTTGAGCCGACGAAGAGCGCCCGGGAGAATATCAATCTAGCATACTTCGCAGAGCTTGAAAAGAAGCATATCCCTTACTTGATGCTGCATGCCGTTTATCCTGAACTGGATGCTGCTTATATAATTATGGACGATCAAAAAGGAGGATACCTGGCCACCAAGTACCTGCTGCAACTGGGCCACCGTGAAGTAGCCGGTATTTTTAAGGCTGATGATTTGCAGGGGGTAAAACGGCAGGCGGGTTTCATGGCCGCCTTGGCAGAGTACGGCATTACTCTAAAGCAAGGATTTTTAGGTAACTATGAAACGGAACAGCTCTTTTCTTTTCCGTACCAGTTCACACGTAACCTATTACAAAAAACAAACCGCCCCTCAGCTATTGTTTGTTATAACGATCAAATTGCTTTGCAGGTCCTCGAAGCCATTCGTCACGAGGGCCTGAAGGTCCCCGAAGATATTTCCCTGGTGGGGTATGATGATTCCAGCCTGGCAGTAGCATCTGAAGTAAAGCTGACGACCATCAAACATCCCAAGGCAGAAATGGGGCGCCAGGCCGCCCGCTTACTTATCGACATGCTGGAAGGCCGGATGGAAAAACCACGCCTGGTTTACGAGCCGGAACTGGTAGTGCGCTCGTCCTGCCGCAGTTTATAAGATGAACGCCTTATGTTCGCAATAAGGCGTTCATCTTTAATACGGAATTGCCAGGTAACTTCAGAAAAAATTTTTCTCAAAAAATTATCTATCACCAGCAGGAATTCGCCCGAACAAGTCGAATAAGAATCATATAAGTTGTACGGACATACGGATATGAACCTGAAGGAGGTGCTACTATTTTACCCGAATGGCCGATTAAGCAGCAAAAGGTGAGAGAGTTTCTGCAAGCAAAAGGGTTAGATGCTTTTGTTTTCAGTCGCCGTTCCAGCTTCGCCTGGCTGACCGATGGTGGTGAAAGCAGTGTCGATGAAGCCTCTGAGGTAGGTGCAGCCGACCTCATCCTGACACCCGAGCGAGCCTATGTCGTTGCCCCTAATAATGAGATGGACCGCCTGATGGAGGAGGTACTTGGTGACCAGGGTTACGAACCCGTAACCTATTCCTGGCGAGAGGATAGAATATCTATAATTGAGAAATTACTCCATGGTAGGGCTACGGGCAGTGATATTTTGTTACCAGGATGCAGAGAATTTTACAGGGAAGTAAAGACCCTACGCTACGCCCTCTTGCCTGGGGAACAGGAGCGGATGCGATTTTTAGGAAAAGAGACGGCCAGGATAGTGGGTGAAGTTTGCCGGCAAATACGGCCGGGAGATAGTGAGATTAAAATTGCCGCAACAATAAAAGGCAACCTAGCCGGCGAGGGGATAGCTGCCCCGGTCATCCTGGTGGCTGCCGATGGCCGGATTGCCAAGTATCGTCACCCGGTGCCCACTAACAAGGAAGTGGAACACCTGGTAATGGTTGTAGTTTGTGCTCGGCGGTGGGGGCTGACGGTAGCCTTGACCAGGATGGTCTATTTTGGTTCCGTGCCGCAGGATTTAAAACAACGCTTTACCTTAGTAAACGCCATCAGTGCCCGGCTTATTAACGCCACTACACCGGGCAAAGAGGTGAAGGAAATATTCTACCAGGCCATGCAGGCATATACCGAAGTCGGCTATCCCGGGGAGTGGGAAAAACATCACCAGGGTGGACCCATAGGTTACGATACGCGGGATTATTTAGCCTACCCGGAATGTGAGGGTATTGTATATGAAGGACAGGGTTTTGCCTGGAACCCGATCTTGGTAGAAGTTAAGTCAGAAGATACAATTTTGGCATTAGCCGGTGGTTCTGAGATTATCACAATTGACGAAAAATGGCCGGCTGAAGTTTTCGTGAGAGGTGAAACGATAGTTAGAAGACCCGGAATTTTACTTTTATAATGGTATAGATATTTTTGGATAGCTTTGGGGGAAGTAAAAAATGAATGCGACAGAACCACTTATGCGGGTTAGAGGTATTTGCAAGCAATTTCCAGGTACTATTGCCCTGGACAACGTTTCTCTTGACATCTGGCCGGGTGAAATTCACGCTATATGTGGTGAAAATGGAGCCGGCAAATCTACCCTTATGAACATTTTATCAGGAGCCCTTGCCCCTGATAAAGGAGAGATTTTTTTTGCTGGCAAACCGATCAATTTCCACAACCCCAGGGACGCTCAAAGGTACGGCATTAGCATTGTTCACCAGGAACTCAGCCTTTGCCCCCATTTGAGTGTTGCCGAAAATATATTCATGGGGCGGCTGCCAAGGTTGTTTGGTAACAGGATCGATTATAAACGTATGGAAGAAGAAACGGTTACCGTTTTAAATCGTTTCCATACTCATATCGATCCCAGGAAACGGGTTATGGACTTAAATGTTTCGCAACAACAGTTAATTGAAATTGCCAAAGCACTCACAATGAATTGCCGGATTTTGATTCTAGATGAACCTACTTCAGCTCTCACGGAAAGCGAAGCCCAGAACCTGTTTGTTATTCTGGAAGAGTTAAGAAAAAATGGGATTGCTATTCTTTATATAAGTCACAGGTTAAAAGAGATATTTCAAATTAGCCAGCGGGTTACAGTGCTCCGGGACGGGCGCTACGTTGCTACCCGGCTTATAAAAGATTTAACCCCGGATGATATTGTAACTTTAATGGTTGGCCGTGAATTAAATAATATTTATCCTGATCGCGGTTTTCCATCCAGTGACGTACTCCTTGAAGTAAAGGATCTGACGCGCGCGGGTGTTTATACCGGCATATCTTTCCGGCTTTATCGCGGCGAGATACTGGGGATTTTTGGATTGATGGGTGCCGGGCGGACAGAGATGGCCCGAGGCCTGTGTTGTATTGATGTTGTAGACAACGGAGAAGTTTTCTTGCTGGGCCGTAAATTATCTTTGAGCAATACCCGCTCGGCAATCGATAACGGGTTGGTATATGTACCGGAAGATCGGAAGAATTTAGGACTTTTCCTGACAATGTCTGTAAGTGCCAATGTTGTGGCCGCAAATTTAAGGGCTGTTAGCTATCTGGGGATGGTTGTTCCGGAAAACGAAAAAAATTATAGCCAAGAAATGGTTCGTAGGCTGAGTGTTAAATATAAGAGCTTGCAGCAACCTGTATCGAGTTTAAGCGGAGGTAACCAGCAAAAAGTATTACTGGCCAAATGGCTGGCTGTAAAACCCAAGGTGATCGTATTAGACGAGCCAACCAGGGGCGTTGATGTAGGAGCTAAATCTGAAATCCATCATATTCTCCGCCAGATGGCTAATGAAGGGTACGGAATAATCGTTATTTCTTCAGAACTTCCGGAAATCCTGGGGCTTTGCAACCGTATCTTGGTCATGCATGAAGGCAGATTGGTGGCAGAACTGGCTGCCAGTGATGCTACCGAAGAAAAGGTAATGTGGTATGCCTCTGGCAGGGCATCTTAATCAAAACGTTGATGGGGGTTTCGTATGATGAATATCATGGAAAAATCTGAAACAAATATCTCTTCTTCCCGCAAGATAAAATTTAAACCCTTTAAAACCTTGTTTAGTATCCGTGAGGCTTCCCTAGCTACGATTATTTTAATTACCGCTACGGCCATGACGTTTCTAACCCCCGGCTTTATGACGAGATCTAATATATTAACTACCCTAATTGGTTTATCAATGGACGGCATTATAACAGTAGCTATGACCATCGTCCTCGTCATGGGAGGTATAGACCTTGGAGTAGGGTCGGTGCTGGCCTTCGCAAGTGTGCTAGCAGGAGTACTTGCAATTAAGGTTGGTCTAAATATCTGGCTTGCCGTATTTATAACACTTTTAGCTTCTGTAAGTGCCGGGTCACTGGTTGGCTATTTTGTTACCCGCATAGGTTTAAGCCCTTTTATTACCACCCTGGGGATGATGTCTATTGCTAGAGGCCTGGCCTATGTCCTTACCAAAGGTTCACCATTGAGTTTAGGAGTTATTTCACCTGCTTTTGATTATATCGGCCAGGGTAGCTTTCTGGGCATTCCCAACTTGATCTTGATTTTGATCTTGCTCGTCCTGATATTTGATTTTTTAATGCGCCGTTCTGCAGTCTTCAGACAGATTTATTATGTCGGTTCCAATGAAAAAGCTGCCCGCCTTTCAGGTATTAACGTTGACAGGATAAAATTCGGGGTTTATGTCCTTAGTGCGTTACTATCCGGGCTGGCTGGTATTTTGACCTTGGCCCGCTTTGGTGTGGCTACACCTACAGCGGGGGTCGGGGCTGAACTGCGAGCCATTGCTGGTGCCGTTATTGGTGGTGCCAGCCTGTCCGGGGGCGAAGGTACGATCATAGGAGCTCTTTTAGGAGTAATTCTGGTAGCCCTTGTTAACGATGCCCTCATACTTTTAAACGTATCAGTATACTGGCAGAGCCTGGTAACCGGTATTGTATTGATAGCAGCAGTAACGATCGATATGCTGGCTCACCACCGGCGTACTTCTTGAGGGATTACCGGGCATCTTTCAAGAAGACGTGTCGGGAGAAAGATAAATTTTAAAAGTTGAAAGGAGTGTTTTGGTACATGAAAAAACTAATAATTTTACTAGTAATTTTAACGCTAATGTTTGGATTAATTGGGTGTGGTCAGAAGACAACTGATACCAATTCCAAACAGGCAACTCCTACTTCTAATACTGCAAGTAGTCCGTTGATCGGCTCTAAAAATGAGAAATATGTGATGGTTACTTTTGTATCAGGAATTGAGTACTGGAAAGGCGCCTTCAAAGGTATGGAGGCTGCCGCCAAGAATTTAGGCGTTTCGGTCCAGTATACCGGTGCCAATGAATATGATATCAACCAGGAAGTCACGGTGCTGGAGCAAGTTATTTCCCAGAAACCTGATGGCATTTTAGTGACGGCCATCAACCCGGATGCCATGGCGGTTCCCATTAAAAAAGCCCTGGATGCTGGAATCCCTGTTGTTACTTTTGACGCCGATTCTCCCAAATCAGGTCGCTACTCCTTCTTAGCAACCTCCAATTATCAGGCTGGTGTTACAGCTGCACGCTATCTCGCTAAATTAACAGGTGGCAAGGGCGAAGTTGCATTAATTACTATCCCGGGACAGCTTAATCATGAAGAACGTGCTGCCGGGTTTAAAGAAACCCTGGCCAAAGAATTTCCTGAGATGAAACTGGTATCCGTTCAAGATGGCAAATCAGATCAAGTAGCAACCGCTCAGGCTATGGGTGCTATTATGCAGACTTTCCCCAACCTGGTCGGGGTGTTTACCACCGAGGCTTCTACCGGTGTTGGTGCCGCTACGGCTGTCAAAGAGGCCAATAAGGTTGGTAAGGTTCATATTGTTAGCTTTGATACCGATAAAGGTACCCTCGATAACATTAAAGCGGGTGTAATTGATGCTACCCTAGCCCAGGGTACCTGGCATATGGGTTACTGGGGCATGATGTTCCTGTATCATTTAAAACATGACCTGTTAAAACCGATTGATGGTGACTGGAAGACTGCCAAAGTGTTACCCCTACCTCCTGTAGTTGATACAGGCGTTACTGTGGTAACCAAGGAGAATGCTGATTTTTACTACAGCAAATAATACAGGCTCAAATAAATAAGGGTTTCCATTTAATGGGGTTAGTGGCCCGGACTATTCCCCATTTATCCTTAAAATAATTATGCACTCATTTGTACGTACAAATTATTGTAAGGGTGCATACATGAGGTGATATTCTTGCAAAGACAGAGCATCAAACTGGGTTTTGCACCTACTAGGCGTGAGGTCTTCAGCCGTGAAGAGGCAGATAAGTTCAGGAGGCTTATCAAAGAAAAGCTCCTGAGCTGGGGGGTAGATCTGGTAGACATCGACTGGTTGAATGAGGAAGGCTTGCTATATGACCAGGCCGATGTTGCTAAAGTTGCCAGGAAGTTCACTGAAGAAGGCGTAGATGCCGTTTTCAGCCCCCATTGTAACTTTGGGGCAGAAGATGCGGTGGCCAAGCTGGCCAGGGTGATGGGTAAACCCTTCCTGCTCTGGGGATCAAGGGATGACGCCCCTCTGCCGGATGGCAGGAGGACGAGGGATTCCCAGTGCGGGCTTTTTGCCACCAGCAAGATTCTTTTGCGCTATGGCGTACCCTTTACTTATATTACCAACTGCTGGCTGGATAGCCCCACCTTTGAGAAGGGCTGCAAGAACTTTCTCGCCGCAGCGGCCGTAGTGAAGGCCTTCAGAAGCCTCCGCATCGGGCAGATCGACACCAGGCCGGGAGCCTTCTGGTCGGTGATGGCCAATGAAGGTGAATTGCTGGAGAAATATGGCATCGAAATCGTGCCCATCACCCTTGCCGACCTGGCCGGGTGGACAGAGGATATCTTAAAAAACCGGGCGGCAGAAGTTAAGGATTATGTAGCCGACATAAAAACCAGGGTGAAGGTCGACGAAATAGACGCTGAAAGTTTAACGAAAGTGGCGGCGTTGAAAATGGCTATGCAGCGGTGGGCTGAAGCTGAGAAGCTTTCTGCTGTTGCCATCCAGTGCTGGAATGCCCTTCAAGGCGTCATGGGGATAATGCCCTGTTTTGCCAATGCCGAGCTGACCGATATGGGTATTCCCGTAGTTTGCGAAACAGATATCCATGGTGCAGTAACGGCGGTGATGCTCCAGGCGGCCAGGATGGGGGAAACACCGGTATTCTTTGCCGATATCACCATCAGGCACCCGGAAAATGAAAATGGCGAGCTTTTATGGCACTGCGGGCCGTTCCCGTACTCACTAAAAGCTGAGGACTCCGAAGCAGCCATCGGCAGGCATTTCATCATGCCCGATCACAGCCCGGGCGTAGCCGAGTGGGAGATAAAGGGCGGCGACATTACCATCGCCCGTTTCGACGGTGTCCGGGGAGAATACAGCCTGTTAATGGGCCATGCCCGGGGCATCAAAGGACCGAAGAACCGGGGTACTTATCTCTGGGTCGAGGTCAACGATTGGCCCCTGTGGGAAGAAAAATTGATCAGGGGACCATATATTCACCACGTGGCCGGCATCCATGGGCAAGTAGCTCCTGTTTTGTATGAAGCGTGCCGTTATATTCCCGGCTTGAAGCCAGATCCAGTTGAGCCATCGGAAGAAGAGATCAAAAAGGTTCTCAGAGGATAACGGGGAAATGGGGGAACGGGAATGGAAACCGGCAATCTAGTCCTCGGCCTCGACTTCGGCACCGATTCCGTGCGGGCGGTGGTGGTCGACGCCGCCACCGGCAAAGAGCTGGCCAGCGAAGTAGCCTATTACCGGCGCTGGGCTTCAGGGCTGTACTGCGACCCGGCTAAAAATCAATTCCGCCAGCATCCCCTGGACTATCTCGAAGGGATGGAAGCCGCCGTCAAGGGCACCCTGGCCCAGCTGCCGCCGGGATTGGCAAAACGGGTGGTAGGCATCGGCGTCGATACCACCGGTTCAACCCCCGGTCCCGTCGATGCCAGCGGGCGCCCGCTGGCCCTGCTTCCAGAATTCAGCGAGAACCCCAATGCCATGTTTATATTGTGGAAGGACCACACCGCCGTGCAGGAGGCCGGGGAGATCAACCATGCAGCCCGCCACTGGGGCGGCACCGACTTCACCAAATATGCAGGCGGGGTCTATTCCTCCGAGTGGTTCTGGGCCAAGATCCTCCACGTCTTGCGTCACGACCCGGCGGTAAGGGCGGCGGCCTATTCCTGGGTGGAACATTGCGACTGGATCCCGGCCCTCCTCACAGGCAGCGAAAACCCCCGGCTTCTCAAGAGAAGCCGCTGCGCGGCCGGCCATAAAGCCATGTGGCACGAAGAATGGGGAGGGCTGCCGCCGGAGGAATTCCTGGTACGTATCGACCCCCTCCTAGAGGGACTGCGCGACCGGCTCTACACCAAGACTTACACTGCTGATACTAGGGCCGGCAGCCTCACACCCGCCTGGGCGGAGCGCTTCGGTTTAACCCCGGGGATCGCGGTGGCGGTAGGAGCCTTTGACGCCCACATGGGCGCCGTGGGCGGCGGGATCACCCCCGGAGCCCTGGTGAAGATCATGGGCACCTCCACCTGCGACATAATGGTTGCACCTAAGGAAACAATCGGCGACAAATTAATCGGCGGCATCTGCGGCCAGGTAGACGGCTCGGTCATCCCCGGCCTCATCGGCCTGGAGGCGGGCCAGTCGGCCTACGGCGACGTTTATGCCTGGTTCAAAGACCTTCTGGCCTGGCCCCTGAAGGCCCTGCTGCCGGAGACCTCCCTGGTAGATAGGGATACCGGGGCGAAGTTACAGGCAGAGATCGAAGGCCGCCTCCTCCCGCGCCTTTCGGAAGAAGCAGCTAGGATCAATGCTGGCGAGACAGGATTAATGGCCCTGGACTGGCTCAACGGCCGGCGGACCCCCTACGCGGACCAGACCCTGAAGGGAGCCATTACCGGCCTGACCCTTGGAACCACCGCGCCTAAGATTTTCCGCGCCCTGGTAGAAGCCACGGCTTACGGGGCCAGGGCCATCAACGAGCGGTTTAAGGAAGAAGGCCTGGAACTCAAAGAAGTTATCGCTCTGGGCGGCATTGCCCGGAAGAACGACCTGGCCATGCAGGTTCTGGCCGATGTCCTGGCCATGCCCATCAAGGTGGCGGCCTCGGACCAGACCTGCGCCCTGGGGGCCGCCATGTTCGGCGCCGTAGCAGCCGGATTGTACCCGACGGTGGAGGCTGCCCAGATAAAGATGGGCTGCGGTTTCGCCCGAACCTATGTCCCCGACCCGGCGGATGTCGCCCGCTACCGCGGGCTGTACCAGAAATACCTGGACCTGGGCCGGGTGCTGGAGGAACATTGGCGGAAGATATAGCAGCACCACCCATCTCGCCGGAAAAGCGTTGCCTGGATTTAAAAAGCTCTCTGAATACTTAATTCAGAAGAGTAAACGACGTTATAAATGGTGCATCATCAAAGGAGATGATGGCAGATGCTCGAAGCTTTAAAGGAAAGAGTTTATAGAATGAATCTCATGTTGCCCAAAAACAATCTTGTGACCATGACCAGCGGCAACGTAAGCGGTAGAGATGCCAGGACGGGCTATGTGGTGATAAAGCCCAGCGGCGTTTTATACGAAGAAATGCAACCGGAAGATATGGTAGTTGTCGATCTGGATGGAAATATTATAGAAGGGAAATTAAAGCCGTCAGTAGATACGGCCACTCATCTCTATGTCTACCGCCACCGCCAGGATGTCAATGGCATTGTCCATACCCACTCGCCCTATGCTACCAGTTTTGCGGCTCTGGGGAAGTCAATTCCAGTATATCTCACCGCCATTGCCGATGAATTCGGCTGTGCCATCCCTGTTGGACCCTATGCCCCAATCGGCGGGGAAGACATAGGTAAAGCTATCGTCGAGCATATAGGCGACAGCCCGGCCATTCTCATGAAGCATCATGGGGTCTTTACCATTGGCAAGACTCCGGAGGCAGCTGTAAAAGCAGCCGTCATGGTGGAGGATGTGGCCAAAACAGTTTACCTGGCTTTAACCCTTGGCCAGCCCGAGGAACTGCCTCCGGCGGAAGTAAAAAGGGCCCATGAGAGGTATATGACCGCCTACGGGCAGGGGACGTAAACTCTTTAAACAATAGCTGTTCCATAGGAGTTAAAAAATTATTTTACTTTTGCCAACAGATAGCTAAGCTTTACCTATGATTAAATACTGGCGTAAAGTTAAATGAGATTCTCGTATTCTCCTTAGTAGCAGATTGTTCAATTTGGCCGCTACGTCCTCCTGGGCTGGCTGGGACTGCTCCTAATCCGGGTAGCTGAAACGAAAATGCAAGATAGCTGGCGGAACATCCGCCGACCCTGAAACGCGTGCATCTGGGAATTTGTTGGCCCTGAGGGCAGTGTACTGCAAAGTACGGAAACAACCCCACCACAGTAGCTTATCTTCAAGACCCTTGGGATAAAGGAACCATCCTGGATCGTCGCGGTTGAAACAAAAGACCAGAAAGAGTTCTTAGTAACACGCACCCCAAAAGCCGATCCCTGCAACCTTGCGCAACAAGTTGTTGCGCTTATTTTTCACCTGGTAAGTGTCGAACTCGGAGAAGAGGGGGAGTTAATTGGCATGACAGCCATCAAAGGAAATGGGCGGTGACCTGTCTGACCCTCTATCAAGAGAGAAAGTCGCCCCTGGCACGGGCGGCGAAGTGGGCCAGCTCTTCCGTGCGATGTCTGTCAATTTAAACCCGGTATTCCACGGTTTTTTGCCGGGCCAGGACGTCATATAGGAAGCTGGCCTTGCTCAATTTTTCCACCTGCACTTCTTCAGGAGTGCAGGCTAGAGGTTCAATCGGCTGCATCACCTTGGCCAGGGCTTTGCCCAGCACTTCATAGCGGCGATACAGGGGCATTTGAGCAAAATCGGATGATACTACCAGTAAATCTATATCGCTATCTTCTCTAGCATCGCCTCTGGCCTGAGAGCCAAACAGTATGATCTTGTCGATGTGGATACCTTGTTTTTTTAGAGCATCAGCAAATTGCACTATAATTGCTTGAATATCTGGTCTTTCTTTATCCATTCCAGTATCTCCTTCGTTTTAACAAGATAATCTTGAGCAACGTTACGGGAATAAGTTTTTCGTGCGGCAGCAAGATCTTTGGGGTAACGGGCCCCCGACCCTATGGCATCCAGCGTTCCTAAAAATTCAAGGTGTTCATCTAGTAGATTAATCTGCCCTAACTTCACAAGGAGTAATAATTTATGCGTTTTAGGAGGGGTTTGATCTGTTCGCAGAGCAACGACAGCTTTCAGGACTTTTTCTAGAGCTAACTGGCACATATAAATCATGTAAAGATATTTTCTAGAGTGGAACATAGCCTTAGCGGTGGAAAAATCGTATTCGGCTTGTTCCATCCATTCCTTGACTTCTGGCGACACCCACAACACCTCACCCATATGATACCACATTCTGTAAGAAAGGCCAACACTACAATTTTTTGAACTCATCTTATAATCTAATCCGATAAGTGACTTACTTAAAAAAGCCCCTTTACCGGGGCTCTGCTTTAATAAAACTGTCAAAGCCCTGCCCTTGACACCTCCGGGAATGTGCCCTATAATTCTTATCGGTGGTGCTTATGCTTGACCAGCTGGCCCGGGTGGCGCGTCTGTACGATTTTTACGGCCCCCTTCTTACCCCCAAGCAGAGGCAGTGGCTGGAACTCCACTACCACCACGACCTTTCCCTGGGGGAGATAGCTGATGAAGAAGGGATCAGCCGCCAGGCTGTCTACGACGGCCTGCATAGGGCGATCAAAGCCCTGGAGGATTATGAAGCCCGCCTGGGTTACCTGCAGCGGGAACTCACCCTGCGGGAACAGTTGGTAGCAGCTATCAGGCACCTGGAAAACTACCGCCATGGTGGCGGGGAAGGGGAGCTGGCTGAAGCTTCCCGCATCCTTGAGCGGCTCCTGGAACTGCCGGAGGGCAGTACGGGGAAGAATTAAACTGGCGCAGATTTAAATGTAGCAGATTTATATGTAATTGTTCCCAATACGGGGGTGAAACAGGTGGCCGTCTTTGCTTCCCTGGCCGACAAGCTCCAGGAAACCTTTAAAAAACTGCGCGGTAAAGGCAAGCTCACCGAAGCTGACGTGACAGCCGCCATGCGGGAGATCCGCCTGGCTTTACTGGAAGCCGACGTCAACTTCAAGGTCGTCAAGGATTTTATCAACCGGGTCAAAGAGCGGGCCGTCGGCCAGGAAGTCATGCAGAGCCTCACCCCCGGCCAGCAGGTGGTTAAGATTGTCCATGAGGAGCTGACGGCCCTCATGGGCGGCAGCGAGAGTAAAATCAACTGGGCCAGCCAGCCGCCGACGGTCATCATGCTGGTTGGCTTGCAGGGCGCCGGTAAGACAACTACTGCTGCCAAACTGGCCCGCCTGGTGCAAAATCAGGGCCGGCGGCCCCTGCTAGTGGCTGCTGATGTTTATCGTCCGGCGGCCGTTAAACAGCTCCAGGTCCTTGGGGAGCAGTCAAAGGTACCGGTATTCAGCATGGGGGAAGGGATCAATCCAGTAGATATTGCCCGGGCCGCGGTAGAGCACGCCCGTAAGTTTGGCAGTAACCCTGTCATCCTGGATACTGCCGGCCGGCTGCATATTAACGAAGCCATGATGGCTGAACTGGCGGCCATTAAAGAGGCAGTCAACCCCCAGGAAATTCTCCTGGTAGTAGATGCCATGACCGGCCAGGACGCCGTGCAGGTGGCTTCTATCTTTCACCAGCAGCTGGGCCTGACAGGGGTAATACTCACCAAACTGGACGGCGATACCCGCGGCGGTGCCGCCCTGTCCGTCCGGGCGGTTACCGGGTGCCCCATAAAATTTATCGGCATGGGAGAAAAAACCGATGCCCTGGAAACCTTCCACCCGGACCGCCTGGCTTCCCGCATCCTGGGGATGGGGGATGTCTTGAGCCTCATTGAAAAGGCCCAGGCCAATCTTGACGTAGAGAGGGCCAGAGAACTACAGAGGAAGATTCGCCAGCAGGAGTTTACCCTGGAAGATTTCCTGGAGCAGATGAAGCAGATGAAGAAGATGGGTCCCCTGGAGGAAATCTTAAGCATGTTACCCGGGGCCGGGAAAATGAAGCAGTTAAAGGATCTCCAGATTGACCCGAAAGAATTGGTCCACACCGAGGCCATTATCCAGTCCATGACCCCGGAGGAGCGCCGCAACCCGGCCATCATAAACGGCAGCCGCAAAAAACGCATCGCCGCCGGCAGCGGTACCCGGGTTCAGGATGTAAATCGTCTGCTGCGCCAGTTTGAAGAAGCCAAAAAGCTAATGCAACTTTTAGGCGAAGGCGGTAGCAAGATAAAAAAGAAAGGCCGCCTCCCTTTCCCTTTTTAAAAGGAGGTGACTGCATATGGCAACTAAGATCCGCTTAAAGCGTATGGGGGCTAAAAAAGCACCTTTTTACCGGGTGGTAGTAGCCGATTCCCGCTCGCCCCGTGATGGCCGGGTAATTGAAGAGATTGGGTACTATAACCCCGTCAAACAACCTGCCGAAATCAATGTTGATGAGGAAAAAGCCCTGCGCTGGCTGAGCACCGGAGCGCAGCCTTCGGAAACAGTGCGCGCCCTGTTGAAGAAAGCTGGTGTCTGGCAGAAATTTGTTGCTGCCAGGGAAGCTAAATAGGGGGGATAATAATGAAGGAATTGTTATTGACCCTGGCCCAGGCCCTGGTAGATCACCCCGATCAGGTCAGCGTTAACCAGGTAGAAGGAGAAAGATCAGTTATCCTGGAGCTCAGGGTGGCCCAGGAGGACATGGGTAAGGTCATTGGCAAACAGGGACGTATCGCCCGGGCCATCCGTACCCTGGTTAAAGCTGCCGCTGCCCACCAGGGCAAGCGGGTAGTTGTGGAGATTATCCAGTAGAGATGGTACCTGACAGGATCGACGTCGGTAAAATTGTGGCTACCCACGGTATCCGGGGAGAGGTAAAAGTAGAACCCTGGACGGACTTTCCCGAGCGTTTCCGGCCCGGGACCAGGATGCTTCTCCAGCTGGGAGAAGAGATAAGGGCGGTAACTATAGCCGGGGCCCGCCCCCACGGCCGGCACCTGATCCTCAAGCTGGCGGAAGTTAATGATTGCGATCAGGCCGGGGCATTACGCGGGGCGGTTCTTAAGGTAGAGCCCTGGGAAGTGGAACCCCTTCCGGAAGGGCATTATTATATTTTCCAGTTAGTGGGAAGCCGGGTTTATACTACCGGCGGCGAATTCCTGGGAATTTTAACCGAGGTGTTAACCACCGGCGCCAATGATGTCTATGTCGTCAAGGGCACCGGGAAAAAGGAAATACTAATACCGGCCTTAAAAGACGTAGTGCGTAAAATTGACCTGGCCCGGAGGGAAATGACCGTCGCCCTGCCACCGGGTTTGCTGGATTAGGGGGCCTTGCCCTTGCGGGTTGATGTGCTGACCATTTTCCCCGAGATGTTCACCGGGTTTTTAAATACGAGTATTATCAAACGGGCGCGGGAACAGGGCCATTTAAATGTTAACCTGGTCGATATCCGGGCCTATGCCAGGAACAAACACCGCAATGTTGACGACTATCCCTTTGGCGGCGGGCCGGGGATGGTCATGCTCGCCGAACCTATCTTCCTGGCTGTGGAGGCTTTGTTACCCGAAGCAGCTGCCGCCAGGCCGCCCATCATCCTTTTATCACCCCAGGGCGAGGTCTTTAACCAGGCCCTGGCCGCGGAACTGGCCGGGGAAGAACGCCTTATTCTCATTTGCGGCCATTATGAAGGCGTCGATGAACGGGTCAGGCAGTTTCTGGTAAACCGGGAAATATCAATTGGCGACTATGTCCTGACAGGCGGCGAGCTGCCGGCGATGGTAGTTATTGATGCCGTTACTCGCCTGTTACCGGGGGTACTGGGAGACCCGGCGGGGGCCAGGGAGGATTCCTTTGCCATGGGCCTGCTGGAATATCCTCAGTATACCAGGCCCCGCTCCTTTCGCGGGCTGGAAGTACCCGAAGTCTTGCTATCGGGTAATCATGAAAGAATAAGGCGCTGGCGGCGCCAGCAGGCTCTAGAACGGACCTGGCGGCGGCGGCCGGATTTGCTGGCGAAGATAGAGTTAAGCCCCGAGGACCGGCGCCTTCTGGCGGAAGTTATCCGCCGTGCCGGCAGTGAAGACCTGCCAGGGGAATAAATCCGTAAGATCATTCGCAAGTTGTTTCCTGGTGAAAACCTGTGGTATAATAAACGCTGGTGTTACCGGCAGGGAAAGGAGGGGTTGCGTTGAATATTCTGGAAGCCCTGGAAAAGGAACAAATGCGTTCAGATATACCCGACTTTAGACCAGGGGATACTGTACGTGTACATGTCAAGGTCATTGAAGGCAACCGGGAGCGTATCCAGGTTTTTGAAGGAACGGTCATTGGCCGCCGCGGGCGGGGTATAAATGAAACCTTTACCGTCCGCAGGGTTTCCTATGGTGTGGCGGTAGAGAGGATTTTCCCCGTTCATTCACCGCGCATTGATCGTATCGAAGTGGTAAGGCACGGCCGGGTCAGGCGGGCAAAGCTCTATTACCTGCGCGGACGGGCCGGTAAAGCTGCCCGGATTAAAGAAGAGAGGTAACATAGTCGAACAACGGGACTGGTGCTCAAATCAGTCCCGTGTTTGACTAATAGGGGGCGTCAACTGTTGGAGGAAAGTAAGAGAGCGGCAGGGGAAATTAAAGGTTCGGTCTGGTGGAGAGATTTACTCCAGTCCCTGGTAATTGCCGCCGTTTTAGCTCTAATCATCCGGAGTTTTCTTTTTACCCCGTTTTATATTCCTTCACCGTCCATGGAACCAACCCTTTACCCCGGGGACCGCATTATTGTTAACCGCCTGGCCTACCGCCTGGGAGAACCCCAGCGCGGTGATGTAGTAGTTTTTCGATACCCCCTCGATCCCAGCCGCGATTATGTCAAACGGGTGGTGGCCGTAGGGGGGGATACAGTTGAGGCGCGGGATAATGTTCTCTATATCAATGGCCAGCCCCAGCCACCGGCAAGCTATTTACCGCCGGGAGTAGTATACAGTGACTTTGGACCTATTAAAGTACCGCCCAACAACTACTTTATGATGGGAGATAACCGTAATAACAGTGCCGACAGCCGGGTATGGGGGACCCTGGACAGGAAGCTGATTATCGGCAAGGCGGTTCTGGTTTATTGGCCTTTAAATCATATCGGGCTCATCAGGTAGGTGGCAGTATGCCGGCAGGATTAAAGTCCTTGCGCCAGTACCTGAAGGTTGTCGACATTGTCCTGGAAGTCGCCGATGCCCGCCTGCCTTCGTCCAGCCGTTACCCCGGATTGGAGACAATCCTCGGCAGCAGGGCACGGATCCTGGTTTTAACCAGGATCGATCTGGCTGAGCCCGCGGCCACGGCACGCTGGCTGGATGTCTTTCAGGCTGGTGGGACTCCCGCCGTGGCTGTCAATGCCCGAACGGGAGAAGGCATGCGGGCTTTACGCCAGCAACTGGCCGGTATAGCGAAGGAAAAAAAGGAAAAACTGGCCCGGAAAGGGTTACGGGCACGGCCGTTAAGGATCATGGCTCTGGGGATTCCCAATGTCGGCAAATCTTCACTGTTAAATCGCCTGGCGGGACGGGGAGCAGCCCGTACTGGTGACCGGCCCGGGATTACCCGCGGGCCCCAGTGGATCCGTATGGATGGCGATATGGAACTCCTGGATACCCCTGGTGTTCTCTGGTCCCACTGGCACGAACCGGGGACGGCCCTGTGGTTGGGAGCCATTGGCTGTGTTCCTGAAGGTATTTTGCCCGTTACCGATATAGCTAACCTGGTGGTAGAATTTTTACTCGCTAAAGCCCCGGAACTCCTGCGGACAAGATATGGTATCACTGAGCAGGAAGCCGCGGGAGCAAATTTACTCGCGGCCATTGGTCGCCGGCGTGGTTATCTCCTGCCCGGCGGTATTATTGACCAGGAAAAGACGGCACAGGCCCTGGTTAATGATTTCCGGGAAGGATATTTAGGTCGCTTTACCCTGGAGCTCCCCTGATAAAATCTCAACAGCATTCCCGGGGGCCTGGATAGAACCTGGTCAGAATACCTGACAAAACTGACAGAAGTGCATCATTATTTCAACGAGATCCTTTTCCGATTATATCGTGGCAGCGGGAAAGAGGTGGAAGTTGTGCCGGCCGGTAAGATTTCCATTGTGATTGCTGATGACCATCCGCTGGTGCGGGAAGGCATTCGCAAGATCCTGGAACTGGAGCCGGGCATTCAGGTGGTTGCCGAGGCCGGGGACGGGCAGGAAGCCATTGCCATGGCCCGGCGTCACCGCCCGGACGTAATTTTAATCGATATTAACATGCCCGGTTTAAACGGTATCGAAGCTACCAAGGTGATCCGCCGGGAACTGCCCCAAACCGGCATCCTGGCCCTGACCATACACGATGACGAGGAATATATCATTGAATTGCTAAAGTGCGGGGTTTCCGGCTATGTCCTTAAGGACATCGGCGCCGAAGAACTGGTCAAGGCTATTTTCCAGGTAGCCCGGGGATACCAGGTAATTCACCCAGGCATTGCCCCCAAGGTAATTGATTATATCCAGAAGAAGGACCTGCCTGCTAATTCATCTATAGGGGGGCTACCTTTAACGCCCAGGGAACGGGAAATTTTAGTTCACGTCAGCCTGGGGAAATCAAACCGCGAGATCGCCCGGGACTTATATATTAGTGAAAAAACGGTAAAAAACCATTTAACGAATATCTTTCATAAAATTGGTGTTAGCGATCGTACCCAGGCAGCCCTTTATGCCTTGAAACACGGCTTAAGTGGTGGTAATCTTATATAGGTGGTAAAACAGGTGAACGAAGTGCAAGGTGTAAGCCTGGAAGAACAGGAGCGGGTAGAGGCCCTTTACGCCTGGGAGCGGCGCTTACAGCGCCGGGGTGCCGTGTATATAGCCGGCGTGGATGAAGCCGGCCGCGGTCCCTTAGCCGGGCCGGTAACTGCCGCTGCCGTTATCTTGCCACCGGGTTTGTTTATCGCCGGCCTCAATGATTCTAAAAGAATACCACCTGCCAGGCGCCGGCAGCTGGCCGGAATAATTAAAAAAGAAAGCCTGGCCTGGGCCGTTGGCTGGGCTTCGGTTAAGGAGATTGATTGCCTGAATATCCTGGTGGCTTCCCGGTGGGCCATGTGGCGGGCCTTAATGGCTTTACCCATTAAGCCCGACCATGTTTTAGTTGACGGCTTGAAACTACCAGGTTTCCCTGTACCCCAGACCCCCCTGATAGGGGGCGACGCGTTAAGCGCCTCCATTGCGGCTGCCTCGATCCTGGCCAAGGTGGCCAGGGATGAACTGATGGTGGCCTACGACGCTGTTTTTCCCGGTTACGGCCTGGCAGAAAATAAGGGCTACCCAACGCCGGAGCACCGGCGCGCCCTGGCCTGCCTGGGTCCCAGTTCACTGCACCGCTTAAGTTTTAAAAACGCTTTGGTAGTCAAAAGCAGGGATTTTCATAAATATGGCGAATAAGTATGTGAGTATTGCCAAAGGTTATGGGGCCGATTATGGAAAGGAGGTACTAAGGGTGTTGCAGCAGTATGGGATAATAGCCATTTTCCTCGCTGGCGGGGCAGCTACGGCCATCGCCGCCCTGGCAACCAACTGGCTCCTCCGCCCCCGGGGAAAAGCGGTGGGGGACAAGGTGGCCACCTATGAGTGCGGCCTTGATACCCGGGGACCAACGTGGGTCCAGTTTAAAGTAAGCTACTTTCTTTATGCTCTTGTCTTTTTATTGTTTGACGTAGAAACTGTTTTTTTATACCCTTGGGCGGTACGTTTTCAAGTACTGGGGTTATTTGCTTTCATTGAAATGATTATTTTTATAGCTATCCTGGTAATTGGCCTCTGGTATGCCTGGAAGGAGGGTGCGTTAAAGTGGCTGTAGCCAGGTTGAAACCGCCGGAACCCCAAGTGCCTGATAATATTATCCTGTCGAAAGTGGATTACCTGCTCAATTTCTGCCGGGCCCATTCCTTCTGGCCGCTAACCTTCGGCCTGGCTTGTTGCGCCATTGAAATGATGGCTGCCGGCGGCGCCCGTTATGATATTGCCCGTTTTGGTTACGAGGTTTTCCGGCCTTCGCCGCGCCAGGCTGATTTGATGATTGTGGCAGGAACGGTGACGAAAAAAATGGCACCCATTGTCCGGCGCCTTTACGAGCAGATGCCGGCGCCAAAATGGGTGATCGCCATGGGGAGCTGTGCCATCAGCGGCGGCCCCTTCGTAGATTCTTATAACGTTGTGCCGGGAGTAGACACCATTGTGCCGGTGGATGTCTATGTTCCCGGGTGTCCCCCGCGGCCGGAGGCATTGATTAACGGCCTTCTGCAGCTAAAGAAAAAAGTGATCAATCCTAAAGCGGTGCTGGTGAAGTGAAATGGCCACGTTAATTGAAGAATTGCAGGGCCTCTTCCCCGGAGTGCAAGGGGAGGAAGGTGTTGACATGCCAGCCCTGGTTGTACCGGCCGACCAGCTGCTGGCGGTTATGAAGGAGTTAAAGGAGAAACGGGGTTTTAACTTTTTGACCGACCTGACGGCTGTAGATTACCGGGATGAAGACCGGATAGAAATGGTATACCATTTGCTGGCCGTGCCGGAAGCAAAGGAGCTGAGGGTCAAGGTGAACCTCAGCCGCCGGCACCCGGAAGTTCCTTCGCTAACTGCTATCTGGCCGGCAGCGGAAGTCCAGGAACGGGAAGTCTATGATCTAATGGGGGTCATTTTTAAAGGGCACCCCAACCTGAAACGGATCCTCTGTCCCGACGATTTTACCGGTCATCCTTTGCGCAAGGATTTCCAGTTAAATGCCGGAGAAGGGAGGGAGTAGGTTATGGCCGTTGCCAGGGAAGATTTGCAGACCCAGGAAATCGAGCTCAATATGGGCCCCCAACACCCCAGTACCCATGGCGTTTACCGGGCCCTTTTGACCCTGGATGGCGAAAAAGTAGTCAAGGTGGAAAATATAGTTGGTTATCTGCACCGGGGCATAGAAAAGCTGGCTGAGGACCGCACCTACACCCAGGTCATCCCTTACACTGACCGCCTTGATTACCTGGCCGGGATGCTGAACAACCTGGGTTATGTCCAGACGGTAGAAAAACTGATGGATATTGAAGTGCCGGAACGGGCCGAGTACCTGCGCATTATCATGGCCGAGCTGTCCAGGATAGCCAGCCACCTGATTATGGTTGCTTCCATGGCCCTGGATGTGTCCGGCTGGACGGCGTGGTTTCCACCTTTCCGGGAAAGGGAGCGGATACTGGACCTCTTTGAAATGACCTGTGGCTCGCGCCTGACGGTGAGCTATATGCGTATCGGTGGCGTGGCTGCCGATATTCCGCCGGGCTTCTTGTCGGCCCTGGAAGCTTTTTTAGATGATTTACCCCAGTTGATCGCGGAAGTGAACGGCTTGATTACGGGGAATGAAATTTTCCAGGCCCGCTGCCGGGGTGTGGGCAAGATTGATCTGGAGACAGCCCTGGCCTATGGCCTTACGGGGCCGAATTTACGCGCCTGCGGGCTGCCCTTTGACTTGCGCAAAGCGCGGCCGTATGGTATTTATGACCGGTTCGAATTCGATATTCCCACTTTAAACAACGGGGACAGCTACGACCGCTTTGTTATTCGCATTTTGGAGATGGAACAGAGCGCCCGCATCATCCGCCAGGCCATGGCAGGGCTCCCCGACGGGCCGGTAATGGCCAAAGTGCCCCGGGTGATTAAACCGCCCAAGGGAGAAGTTTATCACCAGATCGAGGGCGCTAAAGGAATTTTGGGCTTTTATCTCGTCAGTGACGGCGGCAATAAGCCCTACCGCCTGCACATTCACAGCCCGTCCTTTGTTAATTTAGGCGTTTTGCCCAAAATAGCCGAAGGCGGTAATATCCAGGATTTTGTTGTCAACCTTGCCTCTATTGATATTGTTCTAGGTGAGGTTGACCGGTGAACGGGAGTTTTGCTTAAGGGAGAGGATAGTTGGCTATGGAAAATATATTTACTGGCATAGCCGCCTATTTAAAGGGGCTCCTTGTCGGGGCTCCGCCGTGGCGACAGACCTTGGCGATGGGCCTCCTGTACCTGTTGGGTGTCCTAGCCTTTATCTTTCTTAATGCCATTTATTTGATTTACCTGGAACGGAAGGTAAGCGCTTATATGCAGCAGCGGCTCGGGCCCAACCGCCTGGGCCCCCGTGGGCTCCTCCAGTCGGTAGCCGATGCTGTAAAGCTCCTGGGTAAGGAGGATATTATACCCCGCGGGGCTGATAAATGGGTTTTTATTATTGCGCCGGTAATAATCTTTATCCCGGCGGTCATGGTCTATGCTGTCATTCCTTTTGGTAAAGGGATGATCCCTGTTGATTTAAATATTGGTGTCTTTTATTTCCTGGCCGTGGCCTCGACCACAACCATCGCCATTTTAATGGGCGGCTGGGGGGCCAACAATAAATACGCCCTGCTGGGGAGTATGCGCTGTGTAGCCCAAATGGTAAGCTACGAAATACCCCTGACCTTTTCCATCCTGGGGGTAATTATGCTGGCCGGGTCTTTGCAGACTTCCCAGATAGTGGCGGCTCAGGAAAAGATTTGGTATATACTACTCCAGCCTGTAGCTTTCCTTATTTACTTTATAGCAGCCACGGCGGAAGTAAACCGCGCCCCCTTTGACCTGGTTGAAGGGGAGCAGGAGATTATCGCCGGTCCCTATACGGAATATACCGGGATGCGCTACGCCCTCTTTTATCTCTCGGAGTATGCCAACCTGGTCAGCGTTTCCGCCCTGGCGGTAACCCTTTTCCTGGGGGGCTGGCACGGGCCGTGGCTGCCATCGTGGTTATGGTTCTTGATTAAAGTCTATATTATGATTTTCATCTTTATGTGGGTGCGCTGGACCTTTCCCCGCATTCGCATCGATCACCTGCTGGGCTTTAACTGGAAGGTATTGTTACCTCTGTCCCTGGCCAACATCCTGGTGACCGGCGTGGGAATTAAGATTTACCAGCTGCTGACCCTGGGGAGGTGGTAAGATGTTCGGGCAAGGTTTATTAAAGGGGTTAAGTATCACCTGGCACTTCTTTTTTGGCAAGGCCATAACAGAACAGTATCCGGAACGGCGGCCCAACCTGCCCCCGGCCTCCCATGGTTCCTTTCGCCTGGACAGGGAGAAGTGTATAGCCTGTGGCCTCTGTGCCAGCGCCTGCCCCAACCATGTCATAACTATTGAAAGCGAGCGCGACGAACAGAAGAAACGCCGTCTTACCGGTTACCGGGTGAAATTTGGCCAGTGCCTCTTCTGCGGCCTGTGTGTAGAAAGCTGTCCCCAGGACGCCCTGCACTGGCAGCCTGATTTTGAGCTGGCCTGCTATCGCTATGAGGATACCGAACATGATTTGCTGGCCGGCCCGGCGGCGGAGGTGAAAAAAGGTGCCTGATACGACTGCCCTTTTCTTCTGGCTGCTGGCGGCGATTATTACCGCTTCCGCCCTGGCCGTAGTTTTACTAAAAAATATCGTGCACAGCGCCCTGTACCTGGTCTTGACCTTTGTGGCCGCTGCCGGCCTCTATATCTTGCTAGGCGCCGAGTTCCTGGCGGCGGTGCAGCTCCTGGTCTATGCCGGTGCTATTGCCGTTCTAATTGTATTTGCCATTATGCTGACCCGGCGGGGCGACATCCGGGCCAGCAACCTGTTCAACGTCAATTACCTGGCGGCGGCCGTTGTTTCCCTGGCCCTGTTTTTCATAATCACCCTGGCGACAGCCCGCATGTCCTGGGTGGCTGGTCCCGGCCAGGCACCGGCAGGTAATGTCGGGGCTATTGCCGATGCCTTTTTGGGCCCGTTTGCTATCCCCTTTGAAATAGCGGCCGTGCTCTTATTGGTGGCCATGGTAGGGGCTATTCTCCTGGCGAGGGGAGGGAAACAGGACCAGTGATTACTTTAAATCACTACCTGGCCCTTGGGGGTCTGCTTTTCTGCATCGGCCTCTTTGGTGCCCTGGCCAAGAGAAATGCCGTCGCTGTTTTAATGGGAATTGAACTCATGCTTAATGCGGTCAATATTAACCTGGTGGCTTTTAACCATTTCCTGGAGCCGGCCCGGGTGACAGGCCAGATCTTTGCCATTTTTGTCATTGTCGTGGCCGCAGCTGAAGTAGCCGTCGGCCTGGCCCTGGTCTTAAATATCTACCGCCGGCGCCTGGACAGCAACGTGGATGACCTTGACTGGCTCAAATGGTAATTTGTCAATAAGGCAGGTGATATCCCGTGATCAAATATGCCTGGTTGATACCGGTTTTTCCCGCTATTGCCTTCCCTATCATTGTTTTTCTGACGCGTAAAGTGCGCCATTTAAGCGCCCTGGTGGCTATTGCCGCCATTGCGGCCAGCTTTGTCATGGCCGTTGGAGTACTACGGGAAGTCTTCCTCCTGGGTATAACCATGGAGAAACCGGTGGAATACGCTGTCCCGTGGCTCCAGATACCAGGACTTTTAAAGATTGAGGCCGGGATATTAATTGACCCTTTGACTGCAGTAATGCTCCTGGTAGTCACCCTGGTGGCCCTGCTGGTAGAGATTTACTCCGTAGGCTATATGCACGGCGACCCGGGATTTTCAAATTTCTTTAGCTATCTTTCTCTTTTCAGCGCCTCCATGCTGGGTCTGGTCCTGGCCAATAACTACTTTATGATCTTTTTCTTCTGGGAACTGGTGGGACTCTGTTCTTACCTCCTTATTGGTTTTTACTATCATAAACACGCGGCGGCCCGGGCCGGCTTGAAAGCCTTTGTAACCAACCGGGTGGCCGACTTCGGTTTTATGCTGGGCTTTTTCTTCCTCTTTGCCATGTTTGGGACCTTTAATTTCCGGGAGCTGGCCGAAGCCATTCCCGGTTATCAAAATACCGGCTTTTTAGCCCTGGCGGCGGCCCTGGTATTTATCGGTCCCATTGGCAAGTCGGCCCAATTTCCCCTCCATGTCTGGCTGCCTGATGCCATGGAAGGCCCCACGCCGGTGAGCGCCCTGATCCATGCCGCCACCATGGTGGCTGCCGGTGTCTATTTACTGGCGCGGGCCTATGTCCTCTTTGCCAGCTTGCCGGGTATCATGCTCCTGGTTGCCTATGTGGGCGGCTTTACGGCTTTACTGGCTGCAACCATTGCCGTTGCCCAGCGGGACATCAAGCGGATCCTCGCTTACTCGACCATGAGCCAGCTGGGCTACATGGTCATGGCCATGGGTGTCGGCAGTATGACGGCCGGTATGTTCCACCTCATGACCCATGCTTTCTTTAAAGCCCTCCTTTTCCTGGGGGCTGGAAGCGTGATCCATGCCCTGGAAGAGCAGGACATATTCCGCATGGGCGGCCTGTACAAGGATATGAAGATTACCGCCGGCACCTTTATCCTTGCTGCTTTAGCCCTGGCCGGGTTACCGCCCCTGGCTGGTTTCTGGAGCAAGGATGAAATCCTGGCCGCAACCTTTGACCATGGTTTTACCGGCCTTTATATCCTGGGCACCCTGGTAGCCTTCCTGACGGCTTTTTATATGTTCCGCCTGATCTTCGTGGCCTTCTTTGGCGACCGGCGTGCCGGTCTCCATGGCCATGAGTCGCCTTTAACTATGACCGTGCCCCTCATTATCCTGGCCGTGCTTACGGTGGTAGTCGGTTTCGTGGGGACACCCTTTACCGACCACGGCTTCAGCACCTTCGTTTATTATGGTGAGCCCCATCATGCTGAACCCAACTATGCCGTTATGCTGATTTCAGTAATTGTTTCCCTGGCGGGTATCGGCCTGGCCTGGCTCTTCTATGGCCGTCCCAGCGACGTGCCGGAAAAACTGGCTAACCGTTATCGCAGCATCTATACGTTGCTGGTGAACAAATATTATATCGACGAAATCTATATGTGGCTTTTCCGCCGCGTTGTCCTGGGGCTGTCGGAAGCCTTTAACTGGCACGACCGGCATGTAGTTGACGGTATCTTCGACGGTGTCGGCGATATGACCCGTATCTCGGGCCGGAAACTACGCCTCCTCCAGACGGGGAACCTGCAGACCTATGCCCTGGTCATCTTCACCGCCGTAGTGATTATTGCCCTCTGGATGGCGGCACCGGTGTTAGGAGGTGTGATCCAGTGAATTTTCCTATCTTGACGGCCATTATGCTGGCCCCGGTGGTGGGACTGCTCCTGATCCTGTTAATCCCGGAAAGGGAAGAGCTGACTATCAAAATCACCGCCGCTGCGGCCACCTTTGTTTCCCTGGTGCTGGCCATCCTGGCCTACGTGCTCTATGATTACGGCCGGGGGGGCCTGCAATTCCTCCAGGATGTTCCCTGGGTTCCGTCCTTCGGCATTAATTACTCCGTCGGTGTCGACGGATTAAGTATGCCTATGGTATTGCTGACGGCCATCGTCATCTTCACCGGCGTCTTTGCCTCCTGGGATATGACCAAACGGGTGAAGGAATTCTTCATTTTCCTGTTAATGCTGGTGACGGGGGTTTTCGGGGTCTTCATCAGCCGCGATCTCTTTTTCTTTTACCTCTTCTTTGAGGTAGCGGTGATCCCTATGTACCTTTTAATAGGCATCTGGGGCAGCACCAGGAAAGAGTACGCGGCCATGAAGCTGACCCTTTACCTCCTCGTCGGCAGCGCATTCGCCCTGATCGGTATTATTGCCACCTTCCTGTACGCTGCCCAGCAGCTTGGCCATGCCACCTTCGACATTCAGACCCTGGCCACGGTGAAGTATGACCTGGGCTTCCAGAAATTTGTTTTCTTCTTGATGTTAATCGGCTTCGGGGTGCTGGTGCCTATCTGGCCCCTGCACCTGTGGTCACCGGACGGCCACGTGGCCGCTCCGACGGCTGTCAGTATGCTCCACGCCGGTGTCTTGATGAAGCTGGGAGCCTACGGTCTTATCCGGGTGGGCCTTTTCCTCTTCCCGGAAGGAGCCAAATACTGGGCGCCCCTCATTGCCGTTCTCTGTATAGTGAATGTGGTCTACGGGGCCATGATTGCCATGGTCCAGAAAGACCTCAAGTTTGTTATCGGTTATAGCAGCGTCAGCCATATGGGTTACGTCCTGCTGGGGATAGCCGCCCTTAACACTTTAAGCCTGAACGGGGCGGTAGCCCAGATGTTCGCCCACGGCATCATGACGGCCCTCTTCTTTGCTTTGGTGGGTAATGTTTACCACAAGGCCCATACCAGGGAAATCGCCCGCTTTGGCGGCCTGGCCCACCAGATGCCGCGGGTGGCGGCCGGCTTCCTTATCGGCGGCCTGGCCTCCCTGGGCCTCCCGGGCCTTAACAACTATGTCGCCGAGTTTCTCATTTTCATCGGCTCCTTTACCAGGGAGCAGACTTTGCTGGGTGGTATTCTTTCTTACCGGATACTTTCTATACTCGCCATTTCAGGTATTGTCATAACGGCCACCTATGTTTTGCGGGTGGTCAAGAATACCTTCTTTGGCCCGCGGAAACCAGAATGGGATCACCTGGAAGATGCCCGCGGGGTGGAAATGGTGCCCATTGTCGTTTTAGTGGCCACCCTGATCCTCTTTGGCTTGCTCCCTTCCCTCCAGATTGACATGATCAACAGCGGCGTAGCCCCGCTCGTAGCTAAAATAGAAGCTGCGAAGGCGATTGGGGGTATCTTTTAATGGCTAGTCTGCAGCTACTAACGGTGGAAATATTAACGGCGGCTTTAGGCCTGGGGCTGCTGGCTTTAGGCCTGCTGGTACCCCAAAACGACCGCCGTGGTATTGGCTATGTAGCAGCCGCCGGCCTGGCCGGCCTGATGGTGGCGGCTTTCAGCATGCGGGATGCCAGCGGGGTAGTCCTGGGCGGTTATATTATCGACCCCTTTGGCACCTATTTTAAAGTTTTATTCCTGGCCGCGGCTCTGCTGACTGCAGTTTGTTCCTTTGAATATGTAGAAAAGATGGGCTTTAACCAGGGAGAATATTATGCTTTGCTGGTGCTGGCCACCCTGGGGATGATGATCCTGGCTTCTTCCGGCGAGCTGATCAGCCTGTACCTGGGCCTGGAGCTGATGACCATTACTTTCTGCATCCTGGCCGCTTATCGCCTGGACGATGCCAAATCGGCCGAAGCCGGTATCAAGTATATTCTTCTGGGGGCCATGTCTTCGGCCATTCTCCTGTACGGTTTGAGTCTGGTCTATGGGGCCAGCGGGAGCACGGTAATCAAGGAGATTGCGCAAGCAGTTGCCACCGGCGGTGCCAGCCCGGCCCTCCTCCTGGGAACCATCTTTCTTCTGGCTGGCTTTGCCTTTAAGGTAACGGCCGTACCATTTCACATGTGGTCTCCCGATGTTTATGAAGGGGCACCGACGCCGGTAACGGGTTTCTTATCGGTTGCCTCCAAAGCCGCCGGCTTTGCCGCCCTGGTAAGGGTGTTTTTTGGCGCCCTGCCGGACCTGCACAACTTCTGGGTGCAGCTCTTTATCGCCCTGGCAGTGTTGACCATGGTCCTGGGGAACCTGGTGGCCATTCCCCAGACCAATATCAAGCGGTTGCTGGCCTATTCCAGCATCTCCCAGGCCGGCTACCTGCTCCTGGGTGTTGTATCCTTCTCGGTCCTTGGCATCGGGGCTATCATGTACTACGCTATGCTCTACGTCTTCGGCAACATGGGCGCCTTTATGGCAGCCACGGCTTTCTACAACACCGATGGAAGCGATGAGATCAGAGATTACGCGGGCCTGGCCAGGCGTTCGCCCCTGGTGGCGGCGGTAATGCTTTTTTCCCTGCTGTCCCTGGCGGGGATACCGCCCATGGCCGGCTTTGTCGGCAAGTTTTACCTGTTCATGTCCATTATATCCAGGGGTTATATCTGGCTGGCCATTCTTGGTATCCTCATGAGTATGGTCTCTGTCTACTACTACCTGCTGGTGGCCAAGGCCATGTACCTGGGCAACCCGCCGGAGGGAAGCCGGCCGGTGCGGGTAGCTCCCGGCCTCCAAATAGCCATGATAGTGTCCCTGCTGGTCCTCTTCCTCCTGGGGATTTACCCGACACCCCTGACCAATTATGCCATGAACTCGGCGGTAGCCTTCTTTATGCCCTGAGGCTGTCCATCTCAGCGGCCTCATTGAATACAGGCAACGTGAACAGGGTTTCAGCCTTTAGCCTTCAAGGCGAGGTGAGCCAGCATGACTGTGGCGCGGCGGCGGCGCGGCCAGCGAGGCGAGGCGGCCGCCGCCGCCTATTTAGAGCGCAGCGGCTACCGGCTGCTGGCGCGTAATTACCGCTGCCCCCTAGGGGAAATAGACATTATTGCTGCCGACGGCGAGGCAGTTGTTTTTGTCGAGGTACGCACCCGCTCGACAGCCACCTTCGGTACACCCCAGGAGTCAGTTGACGCCCGCAAGCAAATGCGCCTGCGCCGCCTGGCGGCCTATTACCTTAGCAGGCATGGTTTGAGCAACCGTCCCTGCCGTTTTGATGTGGTGGCGGTTTGGCTGGACCGGCAGGAGAGAGTGAGGGAGATAGAAATTATTAAAGGAGCGTTTTAAATGTAAAGCCAGGGTAACCCCTGGCTTTTTAATTACAGATTTATTTCTTTAATAACAGGTCCTGGACCCGGTCCTGGAGGTAAATACCGTCCCTGTACGACCCGGCGGAGGCGCGTTCAAAGAGGGCGTGGCCTTCTTCCTGGCAGCGGGGGCAGGCCTCGCGGGGGATAAAGATGGCCAGGATGTGGCTGCCCCGGTCGGTTCGCGAGTCGATCCAGGTGAGCCCGCCGCAAGAATCACATACGAGCGTTGTTTCTACCTGGGTTTCCATCAGCCCCTCGGTGTCGTAATAGATCTGGCGCCGTCGGCTGATTTCTTTTTTATCCCGGACATATTCAGCCCGCAGTGTTTCCCGTTGCTGCCAGGCGCGGTAGGTTTCTTCGCACAGGCGGGCGATGTAGTCGCTGACCCGGGAAGACTGGGCCACCCTGGCCGGGCTGTAGTCAGGCTCCCGAATGCTGGAGTAATCGAGTCCGGCCAGGGCCAGGATGATCCCTACATTGACATAGGGCAGGGCGCCTTCGATGGAGTAGCCGCCTTCTAAGACGGCTATGTCCGGCTGCAGGCGGTCATTCAGGCGGGCGTAACCCCGGGCGGAAAAACGCATGTTGGTGATGGGATCGGTATAATGGTTATCCTGGCCGGCGGAATTGATGACCAGATCGGGTTTAAAATCGGCCAGGACTGGCAGGATGAAATGTTCCAGGGCGTAGAGGAAACCTTCTTCGCCTGTCTCGGGCGGCAGGGGCAGGTTTAAATTGTAACCGAAGGCGTTCGGTCCCCCGAACTCATTTAAGAAGCCGGTGCCGGGGTAGAGGGTACGCCCGTCCTGGTGTAAAGAAATATAAAGGGTGTCTGGATCATGCCAGTAGATGTCCTGGCTGCCGTCGCCGTGGTGGCAGTCGGTATCCACAATGGCGATGCGCTTTTTACCATAATGACGGCGGATATATTCGATCATAATGGCTTCTATATTAATATTGCAGAAACCGCGGGCACCGTGGACGATGCGCATGGCATGGTGTCCGGGCGGCCGGACGATGGCAAAGGCTTTATCCACCTCACCTTTGAGGACGGCTTCAGCAGCCACGATTGCACCGCCGGCGGCTATCAGGTGGGATTCGGTGATCCTGGACATGACGTCAGGGACACAGACGTGCACCCTTTCCACATCGGCTATTGCAGCCAGGCGGGGGCGGTATTCATAGATGCCGTCGATGTCCAGGATGCCTTCTTCCAGGACCTGGTCCTGGGTATAGAGGAGCCGCTCTTCCCGTTCGGGGTGGGTAGGGCTGATGGCCCAGTCAAAGGCCGGGAAGAAGACCAGGCCCAGGCGGCGGGCGGCTTTATACATCATCCCCATCTCCCTTCAGCGGGGTGACCCGGGGTTTAACCTGAACTTTTACCCGGATATTTTTACCGGTAGTATAAAAACCGGAAACCATATTAAAGGCTTGTTCTTCCACTACTTCCAGCTCGGTGCCGGCCGCTTCCGGGGTCAGGCGCAAAAGACGCCCGCGCAAAAGCTCCAGGGCGCGGGTACGGGCCCGCTCCAGGTTGTAGCCGGCAGGGATCTTTTCCCGGATGCCCTCTTCGGGAACAGTTAGTAGTCCCTGTTCGGTATCGGCCAGGAGGGTCAATTCCGTAGTTGGCTGGCTTAAAGCTGCCCCAATGGCATTGGCCACCCCGGCCAGGTTGGGGACGGTTACCGGGAGGCCGAAAGCAGCTTCCAGTTCGGCCGCCAGTATGGGTGCCGGGGCGCCAATGACAATCACCTGGGCGGGCTGTAATTGTTTACCTTCCAGCACTTCGCGGACGGTGTAGACCGGCCGGCTGTTGATTTTATCCAGCAGGGCCCGACACTGCCGGACAATTTCCCCCGCCATTTGCTGCAAGATGGCAGCGGCCATATTCATTGTCCCCAGTCCCAGCTCATCGCCCAGTTCGGCAACGCCCCGGCGGGCGGCGGCCTTATCCCCCAGGTCCAGGCGGCCCAGGGTAATGAGGGCGTCGGTGGGGGTCACGGCCGGGCCCCCCAGGGCCCGGGCCGGCCCCTGGCGGTCGGGGCCGATGGTTAAACGCCCCTCCTTTACCCGCAGGCAGCTGTCGCCCCCCAGACCCAGGGAGTAGCTGAACAGCGCGCGCACCAGGGTGGGGTAGCCGGCAAGGCTTATGCCAGTGGGTTCATAGAGGGGCACACCGCCGGCCAGGAAAGCAATATCCGTGGTTGTTCCACCTATATCCAGGATGATAGCATCTTGCTGAGCTGGCACCAGGGCCAGGGCGCCCATGACGCTGGCCGCAGGGCCGGAAAGGATGGTTTCAACAGGTAAGGCCCGCGAGGCCTCCAGGGACAGGGTGCCGCCGTCGGCCTTTAAAATATAGGGAGCAAAGGGTAAATTCTTTCTGGCAGTAAAAGTTTCGATGGCAGCCGCAAAGGAATTGTAAGTAGCGGCGACGGCGCTGTTCAGATAGGCGGTGAAGACCCGGCGGGGGAAGTTTAACCGGCCTGACAGGCGGTGGCCCATGGTAATAAAATCGTAGCCAGGGGACAGGGCCTGCTTGATGCCGAGTTCGTGCTCCGGATTGCGGGTTGAGAACTTGCCGACAATGGCCAGCTGGCGGATGCCGGCTTGCCGCAGCTCCCTGTCGGCAGCCTTTATCTCCGCTTCTACCAGGGGGCTGGTGGGGCGACCGCGGTGGTCGATGGCCCCCGAGAGGATGAAGTTTTTCTGGCCGCAGGCGAGTACGGCGGGATTTAAGCCCGGCCCCGGCTCCAGGAGCAAACCTACGGGGCTGGTGCGGCCGGTAACGATGGCGTTGGTGCAGATGGTTGTGCTTAAATTGAGGCGTTTTATTGCGGAGGGTTCGATCCCGGCCAGGACAGCTTCCAGGGCCCGGGTAATGGTGCCGAGGTAGTCCGCCTGGTCGGTTGTTGTTTTATAGTGGCGCAGGATGCGGCCCCCGGCAATGAGGACGGCATCGGTATGGGTGCCACCCATATCCAGTCCTACAAACATTTGCCTCGCCTCCAGGTTTATTTTAGAACTTTAAACCGGGAGTTGCAAGGATATTGCGCTAGCGGGCAATTTTTTCCGCAAGTTACAGGGTTTAATTTGCAAATCTAAATGGAAAGAGTATAATTGTAGCTTGTAAAATATACCATCTAGTCTTTCAAGGTGATTCCTGGCATATGAATAATAGCAGGCGTTCCGGCCTTTGCCAGCGAGCCTGGTTAGCGAGGTGAAGAAGTTGCCCACCACCGCCCGGCTGACTAATTTCTATAGCAAGGTAATGCTGGAGGGGGAAGAGCAGTTCAGCACCGTTACCATTGAAGCCACTGCTCCGCCTCCCACGGCAATCGACTATCCAGAACCGGGTACCTGCCGGGTGACCCTCCGGGCCATTCTGAATATGTACCCCGGCCCCCTTTATGTCCAGGACGGTATTGTCCGGGAAGTAACGGTTGAGCCTGGTGACAGGCAGGTCGCTTTTAACATCAGTCTAGATGAGGCCGTCCAGGCGACGCTGACTGCTGTAGAGGGGGTTCCCTACCGGATTGTATTACGCTTCAGCCGCCGGCCCCTGCAGGAATTTTACCGGGATAAATTAATCATCCTCGACCCGGGTCACGGGGGGACCGATGGCGGCTGGCGGGGGCCGGTCAATCTCTGGGAGCGGGATATGGCCTGGAAGACCGCCCGGGAACTGGCGCGGGTCCTGGAGGGTTTTAAAGCGCGGGTGATCTGGACCCGCCAGGCAGAGGAAAACCCCTCCTGGCAGGAACGTCTGCGGAAAGTTACCCCGGCTACTTTTTGCTTTATCAGCGTCCACGAGCATGGTGCGACGGATGCAGGCCAGCGGGGGACGGCCGTCCTTTATAATCCCGCTTCCAGGGGTAATGAGGAACTGGCGGCTAAGGTTTTAGAAAGAATCGTGGCCAGGGTGAAGACACCGGCGCGGGGAGTTAAAGCTGACGAAGAGCTGGCCCGCCTTGGAGAGGTGCCCGGCTTAAAGCTGGAACCGGTAGCCATTACCAACTGGGTCGATGAAGGTTTGCTGCGCAACCCCTATTTCCACCAGAAGGTAGCTCTGGCTACCGCCGTAGCTATCAAACAATATTTCCAGCGGAGGAAATAATCCTATGGCCGGGAAGAATGAGAAAAAATTCTTCTATAAAATACCCATCCGCACCCATATCGTTACCGAAAACGACGACATAGTCAGCCTGGCCATAAAATATAGTAAAGGTATTGCCGCGCCCGGCGATGTCATCTGCCTGGCGGAAAGCGTCGTCGCCATTACTCAGGGCCGGGCCGTTTTACCGGAAACGGTGCGCCCCGGCAGGCTGGCCCGTTTTTTAAGCCGTTTTCCCGGTAAAGACGGCAGCCTCGCCACCCCGCCGGCCATGCAGCTGGCCATTGAAGAAGCAGGTAGAGCGCGCATCCTGGCCGGCTGTGCCGCGGCTGCTGTGGGCCGGTTGATCAAGAAAAAGGGCCTTTTCTACATTGTAGCCGGGCGCGAGCTGGCCCTGATCGATGATATAGCCGGTACCATGTACCCCTACGAGAGACATATTGTCATGGGACCTAAAAACCCGGGCCGGCTAGTACAGGGTATTAAAAAGGCTACCGGTGCAGAAGCCGTGATTGCCGATGTCAATGATAAAGGGTGTGTTGACATCCTGAGCATCACTGATAAGCGTTACAGGCAAGCAGTAATTGAGGCTTTAAGGGATAATCCCTTTGGCAATGAAGATGAGCAGACGCCCATAGTTATCCTCAAGCGCCGGGAAATGAGGGGATAGATGGCCATAGAATCGCCCAATGACGGGCGATTTTTTACTTGTCCTGCAAGTGGACGAGAACGTATAATAATGGGGTAATGAGATTTTCTGGAGGTGGCTTTAGTTGAAGCATGTGGTTACCCTGATACCGGGTGATGGTACAGGCCCGGAACTGATTGCTGCGGCCCGGCGGGTCCTGGATGCCAGCGGGGCCGAGCTTGAGTGGGAAGTCGTGGCGGCCGGGGAGACGGCCCAGGAGAAGTACGGCAGCGTATTACCAGAGGAAACCCTGGCTTCCATTCGTAAAAACGGCGTGGCCCTTAAAGGCCCTATTACTACGCCGGTAGGCACCGGTTTTCGCAGTGTCAATGTGGCTTTACGGAAAGAACTTGACCTTTATGCCAATATTCGCCCGGCTCGTAACCTGCCCAATGTACCCTCCCGCTACCAGGGTGTCGACCTGGTCATTTTTCGAGAGAACACGGAAGATCTCTATGCCGGTATAGAACATATGGTAGGAGAGGAAGCAGCGGAAAGTATTAAAATTATCACCCGCAAAGGTTCCGAACGCATTGCCCGGGCAGCCTTTGAATATGCCCGCCGCAACGGCAGGAAAAGGGTGACGGCCGGGCACAAAGCCAATATCATGAAATTCAGCGACGGCCTTTTCTTGCGGACTTTTTATGAAGTGGCTCAAGATTACCCCGATCTAACTGCCGACGACCGTATTGTGGACAACCTGAGCATGCAGCTGGTGCAGAAACCAGAACAATATGATGTCCTGGTGCTGCCCAACCTCTACGGTGATATCCTTTCCGACCTCTGCGCCGGCCTGGTAGGCGGCCTGGGGGTGGCGCCGGGAGCGAATATCGGCGACCGGGCGGCTGTTTTTGAACCCATCCACGGCAGTGCGCCCAAATATGCCGGCCAGAACAAGGTTAACCCCCTGGCAACCATCCTCTCCGGGGTAATGATGCTGGAGCATTTAGGCGAAAAGGAAGCTGCCGCGAGGATTCAGAAGGCTATCCTGGCTGTCCTGGCCGAAGGAAAATACCTAACCTATGACCTGGGAGGCACTGCCGGTACCAGCGAAATGGCCGACGCTATTGTAAGGCAGCTGGAGAAGGCGTAGCTGCCTGGTGGAGGGGTAGGAGTGGCCTTATTTGCCATAGCCGATCTGCACCTGGGTCGCGATATGGCTATGTTTGGGCCGGTATGGGAAAACCACCAGGCTAAGCTTGCGGCCCGCTGGCAGAGGGTGGTCAACCCCGGGGATACAGTTTTAATCCTGGGAGATATCAGCTGGGGCATGCGCCTCGATGATGCCTTGCCCGACCTGCAGTTCCTCAAGTCCCTGCCGGGGTCCAAGCGCATCCTGAAGGGGAATCACGACTACTGGTGGCAGACGGAGCGTAAAATGGCGGCGGCCATCCTTGATGCGGATCTTGCCCTTTTAAAGCCGGAGATCATTGCCGGAATGGCCGTCTGCGGCACCCGGGGCTGGCTGGTCCCCCAGCACCCTCTATATAATGAAGAGACGGATGGGAAAGTTTACCGGCGAGAAGTTTTGCGCCTGGAGATGGCCCTGAATGGTGTGCAGAAGCTGCGCCGGGAAGAGCCCCTGGCCGTGATGATGCATTTTCCCCCGGCCTGTCGTGGTGAAGCGACCGATTTTATAAGCCTAATGCAGAGCTATGGTGTCAGTCACTGTTATTACGGGCACCTCCACGGCGCTGACCAGGAAAAAGCCCTGGCAGGGAAGGAGTGGGGCATTAACTTTCACCTGGTTGCTGCCGACTATGTGAATTTTACCCCGGTTCTGGTATCCTGTTAAAATGGTGACCTGTCCATATTATGTGGACAGGTCGCTGAGTTTTAGGAACCTTAAGGTCCTTAAGGACGTCTAAAGATAGGGAAGTCTCTATTTTTGGAGGAAAAGTTATGAACTACATACGGAAACGGGTTTTATCTGTCTTTCTGACTGTTTTCCTGGCTGTCGGCTTGCTGGCCAATCCCCTGCTGTCTCTGGCAGCCGCTTCCTGGCAGGTGGTACCTGAGGTAGAAAAAATACCTCTGGCCACTGGCGTGCAGTATTCGGCCTACCAAATTACTGCTCCCGGCTATAAGGAGGCAGTGAAGGTTTTAACTATCGATCCCCGGGACAAGTTTACAATTCTGGAGACGTCCGTATCCCACGGCAACCTGGCCCTTGACCAGGAAAGACCCACGGCTATGGCCGCCAGGCTGGCCAAGGAAGGTAAGGCTGCAGTAGCGGCAACAAATGGTGATTTCTACAGCACCCGGGTGCCTTACTTGCCCATCGGCCTGCAGATAAGCAACGGTGAGCTGTTAATCAGCCCCCAGGGGTTTCCGGCCCTGGGGTTGACCGGGGACAAAAAAGCCATTATCGGAACTCCTGTTATGGCCGCCTACCTGACGGTGACCAGGGAAATAGCGGGAAAAGGCGGAAGTGTGGCCCGGGTGGTTTACACTTATCCTATCGCCCATGTCAACCGGGAAAGGGGGGCCGACATGCTGGTCCTCTATACCCCGGCCTTTGCGGCCCGCACCGGCACCAATGACTACGGTACGGAGATAATTCTGAAAGGCGTTGACCTGCCCGTTAAAGCAGGACGAACATATACCGGCACCGTGGCTGTCAGGATTGACGCCAAGGGTAATAACTCCATCCCGCCGGACGGGGTAGTCCTCTCCGGCCACGGGAAGGCCCAGGAGTTTTTAAAACAGCTTCATGCTGGCGACAGGGTTAGTTTCACCATCAGGTTTACCGATACCCGCTGGCATGATGTTGTCCAGGCTGTGGGCGGCCATGAGATTATCCTGCAAAACGGGCAGGTCGTCCTGCCCGCGAACAGCACGGACCCCCTGGTGAGGTCCCGCCACCCCCGGACGGCTGTTGGCCTCACGAAGGACGGCCGCCTGGAGATAGTGGTCGCCGACGGCCGCCAGCCCGGCTACAGTGACGGTATGACCCTTTACGAACTGGCCGCATTTATGCAATCCAGGGGGATAGTCGCGGCCCTGAACCTTGATGGTGGCGGTTCATCAGTGCTGGCGGCCCGAAATGTCGGCGAGCATGAGCTATCGATTTTAAACCAACCTTCCGACGGTCAGGAAAGGCCGGTTACCAATGGCCTGGTTGTTTTTTCCACCGCCCCCCGGGGTCAACTCAGCCATTTATACCTGGTTCCTGACGTAATCAAGGTGTATAAAGGCAGTAAAGTGCAATTCAGCCTCAAGGCCCAGGATAATTATTATAACCCTGCTCCGGTACCTGACGGTGTGACCTGGCAGGTGGCGGGGAATGTGGGTCGCTTTATTTCCCCCGGCCTGTTCCAGGCTGCTAACCCCGGCCAGGGTGAGATTACCGCCCGGACAGGGCGGGTAAAAGCTACCGCCAGGGTTACTGTCGTCGATAAGGTATACAGGCTGGAAGTTACCCCGGCTATTGCCACCCTGCAGCCCGGTGCTGTCCAGCACTTTACAGTAACGGCCTTTGATACCGAGGGCAATAAAATATATGTCGACAGCTCTTTGTACCAGTGGACGGTCAGCGAAGGGCTGGGCCGGTTTGACCCGGAAAAAGGGCAGCTCGCATTGGCCGGGCCGGTGAGTAATGCCTGGATCAAGGTCAGGCTGGGTGACCGGGAAGCTGTAGCCGCAATCAATCCCGCCCTGGAGCTGGCTCTAGATGGCCGGCCCGTAGCCGGGCAGGAGGTAACCCTGGTCGTCCGCCATAACGGTGAGCCGGTAGCGGGGGCGGTGGTCCAGCAAGTCCAGCCAACAGCGGCTTTAGGCAGGGTAACGGCACAAGCCCTTTATGTAAGGTCAGGCCCGGGAACAGGGCATAAAGCCATCACCCTGGTACCGGAGGGTTACCGGCTGGCTGTCCTGGCCAGGCTGGAAAACGGCTGGCTGCAGGTGCGCCTGCCGGACGGCCGGGAAGGCTATTGTTTTGGGGAATATGTTGCTGTCCAGGAAGGCAGCCGGAACCTGGGCCAGACGGATGCCCAAGGTAGAATCCGGTTTACGGCTGGGGTGGCCGGGAGCTATAGCTTTGTCGCAATGAAAGAAGGTTATTTACAGGCTAACCTGAACCTGGTGTTTAGCGAGAAATAATTTGCTCCAGGTTGCGCTTTACCACTTACCTTTGGTGGGCAAAAAGCGCCGGTAGACTTCTTCGTTAACAGCCAGCTCCAAAGAATCATTCAAGGGTGGCAGTTCGACTTCGCCATAACGGCGCTGCAGGGCCAGCCGGAGGAGGTAATCGGCCAGGTGGGGGTTTTTACTCAATAAAGGGCCGTGGAGGTAGGTGCCGATAGCGTTCCGGTAGCGGGCACCTTCCGTCTGGTCGGTGCCGTTGTTGCCGTCGCCGTAAATTACCCGGCCCAGGGGCCGGGCACCTTGGAGGAAGGTGCGGCCGCCGTGGTTTTCAAACCCTATCACCGGCCGGTCCGTACCCAACTCCTCCACCTGGATGGCAATATTGCCCTTCAAGCGCTTGTTCCCGGCCTCGGTATAGGCGGCAAAAAGGCCTAAGCCGGGTAATGTTTCCCCGGTGCTGGTGCGGTAATACTCGCCGAGGAGCTGGTAGCCGCCGCAGATGGCCAGGAGGGCCGCGCCTGCTTCCACCGCTTCCTTGAGCCAGGGACCTTTAGCAACTAAATCGGCACTGGCCACCCCCTGCTCCTGGTCGGGACCGCCGCCCAGGAAGAAAAGGTCATAGGCCTTAGGGTCCAGCTTATCCCTCAGGGAGATCTGGGTTACTTCTACCTCAATACCCCGCCACTCAGCCCGGCGGCGAAGGATTAAGACATTACCCCGGTCACCGTAGAGGTTAAGGAGTTCCGGATAGAGATGGCAGAGGCGTAACTTCACTGACAGCCCCCCTTGCTTTAAGGATGCGGCGGTACAGGGCCAGGTTGGTATAGGTACAGAGAATCAGGCCTTCGTCGACTGGTTCTCCCAGTAAAAAGTTGACGCTTTCTTCCTGGTCGGGGATAACCTTCAGGTCCGCCTCTTTTACCCCCTGGTATTTGAGACAAAGGGCCATATCACCGGCCCGCAGGCCGGCACAGATAATCCGGTTGTAAGGAGCCTGTAACAAGGGACTGACGTCGGCATCCCACAGCCAGGAGACGTCGCGGCCGTCGGCAGCCAGGTCATTGATGGCCAGGAGATAGGTCGCTTTTCCGCGGCCGGCAGTCAGGGTCTTCAGGGCCACACTTAAGCCCGTGGGGTTTTTTACTAACATCAAGGTCAAATGTTTGTTGCCCAGGATAAAGGTTTCGGCCCGACCCTGGCCCGGGAGGAAGGTCGCCACCACCCGGGCAACGGTTGCCGGGTCAATCTTTAATAGCAGGGCGGCACTGGCAGCGGCCAGGACATTATAGACATTATAAATCCCCGGCATGGGGGTCCGGAGGGGCAGTTTGCCGGCTGGGCAAACAAGGTCAAAACGTGCTCCTCCGGAATTTAGCTCTAAATTCCTGACCTCATATTCCGCTGGTGGCCGGCTGTAGGAACACTGCGGGCAGAAATAATCCCCCAGGTGGCTGTAATGATAGTAATTAAACTCCAGGGGCCGGCGGCAGCGGGGACAGATATGGCCTTCCAGGACTTCGCTGGTTGTCGCCTGACTCCAGGGCGTCCGCGCCAGGCCAAAGTAGCGGACCCTCTTCCTTCCCCCGCCCAGGGAAGTGACCAGGGAATCATCGGCGTTAAGGACCAGGGTGGCCGTCGGGATGGCTGCCAGGGCGCGGCTGATGGCCGCTGCCAGTTGTTCCAGCTCATGGTAGCGGTCTAATTGATCCCGCAATAAATTCGTAATGATCATCATATCGGCCTTGACCTGTCGGGTAACCAGGCCCAGGGTGCCTTCATCTACTTCCAGGACAGCAATTTCCCCCCGCCGGGCCAGGAGGGCCGTGGTTACGCCGGCGGGCATGTTGGCCCCTTCACTGTTATGAACCACCTTTAACCCGGCGGCCCGTAAAATTGAGGCCAGGAGGTTGGTGGTCGTCGTCTTGCCGTTGGTCCCGGTAACGATAATAACTTTCTCATACCTGGAGGCTAAACGGCCCATTAAATCCGGGTCAATTTTCAGGGCCAGATAGCCCGGCAGGGAGGTACCACCCCGTTGCAAAAGGCGGGATATAAATGCTACCAGGCGACCAGTCCAGATGGCCAGGAAGGTACGCAACAATTTCTAGGAACCTCCTTTAACCCATAGCGGCCTGGCTGCGGCGCAGGCGCCTGCCGAGAAGGCTTAAGAACATAGCCAGTTCCTCCATGCGTAACAACCAGGCCAGGCCGGCGTAACTCAAAACCCCCAGGGTAATCAGCAGGGCCAGTTCCAGTCCCTCCCGTACCAGACGGGGCCAGGTTACCGGGAGCAGAATATGAGCGGCCGCCAGGGTCAGGAGAAGGCCCATGACCAGAGCTGCCAGGAGACTTTTTAAAGCAGTTTGCAGCAACCGGCGACCTTCCAGGGGAGCTTCAACCTTGCGCCGCAGGTAATAGAGCAGCAGGGCGACGTTGACGCAGCCGGCCAGGGAGTAGGCCAGGGCCAGGCCGCGGATGCCGAAGGCCGGTCCCAGGGTAAAATTCAAGGCGGTACCCGCTGCCAGGGTAACCAGGCCGATCTTTAAGGGAGTTACCGTATCCTGGGTGGCATAGAAGGCCCGGCTCAAAATCTCATAGGCACCATAGGCTGTTATCCCCAGGGAGTAAAAGACCAGAGCTTCGGTAGTGGCCAGGGTGTCGGCACTGGTAAAGCGGCCATGCTGGAATAGGACCCTCACCACCGGTTGCCCCAGGGCAATTAGACCCACCGTGGCCGGGATGGAGATGAAAACCACGGCCCTTAAAGAGCCCGACAGGTAACGGGTAAAGGAACGAAAATCCCCCTCCATGGCAATACGGGTCAGGGCCGGTAGAAGGGCAATCCCCATGGATGAAGCAAAGAGGATGGGCACCAGCACCACCCGGCTGGAGATAGTCAGGGCATTAATGGAACCCCGGGGCAGGTAGGAGGCAATGAAAGTCTGGTTAAAGAAAAGGTTTAACTGGGCAATGGAAAGGCCAATGGTTACCGGTAGCATTAGTTTAAAAATCCTGCGAATGCCTGGATGCTTAAGGTCCAGGACCAGCCGGTAGCGGGGCTTAAGGTGCCATACTCCCCAGACCTGCACCAGGAAATTCAGGGCCGCGCCAATCAAGGTGGAAATGGCAAAAGCGGCGATGCTGTATTTCTCAGCCAGGGCGAGGCCGAAAACTATAATGGCGGCGTTGTATACCAGGGGGCCGATGGCCGTGCCTATAAAGGATTGGTAGGCGTACTCTGTCCCCATTAAGACCCCATTCAGGCAGTGAAAGAGGATGGCTACCAGGACAATCCGGGTCAGGTAGGCGGTATACGCCACTTGATCGGCATCAAAGCCCGGGGCTATCAAGTGTATCAGCCAGGGAGTCCAGATCATTCCCAGGGTTACGGCAACCCCTACCAGGGTCAGGACCAGATTAAAGGCAATGCTTACAGTCTGCCAGACGGCATCTTCATTCTCTTCCGCCAGGTAACTGGCCAGAACCGGGATAAAGGCCGAGCTAACCCCGCCTCCCACCAGGATTAAATAGATGGTGTCCGGGATAACAAAGGAGGTATTGAGCATGTCGGTCAGCTGGTTCTGGCCAAACAGAGCGGAAATAGCTGTATTGCGTAAAAAACCCAGAATCCGTGACACGCCGGCAGCCAGGCTCATGATAGCTACCGAGCGGGCCAGCCCCATTGTCCCTTGTTTTACCACTTTTGCGCTTCCTTTTTATTTGGCATTGTTGACACACTACCTGTATTTTAATCCTTTAGGTTATAAAAAGGAAGCCTTAGGGTGACAGAATGTATAACGGAAAGGGGAGGCACGTTGACAGAGCGTACTCCCTGGAGGAAAAGGGATTTTCGGCCAGACTGGTTAAATAATTTAACCGGGAGGGGGAGATAATAACTTTCGAGCCAAACTATCTTTTTCAGGAGGAGATTTTTATGGCAGCCCATTACGGCGCCCATGAAGTAATGGAAATCCATGAAGTTTTGAGCGACACTATCGATGGGATCAATCAATTCCAGTTATACCGCCCCCATGTCAAAGATCCCCAGCTTCATTCTATCCTGGACAAGCAGCTGCAATTTATGACCCAGGAGTATAATAACATGGTTCAAGCCATCAACCAGCGCGGTATCACCCAGGCGATACCTTACCGCATACCCCGAACGGCTGCCCCGGTTTACGGCTTAAATAACCCGGAAACCCAAAAGCCGAATACCTCCATTCAAGATATGGATGACCGGGATGTAGCCAGCGGCATGCTGGGATGCCATAAGGCTTCAGCAGCCTTTAGAATGATGGCTTCCTTGGAATGTGCCGACTTGGAGCTGCGGCGCATGCTCCAGCAGGGGGCCATTAACTGCGCCGAGCAGGCTTATGAAGTATGGCAGTACATGAATCAAAAAGGCTATTACCAGGTACCGACCATGAAGGATGTAACGACAAGTACCATGATTAATGCTTACAGCCCAGCCAGTACAGGACAGATAAGGCAGTATCAGTAATAAACCGCGCTATTCTGGGCGCAACCGCTGTCCCCTTAGACATGCAAAAACGCCCCGCCTGCTATTAGTAGGCAGGGCTTTTTTATTCCAGTAGATTTCTAAGTCAATGTTAACTTCTCCATGGAGCTTATAAACCCTTGCAAGCTTTTCCCGCCCGGTGTAAACTATAACCAGTTCATCTAATCCAGTCAGATCATAATTAGAGGCGGGGCATCTTCCGCCCCAGCCAGATGTTTTGCAGGCCTCTGAGGCCTTTATCGTCGCGGAAAGTCTTTATTATCTTAAGAACTTCTTAACATTTTCTTGATAACATCCTGAGACTCTTGGGGTATGCTATTCCTAAACCAAGAAACAACAGGCCTGGTTGTTTCGAGAAAAAAGAAAGGGATGATGTAAGGTGACGAAGGGCAAAAAGATACTGGCTGCTGTGGCGGCCCCCCTGGTGCTGGGAGGATTCCTGGTGGCAACCCAGCCCGGGTCTTCCCTGGCAGCCGACGGTACCCCGGTGCAGTCCACCCAGACTACTTATGGTCCAGGTTTAGGCTTGGGGTTGGGGCGAGCCCAGGGAGGGATGCTCGGTATACTCAGCAAAATCCTGGGCCTGGACCTGGCAGACTTAAGGGCCGAGCGCCAGGCGGGTAAATCCATAGCCGGGATTGCCGCTGAACACGGGATTAGTAAAGACCAGCTGGTAGACACGATAACTGCTGAACGGCAAAAGCTCCTGGATGAAAAGGTGGCCGCCGGCCAGATAACCCCGGAGCAGGCCAGTTACTGCCTGGAAAACATGAAGGAGAGGATTGGGCAGAACCTTGAACGGACGACAGTTGGTCCCAATGGCCAGGGCCGGGGCGGCTGGAAGGCCGGTGCCCCGGGCAATACCGGAGCACGCCAGGGGATGCAGGCCGGGCCAAGGGGGCGGGCCGGCCAGGGTGCAGGCTTTGGCCGCGGCCCGGCTAGCAGTCAACAGTAACCTGTACGGGTAGTTTTAACCGTCCAGTTAAAGGTTTTCAGGAAGGTTCCCGTAGTTGTATCTACCCAGGGGGATTACCCCCTGGGTATTCTTAAATCAGGAGTAATAAAGGAAAAACACTGCTGGTAGCGAAACAGTTAATAACATAGCCTCCCCGGGGAGGAAAAGGATGGATAAAAAGAAGATCTTAATCATCGAAGATGAAGAAAAAATAGCCACTGTTATCCAGCAGTATTTACTCAAAGAACAGTTTGCAGTTTTAATAGCTGCTGATGGAGTCATGGGGCTAAAAAAAGCGCGCCAGGAAAAGCCCGACCTGATTATTTTAGATTTAATGCTGCCGGGCTTGAGCGGTCTCGATGTCTGCCGGGAAATCAGGAAGGAAAGCCAGGTCCCTATCATCATGCTCACGGCTAAAGCTGAGGAAATAGACAAACTTTTAGGACTGGAGCTGGGAGCCGACGATTACATCACCAAGCCCTTCAGTTTAGCCGAGCTGGCGGCGCGTATCCGGGCCGTCTTGCGCCGTACCGGTGGCCAGGAACAGCCCAAAAATACGGTGCAGACCAGGGGCGATTTGACCATAGATTTTAGTGGCCTCCAGGTATACAAAAAGGGACAGCCCCTGAACCTTACTCCGACGGAATTCAATCTTTTATCTGTTTTGTTCCGGCATCCGGGCCGGGTGTACAGCCGGTTGCAGCTCCTGGATGCGGCCCTGGGCGAAGCATACCAGGGATATGAAAGGTCCATTGACACCCATATCAGCAACCTGCGCCGTAAAATCGAAGACGACCCGGCCAATCCTCGCTACATTCTCACCGTTTACGGTGTGGGATATAAATTTGGCGAAGGATAAATTCCGGGCAGAAAAGGGTGAGCGGGTTGAAACTCAGGACCAGGTTATCCCTGGCCTTTATCATGGTAGTTCTCCTGGCGGTAGCGACCCTGGCGGTTGCCGTAGGCTGGGCCACCAGGACTTTCTTTCATGGGTACCTGGATGAGGTAGCCGGGAAACGCCAGCAGGTGTGGGCCGATTTTTTTACTGCTTATTACCGCGACAGAGGGGACTGGACCGGGGTCCAGGAGCTTTTTAATACACCATGGCATGGCGGCCGGGGCCAGGGCATGGTCCGGGGGCAGG
>Ga0247720_100009_pt1 | contig 133388 bp, 127 predicted proteins | sample MSEWel2015_12_15_FD_189078 | JGI IMG/M metagenome (GOLD analysis project Ga0247720, IMG submission 189078) | Subsurface sediment microbial communities from gas well in West Virginia, United States - MSEEL Well Study Marcellus 3H_2015_12_15 | ecosystem: Environmental > Terrestrial > Deep... | reverse complement strand
ATCCCGTGAGGGTGTGACGTAAATTGGTGCGTATTCGAAAGCCTTTGCCCCTTTAAAACTTGAAGAAAAATTGCGAGAGAGCTTAATGTCGGGTGCATATGTCCAATCTGCGGGGGTTAATCCGGTTGTTTTTCTAGGTCACTCTGGGTGACTAGGGGCTGAGTAGATCCTCTATTTAGCGATTCGAAGTCAAAACCGCGGACTGTGTGGAAGATGAACTCATACCATAGAGCTTCACGTGGGAGTATTACAAGGGTGTTATCCGAAGGCCAACAGGGAAAAGTAACCCGGAAAACCATTCCCAACGTCCCTACCCTACCAGTTAGAATAATCGGTTGCTCATAAAGTGGTGTTTCCACATAACCCATAGGTCCACCGCCTCCAAAAAGGGGTACGCGATGTCTACAGTCTCTTGTATCACTTCGACTTTTGGGTCTCTTTCCACTCGTGACGCAGACCATTTCTTTAAGAGTTCGTACCCTCCACCCCCTCGGTATCCACCCCAACTCGCTCTCCTCGAACTCATCGGGAAACAACCTTGCCAGGTAATCCGGCAACCCGGCGGGGCGGCCCTCGGCCCTGGCGCGGGCGATGACTACACGCCGGCGGGCGGCTCTTTCCTCCAGTTCATCCGGGATCGGCTTGCCGGCCTTTAGCGCGTTGTCAATTACCGGATCGAAGTCCACAAACCACGACTTGAAGATGGTCTGTGCGATCGCCTCCAGCGTCTCGTTCATGCGTTGGTTGAGTTCAATCTTGTCGTCCAGGGTGCCCAAGAAGTGGGCAATAGCGCGCTGCTCAACCAATAGCGGTAACGGGATGCGCCACTGCTCAAACGTCTTTTTTGTGATAGTGTCAAAGACAGTCCCATAAGAAAGTGTATATGCTGTACGGAGGGTAGCCTTTATTGCATAATATAGAAAATCTTGGTCAATTTCTGGTTTCGCTACAAGCCCGTAACAAGTCTGATTAAATGCCATATCATCTCCTAGTTGAGCAACCGCACCCACAGTTCCACGTGCGGTGATAACCACCGTGCCTTTTGGTAAAATCTTAGCAGCACTTTGAGCTACCCCAAGGGGTGTTATCGTTTCTTCGGTCTGATACACCCGGCGACCTTGTGCGGCCACTATGTCCTTAGCTGCAGCCCATTTGATGTTCCCACCCCAATAGCCAGGTTCGCTTCTCTTGGGAGTACCCCCGAGCACTGGTTCAGCAACCTGTGAAACCGGTACCCATTTCCACTCATTTTCCATACCCTAACTCCTCCAGATTACTCCATATCTCCTGATACAGCCGAGCGGCCTCGTCCATCTGTTGCCTCAACTCGGCAGTTAACCGTGCCATTTTCTCCTCGAAGGGCTCATCGTCGTTCTCACCTTGTTCAAACCCGACATAGCGGCCCGGAGTAAGCACGTGGCCATGTTTGCGGATCTCCTCCAGTGAAGCTACCTTACAGAAACCCGACAAGTCCTGGTATTTCCCGTCGCCATCCCCGCGCCAGTTGTGGTAGGTATCGGCAATCTTACGAATGTCTCCGGCGGTCAGTTCGCGGTGGGTGCGGTCTACCATCACGCCCAGTTTGCGGGCGTCAATGAAGAGCACCTCTCCTGAGCGGTCGCGCAGGGGTCTGCCTGAAAGCCCCGTGCCGCCCTTTTTGCTACGGGCGATGAACCACAGGCAGGCGGGGATCTGCGTGGAGTAAAAGAGCTGACCGGGCAGCGCCACCATGCAGTCCACTAGGTCTGCCTCAATGATGTTCTTGCGAATCTCGCCCTCGCCCGATTGGTTGGAGGACATGGAGCCGTTGGCAAGTACGAACCCGGCAATGCCGTTCGGCGCGAGGTGATAGATGAAGTGCTGCACCCAGGCAAAGTTGGCATTCGATACGGGCGGGATACCAAATTTCCAGCGTTTGTCTTCGCGCAACAGTTCTCCCCGCCAGTCGCTGTTGTTGAAGGGTGGATTGGCGAGGATATAGTCAGCCCTAAGATCAGGGAACTGATCGTTGTGGAAGCTGTCGCCGTGGGCGATCTGGCCGTCGATGCCCCGGATGGCCAGGTTCATCTTGCAGAGGCGCCAGGTGGTGTAATTGGATTCCTGGCCGTAGATGCTGATCTGCCTTTTCGCGCGGCCGCCGTTGCCGTTACCGGTGGCGTGGGCTTCAATGAACTTCGCCGACTGCACAAACATGCCGCCGGAACCGCAGCAGGGGTCATAGACCCGGCCCTTAAAAGGGGCGAGCATCTCGACGAGTAACTGCACCACGCAACGTGGCGTATAAAACTGGCCGCCTTTTTTGCCCTCAGCACTGGCGAATTGCTGCAAGAAGTATTCATATACGCGCCCGAGGATGTCCTTGGAACGGTTCTCAGCATCCCCAAGACCAATGCTGCTGATCAGGTCAATGAGCTGGCCCAGGCGTGCCTTGTCGAGGTTCGGCCGGGCATACTCTTTAGGCAGCACTCCCTTGAGTGAGGGGTTGTCCCGCTCAATAGCGAGCATCGCCTCATCCACCTGTTGCCCGATGGTAGGCTGTTTGGCATTGGCTTTAAGATGTGACCAGCGGGCCTCCTGGGGTACCCAGAAGATGTTGACAGCACGGTACTCGTCGGGATCCTCCGGGTCTGCATAAGGCTCCGTTTGCAGTTTAGCGTGATATTCCTCGAAGGCATCAGAGATGTACTTTAGGAAAATGAGGCCGAGCACCACATGCTTGTACTCGGCGGCATCCATGTTGTTTCGCAGGGCATCGGCAGCCCTCCACAGCTGATCTTCGAAGCCCAAATTCGCAGAGCTGTCATTCTTCTGCCTTCTTGCCATAATCTTCCTCCCTACCAATGGTGCTTAGTCAATGTAGTCTTTGAACTTGGGCGCATCCACCGGCCCGCGGATCTTGCAGGCCGCCTCCCAGAGCCAGTTTTCAAGGGTGGGTAAGTCCAGCGTATGTTCAGCCATGTGCGACCTCCTCACTTAAACAGCTTCCCCAGCGCCCTGCCCACGGCCTTCCCCGCGGCCCTGCGGGCCGCCCTCTTTGCATAGCCTGCGGCCACTGGCATTTCCCTCCCCCTTTTTGTCTTCCTTAACCGAGGCCGCGGGCGACCAGTTCCCGCATCTTCTGCATCATTTTCCCAATGGAAAGGCCTTCCGTCGGGGCCAAAATCTCCGCTTTCGTACCAACAAAGGCAGCCTTTACCCGAGATACATACTCTCTGCCGCCTAACGCGATTACCTGGGTGTAGATGTCGAGACCCTTTTCCTTCACCTGCTCCTTAAGGCGGGCCACATCTATCGGACCCGTAGCCGGATTTTTGAAGGTCACGTCGTAGTTTTTGGGAATGACGAAGTCGGGATCTATGAAGCCGTACTTGGCAGAGAGAATGACCCAGCGGTCACCGTGACGTTCGGCGAATTCCCTGTTAACCTTGAACAGCGGCCCTACGTAGGCTAATGCTGCTAGCACCGGGCCAGCTTCGGGGTGATGTTTCCAAATTTTAGACTTCCCGCAGGGTACCACTACAAGCACCAACTTTACTCACCACCCAAGAAAACACAAAACTCCGCTGCCACGCATTCTGAGGCCCGAATGCAACGGTCGCGGTTGTCTGTCCCGGAGCAACCTTCACGACTCAGAAACCACAGCGGTTCATCGAGGGCAAGAGGATAGATATCCGGCTCGCCCAAGGACCTGCATATCTTGAACCATTCGCGGGCTATCTCTTCCCTTTCTGCGTCCACCTGAGGTTGGCGGTTGCTTCGGTAAATTATGCGGTGGGTTGCCCTGGCGATGTGCACGTCCACGGGAATGGGCACCTCTTCTATGTTTTTAAGCTTGATGCCCGCTACATCCTTGAGGATCCGCAGCCAGAAGGGCAAGATTTTGTACCCCGTGAGCCCGGGAAGTTCACCAAGGCCTTTTCGGACCTTGTAAATCAGCTTCGCATCGTAGTTGTATTCCTCAAGAAGACCGAAAGGGCTTCCGCCGTAGCGCTCGGTGAAAGTTTTGCATAACCGGTGAACAAACCTTGCGTTGTTGTTTGGATAGCGCCCAGTAAACCCGTGGACTGACATTGCCCGGCATACCGCCTCCAGATCCCGCCGGGCCACCTCCTTCATATCAAAAAGCCAGGCGGTTTCGGGGTCAAGGTAGGTCTCCAGGGCCGCCTGCCACAGATGGTCAGCGTTGGCCTGGTAGTCAATTGCCGCCGCAATCGTGAGCACGTTAGCGCGATCTTCCGGGCGCACCTGCCGAAGGCAAAAGTATTCCGGCATGTTTTCTCTTGTTTTCCCGAACACTCCTGGGCCGTTTCGAAAGGCTTCATAGAGGTTCTTCACAAACCGTTTCACTTGAGTATGAGGCACCTTACTGTCAGAGGCCACAAAATTACCCCTCCATTGAAGGCTGTCATGCTTGTTAGGATCTCTCTTGCATTGGCATGTTCCCAGCAGCGTCTCCACCTTGTCCTTCCTGTACCGCCGGTGGCCTGACGGCAAACGGACGGGGACTATGAAGGTGGTGACCCGGAAGATAGCGGCCACTTCGCGCGGCAGCAGGAGTTCTTCCTTGAATTTTCTATTCGATAGTTTCCGCTTTTTTCCTTCTTGCGGCAAGAGGTAAATAGCGAATACTAACCAATAGCAGATCGAGTAGGAGGGGGCGGCTAGCCCCCGTCCCCTCACACCACCGGACATGCGGGTCCGCATCCGGCGGTTTACCAAGCTTGACGAAGACTGAGATAGCGTTCGGTTAAGCTCATGAGGCCCTGGGACTGCCAGTAGGTATTGCCCAGGGCTCTATTCATTGGCCCATGGGCCATCCGCCATGGCCCTTTGCGAGCGTTGGCGAATTCATGTACTACCCATTCTGGTAAACCCAGTGCGCGTAATTCGCGATACCTGGTCCGTACTCGCTTCCACTGCTTCCAGAGGCACATGCGCAGCCTCCTCCGCGTCCAGCCTTCTATGTTCTTGAAGATGCTGGGCGTGTCGGCCAGGGCGAAGTATCCTATCCATCCGCCCAAATAGGCGTTCAGGTGCTCTATGCGCTCGGCCATGCTTACGGGTTTATTCCGGGCAGTTATCTCCCGGATTTTCGTTTTCACCCGGTCGATGGTCTGCGGCGCCAGGCGGATGAGGATTACTCCTGCCTTAGGCTTATACATACTGAACCCCAGGAATTTCAGTTTCCACGGTCGGTCTACCGCGCTCTTTTGCTCGTTTATCTTGAGCTTCAACCGTTCCTGCAGGAACTTGCGGATATTTGCCATGACCCTTTCTCCCGCCCGTTTGCTTTTGACGTAGATGTTGCAGTCATCGGCGTAGCGGACGAATTTGTGGCCCCTCTTCTCCAGTTCTTTGTCCAGGTCGTCCAGGAGGATGTTGGCCAGGAGCGGGCTTAAGGGTCCGCCCTGGGGCGTTCCTTCTTCCCTTTCCATGACCACTCCGTTCACCATAACCCCTGCCTGGAGGTAACGGCGGATGAGTTTTAGTACCCTCTTATCCGTTACTTTCCGGGCCACCCGGGCCATGAGGATGTCGTGATTTACCCGGTCGAAGAATTTCTCGATATCCAGGTCTACCGCCCATTCGTATCCTTCTTCCACGTATTGACGCGCCTTCTTTACCGCGTCATGGGCTCTCCTTCCGGGTCGGAACCCGAAACTGCTTTCTGAAAACTGCGGTTCGAAGATGGGCATCAATACTTGCAGGAGGGCCTGCTGGATCAGGCGGTCCATCACGGTGGGTATCCCTAACATCCGTTTGCCTCCCCCGGGTTTCGGGATTTCGACCCGGCGTACGGGCTTTGGTCTGTAGGTTCCCGCGAGCAGTTCTTCCCGGATACGCGGCCATTCGGCGCGGATTTGGTCCCGAAGCCGTTCGGTCGGGATGCCGTCCACGCCGGGTGCGCCTCCGTTCCGCTCTACCCGCTTACACGCGGCCAGCATGTTTTGCCTTTCCACCACCTGTTCCATCAGGCCGCTACTTCGGCCTCCGCGAGGTGACGTCCCGCTTTGTGCCGGAGAAGAACTCGGCCCTCCCGCGGTCCCCCGTGGCTTCACCACTTCCTCCCGCGGGCAGTCCCCTGCTGGGGTTTTCTGCTGTCTTTGTCCTTCTCGCGAACGCATCGGTTTCACCTCTGACTTGATGTTCGGGCCTTCCCCTGGAGTTCATGACCCCCAGGGTACTATGCCTTCTGCTGACTCCTGCCGGTTCAGCCGTGCCTTTCGTCACGGGTTGCCAGCTTTTCCTGGCTTATCCGGCAGGCCTCCCCGGGTAAGAGCGTTAACCTTCGCCCCGCGCCCGCCCCATATACTCTACCATCCCTTGGCAGCCTGGGATTTCGCTGTGTTTCGCCAGCTCATCCGGATGGTCTAGCCTCCTATGGGGTTCTTGTTCATCGGGCCGTGGCTTTGCCTCCGGCTTCCTTCAGATCCCACCTCGCGATGGGCACCCTTGCCTTTGGCTAGCAGACTCGTGCTGCCTCGCCTGCAGTGGACTTTCACCACTAAGTTAACGCCCATGCCGGGCGCACAAATAAGGGGCCAGTATGCTAATACTGGCCCCCTGCCCTTTTTCTAACCCAGGTTTTCCCGGATCCACCTGGAAGCCCGGGACAGGCGCTCGAGGACGGTTTCCCTACCCAGGAGTTCCAGAATTTCAAAGAGGCCGGGGCCCATAGTGCGGCCGGTGACTGCCAAACGGGTGGGATGGAAAAGCTGCCCCGTACTTATTTCCTTCCTTTCTGCCAGGGTGCGGTAGGCCTCTTCTGCTGCCGCGGCGGTAAATTGGGGTAAAGCTGCTAGCTCTTCCCTGGCTTCATCCAGCAATGCGGCTACCCCTGGTTTGCTGAAGTACTTGCGGACACCCTTTTCCTCATAGGAGGTTACATCGGTAAAGAAGTAACTGGCGGCATCGGCCACTTCGGCCAAGGTCTTAACCCGGTCGCGGACGGCAGCGATGACAGCCCGGACATGGTCATAGTCCTCCTCCGGTAACGGGTCAGGAAGGAGCCCTTTAGCCTGTAAAAAAGGGATGGCCAGGCGGGTAATCCGGTCGAGATCACCCTCTCGCAAGTAGTGACCATTAATCCAGGTTAACTTTTTGGTATCATATATTGCCGCATTTTTAGAAACCCGCTCTAGAGAAAAACTGGCAACCATCTTTTCCAGGGGAATAATTTCTTCTTCGCCTTCAGGAGACCACCCCAGCAGGGCAAGATAGTTAATAATCGCTTCCGGCAGGTAACCCTCATCACGGTATTCTTCTACCGAAGTAGCACCGTGGCGTTTACTTAACTTGCTGCGGTCGGGGGCGAGGATCATGGGTACATGGGCAAAGGCCGGCATCTCATAACCCAATGCTTCATAAACAAGTATCTGTTTGGGAGTATTGGAGAGGTGCTCCTCTGCCCGGATGATATGGCTGATTTGCATTAAGTGATCATCAACCACGGTGGCAAAATTATAGGTTGGCATGCCATTGGATTTAACAATGATGAAATCATCGATAGTATCATTCTCAAAGGTAACTTCACCGCGAACAATATCCCTGACCGTCGTTGTCCCTTGGTCGGGGATCGCCAGGCGAATAACCGGCTGCCTACCCTCCTTCTCCAGGCGGGTACGATCTTCCGGCGTAAGATAACGGCAGCGGCGGTCGTACATGGGGGGGCGACCTTCGGCCTGGGCAATCTTACGCCGGGCGGCGAGTTCTTCCACGGTACAGTAGCAGAGGTAGGCTTTACCTTCATTTAACAGGCGTGCTGCTTCCCGGCGGTAAAACTCCAGCCGCTGGGACTGAAGATATGGTCCATAAGGGCCTCCCTTTTCAGGGCCTTCGTCCCAGTCCAGGCCCAGCCAGCGCATGGCAGCCAGGATTTCCCGGTAGGAAATATCCGTTGAACGTTCCATATCGGTATCGTCAATACGCAAGATAAAGGCACCGCCATGGTGCCGGGCAAAAAGCCAGTTAAACAATGCTGTACGGGCCCCGCCGATATGTAAGCTGCCGGTGGGGCTGGGGGCAAAACGGACACGAACCTTCGACAAACGACAACACTCCTATCATAATATCTTTACTAAATTTAACGTAATAATAATTGATACTGGGCCTCCAGGCGGCGGGCCATGGCTGCTGCTGCAAAGGCTACGGCATTTTGACGGGCCTGTTCGCCCATCTGCCGCCGGAGGCTTAAATCCTTAACTAATTGCAACACACAGGCGCTAAAGGTATTTATATCTAACGAAGTTAAAAAACCATCTTTTTCATTGACAACCATTTCCTCGACACCGTAGGCCTTAACGGCTACTACCGGCAGGCCGGCAGCCTTGGCTTCCGCGATTACCAGTCCCTGGGTTTCGGTGACTGAAGCAAAAATAAACAAGTCGGCCCCCGCATAGACGGCCGGCATTTGTTCAAAGGGAAAAGACCCAGCAAAGGTGACGGCCTGGTTGATTCCTAAAGAACGGGCCTGGCTTTGCAGAGTTTCCTTTAAGGGGCCGCTGCCCACCAGAACTAGGCGGGTATCCGGTACCTGCTGGTGTACAAAAGCAAAGGCCTGCAGGATAAAGGTGATGTTTTTTTCCTTACCCAGGCGCCCGACATGGAGGAGAATGATTTCCTCCGGTGGCAGCTGTAGGTATTTGCGCAACCAGGTGGAATCGAGGTTTTGAAAGCGGTCCAGTTCAATACCAGTGGGGATACTAACCACCGGTACTTTGACGCCGTTTTCCCGTAAGTAAGCGGTAATAACCTCTGTCGGTGTAATTACCAGCTGGCAACGGTTACAAAAAGATACGGTATAATGGCGGACTGCTTTGCGCATCAGCCTGGGTGCCAGGGGAAAATAGTGCACATATTCTTCATAAAGGGTGTGATAAGTGGCCACCAGCGGTAACCCCAGCTGCCTGGCCATCCGTGCCCCTAGTTGCCCCATTAAAAAAGGGGAATGTACATGGATAAGGTCAATCCTTAACTCCCGCAAGACCCGGGGTAAAGCCGGCGCCACCGGGATGGCCAGGGCAAATTCTTTAAAGGTTGGTGCCCTTAGTGAATGGAAACGGTAGATATCTTTTTCGGGCCTGGAGTTACCATAGCTGGGAGCAAAAATGGATACCCGGTGCCCCAGGCGCCGTAGTTCATTACTGAAGGTGACAATGGATCTGACTACCCCGCTGGTATATGGCAAATAACTATCTGTAAAAATACCTATATGCAACTTTAAGCCGCCTTTCTTCAGGTGGCATTATCCTTATTATATCACTACGGTCGCAGGGTAGCTACTACCCGCTGGGGTTTTAAGAGGAAATCAAGGGCGTCCAGGATATCGGTGAAAACCATGTCCGCCTGTTGCATGGCCTGGAAGGCGGCTCCTTCGGGTCCTAAAACCAGCAAACCCAAGGCGGCCCGGCCGAGCATCTGAGCATCATTGACGCCATTGCCAATGGCAGCTGTATGTTCTGCTCCTAATTCCGTAATTATCCGTTCCTTATCCGGCCCGCCGGCCTGGCTGTCGACTTTTGTTAATACCACCGGCAAGTTCCGGCAGGCGGCGGCAGCTGTGCCGAAGGTATCAGCCGTCAGGATATAAACCTTAAGCCTTTCCGCCAGGGCCTGCAGGCGCCCTGCCACCCCCGGCAGGAGCTGGCCGTCGCAGGCAATGGTACCGTTAAAGTCCAGGACAACCTGGTGAATTTCTATCCTGCGCCCGGGTACTTCATAAATTAGCATGTGCTTTCCCCTGCCAAAAATATTTATAATGTTCTTCCTGCTTGCCGGCAGGATTTATAAAAGGGTAAACGAAATAAAATTAATTAGACATTAACAAAGGAGGTTAGCCGGGATGTTTGTCCGCGACCATATGACTCCCAATCCCATTACAGTTACCAGGGAGACTTCCGTCCTGGATGCCCTCGAGCTAATGAAGAAGCATAAAATCCGGCGCTTACCTGTGGTCCAGGATGGACGGCTGGTAGGGTTGGTTACTGAACGGGATATCTTGAGGGTTTCTCCTTCCCCGGCTTCAACTCTCAGCGCCTTTGAAGTCAATTACCTGGTAGCCAAGATGACGGTTAAAGATGCCATGATTAAACGCCCCATTACCGTTCCTCCGGATATGACCATTGAAGAGGCGGCTCTTTTGATGCGGGAGCATAAAATCGACAACCTCCTGGTCATGGAAAAGGAAAAGCTCGTCGGTATTATTACCCAGACCGACCTCTTTGAGGCCTTGATTAAACTCTTCGGCCTGCGGCGCCCGGGTGTGAGGGTTACCCTGGAAGTAGAAGACCGCATTGGCGTCCTGGCTAACATTGCCCGGCGGGTAGCAGACGCCGGCATCAATATTATTAACGTTGCCAACCGCCATAAAGACGATGTCCATACCTATGTCGTCCTGCGGCTGGCAACGGATGATGTCAGCGCTCTCTTACCCGCTCTGGAAGCCGAAGGCTACCGGGCAATTCACGTGAGTTCTTACAACGGCTAAAATTTAACCGCATTTACTGAAGCCACAACTGCAGGTGACACAGCCTTCCTGGAAATGGAGGTTAGAACCGCACTCCGGGCAGATGCCTTTCTGGATGAGTTCGGCTTCTTCAGCCGGGCTTAAAGGCTGGAAACTGGGCTGCTGGTTTTCAATGGTAGCGCTAATCTCGGCCAGGGCGCGGGCGCTGAAATCAGATGGTAGTTGGTAAGAACCGTGGTCGTGCCAATTTTTTAGCTCCTGGGCTAGGACGCGGCCGATGATGTCCGGGCAGGATTTACCGACTATACTTTTATCGGTGGCCCGGCGCCGTAAGAAATTGGGGCAGCTTACCGAGGTGAGTTGGTCAATAATGGCCTCCGGGGCAATATTGGCCCGCAGGGCCAGGGAAATCAGCCGGCTGACACCTTCGGTAAAACCGCTGCAGCCGCCGGAAGAGCCGGTGGTGATAAAGGTTTCGATTAAACCCTCCTGGTCATAATTGACGGTGATATACATTTTACCGCAGCCCGTCTTAACCTGCTCGGTAACACCGCAGGTACGTTTCGGCCGCGGCCGGGGATGGGTTTTCTGGCTGGAGGGAATTTTGGTAGCAATATTTTTGGTGCCGCTGACAAGCACTTCCTGTTCCCGGCTGCCGGAACGGTAAACTGTCACCCCTTTACAACCTAGCTGGTAGGCCAGCTCGTAAACCCGGCGCACATCTTCCCTCGTGGCGCTGGGCGGGAAATTAACTGTTTTGGAGACGGCATTATCGGTACTGGCCTGGAAGGCGGCCTGCATGCGGATGTGCCACTCCGGGGCGATTTCCAGGGCTGTGGTAAAGACCCGGCGCATATCCGGCGGGATCTGCTTGATATCATGGATACTTGTCCCAGCGGCAATTTGCTGGAAAATTAACCTGGCCTCGTTCGGGGCAAAGTTTTCTTCTATATAAGCCCGGAAAACAGGGTTAACTTCAATAAGACTTTCGCCATCAAGAACGTTTTTAGTATAGGCCAGGGCGAAAACCGGTTCTATCCCTGAACTGGTACCGGCAATCATGCTGATGGTACCGGTAGGGGCAATGGTGGTGCAGGTGGCATTACGGAGCTTCTGCCCCCGGTAAATGCTCCTGTCGATATTGGGAAAGCTGCCCCGCTCTTCCGCAAGTTTCCGGGAAGCCTGGCGGGCTTCTTTTTGAATAAAGGCCATGACTCTGCGGCCCAGCTCCACTGCTTCTTCTGTATCATAAGGAATCCGGAGCAAGAAAAGCATATCGGCCCAGCCCATGACTCCCAGGCCGATTTTCCGGTTACCCATGACCATGGCCTTTATCTTTTCGAGGGGGAATTCATTGATCTCAATAACGTTGTCCAGGAAGCGTACCGACCAGTAAACTGTTTCCGCAAGCCTCTTCCAGTCTACGCCGCCCTCCCGGACCATATTGGCCAGGTTCAGGGAGCCAAGGTTACAGGCTTCATAAGGTAAGAGAGGCTGTTCCCCGCAGTTATGGGCGTAGATGCCGTTGGCGTCGAAGGCGTTGATGCCGGGAACCTGGACGTCATATACGTCTTCGACCCCGTCATCTTCGATGGCAAGGACCGTGGCTGTAAAGCGCTCACGATTCATTCCTCGCCGGTAAGACGCAAGGAGTGAATTTAATTTCCTAGCCTTGTCGACATCGCCAAAGCCGATCCGCTCGGCGAAAAAGGCCAGGTTATCCCCGCTGATGACTAGCTCATGCTGGGCCTTGATCTCATACTCCCGGGTACCTCCTTTACCATCGGGCAAGGGCCGGCTACCGGCCGGACGCCGTTCTGCATAAATGGTACTGACAATGCCCAGGCGAAGGAGCATGCGCTGTACCGTGCGCAGGAGATCAAGGTTGCTCTGGGCCAGGCGGATGCTAACGCCCTTTTGCTGGCTCCCCTGGACCGAGGCATCGCAGTCAAACAGACCCCGTAGGAAGCCCCGGTAGCCGTCTGACGAAGCACGTTCGATTGCCGGGGTAACGGTCTTGACACCGGGCCCCATACCCATCCGCCCGGCTAGCATTTTCAGACTGGCTGACTTGAGGCGGAATTCGTCGCGCCCTTTAACGGCCATCCAGCCGGTAAAGTCGGAACGGTGGGGTAATGCTCTGGCGTAGCTTAAAGCCAGCTTCATGACTGAGGCTGTACCGTCTTCTGCCTGCAGGTCGCCAACTGCCTTCTCCCTGGCCCAGACGGAAAGAATAGCGCTGTCCTTCTTGAGGACGCCGTCACCGACCAGGAGACCAAGGAGGTAACCTTCACCTTCCGTCAGTTCGCCAGGCCACCCTGCCAGGGGGCGGTGGTTATGCAGGAGAATCTGGTCGCCGGGCTTCAGCTCTTTGACCGGGACCCATTCGGAAGCAATACGGTAGCGCGTCCGTTCAACCACGCGCAGCACCCGGTGGTCAGCGGTGAGCCGGACACTGTATCCTTCCCGGGTGTGCAGGCTGACGACCGGCTTTGTCGCCGTCTTGAAGAAGCCTTCTTTATCTGTGGCGTAGGGCCGGCCGTTGACTATTGCTGTAAAGGGGCGGCCCACCAGTTCCCATACCTGGCGCGGGCCTTCACTTGTAGTCACCCAGGTATCGCCGGTCACGCAAGGGTTGGTGGCTTCTATCTCTCCCAGTTCAGGAGTGGGATTATCTTCATTCAAACGGTCCAGGAAAATGATGCCCGGTTCGCCGTTGGCCCAGGCATGGTTTACGATTTCCTCGAATACCTGCTGCGCTTTCAGCTTCTGGTATACTTTACCGTCAAATTTTAGCTCATAGTAATCGTCCCTGGCCAGGGCTTCCATGAATTCCTTTGTCAGGCCCACGGAGATGTTGAAGTTGGTCAGTTCATTGTTATTTTCCTTGCAGCTGATAAATTCCAGGATATCGGGGTGATCCACCCGTAAAATTCCCATATTGGCCCCCCGCCTGGTCCCTCCCTGCTTGATGGCCTCGGTGGCGGCATTGAAAACCTTCATAAAGGATACGGGTCCGGAGGCCACCCCGCCGGTAGAGCGTACGGGGCTGTTTTTCGGCCGCAGGCGGGAAAAGGAAAAGCCCGTCCCCCCGCCGCTTTTATGAATCAGGGCCGCGTCTTTAACCGCGGTAAAGATGGCCTCCATACTGTCGTCCACCGGCAGGACAAAGCAGGCCGACAGCTGGCCCAGCTCCCGGCCGGCGTTCATCAGGGTGGGGCTGTTGGGTAAAAAGTCCCAGCTGGTCATAAGCTGGTAAAAACGCTCGGTATATTCCTCCACTTTTTCCTCTGTTAATGAGGGGTTAAAAATTTTTTCCGCCCCGGCTACGGCCCTGGCCACCCGGCGGAACATCTCCTCCGGTGTTTCTACGGGGACACCATTTTCTTTCTTTAGGTAACGTTTTTCGAGAATTATGCGGGCATTGTTCGTTAATTTCATTTTGTCACCATCCATATATTGACATAAAAGAAAGTTATCTACATAGTTATCCACTTTATCCACTGGTTCCAGTTTAAGTTACAGGCAGGTAAATGCTGAAACAACTTCCCTCCCCTACTTTGCTTGTAACTTCTATTTTACCACCATGGCTGGCAACGATACGGTTGCTTAGGGTCAGTCCCAGACCGGTGCCGTTTTCCTTGGTGGTATAAAAGGGTTCAAAGATCAATTTCAGTTGTTCCGGGGGAATTCCCGGGCCATTATCTTGAATGGTAGTGACGACCTGGCCGGCAGGCGCATCCAGGTAAGAAGCTACAATTACCTCGCCTCCTGGACCGGCCGCCTGGATGGCATTGGAAGTGAGATTGAGAATGACCTGTTTCATCTGGCCGGGATCCAGGCATAAAAGGGGCAGCTCTGGTGCCAGGTGCTGGACCAGTTTTACCTCATGCATTATAGCTTCCTGCTCGGCCAGGAGCAGGGCTTCGGCCACCAGCTGGCCAAAAGGAGTTATCTGCAACTGGGGCTGGGAAGGCTTGGAAAGAGATAGGAACTCCTTAATAATATTATTGATGCGATCGAGTTCGTCAAACATGATGGCAAAATATTCTTGCTCGAGGGCTTGGGGGTCAAATTTAGTTTGTAAGAGTTGTAAAAAACCGCGAATGGAAGTTAGAGGATTGCGGATTTCATGGGCCATACCGGCAGCCAGTTCACCGACAATGGCCAGTTTTTCTGTTAAATATTCCCGGTCCTCTTCAGGAAAAGAATAAGCCACTACCCTCTCACCTCCGGCCATAACTAATACATTTCCACAAGATGGCCCTTTTTCCTCCTGGCAGCAGATTATCAGCGGTAATTTTGTTGCATCTCCTGGAGAATCTGTCCCAGTTTCTTCATGTTTTCGCCATAACCGGCCCAGTCGCCCAGTTTCAGTTTTTCCTGAGCCTCACTGTAAAGGCGGTTGGCTTCCTGGATGGAAGTTGCTAAATTGCTAGTTGTAAGCGACCCGGAAGGAGGTGCCGTTGTTGCCGGTGGCGGGGTAACAGCTGTCCGGTCACCGAAAATGGCCTTCAGGGCACCGGCCAGGGTGTCGGCCATGACTATTTTCTCCCCGTAAGCAACTACCACCTGGCGGAGTTCCGGCAACTTGCTCTCCTGGGCCTGGAGGAAAATTGGTTCCACATAGAGCAATGCTTCTTTAATGGGTAGAACCAGGAGATTACCGCGGATAACCCGGGAACCGTGCTGGTCCCAGAGGGTAAGTTGCTGGGAGATGGCGGGTTCCTGGTCAATACGAGCTTCAATTTGCATGGGACCATAAATGGAACGATTTTTAGGGAACGTATAAAGTAGGAGCTGGCCGTAGTGGGGGCCGTCATTGCGGGCCGCCAGCCAGGCCACCATATTAACCCTGCGCGCCGGGGTGAAGGGCAGCATCAATATATATTCCTCTTCCTGTTCGCCGGGCAGGCGCAGCAAGGTATAATAGGGTTCCATAGCTCGGCGCTGGTCGCCCACCATTTCCTCGGCGATGCTCCAGGCATCTTCCTTGTTATAGAAAAGCATGGTGTTTTCCATGTGGTAGCTGGCCAGCATCCTGGCCTGGATGGCCAGCAGTTCTGCAGGATAACGCAGGTGTTGGCGCAGTTCGGACGGCATGGCCTCCAGAGGTTTGAAGAGGCCGGGGAAAATTTTGGCCAGGGTCTGGCTTAAAGGCTCATGGGGATCAATAAGGTAATAGTCGACCGTACCGTTATAAGCATCAACTACCACCTTTACCGCATTGCGGATGTAATTAAAACCCTCGTCGACTGGTTCGGAATAGGGGTACATATTGGTTAAAGTATAGGCGTCAAGCAGCCAGTACAGCCGCCCGCCGGCGACCACCAGGTAAGGATCGGCGTCATACCGCAAGTAAGGCATAATCTTGCGGACCCGTTCCTGGATATTGCGGTAGTAGAGGATTTTGCTTTCGGGCGTCAATTCCCTGCTCATCAATAACCGGTAGTCATTAAAGCGGAAGGCAAAGATGAGACGCCGCCAGTAGTTATTGAGGGCCACTCCCCCCTTCCCCGCATACCGGGTTTCGACGAAGTTATCACCCTCACTGGAGGGATAATCGAACTCAGCCGCCCTGCCGCCAGTAATAACGTAATCACCGGTTAACTCACCGTAATAGATGCGGGGTTCGTTCAGCTGGATTCCAGCACTGCTGCGGAAGGGTAAATCGCCGGCAATAAATTCGGGCTGGCCTCCCGGCGTAACGGTGCTGGCCAGATTCATAGCCAGGCCGTATCCGTGAGTATAACGCATTCTTTCGTTGATCCAGGTCCTGGCACGGTCGGGTAGTTTATTCTGGTCCAGCTCACGGGCTGAAAGCATGACCTGGCGCAGGCTGTTTCCCAAGGTATAACGGTCGACGTCGATGTCCTTAAAGCTATAGTAGGAGCGGATTTCCTGGAGCTGGCTGTAGGTTTGCTGCAGGGGCCGGTAATCCCACAAGCGGATATTATCCAGGGTAATCTTCTCCTGTTCCAGGTCGGCCGGGGTAAGATTATTACGGGCCGGGAATTCCCGGACGGCTATTTTATCTAAACCAAAGGCGCGGCGGGTAAAGTCGATATTAAAACGCAGGTAGGGTTCTTCCCGGGCAAACTCATTGGGCTCTACCTGGAATTTCTGTACTGCCAGGGGTAGAATAACTACCAGCAAGGCATAAGCAGCAATGAAAGCCAAGACACTTATGCCTACCAGCTTGAGATTGCGGCGGAAGGCATTGAGGAAGATAATCAAGGCACAGGCTACGGCTACGCCGGCCAGGATGTTATACCCCGGTAGCAGGGCGTGGATATCTGTATAACTGGCGCCAAAGGCTACACCCCGGGGTGAACGGACCAGATCAAAGGCCCGCAGGCGGAAACCCCAGGCCTGGACCAGGAAGAAGAGGGCCACCAGAGTGGAAAAATGAACCTGGGGACGGGCAAAGCGACCCTTTCTAAAGCCCAGGAGTTCCCCGGGATTAAAAAGCAGGTAGAAAAAGCCGGTAACCAGGGCGGCTCCTACCAGGGCCGTGACTATAAGGATATAGAGAAAATTGTAAAACGGTAATTTGAAGACGTAAAAGCCAATATCTCTGGCGAATAAGGGATCAGTAAACCCAAAGTTAGTTGCCTGCAGGTATTGCCGGACAACCAGCCATTTACCAGCTGCCAGGGGACTGAAAAGCAAGGCGCCGGCAAGGCTGATCATGAGGAAAAGGATGGTCAACCGCCGCCGGGTAACGAAACGGTCAACCAGGTACTCTTTTAAGCTCCAGCTTTCCCGGCTGGGGGAAGGAGATAAATTTAGTCCTCTGTAGGTAAATAGCAAGTTGAAGTAAAAGAAAAGGAAGAAAAAGGATAGGACTCCCAGCCGCAGGCTCCAGTCGGATAAAAGCCTGGTGATGAGGACCTGGCGGTAGCCGACTTCGCCAAACCAGTACCAGTCAGCCAGGAAACGGGAACCCAGGAAGGCAATACCCAGCCCGCCAAAGATGAAGATTAATAGGATTACCCGTATGCGGTTCAGGATGCTCATAATTAAAAACCTCCTGCAGAGGGGTTACAGTAATACTTCGCCAGTCGGGGTGGCCTTTCCTTCCGGTTAAAAGAAAAAGCCCCGTGGTACCGGGGCTGCCTCCTTACACTTCTCAAGCTTCCAGGGCCAGTTCGACTATTTTTTGCACCAGGGTCGGGAAGTCCAGCCCGGCAGCCCGGGCAGCGTCGGGAACCAGGCTGGTGGCCGTCATCCCCGGCACGCTGTTGACTTCGATGACCTGGGGAGACTGCCCTCCGGCCACAATCATATCCACCCGGGCAAAGCCGCGGCAGCCCAGGAGGATATAAGCCTGGCGGGCCAGGGAGGCGGCTGCGGCCAGGACGGCCTCCGGCAGCCGGGGTGGGATAATATGATCACTTAAACCCGGAGTATATTTAGCCGTATAATCATAAAAGCCGGTATGGGAAACAATTTCAATAAGAGGCAGGACCAGGGGATCGCTATTGCCCAGGACGGCGGCCGTTATTTCCGGGCCGGGAAGAAAAGCCTCGGCCATAAAGCACGGATCATACTTTAAGGCGCCTTCAATGGCGGTAGCTAGCTCTCCTTCCTCCCTGACGATAAAGGTGCCGATTGTAGAACCCTGGGTCGGGGCTTTAATGACCACCGGTAAACCCAGGTCCTTTAAAATGCGTTTCTTTACCTCTTCGCAGCCGGATGCATACTGGGCGGCAGTCCAGTTTAAAAAATCCGGTGTGGGCAGGCCGGCCTGGCGTAAGATGCGTTTGGTCATGATTTTATCCATAGTAATAGCGCTGGCCAGGACGCGACTGCCCGTATAGGGGATGCCCAGAATCTCCAGCAAACCCTGAACGGAACCGTCTTCTCCCGGCTTGCCGTGCAGGGCGTTGAACACAACATCGGGAGCAAAAGCCTTTAGTTTAGCAACTACTTCCTCATCCAGGTCGATTTTTTTAACCTCGTGCCCCAGTCCTTCCAGGGCTGCGGCAACAGCGGCCCCGCTCTTTAAGGAAATTTCCCTTTCGGAAGAAGGGCCTCCCATTAAGACGGCGATTTTCATATTTTTACAGGTGCCTCCTTAAAATCCTTTAGCCTTTTAACCATCCTGGCGGAAATACCCATAGAGCCCATTTCTACTGGCGTATAAATACCGTGGAAATCGGTGCCACCGGTAATGAGAAGCCGCCGTTCCAGGGCCAGCCGGTAGAAATAACGGATAGCGGCTCTTCCTTTATCCCCTAGATAATAATAAAATACCTCCAGGCCGTCAATGTCCTCTTCCAGGATGAGATTTAACAGCCCGTCGTCTCTGATCAGGCCGGGATGGGCCAGCACGGCAATCCCTTTGGCGGCGTGAATCAAGGCGATTGCTCGAGGCAAGGGGTTACCTTCATAGGGGATGTAGGCCAGGCCCCCGGGGGATAAATAACGCCGCAAAAATTCGATTGTCTGGGCAGGTTCCCGGATATAACCAGCCTGCCGTAAAAGTTGCAGGATGTGGTTTTTTCCCAAGACCCCGCCAGGGGGTATTAGCTTTAAGGCCTGTTCCCAGCTAATATTAAAACCAAGGGCTTGCAGGCGCTGGATAATTTTGCGGGCAAGGAAATTTCGTTCCCGGCAGATTGTTTGTAAAGCGGAGATTAGTACGGGAGAATAGGGATCAAAGTTATAACCAAGGAGATGGATTTCGTGACCTTTAAAACTTGTAACCATTTCAATCCCAGGCAGGAGATCCAGTTCGAGTTCCCGGGCATAATTGCGAGTCTGGTAATAACCGGCAAGGCTTTCATGATCGGTAAAGCTAAGGGTCTTGAGACCGATTTTTTTTGCCTGTTCCAGGACTGCAGCCGGCGTTAGGCTTCCGTCCGAAGCCAGGGTGTGAATGTGGAGATCAGCGTATACCAAGGGCAACACCTCGAAAAGTTGACATTATATCTATATTCGGCTTATAAAAAAAGAAACCTGCCTGGTGGTAAAAATGTTATCCTTGACTGGCGGGCGGAAAGGGGGTATAATAAAATTGCTGTAGGGGTGTAGCTCAATTGGTAGAGTAGCGGTCTCCAAAACCGTTGGTTGCGGGTTCGAGTCCTGCCACCCCTGCCAACCAGATATATCAAAATTTATGGCCTCTAAAGGACCAGTTGGTGACCATGGTTCTTAGGAGGCCATATTATTTTAATTCTCTATCCTTCTCCCTGCCTTAAGGTGCCGGATGATAAGACCTGTTAGCGGGGTTTCTCCCTGTCAAGCGGGTCGGAGCTATGCCACGCGCCCACTGCATGATTAATTTTCTTCCCCGGGTATTCGCAGCGCCCGTAAAATGTGCAATCAAATCGTTGATTTGGGTATTGCCTTGCCTTCCCAGTAAACAGCCGGCAACCCCGGCAGCCAGGCCGAGGAGAAACAGCAGCCGCCGGTGAGTGTTCACCCCGCCGGTGCTTCCAAACATCTTTTGCTCGAAGTTATAGCCTACCATCCTCGCCCTGGCAAGGACTGTATGCCCAGACCTATAGCTGCCAAGGTGCCGAAGGCCTGGGAAAGGACCGCAAAACTGGCGAGAAAGGTCCAATAGTTCATATTGCGGTCGATTCCCGGGCCTTTCTTGGGCTTACAAAACCGGAAGCAGACCGCATGGCAGCTTTAAATAGCATACCGGTCGTGCACTTTTCCCCGTTCTCGAAGGCTGCCTCGTCCGCGCTTGCGTTAAATGACACGAAAACCTTAGGATCGTAACTCTCGACGAGCTCGAAAACCGCGTTCTTTTATATCTTTTAGACTGGTCAATACCTTGTTTTCGCCTGGTCTTAAACTCCGTACCGGGGGAGCGGCTTTTCTTCCCACCGGTGTTCGAGCAAAGGCGCCTTGAAACAGTAAACGGTTACCTGATACCTCATCCGGTATGAACCTTCCTAAATAGAATTCTCAACCCAGAAGACTTTACCTTATATTTTACTGAGGATGTTAATCAACAAACCGCCAATTATAAGCATAATGGCACCACCGATCCGCGAAGAGATCTGCGCGAATGGCATTATCTCCATCCGTCGGGCAGCGCTCAGGATAGCCACATCTCCCGTTCCACCCATGTTAGCCATACACAACCCGGCGGTTATCGAGGACTCGATCTCGTAGAATCCGACGAGTTTTCCGGCATACCAGGTGCCAATGATAGCTCCCAGGACGGTTATACCTACTAACAAGAGATAAGCAGGCGTGAAGGCCTTAATGATATCGGCCAGGCTGGTGTACTTGACCCCAATGCCCACCAGCAGGACCCCGGTAAAGTTACTCATCACGAATTGGAACCAATAGTACGCGGCCGCCTCATATTGATGGGGGATCAACCCCAAAGCCTTCACCACCGCTACGGCAATGATCATCCACGCGAAGGCGTGGATTGAAGGGAAGAGCATCCCAAAGAATTGGCCTATGACAAAGAAGGTACCCGCCAATAACAAACCGGTGCCTAGCATCTCAAGCTTAAGGGCCGGTTTTTCGTCGGCCTTGATAATGGAATCGTCCGCCACCTTCATGAGCTGGCCATTACCCGTGTACTGGGGTTTGACCCGTCCCAGACGGTCGAGCAGGCCCGCGAATATAATCGCAAGGGCATTACCCAGGGCCACTGCTGGGATCATCATCGATAGGAGCTTGGCAGCATCCCCACCGGATGGGCCGGCGTAGATCTTAGAAAGGGGCACTGCTCCGGCGCCCATTCCGCCGCCCATTATAGGAATGCCTATGAACAAGATGGCCTCCCGCCAGCCGTAACCGGTAACGGCACCCACTATGCCCACCAGACCCAACGCGGCAACGACGCCGGCCAGGATAGCAGGAATGTAGCGGGCAAAGGCCTTCACCAGCAGTTTTCTGTTCATGCCAAGGATGGAACCGGTTATGAGGGAGGCAATATACCACTCCAGGAAACCCCAATCCTGCATAAAGTTGCCGATTAGGTCAGTGAGGGGTTTAGGTAAGATTTTAAAATGTACCAGAGCAGCGGTCCCGAAGATGATGACTATGGGGCCGCCCCCTAAGTAGGTGTTTATAATCGGGAAGCGGTTGCCCACCTCGTTAAAAATCGCCCCGAGGACAGCCATAAAGGCAAACGCACCAATGAGGTTAAGAGGAAGCAAAGTCTTCTTACCGAAAGTCCATAGCCCCGACATAAGGACGATAGCAGCAGCGATAGTAAAGTAATACCATGGCAGACCCAGAATAGTGAATGTGGCAACCTGTTTCCGTTCTTGGACTATCGCCATCGAAACCTCTTCCTCCTGCAGACAGAGTAATGTTGGTTTTTTAGAAAATATGAAAACTATATTCGTTCTCCCCTTTTTTCCACCTCCTTTTGAAGAAGTATAGCTCTGGGAAACAAAAATATTTTAAATAAATTATAAGCTCCTCCGCGCCGGCGGAGAAGCTTATTGGTCATATCGGTATTTTTGTTCATTTTGTTCGTCTTACTGTCTATTCTCGCCACTACCCTCGTTCCAGCGGTAGCGGTTCAGGGGCCTCCCTACGCTGCCGTATTCAGGTTCTGCAATCACGAGACCGAGGCCCAGCAGGTATTCCAAATAACGGCGGGCGGTGATGCGAGAAAGCCCTGCCATTTCAGCCACTTCCCGCGCGGATAAGGAGGATGGCGACCGGGACTTTAGTACCTGAATTACCAAATCCAGGGTCTTATCCTGCAGGCCTTTAGGAAGGTCCGGCCTGTTGGCTTCTGGTCTGGTCTCCAAGATCCGGTCCAGGTCTTCTTGTTTCAGCTCATTTGTCTTTAACTGCATTAACTGTCGGCAGCGGTTACGGTAGCGCTCCAATGCCTGCCGCAACCGCTCAAACCTGAATGGTTTAATAAGATAATCGACGGCGCCAAGCCACAAAGCTTCCTGCACTGTACTTGCTTCCTGGGCGGCTGTAACCACGATAACGTCTACAGGGACGGTAAGCTGGCGGAGCTGGCGTAGAAGGGTTAGCCCGTCTATCTCGGGCATAAAGATATCCAGTATAACTAGCTGCGCCCCGGTGTTCTGCACCCCTTCTAAGGCCGATTGACCGTCCTGGGCCGCACCTACCACCTGGAAACCCGGTACCGACTCTATGAACCGCCTGTGGATCTCCAGCACCATTGGATCATCCTCGACAATAAAGACGCCCACCGCCGTCATCAGTCTTCCACCCTTTCAGGCCAGGGTATGCGCACGCTGAACAGGGCTCCCCCCAAGGGTGATTGTCCCACCGTTATACTCCCGCCTAGATTCTTCACCAGCCTCTCCACCAGGGCCAGGCCGATACCCCGGCCGTTGCTCTTAGTAGAGAAACCGTTTCTAAATATTTCTCGGCGCAGCGAGGGCGGGACACCGGAACCGGAATCGGCCACGAGGATCTCTAGCTGCTCGGGGGAACTCTCTAACAAAACCTCTATACGCCTCCGGTCGGCCGGTAAAGTCAACACCGCTTCAAAGGCGTTCTCTATAAGGTTGGCCACAATAGTACAGATGTCGTTCTGGTCTATGTCCGGCGGAAGCCAGTCCACCCGGGTATTAGGCAGCACGACAAACTTTATCCCCAGCTCTCGCGCCCTGCCGCTTTTACCCAGCAACAATGCGGTAAGGGTCTCAGCCTTGATCCTCCGGTTGAGAAACAGGAGTAAATCCTGTTGGGGGTCTATTGCCTCCATGATATAGTTCAACGCCCTCTCATGGTCTCCGAGCTGCAGGAAGCCAGCAATGGTATGGAGCTTGTTGCGAAACTCGTGGGCCTGTGTACGGAGGGCTTCCGCGTAGCGCCGGACACCGCTTAGTTCATCGGCCATTTGTTTCACCTCAGTCCTATCGCGGAAGCTGGCCACAGCTCCGACTAACTCATCCTTCACCTTAATGGGTACTACGTTGCTCACGATCACCCCGAAGTTCGTCAACTGCTCCCGGTTTAGCTCGGCCAGCCCCGTCTTGAGCACCGCCAGCAACCTGGCGCCCGGTATAACCTTTTCTACGTTGCGGCCGATTACTTCGGGGTCGCAGCGCAGGATGCGCCGCGCATTATCGTTGACAAAGGTTATCCGGCCCTCTTTGTCTACCGTGACTAAGCCTTCGTGCAGGGAGGTCAAAATGGCTTCTCTTTCCTTCAAAAGTTTTGCTATTTCCGAAGGCTCCATGTTAAACATAATGGCCTTTATCCTTCTCACCACAAAATAGGAGCCTAAAACCGCAGCCAAAATCCCTACCACTAAGGCAAGGTAGACTTGCTTTAGTACCTTGCCTATCTGGAATTTTACGTCCTGGGCGAGAAATCCTACCAGAACGGCACCGACCTGCTGCCCCCTGTAATCATATACAGGGGCAAAACCTCGGACCGAAGTGCCCAAGGTACCCACGGCTACCGATACATACTCTTTACCCTGTAAGGCAGGACCTTCATCCCCGCCAACTACATGCTTGCCTATCCTTTCAGGAACCGGGTGAGAGTAGCGGATACCCTTATTGTCGAAGGTCACGATGAACTCAGCGCCCGTAGCCCGGCGGATGTCTTCCATCACTGGTTGGATGAATATGCTGCCGGAGGGCTGACCCAAATACCGCCGCAACACATCATGGCGGGCGACGGCGCGGGCCAGGTTCAGCGCTTGTCGCCCCACCCTTTCCTCAAGTTCGATCTTAACGGCCCTATTGACGATTAACCCGACCAGACCAAAGGCAAGCAATAAAACAGCCAGTAGCAGGGATAAGACCTGCCCTTGGAGGGTTGACGGTCTAAGGCGGCGCATGGGGATAAATCTCCTACCCTTATCCACAGATGGTGTCAGCCAGATGACTATTTATTATCGTTTTTCCGCGCAATTAGTCCAACTTAGAGGTATCAGGGAGGGTTAAATTATGCTTAACCCGCAATCCCTCCCTAATTTCTCCCCTTTTCCTCGCTTTTGTAAACGAGAAATCAGAGCCCCCTCCTGATGAGGGGGCTACAAGGTGCCTACTCTTCCTTTTCTCGCCTGGCTTCCTGGATAATCTTTTCGGCAATATTGGCCGGGACTTCTTCGTACTGGGCAAAATCCATTTTAAAGTGGCCGCGGCCCTGGGTGATAGACTTCAAGTTGATAGCGTAACGGTACATTTCTGCCAGGGGTACCTGGGCGCGGATTACCTGGTTTTTGCCCTTCGGCTCCATTCCAAGAATTCGTCCCCGGCGGCTATTTAAATCGCCCATGATGTCACCCATGAACTGTTCGGGCACGGTAATTTCAACGTTCATGATAGGCTCCAGCAGTACCGGCTTGGCCTGTTCGACGGCCTTGCGGAATGCTATCCCGGCGGCAATCTTAAAGGCCATTTCCGAGGAGTCGACCGTATGGTATGAACCGTCGGCCAGGTTGACCTTAATATTGGTAACCGGGTAGCCGGCCAGGATCCCTTCCTGCATGGCTTCCCTGATGCCCTTCTCTACGGCTGGGATATACTGCCGTGGCACGGCACCGCCGAAGATGGTTTCGGTAAACTCAAATTCCTTGTCGGGCAGGGGGGCCATGTCGATAAAGACATGCCCGTACTGGCCGTGACCGCCCGTTTGTTTCTTGTGCTTGCCTTCCACCCTGGTAACACTGGTGCGAATGGTTTCCCGGTAGGGTACCCTGGGTGTGCTCATTTCCACTTCGACACCGAATTTCCGCTGCAGGCGCTCCAATGTAATGTCCAGGTGGGACTCGCCCATACCGGTGAGAATGGTTTCCCTGGTCTCTGTATTTTTGCTCAGGCGCAGGGTCGGGTCTTCTTCCAGTAGCCTTGCCAGGGCATTGCTGAGCTTATCTTCGTCGCCTTTACTTTTAGGTCTGATGGCTACAGGAAGGGTTGGTTCGGGGAAGTTGATTCCTTCCAGTTGGACCGGGTCGGCTTTGGCGCTGAGGGTATCACCGGTAGTAGTTACCTGTAATTTGGCAACGGCCCCCATGTCCCCCGGCCGCATTTCGGCCACGGCTACCTGGTTTTTGCCCTGGAGGGCAAAAAGTTGGCCGATTTTTTCTTCGCTTTCCCGGTTGGCGTTGTAAACACTGGAATCAGATTTCAGGATACCACTGTAAACCCGGAACATACTTAACCTGCCGACATAGGGATCGGCCAGGGTTTTAAATATCAGGGCGGCCAGGCTTTCCTTTTCCAGTTCGGCCGCTGTTTTACCGGCCACGTCTACGGGTGAAGGTAAATAGTCTACAATATAGTCTAGCAAGGGTTTAACCCCCATATTTTTCAGGGCTGAACCGCACAGGACCGGGACCACTTTTCCTTCGGCAATGGCTTTTTTAAGACCCAGGCGCACCTCATCCGGCGTAAGTTCCTCGCCTTCCAGGTATTTCATTAAAAGTTCGTCATCGCCTTCGGCCGCAGCCTCGACCAGGGCTTCCCGTAAAGAAGCAACTTCGTCGGCGTATTCCGCCGGGACGGGGCCCTCTTTTTCATTGCCGTTATCGTCATAGGTGTAGGCCTTTTGATTTAGAATATCGATGACACCGCTAAAAGTTTCGGCGGCTCCTATGGGTAGCTGGACGGGGACAATACGACCGCTCAAACGTTCCCGCATGGATTCTACGGCCTTCTGGAAATTGGCGTTTTCCCGGTCCATTTTATTAACATAGGCCAGCCGCGGCAGGTGACGGGCCTCGGCTTCTTCCCAGACAACCTCCGTCTGCACTTCCACGCCCGCTACGGCGCTGACAACTACCAGCACACTATCAACTACCCGTAAGGCACTTACCACATCGCCAAAGAAATCGCTGTAACCCGGCGTATCGAGGATATTTATCTTATGATCCTGCCACTCGGCAAAAGCGAGGGAGGTATTAATGGTTACCTTGCGTTTGATTTCTTCCGGGTGGTAGTCGGTTACGGTGTTGCCCTCGTCCACCCGGCCCAAACGCTTGGTGGCCCCGGTATTATACAGCAGTGCTTCCGTGAGGCTCGTTTTGCCGGCGCCGCCATGGGCTACAATGCCAACGTTGCGGATATTGGTACTGGGGTAAACCTTCATTAAATTAAGCCCTCCTCATCCTTCTGCTGTTAACGAAAACTTAACAAGGTATATATTAGCCTTCCTTTTGTAAAAATCCTCTTTTTCTACTCAAATATTTTTACGATAGGCAGTTTCTACTTTTCCCCACTTCTGGTTCTTCTAAACATTTACCGGCTGGCATAAGTTTAGATGGGGTGAAAGTATGCGCGCATCTATCTGGCAGGGTGCTGCTATTCTCATGCTGGCCAGCCTGTTAAACAGGATCGTCAGTTTTGCCTATCGCATCCTGGTGGTACGTTACATTGGTGCCGAAGGAATGGGCCTTTATGAAATGGTTTTTCCCTTCTATAGCCTGGTTTTAATGATCGCTACGGCCGGTGTGCCGGTGGCCCTGGCCAAGTTAGTAGCGGAACGAGTAGCCCTCCAGGCCTGGGGAAAGGTACGCAGTGTTTTCCGTCTCTCTTTATATTTTTTAACCGGTAGCGGGCTCATAGCAGCCTTAACTTTATGGTCCCTGGCTCCTTATCTAACTGGCAGGTTCTTCGCCGATACCCGGGTTTACCCGGCTTTTATGGTTATGTTGCTGGCCCTCCCTGTGGTCTGTACTTGTTCGGCCTTTCGTGGCTATTTCCAGGGATTGCAACTGATGCAGCCGGTGGCCCTGGCCCAGGTAAGTGAACAGGTGGTCCGCGTGGGTGCTGGTCTTTTCTTTGGCCTCCATTTTCTTCCCTACGGGGTGGCCATGGCTGCCGCCGGCCTGGCTATGGGTATGGTCCTGGGGGAACTGGCAGGGCTGGTTATAAGTATCGTTATTTTCTGGCAGGCGCTTTCCTACTATGAAGTTGCTCCCTACCAGGAAGGTTCAATGCAGGCCGATATCTTACCCCTGGCCCGCCTGTCCTTGCCAGTCATGCTGGCCCGGGCAGCCGGCGGGTTGATGTTAACCATGGAGGCCCTGCTGATCCCCCGCCAGCTGCAGCGTTGGGGAGTAAGTGTAGTGGAAGCAACGACAATTTATGGCCAGTATGCCGGCATCGCCCTGACCCTGGTTTACCTCCCTATGGTTATTACGGTGGCAGTTGCTATAGCTATGGTCCCGGCCATTGCTGAAGCCCAGGCCATTAAGGATTATGATCTTTTATCTAAACGCTGCCGGCAGGCTTTAAAACTTACGGTTTTAAGCGGTTTACCCTTTGCGGTCATCTTTTATCTCCTGGCTACACCACTTTGTGACCTCATTTTCTCTACCCCGGCAGCCGGGGTGGCCTTGAAAATGCTTGCCTGGGGCAGCGTTTTTATCTACCTCGAGCAAACTACCGTCGGCATCCTCAACGGCCTGGGGGCTATGCCCATCGTCCTCAGGACGACCGTTACCGGCGGGATTATTGATATTCTGGGAATTTATTTCTTTACTCCCTTGTTGGGGATTACCGGAGCTGCCCTGGGAGTGAACCTGGGTAGCGGGGTGACGGCTATTTTAAATCTCCTGGCTCTGTCCAGGTATACCCCTTTACGCCTGGATCTCCGGACATTTGTTTACTGGCCCCTGGTGGCCTCCTGCGGGCTGGTCCTGGTTACTTCCTTTATCTGGACGGTTCTCGCTGCTGTACCGGCAACCTGGCGTCTTATCCAGGCTATTGCCGGCGGCGGCTTGATCTATCTCTTAATCCTCCTTGCTTCTGGCGTGATTAACCCCACCCACCTTTATTTATTACCGTGGCCCGGCCACAAGCCTGGTAGATAGCTGCTTAATTCTTCCTGGAAGGCGTAATGGGTTAAATCTAGCTGCAGGGGTGTCAGGGAAATCAAGCCGCAACTCAAGGCACCGATATCGGTATCGGGACCCTGGTCAAGGTCCTCTTTCTCACCGGCCAACCAGTAGTAAGCCCGCCCGCGGGGATCTTTCCGGCTGCTGACGGTATTGACGTAACGCCGCCGGCCCAGGCGGGTGATGGCTATCCCCTTTATTTCAGCCTCAGGCAGGTGGGGAATATTCACGTTCAACAAAGTACCCTGCGGCAGCCCCCGCTTCAGTATTTCCCGGGCCAGACGAGCCGTGAAACTGGCGGCAAAGGTGAAATCAAACTCCTCTTCCCCTACCAGGGATACCGCCAGGGATGGAAGGCCGTTGATACAGCCTTCAATGGCTCCCGAAACGGTACCAGAATAAAGGACATCAGTACCCAGGTTTTCACCGCGGTTAATGCCGGAGACAACCAGGGCCGGTGGTTCCTCCAGGAGGGCATCCAGGGCCAGTTTAACGCAATCGGCAGGAGTGCCGTTAATGGCCAGACCCTTGCCGATGGGCTCTTCCCACGGAACTTCGGTAACCCGTAACGGTTTATGCATGGTTATACCGTGACCTATGGCGCTGCGTTCTTTTTCGGGGGCTACGACTACCACTCTGCCGATGGCCGTCAGGGCCAGGCTCAGGGCTTTGATACCAGGTGCATGGATACCGTCGTCGTTAGTTACCAGGATTAGCAATGTTACACCTCGTAAATGGACAGGGTCATGGTATGCCCATCTGTATCTTGGGACAGGCCGAACATCAGGTTATAATCCTTCAGGGTTTTATTTAATAAGTCAACAATTTTATATAATTCATCGTTGCTGGTAAAACTCTTGCTGACTAGCAGGCGCATGCAGGCCCATTCTCTCCTTTCTTTCTTCTTTACTGGCGGGAGTCAATCCCCAGGCCCGGTTGTAACATCCGGCGGCAGTTTCAGGCTCACCCATGGCCTCAAACAGGACGCCCAACAGTTGCCACCCATCGCTATGCCTGGGGTCAAGGCGCAACAATTCTTCTAGGACTTCCCGGGCTTCCTCTAACCGGCGTAGCTTGATCAAGCAGGCGGCGTAATTTCGCCTAACCTGCAGGTCGCCCGGCTGGAGGGCCAGGGCCCGGGCATAGAGAGGGGCAGCCAGGTAATATTTACCAAGAGCTTCCAGACAAATGGCGGCATTATTGAGGACGGAGAAGTCCGCCGGTAACAGGCGCAGGGCCATTTCCAGGCATTCAATTGCTTCCAGCCAGCGCCGTCCCTGGGCCAGGGCAGCCGCCAGGTTGGCGATAACTTCCCCCTGTCGCGGGGCCAGGGCCAGGGACTGGTGATAAAAGTTGATGGCTTCTTCAGTACGGTTGAGCTGGGCCAAGCAGACACCTATGTTATTCAGTAGTTCGGCATCCCTGGCACCATACTGGCTGGCCCGCTGAAAATACCGGTAGGCCTCCTGCCATTGCCCCAGGCACTGGTAACAGAGCCCGGTATTAATTAAAATGTCCGCATCCTTGGGAGCAAGTTTCAGGGCTTTCTGGTAACAGGCCAGGGCTTCCTTGGCTTTTCCCATTTTAAAAAGACAATAACCCAGGTTGTTCCACCCGGCAGCGTACCGCTTCCTGGTATGAAGGATAGATTGATAAAGCCGGGCCGCTTCTGAATAGCGCCCCTGTTCCAGCAGCCTCCAGGCCTGCTCTTCTTTACTTAATGTTTCTTTATTGGAGAGGGCAACTGGCTGCTGGTCTCGTCTGTAAGCTGGATTTTGGACAGGACTGGACACTGTGCATCGCTCCTTTTCATATCCATCCTGTCCTTAATTTTTCGTCCTCCTTCATACCATATCCTTCCATAAATACCAAAAATCGTACGTCAAATAACGTCGCTACTCGACTTCCCCCGGTCTTTGGCAGCGCATTCACGACAGTATCCGAAAAATTTTAGCTGGTGATCGGTAATATGGAAACCGGTCTGCCGGGTTAAAATTTTTTCCAGGGATTCCAGCAGGTCATCATCAAACTCCTGGACCCGGCCGCATTCCAAGCAGATCATGTGGTGATGGTAGTGGGTTTCGTGCTGGTCCAGTTCATACCGGGTACGGCCATCACCGAAATTGATTTTCTGCAAAATATCAAGTTCGGCCAAGAGATCAAGGGTGCGGTAAACGGTAGCCAGCCCAATATCGGGGTAGCGTTCCTTGACTATATTATATACCTCTTCGGCACTCAAATGCTCGGCCGCATTCTCCAGGAAGGCCTTGAGTATCACCTGGCGCTGGGGGGTTACCTTATAATCCAGCTGGTGGAGCTTTTGACATATGGCATTGAAAGTATTTTCCATAAGTAACACCTGCAATCCTTTAGTCCCTGGCAGTAAAGGTTTCCATAAATCCCAGTCCGGAAACTTCTTCTTCCGGCCGGGTGGCCAGCCTTAGTTGCCCTTTAAAGCGGCAGTAAAGACCTCGTACCCCCTTGGCGGTAACTAATCGCGGGCCTAAAGCTGTTGTTTCTTTAATATCCAGCCTGATGAGGGGTGTAGTACCGGCCTGCAAGGAAAGTTCAGCAGGATAGCTCAAGTTATCCTTAGTTAGCTGTTCAAAAACCTGCACTTCCAGGTTGCCGGTGGCAGCCAGGATTTCTTTATGGCGTGCCAGGTAAAGGGCCCTTACGTGTTTACCACTGTAGAGGAGGTTGCCCCAGAAGTCGGCCCACAGGAGGGTATAGGCATCGGTATAATAACGCCCCAGGAGGGCTCCTCCTAAGGTCTGCGGTAAAGGGAAATTATAACGCCGGTGCTCAATATATCCCTGGCCGCTAAAGCTCTCCTCTTGTCCTGCCAGGACTATCTTGCCACTGACACGGGCGCGAGGTACCGGAACGGTCCAGAACAGGTATTTATCACCCTTCTCGCCGTAGTTAATCCGGCCGTGGCCCGGTTGCCAGCCAGGCAATTGGGGTTCATACTCTAACTCCAGCCCCGGCTCTCCTGATCGCCATTCCAGGCGGAAAAAGTTTCCTTCCTGGTAGATATGATTACCAGCCATGCGGACATCGAGGCGATCGGTGGCGGCCGTAAAAGGGGCAGTGACTTCCCGGGTAATTATTTCCTTGCCCGGTCGGGCCAGTAGGAGACGAGCTTTTCCTTCTTCACCGCAGACGGTAAAGAAAACGTTCAGGTAGGTACCTTCACCGTTGCTGGCTTCCCAGAGCCAACTCTCTTCCTCACCGACCTGGCCCTGGTAAGCATTGTCGGCTGCCGCCAGGGGTTTACCTGGTAAAGCGTTAAACTCCGTATCCTCCCAGAAAGAAAAGGTACTTTCACGCAAGCCCCTCCACTCCTTTCCTATTCACCAAGGGTATCCCATTTGCCACAGCGGCTGCCCCAGCGGGCAACTATACTACCTTCTTCTTCTATATTAACAATTTCACACAGGTTTGAACACCCCTGGCAGGTAAAACTGTGGGCCCGGAATTCTTCTTCGGCTACTTCGAAACCTTTAAATTTAGTTTCCCGGTTATTGTTGACGTAATCTCGAGCCAGGAGGGCGGCGCCCAGGGCTCCCATAACGGCAAAGTGGCGGGGCACGATTATTTCCTGTCCCAGGGCTTTACTGAAGGCGGCCCGGATACCGGCGTTGGCCGCTACTCCCCCCTGGAAAACGATGGGGGCGAGTATCTCTTTGCCTTTGGCGACGTTATTTAAGTAGTTGCGGACCAGGGCCTCACACAGGCCGCCAATAATATCTTCTATATTGTGCCCCATTTGCTGTTTATGAATCATGTCGGATTCGGCAAACACTGTGCAGCGGCCGGCAATGCGTACAGGATGCCGGGCCTTTAAAGCCAGTTCGCCGAAGTTTTCAATGGGAATCCCTAAGCGGGCGGCCTGTTGATCCAGGAAAGAACCCGTCCCGGCGGCACAGACGGTGTTCATGGCAAAATCGATCACTACTCCCTGGCGGAGAATAATAATCTTGGAGTCCTGGCCGCCGATTTCCAGGATGGTTTGTACCTCCGGTACTTCCAGGCGGGCGGCCACAGCATGGGCTGTAATCTCGTTTTTAACAATATCAGCGCCGATAATGGCCCCCGCCAGATAACGGCCGCTGCCGGTGGTACCGGCCCCAGCGATGCTCACGTCTCCCGGCAGGGTGGCCTTCACCCGGCGAAGGCCCTCTTTCACGGCCTGGATAGGCTGGCCGTGGGTACGTATGTAAAGACTGCTTAATACTTCGCCTGCAGCGGTAATGACAACGACGTTGGTACTGACGGAACCGACATCAATACCCAGGTAACAGGACTGCATTACTCCTGGCCTCCATTTGCTCGCGCCGCTGGCGCAAAAGATCGACAAAGGCTTCCAGCCTGGTTTCCACTCCGGCCCGGCCGGTCTGTTCGTCAATAGTCAGGCTTAAGATGGGAATGCCAAAGTCCCGGCTGATTCGCGGCAAAATACTTTTGGCTACTATTTCCGGAATGCAGGTAAAGGGTGCCAGCTGGATGACACCGTCAAAACCATTCCGGGCGTAAAGGATGGTTTCGCCGACGCTATTCTGGCCGTGTCCCCCGACAAATTGATTTAGATAAGGGTGGGCCAGCTGGCGCACGTCCTGGGCACCGTGGGCCAGAACGTCGGTGGCCGTGTACTGGGTCAGGTAAATAGAGCGGTGGGTAATAACCCCCATCTCTCCCAGGGTTTTTTCTATATCCAGATTCATAAAGGGCTCCAGCAGGACGTAAATTTCCCCGACAATACCCACCTTGAGGGGACGGCGGCCGGTATCCCGGGGAATATTTTGTAAAAGCTGCCGACATTCTTCCCGGGCAGCAGCTATTTCCTTCCGGCTCCGGGCTTGTTCCACTATTTTGAGACAGCTGTGGAAGGTACGGGTAGTTTCCCCTTTTTTTAATTCATAGGGGCGGATGCTGGTGGCCAGCTGTTCCAGCTCATCCAAGAGCTTTAACTTGGCCCAGGCACGGCGAACGACTTCCACAAAGGCCAGCCAGGAAAGGCCGGCTGTTTTGAGTACGCGCCTTAATTTGATAAAAAATGGCCATAAACCCGTCAGGGGGGGATCAAAAACAAAGATATCAAAGTTAAACCCCAGGTTGCGTAAAATCCTTTCGTGCATCATGCCGTACAGGCCAGCGCGGCAGGGACCTACTCCCCCGGAGGTAATGATTATCTCCGCCCCCCGTTCCAGGACTTCCAGGTAGGTGCCCAGGACCATTTTAAAGGGGATACAGGCATATTCCGGGGCATACGTAACGCCCCGGTCCAGGGTGGCGGGGCTGGGGTTGGGCGGGACGACGGCTTCGAAGCCCATATCTTCCACCAGCTGTTTGAAACCCAGGTAGGAATATCCCATATGGGCAAAGGACACCTTTTTCACCTGTTCCCCCTCCTCTGGTGCAGCATATCGACAAAGGCCTCCAGTCGGGTGGTTATACCGGCATCACCCGTTTGCTCATCAATGCTTACAGACATAAAGGGTAGTTGTCCACGACTTAACTTCCGTATGTCCAGTTCCATAATCTTATCCACCATGGCATCGGGGCCGCAACCGAAGGCAGTGACGTGAATGATGCCGTCTATATTTCCCTGGTGGAGATAATGATAGGTTGCTCCAAGAACCAGGTTGGAATAATGCCAGAAAAGGCGCTTGGGAAGGCGGCTGCTCAACCGGTAAAGCCTGGCCGGGTGGACCATTTCCATGGTCCAGACGTTCACGCCCATCTTTTTTAACTTGCCAATGATATCCAGGCTGATATATTGATCGTAAACCTGGTAGAGATAGCCCAGGACGGCCAGGTTCAATGTTCCCGGTTCCCTGATTGGAGCTTCAGCTGCCTCGCCCCGTAGTTTGGCCATGGCCTGCAGGGGCAGGTAACCTGCCAGGAGCAATTTCTGGTAGGCATGCTGGTGGTGCCTTCCTTCCAGGTAGGCAGACCATGCCTGCCGCAGGCTAAAACCCAGCAGTTCGGCCAGGCCCCGGCAGGTCGGCCATAAACCCCATAGGCCCCGGCCCGCATCGACCTGGAGATCGATGATGGGGGGCAGGTGGGGCAGGCTAGCACGCACCATATCCGGTAAACCTAAAAATTTGGGACAAAAAGTGGCGCGCTTACTTATCCTTACCATGCGCGGGATAAAAATGGCATCTACCTTATCTTTAAGGGTCAAGACGTGACCGTGGTAGAGTTTAATAGGAATGCAGGCATCGGCTACTGCCTCGCGGGAGCCGTCATCCAGGATAGCCTTGGTAGTAAGGGGTGACGTGACAATTTCGATTCCCAAACGGTTAAAAAAGGCTAGCCAGAAGGGAAAATGGCTGTAATACATCAAGGCTGTCGGGAAGCCAATATGTAACGCCAAAGAATTCTTCCTCCTGTTGAACTGTCCTACCTAGATTTCGACGTTCATTAAAAAAAACCTTCTGGGATTATAAAGAAGCAGGTATTTTCTTTAGGGGGCCGGCATAGGGTTTAGGTGAGACAAGAATGGGGTTCGGGGGTGGAAATTTTGCTGCGGGCTGTTTTGACAGGGTTACTTTATGCCATGTTAGCCGGTCTGGGTATGGCCACCTTGCTGGGGTTACTGCTGTATTTCACCCCCCTTTCCGAGGGACTGTTACCCTTGCTGGCCAGTATTACTGTAGCCCTGGCCGTCTTTTTTGGGGGGCTGCAGGCAGCAAGGATCGCCGCGGCCAGGGGGCTAGTCCAGGGGTTAGGGGTAGGCTTGCTCTTTTTCATAGTAACCCTGACTATGGGCTGGACCGGAGGGCCTCTAACCATTGGCGCTACCGGCCAGAAGCTGGGGCTTTGTCTCCTGGCCGGGGCCATGGGCGGGGTAGCCGGCATGGCCGGCCGTTAATTTAATGCCGGAAAGCTACCAGTAACCAGCAGAGGAGCCCCCCTGCCAGGAATGCAAGGCCGAAGATCAAGCGGAAACGCGGCCCCCCGTGTGGGGTAAAATAGACAGGCCATAGGGCCTGTTTTTCTTTGGGACGCATGAAATTCATTGTTACCCCTGCTCCTTGATATCCTGTATTTTCCATACACCTTGCTCGTTCAGAATGATAATTGTTTGGGGAACGGAAATGGTACCCTGCCGTGACGATACCCACTCGGCACTTCCCCGCACCCGGGCAATCCCAGTTTTAAGATCTACCTCCTGTTCTTTGATCAAGAAAAAAACGAACCGCAGGGACGGATCTTGCTGCCGGCGTTGCTGCCACCTCTGGAGCAGGGAGGTACTTTTCAGAGCAGTGCCAAACTCCCGGGTGACCAGGGTGGAAAGCTGATCCTCCCTTCCTGCGGCCAGAGCCTGGTAAAAGCTATAAATAACAGCAAAGGGTGCCGGCTGTTGACTGGCCGGAGCCAGGGCCGGCAGGGCAGGTTCTGCCTTATTTTTTTCGCTAAAGGAAAACCACCCCCAGGTCAGCACGATTCCCAGAATTAAACCCAAAGCGAAATATTTACAAAGCCTCATTCTCAATCCCACCTCCATGGTTAATTGTAATGGTGGGACCGGCCTTTTATGCTAAAAAAGAAGAGAGGTTGCCCCCTCATTCCTGGTGTAAAAATTTTTTTAACAGGCGTTTCAAGAAGGACGGTAAAGGAATAAAGTAAACCCGCATGCCATTCACCTCGCTCCAATCTTGCCTCCGTAAATGGATGTGGGAAGTGGGAGGTTAGGGGTGGGAGACTAGTAGAAACTGGCTACGCCAGTTTCGGATTCAAAGCTTGTCGCACCCTCTACTTTCTCCCGTTCGGCTCACGGTGGTCCGCCGCCATGAGTCGTTCCTCTTTTTAATTATAGTATTAAGGAGGCAACTAAAAAGTGCATATCAGGTGTGAGCAGGCGGGTTAAACCAGGTTGCGAGCCTTGCAGGGAGTTCAGCCGGTGTCACTTCAGCTGTGGTAACCGGCGGCAGGGATTGGAGGAAGTGGCGTCCGTAGCGCTGGGATAGGAGGCGCTGGTCGAGGACTACCAGGGCGCCGCGATCGGTAGAACTCCGGATCAGGCGACCAAATCCCTGGCGGAAACGGATTACAGCCTGGGGCAAGCTTAAAGTTGTAAAGGGATTTCCTCCTTTAGCAGCCAGATGTTCCATGCGAGCGGCCAGAGTCGGCATGCCGGGAGAGGGAAAAGGCAGGCGGGGAATAATTACACAGCGCAGGAGATCCCCCGGAAGATCGATACCTTCCCAGTAACTGTTGGCCCCCAGGAGGACAGCCCGGGGTGTTTGCCGGAATTCTTCCAGGAGCTGGGAACGACCGCCATCAATCCCCTGGGCCAGGACGCTAAAATCGCTGTCAGCCAGCATAGTGCTCAAGATGTTGTACATATCGCGCAAGAAACGGTGGGAGGTACAGAGGATCAGGGTGCGACCGCCCACGGCAGGCAGAATCTGCTTTATCACCGGCGCAATAGCTGCGGCGTAAGCACTGTCATTAAGCTGGCCGGGGTTTGGGAGGCCCCTGACGGTACACACCAGGGCCTGGGAACGGTAGTCAAAGGGCGAGGCCACCTGGCAGGTAGTGATCTGCCCGGGAGGTAACTCCGTTAATCCCACCTGTTGCTGGTAAAAATCAAAGGTATTATCAACAGTTATAGTAGCCGAGGTTAAAATTACGGCTTCTTTTCGGGCAATGAGCAGTTCTGCCAGTAAAGGCCCAACTTCCAGGGGGGCCAAACGTAACGTATACTGGCCGGCATTATTTTTTTCCAGCCAGCTAACGTATGCTTCCGGGTCGGCTTCGAGAATTTCCCCCAGATCATGGCTGTACTGGGCAAAGATGTTGCCCAGGTTGGTGGCATCAGCCGCCATTTCTTCAGCACCGGCAGCGTAAAGCAATTCCGCCAGGCGACCCAGGCGACCGGCCAGGCTGTTCAGCGTCTCCTCCAGGTGACCAAAGATGCTTAGCAAGGTGTCCCAGGCCGGCGTTTCCTTCAAGCGGGCCGTGAAGCGTAAAGTGGAGTTACTATTTTCCCATAGGGCCGCCACACTTAATTGCGCCAGGCCATCCCAGAAGGCTTGCCATTCATGATGAACCCGGACAACGGTACCTTCCAAATCTTCAAGCAGGGGCAACAGTTCGGCGTTTCCTTCCCCGGTTAAACGGCGAGCAAGGTTCCAGGCCCGTCCTAAAAAGCTAAAGTTACTACTTCTACCTCCCAGGCGCTGGAGAAAAAAGTCACAACTGGCCTGCCGGACCGAAATGCCCAGGTGTTCGGTGGCCGCTTCTTCCAGGTGATGGGCTTCATCAATAATGAGATAGGGATAATCGGGCAGAACCTGGTTGTTTAAGCGGACATCACTTAAAAGCAGGGAATGATTTAAAATTAAGATATTAGCAGCTTCAGCCTCCCGCCGGGCAGCATTGACAAAACAGCTGTCATTAAAGGGACAGCTGTTACCGGCACAGGTGTCTTTATCAGCGGCCAGGGCAAGCTTCAAAGATTCCTCTTCCGGTTTCAGCTTCATTTCGCTCCAGTCTCCGGAAGTAGTCAGCTTGAGCCAGCGCAGTACCCTGAGAATAAAATGGCGTTCTTCTTCCCCTGGAGGGGGGTTATGCTGGTAATCCCTGAGTTTACGCCGGCAGAGGTAGTTATTGCGCCCCTTGGCCAGGGCGGCCTTGAAGGGGAAAGGAAGGATTTCCTTTAAGAGGGGCAAGTCTTTATGCCAGAGTTGTTCCTGGAGGTTTATAGTATGGGTGGCAATGGCTACTCTCCTGCCCTGGCGGCAGGCCCAGTAAATGGCCGGCAGGAGATAGGCCAGGGATTTGCCCGTACCTGTTCCGGCTTCAACAATGAGATATTGATTCCTGCTCAAAGCCGTAGCTACGGCTTTGAGCATCTCTGCCTGCTGGGGGCGGTATTCATAACCGGGGAGTTTACTGGCCAGCAGGCCCCCTGGAGTCAGGAGGGCGGCTATTTCGTCCGGGCTGAAGTCGGGAATTACCGGCGGTGATGCCTGAAGTTCCTCCAGGGCAAAGAGCCCGGTGGCGGCCACCTCGGCCGGGGCCGCCGGGATGGATTCGGCGGCCAGGGCTGCCTGAAACCAGGGCTGCAGGCCGGCCGGAGCCAGCTTGAGCAGGCTGGTTAATAGATGCTTATCCAGGGCCAGGGTAGCCCGCCAGAGGGTATGCAGCAGCTGGACGGTGGCCAGTACGTCTCCCAGGGCGCGGTGGTGTTCGGTTACTTCCAGGGAAAATTTTTGGCTTAAAAACTCCAGCCGGTAGGATGGCAGGCAGGGATAGAGTATACGGCTCAAGGTTAAGGTATCCAGCAAGGGGCGGTGCCAGGCAGTAGTACCCAGTGCCCGGTTTAAAAAAGCCAGGTCGAAACTGCCATTATGACCGGCGGGAATAGCCTCACTCATAAAATCCAGCAAACCGGGGAGGATTTCTGTCAAACGGGGGGCTTCGCGGACCATGGCGTCATTGATACCGGTGAGCTTCTGGATATAGGGCGGTATCGGCCGGCCGGGATTGACCAGGGTATGCAACTGGCCGGTTATCTGGCCTTTCTCCAGGCGGACGGCGGCAATCTCAATGATCTGGTCCTGGTTTGGGTCCAGGCCGGTTGTCTCTACATCCAGGACGACATAAGTATGAGGTAGCACTTCCCAGCACTTCCTTTTGCGGGGCTGATTAGCCCAGTCTAACCAGGGGCTGGCCGCTGGCTACGTTACTACCGGTCTGGACCAGGACCTCCTGGACAACTCCCCCGGCTGGAGCCTGGATTTCATTTTCCATTTTCATGGCTTCGATAATGAGCAGGACCTGACCGGCAGCTACTTTCTGCCCCGGTTTAACCTTTACTTCTACTACCGTACCCGGTAAAGGCGATGTAACAGTGCGGTTATCCTGGGGTAAGGGGGGTCGCGGGGAAAGGCCGGCCTGGTAGAGAGGAGGCGTTTTCTTCACGGGAGCTTTCATTGCCGGGCGTAAATGATCAAGTGCCCCACCTACCTCCTCCACTTCGACGCTAAAAGTTTCCCCATTAACAGTAACCTGAAAATGACGCTTCAACCGGCCATCCGCCTCCTTACTAACGCCAGCGAACTATGCATTAGCTCCTGCCGCCCGGCCAGGACCCAGCGTCTGGTGTTCCTGTTCAAAGGCCGGATGGCCGTGATTTGCCAGCCGGTTTCCGCTGACATATATACAGCTATGGCAGCGGTAATGGCGGCGACGATTTCCGGGGCAACTGCTTTATCTAAAACAATTTGCTGGTAAGAAACGACCACAAAATATCACCTGCCCTGAAAATAAATACAGTTAAACGGGAAAATTACCGTGTTTCTTAGCCGGGCGGCTTTCCCTTTTATTAAGTAAAGTTAACAGGACCTGGACTAGATGCCGGCGAGTGAGAGCCGGGTCAATGACGGCATCCACCAGGCCCAGGCCGGCGGCTACATAGGGGTTGGCAAATTTCTCCCGGTATTCGGCTATTTTTTGCCGGCGTACCTCAGGCGGATCGGCGGCCTGGCTGATTTCCTGGCGGAAGATAATATTTGCCGCCCCTTCGGGACCCATGACGGCAATTTCCGCCGTCGGCCAAGCTACCACATGATCAGCCCCCAGGGAGCGCGAACACATGGCCAGGTAGGCACCGCCGTAAGCCTTGCGCAAGACCAGGGTTATTTTCGGAACGACGGCTTCGGCAAAGGCATACAGCAGTTTGGCCCCGTGGCGGATAATGCCGCCCTGCTCCTGGTCGACTCCGGGTAAATAACCGGGGGTATCGACCAGGGAAAGCAGAGGAATGTTGAATGCGTCACAGAAGCGGACGAAACGAGCGGCTTTATCGGCAGCATTGATATCCAGGCAGCCGGCCAGGTGCCGGGGTTGATTGGCAACAATACCTATAGTATACCCGCCCAGGCGGGCCAGGCCGATAACTATATTGGTTGCAAATTGAGCCTGGATTTCCAGAAACAGGCCGTCATCTACCACCCCGTGGATTATTTCTTTGACGTCATAGGGTTTATTGGGATCGACGGGGACCTGATTGCGTAAATTGGGGCACTGCCGGTCAACCGGGTCATGGCTGGGTACATAGGGCGGATCTTCCAGGTTGTTACCCGGGAGGTAGCCGAGCAAGGTTCGGATTAAATGCAGGCAATCTTCTTCTGTAGGAGTATAGAAATGGGCTACCCCGCTTTTCATGGCATGGGTGGCAGCCCCGCCCAGCTCTTCCGGCGTTACCTCTTCGCCGGTAACGGCTTTGATGACCTGGGGCCCGGTAATGAACATTTGGGCCGTATGATTGACCATGAAAATAAAGTCCATTAACCCTGGCGAATAGACGGCACCGCCGGCACAGGGTCCCATAATGGCGGCAATCTGGGGGATAACGCCGGAAGCATGGGTATTGCGGCGGAAGATTTCCCCATAACCATTGAGGGCCGCCACCCCTTCCTGGATGCGGGCACCGCCGGAGTCATTTAAACCAATAATTGGCACCCCTGTCTTCAAGGCCAGGTCCAAAACTTTACAGATTTTGGCGGCATGCATTTCCCCTAAAGAGCCGCCCATGACGGTAAAATCCTGGGCATAGACATAAACCTGGCGGCCGTTGATGGTACCGGAGCCAGTAACTACCCCTTCCCCTGGTGTTTCTATATTTTGCATGCCAAAATCTGTGGCCCGGTGGCGGACAAATTGGTCCAGTTCCAGGAAACTGCCCGGGTCCAGCAATAATTCGATTCTTTCGCGGGCCGTTAGCTTGCCGGCAGCATGCTGCCTGGCGATGCGTTCCTCACCGCCGCCGGCTAAAATTACTGCGCGCCTGGCTTCAAGGTCGGCCAGCCTGGCTTTAATATCTTCACTCAATTAATCTATCCCCCTTATTATTCCCTACCTCCTTATATTACCAGGTAATAAGGGCAGCTTGCAAGTCCTGCCTACAAAACTTTCAATCCATCTTCCTGGCTATAGCTTGCCCTGGCGCTCCCACAAACTACCCTGAACAGCAAGAGCACAACTTTTTAACTATTACCGGAAATGATTATAACCACCGGGGTTTAAAGGCAATCTCTTTCCCTCAATGATAATGGTAATACCCTCAGCGGCCGGAACCACATTGCCGATGGGGGTCACGGGGGTCTGGCAGGCTTCGGCTATGGCTTTCTGGACGGCAGCTACCTTGTCCGGCCGGCAGGTGAGGAGGAGCTCGAAATCTTCACCTCCGTAGAGGGCATAATCCAGAGGATCTTTTTGGTAAATAGCGGCCAGCTGCCTGGTGGCCGGGGCGATGGGCACGGCAGCGGCTTCCAGGGTAATGCCTACACCAGAGGCCTGGGCAAGGGTATATATTTCAGCTACCAGGCCATCGCTGATATCATCGGCTGCCGTTATTCCCCCTGCTGGCAGGGCGGCACGAATTTCAGCTACCCTGGGGGTGGGCCGGAAGTGGCGTTCCCGGGCGAAGGCCACGGCCTCCGTTGGAGCCGGGCGCGGTGAGAGCAGGGTATCCAAGCCGGCAGCCGACCCGCCGAGATCGCCCGTTACCAGCAGGACATCCCCCGGCCGGGCGCCGCTGCGGTAGAGGCAGGCTCCCTCTTCTACCCGCCCCAGGATGGCCAGATTTATAACCATGGCCCGGGGGGAAGATACGGTATCGCCGCCGATTATATTGACCCCAAAACGCTGGCCACATTCCCGTAAGCCCGCGTAAAGCTCGTCCACAAACTCCACCGGCTGCTCCGGCCTTAAACCCAGGGAAATAAGGGCCTGTTCTGGTATACCACCCATGGCGGCAATATCGCTCACATTTACCGCCATGGTTTTGTAGCCTATTTCCCGGGCCGTAGCCGTGGCCAGGGTAAAGTGGATATCTTCCACCAGCATATCCGTAGAGGCCAGGGTCAGGTAACCTCTTTCTCCTTTTAAAACCGCAGCATCATCACCGATACCCATAATGACCTTATCCGGGACAACTACAGCTCCGGCTTTCAGGCGTTCGATGAGGCCAAACTCGCCGATAGTTTTCAAATTCATGGCTTATTCCCGTCCCCTTTTTCTGGCTATCTATATATTGCCACAGGGACAGGACGGGTGCAAGCCTTCCGTGCTGGGACACGGAAGGCCGCCGGTTTGAATATGCTTCCTTAAACTGGTAAAACCTCAGTTTTGCTGCTGTCCTGAGGTTGATAATAGTTGCTGTAATAATGATAGAATATCCTGGAGGCGTTCCTTGATGAAGGTGTCTTCCGGATCCAGGTCATGGGCGGCCCAGTAACTGGCTAGAGCCGGGGCAAAACGGCCATGGTATTCATGGATGACTCCCAGGGCCAGCCGGGCTTCCAGATCCCGGGGGTCATTTTCTACCCGGCGCAGGTAGGATAGGTATTTTTCTTCATCTTCAAGGAGGTCCTGGTGAAAAAAGACGCTACCTATTTTAACCCGCCAGGTACAGCTATTATCCTGGACTTCAAAGGGACAGGTGCAACTAAAACGAATACCGCGGTTTTGTAAGGCTTTTCGAAAATAGCGGCAGAAGGCGCAGCGGCCGTCATAGCCCAGGCCCTGGATAGCCAACTCATTACCTTCCAGATTGATGCCGGCACAGGTGGGTATGCGCTTCCGGGTCAGGTCCAGGTAATAGGCAATCGTTTTTCTCTCCCCGGCGTGCCTGGGCTTGCAATTAATCCGGCAGATCGTAGGGTTGCCACTGGTGACAGCCATTATTTCTCTCCCCGTTCCTGTTATATCCTATTGCCAGGAAGGGAGAGAAATGACTACTAATTCGTAGAGGTGGTATTTGCCCCTGGCAGGCCTGGCAAGGGGGGATTACCTTTTATTTGTGCAGGCAGTAAAGGGAGGGCAACCAGCCTAACTTCCCGGCCAGAGCCGGGTACTGGGGCGCTGCAGCCCCCAGGGCCACCATAATGGCTTCCATGGCATTGGCCGCCGGGCTGAGACCATCGATGACAGGCGTTGTTGCCAGAAGCCAGGCGGCCCCGCGCCGGCGCAGGAGTTCCTGGTCGGCAGGCGTAGTGCCGCTGGTAATAATTACCTTGCCGGCCAGAGAAACAGGTAGATGATGACGGATAAAATGCCAGTCCCCGGCAATAATTTTTACCCTGGCGAAGAGATGGCGGTAACGGGGATGAGATTTTTCCTGGTCAAGGCCCAGGGGGTAAAGGTAGGCCAACGGTAAACGGGCCAGGAGGGGCATGGTTAAATAACCCAGGATCATGAAAGTTGATAAAGGAAAACCCAGGGGAAGTTTTAAACCAAAGGCGGCATCCCCCGCCAGGACGGGATAGCCGCTTGCCTGTAAAGCCCGAGCCAGCCAGAAGCGGTCCAGGACGGAAACTACCAGCGCCCTGCTACCGGTGGGTAAAAAAGCCAGCCGGCTTATGGCCCGGGGCTCTATCCATTGTTTCCAGCCTGAGCCATCCACCAGGGGGGTCTCTTTAACCTGGCGGGCTAAATACCGGCCTGCCGGGCAGGGATAACACCGTAAACCCAGGTGGTAGTTAAAATTGGCGCCACCAAGCCCCAGGGCATCCACCCGTCCATCCAGTTTTTTAAGAAGGCGGGCTGCCAGGTCTAGGCGGCCATTGCAGCCGCGCCGCTCCAGGAGGATTGTCTCCTGGCCGCAGTTCAGCTTTACCTGGTAATCCCTGCTATTAGTACCCAAACTGATGCTGACTACATGCTTGATAGCTACTTCGACTCCCTCGCCTGGCTTTTTAAACGTTTGACGAGGTATTCAGCCAGGACGGCGTAATCTTCCGTGGCCAGGATTGCCGCCGCGGAAGCGTCGAAAAGGATAGTCCCGCTGGGGGGAATTTCTTCATCGCCGGCCCAGATAACCAGCCTTATCGGCAGGCTAGGAAAGGGATAAAGTTCAACGGCAGCATCTCCATGGTTTACTGGCCGGCCACCAAGGGGCCGGGCGGCCTGGAGGAGGCCGGCGGGATCCTGGCCGAAGGTGCGGACCAGGGGCAAGACGGCCCGGCCAAAAAAGGGTTGCTGGTAAAGATGGCCGCCGGGTAATTCCTTAAAGGAAATCCATTCACCCTTAAGGGCAACTGCCGGTCCCACCAGGTAGTGGAGGATTAAAACCTGCACCCGCGGGTCGACGCTGCTACCGTCACTGGTACTGATGGTCCCGCCGGGGCAGGATATGTGAAATACGTCACTTAAAGAGGGCAGGATTAACACCTTTTTTTCCCCATCCCAGGTAGCCCCCTTATTGACGGCTATTTCCCGGGGGTTGCCTTGCTCCAGTTCCTTACGGGCCAGGTCCAGGGTGACATCCAGGTTATAGGGGAGGGCCAAGTTAATCACGTCCTCTTTCATTATTTGCCTGAAGAGGGTGTTACCGTTATCAGGAGTTCCTTCCTGTTAATGTTTTTTATAGAGTACCATGGTTTAAGAAAAAATAAAAGCCGGCTCATGCCGGATCGGGGTGCCTAATGTAACGGGACAACGATGCAGTTTTGTTTTTCTTCTTCAGCAGCCAGGACCTTTTGTAACTCCTGAGCGCTGACAAACCGGTAATCTACCTCTTCCCCGTTAATCCAGGTCAGCAGGTAATCCATAACCCCCGCCTCCTCCGGTGTTTTGTATACACCATCCTGTCTTCAGGATAACACCTGGAGGAGAAAAATGCAAGGGGAAAATTAAAATTTAGTTAATTATTACTGGCGGTGGGTTTAGATTTAAATTGGTTTTACAAGGCTTTCTGAATATTAGCTGGCCATAGTTAACGGACGGCGATTTGTAGACAGATTCGCCGTGTGTTAGTAAGGTAGATAAAAATTAAGTCCCGCAAACTTTTGCGGGACTTAATTTTTCCTGGTGCGCCAGGTAGGCTTCGAACCCACGACCCGCTGATTAAGAGTCAGCTGCTCTACCAACTGAGCTACTGGCGCATAGATGGCGCGCCCGGCAGGATTCGAACCTGCGGCCTCCGGACTCGGATTCCGTTACTCTATCCACCTGAGCTACGGGCGCTCACCAATTGCAATTGTTATTATAGTACAGAACGCAATGGAAGTCAACAATTTGTGGGCTCTATAATAAAAAAGTATGGGATAGGATGGGTAGAGATGGAAGGACAGGGTCTTATTTGCTGCCTATCAGGAGCAGGCACCGGATACCCAGGTAAAAAGCTATAGCTGCAGCCATAATACCAAAAACTAATCCCACCTAGCCAATACCGGTGGCCAGTCCCAGGGCCACCTGGATATTCTTGTAGGTCATGTAGGCGCTCAGGCTTAGAATAAAGATCTTCAGGATCAGCAGGCTACACAACGTTACCATACGCACTGCCTCGGCCGTTGCCGGCTGGATCTTTTTTCTTTCCTTCTCCGGCGCACTTATAATCCGGCGGGGGTCGTCCACGGCGGCTATCCAGAGGGAAATGCCGGCAAACAGGAGATATATGACAACCCCCAGCCGTCAACAATGCGGTAAACATAACGCTGGCCCTTTTCTTCCTGGACGGCTTCGAAGGGGATGGTCAGGGCCCGGGGTTTGCTGGCGGTAGTAACTTTTAGGTCGACACTATGACCGGGTTTGAGCAGGGGCGCCGGCCCGGCCAGGGCGATAACGACCTCCACCGTCGTTTCCGAACTCTGCTGGGACTGCCGAGTCACCGCCGCCGCCGGGGCCACCCGAGCTACTTTTCCCGTGTAGGTCGTGCCCCAGAAGGCGCGGCCGGTGATGGCCACCATCTGTTCGGCTAACGCATCTCCCGGCGGACAAAGGCCCGCCGGGCCAGGACCAGGAAAAAGACAAAGCAGGCCACTGTCAGCAAGGCCAGGAGTACCCCGGCTGCTACCAGGGATAAAGGAAACGGCCCCATAGAACCCATGTAGAGCTTTTGCCAGAGGGTGACGATGGTAAACCTTTGCCAGAGGGTGACGATGCCAAACCAAAAGGCAAACCAGGTGATAAAGGAAGCGATCCTGGCAGCCTGCATACCGAAACGGAAGAATAGCCACAGGGTTGGACTGTAAACAATAGTAATAATAGCCAGGGAAGAGATAATGCCCCAAATGACCTCCGGACCGGTAATTGTTTTTAAGCCAGTGACACTAATAAAGGCTACTATAACTAATCCACAGACTTCACCCAGGAGACCCCCCAGCACCAGTTGCATAAATTTGGCATCCACTATCGCCCTGGCCGGCATGGGTAAGAGCCGTAAGAAGCTGAGACTATTGTTTTTATCCTCGATTGACAGGGAACTGAGGACCAGGAGATAGGCGGTGATCCCGCTGCTAATGGTCAGGACCGCCGCCGCTCCGCCACGGAAGCCGAAAAAGTAGCTAAAAAATAGCAGAACTAAAACCCACCAGGCCTGCCGCCGTAAGAGATAATAATCCTTCGTTACTAATCCCCACATAATTATCATCTAAGCCTCCTCTGCCTTCGGCCGCTCGTTACCAGCCAGGATAAGCATAATCTCTTCCAGGCCCAAAGGCCGGCGGGTAACCTCGCCTACCGCTAAAAGCCGCAGTTCCTGCAGCAAGCGCGGGTTGTAAGCGCCGGTAACGGCCGCTACCTCCAGGCCGCTTTCTTTAACGTAGGGCACCAGGCGCTGCACCTGCCGGAGCAGGTCGGCATCTTTTAACCGGAAAGTAAGCTCCTGCCACTGCTCCAAGATGGTTTCCTTGTCGCCGGCTAGGGCTATCCGGCCACCTGCGATATAGGTCACCCGGTCGGCCACCTTCTCGATATCCTCGATAATATGGGAGGAAAAGAACACCCCCCGGGTCTCGTCCTGAATTACTTCCAGCAGTTCTTGCACCAGGGTATGACGCACCACCGGATCCACCCCGGAGGTGGGTTCATCCAGGATTAAAACCTCGGGCCGGTGGGCCAGGGCCAGGGCTACCGCCAGCTTGGTACGGTTGCCCTTGGAGAGCTGCTTGACTGTTTTATTGCCGGGAACATGGAATTTTTCCAGCAGGATGCGGAAAAAGGCGTCGTCCCAGGTGGGATAATAGCGGCCCAGGAAATTGCCCAGCCAGTAACCGGTGGCTTCTTCGTACAGCTGGTTATCCTCCGGGACATAACCCAGGCGGGACTTGATGGCTACCTCGTCCCGGTCCCAGGTCCGCCCCAGCACCTCTACCCTGCCGCCGTCCGGCCGGATCAGGTTGGTGATAATACGGATGGTGGTAGTCTTCCCGGCGCCGTTGGGACCGGCGAAGCCCAGGATACATCCCGGTGGTAATTCCAGGTTAATGTCCTGGAGCTGGAAACCGGGATACCCCTTGCTTACTCCCGACAGGCGGATAAGCGGTTGCGTTGCACTCAAATCAGGCACCTTCCCTTAATCGAATAGTCATTTTTGCCACTCACCCTGTCCTCCCACCGGAACTGCCGGAGGGCCGCAGGGTGGTACGTGGTAATAGGAGCATTTGACTCTGCTGCCTTTACCCTGGTGGTTCCCCTCCCCATTCAAGAAGTTCCTCCAAGAGTGCCCGGAGCTCTTGATCCTGCATACCTACCCGCCTGGCTTCCTGGATGGCGGCCTGGAGGTGTTCCTTTACCCGGGCCTGCTTCAGGGAGGCTACCATCTCCGGCCGGACCCCGGCTACAAAGGTCCCCAGGCCCGGGCGGGTAATAAGCAGGCCTTCCTTTTCCAGCTCCAGGTAGGCGCGTTTGGTGGTGATCATGCTGGTGGTCAGCTCTTTAGCCAGCTCGCGGATGGAGGGCAGCTGGCTGCCAGGGGGGAGTTCACCGGCCAAAATTTTGGCTCGTATCTGTTCCACTATTTGCTGATAGAGGGGAACCGGGTTCCGTGGTGAAATGGAAAATAGCATCTTTTTTACCTGCCCGCTTTATTCTAACCCTGTTATCTGTATAGCACCGTGTATATTATATATATACATTATAGCTAAAAAAATAGCCCTGTCAAGGGGGGAACGGATAACTAGAAACCTAAAAGATACTTTCTACTTGCACTTCCAACCCGGCTATCACCCGCGACCTTACCGTCCCCTGCTGCTCCGCTTCCTGGTCCAGGACGAACTTCCCGTCCCGCAAACAAAAGACTTGCACCGATTTTTGCTGGGGATCGACAATCCAGTATTCCCTGACACCACTCTTTTCATAAACCTTATATTTACTGCGCAGGTCGTAATAGCCGGTACCGGGGGAAAGAATCTCCACCACCAGATCCGGGGCGCCTTTAATGCGCTTCTCTTCTATAATGTCCAGCCTCGAGTTGGCAATGAAAATAATGTCCGGTTGGTAGGTTTCTTCTTCATCCAGGTAGACATCAACCGGGGCATCTAGAACAATACCCAGTCCTTTATCCAGGACAAATCCTGCCATTTGTAATTCCAGTTTTATGGATACCATCTGGTGATAGGGTGTCGGTGAAGGCGTCATTACCAGTTCCCCCCCGATTAACTGATAGGGTGACCCTTCCGGTAAGCGGCAATAATCCTCATAGGTATACCGTTTCCGGCCTGCCGCCAGTTCCGCCAGGGTAAGGCTCATCTCCTGCACCTCCTCATCTGGTAGTTGATTTTATTCCTGGTAGCTTTTTCTTTATTTTACTACGGGGGTTAGCAAACAGGCAAGGGATAAAGGGGCGTGGTGGCAGCGGTAGGTTTTATCCTGGGTCTGAATAGCAAGGACTTGGGGTCAGGCCTAGTATCTGGTATAATGAGGCCTTGAAAACGATGCAAACAATTCTAAGATGCCCACTCGGAATGGAGAAAGGCAGACCGTCGTGTTTAAAATATATGAGACCGCCTGTCGCAGCGCCCTCAACCGTTCCCGCATTCCAGGCATTGATTACTGTTTGAACCCTTACACCGGGTGCAGCCATAGGTGCATCTATTGTTACGCCAGTTGCATGGCACGCTTCAGTGGCCATCAGGAAAAATGGGGTTCCTTCGTCCAGGTCAAGACGAATTTTATCGAAGTACTGGCCGCCCAGTTACGGCGGCCTAAAAAGGGAAAGGTTATGCTGGCCAGCGTTACCGATGCCTACCAGGCTATCGAAAGAAAATATGGCCTGACGCAAAGGTGTTTGGAATTATTAACCGCGAGTGGATTGGAAGTATCTATCCTTACCAAGTCCGACCTGGTCCTCAGAGATGCAGAGCTTTTAAAAGCAATGCCCGCCGAGGTCGGCTTTACTATTACTACCCTGGATGACAAACTGGCCCGGCTGTTGGAGCCCGGCGCGCCGCTTCCCTCCCGGCGCCTGGCGGCCCTGGAAAAGCTGGCCAGGGCCGGCATCAGGACCTGGGTTTTTGTCGCCCCGGTGATACCCGGCCTGACGGATGCTCCTGAAGACCTGGCCGCCATAACAAAAGCGGCCACCAGGGCCGGCGCGCAGGAAATAGACTTTGACCCGTTAAATTTTTACCCTGCAGCCGTATCTGGTATAAGAGAACTCATTTCCAGGTACTGGCCCCAGGCTAAGAGCGCTTTTGATCATGCTTGCCGCCACCCGGCTGCCTATCGGCAGCTGCTAAAAGAGATAATCAAGCATAGCAAATCCTGTTGATAGGTGCCGCAGCGCCTTTTTAAAACGTGGTATCGGCAGGGATATCACCCCTGTACCTGCGGAGCCCCGGATGGTTTTCCATCCGAAGCCGGGGGTGTCAGGGGTAGTTCAGGAGTCGCCAGGGCCTCGCCCTGCAATTTTCCACGAAACTGACGACCTGCCCACCGTCGTCGCCGCTCTGTATGCCGTTATTTAATAATTACCTCACCTCTCTACGGTTGCCAGTAGGTCTTGAAGTCATATCATGGTACAACTGGCACCCCAACTATTTGCTCCACAGCAAGTCGCGGTCGTAGCTGTAGCCGTAAAAGGGCAATTCCCGGGCCACCCGGCCTTTCGGACCCAGATCAACACCATCCAGGAGTTCATCCCTAAAGACCTGGTAGCCCGTGCGGTCGACGATATAGCCAACGTGCTCCTTGGGCAGGGAGCGATCAATGTGCCGCTCAATGTAACGGTACAGGTTGGCGATTACCTGCAGGACGGCCTTTTCATCAATCCATTCCAGGAAGTTGGCCGCTAGGCGCGGGCTCTTTTTCCCGGTGCGACCCAGGGCCACGATCCGGTAGTACTGGCGCCCCCTGGTCCAGGCCGCCATGGGACATTGCAGGATACACTCGCCGCAGCCCAGGCAGCGCTTGCCGTCGCGTTCCACCTGGTAATTGACCAGCTCCAGGGCGCCGACGATAAACTGGCGGCAGTTCTTGACACAAGCCTGGCAGGCGATACAGCGGCCGGGATCATACTCCGGCTCCACCTGGCCGATGATGCCGATGTCCTGGAGGTGGGCCTTGATGCAGTCGTTGGGGCAACCGGTAATGGCAATCTTGACGTGGTAGTGGTTGGGATAGATGAGACCTTCGATTTTTTGCGCCAGGGCCGTGGTGTCAAAGTTGGCAAAGGGGCAGACTCTGCTGCCAATGCAGGCCGTGACGTTCCGGGTGCCCGCCGCCGGGTAACCGGCATGGATATTCTCGATGGCCACTCCCAGGGCGGCCTCTTGTTGCAACATAGGTGCCAGCAGTTGGTTTACCTCCGGTACTTTGTCAAGGGGTATGCCGGGGATTTCAAAACCCTGGCGGGTAGTCAGATGAACGGTACCGTTGCCGTAGCGCCGGGCTATATCCTGGATTAAGCCTAAATATTCGGCCGCCAGGTGCCCGCCGGGCACCCGGAGACGCAGGGCCGTATAACCCCTGCGGCTGGTAATGCGGTAGGCGTTCTTGATCAATTCTTTCGTATTATACATGGCTCCCTCCTCCTTCAGTCGACCAGGTCCCGGGCCCGGCTATAGTTAAACACCGGCCCTTCCAGGCAAACGTATACGTCGTTGATCTTGCAGTGACCGCACTTGCCCAGGCCGCAGTGCATCCGCCGCTCCAGGGAGACCCAGATTTGCTCCGGTTTGATCTGGCATTTAATAAATTCGGCCACGGTAAATTTAATCATCAGAGGCGGCCCAACGACAATAATCCTGGCATCATTTTTCAGGGGGATTTCCTTAACGAATTCCGTTACCAGGCCCACCTTACCCGACCAGCCGGCCTGGCCCTGATCAACCGTGAGGATGGTGGGAAAAAGGCCTTGCCAGCGTTCAATATCCGTGCGGAACAGGATATCAGCCGGCGTTTTGAAGCCCAGGAGAAGGTTAAGGCCAGCCAGCTCTCCCGGGTGGCCCGCATAGTAGTTGATTAAGCCCTTCACCGGGGCTACCCCGGTACCACCGGCGGCAACCACCAACTGGTGACCGGCAAATTCATCCCTAGGGAAGCCGCTGCCATAGGGCCCGCGGAGGTAGACGGTATCTCCCGGTTTTAGTTGGTGTAAAGCAGTGGTTACCTTGCCCACCCGGCGGATAGTTAGCTCAATATAGCCCGGACCGGCGTCGCTGACGGATATAGGTGCCTCCCCAACCCCCGGCAAGGAAATCTCCACGAACTGCCCCCAGGCCGGTTCTATATCCGTGGCCAGCCGGAAGGTATAGTCCACGCCGGTCTGGGGCTGGATGGCTAACACCTGCGCAGGTGCGGGAAGATAAGGATTGGCAATCTGGTTGGCAATCACGCCCCGGCACCTCCGTTCATTAACTGGCTTAAAGTATTGACACAGCGAGCGAAAGAGATGTATTCCGGGCAGACTTCTTCACAGCGGCCGCAGCCGACGCACATATTGATCCCAAACCGGCGGCGGAAGTCATCGATTTTATGCAAGACTTTGAAGCGCATGCGTTCGCCCCGGTCCTCACGTACTTTGTGGCCGCCAGCCATATCGGTAAAGCCGTCGATCTGACAACTCGCCCAGACCCGCCGGCGTTCCCCCCGTTCCGGGTTATCCCGATAAAATATATCCTGGACGGAAAAGCAGCTACAGGTTGGGCAGGAGAGGGTGCAACGGCCGCAGGCGATACAGCGGGAGCTATATTCCCGCCAAAGTTCGTGTTGAAAAAGGCTGGTATCGACTCGGTCCGGCACTTTAACAGTCAGGGAATTCTTCTGCACCCAAACCGGTTCTACATCAGCCGGCTGGCCGTAGCGCTCCCCCAGGGAAAGCCACGGCTCGGCCAGGGCCTGGAGTAGGTAATAATCGCCTTCCGGGCGCAGGGCCGCCTGGTGGCCGGTAGCCCTGTTCGTGCCCATAGAGACACAGAAACAACCGGGGAAGCTCTCCTGGCATTCCATCAGTACAAAATGGGTATGCTGGCGCCGCCGGGCATAATAATTGTCCGCTGCGGGCCCGTTTTCCAGGAAGATTTTATCCAGACGGGTAACGGCGTTGAGGTCGCAGGCGCGGAGAAAAACCACAGTTTCCAATATTTCTGAGGCTTTCAGGGCGGACTCGGTTATTTCCCCATGGGAGAAATAAAAGAGGCTCTCTTTAACCGGAAAGAATACTTCCTTGGGCGAGAAAGTTGTCCTGGCATCCCAGACCACATCGGCCAGGCCCTTTACCGGGCCATAAGTAATTAGATCCGTACCGGCCAGGCGGCCTTTACCGGCGTAACGTACCGGCCCGAAAACCCGTCTGCTGGTAACCAGTTCGTCCAGCAGGGCCGCTAACCCCGCCGGCGTTAATTTGTACCCCATGTCTCACTCCCCCGAAAATATGGTGCTGTTTGAGCTGATTTTGCTCTGTTCCCATTGTAATCCAGAAGGTACCCATATAAAAATGATGTATATCACAAATCGTAAAAATAATCCTTGCCCGGCCGGAACTCCTTAAGTAAAATCATGAAAAGAAAAACAGGAGAAACCGCCAATGCCCGTTGATCACGACCGCCTGTTCAAGGAACTGCTGACCACACTTTTTCCGATCCTTGCAAGAGAAGTTGTCGGTAGAACTCCAACCCGAGGAGGTGCAAAGGGTCAGTGCATGCGGGTGGTAACCAGTTCGTCCAGCAAGGCCGCCAACCCCGCAGGCGTTAATTTGTACCCCATGTCTCACCTCCCCGAAATGGGAAATGTGAGGTAGCAGTCCATATCAAGGACGGCGATGGTACCCTCTCCCCTGCTGACGAATGAGGTATCAAACTGGAAATCGTCAGCGCTGGGACGGCGGTTTCAGCTGGTGGTTGGGCGTAAAGTAATAGCGGTAGGCCAGCAGGGTGGCGGTAATGGTAGTCAGGGCCGTAGCGGCGGCAACCATATAAGTGACGACGACCTGGTACCTGACAGCTGCCGCCGGGCTGGCACCGGCAATGATCTGACCGCTCATCATTCCTGGCAACTGGACAATACCCACCGTCATCATAGTGCTGATGGTCGGTAACATGGCCGCTCGCAGGGCCGAACGCAGGTAAGGCAGGACTGCCAGGTAGGCAGTCGCCCCCAGGGATAGGGCCGCCTCGATCTCCTCCCGGTGGGCATTGATCTCCCTTGTTAAACGGTTGATGGCCAGGGCGGCACCGATCATAGCGTTGCCCACAATCATCCCGGCGATAGGGATAATATACTGGGGCTGATACCATGGTTTTACCTTTAAAACAATACCGATGACAATGGCCAGGGTTATAATCCCGCCCAGAGCTATGGCCAGGAGCATAATGAAAAATAAGCCGGGCCAGCGCTCCTGTTGCCGGCGGTAGGCGTTGGCGGCAGCCACCAGTAACATGATACCTAAGGCCAGTATCACCAGATACCAGCGGTTAAGGTTAAAGATCACCTGCAAAAGGTAACCGACGGCCGTGAGCTGGACAAAAGTCCTGAGGGTACCGATAAATAGATCCCCGTGGAGGTCCAGGCGCTGCCACAAGGAAACGGCCAGGGTAATTCCTACGAGGATCAGGGCTAGGAGGAGATCGCCGTAGCCGATATTGATATACTGCATCCTTATCCCTCCAACTGCCCGGACAGGAAAAGCCTGCTGCGGGGGTTTTGCGGGGCAGTAAAAAACTGCTGGGCCGGAGCTGCCTCGACTACTTCGCCGTGATGCAAAAAAAGGACTTCATCGGCAACCTGGCGAGCCTGGTCCAGGAGGTGGGTAACGAAGATGATGGTCAGTCCCAGGCGAGTTTTTAGGTCGACCATCAGGTGCAAGATGTTGGCCGCCGCTGTGGGGTCGAGGGCCGACGTCGGCTCATCAAGGAGCAAAACCTCCGGTTCGTTGGCCAGGGTCCGGGCCAGGGAAACCCGCTGCTGCTGGCCGATGGAAAGGCTGTCGGCCCGGCGGTTCAGGAATTCTGTTCCCAGGCCTACCATCTGGATTAATTCCTCGCTCCTGGTCCGGGACAGCGAGATGCCCCGCAGGCGAGGACCGTAGCTGATGTTCTCCAGCACCGTGCCGGGAAAGAGTGTGGGCAGCTGCCAGACCATCCCCACCCGCCGGCGCAGGGTAAATATATTGAGGTTCTTTAAGTCCTGGCCGTCAAGGGTAATACGGCCGGCAGCCGGGTCCTCCAAACGGTTTAGAAGCCTGAGGAGGCTGGATTTACCGGAACCTGAGGGTCCGAGAACGGCGGTGATTTTCCCTTTAAGAAAGGATGTAGTTATCCTGTTCAGGATAATGGCGGTCGTTACGTCCCCGGCGGTATTACGGCCGGGACGCTTCAGGGTTACCTCACTTAGCTCAAATTTTGCTTCCCCCATATATACTCCCTTCCCTGGGGACCGCTTCGTCCCGGGCAAAAGTTCTCCCCCACCAATTATAAATACAGTTCAGGAGATCTTCCACTCCGGGGTAAAATAAAAACCCCTTCCCGGATTTAAGAAGAGGTTGGACAAGGGTCAATTTATCTTCCAGGAGGTTTCCTGAGGCACCTGGCACCTTCCGGTTAAATGCCGAGGTTGCCGGGTTTCGTTGTGGCCCTCCCTCCACCTCTCGCGATAAGCCGTGGGACGATTTGCGGTTTTGCTAATGAATTAATACCATTACCTGGTTGCAGTGTCAAGATACCTTCGGGGGAGCTATCCCTCCATCTCACGTTGGATGGGCTGAGAAAACTTTAACCTGCCCGCCTTAAGCTGCAAAGCTATTCAAGGGTGCGGAATATAGGCAGCGACTTAAATTACCGGCTGGGAGCTTTTTATCCGAAGGCGGGAAAAGCAAAACGGCCGTAGGCTCAGATCGTGAAGGGCCTAACCCCTCTATTTACCTGCCCGTTACTGTGGCGATAGATTCATAGGTGATTTCTAAAACCCGGTTAAGCTCCGCGTCAGACATCGACAGCACGGGCATGAGGACAATTACATTATCCAGTGGGCGTATAACGAGCCCTCTTCGCCGGGCCTCCATAATAACCCGGTGACCTATCTGCTCCTTCATAGCATAAGGCTCCCTGGTCTCTTTATCCACCACCAGTTCAATGCCTACCATCATCCCGCGCTGGCGGATATCTCCCACGTGGGGTAAATCCAAAAAGTTCTGCAGGCCCCGGCGCAATAGCTCTATTTTGGACTGCAGCGAGGCCAGCAGGCCTGTTTTTTCAAAGAGTTCAATACTGGCCAGGGCCGCTGCACAGGCTAGGGGATTGCCTGTGTAGGTGTGCCCGTGGTAAAATGTCTTGCATTCCTCCGGCGCACCCAAAAAGGCCTCGTAGATCTCGTCGCTGGCCAGGGTGGCGGCCAGGGGAAGGTATCCCCCAGTTATTCCCTTGGCCAGACACATTAAGTCGGGGGTGACGTCTTCGTGTTCGCAGGCGAAGAGACGGCCCGTGCGGCCAAACCCCACTGCTACCTCGTCGGCAATAAGCAGGACGTTGTATTTTGAACATAAGTCCCGTACCCGGCGAAGGAAACCGTTTGGAGCGGTGATCATGCCCGCCGCCCCCTGGACAAGGGGCTCGATGATGAGGGCAGCAACCTCCTCACAGTGCTTTTCCAGCAACCCCTCTAGCTGGTTGAGGCAGGCCATTTTACAGCTTTCTTCTTCCAGGCCCAGCGGGCATCGGTAACAATATGGTGCCGGGGCGTGCAAGCATTCAAAAAGTAAGGGCTTGAAAATACTGTGGAAAAGAGGTATGCCCCCTACACTTACTGAGCCGACAGTGTCGCCGTGGTAGGCGTTAACTAGCGAGATGAACCTGGTTTTTTTATGATAGCGCCCACCCTCTTTTTGTTGCCAGTATTGAAAGGCCATTTTAAGGGCAATTTCCACTGCTGTGGCCCCGCTGTCAGAGTAAAAGACTTTGTTTAACCCCGGTGGAGTAATTTCCACCAATTTCCTGGCCAGCAATATGGAAGGTACATTGGCAAGTCCCAGAAGGGTGGAATGGGCAATACGATCCAGTTGCTCCTTGATGGCCTGGTTTAACTCCGGGTGGCAGTGGCCGTGGACGGTAACCCAAAGGGAGGATATACCGTCCAAATAGCGGTTTCCCTCAACATCGATCAGGTAGCTACCTTCCCCCCGCATGATGATCAGGGGCTTTTCCTCAAGGTATTGCTGCATTGGGGTAAAAGGATGCCAGACATACTGCTTATCCCATTGTTCGAGGAGTGAGGGATCGTAGCTGCTCAACAGGAGCACCTCCAAATCTTTTATGTTTAAGGTTTAAGCCAGGGAACCAGTTGACGCCAGGAAAGGGACTCCTCCACAGCTGCCAAAAGTCCCTCCGCAACCCCGCCTTCCACGCTTATCCCAGTGAGGTGGGGCAAAATACCCAGCACCGGCACGCCGGTCATCCGGGCTACAACTTCGGGATTGTCCCTTTCAGCGGGACCTAATTCTTGCTGCTTTAAGCCATTAAAAACTATCCCTGCTATTTCTAGTCCGAGGCTTTTGGCGTAAGCCAACGTGAGCACCGTGTGATTGATGGTACCTAAACCTATTCTAGCCACCACAATTAGGGGCAAGGAAAGTTCGCGGGCCAGGTCGGCCATGGTAAAGTCAGGGCCAGAGAGGGGCACACACAGACCCCCGGCCCCCTCAATGAGAGTCAACTGGTGGCGCAGAAGGGCCCGCCGGCAAAAATCTATTACTTTTGGGGGCTCTATCTTTTCCCCGCAAAGCTTGGCCGCCAGGTGAGGTGATAACGCCGGAGTAAAGCGATAAAGGTTTAACTGGTAAAGGGGCTGGGAAAGGCCGGCTGCCACCCGGTAAAAATAAGCATCTTCAGGAACTAGTTCCCCATTTCTAGCAAGCGCCCCGGTTTGCACCGGTTTGATGGCCACGGCCTCAATACCATGCCGGCGGAGAACGCCCGCCAGACCGGCGGTTACTATCGTTTTTCCCACGCCGGTATCCGTTCCGGTTATAAAGTAACCTTTTCTGGCATACTCCATTGGCTATTCTCCTCCAGTATTGAGGTAAGGTCTGTTACTCCATTTATAGTGCTGATGTGCGTTATCAAAACGGGTTCCTCCTGCAGCCTGGTGAGGTACTCTGCAAAATTTATATCCTGGATACGGACAAAGAACACCCGACCTCCTTTAAAGGAAGGGTGCTTCAAATAAGGTATGCGTACATAGCCCAGGGACCGGGAGGAAACATAACCAGTGGTATAATGGGGGTCGTCCGAACAACATATTTCGGCCAGGGTTCCGGCCCAGATCACCTTGGAGGCCAGGGCCAGGGCTTCCTTAATCCGGAAATGGTTTAAACCCAACTGTTCCAAGAGGCGCGATAACTCTTTAGCCGCCCGGAGAGTATAATCCATGCGGGAGACGCGCACTCCCCGCCACGAGTCGGGCTCCAGCCGCCTGCAGCTGTGGGCATCCATGATCACCGCCCCTCGCATGTTGCCACCGCCAGGCGCAGGACCCCGGGCGAGGAGACTTATGGCTTCGTCCACAGCCTGCTCCCATACCCCGCTGGCCAAAAGAAGCTGGCGGGCGCAGGAGAGCGCCTGCTCATTATTGCCAGCTTTTACCGTGACCAGCGGCAGGGCGGTAATCCCCTTTATTTTAGAAGCCTGCAAACGCTCGATGCTGATATTGATAAAATCAGGTTTGCCGAGGGCATGGTTTCTGGCCCGGCAAAGCATTTGCCGGACGGCAGCAGCCACCTGCTGCGAGGAGACTATCCTTTCCGCCCCCGATATGTGCCGGCCCTCCTTATCGTGGGGAGCCCCCTGGGCAGCCCTCATCCGGACGCTATATACCTCTTCCTGCAGAAGCAATCCCTCCCTCAATTTGCGTCTTAGTTTTAGCTGTGATTTTCCCATCATCCCCATGCATTTTTAAATGAGTCCCAACATTTTTCCCGCCGACAGAAATGCTTCTAGTGCCCTTTGCAGTTCTTCCGGTTTATGGGTGGCCATGACGGTAATCCTTAAACGGCTGGTGCCTTCCGGCACCGTAGGCGGACGAATGGCCGGCACAAACACGCCCTTTTCCGCCAGGGCTGCCGCAAGGACCATAGCGTGGTGGGCATCCCCTACCATCAGGGGAATAATGGCTGATGCCGTGGGCAAAACCCTGAAGCCCATTTCTTTCAAGCCTCTGTAAAGCCGCTGGACGTTGGCGTGAAGCTGGTCGAGAAGGTGGGGTTCTTCTTCCAGGACTTCCAGGGCCGCCATGGCCGCAGCAACTACTGGCGGGGAAGGGGCGGTGGAAAAGATAAAGCTACGGGCGCGGTTACGCAGGTAATCAACTAAAATGGCATTACCGGCTACATAGCCGCCCTCACTGCCGAGGGCTTTGCTTAAAGTGCCCATTTGGATGATGCCCCGGCCTTCCAGGCCGAAATGTTCCACCGTTCCTGCCCCCTTTTTGCCCAAAACCCCGGTGGCATGGGCGTCATCTACCATGAGCAGGGCCTGGAACTCTTCGGCCAACTGCAGCAATTGGGGCAGGGGAGCTATATCTCCGTCCATACTAAAAACTCCGTCGGTAACGATAAGGCACCGGCGGTGTGATTTGCGTTCGGCCAAGAGAATATCCCTTAAATGGGCTGTGTCCCTATGGTGGAAAACTTTAACCGTGGCCCGGCTCAAGCGGCAACCGTCGATTATGCTGGCATGGTTTAACTCGTCGCTGAGCACCAGGTCCCCCCGACCCACCAGGGCCGAAATAACCCCCAGGTTGGCCAGGAAACCGGAACTAAAGACAATGGCATCTTCCGTACCCTTGAACCTGGCAATGCGCTCCTCCAACTGGCGGTGCAAAACAAAATTACCAGAGGTCAGGCGGGAACCTCCGCTTCCCGTCCCCCACCTTTCCACCGCTTCTACGGCCGTAGCCTTGACACGGCGATGTTGGGCCAGGCCCAGGTAATTGTTGGAGGAAAAGAGCAGTACATCATGTCCGTTTATGATCGTTCCTGGTCGAGGGGGCTTCTCCAGTGGCCCGGGTAACCGGCGATAAAGGTGGCTCGCCTTTAACAGCTCCAGTTCTTTAGCTAGAAAATCAACCAAATCTATCCCTCGCCTGGCAGGTTTATTCACTATTGTAAACTGCTATTCATTATCGATGTTGACATTTCCTGCATAGGAAAAGCCGCAAACAGCGCCTATCCTGGGCATACCCGCGGCATTCGATTATAGCTCCTACCTATATTTCGGTGTATCAGTATTCTAATTGCAGATCCTCCAGCATTTGTAAGTCCTTATTAGCACCTTGGCCCGGCGTCGTCAGGTAGTTTCCTATAAGCATCCCGTTTAACCCGGCGATAAACCCCAACGGCTGCAGGCTCCTCAGGTTAACCTCCCTACCACCTGCATATCTTATGTTCTTGTCCGGTAAAATGAACCTTATTATTGCGAAGGTCTTAATTATTTCCATTGCTGATAAAGGTTTTGCGCCTTCTAGCCTTGTACCTTTAATTGGATTTAATACATTTACAGGTACTGCGTCCACATCCAATTCTTTTAACAAAAACGTATGCTCGATCCGCTGTTCCATGCTCTCGCCCATGCCGATTATCATGCCGGAACAGACTTCCATTCCCGCTTCTTTAGCATATCTGATGGTCTCAATCCTCTCGTCATACGTATGGGTTGTAACTATATTATGGAAAAAACTCCTCGCCGTTTCTAAGTTGTGGTTATAGCGCTCCACCCCTGCTGCCGCTAACTTTTGGGCCGCCTTCCTTGTAAGGGTGCCAAGGCATGCGCACAGTTTAAGATTGGTCTTCTCTTTCATTTTTGTAAATGCTCTTATGATTGCCTCGAACTCTTCTTCATCGCCGTTATACCCCAAACCGCTGGTAGCTATATCACAGTGTTTAGCTCCGTTCTTTTCCTTTTGAATGGCCTGTTCTACAATCTCGTCTTCGCTCATTAAAGGGTAACGACTTATATCGGTGTTATGATGGGCCGACTGCGAGCAAAATGCGCAGTCTTCAGGGCAATTGCCCGATTTAGCGTTGATCACGGAACACAGGTCTACCTTATTGCCGGCAAATTTCTCCCTTATCTCACTGGCAAATCCGCACAGCAAAAATATATCGCTGCCCCTGGCCTTACCCAGCAGGACGGCTTCTTCATATGTAATATCCCCACCTGCCAGTATCCTGTCACCGATCCTTATTATGTCGGAATAGTATTGTCCCATATAAACCCCTCCTGTTCTTTCTCTTGATCATATAAGACCTTTTGATAATTGTCAACTTAAAATGATGATTTGGTTTACAAATGGCCGCTCTCGTTCCAGCCGGCTTTTAATCGGCTGAGGCCGGCAATGATCTTCAGGCAGGTGGACTTACCGTCGCTGTTGGGTCCGGAGAGACCGGTGAGCTTGTAGGTGGGGTAAATTCATTCAGGTCCCGGGTGAAGCCGAAGGTTCCCAACCCAGATCGGGAAAGGTGTCAAGGTTAAATAACTCCGAAAAGGCAAAAAAATACCCCCTCCGTGGAAGTATTCTAGAAGGGGTAATACTTTGATGATCACTGCCCGGCATCTTTAGGCTTTATAACTCACCGCTACAATAAACCCGCCATCGGTGCGGCCTTCTTTAGCGGCGGCAGCTTCGATGGCCAGGGCCTCTTCTACTTTTGTGCCATCAAAGTCGGGACCGAAGAAGAGAACGGCTTTACCCTTAACGTTTTTACCGGGCATGGCAGCCAGGAGTTCGGGCAGGGTATAAAATTTTGCATACCGGAAGAGGCTGTCTGGCTCCCGGGCGGCCCGGGCCTCATAATGGCGGCTCCAGAGACTGTTGCCACCGATGAGGCCGATGACCATCCTTCCCCCTGGCTTTAGCACGCGGTAACCCTCCGCCAGGGCGGCCTTTAAATCCGGCGCAAATTCCAGGGCCGTAACCGAAACTATCTTATCAAAGGTGTTATCGGCAAAGGGTAACTTCATGGCGTCGGCATGGAGAAATTCGATTTCCAGCCCTGCTGTAGCGGCCTTGCGACGCGCCGTGGCCAGCATGGGCTCGGAAATGTCTATGCCGGTCACCTTTACCCCCAACCGGGCCAGTTCTAAGGAAAAATTGCCGGTACCACAGCCGATATCCAGAATATGTTCACCAGCTTGAGGCTCTAAATAAGCATATACAGGCTCTTTTTCTATGCGGTCCACCAGGGCCCCCAGGGGACGGTTGTACCAATCGTCATAATCGTTGGCTTTATGATCAAAAATTTCAGCCATCGCCAGGCTCTCCTTTCCTAACTTAATTTATGGTATACCATATTCGCCATTAATGGCTATTTTCCTTTTTGTATTTAGTTTTTCTTTACCTGAACATCCACAAGAAAAGGACCCTTGCGGGTCCTTTTCCAAGCAACTTTAAGCCAGCTCCTGATTGACAATAACCTGGTCTGCATCCAGCTGGACTTGATACTGACCTTTGTGAAATCCTCGCTCCACCAGCCACTGGGTCAGATGTTTGCCTCCTATTTCCCCGATTTTACCTTGGGCTGCGAGCCTTAATTTTAAATTAGACGGGTCATCGCTCTTCTTTAAGATTAACTTCTTACCATCAACGCCAATCATAATGTATTGACTACCACGTAAATGCTGGAAGGCAGCACCGCGGAGCCGGATACCGTTACTGGAAACGCTTAAATCACCTCTAGCGTTACGATTAAATCGACGGGCACGATAAATTTCCACTAACATCAAACCCTCCTCTGGATAATTTCAGGTTTGATGTTAGTATTACCCAATTAAGCCCGTAAAATACCCTCAGCAATAAACCTTTATTAAAGTTTATCGATGTTGATAACCTAAATGCTGGCCAATTTGCAGGGCAACCTGAACAACAGCGGTAGCCAGTTTACCTGCCATCAACTCTGGCGGCATCCGGTTGGCTGGACCTGCAACACTTACGGCGGCTATAACTTTATTTTCATGGTTAAATACTGGGGCGGCAACGCAACGAACCCCTTCCTCCCTCTCCCCGTGATCCAGGGCAAAGCCCTGGCGGCGGATTTTTTGCAACTCTTCCCGCAGCTGGATAGGATCGATGATTGTTGTGGCAGTATAAGGGAAGAGGGGAACTTCCCGGAGAAACATATTTAACTGGTTTTCACTTAAATAGGCGAGGAGGACTTTTCCTGCGCCGGTACAGTAAGCTGGGGCGCGGGTACCCGGCCGCGCCAGCATCTTGATGATGTTACTGGACTCGACCTGGTCAATATAGACGACTTCATATTTATCTAAGATCGCCAGGTTGGCCGTTTCATTAAAATCGTCTACCAGCTGGTGTAATGCCGGCCGGGCTATGGACCGGATGTCCAGGCTGTAAAGGGCGCGGTTGCCAATCTCAAAGGCTCTGATTCCCAAGCGGTAGCGGCCCTGGTAAGGTTCCTGCTCAACCAGACCATGGGCCGCCAGGGCATTTAACAACCTGTGAACAGTACTTATATTCAGCCTGAGTTCGGCACTGATGGCCGAAAGCATCATGGGGGAGCCTTCCCGGGCTAGGGTTTCCAGGATGGCCAGGGCCCGGTCAACGGCCTGGACTCCCTTTGTTTTATTAACCCTCGTCACCGGTATATCCCCCCCATGTGAAGATTAACGCATCGGCATCCAAGATATTTCGACTATCTTTCCGTGTTTCCAGAAAACCAGAAACTCCGGTCGGACAACCCGAACAAAGCAGTATTCTCTACTAACTGAGCAGGATCTTTCGGGCAAACTCATCTTGGATATCGGTGATAAAAGGAATGCCGGTTTCGGCCTCAGTTTCCCGGTTAGCAGAAGCGATGTCATTCCTGGTGATCTGATCCAGAGAGAATTTGCGGGCTCCGGCCATTAATTGCTGCAATCCTGCTGTCAGCTTATCGGCCAGAGTCCAGAAGGCAATGGCACCGTAAGGAATATTTTTCATTTCTTCAGCGCCGACTTTCTTCTGAACATCATAGTAGCCGGCAAAAATCTCCTCAGCTTTCGTACCTAATTCAGCCACAGTTTTGGGTAGACTCTCCCAGTTACCGTTGACTTTTGCGCGTCTTTCGGGATGGAGTACACCTTCAATATTGGACCCGACAAAACCAGGAATCATTAAGGCTCGTCCCATACATACCAGCTTAACGTAGGGCGCACCCAGAGCTAAAGCTTTGAAAATATGGTCTTCCCTGGCCAATCCGCCGGCAAAGGCCATATCGACAACTTTCTTACCCCTGGCAGCTAACAGGCTGGCATATTCATAGGCTTTAGAATGAAGCAGAATGGAGGGGACGCCCCAGGTCTCCATCATGTTCCACGGGCTCATTCCGGTACCGCCGCCTGAGCCGTCTACGGTAAGCAAATCAAGTTTCGCATCAGTAGCGAGCTTGATAGCCATAGCCAGGGCTTCCATACCATAGGAACCGGTCTTCAAGGTAATCCGCTTGTAGCCCAACCCACGGAGGTACTCAATGGCTGCCATAAAGTTTTCTCTTACCTGGTCAAAGCTGGTGAGATCTGTATAGCCTAGGCGGCTGTGGCGGGCGAATGATTTGAGGGCTCCACTCTTAAAGGCTTCTTGCACTTCCGGAACGGTCGGATCCGGATCGACTACATAGCCCCTGTTCTTTAAGAAGATAGCATAGTCGAGATCGGTAACCTGAATTTCTCCGCCGATATCCTTGGCGCCCTGACCCCACTTCAGTTCCAGAATGACCTTATCGCCGTATTTCTCAATGACGTATTCAGCAACACCGTTGCGGGTGTCTTCTACGTTCATTTGGACAATTATGGCGCCATATCCATCATAGTATTTCAAATAGGTCTGAATACGCCGATCTAATTCCGGGGCTTTAACAATCCTACCATTTTCAATAACGGCTTCCTTGTCAATCCCGACGACATTTTCCCCAATAACGATCGGGATGCCCACTAAGGCAGCACCGATAGAAAAGGAATCCCAGTACTTCGCGGCGATAAAGGTAGAGCCTAATGCTCCCGTCATGATCGGGACTTTGACTTTGGTTTTTACCTCACTACCAAATTCTGTCTCCACGTTTACATTGGGGAAAATACAGTCATCCGCACTATTGGAGAGGCCCTGTGTCAGGCCGTATGCGCCGTAGTTGTATCCAAGGATTCTCAAGGAGTTATAAGAAATTCCTACATGGGTTGTGTTTGAGCTTCCGGCCGTAACAGTACCAAAATCCCGCGGATAGAGGAGCTTGCGTCCAACAATACTGGCCATCCAGGTTTCGCATTTCCCCTGGCAATCTGCCCGGCACAATGTACATAAACCTGATTCTGCCGGATTACCGCGATTAACGGTTCCCAGGACATCATTTTGTTTTGGCCACTGAATCATCGCTTTTTATCCCCCGCTTCCATTAGTTTTTTGCTTTCACCGCTCCGATGCCAATTATCATACGGTGAAAGCCGCTTTCGCAGCCTCCGGATTTAATTTTAGTAGGGGGGATCATGCTTGTCAATGAAAGATTCTTTCACTATGTAAAAAAGAAAAGTACCCAGAATATTGTATACATAATAGCTAAATTAAAACTGATTTAACCTATGAAACCAAATTTCATTTTAAATCATTACCTGCGTACCCCAAACGTTTAGACATCTCCCGGGCTACGCTAAGGACGATATCTACCAGCTCATTATTTAAATAATAGTTTGTAATCCGGGTATCAGGTCCGGAGACACTGATGGCAGCTACCACTTTACCCTCATGGTTACGGATAGGCGCAGCCACACAGCGGACATTTTCATCCCTTTCCCCCAGGTCAATGGCATAACCCTGGCGCCGGATGCGCTGCAGTTCCTTTTTTAGGATGGCTACATCGGTAATTGTCTCACTTGTATACTGCTCCAGCTGGACGCCGGCAAAGAGCTTATCCAGCTCTTCATCAGTTAATGAACTGAGAAGCATTTTGCCGGAACCGGTGGCGTGGGCTGGACCACGGCTGCCCACCCTGGCAAACATGCGGACAATTACAATATTGTTGGATTCCACCTGGTCGATGTAAACTACGTCCCGGCCGTCGAGGATGGCCAGGTTGGCTGTTTCATTGCAGCGCCGTACCAGTTCTTCCAGGAAGGGCCGGCCGATGGTTTGCAGGTCCTGGGCATAGAGGGCGGTTTTACCCATGGCAAAGAGTTTTAAGCCCAGTTTGTAACGGCTTGTTTCTGGTTCCTGCTCGATGTAACCCTTGACGATAAGGGTGCTCAGTAGACGGTGGACGGTGCTTATATTTAACTGGACTTTATCAGCTAAGTCGCTAATGGCCATGGGTACGCCGGCTTCGGCCAAGGCATCCATAATGGCTAAAGCCCTTTCTACTGCCTGAACGGTCTTGCTCTCTTCAGCATTGTTTTTTTCTCTGGCCATTTAAATGATCTCCTTTAAAAGTAATATGATGGCAGTCTTATCAATAGTTATTTTTTAAATGATGAAAAAGGTTTTCACTATGTTTTAATTTTAGTTCGCTAGAGGTTAACATGTCAAGAGAAAAATAAAAAACCCGCTTACAGCGGGTTATTTGCGGGTGAGAAGATCGCACTGAATCATGCCCTCATAACATTCGTTGCACAGGAACTGGCCGCAGGTTGGACAGATACGCATATCAGGGGGATTGGTTTCCAGGCAGTCGTAACAATAAGCAGTATCGCAATGGTGACAGATAATACCCTCCACGTTCCTGGCTTTACAGCGGTCACAAACTGGTATCTTCATAACTCTGACCGCACCTCCTTCTACATTATTTTTATTTCGCTGTAATGCTGTTAAGTTCCTGCCGGTAGCTATCAAACCCCGCAAAAACAAAAAGCTCCTCTCAAGGAGCTTTACAAACCTTAATTTAAAGTTTACAGTCAAGCTGCTATTAACCCACCATGCTTAGTACTTTTTCTCCTGCGGGGGCTAGCACCTGAACGATGTCGTCGTTATTTAACAGACAGGCGTTGGCTTCGTCGGTATCGACGTGGAACTCAAGACGGTAATTGGGATGGACACGTACTAGGACGTTCTGGAAGACCAGCCCGCGTTCGCCTCCTACCCGTACATTTACCCTATCCTTATCCTTCAGACCATAACGCCTGGCTTCATTAGTGGGCATATGAATGTGGCGTAGGGCCATGATGACGCCGCGATTAAGGGTTACTACCCCTGCTGGTCCGACTAGGACACATCCGGGAGAACCTTCATGATCTCCTGAATCGCGAACGGGAGGGTTAACACCCAGTTTAAAACAATCGGTCCGGGATAATTCCACCTGGCTGTACGAACGAAGGGGACCGATGATCCGGACTTTTTCCAGCACACCCTTGGGTCCTACTACGGTAACTGTTTCTTTGGACGCAAATTCACCCGGTTGGACCAGATCCTTTACTTTCGTTAGTTCATAGCTTGGGCCAAAGAGAGTCTGGAGATGTTCCCTGGTGAGATGCACATGCCGTCCGGATACGCCTACCGGCACTTCAAACAGGAATTTTTGCATTTTAACTCCTCCCCCTTACTCATCCCGGATGTCCGTAATAACCATTCGAGGCTAAAATTCTACCGTTCAACCTTATTATAGAACCATTCGGCGGCAGACGCAAGGGGGATGGTATATATTCGCAATCTTAAATTTATGTGGCCTTCTTTTTGGCTTGCCGGCCCTTTAAGATGCAACCCTGGCAGTGACCTTGACAGTTGCCGTTGAGCAGGGTCCGGCAGCGGGGGCAACGCATCAGCCGGGGGGTATGCACCGGGTAGCCGCACCGGGGGCATTTCTGGGAGCAACTTGTTACCATATCTCATTCCTCCTTACCGGCTGGCTTACTGGCTGGTTAAATCAAAATCTGGGATATTAGTCCACCAATCAGGAAGGCCAGGAAGAGGATTGACGGCCAGATAATGATTCCTTCCCGCCAGCCGCGCTCTTTAAAGATGACCAGGGCCGAGGCAATACAGGGGACGAAGATAGTGATGGTCACCAGGGCTACCAGGGACTGGGGCGGTGTCAGAGGAAGGCTATATAGACCGGCAGCCCCGAAATCCCGACGGACAAAACCCATGATAAAGGCGGTGGCCGTTTCTTTGGGTAGTTGCAGCCAGTTTACGGTAAGGGGCGAAAGCCAATTTTGCAAAGTATCTAAAAGGCCGGTAACCTGCAAAATACCGATGAGAAGGGCACCGCCGGCAAATAAGGGGGTAGCTTCCTGGATAAAGTTCCTGGTCCGGGTTGCCGTCTTTTTCAGGACATTAACAGGCTGGGGTAACCTTAGGGGCGGCACGTCAATAAAAAGGTCACTGGGTTTGCCGGGTAAAAGCCGGTTTAAAGCCGTCCCGGCGAGAACCAGGATGCTGGCTATGAGGATGACATACAGGAAAGTATAGCCGGGTCCCAGGCGTCCCAGCATGCTGGTGATGACTGCCAGCTGGGCTGAACAGGGTATGGCCATGGCCAGCAAGAAGGTGGCAATGCGGCGTTCCCTTGGACTGGCCAGCAAACGAGTGGTAATGGTAGCCGCGGTGACACAGCCAAAGCCCAGGATTATGGGAATAATCCCGCGACCATTTAATCCCAGGCGCATGAGCACCCGGTCCACCAGGACGGCTATCCGGGGCAGGTAACCGGAATCCTCCAGGGCCGACAGGCTCAGGTAAAATCCCAGGACCAGGGGAAGCAGCAGGCCCAGGATATAAGTTACCGTCATGGTAAGGATACCAAATTCACCTATTAAAAGGGTTCCCGGGATGGAAGATAGTGGTATCCTGGAACCAATAAAATTACGGATAAATGGTTCATAATAGCCCTGCATGATGCCCTCTTCAGTGATGCCCACCACTGTCTGGGCCACAAAGACGCCGATAAATTCATAGAGTATCCACAGGGTTAAAATTAACAAAGGAATACCCGTAATGGGCAGCATCATCCAGCGGCTGAGGCGGGTACTCCAGGAAGCCCCGGCGTTAGTTTCCTGGACTACTGCTGCTACTATGGCATCAACCCGGCGCCGCCGGGCCAGGTAGATCTCTTCCTGCCTGTCCATGGGTTTCACCCGGTGGCGGGCGGCAACAAAGGGGTCGCCTTCAAGGATAAGTAAAGCTTCCGCACGGTTGCGGGTCTTCTTTTCCAGCAGGGGCAACATTTTTTCCAGCTCGGGCAGGCTGTGGCCTTTGCGGGCGCGAGCAACGGCCTGTTTGATTTCCTCAAACCCCTGCTTTTTTATCGCTACCGTAGGGATAACGGGTACCCCCAGCAACTCCTCCATTTTCTGAACATCGATCTTGATTCCCTGCCGGGCGGCTTCATCGATCATGTTCAGGGCGACTACCATGGGAATACCCATGTCAATGATCTGCTGGGTGAGGAAAAGGTCCCGGTCCAGGTGGACGGCATCAACGACATTAATGACGATGTCGGCTGCCAGGATGACGTCCCGGGCCACTTTTTCTTCTTCATTAAAGGAAGAAACGCCGTAGACGCCGGGCGTGTCCAAAATAAAGTCATTCCCTATCCGGGCATGACTGATTCCCAGGGTGGTGCCGGGAAAGTTGGAAACATCCACGTAAAGGCCGGTGAAGGCATTGAAGAAGACCGATTTGCCGACATTAGGATTACCGGCCAGGACTATCTTGCGCGCGCCTGCGGGTATATTTAACTCACAATTAAGATCGTGGCAGGCCATAGGCACGCCTCCTTACCGGGGATTTGACCGGATACGGGGCGGAGACAGGTTCAACGGTTATCTTTTGGGCCAGGCCCCTGCCGATGGCTATTTCTTGGCGGTTTTTGGCCACGATAATGGGGCCGCCAGGAATGACACTGGTACAGGTGATGAGTTCCCCTTCACTGATGCCGAAACGGATGGCCTGGGCGCGAATGCCCCGCCCCGGCAGGGACAGGATGCGACAACGTTGTCCTTCCCGTGCTTCATCCAGAGTCATGATCTTTCCCTCCCTGCTACCAATTTTTATGCGCGAATCCCTGCTTGATGCTGTCCGAGTAAATGATAAAGATTATCAATGGGCTTCTATAAATATCTTAAGACAAATGAGAATCAATGTCAATGGGGTGGCAAAGAAAAAGGCTCACTTTTTGGTGACGCCTTCGCGGCTGATAACACAGCGGATGTCTTCAGCCACAGGTAAGTGATAGGACTGGCAGAGCTGGACCAGGCGGGAAGTTGTCCGTTCCCCCAGGTAATCTTCCAGAGCCTTTAAGTCGAGATTGCTGGTTATTACTGTCGGTAGTTCGTTGATTAAACGATAGTTTATCAAGGAATAAATTTTATTACATGTCCACTCGGTATAATTATGGGCACCCAGGTCGTCTAGGATCAGGACAGCCACTTTCCGGGCCGTATCGATGAGTTCCAGCTCCGTCTGGTTGCCTTCCTGGGGCCGGCGGTCATAGGTGGCCCGGATGGCATCCAGCAAATCAGGAACAACGGTAAAAAGAACTTCTCGGCCAGCAGCCGTTAAAGCATTGGCAATGGCAGCTGCCAGGAAGGTTTTGCCGCTCCCTACGGGTCCAAAGATAAAGAGGCCGCGACCACGGGTTTCCTGGCGGTAGGTGGCGACAAAACGCCGGGCTGCTTCCAAGCAGCGACGGGCGCTTTCGTAGTAAGTGGTACCCGTAAGTTCGTCGTTTAAGGTACGGGAGTAATACTTAAGGTCAAAGTTTTGAAAGGTATACCTGCTCAACTGGGGTGCCAGGTTGGCTGCCCGCAGGCGGTTTTGCCAGGCCCTTTGCTGCATGCAGCGGCAGCGATAAGCCCGGCCGTCGCGGATGATAAGGCCCCGGTCCTGGCACAGGGGGCACTGGAAAGTCGGTAACTCCACTGGTCCTTCCTGGCCTTTATTTTTAGTTATTAATTGAGGGGGAATATGTATCCTTTCCATGGGCTGGCCTGTACCCCTCCCTTAACTTTACGGGTTAAGCCGGTAGAGCTCACGGTATTTATCCTTCCGGGTGGATGAGCTGGAAGGGCGGGTAGAACGGGTTTTCTTTGTTTTTAGTTTTTCATCGTAGGCCATAGCTTCGGCAACGGTACGGATATTATGGCGTTGCCAGTCCTTTAAAATGGAGTCAATATAACGAAAGTTAAGGATGCCTCGCAATACAGCCCGTCGCAGGGCTTCCTGTAATAATTCAATGGGTATCTGGTCGTCCTGGCACCAGGCTTTCAGTTGCTCGCTTTCCAGGGGAGACAGGGGGCGGCCGAACTCCTTTTCAAAGGCTTGGTACAATTCTCCCTGCCGGGCAGCTGTGGCAGTCGTTTCCTTTTGTACCTCTGTAACTGTGTTGTAATCATCCAAAGCTACTTGAATTAATTTAGTCCAGAGGGGTGTAAAGGAAAAGATATTTTGCCAGCGGCCCAGGGAATGATGGTAATAGGGTTCGACAGCTAGGAGTTTTTTTTCAATAATAGAAGCGATTAAATTCTTTACTTCTTCACTATCCAGGTTCATGTACTGGCTGATTTTTTCCGGGGTGGGAAAACGTTCATCTTCCACCTGGCGCCAGTGCAGGAGATGGATTAAAACCATCATTTCCGCTTCTGTCAGGCCCAACCGGGCATAAAACTTGATAAGCAGGTCAGGGATAACCAGGCTGCCTGCTTCTAACAGGGCTGTTGCCAGCGTCTGGAAATTATTATTACTAGCCATACCTACCCTCCCCCTGGTAACTCCTAGCAGTACTCTATTATACCATCGACCAATACTTCTGGCCAAATTTAATCAGGGATTGTTAAAGGCATTGCTCATAGCTAAATATGGATTATAATTATCTTAGTTAAGTGGAGGTAAAATCCCATGGAAGTTGTTGCCCTCATTGGTCCCAGCGGCAGCGGCAAAAGTCACCGCGCCCTGGCAGTTGCCCGGGATTATGCCGCCGAAGCCATAATTGACGACGGCTTGCTTATCCAGGGGAGTCGTATTCTGGCGGGAGTTTCAGCCAAAGAACAGCCGACGCGGGTAGGGGCTATTAGAACGGCTCTATTTAGCGACCCTGACCACGCCCGGGAAGTCCGGGAGAGGCTGGCGGCCATTGCTCCCCGCCGCCTCCTAGTGATCAGCACCTCCCGGGAAATGGCAGAGCGCATAACCAGCCGCCTGCAGCTGCCGCCGCCGTCCGTCTGGGTGGATATCACCGAAGTGGCCACGCCGAAAGAGATTGCCCGCGCACAGCAGATTCGTAACCAACTTGGAAAACACGTCATCCCGGCACCCACGGTGGAGGTCAAACCGCGTTTTAACGGGCCTTTCATCGAACCGTTAAAAACTTTTTTGCGCCGGCGCCAGGCACCGCCGGGTAAAAAGAAAAACCTTTGGGTGGAACAGACCACCGTTAGGCCGACTTTTAACTCCCTGGGCCACTTCTATATTGCCCATAATGCCGTGGGGCAACTTGCCGCTTATCTTGTTACCGCTGCCGGGCTGGCCAACCCCCGCGTCCAAGTGGAAAGCAGGAATGGCAATTTGGTTTTAAACCTGGAGGTTGCCGCCCCTTACGGTGTTTACTGGCCCCCTCTTCTACAGACTGCGCAAAAACGGGTAAAAGCAATGATTACCAATATGACGGCCCTGGAAGTTGAGGCTGTCAACATTACGGTCCGCGGGATTAAATTTGCTGGCGACCGGCTCTAGCTGGCTTCTTCCTCCAGGTCCTGGTTTAAAAGAGCCGCTATTTGTTGCAGTTTATGATTGACGGCGGCGTATTCCTGCCGGGCAAAACCAGCTTCTATAAGGGCTTTGAGCTGCACCAGGATGCGCTGGTAGGTGGCTTCGGCTTCGGCGGCTGCAGCGCGGGCTGCCAGGGTAGCCGGCGAGGCTGCCGGCAGACTTTCCGCTAGCGGCAGGAGCCGGGCGGCAGCCAGCCATGACGGGACTTCTGTTGCCAGGCCCAGCTCGGCATTTACCAGCCTTGCGAACTCCCTGGCTGCTTCTTCTTCCCCGTGGGTTATAAAAACTTTGCGGGGGGGTCGGGCAAAGGATTTAAGCCATTTTAATAAACCTGCCTGGTCAGCATGGGCGGAAAAGCCGTCAAGACTGACAATTTCAGCCCGTACGGCAATTTCTTCGCCGTGGATGCGCACCCGCTTTTCTCCGTCGAGCAGGCGCCGCCCCAGGGTACCTGCTGCCTGGTAGCCCACCAGGAGGACTGTACTTTCCGGCCGCCAGAGGTTGTGCTTCAGGTGGTGCTTGATGCGGCCGGCGTCGCACATGCCGCTAGCGGCAATGATGATGGCTCCTCCCTGGATCTTATTGATAGCCATGGATTCCTCGGCGGTGCGGCTTAAGTGCAGCCCCGGCAGGTAGAAGGGACAGGTGGCGCCGTTATTACTTAACTCCTTGGTTTCCGCGTCAAAATAATCCTGGTGGCGGCAGAAGATCTCGGTGGCCGCCACTGCCAGGGGGCTATCGAGAAAAATTTTGTCTACTTTAATGGCTCCCTGACGCAGGAGGACATTAAGGGCATAGAGGAGGTCCTGGGTACGCTCTACGGCAAAGGCCGGGATAACCAGGTTGCCTCCCTTTTTCATGGCCTTGTTAATTACTTCTTTGAGACGCTCAATTTTGTCCCCCTGGACGTTATGGTGGCGGTTGCCGTAAGTAGACTCCATGACCAGATAATCGGTGGACTCAATGGGCGCCGGGTCATTGACAATGGGTTGTCCCGGGTTACCTAAATCGCCGGAAAAGGTAACCTTGACTTCTTGGTCCCCATCGCGCACCCAGATTTCCGCTATCGCTGAACCCAGGATATGACCGGCGTCCTGGAGGCGCAGGCGAAAGCCCGGTAAAATCTCCTTTTCTTCTTGATAATCCAGGGTATGAAAATGCTCCAGGCAGGCAGCGGCCTGGGCGGCGGTATAGATAGGGGTTAAAAGGGGCAGGCCGGCGCGGCTGTTTTTCCGGTTTTTGCGTTCAACTTCCATTTCCTGAATATGGCCGCTGTCCGGCAACAGGACGCCGGCCAGCTCAGCACTGACCGGCGTAGTAAATACCGGTCCCTGGAAGCCTTGCAGGTAAAGTTTGGGGATCAGACCGCAGTGGTCGATGTGGGCGTGGGTCAGGACCAGGGCATCGATAGTGGCCGGATTAAAGGGAAAAGGGCCGTAGTTGCGTTCTTTAACGGCTTTGGAACCCTGGAAAAGCCCGCAGTCAATAAGGAGGCGGTGCCGTCCGTTATCGATAAGGTAACAGGAGCCTGTTACCGTCCCGGCAGCCCCGTAGAAATGTAAATTGATCATTTTTCCTCTCCCTGTGTTAATTATTTGCCGGTCCCTAATTACCCTGCCGCCAATCTTTGTTAGGCGTGGGCAGCGGCCCGGTGCTTGAAGGCCAGGCGCCGGGCGACAAAGCGTTCCATACGGTTCATGGCTTCCATCAATTCGGCCAGGGAAGTGGCGTAGGAACAGCGGATAAAGCCTTCCCCGCTGCTGCCGAAGGCCGGGCCTGGGACCACGGCCACCTTTTCTTCTTTCAGGAGTTCTTCGGCAAATTGGGTGGAAGTTAAACCCGTAACTTTAATAGATGGGAAAACGTAGAATGCGCCCCGGGGTTCAAAACACTCCAGGCCCATTTCCCGCAGGCGACTGACGACCAAGCGGCGGCGCCGGTCATACTCGGCCACCATCCGCTCCACATCCTGGCGCCCGTGGCGCAGGGCCTCCAGGGCTGCCATCTGTCCCATCACCGGGGCACAGAGGATGGTATACTGGTGGATCTTGACCATAGCGGCCAGGAAGTCGGGGTGGGCCGCCACATAACCCACCCGCCAGCCGGTCATGGCAAAGGCCTTGGAAAAGCCGCTGACCAGGATGGTCCGTTCCTGCATGCCCGGGAGAGCGGCAAAGGAGCGGGGCGGGCCGTCATAGCGCAGCTCGGCATAGATCTCATCGCTGATTACCAGCAGGTTATACTTCTTCACCAGAGCGGCAATGGCCTGCATTTCGGCATCGTTAAGGACGGCACCGGTGGGATTGTTGGGAAAACACAGGATCAGGACCTTGGTACGGGGTGTGATATATTTTTCCAGGCGCGCCGCCGTTATAGCAAATTCATCCTCCATGGTGGTGGGCACCGTGACGGGTACGCCGCCGGCCATCTGGGCGATGGGCTGGTAGGAAACATAACACGGCTCGGGGATCAGGACTTCGTCGCCAGGATTGATGACCGTCCTTAAGGCCAGGTCAACAGCTTCGCTGGCACCAATGGTGACCATGACTTGCTTCTGGGGATCGTAACTTAAGCCAAAACGTTCCGCCAGGTAGCCGGCTATAGCCTGGCGTAATTCGGGCAGGCCATAGTTGGAGGTATACATGGTATAACCCCGCTCCAGGGATTGGACGCAGGCTTCCCGGATATGCCAGGGGGTGACAAAATCCGGTTCCCCCACGCCCAGGGAAATCACCCCCCGGGTGCTGGCTACCAGGTCAAAGAAGCGGCGGATACCAGATGGTGGTAGACTTTTGACCGTGGGATTAATAAAGCGCTGGGCCTCAAAACCGCAGGTAATGGTCATGGTTGCAACACCTGCCTCCGGTCTGCTTCTTGATCCTCAAAAATTACCCCATCCTGTTTATACCTTTTCAGGATAAAGTGGGTCACTGTACTCTGGACGTGTTCCAGGGTAGCCAGCTTCTGGGAGACAAAGGTGGCCACTTCCTTGAGACTCTTTCCCTGGACCAGGACGGAAAGGTCATAGCTGCCGGACATGAGGAAAACGGATTTTACTTCCGGGTAACGGTAGATACGGCCGGCTATCTCGTCAAAGCCCACATCCTGCTGGGGTGTTACCTTGACATCGATTAAGGCCGCTACCTCCTCTTCGCCGGCCTTTTCCCAGTTAATCAAGGTGTGATAGCGCAAGATGATTTTTTCTTCCTCCATGGCGGCAATTTCTTTAGCCACCTGGTCTGCCGGCAGGGCCAGCATGATAGCTATCTCTTTAGCGTTTAATTTGCCGTTATTTTCCAGGAGCTCAAGTATTTTTTTACGCATGGTTAAACCTCCGTATGATATATGAAAACCTCCCGCCCCGGAAAGGGACGGGAGGTTTATTCCCGCGGTACCACCCTCATTGGTCGTACGACCCTACTCTGTAGCGCCTTTATTAGTGCGCTTTGGCCGTTAACGGGGCCAGCGTCCTGCCTTAATGGGGAACCCCTTCAGGCGGCGGCTCCAGGGTGGCTTTCGACAGGTCTGCTACCGGGCTTGCACCCTCCCCGGTTCGCTGGCGAGCAGGGGGCCTGCCTACTCTTCCCTTCACTGCCTTTAAACTTGCTATAAATTTTAATGCTATTTTAGCACCGGCCCGGCTTTGGTGTCAATAATAAATTAAGTTAGCTGGTGCCAGCCGGCTTCCCTTCGCAGGCGGCGGGCCAGGTAGACCGGATTGGCCAGTTCATCGGCGGCGACTTTGCGGATGCTTATTCCCTGCTGGCGGCAGTAAAATTCATGGCGCCAATCGTAGTGCGTACCGGCCGGTGCAAAACCCAGCTGCAGGCGGGGCAGGAAAAAGGGAATTTTTCCTCCCCGGGTTTCATAGTTGATGACAAGTTCTTCGTCAGGGTAGGCCTGGAGGAGAGCCAGACGCAGGGTCTCCATGGCCTGACTTAAGGGATCTGCTGCCGTAGTTTGCTCCGGGAAGGACTTTCCCTCTTCCCCTTCACTGATGACTGGCAGCGTTTTATCTTCCACGACACTTTCAGGTTTTAGACCCGGTTCCTTTACCGGTTCTTCTGACATATTGCCAGCTGTAGCTTCAAGCGGAAACTGGTCGGTATCTATCTGCCCCGCTTGGGCGGCCGATGATGCCGTATTTGCAACATCAACTGCTTCCCCGGGTGCAAGGGGTACACTTTCCTCAGAGGAAGTCTTTTCCTTTTCTTCCCTGGTCTTTAAGTAACGTGCTATACCCTCGCTGATTATATACTGGATGTCGCGGGGAAAGTTGCCAAAGCTCTGCAGGATACGACGGTCGGGTAGACGCTGGGCCACCAGCTGCTCAAGTATAGCCTGGAGATGTTGCTCCCGTCCTTCCAGGACTTCCAGGAGCAAGTCGCCCATTTTCTGAACCATGTCTATACCGCGGGCCAGCTGTTCGGCCCGGGTGGATTCGTCTTTAAGGCTTATGGATATGGCACACTGAACCAGTTCATCGACACGCTGCAGGATTTCATTTTCCAGCCGGTTATTGCGCAATATCCCCACCTCCTGGCAGCTCTTCCTCCCAACAATATATGCAGGTAGGTCGCCGGAAAGAACTGCAGGGTGAAAAAAAACCGGGGTGCAAACCCGGTGTCAAAATTTATTCCACCTTGGGCCGGGGGTAGAGGCCGGCTTCCTTGACGATGGTGGGGATAATCTCTTCCCACATTACAGCCATAATGTGTACACCGGCTACCCCTTCAATAGTCTTGAGGTGTTTAATCTGTTCGACACAGATGGCCACCCCTTCGGCCCTGGGGTCGGCAGCTTTTTCCATCCGGTTGACAATCTCATCGGGAACGATCATCCCGGCCACCGACTGCTGCATATATTTGGCGGCTTTAGCCGACTTCAGGGGCATGACGCCGGCAATGATATGGGCTCTTTTGTGCAGGCCTCTCTCCCTGACCAGAGCCATGAAGCGCTCGAAACGCTCCATATCAAATATGCACTGGGTCTGGATGAAGTCGGCGCCGGCGTTGATTTTCTTTTCCAGGCGCAGGACCCGGAACTCAAAGGGATCGGCGAAGGGATTGGCAGCGGCGCCGATGAAAAACCGCGGTTCATTGCCCTTCAGTTCTTCCCCGCAGGCAAATTTTTTCTCGTCCCGCAAGTCCTTGACGATTTTAATGAGCTGGATGGAATCCACATCATGCACGTTTTTGGCCGTCGGGTGGTTGCCGAAAGACTGGTGGTCCCCCGACAGGCAGAGGACGTTACGCATTCCCAGGCTATAGGCCCCGAGGAGGTCGCTCTGCAGGGCGATGCGGTTGCGGTCCCGGACCGTCATCTGGATAATGGGCTCGCCCCCCGCCTGGAGGACATGGACGCCGGCGGCTATACTCGAGAGGCGGACAATGGCCGTCTGGTTGTCCGTCAAGTTCATGGCATCAACATAGTCTTTTAACAGGGCGGTATGTTTTTTAATACCCTCGGGGTTGGCATGTTTGGGCGGGCCTATTTCGCCGCTGACCACAAAATGACCCTGGGAAAGGATTTTTTCCAGTTTGCTTTCTGTTTTCATGCCAGCCTCACATCCTCTCGTACCACTTTCCGGGGACCACCGTCCCGGGACTTGGACCAGTCCTTGGGTGGCTGAATTTCCATAAGGAGATCAAGTTTACCCAGGGCCTGCATCCGGTCGTAGATGAGCTGCCAGGCACAGGGGATTTCCGGGTTAACTTCACACTTACCATTCTGGGAACCGCCGCAGGGACCGTTTAAAATGCTCTTGGAGCAGCGGATAATAGGGCAAATACCCCCTGTTTTATAGAGGATACACTCACCGCAGAGGCCGCAGCGTTCTTCCCAGACGCCGTGTTCCACGGTCCCACCGGCAAACTTGGTGTTCAGGGCCGGCACTACCCACTTGTTATAGCGTTCAGCCAGGAACTGGACGCCGACACCGCAGGCCAGGGAGACAATGGCTTCAACATCGTCAGTGACATATTTAGCCAACATCTCTACATATTCCGGGTCACACTGGCGGGTCAGGGTAACCTCCACCGTCTCCAGGGGATTGCCTTCCTTTTGCCTCAGCATCCGCAAAGCGGCGGCCAGGATCCCCGTTTCTTTCTCCCCACCGGCCAGGCAAACGGTCACGCAGCCGCCGCAACCGACTACCAGTACCTTTCTGGCCCCTTGAATCAACCCGGCAACTTCAGCCAGGGGTTTACCCTCGGCGATAATCATTCCTGCTCACCTGCTTTCATCGAATTTGCAGCCTGCCGGCCGTCCTCTCCTTGCCTGGAGGAAGCATAATTCTTGTTTAACGGGCTGGGACCTAATTTGCGGATACGCTCGGTAAACTCCCGGGCAATTTCCGCGAAACGCGGTCCCATGGCCGCCGAGAGGTTGTACATCTCCAAGCGCTCACCACCGATACCGATCTCGTCCAGGATTTTTTTCGCCTGCTGGACCCGGCGTTTGGCCCGGAAATTCCCCTTCAGGAAGTGACAATCGCCTTCCATGCAGCCCAGGACATAGACACCGTCGGCGCCATCTTCAAAGGCTTCCAACAACACCCGGACGTCGGTTTTACCAGAACAGGGCATTTCAATCACCCGGATATTGGCCGGGTACTGCAGGCGTAAGGAACCGGCCAGGTCGGCGGCGGAATAGGCGCAGTAGAAGCAACAGAAGGCTATAATTTTCGGTTCAAACTCCTGCAAGCGGTTACACCTCCCCGAAGAGGCCGGCCACCTTGGCCAGCAGCTGGTCGTCTTTATAGAATTGGAGCTGGATGGCTTTGGCCGGGCATTCACCGGCGCAGGTGCCGCAGCCCATACATTGGACGGCATTGATCTCGGCTACGTTGCGTTCATTAATGCGCGGGACGCTGTAGGGGCAGACCCGCACACAGGTCAGGCAGGCAGCGCACTTGTTTGCATCGACCACGGCTACCACGCCGCCCACCATCAGGTTTTCCCGGCTCAAGACTGTACAGGCCCGGGCCACGGCACCTTCGGCCTGGGCAATGGCTTCACTGGCAAATTTGGGCGCATGACCGGCACCGCAGAGGAAAATCCCGGCCGAGGGGAAGTCAATGGGCGCCAGCTTGGCATGGGTTTCAACGTAGAATTTATCTTCGTTTAGAGGCAGTTTCAGCATGGTAGCCAGTTTTTCCACCCCATCCGGGGCTACGGCACCTGTGGCCAGGACCAGTTGATCGGGCCAGAGGACCAGGTCTTTGCCGGAGTCGGGGTCCTTAACTAATACCTCCAGCAGGCCGATGTCCCGCCGGCGTACCTCAGGTGGTCTTTCTGGCTCATAGTGGATAAAGAGGACGCCCTGCTCCCGGGCCTGGCGATAATAATCCTCCATGAAGGCATAGGTGCGGATGTCCCGGTAAAGGATGTAAATTGAAGCCTCGGGATTACGCGCTTTAATGGCCAGGGCGTTTTTAATGGTCTGGGCGCAGCAGGTGCGGCTGCAGTAGGGGTGCTCGCCCTCCCGGGAGCCCACGCATTGGATAAAGACCACCTGTTTGTTCTTGCCGGCATCCCAGTGGCCGTCGGCAAGGGCCTGCTCCAGCTGGGTATTTGTTACGACCCGCTCGTCCTGGCCATAGAGATAGGCGTCGGTTTTTAATTCCTGGCTGCCGGTAGCGACGATTACCACGCCGTGTTCCAGTTGCAGGGTACGGCGTACGTGTTCTTTTCCGGGTTCACTAAGGGATATGGTGGTGGTAAAGTGTCCCTGGTGGCCGCCAAAGTCTTCCAGGTGGGCACCAGTGAACACCTGGATACGGGGGTTGGCCCGGACTCTGGCGATCAGGTCTTTTAAGAGGGCCTGCAGGTCTTCCCCTTCCAGGGTGTTCCGTAAATACCGTACCTGCCCGCCCAGCTCGGCTTCTCGCTCGACGATAATGGCGTCAAATCCCTGCTCGGCGATATTTAATGCTGCCGTCAAACCGGCGATGCCACCGCCGATGATCAGGGCCTTCTGGACAACCGGTACCGGTTGCAGGTGCAGGGCTTCGTGGCGTTTGACCTTGGCCACGGCCATGCGCACCAGGTCAATAGCTTTTAAAGTTGCATTGGCCGGTTCGTTGCGGTGCACCCAGGAACACTGGTCGCGGATATTGGCCATTTCAAAGTAGAACGGGTTTAAACCGGCCTCCTTTAAGGCTTCCCGGAAAAGGGGCTGGTGGGTGCGAATGGTGCAGGAGGCCACTACCACCCGGTTCAGGTTATATTCCTGGATGGCGGCTTTAATCTTGTTCAGGGTGTCCTGGGAACAGGTGTAGAGGTTATCCTCGGCATGGACCACTCCCGGGAGTTTGGCGGCAGCCTCAACTACTGCCTTGACATCGACTACACCAGCGATATTAATGCCGCAGTGGCAGATAAAGACACCTACCCGCGGTTCTTCCCGGCTGACGTCCCTTTCCGGCGGGTATTCCTTGGGCGTTACCAGAGTGTTGCGGCCCGAAGCTATGGCGGCACCGGCTAAAGAGGCGGCAGCGCTGGCATTGACCACCGTTTCCGGGATGTCCCGGGGACCCTGGAAGACGCCGGCCACATAAACGCCCGGCCGGGTAGTGGCTACCGGCTGGAAGGGCAAGGTCTTAGCAAAGCCATAAAGATTAAGCTCAATACCGGCAGCAGCCGCCAGCTTTTCCGCCCCGGCCGGCGGCCTGACACCAACCGCTAGCACCACCATATCAAACTCTTCCCGGGTTATCCTGCCGTCGGCATAGTACTGGATGGTAAGGTTTTTGGTCTGCGGATCTTCTTCCACCCGGGAAATCATAGCCCGCACATAACGTACGCCGGCGGCTTTAGCCGCCTCGACGTAGCGATCGAAGTTTTTACCGTAGGCGCGGATATCCAGGTAGAAGATGGTCGGCTCAATATTGGCGTCATGTTCCCGGGCAATAATGGCTTCTTTGGTGGAATACATGCAGCAGATGGCTGAGCAGTAAGGACTGCCTTCCCCCTCGCAATCCCGGGAACCCACGCACTGGATGAAGGCCACCTTTTTGGGCGGCCGCTGATCGGAAGGCCGTACCACGTGGCTTTCCGTGGGGCCGGTGGCGCTGAGCAGCCGCTCAAACTCCAGGCTGGTCACCACATTGGCATAATAACCGTAACCGTATTCGCCGGCCAGGGTGGCATCAAAGAGTTCATAGCCGGGGGCCAAGACCAGGGAGCCAACCTTGAGTTCCACCACCTTTTCCTGCTGCCAGTGCTCCACAGCCTTCTTTTTACAAACAGCTTCACACTGGAGACATTCCGAGCAAATGCCGCAGTTCAGGCAGCGTTTGGCCTCCTCGATGGCTTCTTCCGGGGTAAAGCCCTGGTAGACTTCGCGGAAATCCTGGATGCGCTCTGCTACCGGCGCCATGGCCTGGATTTTGCGCCGGCCGGGGAAGGGTATAACATTGGGCGGCGGGTCCAGCTTGGGTTCCTTTGCCAGGGAACGGCCGGCAGCCAGGTCTTCACCCTCGAGGTAGCGTTTCACGGATTCCGCTGCTTCGTGGCCGCTGGCTACGGCTTCTACTACCGAGGCAGGCCCGCGGACGATATCGCCGCAGGCAAAGATGCCGGGTACGCTGGTAGCCAGGGTCAGGGGATCAGCGGCAATCAGGCCGCGACTGGTGGCTATGTTACCGTGTTCGCCTAAGAAAGAAAGATCGGCAACCTGGCCGATGGCCAGAATAACGGTGTCGGCAGCAAGGGTTTGGTTAACTTCGGGATTATACTGGGGATTAAAACGGCCTTGTTCATCGAAAACCCGGGTACACTGCATTAGTTCAATACCCGTGACCCGGCCGCCTTCGCCGAGGAAACGTTTGGGGCCCCAGGAAGGATGGATGATAACGCCTTCTTCCAGGGCTTCTTCGACTTCCCATGGATGGGCCGGCATCTCATTCCTGGATTCCAAGCAGGCCAGGTGAACTTCCTTAGCCCCCAGGCGCAGGGCCGTCCGGGCCACGTCGATGGCTACATTACCGCCGCCGATGACGACAACCCTTGCCCCTACTTCGGGCCGGCCGCCCAGGGCGGTTTCCCGCAAGAAAGCTACCCCCGGTAGAATACCCTTTAAATCGGCACCCTCAAGCTTAAGCATGCGGCTCTGCTGCAGGCCGGTGGCGATGATAATGGCGTTGTACCGCTTTTGCAGTTCCGCCAGGGTAATATCTTTGCCGACAACGGTATTGGGTTCAAACTTAATCCCCAAAGCAAGGATGCGCCCGGTTTCCCGGTCGACTACCTCCAGGGGGAGGCGGTACCGGGGAATGCCCCCGCGCAGCATGCCGCCGGGCTGGCTCATAGCATCATAAATAGTAACCTGGTAGCCTGCCAGGGCCAGGTCCTGGGCGGCCGTAAGTCCTGCCGGTCCGGCGCCGATGATGGCTATTTTTTCCTGCCTGGCGGGAAGCTCTGGCCTCTGTTCCTGCTCCCGGGCGGCTTCAGCTTCCCAGCCGTAGTCATAGGCCGCCCTTTTCAGAGTCGCGATGGCAATGGGGTCGTCAAACTGCCCCCGATTACACTCGGTTTCGCAAGGGTGGTGACAGATGCGGCCGCAGATGCCGGCAAAGGGCATACGGCGATGGATTACTTCCAGAGCCTCAGCAAATTTACCCTGGGAGATCAGGGCCACATAACCCTGGGCATTAGTACCAGCCGGGCAAGTGCTGCGGCAGGGAGGTATACCCCTTTTGGTAATCAGGTATTTATTGGGCACCGCCTGGGGGAACATCTTGTGGATGGCCTTCCGGCTGCCCATATTCTGATTGTACTCATTGGGTACCGATACCGGACAAACCTGCTCGCAGTCGCCGCAGGCAGTACATTCCTCGATATTAACATAGCGGGGCTTTTGACGGATCTGGACGGTAAAATTACCCTTTTCCCCTTCTACCTTTTCCAGGGAGGCGCAAGTATACAGGCGGATGTTGGGATGGTTCAAGGTATCTGTCATCCGGGGACCCAGCAAGCACATGGCACATTCGTTGGTGGGGAAGGTTTTGTCCAGCTGGGCCATACGACCGCCGATGGAAGAACTTTCTGTCACCAGGTGTACCAGGTAGCCTGCATTAGCCAGATCAAGGGCCGACTGCATACCGGCAATACCGCCGCCGAGGACCAGGACCGCACCTACGGCCGGGACATTTTCCTGTTTTTCCTTCATGGCGTCTCACAACCTTTCTGCTAGGAGGCTACCAGCAACCCCTGCTGCCGTATAAGGGGCAGGGGATCGACTAAATGTTTCTTCAACCAGGGAGCGGCATCCAGCCCCAGGGCCAGGCCGATGACTTCCGTGATGAAAAAGATGGGTAGCGGATCTTTCCCGGCCGGCTGGCGGCTGTCCAGGTTGGTCTGGCACAGGGGACAGGCCGTCACTATGGCTACAGCTCCGGCATGGCGGGCGGCGGCTACAATTTTTCCCACCAGTTGCTCTACGATTTGGGGCTGGGGGATGGCGAGACTGGCCCCGCAACACTCGTTTTTATGGGTCCAGGCTATCGGAGTGGCTCCACACCAGGCTAATAGCCGGTCCATCAGCTGGGGTTGTTCGGGATTGGCCTCAAAACTGGCTACTTTCGGCGGCCGGGTCAGCAGGCAGCCGTAGTAGGACGCCAGGGGGAGGCCGGCCAGGCTTTTCTTTACCTTCCCATCCAGCAGAGCCTGGATGCGGGGATCGGCCAGCATGTCGACGACATGACGCACCCGCACTTCTCCCCGGTATTCCCGTCCCAGGATTTGACCTGCCTGCCGGTTGAGCTGCCGGGCTTCCTGGCTGCCGCCGGCCATAAAGGTTTGGGCTGCTTTTAAGGAGTTATAACAGGCGGCGCAGGGTACCAGCAGATCGTTACCGGCAGCCTCGGCCAGGACCAGGTTATGCAACGGTAAGGCATGGCTCAGGTAACTGCTGAGGGAGTGGCCGGAGGTGGCGCCGCAACAGCACCAGTCTTCCAGTTCCTGCAACTCCACTCCCAGGGCTTTAAATACAGCTTCGGTGGAGGCGGAATATTCGGCCGCCGTTGCGTGCAGGGAACAGCCGGGGTAATAACTCAATTTCATACCTGTCCCCCCTTTTCCCCTTGCCACAAGGACCGGAAGCGAGCTTTGTTTTTAAGCCCTTCGGGTAAAAGCCGCAGTTTACCGCGGCTAAGCATTTTCAGCCCTAGGGGAACATCCTGGAAGTAGGTACCTGTCTTCATTTTGAAGGCAATGATCATCCCCAGTTCATGGACCCGACCCTTGCTTTTAACCGAAGCCAGGAAGGCCTGGTGGAAAGCAGCCACTTCCGGCAGGGCCGGCCGGACGCCTTTAGCCAGGGCCCGTTGCTTCAAAGCGTCATTAATGGCGGCAATGTCGATACCGTTGGGACAGCGGGATACACAGGTACGGCAGCAAGCACATTGCCAGATAGTTTTGCTTTTTAAAAGTTCTTCTTCCAGACCTAGCTGGACAAAACGTACTACCTGGTGGGGCATCAGGTCCATGGCCATGGTTACCGGACAGCCGGCTGTGCATTTATGACACTGGTAACAGCGGCTGACAGGTTGACCCGATTGCCTGGTCACGGCAGCAACAAGCTGGTGGGAAGGTATAATTTGTTGCTCAGCCAATCCCCTTCCTCCTTTCTACCCTGAAAAAGAGAGGACCAGCGTTAAGACAATACGCCGGTACCTCTCTCTTTTCCCGCGCATATTCCTACAGGTATCAACGTATTCCTGTAACGCTGCTATATGGAGTTCCTCCCCAATAAGCTTCGACGTTGTTGATAAAAGTCCTACCTGGTTTTAAACATCTTGACAAAAGAATCACAGTAAACCGTCTGGTTGAGCAAAATTTCTGCAGCTGCCGCTGTTTCCATGAGGGCTTCGTCGCAAGCATCGGCTATAGCGGCATCCAGGCCGCAGGCCATGGCCATGGCCAGGAAAGTCCGGTTGATAAGGGGCCGGTTCTGGCAGTTCTGGGACACGTTGCTCAATCCCAGTACGGTCCGGGGAGCCGGGTCGGCTAGCATTTTAATCTGCTGCAGGGTCTTTAAAACTTCAGGAGCGTGATCCTGGGCGACGTTGGCCGGGAGAATCAAGGGGTCTATATACAGGTCATCCATGGGCAGGCCGAATTCATCGGCAGCAGCTACCAGTTCCATGGCAAAGGCCAGGCGGGTATCGCTGTCCTTGGGAATGCCGGTTTTATTCATGGTGAGGCCGATGAGGGCCGCACCGTGCTCAACGGCCAGGGGGAACAATTTTTCTATTTTTTCCCGTTCGGCATTGGTGGAGTTGATTATAACCCTGTTCCTGGCTTTTTTCAAACCCGCTTCGATGGCCGCGATATTGGTGGAATCCAGGCACAGGGGCAGGCTGCTGACTTCCTGGGTAACCTCTACCAGCCATTCCATGGCACTAACCTTATCCTGGACGGCCGGTCCGACATTGAGATCCAGGGCGCGGGCGCCGCCTTCTTCCTGGCGCCGGGCCCACTCTTGTACAGGGGCCGGGTCCCGTTCCTGGATGGCTCTTTTAATGTCGTTGAACATGCCGTTAATCCTTTCGCCAATGATAAGCATGCTTTAGACCTCCTTTTTACTTTATTAATAAGCGTTGCTGGCCATTAGCTGGTCGATATTTTCCTTCACTTTGGCCACGGCTTGCGGGTGACGCATGAGGAGAATATGGGCGCCGGCCTGGAGGAGGGCGGTGGCGGTAACGGCTTCCCAGAGGATACCACGCTCCACCTCTTTACCCCAGCCGGGGTATTCGCTAACCGGAGCCACAGCTTCCTTGGCGCGCCAGGCCTCATATCCAACCGTACAGATTACCGGCATGGATAGCATTTTATCACCTTGAAGGGCGCCCAGGCGGATGCGCTCCATAATGGAGTAGGCGTATTCTATCCCGTAACCCAGGCCGCCAATGGATGGGTCGATAACGATGCGGTCCAACCCCAGATTCATTTCGTTGATGAGGATGTTGAGCTGCTTGCAGATATTGATATCCAGGGGTGAACGGGCAATAATGTTGTGCTTGTGTACCATGCAGGCCGCCGTCAGGGATTTGTAGTTGTCCTGCTCGGCGTTACCCAGGAGCAGGTTTTCCCCTGCTGCCGCTTCGGCCACTGCCTCCAGGACGTCGTGGTCTTTCTCCACGTCGCCGCAGCCGACGACAATCAGCGGCACGCCGACCGCCTGCAGGACTTCCTTGACGGTAGCCACACACTGGTCTACCGTGCGGTTGGCTCCCTCGGGATCGGCACCGTCGAGTTTCAGGTAAATCAGGTCGGCGCCGTATGCAGCTACGCATTTTTGCGCCCAGCGGCCGGGCTCATTGATTACATCATTAAAGGGATCCTTCAAAACATCCGGCCAGTCGGGAACGATATCCTGGACTTCCATGGCAATGACGGGGCGGCTAACCTCGCCTTCAAAATGGTGGAAGGGAAGGGCGGCATCGCCGCCGACCACAACGGTGTGGCTCCGGGTACCGCCCTGCTCTTTGGTGGCACCCAGGACAACTTTTTGTACCGCGGCACGGCTGCGCTCACGTAAAATCTGGACGGCCATGAAAAACACTCCTTCCGTATAAATAGTTAAATACGGCACCTGCTAAGAATGGTATTGACTGCCTGCACGGCCGGGGCATCTGCCGGTAGGTCAAAAAGGGGTTTGCCGTAGGTGTCAAAAGCGACGACCTGTTCATCATAGGGAATAGTCCCGGCCAGGGGCAATCCTGTCCGCTCGATCTCTTCCCGGAGGGGACCAGGATCACCGGTAGTTTTGGTTACAACAAGGTACATATGGGGAATATCGAGCTGCAGTTCCCGGACCAGTTCCCGTACCCTCCCGGCGGAGCGAATCCCCCGCACCGAGGCATCGCTGATGACGAAAAGAACCCCTACATTCTGGATAACCCGCCGGCTGATATGCTCCAGGCCGGCTTCACTGTCAATAACCATATAATCATAGTTGGCGCTCAAAGTTTCCAGGTGTTTGCGCAAAAGGTCGTTGGGATAACAGTAACAGCCCGGCCCCTGGGGCCGGCCCATGGTTAACAGGTCAAAGCTTCTAGTTTCTACCAGGGCCTGGGCCAGCTGATATTGGATGAACATATCCTTGCTCATGCCAGCGGGGATGGCCCGCGGGTTTTTGGTGGCGTCAAGGATATCGGCAATAACGGTGTCGACTTTTACGCCCAGAGCCTCGTTTAAATTGGCATTGGGGTCGGCATCGACGGCCAGGATGCTCCCCTTATGGTTCAAAACCAGATAGCGTACCAACAGGGCGGCAAAGGTTGTCTTCCCGGTACCTCCTTTACCGGCAACGGCAATATGGCGGGCCACTTACCCTTCCCTCCTTTCCAGACCGGTTTCCCCGGTTACAGAGGGAAAGAGTTCCAGCCGGGTATGGGGCAGGAACAGGGCCGAGACAAATTCCTCCATAAAGAGGTTGCCGGCGGAAAGTTCCAGATAGGTCATCTTGTGGCCCAGTTCCAGGGCTTCTTCCCAGGCCGGCCGGGAAAGGAGGGCCAGCTCGGCACCCTTGAGGGAAGTGTTGCCGGCAAAAATGTATTTTTCCGCCGGCAAATCGGGTAAGAGGCCGATTTCGACCGCATTGGGAACGTGCAGGTAATTGCCGAAACCGCCGGCAATGATGATTCTGTCGACTGCTTCCAGGTCCAGGGAAACGGTCTTTAACAGGCTCTGGATACCGGCAAAGACGGCTCCCTTGGAGCGGATGAGATTTTTGATGTCGGCGGCGGTAATGACGATATCCTTGCCGTGGCTGCTTTCTGCCGCCCAGGCCAGGACAAACTCGTAGCCTTCATCAGTAAGCCTTAGCCGGGGTGTGGCTACTTCCTGGAAGTTACCGGTCCGGTCGATGATGCCGGCCCGCCTGAGCTTCGCCAGGCAGTCGATTAAACCGCTGCCGCACAGGCCGGCCGGGCGGCCGCCGCCGATTACCTCTAGCTCAACTTCACAGGTTTCCGGGTCGATGGTTACTCCTTCAACCGCTCCTTCCATGGCCCGCATACCGCAAGTGATACCGCTGCCTTCAAAGGCCGGCCCCGCCGAACAGGCACAAGCGATGAGCCATTCTTTATTCCCCAGGACCATTTCCCCGTTGGTGCCGATGTCAATGAAGAGGGTCAGTTCTTCTCCCCTGGCAAGGCGGGTAAAAAGGACGCCCGCGACAATATCGCCGCCCACATAGCTGGCAACGCTGGGGAAGACCTGGACGGTAGCCAGGGGATTAATGGCCAGCCCGATTTCCCCGGCAGTGAGGGCCGGCCACTCGGTAGCAGCAGGGATATAGGGTTGCAGGCGGATATACTTGGGATTTACGCCCAGGAGCAGGTGGCTCATGGTAGTGTTGCCGGCGATGGCTGCCGCCGTCACCTCCGCCGGGTCAATCCCGTGGTTGGCCAGTAAAGAATTACTGATCTCGTTAATGGTGGCCAGGGCCGCCTGGCGCAGCTCCTCCAGGCCCCCATGGTTACTGGTGGCGTGGATGATGCGGGAAATGACATCATCACCATACGCCGCCTGGCGGTTATAACTACCGCCCTGGCCAATCCTCTGGCCGTTACGCAGGTCCAGGAGGGAGACCACTACCGTCGTGGTGCCCAGGTCGATGGCCAGGCCGAAGCTCCTGCCTGACCCGGCAGGGGTAACCCGTAAGAGGCGGTTATCAGCCCTGGCCAGGGTGACATCAACCTGCCAGCCGGCCTGGCGCAAGCTCTCCGGCAAATCCTGGAGCAGGGCCAAGCTTACCTTCCCCTCCATCCCTTTTTCCCTGCGCAAAGCCGCCAGCAGGCGGCTGGCATCGCTGGTGTTTTCCGTCAGGGTAGGCTCGGCGAGATGCAGGGTTACGACTTCACAGGCAGCCTCCAGGGGATAGGAACCCGGTAAATCAGCCAGACCGTCCTGCAGCCGCCCCTTATCCTGGAGGAGCACCTGATGTTTGCTGAGAAGGGATTCTGCCGGGATCTCGATGGCTACATCACCCTGGATGATGGTCTGGCAGGCCAGGGTATAACCTTCTTCCTTCAATGCGGCCGGCAGGTGTCCTCCTTTTAACTGAACTTCTCCCCGGCAAATTTTAATGATACAGCGGCCGCAGGTACCGGCACCGCCGCAAGTACTTTTCAAGGGGAGGCCAGCCTTCTGGGCCGCCTCCAGGACGGTGGTGCCTGCCGTTACCAGAACAGTAATATCGGCGGGTAAAAAAGTAACGGAACACTGATTCACGGGCTTCTTCCCCTTCTTAAATAATAGAGATGATTTAGGACGCTAAATTGGCCCGGGCAAAGGCCACGATACCGCTGGCTTCCCGGGGTCCTACCAGTACCTCCCAGCCGGTCAGGTCTTCCAGCTTGCCCTTCAGGACGGCCACTGCTCCGGGAATAATAATCCGGCGATGCTTGACTTTATTTTCCAGACCAACTTTTTTCATCACGCTGGCAATTTTTTCAGCCTCAAACTTACCGTCGGCATAGGCCGTCAGCACGGACAGGCCATCGGTATCGACGGACAGCAGGTAACTGGGTATCTTGGTGCTTTCAATTTCTCCTTCTACCGAGTAATAGGTCAGGGAGAAGTTGGTGGTCACATAAACCGGTGAATTTTCATTAACGGCTCCTATTTCATTGAGTTTCTCCTCTACCCGGATAGGTACCTGCGGGTCGGTATAGAGATTCTGGCGCCAGGACAGCAGGGGCAACAGGTGTTCTTTGGCGGCGGTACGCAAGACTACCAGGCTGGCATACTTGCTGATATAGTTTGTAGCCTGGAGGATTTCCGCCAGGGGATCGCTTGCCGTCGTCAGGGCAATAATGGGATAGCCGAAAGAGCGGAAGCGTTTTTTAATGGCCAGGCGGCGGATCTGGGTAAAGTCGGCAACGGCGCGTGAAGTTTCCCGGGCTCCGGGGTCGAGGACCAGCTGCTTGTGGCCCAGGGCGACGATTTTGTCCACTAAGCCGGCCAGTTCTTCCAGGCCGTTGCCGTATACCGCCAGGGGGCAATTAAACTCTTTTGCCAGGGCAGTCATGGCCTCGTAATTGGCAGCAGTGGCCGCATATAACAGGGGCTTGCGGTCGGCTACTCCAGCCAGGGCAGGTTTTATCACAGCGGCATCGTCAGCCATGAGAATAAGGTTTAACGAGGTGGCGGCAGCAACCCGAGCTACTGTTGCCTGAAAAGCGGCCGGGTCATCAGCATCGTGGCGGATGGCAATAGCCTGGATGGTATAATGCTGCCCCACCCGGTCAAACTGCAGCTCGTTAATAGCAGCAACTTTAGCCGTTAACTCTTCGGTGCTGAGGTTATCGCTTACCTGGATGGCAATGGCCGTTTCATGATAGAAGCGCTTATCGTGGCGGAAGAGTTCGGTCTCATCCCCCATTTCTACTGCTGCCGTACCTGTGCCCAGGATCACCTTGGCAATAGGCGGGGCCGCGGCGGCATTAAGGGCCTCCCGGGCGGCTTCGGAAACGTAGGGACAAGAGTCCAGGCTGGCTTTACCGGCAGCCAGGTTCATGGCAAAGGCCAGGCAGGTAGGCGTACCGCATTCGCCACAGTTCTTTTTAGGCAGCTGCTTATAAATTTCCAATCCCGTTAAAGCCATAACTGTTAACTCCTTTCCTTCAAGATTTAAATATTCCGGGCCGGGTATATACAAAGAGGCATATACCCGGCCTTACCAGCAACAGGGGGTAGAGCCTACATGATGGGATCCAAGCTCAGGGCCGGATGGCCCACCTCTTCCAGGTAAGGCAGGATTTCATCAACGGTGGTGCCTATGGTTTCATCGGCAATTTTATCGATAAAGTCCTCGCCCAGGCCTTCCTCGATGCTGCGCCGTACCAGATCTTCACGGAGGAAGTCCTTCAAAGCTTTGGGCATCCAGACAATGCGGGCGATACCGCCGTCGGCCTTAATAAATTTTTTGCTGACAATATAGGTGCGGCCGATGCCCATAAAGCCGGGGGTCTGGACGCCGCCGCCGATCATACCGGCCAGGGTGGAGAAGGTCATCCCGGAAGGGGTCATACCGGGATGGTCCCGTGTGGTAATCATAATACCATTACATTCGGGTACAATGGCCATGATGGCCTCGAAACAACCGCAAGAGGTCATGGGGTTCTCCATAAGGGTGTACAGGCAAACCTGTTCCAAGTTGCGGTTGGAAGCCGTGTAGAGGTAGTCGTTGACGCTCTTCCAGATGCCTTTAACGGGATCAATCTCCCCTTGTTTAGGTATGGGCTGGTTGGGCCCGGCATGGTTGATTTCATAAGAAGCCTTGGCGTCCAGCCAGCTGACAGCGCCGCACAGGCCTACCCGCTCGGGGGTGACAATACAGACATGATTGGGGGCAAAGGACTGGCACAGGACGCAGGAATAGAAAGTATCCACCGACTCGTCGGTCAGACCGCGCATACGGTCGTCGCGCTCTTTATATTTCTCCCGGGCAATGGCCAGGTACTCTTTCACTTTTGCTTCATCGGTAAAGATGGTTACCTGGACGCGGTCAACAATGGCCGGGAATTCTTCTTTCATTTTCGCCACCAGGATTTCTCCATAGTGCTTGAATCGGAACCCTTTGGCCACGGCATCTTTGCTCACCCGCAGCCAGTTGATGGCGCGCTGGCCGGTGTGCCACAGGCCTTCACCGTAGTTAATGAAGTCATGGATTCTCCGTTCCAGGACCCCTTCAAAATCGGCCTGCATTTTACGGCCGTAAATATCCACCAGGATACCCAGGGGTAAAGTGCTGCCCTCCGGCACCTGGTCAATATCCGGGCCGACAAGCTCGATCTTACCGTCGGTAATCTCCGCCTCGGAAACGGTACGTACCAGTTCAAAGGCCGGGCTCCGGTTGCCGCCCATTTCGACATACATATCGTTCTTACGGATACTCTCCCCTTCAAAGGCCGGGCCGAAGTTGATGGGCAGGTCGAGCTTGATCTTGGTCAGCTTGATACCCCGGGTCTCCATAGCTATCTGGACTATTTTATCATAGTCTTCGACGCTGAAGAACCAGTCGGGAATCTGCTTGTCTTCCGGCAGGGGTTGGTCGGTAATCACCGGGAAGCCGGTGAAAATGGCCCCGAAGGCGGCGGCCGTTTTGACCATGTCGTGTTCGCCCAGGTAAAGGACGAAAGCGCGGATGCGGCGCCGCTGGTAGTCGCGCTGCTCATCGCGCAGGCCCGGCGTTACGCCGCCGAACATCATCCCGGCCCGCAGGGCGTAGTTGGCGGCGTGGACGATCTGGGTGAAATTGCCCAGGGGGTAGGCGATGTAGTCTATACCCAGCTTGACGTTTTCCTCCAGCAGCTGTTCTACCGCCTCATCGCAGATGAAAAGCATAAAGCCCATACCCATGAGGTCCTTGACGATCTTCGCCAGAGCTTTGGAATCCCTGGCTCGGCCCATGATAATGGCTTCTCCGGGAATGGTCCAGTCTACCATTTTAATACCAAAACGGCGGACGACCGGGTCGCCGATAAAGCCGGTCCAGGGCTCGGGCAAGAGCGGATCTTCCGGTTTATATTTAAGATAACGCAGGGCTTCGATGATTTCAGCCGCGTACCAGGTGGCTTCTCCCGCCAGGCGGGCATTTTCAAAATTAAGCACCGGGCTTATTTGCGCCCGCTTGCGGTTGAGGATGGGCGGCAAGTCGCCGAGTTTCTTTACTTCTTCCCCGCTGTAGCAACGAATAACCGGTAAATAATAGGCGGTATCCGGATAACCGACGGGATGGTCGGGACCGTAGGTCCGGATGGCCTGGTTTAAAAGGATTTCCGCATAGCTGGTGGCTGTAATGGCGCCGTGATAAACTTCGCGGAAAAGGGCTACAGGTTCTTTGCCTTCGGGAATGGCACCTTCAAAGATCTTGTCGAAATCAGTCATGGCCTGACCCCCCCTTTTAGTAACCCTGGCAGAGTTTGGTTTCATAACGCTCAGCAACATTTTTGTGCACGCCCAGCTTCCAGGTGCGATATTCCAGGGCGTCGAGGATCTTCCGGGCAGCTACGTGGGGATCCATTTCAAACATAAAGTAACCGCCGTAAACGTCGCTGGCAATCTGGGTGAGGATACTGTAGATCAGGTCGCTGCCTTCCACCGGCGGCATAGTACCGACGTGAGTCGGTACACCCAGGGATACCCACCAGGTGCCGATGGCTACCGCTTTGCCGCTCATGGCTTCCGGGGCCGAGGCGACGAAGGGAACTTTCGGGGTATCGACGCCAAGGTCGTTGGCCATGGCCATTAAGAGGTCGGCGGCCCGGGAGTTATCCACGCAGGAACCCATGTGGAAAACAGGCGGCAGGCCGATTTCAATATTGGCTCCTTGGCTGAGGCGGTTGAGGAAAGCTCTTAGGCCATCGCCACAATAGGTTTCTACATTGGCCGGGTCCATTAAACCGGCTTTGGCCGCTCCCTGGGCCGAACACCCGGTAGCGATGACAAAGACGTTATTCTTCAATAACTCTTTCATAACTACCAGGTGCGAGTTATCCTGGAACCCTTTCAGGTTATTACAACCGCAGATAAGCGCCACCCCGGCCAGCTCGCCGTCAAGGATGGCTTTATTGAGCACGCGGATGGGATTTTCAGCATCTTGGGTAGCCAAAAGCTGCTTCAGGGCCTCTAGGCTCCAGCCGGCGACCACCCTGTTTTTGATTTGAGGGATAAAAACCGGCCGGTTGCTTTCTTTGCGCTCTTTGAAGGCTTCAATGGCCATGCGGACAGCGGTTTTGGCATTATCCAGAGCCGTAGTCGTCTGGTAGTCGAGGTGATAGGCGCCCGGGATCTTGACGTTGTCGGCAGTGGTAATGATCCGTGTATGATAACATTCAGCCACGGCGCTAATGGAAGGCATAATGCACTGGACGTCGACGCACATGGCGTCGATGGCACCGGTGCAGATTGCCAGTTCCTGGGACGCGAAGGAGGTGACCAAAGGTATACCCTGGCGCATCAGGACTTCATTGCCGGTGCAGCAAATGCCCACCAGGTTGATACCCTTGGCACCGGCAGCCCTGACCTCCCCTTCCAATTCCCGGGCGGCCTGGACGATAATTTCACTAAGTAAGGGGTTATGGCCGTGGAGGACAAAGTTAACCTGATCCGGGTCCAGGACGCCCATGTTGGCTTCGCTGACCACCGGCTGGGGGGTGCCGAAAAGGATATCGGAAAAATCAGTGGCAATATGTTCACCGGTATAATCGGCCAGGGCGACGCGGATAGCACTGAAGACCAGGTTCACGGGGTCGTTATCCATACCCATATGCGCCTGGTTGACCAGTTCGGAAATAGAGGCATGGATACCGTAGGGTACAACGTTATGAGTGCGGAATTTTTCCCGGCGGCCTTCAGTTATAGTTGTCATCAGCCAGGTGGCCTCACCCTCGCCCTTCAGGCGGCGGAAGTCTTCCAGGGCTTTTTCCCCTACTTCCAGGGCCAGTTCCATCACGCTTTTGCCTTCTACTTCGATACCCACGCGCCGGCAGACTTCCCTTAACTTGGCTTCATCCTTGACGGTATAGTCCGGCGCTTTGCCTTTGGCCATTTCTACCAGGGCATGGGCAATATGATTGCCGTGCTCGCTGTGGGCGGCGGAACCCGTAAGGAGCATTAAACCGACGTTACGGGCAACGATGGTCCAGGCTGAAGCGCCGCAAATGCCGCGGCTCCCGGGACCATCGGCGGCCTTGATGCGGCAGGGGCCGGCTAGGCAAAAACGGCAGCAAATACCTTCATACCCGATTTTACACTGGGGCTGCTGGGCAACAAAGCGATCAAAGGCGGTTATTACCTTGTCGTCCCTGCTTTTAGCCAGCATTTCCAGGGCCGCCGGATCGACCGTGCGGTCCCTGCTTTTGGGTTCCATAACCCGCGGGGCCCCTGAAGGCCTGGAAGTGTGGGTGAGATCGCGGAACCTGGGCATATTACTTACCTCCTTGGCTTTATTCCATTTTTACAATATCTCTCCGGAGAACTCCGGTTCTCCTGCATATGCCCTGGCAACATCCAGTTAGTTAAGCAACCTGGTAGCCAGCTCAGCAATACCTGCTGCGGTAAAAGACTGCTCACCGGTAAAACCAGCAGCTTGATCTAAAATCTCTGCTTGGAAGGGTATCAGGCCGATGACATCGTCCGGCGGCAGGTGGCTGAGGATAAATTCCTTATCCCTGGGTTGACGCAATTTGTTGCCCACAAACTTTATTTGCTCAATACCAAGTTCTGCGGCCAGTTTTTGGACGACCAGGGCGGTCCGGATGCTGACCAGGGTGGGCTCGGTAACAATCAGCATCAGATCTACCCCCCGGGCCGTACCCCGGGTCAGGTGCTCAATGCCCGCCCCCATATCCAGGACCACCATTTCCCGGCGTTTTAGGATGAGGGAATTAACCATGGCATTTAAGACAGCATTTTCCCGGCAATAGCAGGTTGACCCCCCAGGTTTGATGGCTCCCATTTTTAAAAAAAGAATATTATTGCTTCTAATGGTGTAATCCTGCAGCAGGCTATCTACTTCCGGGTTTAAAGAAAAGAAGGCACCGCTACCGCCGGTATATTCGGCAATTAGCTCTCGCATCTCCACAACGGGTTTAAGAGAACCGAGCCTTTCTCCGGGAAGTCCCAGGACCATCCCCAGGCTGGTATCGGGATCGGCATCGACGGCATATACCTGGTAACCCTGCCGGGCAAAATGCGTAATTAAACCGGCAGCGATGGTGGTTTTGCCGACGCCACCTTTCCCGGAAATGGCCAGCTTCACTCGAACACCTCCTTTGTTCAAAAAAGTGAACATACATTTTTCCGGTTATATTAGTGAACTTCTACACAAAGTCCGTTTTTCCTGCCATCTTTTCCTTTAACTAGTTGTTAATTTTTGCTCTCTTCTCTACCCGGTCAACAAATCATTCAACTTTTTTTAACTGTCCTTTTTCCTTTCAATCCTATGTTTTATCCACTTGGCCAATATTATAGACTATTTAGCGCAAAAATGGAATAATTTTTGTCAATTAAGAATGCGCTCACAATATAAAGCCTGCCCTTACATATTGACTAAATCATAACGGCAGAACTTATTTGTGTCAATAGTTTGAGGCAATAACAATTCTTTACGCAAGCAGTTAATTTCCCTACTAAAAATTTCCTGGAGAAGGGTCTGCGGTTTTCAAGATATAACACCCAGGCCAGTAAAAAACTTAACGATGAGTGCCAGCTTATTCCTTCCGGATTATTGTACTATATTCTGGCCGGGTTATATTTGGTGGGGTAATAAAAAAGCTCCTTAAAGGAGCTTAAGGGGTAGTGGCATCTTTTTTGGTAAAGGAATCTTTGGCACCACATTCGGGGCACTTGCGGGGTTTGCAACGGGCATCCTTTTCATAACCGCACTGGGTGCATTGCCAGACTGCCATGGCTTGTACCTGCCTTTCTAATAATAGTAACTGATATGAGTATAAGCTATCCGGTTCATAACCGCACTGGGTGCATTGCCAGACTGCCATGGCTTGTACCTGCCTTTCTAATAATAGTAACTGATATGAGTATAAGCTATCCGGGGCTTCCTGTCAAGGTTTAAGTTACCTTGACTTGGTACACCAGGTGTGAAAAAATATAAATATCTGCAGTCAAGGAGGTTCTTGCCTTGTCTACCCAAAGTAATACCCTTTCCGCTCCCCACCCCCGGCGCTGGCTTATCCTTTTTGCTGTCATGACCGCCGGCATAATGGGGCCTATTGATGGCAGCGTAGTAAATGTCGCCCTGCCAACTATTAGCAGGGTGTTTAATGCCGATTTAAATACGGTAGGCTGGGTGGCCATGGCCTATCTTTTAGTTTTGGGAAGTTTGATTTTGACCTACGGCCGCCTTGGGGATATGTATGGTTTTCGCCGGGTGCTTTTAATGGGGATTGCCATTTTTACAGTAGCTTCCGGAATTTGCGCCCTGGCCCCCAATATCTGGGTCTTGATTGCCTTCCGCGCCATCCAGGCCATTGGTGCCGGGATGTTCATGGCCATGGGCCCGGCCATTATAACCTCAGTTTTCCCTCCTTACGAACGCGGGCGCGCCCTGGGGACCAACGGCATGATTATTGCCACCGGCCTGGCCGTGGGACCAACCCTGGGCGGTTTGCTAGTCACGGTAGCCGGGTGGCAAGCCATCTTTATCATTAATATTCCCATTGGTATCCTTAGTTATATCTTGTGCCGGCAGGTAGTACCTGCCACGAAAGATTTGCAGCCGCAGCGGTTTGATTTAACCGGTGCGGCCCTTGGTTTTTCCTCTTTGAGCGCTTTCCTGCTGGCCGGTAGCTATGGTGAAGAATGGGGCTGGACATCACCGGTCACCTTATTGCTGGGTTTGGTATTTTTAGCGGGTACCTGGGCCTTTATCCGCTGGGAGAGGCGAGTTGAACAACCCATGCTGGATTTAACCCTGTTTCATAATAAGGTGTTTACAGCTGCCAACTTTGCGGCCCTAATGAATTTTATGTCCCAGTATGCAGTTATTTTTTTAATTCCCTTTTACTTGCAGCAAGTATTGAACTACAGTCCCGGGCAGGCTGGTTTAATTTTAACGGCTTCTCCCCTGGTGACTCTTTTAATTGCGCCTGTTAGCGGGGCCTTATCGGACCGCGTGGGAACGCGCAGGTTGGCCTTTACAGGGCAGTCTATCGTCAGTATGACCCTCTTTCTGATGGCCGGTCTTAAAGTTACTTCCCAGGCCCTGGATATTATCTGGCGCTTATGCCTTTTTGGTTTGGGTACTGGTATCTTCCAATCCCCCAATAATAGCGCTGTAATGGGCAGTGTCCCCCGCCATCGGCTGGGGATTGGCTCTGGCGTCCTGGCTACGGTCCGCAATGTTGGTATGGTGCTGGGGATAGCCGTTAGCAGCGGCGTCTTTACCTGGCAACGGGCGGCCAAACTGGCAGTCCTGGGACCCGCCGGTGCCACCCAGGCTTTTATGGCCGGCTTAAAAACCGCCTTCCTTGTCGGTGCCTGCCTGTCTGCCGCTGGAGCCCTGGCCTCCCTGGTAAGGAGCGATAATTTACCCTCAAGCGAGCGCTAAGGTATTGCCTGCCGGTCACAAGCATGTTAAAATATGAGTGCTGACGGGATGTAGCTCAGTTTGGCTAGAGCACCTGCTTTGGGAGCAGGGGGCCGCAGGTTCAAATCCTGTCATCCCGACCAGCATTTTGTGCCAACGTAGCTCAGCCGGTAGAGCAACTGACTTGTAATCAGTAGGTCAGGGGTTCGAATCCCCTCGTTGGCTCCAGGTAAATGAAGGCCTCCGGAATTTGTCCCGGAGGCTTTCTGTTTGTTTATGCTTGGGTTACTGTCGCAGTAGCAATAACCTCATTTCCGAAGACATCAATTACTTGCACGGCAATGGTCCTTGGAAGCTCAGGTTCCAGGATGGCCGTAGCATGTACAGGCAGGTTTTTTTCACCCTTGCCGTAATCTCTCCAGACCTGCCACTGGCTTTTAAAAATCTGGCCGTCGTAATTCCAGTCCACGGCCCAGTAATCGATAAGGAAAGCAAAGTTTTCTCGAGCTTTAGCCATTAAAGCCTCCCACTCGCCCTTCTCAATAGATGTATTGTTATCCGAGCCGTCAGGCAGGTTATAAGCCTTCAGGCCTACTGTTATCTGTAACTGACTACTGGCCAGCCTGGTTACCGCGGGTTTGTTTAAGCTAAGCTGGGGTCTGTTGTCTGATGCAATTACGCTTGCAGTTCTGGTATGGGTCACGCATGGCGGCAGTTTGCTTTCAATCCGGTTGGACCTGATTGTTTCGATAAGAAAAGGACCGGCCCCTTCCGCCACCAGGCGCTTGCGCGTAACCTGGATTCCCACCTGGCCCAGTTCGCAACCCAGCCAGCGCCGGCCCAACTTTTCAGCCACTACCAGGGTGGTACCGGAACCGCAAAAAAAATCAGCTACCAGATCTCCCGGGTTGGAGGAAGCCTTGATGATACGCTGGAGGAGGCTTTTATTTTTCTGGGTGGCAAAGCCGGTCTTTTCTCGGGAGAAACTCTTTATCTGGATAGAATCCAGGCTCTCTTCCCCTTTCAGTTGAAATTCTAAGGGATTAGCGTTCCATACATCTTCCATAGGGTAGCCTTTCCCCGTCGTTTGCTGGTTGCCGCGGCGCCGGTAATCAGGAGGGTAGGGTAGGTATTCTTTGTTAAAAGTAAACTTTCCCGGATTTTTGACATAGAAAAGCAGGGTGTCATGGTTGCGGACCCAGTTACGTACAGCGCTCTTGTAGCCCGAAATCCAACCAATCCGCCAGATAATCTCCCGCTGGAAGGCGTCCGGGCCAAAGATCTCATCCATAATTACCTTTATATAATGACTGATGCTGGCATCCAGGTGGACATATATACTGCCGTCTGGTGCCAGCAGCTTTTTCATGAGCTGGAGGCGGGGGTAGAGCATATCCAGGTAGGCATCCAAGCCCCCGGCCCAGGTATCCTGGTAGGCCGGGCGTTCGATGACCGGGACCTCCTGACCGGTTGCCGCACCGGCAATGGGAACCCGGTGACTGTAATTGGCCTGGCTGAAAAAAGGAGGGTCGATGTAGATCAAGTTAATTTTACCTTCATACCCTTCAGCCAGGAGGGCGAGCATGGCCTGGAGGTTGTCACCGTAAATGAGGCGGTTGCAATCTGAATTTCCCGCGGCGATTTCTTGCTGAAGTATGCCTTCCCGGCCTGATTGCGGGATGACCAGCTCTTGCGCCTGGAAAATAAATTCACCCGCCCGTGGTTCCCCCGCCGGTTTTGTCTCCCAGACCAGCCGGGCAGAACTTCGCTGGGGCAGGCGCCTGTTAGCCATGGTTACCTCCAACCTTATATTTTGGCTTTGTACCAGATTGGCTCACAAGAGTAAATTCCTCACCGGGGCTTTTTAACCGCGCCCAGCCGGCATCATGCTAGCTGCTTTCAGGCTCTCTTCCCGGATCTGGTCCAGGATGCGGGTCTTGAGTTCCAGGAAAACCCGGGAATTTTTAATTTCAATAGTCCGGGGCCGGGAAAGGGGAACGGGGATGCGCGCCTTGAGGCGGCCCGGACGGGCCGTCATAACATAAACAGTATCCCCTAAAAAGATAGTTTCTTCCACGTCATGGGTAACAAAAAGGATGGTCTTCCTTGTTTCTTCCCAGACCTTGAGAAGCAGTTCCTGCATGACCAGGCGGGTCTGGGCGTCCAGAGCGCCGAAAGGTTCGTCCATAAGGAGGATATCAGGATCGTTGGCCAGGGCCCGGGCAATGGCCACCCGCTGTTTCATACCGCCGGAGAGGCTTTTGGGAAAGGCATCGGCAAAGGCCGCCAGGCCGATTATATCCAGGTAGTGATCGACAATTTCCCGGCGCCGCTCAGCTTCTATCCCCTTCAGGGTGAGGCCAAACTCGATATTCTCGCGTACCGTCAGCCAGGGGAAGAGGGTATAGCTCTGGAAGACCATGCCCCGGTCCGGCCCCGGTCCCTGGATCAAACGTCCGTCTTTATATACCTGGCCGCTGCTGGCTTCTGCCAGGCCGGCAATAATGCGGAGCAGAGTGGATTTGCCGCATCCCGAAGGCCCCAGGATGGTAACGAACTCTCCTTCCTTTACCTCCAACGATATGCCTTCCAGAGCGGTAATCTTCTGGCGCTTAAAGTTAAATTCCCTGGTCAGGTTGACAACAGTTAGCTTGTTTCCGGATATCCCGGGCGCTGCGGCCAGTGCCATGGTTATACCTCCCTCTCCATCCAGGGGAATAAAAGGCGATTGAGGGCCTTAAATGCCATATCGCAGATAATCCCCAGGACGCCGATGGTTAAAATGCCTACGAACATATCAGGGGTACTCAGCTGCCGGCCGGCATTCATAATGAGGAAACCCAGGCCAGAATTGGCCGCCACCAGCTCGGCGACGATGACATAGGTCCAGGCCCACCCCAGGGTGACCCGCAGGGTATCCATTATCCCCGGCAGAGCTGCCGGCAATAAGACCCGCCGGAAGACCTCCAGCGGGCGCGCCCCCAGGGTATAGGCGGTATCAATCAGGTCCTGGGGAACGTTTTGGGTGACATCCATAATCATCAGGACAAGTTGGAAAAATATCCCTATAAAGACTACACCTATTTTCTGGGCTTCAAAAATGCTCAACCAGATTATGGTAAGAGGGATAAAGGCCGAAGCCGGCATATAACGAAAAAAGGCCAGCAAGGGCTCAAAAAAAGCCTCGGCTACCTTTAGGCTGCCCATAAGTATCCCCAGGGGGACGCCGACAGCCGCAGCCAGTAGAAAACCGGTAGTAACCCGGAAAAAGCTGATGCCAATATCGCTAATTAAACCGTTGGCCGCCAGGTCGACGGCCGCCCTGGCTACAGCACCGGGCGGCGGCAGATGGGAAGGCGGTAGCTGCCCCACCGTTACTCCCAGCTGCCAGAATAACAGGAGGAGGGCAAAGGCAGCTACGCTCAGGCTGAAATATAGTTTTGCCGGAATGGGAGTGTTAAGTTTAAGATACTTGCGCATTTAAACAACACCGTATCTCTGGTTTCAAATTTTGGCTTTGTTGACGAAGGTTGGGTCGAGCATGGCTTTAGCATCAGGTTTCGATTTAATTATCTTGTTGTTAAACCCGAAATCGATGGCCTGCTGCAGGGAGGTATAGAGGGTTCCCGGTTTGTCGGCTGTACCGAACATTTCCTTATTCTGGGCCAGATTGAAGAGGCGCAGGGTTTCCAGATTGTTTTCAAACTCTTCCTGTTTAATTCCCAGCCCCTTGGCCATAATGGCGTTGGCCTCCGCCTTATTGTTTTCCCAGTACTGCATAGCTTCAGCCAGGGCATCAACCATGGCCTGAAGCGCTTCGGGATGTTTATCGGCCCAATCGCTCCGCAGGGCGACTGTATCCATAATCAGGCCAGGGGTCTCTTTGGAGGTTGCCAGGAGATTGCCTTTATTTTCCTTGACGGCCTTGCTCAGCCATGGTTCCCAGGTGACGGCGGCATCCACTTTACCGGCTACGAAGGTCGCGCCGGCGTCGCTGGCGGACATCTGGATATGGTTGATGTCCTTTTCCGTCATACCGTTTTTAGCCAGGATGGCCAGCAGCAGGATATGGCTGGCGGTGCCAAAATCATAAGCCACATTTTTACCTTTGAGCTCTTTTATAGTCTTGATCTCCGGTTTGGCGAGGATGCCGTCGCCGCCGTAGGAATCATCCAGCGCCCAGATCTGTTTCAGGGGGATACCAGCGTCTACAATCTGGGTCACGATATCCAGAGTGGTAGCAATGCCGTCCACCTGCTTACCGGCCAGGGCCTGCTTGCGTTCGCCCAGACCCTGGATGACAATAAGCTGTACGTCCAGGCCATGTTTCTTGAAGAAGCCTTTATCCCGGGCCAGAAAAAGGGGTCCATAGCCCGACCAGGTGGTCATGGTGAGCTTGACTGTAGTAAGCTGTTGCTCCTCCCCGCCGCTGGCAGCCTGCTTATCAGTAGCCTGCTGCTTGCTGCCGCCGCCTCCACATCCGGCTAACAACAGGCCGGTCAAAGCAACTACCAGGAATAGGATAATGATTCTGCTGAACTTATTTTTCATGATAGGCCTCCTTATAAATAACTCTCTACGACTAAATTGTACTTCTTTCCTCACTCGCCTCAGGCTAGCTCCTGCCCCAGGCGGTCAGCCGCCAGGAGGGCTTCCTTGATCATAGCTGCCGTTACTGGAAAGGGCATATTGGCCATATCAGGGCTCTCCGCTGCTGCCCGGCTGATCAGGTCCAAGGAAGGCTCATCCTCTGGAGATAACCCCACCTCTGCCAGGGTTATCGGCAGTCCGACCTGACGATTAAATGCGGCCAGGTGTTTGATGGCTTTGGTTTCCCTCCCTTCCAGGAACAGCTGGACCAGGTTGCCGAAGGCTACCAGTTCCCCATGGCAGCAACCCCGCGTCAGGGGTGAGGCAGTTAATCCTTCATAAATACCGTGGGCACCGGCTGTTCGCCCATCGTCGCCGCCCAGGCCGCTGACCAAACCACTGATGAGGATCACAGCGTCGATTACCTTTTCCAGGTCCGGGGTGACCACCTGGTTTTCTACCGCTGCTCTGGCGCCCGGACCGGCGGCCAGGATGCTGTCATAGCAGAGGCGGGCTAAACCCAGGGCTCCTTCCAGGGCCAGGTGAGGGGAGACTGCTGTGCTGGTAGCCCGGAGCTCAATATATTTGGCCAGGGTGTCCCCCATACCGGCAGCCAGGTAGCGCCAGGGGGCAGCGGCAATTATCTGGCTGTCTACCAGGACCAGGAAAGGGTTTGCGGCTTCATGGGATATGGCCAGGAAGTGTCCTTCCCGGTCATAGATAATGGCGATAGAGGTAAAGGCGGCGCACGTAGCGGCGATAGTCGGCACCGTTACCAGGGGCACCCCTGCCTGCCAGGCAGCCCCCTTGGCGGTATCCAGGGCTTTGCCGCCGCCAACCCCCACCAGGAAATCTGCACCCTTTTCTTTAATTGCTGCCGCTACCATAGCTATATTCTCCGGGCAGCATTCACCCCCGTACCACACCTGCCCCACCGGCTCCACCCCGGCAGAAGCCATGGCGTCCTGCAGGACCGGGGCTGCCGCCGCCAGGGCCCGGTGGCCTCCTACCAGGCAAGCCCTGGCGCCCAGGCTCCTCAAGGCCCGCCCGGACGCCCTAATCACACCGGCACCCCGGCGGTAGCTCCCGGGGGCTATAATCCTTGCGAGCATCCTGTTCCTCCTGTTGATTTTGTCGCCAATGACGGCTCCTCAATCAATGATTTCTCTACTCTGCCTCTCTATCACTTTACCATGAAAAAATAATATTCGCCGTTAAAAACGAGAATCCTGCTGGCAGGTAAGCACCGGTATTTGGGGGATGCAAATTGCCTCCCAAGGTTTATCGGTGACGGCCTTGCTTCCTATCCTTCTAAAGGTGTAGGATAGTTATTGTTTGGGGGGAGGTCTATGAAGCTCGTCTACATTAACCCGGAGACAGACCTAGACCTTCTGGCCGGCAGCCTGTGGGACGGTCAGAGTGAGGAATGCCGGCAGCATGTAGTTATCAGCATCCGCCGGGGCCGTATCGCCGCTGTACAATCACAGAAAATGGCTGTTACAGAAAAAAATGCCCCGCAGCTCAACCTTTCCGGAATGATGGTGTTACCCGGTTTGATCGATGCCCACGTCCATCTAGCCCTGGACGGCATCGATTTTCAGGCCTCACTGGCCCGCTGGCAGGACCCGCCGGCCCGGGAATCCGCCCTGGCCCGGGCCCTGCGGGCATCCCTGGAGCATGGATTGGTAGCTATAAGGGACGGCGGCGACCGGGAGTGTCTCAACCTCCAGGCGCGGGAATGGGTCCGGACAGGCAAATACCCGGGTCCCCGGGTGGTGGCCACCGGGATGGCCGTTACGAAAAAAGGAAAATACGGTTCTTTTCTTGGTCCCGGCATCACCGATCCGGCCTCCATTAGGGAGCTGATTGCCGGCCTGGTAAACCGCGACGTCGACCAGGTAAAAGTTGTGGTGTCAGGCCTGGTTACCTTCCGTCGTTACGGAGAGGTGGGCAGCCTGGAATTTGACGCAGCCGAACTGGTTACTGCCGTGAAGGAAGCCCACGCGTCCGGGCGGCCGGTGATGGCCCATGTCAACTCGGCCCCCGGCGTGGACCTGGCCCTGGCCGCCGGGGTGGACAGTATTGAACACGGCTATTTTCTTACAACGGCCCAACTGGAAACCATGGCGGCCAGGGGTACATACTGGGTACCGACTGTCGCCGCTATAGCCAACCGGCTTTCTACCACCGTGAAAAAGTTCTACCCGGAGAGGGAAAAGGAAATTATACAGCGGACCCGGGAATCTCAGCAGCAGATGATTGCTAGAGCTTACCAGCTCGGAGTGAAGCTGGTCGTAGGCACCGATGCCGGCGCACCCGGTGTCTACCACGGGGAATCTTATGTGGACGAACTGCTGTACTGGCACCAGGCCGGCGTCCCGGCGGCGGCTGTGCTGCGGGCGGCTACGGTTACAGCTGCGGCCGCCCTGGGCCTGGGCTGGGAACTGGGGCAGGTAAAACCAGGCTACCGACCCTGCCTGATTGCCGTCCGGGGTAACCCCCTGGAGGATTTAAAGGTCCTTGCTCAACCGGAAATGGTTTTTATTGACTTCTAACCTTTTGCCACCGCACCTTCTTAACAGGGGAACCTTTCCGCCCAACTATCAGTTGTTCTTTTCCAGGGCCTATGCTATCTTTAATTAATAAGATTTTTGCCAGGGAGGTCTTGGCTTTGTCCATTGTGCGGGCGCACTTCTGGGTGAAGGGCCTGGTCCAGGGGGTGGGTTTTCGTTATTTTGTCCTGCGGCAGGCTGCGGCTTTGCAACTTAACGGCTGGGTGCGCAATCGCTATAACGGCAGCGTTGAAGGGGTAGTTGAAGGACCGGCTGAGAGGGTGAAAGAATTCCTGGACTACTGCCGCCATGGGCCGGCCATGGCAGATGTTCAGGAACTTAAGATCCAGTATGAAAAACCTCAAGGTGAAAACACCTTCAGGATCCGGGGGTCAATATGAACAGAATTTAATATAGCTCATGATTACTTAGGAGGCCAAATTACTTCTTCTCCTTGATGGCAAATACAACCGATAAGCGCCTATGTCCTTCTCATGAATAAAGGTATGTGGCGCAGCCAGGCAATCACCGCCAGGCCCAGGCCGAGAATAAAATACCAGCCTGGTCCTTCGCGCAGCCAGAAATAAAAAGGCAGGCCGCTGAAAGTAATGACGGTCGCCAGGTCGCTGTTGCGGGTCAGGAATACCAGCACGCCAAGGGTAATGGCCGCCGGCGGGACTACCGGCGGATAAATGGCCAGGGCCACCCCCAGGCTGGTGGCCAGGCCCTTTCCACCTTGAAATTGCCAGTAGAGGGGCCAGTTGTGCCCGGCCACGGCTGCCAAAGACATCAGGACGGCAAGTTCGATTCCACCCCACTTCCACCCCAGGACCGCCAGCAGGTAACCTTTGGCCGTATCCCAGAGGAAAGTAGCTATTCCTGCCTTCAAGCCCAGGTTGCGGAGGACGTTCATGGTACCAGCGTTACCGCTGCCCACCCGACGCACATCCACCCGGTGCCAAAGGCGGGCGGCAATATGCCCCCCGGCCAGGGAACCGCCCAGGTAGGCTAGTATAGTGCCTGCCAAAACCGGCGACAAGGGCAACAAATCTTATCCCCCTCGTATGGAGATCTTGTTCATTAGGTTGTGACTCTACTGCCAGTTTCCACCGGATCCTAACTCATGATGGACACCCTTGCCTTTAGCTAACAGGCTGTTGCCGCCTTGCCCCCAGTAGACTTTTTTACCAAGTCAGTGCCATGCCGGGTACACAAACACTATAGGCGGTCCCCTTGTTGCGAGAACCGCCTCTCTCAATAACCTCTATTCAACAGGAATATGTTTGCCGCGCTTTAATCCGGCCTCTTTCTTTGGCAATATTACCGTTAACAGGCCGTTTTTATAACTGGCGGAAATTTTTTCTTCATCCACGCCTTCTAAATAAAACCTGCGTTCAATGCTGCCACTCCTCCGCTCTTTGCGGATGAAGTTTTCCCTGGTTTCGTCGATTATTGTATCCTGTTTGACAGAAATATTAAGCGCGCCATCGTCATAAGTAATTATAATATTCTCTTTTTCCATTCCCGGCAATTCGGCTTCCACAATATACTCGCGTTCTGTTTCCTTTATATCTGCCTTAAAAGGTTGGCCGAATACAGGGACCCAAAACAGGTCTTCGTTGAATACCCGTTCAATGAAATTCTCGACATCGGAGAATATTGGCCTTAAGCCTTTTCTCCTGCTATAGAAAGGTATTAACCCAAACATCGTACTATACCCCCCCTTTAAATTTTTTGTTTCGCTTTTATTCTATAAAGATAGTCAAGGAAAGTCAATGTCAAACAAAGACAAACATGGTCAAAAATTTAAGGTTATGGATTTTTGGCGCCAAATTTATCAGCAATTAGCAAGCCAGGCTTATCCTAGCAGAACTTCACGGGGCGGAGCGGTAACTTGGGTTCTGAGACTTTGTCCGGGAGTTTACTTCTTCTAAACAAAGAAGTCTTCGCTGCTTCCCTGATCGCAAAGAATTACTTAGTTGGGATACATTGGATGGCTCACGAAGCCATAAACTCCGGTGGAGCAGCGGGGATCCCTTTTAGCATCCGGCCGGCACCATGCATAGGATATGATAAACGGCCGGGCTGAAGGAGGTGAATACAGTTGGAAGATCTCAGCCGCTTCTTTGCCGTTATCGGGGCGGTCTTTGCGGCGGCCAAAGGTATTACCGACCAGGTCAAGGCCCGCTGGCCCTGGCTGGGGGAGCCCAGGAATGATCCCCGGGAGGAAAAACAGCGGGAGCTATGGGTGATTTTATTTAACGCCGTTATTGCCGCCCTCCTGGCTGGCATGGCCGCGATTGATGTCTTTGCCCTGATGGGACTGAATGCTTTTGCCGGCCTGAAGGCTGCTTATCCTGGACTTTATTTATTCATTAATATGGTGGCCGTGGGCCTGATGTCTACCTTTGGCAGTCCCTTCCTCCATGAGATCCTGTCAATCCTGATTGAATTCAAGGAAAATATTCGCCTGCGCAACCAGATGGCCACCTTACAGCTCCTGCCGGCGAAAAAAGTCAAAACGCCCAGGGATGAAAATGACTGAACGCAACACTTCAAAATTACTGACCCGGGCTGTGGACCGACTCAAATGGCCAGTTTGGACCTGGAACGATAAGGAATGAAGCCCAGGAGCTCTTCTTTATTTTTCGGTACCGGCGCCGTTGCCGGCAGCCACCCTTTATTTTTCAGGTCTTCATAAACATCCAGTAGCCAGGGCCGGGCCAGATCAGCAGATTCCAGGAGGGTGGCATCGCTAAAGATTTCGGCCGGCGTCCCGGCGCCGATTACCTGGCCGCGGGCCAGGACGTAAATATAGTCGGCCCAGGTATAGGCTATGTCTACATCATGGGTGGATAAAATAATCGTCTTTCCCTGGCGGCTGATATCTGCCAGCAAGGCCATAACCTCCCGGGTTGAACGCGGATCCAGGTAGGCCGTCGGCTCATCAAAGATGATGACCCTGGGTTCCATGGCCAGGACGCTGGCAATGGCCACCCGCTTTTTCTGGCCATAGCTTAAGAAATGAGTCGGCTTATCCTGGAGGCCGGTGATACCCGTTGCCGCCATGGCGGCTTCAACCCTTTGCCCTGCCTCTTCCCTGCTCAGGCCCAGGTTTAACGGTCCGAAGGAGATCTCCTGGCGAACGCTGGCCGAAAAAAGCATGCTGTCGGGGTCTTGAAAGACGATGCCCACCTGCCGGCGTAATTCTGTTAAGGCTTTATGGCTGTAATTAATCCTGGCCCCGGCAAAGTAGATACAACCATCCTGGGGCCTTAAGATGCCGTTGAAATGAAGGAAAAGGGTCGATTTGCCGGCACCATTGGGACCCAGGACGGCAATTTTCTTGCCTTCAGGTATGCTCAAGGTAACATGATGCAATGCCCGGGTACCGTCAGGGTAAGTAAAGGAAACCTTTTTTGCTTCTAATATGGCGGCCAAAAAATCCACCTCCAGTAGTCGGCATAGACTGGGGCATAAAAGGCAAGTGGAGAAGCCGGTCTGAAGACAGCCGGCATTATGTAAGCAGCATTAAAATCACTAAAGCCAGGTCAAAGATGGCGGCCAGGCATAAAAAGGGCCACGAGAAAGGATAAGCAGCCTCCAGCACGCGCAGCTCTTCATGGTAGCCCCTGGCCGTCAGGGCGGTGAATAGTTCCTGGGAGCGGCGGTAAGTCTTAATAAAAAGGCTGGCCGCCAGCTGGCCCAGGGAATGATAGGAAGTGCGCAGGGAAGTATAGCCCAGGCGGGAAGCCTGGGCGGTATAAATATCGTTGACGGTCGCCAGCAGGACAAAGATAAAGCGGTAGGTCAGGCTGATTAAATCCACCAGAAGGGCCGGGAAGCGCAATTGTCTGAGAACGGTAAGGATATCGACCATGGGTGTTGTTAGGGACAGAAAATAAAGGCAGGCAGCGGCCCCCAGGGACTTGAGAAAAATTTTGCCGGCCAGGTGCATGCCGGCTGGGGTAACACCAAAGGTCCACCCCAGGATGGTCACGCCCTTAAGACCGGTCTGAGGCTGGCCGGTAATGGTGAGGGCGATCATGATCACCCCTGCTAGTAAAAAAGAAAAGGGCACTAGCATAAGCTGCAGGTAAAAACGGGCCGGGATGCCGGCGAATCCAATGGTAGCTCCGGCCATCAGGGCAATAATAATGGCAGGAATTGAAGGCCGGGGCGCCACCAGGGCGATCAGGAGGGTTACCAGGGCAAAGGCTATTTTTTCGCCCGGATGGACGTTCTTCAACCGGTTACTATAGGCATACTGATCAATGCTGAACATTTACTGTTGCTCCCGCTGTTTCTTTCCTTTGCTGTAACCCAGAAAGTAGCAAACAATGCCGCTGCCGATGGCGGCCTGGGCGGCAAAGAGGAAGGATTCCACTTCCCCGCTGGGGGGTTCCCACACAGGTTTAAACCAGGGTTCATAATCAGGCCGGATCTGGGTAATAGTATCTTCCGCCTGGTCGTCAGCACCAGCAAATTCAGCGCTGCGGTGAAGGAAAAAGGGTGCCGCTGCCAGGAGAATAACGATCAAGAGTAAAAAGATATTTTTCTGGGCGGTACTCATTACTTGTACACCTCCATGAACTGGATGTCAGTTACAATATGTTAATAAGTCCGTTTTAACCCTTTTTTACCGGATATGCTGCTGGTTGCGGCCTCCCACCACCAAGGCCTTATTATCATCTAAAATAGACAGCTCTAGCAATTCGTTTTTATTATAAGTGGCCAGCAAGTTAAAGACGATGACAGTTAAGATACCTTCGCTAATGGCCAGGGGTATCTGGGTAACGGCAAAAATGCCCATGAATTTCAGCATGGACGCCAGCACCCCGCCGGGCTGGGCCGGGAAGGCCAGGGCCAGCTGCAGGGAAGTGGTGATATAGGTCATCAGGTCCCCCAGGGTGGCGGCCAGGAAGACGGCTACGGGCATTGAGCCATTGAGCCTCCGTACCAGGCGGTAAAGGCCGTAGGACACAAAGGGTCCGACGACGGCCATGGAAAAGGTGTTGGCACCCAGGGTGCTCAAGCCGCCGTGGGCCAGCAGGAGGGCCTGGAAGAGGAGGACAATACCTCCCAGGATGCTCATGGCAGAGGGGCCAAAGAGGATGGCGCCCAGTCCCACGCCGGTGGGATGGGAACAGCTACCGGTTACTGACGGGATTTTCAAGGCCGACAGGACAAAGGCATAGGCGCCTGCCAGGCCCAGGAGCATTTTCAGCCCGGGGTTGCTTTTAACGGTCTGCTGGATGGACCGCAGGCCCCAGAACCAGAAGGGTAGGACGACGACAAACCAGAAGGCGGCCCAGTTGAAGGGCAGGAAGCCCTCGGCGATGTGCATGGCATAGGCCGGCTGGGGCAGGACGGCCATGGCCAGCACGATATACATACCCAGTATGGTTATACGGCGGAACACGCTATATACCTCCCTCTGGAATTGAACTTGGAAATGCCGTTGCTATTTTTTTCAACAGGGCGATGGCTTCGGCAACTGTGTAAACTGGATAAAGGTACTGGATGGAAGGCCGCTTGATTACTACTACCGGGATCTTCAGCGCCAGGGCGGCGGCAATTTTGGACCCGGTACCGCCGGCCGGACCGGCGTCCCGGGTGACGATAACACCGGCCCTATAGGCTTTAAACATGGCTTTATTTATTTCTTTGGAAAAAGGCCCTTGCATGGCGATAATGTCGCGGGGTGTCAAGCCAAGGTCCTGGCATTTTTTAATTACCCGGTGCTCCGGTAATACCCTGACCACAATGCGTTTACCTTTAAGCAGGGGGTTTTTGACGAACACTTCCAGGTTATTGGTACCGGTAGTTAAAAAGATAGTCTCCCCCAGCCCGGCGGCAGTACGGGCGGCTTCTTCCCAGGTTGCCACCTGGTAAATGAGGCGGTCGTCCGGCAACTTTGTTTCTGGTCGTAAAAAACGCAGGTAAGGTAAGCAGTGTTGCCGGCACCAGGCTTCCAGGGTCCTGGATAGCTGGTTGGGGTAAGGAAGGGTGGCGTCTATTACTACTTCCAACGCCCGGCCAACCTTCAGGGCGGCTAGATTACTTTCCGTTAAGGGATCTGTTAAAATTAACGTCGCCCCATCCTGCCGGGCCAGCTGTTCGCCATAGGTGCTGTCAGTCCAGGTGGCAACCTCGTAGCCTTCCTGCCGCAGGTTACGGATTAACTGCCTTCCCTCGCCGGTACTCCCTACCACTAAAATCAAAACGCGCCGTCCTCCCTGTAGAAACTAAAAATCCCCGGCTGTTTTGCCGGGGAAACCGGTGGCGCCGCTAAAACAGGCATGCCTAACTAAACCACCTCCCCGGGTTGAGACCCTGGTGGCCTCAGAACAGGCTAGCCTGTTGGCCGGGCATCATCGGTTGCGGCAAGTTCCCGCTTCCATGCGGTGATTTGCCCAACCTCTCCCCTGCCGGCGGCTGAATTTAAGCCCGGTCTTCTCGAGACCGCGCACCCATACTGTATGCAATTTAAAACCCTCTGCTCCTACACAAGCAGAGGGTATGCTTGCCATGGTTTTGGCCAACCACCCCCTATCCGGCGTAGGGGTAAAGGTTTCCAGGCAACCGGTATCCTGACTCGGGATCACTGCTCCGGCACCGCCTTCCCAGGTATTACCCAGTGGCTTGATGGTGCCTCGCTCCCCCTCACAGTGGCGGGACCGTGTCAGATTTGCACTGACTTCCCGTATTTGCCTGGAACATATTCACTTTAATGTTATTCTAGCATAACCTGGATATGATGTCCAGGGGTTTTAACGTAGCTTGGTAAGTCCTTATTCCTGATGATTTTTTGCCAGGAGTTGTTATGCCAGCCCGGCTCGCCGGGCGACACGCAGGATGGCTTCACCGGCCTTTTTCCGGACTTCACCGGCATCAATGGTCTTCAATTGCCTTTCCTCCATGACAATTTTGCCGTCGACCATGGTCAGGGTGACATCCGAGCCCCTGGCCTGGTAGACCAGCTGGGTGTAGACGTCGACGCCGTCCTGCGGCTGGGTATGGAGGCCCGCCAGGGAAACCAAGGCCAGGTCGGCTTTCTTCCCTACTTCCAGGCTGCCGATTTCCTTTTCCATGCCCACGGCCCGGGCCCCGCCCAGGGTGGCCATTTCAAAGACCACAGGCGCCGGCATAGCGGTGGGCCCATGGAGGGGTTTCTGGATCAACGCTGCCAGCCGCATTTCCATAAAGGCGTCCAGGTTGTTATTGCACGGCGCGCCGTCGGCGGCCAGGGAAATCACAGTACCCCGGCTCAGGAGATCCGGTACCGGGCAGATACCGGAAGCCATCTTTAAGTTAGACGAAGGACAGTGGACCACTTTCGTACCGGTGCGGGCCAGGATATCCTTCTCCTCTTCACTGAGCCAGATACAGTGGACCAGGATGAGGTCGGGACCGGTGAGGCCGAGATCGTCAAGGTAAATGACGTTGCGCCGGTTGTGGAGTTTTTCCACCAGGGCGCATTCACCCCGGTTTTCTGAAGCATGGGTGTGGATTTTAACGCCGTAATGGCGGGCGAGGTCCCGGACTTCTAATAATAATTCTTCGGTGCAGGAGACGACAAAACGGGGCGTAAAGGCGTACTGGATGCGGCCATTGGCGTGGCCGTGCCACTTCTCCAGCAGGTCGACGCTTTCTTTAAGCGATGCCGCCGTTGTTTCTTTAAGGCTGTCCGGAACGTCCTCGCCAAAGTCCATCATTACTTTGCCGGTAATGGCCCGGATGCCGCTTTTGGCAATAGCTTCAATGGCCGCATCGGTATGATGGACGGTCTCCATGTCGACGATGGTGGTGGTGCCGCTTAAGAAAAGTTCACCGATGCCCAGCAGGGCGGAGTAATAAAGGGACTCGGGGTCGTGGGCACCTTCCAGGGGCCAGATGCGCAGGCGCAGCCAGTCCAGGAGTTCCAGGTCGTCGGCGCGACCGCGGAAGAGGGACTGGCAGAGGTGAATATGGGGCTGGATGAGGCCGGGGATGACCAGCTGGCCCGTGGCGTCGATAATCCGGTCGGCAGTGGCCGGTGTATTGCCGATGGCGGCGATGCGGTCGTCTTCAATATAGATATCCCCCTGGAAAACTTCCCTCCGGGGGTTCATGGTAACCAGGGTACCGTTCTTGATTAAAATACTCATTTCTTCTCTCCTTCTTTTTCCCGCAGGGCGGCCAGGATTTTCTCCGGTGTAACCGGCAATTCAGTAATGCGAACTCCCACGGCATTGTAAATAGCATTGATAATGGCCGGTACGGTGGGGATGGTAGCGGGTTCACCAACTCCTTTGGCGCCGTAGGGGCCGGTGGGCTCATGGGTTTCCACAATCAGGGGCTGAATCTCGGGTATATCCAGGGCAGTAGGAATGAGATAGGTAGAAAAGGAATTATTAACGATCCGGCCCTGCTGCAGGTGAACCTTTTCCAGTAGGGCCATACCCAGGCCCTGGGCGACACCGCCTTCAATCTGGCCCTCTACCCCGAGGCGGTTTACGGCCCGGCCCACGTCATGGGCGGCTATGAGCTTTAAAACTGCCACTTCCCCTGTTTCCGTATCCACTTCCACCTCTGCAATCTGGGTACCGAAGGCGTAAGGCCAGTATGGTGCCCCCTGGCCGGTCTCCCGGTCAACGGCCGTGGTATGGGTGACGAAGGTTCCCTGCCCCACCAGGCGGTAGCCAGCCAGGCGGGCCCGGGCGGCTGCCTCGGGGTAGGATATTTGTTTCTTGGGGTAACCCTTGACGTAAATTATTCCCTCCCTGGCTGCCAGGCCAGCAATGGTATTAACCCCTAAGAGGGTCCGGGTGTATTCAAAAAGGACTTCCCGGGCCTGGCGGCAGGCCATTTGCACGGCATTGCCGGAGGCATAGGTCTGGCGGGTGGCCGCCGTCGTGCCGGCATCGGGGGTGGTATCGGTGTCGGCGGTGATTACCGTTATCCATTCATAGGGTACCCCCAGCTCCTCGGCGGCAATTTGTGCCAGGATGGTAGTAGAACCCTGGCCGCAGTCCACAGCGCCGCTGCGCACGGTGGCCGTGCCGTCATCATGGATCTCTACAGTGGCCGTTGCGACATCGGGAAAACCATTACCGTAGCCGGTACCGTAGAAGAAGCAGGCCATACCAATACCGCGTTTTTTACTCATCCTGCATCCCTCCCGGTATTAACTCTGCCAGCGACCAGCCGGCGGCCCGGGCCGCTTGCTGCATAGTCTCCGTCAGGCCGACGCTGCTTTCCAGGACCTGGCCCGTGGCGGTTACATCCCCCTGCCGGAAGGCATTGAGCCAGCGGATGGTAAAAGGATGGATCCCCAGGCGGCTGGCCAGCTCATCCATCTGGCTTTCATAAGCCAGGGGCGGCTGGGTGGCGCCGAACCCGCGCATGGCGCCGGTAAAAGGATTATTGGTATAGACCGCGTAGGCATCAATCTTAACGTTGGGGATGACATAAGGACCGGTGGCATGGATGGCAGCTTTTCGCAGAACGTTAGGGGCCCAGGAAGAATAGGCGCCGCTGTCGCCGATGATTTCCGCTTCCAGGGCCGTTAATTTTCCATCCCTGGTGGCACCGGTCTTATAGCGCATGATCATGGGGTGGCGCTTGCTATGGGCCAGGAAGGATTCTTCCCGGGTAAGGACCATTTTCGCCGGCCGCCGGGTATGCACGGCCAGCAGCGCCACCAGGGTCTGCAGGGTCATATCTTCCCGGCCGCCGAAGGCACCGCCTACGGCCGGGGCCACGATGCGTATGCGGTCCTGGTTCCAGCCCAGCACCCTGGCTACTTCCACCCGGTCCCAGTGGACATACTGGGTGGCTACGTAAATTACCAGGTGGCCGCGTTCATCCACCCGGGCCACGGCAGCCTCTGGCTGGAGGAAGGCGTGGTCCAGAAGCTGGGTACGATAGGTATTTTCCACAATCACGTCGGCCGCGGCAAACCCCGCTTCGATGTTTCCTTTACGGATGGGCAGGTGGTATATAATATTTTCCCGGTCGGGGTGGACCCGGGGTGCCCCCGGTTGCATGGCTTCTATGGGATCGAAAAGGGCCGGCAGTTCTTCGTAGGTTATCTTTACTTTAGCTGCCCCGGCCCTGGCGGCGGCCGGGGTGGTAGCACCTACCAGGGCGACGACGTCATTCACCGAACGCACCTCGTCCCGGGCCAGGACGGGCATGTCCTGGTAGACGACGCCCTGGCCGTTATGGCCGGGGATGTCCCGGGCGGTCAGGACGCAGAGGACCCCCGGGACCTGCAGGGCGTCCGAGGTATCAATATTGACTATCCGGGCATGGGCGTAGGGGCTGCGGACGGCCTGGCCGTAAATCATCCCCGGAAAATTAAGATCAGCCGGGTAGATGGCCTGGCCGGTGACCTTAGCCCGGGCATCTACCCTGGGCGGGGAAGTACCGACAACTGCCAATACGAATCACTCCTCGCGTCGGTTATAAAGAATAAGGCAACCGATGCACAGCAACGAAGGACTAACTTCGTAGCCGGGCAATTTGCGGTTGCCTGGTAGAGACCCTCAGTCCATATTGCTGAGGATATACGAAGTATAATTATAATTCGACCTGTTACAGTTAAAATCCTGCTAAAGTTTTAAAAGATGGGGTTAGGGAACCTGAACCAAACCGGCGACACGCAGGGCCAGGAGCCGCTAACATCTCCCTTATTATTTTGGCAAACAGGGCGATGATGGGCATTATCACCAGCGTCGGCCTGGGGCCTATCAAGCTACTGGCCAAGATGGCGGCCGAGATGCAGAAGCCCGCCGGCCTGACGGTCCTCGATTAGCCGGACGTTCCTAAAAAGATGTGGCCCCTGCGGGTGAAGAAGCTTTTCGGCGTAGGCGCCCCGGATGGAGGCGCATCTGGCCAAGCTCGGCATCCATACCATCGGCGACCTGGCCCGGGTAACCAGGGTCGATGCCCCATGTTTCCCGGAAAGTAGATACCGTGCCTTCTTTTATTGCGTCTGCTCTATGTTACCTCTCTGGTTTCGCTTTCTTGATGATCATTACTTATGGTTAGCTCATGACTTCCCCTGGTGTAGAAGCTAAATAACCCGAATAGTACGCCGACAGCAGCTATTTTTATAGCGTAATCGAGGGATTTTTTACCAATCATGGCCATCTGGGTGGCCGCCGGACCGCCGATGAGAAATCCCGCACCAAATATGAAAGCCACCAGCGCACCAATGAGGACGGCAATCAAAACAAAGATGCCAAAAAGGTTGTTAAACAGGTCTACCAATACTTTTTTCATTTCAATACCCCCAGCCAGATGCTTATTTTATAAATATCGGTAAGACTCCGATAAGGAGTAAGAAGGTGACTATAAGGTGAGCAAATACCCAGACGTAAGTCAGTTTAGCCGTCTCCCAGAACTTGGACCGGGCAATCCCCATAGCCGTATACATGGCCAGGGCCAGGGGCGGGGTCATACCTTCCATTACGCCGGTAATGGCCGGCATAACGATGGCTACCAGGAAAGGATCGAGGCCTACCGCCGCACCAGTAGAGATAATGGCTGAACCCAGGATGGCTACCTGGGAAGATCCGGGTAAAACCATCCCCAGGAAAGCGGTAAAGACGACTATCAGTAAGGCCCAGCCTGCTTTACCCAGGCCGAAACTCAAGAACCAGGTCTTAATTGCTTCGCTCATTTCTACTTTCTGGAACACCAGGGCAATGGCATAGGCAAGGTAAATAGTAGCCGAAACCGGCACCACCCCTTTTAAGCTATCCCGGAACATGGCGAAAACGCTATTCAGGTTAAAGCCACCGGGAATCTCCTTGCGTCCGACAATAATGGCGTAGAAGGTACAGAACCCTGCCGCCATCAGGAGCACCGAAGCGGAAAAGGCCTTGGCTCCATCAGGACCATAGCGGGCTATAAGGGTAGTCTTAAAAACTGAATCGATAATAATCGGACCCAGAATAAAAACCGGAATTAGCAGGGCGCTCCAGCCTTCTTTAAGGGCCTGGGCCAGGTTGGGCCGCTCCTCTTTAGGTACGGGCTGTACCTTGTAATATTTGCAAAAGGCCAGCAGGGTGAGCCAGCGTTGTAAAATCAACCAGCCGAAAACAATATATAGCCCCAGCCAGAAAGTAGAAAGGGAATATTTATCGGGGTATAAAGTCGAGAGTATGGCAAAAGCTACCAGATTTAAACCGGGGCCGACCTGGTTACCCAGCATGCTGGCCGCCATTTCCACTGTTGCTGCCAGGTGGCGGGGAAAACCGCTCCGGATCATGGCCGGGATGGTAAAAACACCGGTAGCCGCGACGTTGCCCGGTCCGGTACCGGTCATGGTGGCCAGGGCGCAACTGCCAAAAAGGGAGACATAACCGGCACCGCCTGGTAGACCGCCAATGAACGCTAAAATAATGTTAATTAACTTTTCTACTACTCTGGTTTGACCTAAAATATAGGCAAAGACCAGAAAGCCTACGATAATATAAAAGAGGCCGCTTGTGGTAGGGGCCAAGAGGCCCGGCCAGAAGAGATCGTAACGTCCTGTCATGACAATAGTGAAGGCAAAAGCAATGGCCATGGCCTCATAAATAGGCCGTTTGAAGGCTATAAAGACCAAGGCGATAACTATAAGCAGCTCAATTAACCAGAATACCTGGATGGGGAAAGGCCCAACCGTTTGGACTGGCACTTATAATAACCTCCTTTAGGTTAAATTCCACTTTTGATTATTTAAATTATTTAATCCGTCTTTCCTGTTTGAGTCTACCTGGCACCTGCATTAACCAGCTCTCTAAAGAGTTCCAACCAGAACGACTCCTGTAAAACCTCCGGGTGAAATTGCACCCCTAAAACAAAGTCGTGCTCAAGGCTAGCCATGGCTTCAACTATGCCGTCCGGCGCCCGGGCGACAACTGCAAATCTCGGCGGCGGTTCCATGACTGCCTGGCGGTGAAAACTGTTGACCATAGCCTCTCTCTTCCCGGTAAGACGGGCCAGGATACCATCCATCTCTACTTTGTGAATAGTTTCTGCCGGCGGCCTGCTACCCTGCTGGTGGACAACGCCGCTATTCTCCGGCCGCATGTGGATATCATCCAGGTACATGGTCCCGCCGCAAACAACATTTAGAACCTGGTGCCCGCGGCAGATGCCAAGGATAGGCATGTTCCTTTCCAAGGCACCCAGCAGGTAGTCCCTTTCATTGGCAAAGCGTAGAGGGTTCTGGCTTTCTAAATCTTTAGCCTGGTCCCCGTTTAAAACATTGCGCTTGACACTGAGGACCTCGCCAGCGGCTATAAGGGCATCAATGTTGTTTAAAGTCTCCCGGCGAATTTCGGGGTCTTTGACTACCGGTAGCAATAAAGGAATGCCACCAGCCTTCTCCACCGCTTCTACACAGGCCTTGACTGTGTAGATGAGGGACCAGCCCGGGACAACATTGCCCTGCTCCCATCCGGTAGTAATACCGACACGAGTGGAACGCATCTAATTGTTATATCCCCCTTTCATTTTTTGTTATAACTTGTTATAACTATACGATACGCCACTCGATTTTCCTGCTGGTTTTAAAACTTTTATTTAATTTTTTTATAATCCCGAAACAGAGAAATACGTCATATACAAAGATAAAGCCCCCGGGGTGCTCGTAGCACTCCGGGGGCTTCTTTGCCAGAATCAGGCTTCGTTGCCCAATCTTTTATTTACAATGATATTATACCATTATCGCCCCAATTGTCAATACCAGTTATAACCTTTTTCCCGGGTTAACCGGCCGGGTTATATAAAAGCTATATTTGTCGCCCCGGTAGGCGGCCTGCTTGTATTCTACCGGGCGGCCTTCGGCCGTATAAACCAGGGAAGTTACCAGGAGCAGAGGTTCCCCCTGTTTAACGCCCAATATTCTGGCCTGTTCCCTACTGGCGGCAATGGCCTCAAAGGATTGGGTCAGCATGGCAGGCGCAGGTATTCCTGCTTTTTCATACAAATCAAAAGTAGAAAAAGCAACCCTTTGCTGGGAAAGTTCGCGGGCCAGATCGCATAATTTTTGCCCCAGCTCGCTGGCGAAGTAGGAACGGTAATATACCATGGGTTCATTGTTTCCTAGGCCCAGGAGTTCCATCCGCATCACATCGGTGGAAATGGGAATTGCCAACACAGTGGCGAGGTGGTAGTCGGCCGGTAAAAAGCTGGCGCCTAAATATTTAGTGGAAGGTTCCAGTCCTTTGCTACGCAGGGTTTCCTCAAAAGGGGTCACCCTTACCAGTTCCTGCTGGATGCGGGGTCGGGCGACAAAGGTGCCTTTACCGTGACTGCGATAAATAAGCCCTTCCCTGGTGAGTTCCGCCAGGGCCTGGCGCACCGTAATCCGGCTGACATTATACATGGCGCAGAGTTCCTTTTCCGAAGGCAGGCGATCATCCGCCTTGAGGATGCCGTTTTTAATTTGACCTGCCAGGACCTCTTTTAATTGTTGATAAAGTGGTTTGGATTTTTCCGGTGATATTTCCCATTCCCCGGGTTCTAATGGAAATATATTTTCCGGCATAGTTAGGTCCTCCAAGCTTGCAACATTGTTGTCATAACAAGACTAGCACAATCCGGCGTTAAGATCAATATCAACGATGATTTATGAACGGCCCTTTAAACCTATCCCTCTAAAATTTAATTTTTTATTTTAACCAGAAGGAAAAAACGACATCCGTGTAGAATAGAGAAATTAATTCGTTATAACACGTAATAACATCCTGGAGGGAAGAGTTATGGAAAGGAAACCGCTGCGTTTTCTCTGCCCCAACGGTCACCTGGGATTTGCCCCCATCAAGACGGATAGTTTTTACCGGGGAGTTGCAACGAAGCCCGATTTCATCCTAGCTGACTCTGGTAGCGATGACATCGGCCCCGGGCCCCTGGGCGCTGATACATCCACCAGCCCGCTAGAATGGCAAAAACACGACCTGGAGCACATGTTGCTCGCCGCCCGCAAGCTGGGTGTACCGATGATCATCGGTTCCGCCGGCGACACTGGTGCCAACAGCCGTGTCGACCTCTACGTCAACATTATTAAGGAACTGGCCGAGAAACACAACCTTTCCAAATTTAAAATCGGTTACTTCTACTCCGAAGTAAGCAAGGACTACCTGGCCCGCAAAATGGAAAAGGGCGAAGCCATCAAGGGCCTGGACGGCCGCCCCGACCTGACCAGGGAAGAGCTGGAAAAGACTGATCGCATCGTCGCTGTGGCTGGCGTCCACCCCTACATTAAACTCCTGGATATGGGTGCCGACGTCATCATCGGCGGCCGCTCCAGCGACTGTGTTATTTTTGCCGCCCCGGCCATCCGCGCCGGTTTCCCGGAGGACCTGGCCTACTACTTGGGTAAAGTCCTGGAGTGTGCCTCTTTCTGTGCTGAACCCTACGGTGGTAAGGAGACGGTCATCGGCACCATTACCGAAACGGAAGTCCTGGTCACGGCCATGCACCCGGACCAGCGCTGCACCGTGGCCTCGGTGGCCGGTCACGCCATGTATGAAAGATCCAATCCCTATTACGAGTACGTCCTGGGTGGTATGCTGGATATGAGCAACTGCCGCTATGAGCAGTATGACGAGAAGACCTGCCGCATTACCGGGCCTAAGTTTATTCCTTCAAAAGAATGGCGGGTGAAACTGGAGGGTTCCGGTAAGGTGGGCGAGCGCTATATCGGCATTGCCGGGATCCGCGACCCCTATACCATCCAGAACATCGACAAGGTCATTGAGTGGGCGAAGGCCCAGGCCCGGGAGCGTTTCGGCGATACGGATTATGAACTTCATTACCATGTTTTTGGCAGGAACGGAGTCATGGGTGACCTGGAACCGGTGAAAGAGATTCGCTCCCATGAACTCTGCGTCGTCGTCGAGGGTGTCGCCCCTACAAAAGCCATGGCTGAGGAAGTCGCCATGATCGGCACCCGACAGATGTTTTATGCCCGCCTGCCGGAGGTTAAAGGCACTGCCGGCGGCGTCGCCTTTGTCGTCGACGAAGTGCTGCCGGCGTCACCCGCCTATATATGGACCATAAACCACACCGTCGCCCTGGATGACCCGTTAGAATTGTTCCCCACCTACCTGACGGAAGCAGGAAAGTAAGGAGGTAATATCAATGGCTACCGTAAAACTGATCAACCTGGCCAAAACCATCCGCAGCAAAAATGCCGGTACCGATAAAATTACCTTTGATATCATTTTCCGGGAAAAGGAAAGCTACGAGCTGGTCAAAAAAAGCGGGGTCCTGACCCCGGAAACCATCTGCAAACTTTATGCTATCAGCCCGGAAAGAATCGCTGATTTCGTTGAATTTGACCCGGCTTATGCCATCAAGTTCACCATCTACCGGCAGCGGCCCAGTGGTAGTCCGGGAGATTCCGATGTATTTGGCTGCCAGCAGTATGCACCCCTTCTTGATATCGAAGTGCCGGTGGATTAACTCATCGCTATTCTTGACCCGGGAGGCATATATATGCCTCCCGGCACTCATAAATCTGGGGAACGTCCTGTTAATTAGAGGAACGGAAGCGGAGTAATTTCGTAATTGTCATAATTGAGTCCCTATCTCGGGCCTTGTTTATACACTATTACAGGAGGGCAACAACCCTATGTCCTTGCAATTACTGATTATCCTAGCCTATTTTGCCCTGACCATCGCTATCGGCCTCTATGCCCGGAAAAAGACCAGCAGCGCCAGATCCTTCCACGGGGCCGGCCTGGGTGTCCTGATGGTGGTCGTCGTCGGGGTCGGTGAGTGGCTTGGCGGCACTTCGACTACCGGTATCTCGGAATACGGTTTTATTGCCGGCCTTTCCGGGGCCTGGTATACCATAGCTAACGGTATCGGCGTCATTGTCCTGGCTTTATTCTTTGCTAAATTATACCGTAGCCTGGATACTGTAACCATACCGGGAATTGTGGAAAAATTTCTCGGTGTAAACGCCCGCGTCGTTACCAGCGTTTTACTTATCTTCGTCATGATCGCCGTCGGTACCGCTCAGGTCATCGCCGCCGGCACCATGGGCGTCTCGGTCCTGGGCATCAGTTACGAGACAGCTGTTGTCATCCTGGGAATCGGTTTTATCGCCTACACCCTGGCTGGGGGGATGACGGCCATCGGTTATACCAATCTAGTACACCTGATCGCCATGTACGGTGGCGCCGTCCTGGCCGTGATCTTTGTCCTGGCCGACATCGGTGGGTTGGCCTCCCTCAAAAGTCACCTGCCCGCCCAGCCTTACTTTAGCTGGACCGGCATAGGCTGGTCTCATATCTCTTCCTGGATTATCGCATCCGTCCTCGGCGCCTGCACCGCCCAGGCCGGCATCCAGCCCATCCTGGCGGCAAAGGACGTCCGGGTAGCGCAAAAAGGGGCCTTTATTACCGCTTTTGTCGTCGCCCCCTTCGGTATTCTCACCGCCCTGCTGGGCATGGCCGCTAAAGTACGTTTCCCGGAGCTTGCCAATGCCAAGCTGGCCTTACCCACCCTAATGATGCACTTGAACCCGGCAGTCGGCGGCATTGTTCTGGCCTCTATAATGGCGGCTATCCTCTCGACTGTAGCGCCGATTATCCTGGCTGCCGGGACGATGTTTGCGAAAGACCTCTACCAGCGCCTCTGGTACCCGGAGGCCGGTGAAAAGCAGTTATTACTGGTTTCCCGGATAAGCACCGGTGCTGCCGGGATCGCCTGCCTGCTCCTGGCCCTCTTAATGTACGGCAGTACTCGCATCCTGGATATGGTTTATTTCGCCTATACCATCCGGGGTTCCCTCTTTGTCATCCTCCTGTTTGCCATCTACTGGCGCAAAACCTCGCCCCAAGGAGCCGTCTATGCGATGGTTATCACCGCCATGGCGGGATTCTTCTGGGTCTTTTATAAGGCCAAATATGGCCATTTCCCCGTCCATCCCGCCTTTACGGAAACCTATGCCGCCGTGGTAATGGCCGTGATCAGCACTGTTGTTTTGAGCCTTATCACCGGGAAAATTGAGGGGCAACATAACGCCGGTGTCGCAACTTTTAATACTGCTTCAGGAGAAGACCGCTAAAGTGACCTGCGGGTGCAGGCCCCGGTAGTTACCACCGGGGCCCTTTACCAGGCTTTATGTTTTCCAACTTTAGCCCGAACGAGTCTCAGTATGATCCTCTACTGCGTCCCGAGCCACTGGTTTGCGCTCCACTTCTACCGTCCACGGCCATTTAAGCCGCCTGGAGAAAAAGGGCTACATCCGCCGGGACCCAACTCGCTCCCGGGCCATTGAAATCATCGAACCCGGCCCAACTGCGGCTGCAAACGTCGTTTCCGTGCCCCTGGTGGGCAAAATTGCCGCCGGTCAACCGATATTAGCCGTTGAGAATATTGAAGATACTTTCCCTCTCCCATCCAAAATTGCGGGCAGTGAGGATGCTTTTATGCTCCGCGTCCAGGGCGACAGCATGATTGAAGCCGGTATCCTGGACGGCGACTACATCATCGTCCGGCCACAGGATACGGCTGAAAACGGCGATATCGTCGTCGCCCTGTTAGGCGAAGAGGCCACCGTCAAATATTTCTACCGTTACGAAGACCACGTGGAGCTGGTGCCGGCCAACAGCCAAATTCAGCCCATAAAAGCCCGCGAAGTGACCATCCTGGGGAAAGTGATCGGCCTTTTAAGGCGCTTCGCTTAACGGGCAGAGTCCTATATGTATCCCCTGCCAGCAGAAATTTCCATCGCACATCTGTTCTTTTCCCCTTGCTTTCTCCCCGACGCCGGAGTTATAATATACCCAAACGTTTGTTCCGGCGGTGAGCTTAAGTGTCTTCCTCCTGCACCATCCTCCTCTGTGACGCCAACAGCTTCTTCGCCTCCGTTCACCAGGCCCTTGACCCAAGTTTACACGGGCGGCCGGTCATCGTCGCCGGCCGGGAAAGCACTCGCCACGGCATCGTCCTGGCGGCCAGCTATGAAGCCAAAAGGGGTTACGGTATTAAAACCGGGATGACCGTCCGGGAGGCAAAGAGTCTTTGCCCGGATGGCATTTTCATCCCTCCCCACCATGACCTGTACATCGAATTTTCCACCCGTATTTTGCGCATCATGCGGGACTTTACTCCCCTGGTCGAACCTTTTTCCATTGACGAAGCCTGGCTGGATGTGCGGGGCTGCTGGGAACTTTACGGCTCACCTTTAACCATCGCCCGGCGGCTGAAGGAAAGGATTAAAAACGAGGTGGGCATCACCACCAGCGTCGGCCTGGGGCCTACAAAGCTATTGGCCAAGATGGCGGCCGAGATGCAGAAGCCCGACGGCCTGACGGTCCTCGATTATCCGGACGTTCCTAAAAAGATGTGGCCCCTGCCGGTGAAGGAGCTTTTCGGCGTAGGTCCCCGGATGGAGGCGCATCTGGCCAAGCTCGGCATCTATACCATCGGCGACCTGGCCCGTTTTCCCGTCGAGGTACTGGTCAGGCGCTTCGGTGTCGTGGGGCAGGTTTTACACCAGTGCGCTCACGGCATCGACTACAGCCCGGTGGACCCCCACTCCCTGGATAGAGTCAAATCCGTCGGCCACCAGATCACCCTCCCCCGGGATTACTACAGCCACGAAGATATTGAGGTGGTTTTACTGGAGCTTTCCGAGCTGGTGGCCCGGCGGGCGCGCCTGGGAAATTACCTGGGCCGCACGGTGAGCATCAGCCTTAAAGACGCCGAGTTTAACTGGGTAGGGCGGTCTTACACTCTGCCCTATTATACCGATACGGCTGCCGATATTTACGCCGCGGCCCGGCAGCTCCTCCACCGCCACTGGCCGCCCGGCAGGCCGGTGCGGCTGGTGGGAGTGAACCTGGCCGGGCTGGTACCGTCAGCGGCACGCCAGGAAGACCTTTTTGGCCGGGTGGAAAAACAGGCCCGCCTGGACCGGGCCTGCGATCGGTTGAAGAACCGCTACGGGGAAAGGGTCATCTACCGGGCGGCATCCCTAACTCAGGCAGGTGTCCTCTATGCGCGGGGCTAATGCTTTGTATGAAGGCCACCGGTTGATGCTGCCGGGGCTCAAAGATCGGGCCACGGCTACCTGCCGGGGCTGTCGCTACTATGCCCTGATCCTGGGCCGGGAGGAAAATAAGCCGGCCTGCCTGGCCACCCTGGATCTTTATCTTTCCGGGGAACGCCGGGTGCCGGGGGAACTCCAGGCCCGGGACTTTATCTGGCTGGCCGGCAAAGAAGCCCTGGTCAAGGCTGTGGCGAAGGTCCGGCCGGAAATGCAGGCCTGCGGCTTTTACTGCCCGCGGGAGTAACATGGATTATCGTGTTGCCCTCCACCTTTCTGCATTCTGGATTCTTTCCAGAGGTGAGGGGTGAGATGCGGTGAGCCATGCGATAAAGGGCGGCGGGGCTATGTCGCCCAGGTTCTTCCGGGCCAGGTCCACCTGCAACCTGATCATGGCCCCGGGATTACCGGTAAGCTCCAGGGCCACCCGGTCGGCTTCGGTTTCATAACGGCGGGAGATGGCGTTCGGCACCGGTTGGCCCAAAAAGGACATCAGCTGGAGGAAAAGGAGCATGGCAACCAGGAGGTGGGGAGGGTATGGCCCCGGCCGGGCTATTTCGTAGGTAAAGGTTAGTTTCAGGACAGCATATAACAATCCCAGAAGCAAGAAATTAGCCAGGATACCCCACAGCAATCCCCGGAGAATATGGCCGCGCTGCCAGTGGGCCATTTCGTGGGCGATTACGGCTTCTACTTCATCAAGGGGATAATCGGCCAGCAAGGTATCATAAAGAACAATGCGTTTGGTAGTTCCCAGGCCGGTGAAATAGGCATTGGCCTTGGTGGTCCGGCTGCTGGCATCCATTACTAACACTTCCTTAACTTTCAACCCAGCGCGGCCGGCCAGTTGTGTCACCATAGTTTTAACCGGACCTTCTGGGATGGGCTGGAAACGGTTAAAAAGCGGGGCGACCAGAAGCGGCCAGAGGAAGGCTGAGATAAAGAGCCAGCCGGACAGGAAGAGGCCGGCGGCGGCCCACCAGGTATGGGGCCAGCGCCCGGTAGCCCAGAAAAGGAGGAGCACCCCGGTTCCGGAAAGGATTAGATCGAGGACGCCACCCTTGAGGTAATCCAGCCACCAGGAAGTCAGGGTTTGGGTAGAGAACCCCCACTGGTGCTGGACGATAAAGCTGCTGTAAAAATTAAAGGGTAAAGCGACTGCCTTCACCAGTAACCAGATAAGGACGAAATAGATTACCAGGGCCGGATAATAGCGCCCGCCGGTGATGCGTAAAGCTCCATCCGACCAGGCGGCTGCCCGGGTACTGGCGACCAGCCAAACCAGGAAGGTTATCTGGGCCAGGAAGGCCAGGATACTTACCAGGCGCATGGTCTGCTGGTAATGCCGCGCCCTTTCCACCTCGGCCGGGGTGAAATACTGCCAGGCGGCAGCCGGCACTTTACCCGGAAAAAGGGTGAAAAAGATAAAGGCGAGGCTTAAAACGCCTGCCAGTATTAAAAGGATGGTCCAAACTATGCCGGCTTTAGCCGTCATTAAATTGCCCCCCTCTACCACCTGCCCTCGATGCTATTTTATTCGTCGCGGGCGGCTCTATTCTCCCGCTTAAATTTTTAGTAAAGGGAGCCGGATTACCTCTGGCCCCTGAGGCTACAGGGTTGCATATCAACAGTGGCCGGCCTTTCAAGACGCCTTTTTATAGCTGTGGGCTGACAACAGGGTCTGCAGGATCATAATATTGGCGCGGGCGTTTTTGCGGATGGCTTCCTGGCCGGCAGGACGCAAATAGTCTAGGGGGTGCAGGCAGGGTTCGCCACAGACGTCGGCCCCGGCCACATTTTTCTGCCGTGTAATTTCCCGCAGGGCAGGTAAAAGCTCCCCAAGGGTCATTGACCCCTGTTCCCAGTTGGTGATTGCCTCCTGCGGGCTTAACACATCTTTATCGATGCTGATATAAACAGTCCCGGCGGTTTTCTTTAATGCCTGACGGATCATGGATAACCGGGCGCCGGGGAGGTAAACCAACTTGGCCAGGTAATGGGGAGCAATGCCCTGCAGGCTTACCGTCCGTGGGCCGATAATAACGGCTTTTTGCAAAGTTGGCAGTTCCAGAGCCCTGGCGAGCCAGGAACCGCAGGAAATAGCCACCCCCTGGGGGGCCTGGTACAGGTCGATATGGTAATCAAAAAGGATTAACGTAAAGGGGCAGGCTATGGACGCCGCGAGAAGATAAGATACATAGTGGAAATCCCCGCTACCGATAAAGGTAATGCCCCTCTTTCCCTTCCCCAGCCTGGCGGCGATCTGGTCTAGGGCCTCCTGGCCGCAATACAGCCTGGTACCCTTGATGTCCCGCATATCGATTAATTCATAGGGAAAACGCCGCAATTCTTCCTGTCGGGTTAAAGTATCATCGAAATTCAGCAAGGTAATAACCTTAGATCCTGTAAACATAAAAAGGTTATCACCTCGGCTTTTTATTGTACTTGGGGCCTAAAGTTATTGTGGATTTAATTTCCGCAGCTGCTTTACCAGGGGAATGCCGAGAAGCAGGACGGCGATGGCTTCCCCTAAGGCGACGGTAGTTACGGCAAGGTAAATATTAACATGTAGCAAATATGACAGGTAAGCCCCAACTATGAGGCCATTCAAGATGATGGGCGGTAGGTAAGCGAGGCGGCTCTGCCGCCAGATATAGGTCAACCAGGCAGCTGCCAGGGTGGTCAGGCTGCCCAGGACGATGTCTATGGGGCCAAGGCCGCCGTAAATATTGCTTATCAGGCAACCGAGAAAGAGCCCCGGGATTGCTTCGGGGTAAAGGATCGGTAAAAGGGTTAAAGCTTCGGCTACCCGTACCTGAAGATAACCGAAACTAATGGGCTTGAGTATAATCGTTACTACCGCGTAGAGAGCAGCAATAATGGCTCCGCGGGCGATCCTCCTGGCAGTCACTTTTGTATCCTCCTCAACTTAGTATTTTTTTACTTGCTAAAGACTGGATATTGGGCCAGGTTTACATAAGCAGGCAGTCCGTTATGGTAAGGTATATTAACTTCACCCTGAATCAAAGGCCGGGCGTAGTTGATAAAGTCCATAGTGACGTCGTTTCCTGCCTCATTTATCCAGGCCCTCGGCACCTTTTTCTCCCGGTTGGCCACCTCATCCAGTTTTACCAGTTCATACGTACACCGGTACTCTTCCCCTTTCAGGCGCTTGATGGCCACCATATGGCCGCTGGCTCCCCGCAGAGCCTCCTCAACAGCTACGCGGCCTACGTTATAGGCTTCTTCGGCATCGGTCCGGGAGGCCAGGTGCATGGCACTGCGCTGGCTGGTGGCCGGGAGGATGACGCGGCCTTTGATTTTCAGTTCAGCTTCAATTTTATTAAGAAGGAACTGACCCACTCCTCCCAAGCGCTGGTGGCCGAAAACATCTACAGTAGCGGTGTCATTAAATATATAGTTCCCATTTTTGTCAACCAGGCCTTCGGAAACAACTACCAGGACCGTGCCGTATTGGCGGTAGGCTTTTTCCACATCGGTCATAAAAGTCTCAAGGTCAAAGGCTACCTCCGGCAGGTATATTAAATGGGGAGCTTCTCCTGGTGCACGCCGGGCCAGGGCCGTAGCTGCCGCCAGCCAGCCGGTATTGCGGCCCATGGCTTCTACAATAGCTACTTTGGTAGAGGTGACGATGCTTTTAATGTCGATCCCCATCTCCAGGACAATGGTAGCCAGGTATTTGGCGGCGCTACCATAACCTGGACAGTGATCCGTGAGGGGCAAGTCGTTGTCGATGGTTTTGGGGATGCCAATTACCCGGAGTTCATACCCTTCTTCCTGCGCCAGCTGGTTGACTTTATGGGCTGTATCCATAGAGTCATTGCCGCCGATGTAGAAAAAGTACCGGATATTAAATTTACGGAAGACAGCCAGGAGCTTATTATAGTCTTCCTTCTTCTTTAACTGATACCGGCAGGAGCCCAGGGCTGCTCCAGGGGTGAAACGCAGGCCTTGAATGGTAGACGCATCTTCCCGGCGTAAATCAATAAAATTCTCTGCTAAAATACCCATGATGCCGTTACGGGCACCATAAATTTCGCCGATGGCTTCACTGCGATAAGCTGCTTCGATGGCTCCGGCCAGGCTGTTATTGATCACAGCCGTAGGGCCACCCGACTGAGCTATGACACAGTTCCCTTTAAACAAAGGGATTTTCCTCCTCTCCCGAATAAGGGTTACTTTTTATATTATAATCCTGGCCTTCTATCCTGGCTATAGGGAGTGACATCTTGAGGTCCTGCGGAATAAGCTAAATTAGACTACAAGGTATTTGGAGGTGTAACCAATGGCTGAAGAAGGCGGCAGCTTATTTGGACCGAAGAAAAGCGCACAGGACGGTAGCCTGGGATTTAATTTCCCCGGTGGAAGTTTTGCCTTTATCCTGTTCCTGATCTTGATCCTTCTCTTCTTTGGAGATAATTAGGGTTTAAAGGTAACCCCGCTGTCCGCGGGGCTTTTTTATAACTAATTGCCTACCAGCTCTACCGGCACACCGGTAGCAGCCACCAGGTCAAGGTAATGTTGACCCGTCAAATCGAAGCCCCGGTAGTCAAAAGCGATGGCAGGCAAGATAATAAGATCAACGGGGTTGTCATTCTTATTAGACCACTCCTGCCAGGCTATCTTAAAATCCCCTAAGGTTAATAAGCCGGCACAGGCGATAGTGCCGCCAAAAAATTGGCTAGGAGTAGTTATTACCTCCAGCTCCCAGGGTAGCCAGGCCACAGCTTCCTTTATTACGTTACCGGCCAGTTCAGAGGTCATAACAAGCACCCGCCGGGCATGGTGACGATGGCAGGCTTGCTCAACTTCCTTAAGAATAGCAGGGTCAAAATCCCAGCTAAAGGTAAGGCCGCTCCCGTCCTCTGTCACCAGCAAGTTAAGGGAACACCTTTGTTTATTACACCCGGTAGAGGAGGTATATGGACCGGAACCGGTATTTTCTTGCCGTTGGACCACTAAGTGCCGTTTTCCGGGTTTGGCAATGAGGCGATAGGCTTCTACCCGGGAACGCGGTTTTCGCCCGTCAACTGCCAGGATAATATCGCCCCTTTTGAGGCCGGCCCGGTCAGCCGGGGTACCAGGGATAACCCCCTCTACTACCGGCATTAGATTATCTAAGCATGGTGGTTCTAACAGCAAAGGGACGTCCGTTTGCTTACGGAGAACCTCCAATTCTGCTTCTATTTGTTGCCGTAAATTTTCTGGGAAACGCAACTCCGGTGGCGCCAGCCGGGTGTAGCCGGGCAAAAAGATGCGAATGGTCCTGGCACCGGAACGAGCCAGGTAAAGGATTGTCTCCCGGACATCCGGCCAGCCGGTAATCCAGGGAAGGGCCACCAGGCTACCGTGGTAGGTAATGCCGGCTTGCTTTAAGGTTAAAGGAGCCTCTAGGGCCGCAGTTGGTTTTTTGTCACCCATGAGCTTGAGCCGGCCTGCCGGGCTGGCGCTATTGAGAGAAAGGTTTATTTCCAGGGGCCCCAGATCAACCAGGATCCTGACCAGTTCTCGGGTTAAAAAAGTTCCATTCGTAGTAATTTCTACGACAGTTGCAGGAAAACGCCGCCGCACTCTGGCCAGGATCGCAAGGAAATCGGGATGGGTCATGGGTTCCCCTTCGATAAGGCGGGTGGCCGATTCGCCAATCACTATTTTGCGGCTACCGTCCAGAAAGTCCAGGAGGGTGTCAACCTGCTCCGGTTTTAGAGGAGGCAGGTACCGCGTTTCCACCCCCGGAGGATTCTGGCGGTGGCTGCAGAAGAGGCAGCGTAAATTGCAACTGGAAGTCAGCGGCAGGATATTATACCGCGCGGCCGTCATAACGGCCAGCTGAAAGCTATCCATGGATGACCGGTGCAGTTATAAATCTCTCCTTCATCGCAGGAAAATTCCGCCGAGAATCAAGGAAGCAACTACCCCTAAAAGGGGGCTCAAATTTAGATAATGGACCAGGAAAAAATAAGCGGCTGCAATGCCAAAGGGGAGCCAGTTAAAGGGGCCCGTGCTTTTTGCCACAAAGGCATATTTGGCAAAGTCCCAAGCCAGCATGGCCAGCATTACGAAAACTACAGGTCGGATACCGGCAACCATGCCTTTGATGAAGGGGCTATCCTTGAATTTCTCCAGAAAGGCGAAGAAACCAATCAAGATTATAAATACAGGGATGGTTACGGCGATCAGAGCAACAGCAGCACCCATCCAGCCGGCTACTTTGTAACCAATGTACATGGTTAGCTTTGTGGCAATGGGTCCCGGAAGAGCGTTGCTGAAAGCCAGCGCCTTGCCGAACTCTTCCTGGGTTACCCAGTGGTATACGTCAACCGCCTCGTGTTCATAAAGGGGTACAATGGCCGGTCCGCCACCATAGCCTAGCAAGGTCGCCCGGCCAAAGCCTATAAAAAGGTCCAGCAACGTCTTTAGCATTTAGGTTCTCCTTCATCCTTTCATTGATTAAAGTGTCGATCTAGATCGAAATCGAATCGATCTAGATGTCCAAATTATACTATATCTCGACATTTGTGCACAGAGGTATTGTTGCTTCATAACCGTTTTGACAAAGAAGGCCGGTTGGTAGCAGACTCATTGCTATCAACCGGCCTTCGTTCATATGCCCACTAAACTTTCTTCCCCGGGTATTCGCAGCGCCCGTAAAATTTGCTACCATAAATAGTGTGCGACGGTGCAAGAATGCCGTGCCAATCCCGGCTTTAGCGGTGGAGAGGTTCAGTGAACGAGCCTTACGTTAGCCGGCGATTTGGCTTGAAGAAGACCGATACTGCCTTGCGGTCTTTGTCCCAACTACGGGAGGGAGCAAATACAGATGGTAGTCTTCTCGAATGTAAGGCTTGTTGAAGGTGCCTGCAACTGCTTGGCAGACAGCAGGTTTAAATACAACTATCGTAATAAGTGCGACGGTAGGGACCTCCTGGGAGCCATCTATGATAATTCCGTTCCCTGCGTTTTTTTTGACCCCCAGTATCGGGGTGTTTTGGACAAGCTTGCGTACGGCAACGAAGGTGTCAGCAGAGGGATGCAAAGATCCATGCTTCCGCAGATGAAGGAAGATATAATAAAAGAGTTCATTGCCGAAATAAGTCGCATTCTCATTCCAAGCGGGCATTTATTCCTGTGGGTGGACAAATTTCACCTCTGCGAGGGTGTATCCAGCTGGTTACCAGCAAACCTCAAAATTGTTGATATGGTCGTCTGGAACAAGCAGAAAATGGGTATGGGATATCGAACGCGCAGGCAGTGCGAATACCTGCTTGTCGTGCAGAAGCGACCGCTTCGCGCCAAGGGCGTATGGGCCGTACATGATATCCCCGATGTCTGGGAGGAGAAAGTGAGTGGAGACCACCCCCACTCCAAACCAGTTCTTCTGCAAGCACGTCTCATCGAAGCAGTAACAAATCAGGGCGATGTGGTAGTCGATCCGGCGGCAGGCAGTTATTCTATCCTGACGGCTTGCCAAAAAACGGGGCGGACTTTCCTGGGAGGCGATCTGGTTTATGGCGCTGATTAGAAACGCAAAGGGACGTGACGATGGAGAATATACCAACCTTCCTGTTACGGCCAGGTCGAAAGGTCCGAATCTAAGGTTGAGCGGGTCGATGCAGCGTTATTAAATTCCCCTAATGAACACAGCAGGCTGGTATCTATTACCAGCCTGCTGTGTCTTGATTTTGCTTATTGGTGCGGCAGAAGGGATTTGAACCCCCACCCTGTAGACCAGGACTAGAACCTGAATCTAGCGCGTCTGCCAATTCCGCCACTGCCGCTCGCAGTCGCTCCCTCAAGGAGCAAGTCTAATTATAGCAGCCTGCCAGCTACCTGTCAAGGGTCCGCGATCACTCAGTTAAAATATAACCGAAGGGAGTTCGGCTCACTCACGGCGAAATCTTACCGAGGGGATGTGTATTGAGGATGTCATTAGATAGTCGCCGTGAGTATTTAAGCAATATGCATCAG
>Ga0247720_100008_pt1 | contig 148350 bp, 158 predicted proteins | sample MSEWel2015_12_15_FD_189078 | JGI IMG/M metagenome (GOLD analysis project Ga0247720, IMG submission 189078) | Subsurface sediment microbial communities from gas well in West Virginia, United States - MSEEL Well Study Marcellus 3H_2015_12_15 | ecosystem: Environmental > Terrestrial > Deep... | reverse complement strand
CCCCCATATTGGCATTATTTTACTTTTGGCGTTGGTAAACCCTCCCATTGGACAGCCCTTCTCCAAAAAATTGGTACTGGAGATATTTTATTCGACATGTTACTCTATTTTCCTGCAGGTTTCCTTAAAAATCCTCTTAAAAGCTTACCGCCCCTGACTGTCAGTAAATTTTCTTAACTGGAATCCCGGTCTAAATGCAATTATTGTATACACCTTGTTTGCGCAGAGTGGCTGCTTGATACGGTCCGGTAAGGGCTCTTTGTTACCTACTTAAAATTTTAGACGACCTTGGTTGTTACCGGCCACCGCGGCCACCAGGCCGAAGCAACCGCTGAGCATCATGTCACCATAAGGAGCGGCCCAATAATAATCCTGGTGTATGGTCAGCCGGCGCTGCGGACCCGTTACGGCAACGAAACGGAAGCCCCCACCCGGCCGGTAACCGGGATCAATATAACATCCGTGGCCGCCGTCATTAAAGATTTCCTCATTGGTAAGCTCCCCGGCCCTCAACTTTTCAACAAAACTAGCCAGCTTGTGGCCGCTTAAACAGCTGGTATGATGCTCAAACAGGCCCCATACCCGCTGCTCCTGGAGGAGAACCCCAATGGTGTGCTGGTTGCCGCAATTGACAACGATCAACCCTTCCTTGCTATGGGCCGCTACCCTGGCATCGCACAGGGCACCCCACAGGGCGGCCGCGCCGGTGTCCATGAGCCAGGCCCCCGGTACCTGCTCCTGTACGGCCTGCATCCGGGTTAGATAACGCGGCGGCTCCCGGTAAAGCAGGTCTGCCAGTCTACCACCGCTGGCAACAAAGCGCTGCCAGTGCTGAAAACGAAAGAGGCGGTCGCTCGTGCCTTTCGGCGCCTCGCCGTGATCCAGGACGGCTATGGCCACTTCCGCTGGAAGGCTGACGCCATAGGGAGCCAGGCTACCGGCCAGGGTATCAAGATCAACATCGCCCGTCTTAATGGTTACTGCCTCCCCGGGCGGTTCTTCGGTTATTTCAATGCCTAGTTGCCGCACCCTATCCAGGTCGTCATAAACCGTCCGCGCTGCCGCGGCCGTAGCATAGACTTTTAAACCGGCAGCCAGGTGGCGGCGCAAAGCTCCTACCAGGGCTCCACCACCCATAAGGTAACCGGTAAGGAAGACGTCCCGGCGGGCGGCTGTGGCTGCCTCCACCTGCCGGCCGCAGATTACTGTTGGCGAGGGTAAAATGAGCTGGACGCAGTTTTCCAGGGGCTGGTCCGGACAGTAGAGCAGGATATCCTGGGTGCCGCCGCCGATGTCTATGGCCAGTAAAGGCCGGCTTAGCATTTTGCCACCTCCGTACAGGGGATGGGATGCCCTATTTCTTCTCCGGATTGTCGTCAGCCTTGAGGCCTTTTTTAAATTCGTTGATGGTCCGGCCCAGGCCGCGACCGAGTTCCGGCAACCTTTTGGGACCAAAGATGATTATCGCCGCCAGGATAATGAGTATCCATGCGTAAGGGCTAAATAAAGTGCCGAGGGTTACGATGGTTATTGCCCCCCTTTTTTAACCTTATACCCAGGATAACATATTCTCCCTTCCAGGACAACCTGCTAGCCCGTTAAACGCCGACGCAAGAGGTAAAGGGGCGGGTAGAAAAAGATGGCAATAAAAACTACCAGCCAGGCTACATGGACCAGGAGTTCCGGACTTAACTGCCCCAGGACCAGGGGCCGTACCAGCTCCACCACATGGTAAAGGGGGATCAGCCAGGCCAGACGCTGGACGATTAACGGCAGGGCATCCAGGGGAAAGAAAACCCCGGCAAAAAGAAACATGGGGGTAATAATCAGGGTGAAAAAGTAGCTGAAGGTATCAATCTTAGGTACCAGGCCGGTCCAGATCATCCCCAGTTCGGCAAAGGCAAAGCCGCATAACACCAGGACCGGGGGCACCAGCAAGGCCGCTGGCGACTGCACCAGGCCAAGAAGGGAAATCACCAGTAAAATTACCGTACCATAGAGGACACTCTTAAAGGTCCCAAAAAGCATTTCCCCCACCACTACCTCATCCAGGCTCACCGGGGTCGCCACAATGGCATGGTAGGTCTTTTGAAACTTCATGCGGACAAAGCTGTCATAGGTACACTCGGAGGCCGTAGCCCACATGGCCGAAGAGGCAATCAGCCCCGGGGCTAGAAACTGGAGGTAGCTCATACCATTGATAGCCGGAATGTAATAGCCCATACCGTAACCCATGGCTGCAAGATAAAGGAGTGGTTCCAGGAAATTGAACATAATATTGGTCAGCCATGTTTTGCGAAAGACGACAAAATTACGCCAGAAAACTTTCCAGGCACGGTAAGAGATATCCATCTTATTAATCCAGGCCCCTCCCGGTTAGCTTAAGGAAAACGTCCTCCAGGGTAGCCGGCCGTAACCTCATGTGACTGAAGTGACCGTTTAAGCCCTGGACCTGCCGCCAGACTTCGCGGCCGTCGCTGGTATATAAATACAGGGTCCGGCCTATGGTCTGGTGGGCCAGGATGCTGCCACCCACCAGGGTTAAAATGGACCCGGCTTCGCCGTCTACCGGTGCCAGTTCCAGGACTTCCCGGCCGACATGGCGCTCGACCAGCTCTCCGGGCGATCCCTCTTCCAGTATTATCCCCCGGTCCATAATGACCAGCCGGTCGCACAGCTGGGCCGCCTCCTCCAGGTAGTGGGTAGTGAGAATTAGGGTTACACCGGCCGCTTTTAGCTGGCGCAATTTCTCCCAGATCATGTGGCGGGCTTCCGGGTCCAGGCCAGTGGTGGGTTCATCTAAAATTAAAAGCTGCGGTTTATTTACCAGGGCCCGGGCAATGGCCAGGCGCCGCTTCATACCCCCGGAAAGGTGCTCGACCTCAATATGGGCCTTTTCCTCCAGGCCGGCAAAGGCCAGGAGTTCCTGGACGCGTTTGTGGGCCTCCCCCCGGGGGATATCGAAATAACCGGCATAGAGAAGCAGGTTTTCCTTTACTGTTAACTCCGGGTCCAGATTATCCTCCTGGGATACTACCCCCAGCCGGGCCTTAATTTCCCGCGGCCGGCGGCGCACGTCATAGCCCAACACTTCCAAACTACCCGCAGTCACAGGGGTAAAACAATGGATCATTTTGATGGTGGTGGTTTTTCCAGCGCCGTTGGGTCCCAAAAAGCCGAAGCACTCCCGGGGACGGACCGTAAAATCTATCCCCTTGACAGCCGTAAAACCGTTATATTTCTTTACCAGGCCCCGCGCCCGGACAACATCCGTCAAAGCCAATCCACCCTGCCTCAATAAAAATACCCCGCTTTCGCCGGGGTGAAGGTTTAATAATATTATAAGCCATGATTGCCATTTTTAGCAAGGGCCTAGCGGCTGTAGGCCCTGGCCCGCGTCCTCTCCCGGGGCAGGCTAAAACCGAAGAGAGCCGCCAGGCGTAAGGCCAGGCGCACCGGCCAGAAGGCGAGCTGGCGTTTTAACTCTTGCCGTTCCTTCTGCAGGTCGGCCACCGTCCGTTCCAGGTCTTCATTGGCGATGAGAGTCGTCTGGAGGCGGTATTCCTGCTCCCGCAGCTGTTGCTTCAGGCGCGCCTGTTCGGCCTGGGCATCGCTGACGGTTTTATTGAGGGTTCCCTGGAGCTGCATGAGGCGGGTCTCCAGGTGGCTGACCCTTTTCTTCAAGGTATCCCGCTCAACCCTTAAGTTTACCAGCTGTTCTTCTATCTGGGTGAGCTCCTGGCGCAATTCTTCCTTACGCCGGTGGAGTTTTTCCAGATCGCTTAACAGGTTTTTATTCTCCTGGCGCAGGTCTTCTATTTCCTGGCGCAGCTTTTCTTTTTCTTCATCCTTTTGCTCCACCTGGCGGCCGGCGGCAGCCTTACCGCCGTTAATGAGGCTAAATTCCTTGGGGGCCGGGGTTAACTTTTCTGTTTCCAGAGTGAGGGCGGCGGCTTCGGCCCCGGCGGCTATTTCCTCCCAGGCCGGCGGTTCCACGGTGGCGTTCTTTACCGGCGTAAATTTCGGGGCCGCCGGTGGCGACGCCTTCTCGCCGGTGTGCTTCAGGGGGAATAACTTGTCCCAAAAATCGCCTTCTTTAGCCGCTGGTGCCGGTTTGGCCAGGGGGAGAATCTGCTCGCCGGCCCGGGGCATTTCCACTAACTGGGGACCACTGCCGCCCTTGCCTGGCGCTGTTCTGGTTGGAGATCCCGGAGACTGCGTTTCCTGGCCGTTACCGGTAGGCCCGGCCGCATTTACCGGCTGGAGCGGGGACTTATCTCCCGCCGGCTCCGGTTCGACATAGGCCCAGTGGATGAGGCCCCAGCGGCCGTCTTTTAGCCGCAAGAAACGGCCATCGGCTACCAGCTTTTGTTCTCCCGGTACTTCCGGCTTGCCGGCTTCCTTTAACTCCGCGTTGATTTCACTTAAACGCAGGGCATCTCCATGGGCCTGAAGGACGCGGTGAGCGGCATCGTTTTCCTTCAATCCGTCCAGGCGCAGGCACCACAATCCCTTGCCTTCACTGCGAAAGCAGGGGTTCTTGGTCAAGCAGCGGTTCACGTTTTTCTGGATCTTGGCCAGATTATGGCTGGTCAGCAGGTGCTGCTGCGCTTCCTGGACTAGCTCGTCCATCGATTGGGGCGAGTACTCGAATAAACGTAATTTAAGCAGGTCGGTAAGGGAATCCAGTTTTCCTGTTACTTTAACTTTAGTTATCTTGGGAGCCGGGGCATTTTTAGGTTTTTTGGCCACGGGTGTCACCTCTTCCAGTTTTTAGTATTAACCATTATTTAACTGGTAATATATGACACCCATGCTGGATTTTCCTGCCAGAAAAATGGAACTTTATGTCAATATATGGTAATTTAACAACCAGGCCCAGAGAGGGATGGTTAACAGGGAAACCAGGGTGGTAGCCACGACCCCTTCGGAGATCAGGTTGTAATCGCCGTCATACTTCCGCGCCACAGCCGGGGCAATGGCAGCTGCTGGCATGGCCATCTCCATAATCACCAGCAGGCGGACATTCTTATCCCAGCCCGGGACAAGGAACATAGCCCCTAGGGCCAGGAGGGGTAAGATTATCAACCTGACTGCCACTATAAGGTAAACTATCTTTTTGCCGGCCAGGGTACGGATAGGAGATTCGGCCAGCATGGAACCCACCAGGAAGAGGGCCAGGGGTATGGTAGCCTGGCCCAGCCCATCCAGGGGACGGAAAATAAGGGGCGGCAGCTGGAAATGGAAGAGGGCCAGGACCAGGCCCAGGATAATGGCCAGGACATTGATGTTCAAAATCTGGCGCCAGTCGAGGCCTTTGTGTTCCTGGTGATCCTGCATTAACCAGACACCTAAAGTCCAGAAGAGGACATTGTGGCCCAGGGCATACATGGCTGCATAAAAGACCCCCAGCTGGCCCCAGAGAATGTAGGCCACCGGGAAGCCCAGGTAGGCCACATTGCCGAAGGCGGTGGTAAAGCGAAAGGCATAATTCGTCTTTAAGGGCAGGCGCAGCCAGGCCCCTGCCAGGGCGCACAAGGCGTAGGATCCAAGGACCAGTACCACAGCGGCGGCCAGGATCAGAAAGGCGTTTGTTAATTCCTGGCCGGAAACCTTGAGGTTCATGGAGGTGATGGTAAGGGCAGGCATGGTAAAGTAAAAAATAATGTCAGAAATGACTTTGTCGCCCTGGGCGGTTAAAATCTTACGCTGGCGCCCCAGGAAACCCAAAAGGACATAGAAAAACAGGGCACCCACCTGGGCCCCGACAGCCAGTAGTTGCATCAACTTTGCTTCATTCCTTCCGCAAGATAAGGATGTTCTGGTGGGTGATATTGGGTACGAAGACTGATTTTATAGCATAGGGCTTAAGGTGGCGGCGGGTGGCCTTGTTGGACCAGATCTTCAGCCCTTTAAATTTGAAACCGATCTCACGCATGGCCTGGGCCACTAAAAAGCCCAATGGAACATATTCTCCCTGCTGGTAACGATCCCCCACCAGCATGACCAGGTAGCGGCCGGGCATGAGTACCCGCCGGATCTCCTGCCCGATTTCCTGCAGGCGCCCCAGGAAACTGGGCAGGTCAGGGGCCCGGCCCAGGTCATTTTCCAGCCAAGGAGAAAGCATATTAAAGTTGGTCTCCTTACTGAAGCCTGTAGCGCCATGGTTAATCCCGTAAGGAGGATCGGTAATTACCGCCGGAACAGATGCGGAGGGTAATTCCTTTAGCAGGGACAGACAGTCGCCCTCGCGCATTTCCCCGGTCAGGGGTTCCCCACCGGCAACCGCCTCTTCCCGGCGACAGATAACCCCATTCGCAATGATAAAATCGCTCTGGATGGCCCGGTAGATGGCTACCCAGCGGGGGTCGAGTTCAAAACCAAGACTCGGCCGCCCGGCCAGGGCCGCCCCCAGGAGGGTTCCCCCCACGCCGGCAAAGGGGTCCAGGACGAGTTCATCTTTTTTAGTAAAAAAACGGATAATTTCCGCCATGACCTCCGGTGGCTTCATAGCCCCGTGTTGTTTGCGTAAAGGATGGGTAGCATCGGGGGGATAGGTGGTAATGTAGAGGGTGTCGGTCCAGTACAGCCATTCCCGGCCGTCGAGGTCGTTGAGGCGGTTCTGATGTTTACCGGTCATGGGCTGCTTCACCCCGGAATCTTGCCGCCAGGATGTCCCGCGCCTGCCCGGCAGCCCCCGCCGGCACCTGAACCTGGACCAGCCCCAGGGGGCCTATATTTAAACCGTAAATGTTTCCCAAGGGCTCTCCCAGCAGGCGCACCGGCAGGCCGGCGGCCGCCAGTAAACCCTGGATCATCAGGGCTTCTACCCTCTCCTTCACGGCCACAGTAACCCATCCGTCAGGCATCTTATCTACCCTCTCCCCTTTTCTCCCGCCTTAAGTTTTCCAGAACCCGTAAAAAAATCGGCGGCGGCGGTGCCGTAAACTCCAGGTAATCGCCTCGTACGGGGTGGTTAAAACCCAGGCAACCGGCATGCAGGAGTTGCCCCGGCAGGTCAAAGGGGCAGCGGCGGGGGCCGTACTTGGGGTCACCTACCACCGGATGACCCAGGAAGGCCATGTGCACCCGGATCTGGTGGGTGCGCCCCGTCTCCAGTCGCGCCTCCAGCAAAGTATACCGGTCAAACTGCTCTAGAACCCGGTAATGGGTGATGGCCTCCCGGGAATTTTTGTCAGTAACCGCCATGCGCTGCCGGTCGACAGGGTGCCGGCCAATGGGCGCCTCAATACGGCCGCGGGGCTCGGTTACTACCCCGTGGACCAGGGCCAGATAAACCCTTTTCATGCTATGGGCCTTGACCTGGGCCGCTAGGCCCAGGTGGGCCGCATCATTTTTAGCTGCCACCAGGATGCCGGAGGTATCTTTATCCAGGCGGTGGACTATGCCCGGCCGCAGGACGCCGTTTATACCCGACAGATCACCACAGTGGTACAATAAGGCATTGACCAGGGTGCCATGTTCATTGCCGGGAGCCGGGTGGACGACCATGCCCTGGGGCTTGTTGACGACAATAACATCCTCATCTTCGTACAGGATGTCCAGGGGGATGGGTTCAGGTCTTACCTCCAGCCGCACCGGCTCCGGCAGGTTGACCTGGATTTTTTCCCCACCCCGCAGGCGGTAATTGGCTTTCGGCCGTCCCCCTCCGGAGAAAGCAACCTCGCCGGCATCCAGCAGTTGCTGGACGCGGGAACGGGATACCCCTTCCAGCTTCCCGGCCAGCCAGGAATCCAGGCGTTTTCCCCTGTCTTCCGGGGTGACTTCCAGCTCTATGCGACGGCTCACAGGCTCTTCCCCTGTTCACCTGCCGGCCCCAGGAGTTCCCAGCAGAGGAGAATAACGCCGCCAACGATAGCCATGTCAGCCAGGTTAAAAACCGGCCAGATGCGGAAATCAAGGAAGTCAACTACATAACCAAAGCGCAGGCGGTCAATGAGGTTACCCAGGGCGCCGCCCAGCATCAGGGCCAGGGCCAGGCGCAAGAGGATGCGGTCCGGAGGCAGGAAGCGGTAGGCCACCAGGATGACAACCGCCACCAGCAGGGTCACGGTCACAAAAACCGGTGTTTTATAGGCCAGGAGGCCAAAGGCCGCCCCGGGATTATTGACGTAAGTTAAATGAAAAACTGAATTGATTACCGGCAGGCTCTCATTGGGCTGGAAATTGACCCGGATAATATACTTGCTCAACTGGTCAATGCCCAGGACCAGAGCTACCAGCAACAAAAAGGGCACGCTCAATCCCCCCAGGAATAATAAGGTGCCAGGTGGTGTACCGGCCCGCAGCCCTGACCTACGGCAAGGGCCTGGCTGATGGCCGTCTGGATATACTCCTTGGCCGCCGCTACCGCTGCGGGTACCGTCAAACCCCGGGCCAGGAAAGCGGTGATGGCTGCCGACAGGGTACAGCCCGTCCCGTGAGTGTGGCGGTTATCCAGGCGGGGAGCGGAAAAACGCCGGACTTCCCGGCCGTCAAAGAGAATATCAGTTGCCGCACCGGCCAGGTGCCCTCCCTTTACTAAAACATAGGGTACGCCCTGGTCATGTAACTCCCGGGCTGCAGCTACCATCTCATCTTCACTGCTAATCTCGCGCCCCGTGAGAACGCCGGCTTCATCCAGGTTAGGGGTAATGACCAGGGCCAGGGGAAACAGTTTTTTCTGCAAAACCTGGCGCGCTTCCCGGGCCAGCAGGAGATCGCCGCTCTTGGCCACCATTACCGGGTCAATGACCAGATTCTTTATTCCGTACTCTTTAACCTTGGCAGCTACGACTTCGATAATACCGGCATTGGCCAGCATCCCGGTTTTGGCGGCATCCGCACCGATATCGCTTAAAACGGCATCCATCTGCCGGCCGACAAATTCCGGCGGCAGGTCGAAGGTCCCCTGCACCCCCAAGGTATTCTGTGCCGTCACAGAAGTGATCACACTGGAACCGTAAACTTTGAGGGCGGCAAAGGTCTTCAAGTCGGCCTGAATACCGGCTCCGCCCCCGGAATCGGATCCGGCAATGGTCAAAGCCTTGTGCATAAACTTCTCCCCCATTCTCTAGTTCTCTATCATACCACGTCAGCCGTTATGGGTAAACTACTTTTGAGGGGTGGCTTTTGTCTGGAGCGAGTGAGCTTCTACCGAGTGGCGAAGCAGCCCAGGCGAAGCTCCAGGGATGATAAGCGGGGCCGAGGACAAAGAGGCCTTCGGCCGAGTTCTAAAGGCAAGGATGCCGAATAGGCGGCCCAGCACTCACAGTAACCAAGTTACAGCAACCAGTTCTTTGGTTTTTGCAGTCGCACTACCTTTGGAGGTACCTGAGTTTAGTGAGTGCTGAGCGCTCCACAAGGGCACAGGTAGCGAGCGAGACAATGCCAGCCTGCGATAGAGTTATTTTCGGAGGAGGGATTTACTTTGCTCCGCATATACTGTGAGGTAGATATCTGCGTCCACCACGATGGGGCCGGTTTCTGCAAGCTGGAGACCATTCACATCACCAGGAACGGCCTGGATACCAACTGCGGCGATTTTCAACGATTGCTGCCGGAAAAGGATACCACCACCGTCTTTTCCTTTGGCAAGGCCAATGATACCCTGGAAACTATGCCCTATGACTAACTATCTATTTCGTCTCCATCACGCACCACCCGGTCCCAGCCAGCATCGCCAATTACCTTTTCCTCCGGAGACCCTTCATCATCAATGTAGGCCCCGGTATCTTCATAAAACATACCTTCGGCACCCTTAAAATAGGGGATGCCATCTACCGGCTCAACATAGCCCTGGTCTTCATCCAGATCCAGAGGGCCGAAGTAGGCGCCGCTACGGGATTCGGAGGCGTGTTCAATAGTTTGGGCCAGGTCCTGCCAGGTATCTTCCCCATCATACATGAGGGCTTCCTCCTCGTCCGGGTGCTTTTGATAGGGATCGGAGACCTGGCCGCCAAAGGGAGGCAGGATAACCTGCTCCTCGATGGGCCGATGGTTGATGTCTCCTGCCCCTTCCATTTTTTTACGACACTCCAGACACAGGGTTGTCTCGGGTATGGCCTCCAGCCGTTCCCGGGGTATCTCCCGACCGCACACCCGGCAGTAGCCGTAGGTCCCATCCTGGATGCTTTCCAGGGCATCATCTATCTTTTGCAGCTGGATACGGGCGTTATCCCTCAAAGCCAGGTCTTTGCCGCGCTCGAATTCCTCACTGCCGAGATCCCCGGGGTGGTTATCGTAACGGGACAGTTCCTGGGTGGACTCCAGCAGGGGCTCCCGCAATCCCCCGCTGTTAAAGGAATCTATTTGTTCCTGCAGCTTTTTCTTTTCTTCCAGCAATTTCCTGCGAAAATGCTTTAAGGATTTTGCATCCATATGAAAGCCTCCCAGTTTAATAAACCTCCTGCTGGACCATGCGGACAATTTCCGCAATGAGTTTACCGATGACCGGAAGGTTGAGCAGGGCCAGCTCGCGGATGATATAGATCACAATGGCGCCCAGGATAGCAAAACCCACAGCTATACCCAGGCCCCTGGCTACCCCGGCGGCAAAGTTGAGGTACAGGAGCCGCCAGGGCCGGCGGTAGAGTTCTATCCACTCGGCGATGCTGGCTTTTTCTATGGCGGTTATTAATTGCTGCATCTTTTCGGCCAGAAAAACGGCTGTCTTTTCATTATCAACCAATAGGGTTTACTCCTCCTAAAAAACTCCTTTATAGCTTTCCCCGTACCCAAAATAAAAAATCCTGCTTCAAGGACGCAGGATTTTGACTTTATCGCCGCCGGACAGCAGGGCGGCATTGGCTTCGTCGGTATCCAGGTGCAGCTCCAGGCGGTAGTGGGGGCTGGTCCGGATAATAACGTTATCTAAGATCATGCCCCTTATCCCGGGCACCCAAACCCGGACCAACTGGTCGTCATGGAGGTGGAGGGCCCTGGCCCGGTCTTCTTCCATATGGATGTGGCGGGCGGCCAGAATGACCCCCCGGCGCAGGTTGATGGCGCCGGCCGGACCGACCACAGCTATGCCGGGCGTATCAGCCAGGTCGCCGGATTCCCTTACTGGCGGCTTTAATCCCAGGCGGAAACCGTCGGTCATAGCTATTTCCACCTGGGAGTAAGGCCGGACCGGACCTAAAACCCGTACACCCTCCAGAACGCCGCGCGGGCCGACGATGGTAACTGTTTCCCTGGCGGCAAATTCCCCCCGCTGGCTGAGCTCCCGGTACAATGTTAGTTCATAACCGGGTCCAAAAAGGGCCTCGAGATCCTCCCGGCAGAGATGGATATGGCGGCCGGAAACCCCCACCGGAACTTCCACGGGCAAAAAGTCTTCTGCCTGGAATAGCCTCACCGTCCCTGCCCTTCCTTTCCTCTTATTACTTCTGCCTCGATCTTTGGGCAGCAAGTTAACCGCTTTTTTAGTATAGCCAGTTCTTCTGTTTTTATGGCTGTATTTTAAGCCTGGCGCAAAACGGCTGCACAGCGCTCGCACAGAGTGGGATGATCGCTATCCCGGCCTACGGTGGAGCTGACCATCCAGCAGCGTTCACATTTTTCACCGGGAGCTTTCTCGACCACGACCTTGAGTTCGGGCAGGTCTTCGGCGGCAAAGGCCGTGGCCGGAGCTTCTTCTCCCGGAGCGTGCAAAACGGCCTGGGAAACAATGAAAATGGTCGCCAGCTCCCCCTCCAGGGACTGGAGGAACCGGTACAACCCGGAATCAGAGTAAAGGTGGACGGCGGCATTTAAGGAATTGCCCAGGCCCTGCTCCTGGCGGGCTCTTTCCAGGGCGCGGGTAACAACATCGCGTACCTGCAAAATCTTATCCCACCGGGCCTGCAGCTCGTCATCCAGGAATGCATCCTGCACCTGCGGCCAGCCGGCCAGCTGGACACTGATGGGCTTGCCGGGGGTTGCCGGCAGATAACGCCAGATTTCTTCCGTGGTAAAGGCGAGTATCGGCGTTAACAGTCGTACCAGCACGTTAATGGTTTCATAAAGGACCGTCTGGGCCGAACGCCGCCCTTTTGAGGCGGCCGGCCAGGTATAGAGGCGGTCCTTGATGATATCCAGGTAAATAGCACTTAAATCTACGGCACAGAAATTGTGGATGATATGGTAGACCACGTGGAACTCATAATCTTCATAGGCTTGCGTGACCCTGGCCACCAGGCGCTGGAGTTTATCCATTATCCAGCGGTCTATTTCCAGCATTTCCTCCCGGCTTACCTTATCTTTTTCGGGATCAAAGTCGTAAAGGTTGGCCAGCAGGAACCGGCAGGTATTGCGGATTTTACGGTAAGCCTCGGTCAGCTGCTGCATGATGCCGGGTGATGCAGCTACATCCCGCCGGTAATCGGCCGAAGCCACCCACAGACGCAGGACATCGGCCCCCTTTTCCCGGATGACATCCGCCGGGTCGATGCCGTTACCGAGGGATTTGGACATCTTGCGTCCTTCCTCATCTACCAGGAAACCATGGGTCAGAACCTGGCGGTAAGGAGCCCGGCCCCGGGTGGCCACTGCCGTCGACAGGGAGGAGTTAAACCAACCCCGGTGCTGGTCACTGCCCTCCAGGTACAGGTCAGCCGGCCAGCCCAGTTCCGGCCTGGTGGTGAGCACGGCGGCGTGGCTGGAACCGGAATCAAACCATACGTCCATGATATCCGTTTCCTTGCGGAATTTACGGCCACCGCAGGCAGGGCATTTCAACCCTTCCGGCACCAGCTCCTGCGCCTCCCGGGCAAACCACACATTGGAACCGAATTCCCGGAAAAGTTTCTGTAGATGGCTGATAGTGGCGTCGTTGATAATTTCTTTGCCGCAGTCTACGCAGTAAAAGATAGGAATGGGTACGCCCCAGGTCCGCTGGCGGGAGATACACCAATCGCTGCGCTCGGCCACCATGTTGTAAATACGTTCTTCGCCCCAGGCCGGAATCCACTTTACTTCTTTAATGGCAGCCAGGGCCTGCTGGCGGAAACCGTCAATGGAAGCAAACCACTGCTCCGTGGCCCGGAAGATAACAGGATGCTTGCAGCGCCAGCAATGGGGGTACTGGTGCTTGATAAAGGCGAAATGCAACAGCGCCCCCCTGGCTTCCAGCTCCTTAACCACGGCTTTATTGGCATCTTCAATGAACAGGCCGGCAAACTGTCCAGCTTCGGGGGTAAAGTAGCCCCGGTCATCCAGGGGTGAGAGCACCGGCAGGTTATAGCGCATGCCTACTTCGTAGTCCTCCAGGCCATGGCCTGGGGCCGTGTGGACGCAGCCGGTACCCTGTTCGAGGGTAACGTGTTCGCCCAGGATAACGACCGAATCCCTCTCCATAAGGGGGTTGCGACAGACGACCCCTTCCAGTTCGGCACCGGTGAAGGCAGCCACCACCTGGTAATCTTTAATTGCCAGCAATTCAAATACCTGGCGGTAAAGCTCCTCTGCCATGAGGTAACGTTCATCCCCCACCTGGACCAGGACGTACTTGAATTCCGGGTGCAGGGCAATGGCTACATTGGCCGGTAGGGTCCATGGCGTTGTCGTCCAGATGACGACAGAGCTTCCCTCCGCCTCAAAAAGGCCGCGGGCATCGATTACGGGGAATTTGACATAAATAGAGGGCGAACGCTTCTCGCCGTATTCGACTTCGGCTTCGGCCAGGGCCGTTTCGCAATCGGTGCACCAGTAGACCGGCTTAAGCCCCTTATAGATATAACCTTTTTTGGCCATCTCCCCAAAGACGCCGATCTGGATGGCCTCGTATTCCGGCTCCAGGGTAAGATAGGGGTGTTCCCAGTCGCCCCGGACACCCAGGCGTTTGAATTCCTCCCGCTGGATGTTGACGTATTTTAAAGCGTAATCGCGACAGCGGTTGCGGAACTCTACGACATCAATGGCCCGACGGTTGAGCCCCAGGTCTTTAATGGCCTGCTGCTCAATGGGCAGGCCGTGGGTATCCCATCCCGGGACATAGGGCGCATCGTAGCCGTTCATGGAATGATATTTAACGATGATGTCTTTGAGGATTTTATTTAAAGTATGCCCCAGATGAATATGGCCGTTGGCATAGGGCGGCCCGTCATGGAGAATAAATTTGGGTTTGCCTTTGTTGGCTTCCTGTACCTGTCGGTAAATATCTTGTTCTTCCCAGAATTTGAGGATCTCCGGCTCCCGCTGGGGCAAGTTGGCCCGCATGGGAAAATCGGTCCGCGGAAGATTCAAGGTTTTGCTATAATCCACTTAACGTCGTCACTCCTTAAACTCTTCAAAAATAGTTTCCTCGCCCGGTTGGCTATCAGCAACAGTAGAAGCTGCTGCCTCCTCAGCGGCCAGGAGTTCCAGCTGGGCCTGAAGGAAAGAACGCAGTCGCGTTTTAAAGGCTGCGGCCATAGCTTCCAGGTCGCTCCGGTAGCGCTCGGCCTTTTCCACCTGCAGCCGGGCCTGGTTTAAAATCTCCCTAGCTTTATTCTCCGCCTCCTGGACAATGAGGCCGGCTTCCCGCTGGGCGTTCTGGCGCATCTCATCGGCCGTTTGCTGGGCCATGATCAGGGCATCTTTAAGGGTTTGCTCCAGTTTGTTATAGCGCTCCAGTTCCTCCGCCAGGCGCAGGTTTTTCTCCCGTAACTCCTGGTTTTCCCGGTAAACCTGGCCGTAGTCCCGCAAGACCTGTTCCAGGAATTCATCGACCTCTTCGCAGCTGTAGCCGCGAAAGGAGCGGTGGAATTCTTTTTTGTTGATGTCCAGCGGCGTCAGCACTGTATCCCCCTCCTATCCCAGGTGCAGAATAAAACTGATGAGCAAGCGTTCTACCAGCTGTAAAACCAGGACCGCTATTATAGGGGAAAAGTCAATGGGGATACTGGTACGCGGCATGAGGCGGCGAAAGGGGGCCAGGACCGGTTCTGTAACTTCGTAGATAAAGCGCATAACAGGATGATAGGGGTCATGGGGAAACCAGGATATGAGGATACGGGCAATAATCAGCCAATTTAGTACTTCAAAGGCAGTTCGGATTAGCAGTAATAAAGTTTGCATGAACTCTACTCCTTACTTAAGCTCTCGGCGCGCAAGGTGGCTGCCTCTACCGCCCGGATAATGGCTCCCCGCACACCCCGGTCTTCCAGAACAGTCAGGCCGGCAATAGTGGTCCCCGCCGGCGAAGTCACTTTATCCTTCAGAACCCCCGGATGCTCGCCGGTGGCCAGTACCATCCGCGCCGCTCCCAGGACGGTCTGGGCCGCCAGCTCTAAAGCCACCGACCGGGCAAGTCCCTGGCGCACGCCACCGTCGGCCAGGGCTTCAATAAGCATATAAATATAGGCCGGCCCGCTGCCGCTTAAACCGGTGACGGCATTGAGCTGTTCCTCCGGTAAAACTATAGCCCGGCCGACGGAGCGGAAAATGGCCAGAGCCTTCTCCAGAGCTTCCGGCTGCACAAATTTGTTGGCGGCCAGGGCAGTCATGCCCTCCCCTACCAGGGCGGGGGTATTAGGTACCACCCGCACTATCGGCACTTCCCCAAGGTAAGAGGCCAGCCTGGCCAGGGTAACGCCGGCAATGATCGATATTACCAGTTTTTCCTTTCCGACTATAAGGCCACCCAGGGCCTCCTTCACGTTTTGTGGTTTGACAGCCAGGATAAGAATATCCGCCCTTGCTGCCAGCTCTTCCCTGCCGACCACGGTCTGCAGGCCATAAGTACCCTCCAGTTCCTGCAGCCTTTCCCGCCGGATGTCCCAGGCCAGGATCCTTGCCGCAGGTATCTGGCGGCTCTGCAACAGGCCGCGAATCAGGGCCTCCCCCATGGCGCCGGCACCCAGAAAGCCAATATTACCCTCCATAACATTTAATCCTCCCTGCTATTTACGGCCAGCTGCTTCCAACCAGCTGATACCGCCCGCCACCTGTTCTTCCAGGTCACCGCTCAAATCAATATTGCTGGAAGTAAATAAAAAGATGCCGCTCGTTACCCGGCGCACCCGTCCCCCCAGGGCATAGGTAGCCCCGCTTAGAAAGTCGACAATCCGCCGCGCCTCGTCAACCGGCAGGGCTTCGACATTGACAATTACCGGCCGGTAGTTTTTCAAGTTTTCCGCCAGAGCTGCCGCCTGGTCAAAGGACTGGGGCCGGGCAATTACCAAGCGTAAAGTTTGGCGCGCCGTCGGCAAGCTTACCAGTTTAGCTTTACCGGGGCTAGATGGGGCCGGGGGCAATTCCCATTCCTTGACCTGATTGTATGTGCCCTGGGAACCTTCTTCGTGGCCGTAACCCAGCCAGTTAAGTAAACTATCCCAAAAGGCCATATCCCTCACCTCCGCCGCAGATTAATTATACCCGGGCGCCAAAGATGGCCGTGCCTATTCGCACCATGTTGGCTCCTTCTTCAATGGCTACTTCAAAATCGTTGGTCATACCCATGGAAAGGTAACGCATGTCTACTCCCGGCAGGTGCAGGGCTTCCACCTCCCGCCGTAAGCCTGCCAGTCGGCGAAAAACCGGCCGCACCTCTTCGGCATCATCTACCAGGGGAGCTACCGTCATCAGGCCCAGGACGTGCAGGCCGGTAAACCCTGTGAGCTCCCGGATGAAAGGGATTACCGCCTCGGGTGCCAGGCCGAATTTACTCTCCTCGCCGGCCACATTAACCTCCACGAGGATGTTAACCCGGCGACCGGCAACCGCGGCCCGCCTGTCCAGTTCCCGGGCTAGTTCCAGGCTGTCGACCGAATGGATCAGGGTTACCTTATCCCATACCTGGCGGGCTTTATTGCGCTGGAGATGACCGATGAGGTGCCAGCTGACACCGCTTATGTAGGGCTGCTTGGCCAGGAGTTCCTGGACCCGGTTTTCTCCCAGGTCTTTGAGGCCCAAACTTACGGCCTCCTGAATACGTTCCGGGGAAATGGTTTTGGTCACCGCCACCAGGGTTATCTCTTCCGGCTGCCGCCCGCTGCGACGGGCGGCAGCGGCTATCCTTTCCCGTACCAAAGCGATATTTTCTGCCAGGTTGACCATCTTTTTTCCTCCGTCAATCCTCTTTAATTTCTACATCTTTATAATGAATCCTGCTGAACTGGCGAAATGTAACACCGCTACTTTACCAGCCACCGGGCCAGACCCGGGTTGACAATGACTTCCGCGCCGGCTTCCAGGTTCTGGGCGGCTACCCTATCCCCTACCCGACCTGTAATGGTAACTGGCTGCCATTTGATTCCCCGCGCTGCCAGAAGGTAGACCCCCTTTGCCCCTCCCGGCCCGTTAATCAAAGCAGCCGCAGGTAATATTGTGCCCCGGTAACGGTTTAATACCACAGCTACTTCCAGCCGACGGGGGGTCAGCCAGCGCTCATCCCAGGAAGTGATAGTCATGAGAACGGCCTTTTGCTCACCTTCATCCTGCAACCGGGTAATGCTGGCTCGCACCTCGTCCCCGTCCCCCGGCAGTTTAAGAGTTACTCTTTTGCCAGCCTGCCAGCCAGGTGGAAACTCTTCCAGGGGGGCATATACTACCAGGGGAGCCAGGTTATTGACCAGACGGCCAACGGCCGTACCGGCTTTCACCTGACCCCCAGCCGTCACCGGGGCGGCTAGTTCCACCAGGCGCTTTAGTTCCTGATATTGTATATTGCCAATGGTGGCGGGCTGGATGGCCTTTTCCAGGCCATCGGTTTGGTAGGAAACCTGGCCGGGAAAGGGGGCTTCGATTTCCAGGGTTTCCTGCCCCGGCGGAGTGGAGGCTACTGGCAATATCCGGGCAATGGTAGCTCCCACCGGGACCCGTTCCCCTTCGGGGACTACCGGGACCAGGGTTCCTGTCGCCGGGGCTATCAGAACTTGCTCTTCCCTGGCAATAAAAACCTCCAGAGAGAGATTGTCCTCCAGGACGCCGTAATCAACTCGTTCGACCTTTAAAAGGTGCCAGGCAATAGCTTGGAAGGCCTCCTTAAAACCCGACCAGGCCACAAGGGTAAAAAGAAGCAAGCCCAGTACCGGCAAGATAATACGCCTCCACCGCCGGCGCTGCCGCGGCCGGGCCGGGAGGCCTGGACTGTAAGCTGTCTTCATAGTATCTACCTCAAGAGGGATAATAAAGCCGCCTGGCGCCCGGTGGGGCCACCGGCCGCCCGGTAAGAGAAAAAAGCATCTGCCTGGCAGCAGGTACAGAGACCGGCTATGGCAATATGTTCCGGCTTTAGTCCGGCGGCCAGGAGTTCCAGAAAATTGGCCCGGGGAAGATCCAGGCGGTAGTGGCCGGGTCCATCCGGGATTAAAACTTCAGCGGCCCAGGGGAGGTGCTCCCTGACCGCGCCGGCCACCCGCGTATCTACCTGGTAGCAACAGGGCCCTACGGCCGGCCCGATGGCTGCCAGGAGGTCAGCCGGGTTGCTGTTAAATTTAGTTGCCATCCTGGCCACCACCTTGCTCCCCACCTGTAAAACTGTCCCTTTCCAGCCCGCGTGGGCCAGGCCGATAACACCCTTTACCGGGTCAACAAAGTAAAGGGGAACGCAGTCGGCATAAAAGCCAACCAGGGTAATCCCCGGTGCAGCCGTCACCAGGGCATCAACACCCGGCAGGGCCGCCGCCAGTTCCACGGCACCCCGACCGGCGTCCTGCCGGGCCACCAGGGCCACCTTGTTGCCGTGGACCTGCTCACCGACAACCCAGCCCTCCAGGGGCAGGTCCAGGACCCCTGCCAGCCTTCGCCTGTTGACCAGCACTGCTGCCGGTTCATCGCCAACATGCAAGCCCAGGTTCAAGCTGCTATAGGGCGGCTGGCTGACACCACCGGCACGACTGCTATAAAAAGCCTTCACCGGCGCCTGCTCTTCTAAAAAGGCAACCCGCCAGTAACCGATTCCTTCCCTGTTCTCCCTGATAAAGGGCGCCAAAAGAATCCCCTCCGCCTTTATTATAACATAAGGCCGCCCTTCCTTAAGCCTTTTCCCGGTGCACGGGGGACGTACAGCTATAACTTTCTACCAGGATAACATCAACTCCTACTTTAACCACGTTTTCCCAGGGGATAATTAAATCTTCTTCCCGGCCGAAAAAGAAAAAAAACCTGCCTCCCTGTCCAGGTACGATTAAAGCTTTTACCCGTCCGGCCTCCAGGTCCAGGTCAATATCTTTAATTGTCCCCAGCCGCCGACCGTCAATGACATTAATTACCTCCCGCTGGCGCAGTTCGGTCACCCGGATCACGGTCACCACCTCCGGCTGTAGCCCGGGGCCTTCCTGTTATATTTAATTATATGAGCTACATATAGCTCGAAGGCCAAAAAAGAAAAACCAGCATTGCTGGTTTAAGGCCGCAATCCCGCCAGGCGGTGGCGTGAGGATTGCCATATCTCTAGGATTTTCCATCCCAATCGGACTTTTGGCGGGCCTTCCTCCCCGGCCATTACCGGCCGGCTGGTAAAGAAGCCGGCATTTACTTTACCGGTGACATCTACCAGGCAGAGAGGTGGAAACAGGATGCACCACCAGTTTTCCCCTTTCCCGGCGCCAATCACCACGCGAACGGCCTCGTAGTTTCCCGCCGGGAGAGTTATATCCCCGTAAGCTCGGGTGGGGAAGGCAAAGTCCCCGAATTCCGTCCTCACGGTATAATTTTGTCCTTCCTGCCGGATTTGGGTCTCGGCTGCAGCGGTAATGGCAGCCAGATTGCTGCTCACCAGCCGCCGGGCGGCGCCTATATCCCCGACTACCGCCAGGTTCCGGCCTATACTGGTGAGAACGGCGTCGCGGACATGGCGTTTTAGCTCCTGATCGGCAACGGTATCGCTGTTGGCAATGACGTGGAGCCGGATTAAGTTATGGGAATTATAGGCCGGTACTGCTATCTTTCTGTCCGTCCAGGCCGCGTCTCCGCCGAGGAATAATAAGCCGGCCAGGACAAAGAATAATATCGACTTCTTCAATAAAGACACTCCTTGCCACCTCCGTAAATAAGAAATCGAACCGCCGGCTGCCGGCTTCTTATATATACTTGCGCATATGTTGCAGGGCAGCTTTTTCCAGCCGGGAAACTTGGGCCTGGGAGATGCCGATTTCATCGGCCACCTCCATCTGGGTTTTACCTTCAAAAAAGCGCAGGGATAAAATCAGGCGCTCCCGGGGGTTTAATTTATTCATGGCTTCCCGGATGGCTATGTTTTCCAGCCAGCTGCCATCCTGGTTTTTTTCATCACCTATCTGGTCCATAACATATATGGGATCGCCGCCGTCATGGTAGATGGGCTCAAAGAGGGATACCGGTTCCTGGATGGCATCCAGGGCAAAGATTACTTCTTCCTGGGGGAGATTGATTTCCCTGGCTATTTCCGCTACCGAAGGTTCCCGGGCCAGTTTATTTACCAGCGCATCCCTTATCTGGAGAGCTTTGTAGGCAATATCCCTTAAAGAACGGCTGACCCGTATGGGGTTATTATCCCGCAGGTAACGCCTGATCTCTCCGATGATCATGGGTACGGCGTAGGTGGAGAACTTGACGTTCTGGCTCAGATCAAAGTTATCGATGGCCTTCATCAGGCCGATGCAGCCCACCTGGAAAAGGTCGTCGACATACTCGCCGCGGTTGGTAAAGCGCTGGATTACACTCAATACCAGGCGTAAATTACCCTTAATGAGCTTTTCACGGGCCTCCGGTTCCCCCCTTTGCATGGCCTCAAAAAGCTGCCGCATCTCCTCGCTTGTCAGCAAGGGCAACTTGGAGGTATTCACACCGCAAATTTCTACTTTATTGAGCATCACTGGCGAGAAACCTCCTGACGGTGGCTCTGGCATAATTATTACCATGCCTCCCGGCTTTTATACGGGACCGGCAAAAGGGCAAAATAAAGGGAGCTATTTAAGCTCCCGGAAAAAGCAGGGCGGACATTTTATTCCATCCTGGCGATCTCTTTACGCAGGCGTTTGATAATCCGTTTTTCCAGGCGGGAAATGTAGGACTGGGAGATGCCCAGGATGTCGGCTACCTCCTTCTGGGTTTTTTCCACGCCGTCCAGGAGGCCAAAGCGAAATTCCATAATCTTGCGCTCCCGGGCCGAGAGCTTCCGCATGGCCATCTGCAGGAGCTTGCGGTCGATCTCTTCTTCTATGGATTTATAAATAATATCGTTTTCCGTCCCCAGGACATCGGAAAGCAAAAGCTCATTGCCGTCCCAGTCAATGTTTAACGGCTCGTCAAAAGAAACCTCGGCCCGTGTTTTATTGTTACGCCGCAGGTGCATTAAAATTTCATTTTCAATACAGCGGGAAGCATAGGTGGCCAGCTTGATGCGCTTCTTGGGATCAAAGGTATTGACAGCTTTAATAAGGCCGATGGTACCAATGGAGACCAGGTCTTCAATCCCCACGCCGGTATTTTCAAATTTGCGGGCGATGTAGACTACCAGGCGCAGGTTGCGCTCGATAAGGACGGTTTTTACACCGGCGTCGCCGTCCTCCAGGCGCAGGAGAAGGTCGGATTCTTCATCGCTGGAAAGGGGGGGCGGTAAGGTTTCACTGCTGCCGACATAAAAAACTTCGCCCAACCATTTCAACCTGGCTACCAGGTGGCTGTAAAACGCCTGGATTTTTAATTTAGCAATTACAAACAGCTCCCGCACGAGCTCTCCCCCCTAGAGGCCCATACTGGCTTGTAGCAAATCTGGGTGTAATAAGGCGCAATAATTCCCCTCCGTGGACAGCCTTTCCCTGTACAGGCCCAGAATGACGTTTTTTATCTTAATCATGCGTTCGTTAGTGATGACAATTACTTCGTCGGATCTAAGGCCCAGCAACATACCATGGCTCCGGCCCAGGGAATGATATGGTAACAGGTGAAGCCTTGTCGCCCAGGGCGAACCGGCCAGGGACTTTATCAGGCTTTCCAGGTCGGTCTCCTCCTGGCTGCTGTAGTGTTTAATAATTTCTTCCGGGAGAAGGCCCTGAAGGGCGCTGTATTCGACAATAATTACCGGCCTCTGGGTAAGGGGATCGCGCAGGCTGTTGCCGGTATCAACCAGGGCCTTTAAGGCCCGCTGCCGGCCGGCAAAGGTTATGATCACCTTAAGGCGCAGTACCTGCTGCCAGAAGTTTTTTTTAAGCCAGTTTGTCCCAAGAACGGCCAGCAGCCCGGCAGCAGCCACGGCCGCCAGCAGCCACGGGTAACGGATATTCTGGGACAGAACCATCATTCCCCCCATCACCGGTGTTGCCGCCTCACCGCCGGTTAGGTAAATAGCCCCCAGCATCGCCCCTCCCATGGCAAAGGCCGCCAGGTAAAAATAGACCAGGGCCTGGAGAAACCGCCGCCCGTTTAAAGGATAAAAGGCTGCCACGACCATAACGAGGGAAAATAAAATCTTAACAAGCAGAGACTGACCCCACTCGCCACCGGGAAACAGGATGACCAGGGAATAAACTGCTCCTACCGCTGCTCCGGCGAGCAGCCGCCAGCCGGTTGTCGCCAACTGTCCCAGCCTGGCCGTCGTCCAGAGGATTAAGTAATCCATTACCAGGTTAATGGCCAGCAGGACATCTAAATAAACCACAGGTAGATCAGCCTCCCTTTCCCGGAGGTTAGGCTAATTATTACCATGATATGAGTATTATGGCAGTTTCATAACTATAACTTATTATATAACCTCCTCATGGAAAATTTTGTCATTTAATGGGTAATAAAAAACCTGTTACCCTAAAGGTAACAGGTTTAAAAGACAATTACCTGCGCCGCAGGAAGGCCGGTATGTCCAGGTCGTCAATATTAAAGGGCTTAATATTGAGATCCACATCCCGGGCTGCCGCTGCCTCTTTCTGGGCTGCCGGCACGGTTTCAAAACCGGTAGCAATGACGGTAACGCGGATTTCATCCTTCAAGCTTTCATCAATGACGGCACCAAAAATTATGTTCGCTTCCGGGTCGGCCGCCGCGGCCACGATTTCCGCCGCCTCATTAACTTCCAGGAGCCCCAGGTTGGTGCCCCCGGTAATATTTAGCAGCACACCGCGAGCCCCTTCAATGGAGGTTTCCAGCAAAGGGCTGGATATGGCCATCCTGGCTGCTTCCGCAGCCCTTTTTTCCCCAGTAGCCCTGCCGATACCCATCAGAGCCGAACCGGCATCGCTCATAATGGTCTTGACATCGGCAAAATCCAGATTGATCAATCCGGGCACGGCAATAAGGTCGGAAATGCCCTGGACGCCCTGGCGCAATACATCATCGGCTATGCGGAAGGCTTCCAGGATAGAGGTCTGCTTATCGGCTACCTGCAGCAACCGGTCGTTGGGAATAATAATCAGTGTGTCAACCTTTGTCTTTAACTCCTCTATGCCGGCCTCCGCCTGTTTGGCCCGTTTCCGGCCTTCAAAGCTAAAGGGGCGGGTAACAACGCCAACAGTCAAGGCCCCGGCCTCCTTGGCGATCTGGGCCACCACCGGGGCCGCCCCGGTACCTGTACCGCCGCCCATGCCGGCAGTGACAAAAACCATATCAGCCGCCTGCAGACGCTGGGCCAGCTCTTCCCGGCTTTCTTCAGCTGCCTTTTTACCAATTTCGGGATTGGCCCCCGCCCCCAGGCCCTTGGTCAGCTTGGCACCAATTTGGATCTTCTGTTCTGCCTGGCAAAGGCGCAGTGCCTGGGCATCTGTATTAACGCTGATAAATTCTACTCCCCGCAGGCCGGCAGCAATCATGCGATTAACAGCATTACTGCCACCTCCACCTACCCCCACCACTTTAATGACCGCAAATTGATTGAGATCACCGTCCTCAAATTCCAGCACCCGAACTCCTCCTTTAACACGATATGGCCATAATAATTTTTCATGTTTTTATTAAAAAAGTTCCCGCCACCAGTTTTTTAGCCGTGACCAGAAGTTCTCCCAGATAGCCTCGCGTGCGGCGGCCGCCTGGGTATGGGCCAGGCGACCGGCGCCGTAATTCACCAGGCCTACAGCTGTAGCATAAGCCGGAGAAGCCACCATATCGGCCAGCCCACCGCTGTTCTCTGGCCAGCCCAGGCGGACCGGCATGGCTAAGGCTTCGCTTGCCAGCTGGGTTATTCCTTCGAGTAATGCACCGCCTCCTGTCAAAACCACTCCTCCCGGTAAAAGGCCCTGGAAATGGGAGCCGTCAATCTCCCGGCGAACGAGGTTAAAAATCTCCTCTACCCGGGGCTCGATAATGGCCGCCAGCATCTTCCTGGGTACCCGCTTTTTCTCCTTGCCCCCTACTGCCGGCACCTCAACAAATTCATTTTCCGCTGCCAGCTCCGCCAGGACGCAACCATGTTCCTTTTTAATGATCTCGGCCTGAGTGAGGGGGGTGCGTAAACCTACTGCCAGGTCACTGGTTATATGCTCGCTCCCTATGGGCAGAACAGCGGCAAACCACAGGCACCCCTGGGAGATTACGGCGATTTCCGTCGTCCCCCCGCCGATATCTACCACAACGGTACCCAGCTCCTTCTCTGCTTGCTGGAGTACCGCCTCGGCCGAGGCCAGGGGATTCAAAACCAGTTCATCGACTGCCAAGCCGGCTCGCTGCACGCTTTTTATGGTGTTCTGGACGGCGGCCCCGGCTGCGGTGACAATCTGGGTTTCCACTTCCAGGCGCGAACCACTCATGCCGATGGGGTCCATGATGCCATCATAGCCATCAACAATATACTGGCGCGGCAGGACGTGGATAATCCTCCTGTCGGCCGGCAGGGGGATTACCCGGGCTGCCTGGAGGACCCGTTCCACATCTTCGGGCCCTACTTCACCGTCTTCGCCGGTAACGGCTACTACCCCGCGGTTGTTAACGGAGCCAATATGGGGACCTGTCAGGCCAACAAAGGCCGAAGAAATATGACAACCGCTCATGCGCTCGGCCTGTTCCACCGCTTTTTCAATGGCCCGGGCTGTATTTTCTATATCCACAATTATACCTTTACGCAAGCCTCCGGACGGTGTTTCCCCCAGGCCGATGATGTTCAGGCGGCCCTGTAGCGTGATTTCCGCCACAACTGCAACCACCTTGGTGGTGCCTATATCGAGACCGACCACCACGTTATCCTTGGGCAAACTCTGGCACCTCCAGGCTCCCCGGGGCTTCTATTAAGAAGGAGAATTCAACATAACTTTCGCTTTCCCTTTTTTTGCAAATAGATTTTCTCACTTTTTCAGCAGGTGGCGCCGGATGATAGCCAGGTTCTGGAATAAACGCATGCCAAAGACCAGAACGGCGGCAAGATACAGCTCAACCCCCAGCTGATCACCTATATAAGCTAAAAAGGCCGCCAGCAAAGTATTGGAAAAAAAACCCGTGAGAAAGATGGCATTATCAAAATTATCCTCCATGTTGGCCCTAATGCCCCCAAAAACGGAATCCAGGGCTGCCAGGACGGCCACCGACATATACTTGCTGTAGACAACAGGTACCTTTACGGGTATCATGAGGCCAATCAATACCCCAAAGATAAGGCCGATTAAGGGTATCCACATCTTTTTTCATCCCTTCTTCTCCTGTTTTTCAACCTGATTAAATTTTACTACCGGCGGTCCCGCAAAACTAACATCAATATACTCAACAGCCTCCCTGCCGGCAAGGCCCCGGAGGGCTTCATGGAGCCTGCTGAGCTTCTCCGCCACCTGTTGCTCGTCGCCAAACTTAACCAGGATATTGCCCGCCCAGATCAACTGCAGGTTATCAGGGGAAGAGGCTATTATCTCCTGAAGCTGGTTTAAATCGTCAGGTGGCACCTGCCGGACCACTGCCAGGGCAGCCTGCAGGCCGGGGTGATTAATCTCCCTGCCGGGGCCGGTATTCTCCAGCTTGCCCACGCCGGAAATGAGGGGCAGCTGCAGGTGGCCTATGCGCGGTATTCTTTCCATGACTACACCACTGCCATCAACGAGTAAAAAGCTGCCATCCTGCACCAGGATAGCCACCGGTGTCCTTTCCTCGATCTGAACGACCAAGGTCCGCGGCCAGTGACGGCTCACCCTGGCCCTGGCCACCAGGGGATGGGTGGCCAGTCGTTTGGCAATTGCCGAAGTATCCACCTGCCAGAGGTTAATGCCCCTGGCCACGCCTATTAAATTTTCCAGTTCAACCCTGGGGATATGCTCGTTTCCTTTAATCTCTATGTTTTCCAGGCTAAAGAAACCAGAATGGATAAAATAAAATAAGGCCGTTACCGTTAATAAGAAAAACAATATTCGGCGCATCCGCTGCCGGCGCCGCCGGTAAACGCGGGGTGAATGGGCCTGGATAACCATTTACCCACCTCATTTACTGCCATTATACCAGAAAATGCAGGCCTGTCCAGTAAGGGGAGGTGAGAAGTGGGAAGTGAGAGGTGGAATTTTATGGAATGGATTGGCATAGCTAATTCCTTCCAAATTTTTTACCTCCCATCTCCAACTTCTCACCTCCCCTCTAGCCGCCGGATATCCGCCCCCAAACTGCTTAAGCGTACTTCCAGTTGTTCGTAGCCCCGATCCAGGTGGGCAACGCCTTCCACCCGGGTTTGCCCTTCAGCCATGAGGCCGGCAATCACCAGGGCCGCCCCGGCCCGCAGGTCGGAAGCTTCCACCGGACAGCCGCTTAAACCCGGGACGCCGTTGATTACTGCCACCCGCCCCTCAATTTTAATATCGGCTCCCAGGCGCCGCAATTCAGCAGCATGTTTAAAACGATTTTCAAAAATGCTCTCCACCAGGACGCTGGTCCCGCTGGCTACCGTCATCAACGCCATGAGCTGGGGCTGCATATCGGTAGGAAAACCCGGGTAGGGTAAAGTCTTGCAGTCGACGGCCTTTAATCGTGCCGGGCTCTTGAGGCGAATGCCGTCCCTTTTAACCGTAATCTTCGCCCCCATCTCCGTTAACTTGGCCAGGATGGCCAGAAGGTGTTCCGCCCGGCAATCCTTTACAAAAACATCGCCGCCGGCTCCGGCTGCTGCCGCCAGGAAGGTGCCGGCTTCAATCCGGTCCGGAATAATCTCATAGTCTGCCTGCTTAAGCTCCTTAACCCCTTCAATGCGGATGGTATCCTGGCCAGCGCCGTGAATCCGCGCTCCCAGGCTATTTAAGAAATTCTGCAGGTCAACGATTTCCGGTTCCCGGGCAGCATTGTGGAGGATGGTAACCCCTTCAGCCAGGACGGCGGCCATCATCAGGTTTTCCGTCGCCCCGACGCTGGGAAAGTCCAAATAGAAGGAAGTTCCCTGGAGGCCGGTCGTTCTGGCTTCAATGTAGCCCTGATTTTCCGTTACTTCAGCGCCCATGGCCCTGAAACCTTTCAGGTGCAGATCCATGGGCCGGGAGCCGATGGCACAGCCGCCGGGATAGGGAACCCGGAAGTAGTGGTAACGCCCCAGGAGGGGTCCCATAACCAGGTTGGAAGCCCTGAGTTGCCGCATCAATTCTGCCGCTACTTCGGGCGAGGTTACCGTTGCCGGACCCACATGCAGGGCTGTATTACTTCGTTCTATCTTTAGCCCCAGGGAGCGAATGACGGCCGCCATCACGGCAACATCCTGGAGGTTTGGTACGCGCCGCAAAGTGCACTCCCCTGTCGCCAGGAGCATAGCCGCCATAATAGGGAGGGCCGCATTTTTGGCCCCGTTGACGGTCACCGTCCCTTCCAGGCGCCGCCCCCCATTGATAACCAGACACTCCTCCAAGGCCTACCCCTCCCCTAGCTACAGGCCTTCACCCCAAACTTCCACTTCCAGTTCCAGGTTGATCCCGAAAGCCCTGGCTACAGCCTCCTGGATCCTGGCTATGAGTTCCAGGACATCGGCAGCAGTAGCCCGGCCCAGGTTAATGATAAAGTTAGCGTGTTTGGTTGACACCTGCGCCTGGCCGGCCAGCCACCCCTTGGCCCCCACCTCTTCAATGAGCTGACCCGCATAATAGCCCGGCGGGTTTTTAAAGACGCTGCCGGCATTGGGCCATTCCAGGGGCTGCCTGGCCCGCCGACGCTCAAGATTTGCCTGCACCCTTTCTTTGATAAGCCGGGGGTCCCTGGCAGTCATTGCCAAATCGACAGCAACAACCGTCTCATTCCGGCGTAAGGAAGTGGAACGATAGCTAAAGGTTATATCCTGGCCCTCCAGGTAACGCCGGCTGCCGTCAGGGGCAACTACCTCCACCCCGCGGACAATATCTCCCAGGCAGCCCTCCGGAGTACCGGCATTCATGATCACGGCCCCGCCTATGGTGGCCGGAATACCGGCGGCAAACTCCAGGCCCCCCAGGCCATGCCGGACGGCGATCTCCAGCACCCGGGCAAGGAGAGCGCCGGCGCAGGCCTTTATGACCTGGTCCAGGACCACAACCTGGCGCCAGGCTCTGGTCTGGACTACCAGGCCGCGGACACCGCCGTCCCGCACTAAAAGATTGGAGCCGTTACCCATAATATGCAGGGGTAAACCCTTTCGTCGCGCAAAATCCAGGCAGAAATAAAATTCTTCTCCGGTTGCCGGCCGGGCGAGCAAATCGGCCGGCCCGCCTATGCGCCAGGTCGTGTGGCGGGCCAGGGGTTCGTTGAGCAACACTTCTCCCTGTAAACCCTGCTGTAGTTCTCGCGCCAGGGACGCTAGATGCATGATCAAGCGCCCACCTCGCAAAAAGCCTGTTTTGCAGCCAGGAAGCGGGCCAGCTGAACCCCTACCTGCCACACATCCCCGGCGCCCATGGTTAAAATCAAGTCCCCGGCAGTACAGGATTCTTTTAGAAAAGCCATGGTTTCTTCCAGGGTAGGCAGGTAATAAACCTGCGGGTGGCCGTTTCTTTTGATTTCGTCCAGGATAAGCCGGGAAGTTACCCCATCCATGGGTTTTTCCCCGGCTGCATATATGTCATTGATAATGACAATATCAGCCCGGTTAAAGGCCCGCCCGAATTCCCGGTAGAGGTGGTAGGTCCGGGTATAACGGTGGGGCTGGAAGACGGCTACCACCCGCCGCGCTCCCACCTGGCTAGCCGCCGCCAGGGTAGCTTCAATTTCCGTCGGGTGGTGGGCATAGTCATCAACCACCCGGATAGCACCATCATCCCAGAGGACCTCAAAGCGGCGGCCGGCACCACGAAAAGCCTCCAGGGCCCGGGCAATGACCGGAAAGGGTATTTCCACCTGGTGAGCTACGGCAATGGCCCCCAGGGCATTCAAAATATTATGACGCCCCGGTACCTTTAAAACGAGTTCTCCCAGGTAGCGTTCATGGTAATATATGGTAGCACGTCCCCCAAGGCCCTGTAAGGTTACCTTGCTGGCCCGGTAGTCGGCCTCGCCATTAAAGCCATAAGTAATTACCGCCCGCCTGCATCCCCTGGCAAGCAGCGCCACCCGGGGATCTTCGGTACACAAAACGGCCCTGCCGTTCGGACGGACCTGGTCCAAAAATGCGGCGAAGGCGGCGACGATTCTTTCCAGGCTGCCGTAATGATCCAGGTGATCGCTCTCGATATTAGTTACCAGGGCGATTTCCGGCTTTAACCATAAAAACGAACCGTCGCTTTCATCGGCCTCGGCTACGAAATAAGGTCCCCTCCCCGGCAATGTATTACCATCAAACTCACGGACATAACCGCCAATAACGGCTGTTGGATCCAGGCCGGCTTCCTTCAGGGCCAGGGCTACCATTGCAGAGGTAGTGGTTTTACCGTGGGCGCCGGCCACAGCAATACCTCGCCGGGCGTTAAATAACCGCGCCAACAGTTCCCCGCGCTTGATAACGGGTAAACCTCGGCTGCAGGCGGCAATAATTTCCGGATTATCCGGCGGCACTGCCGAGGAGATAACAACCTCCTGCACTTCCGGAGCTATATTCCCTGCTTCATGACAATGGTAGATTACGGCACCCTGTGCTGCCAGTTGCCGGGTAAATTGATTTTCCTTGGGGTCCGAGCCTGATACCCGGTAACCCTGGACCAGCAACAGCTGGGCCAGGCCGCTCATACCCACCCCACCAATACCGACGAAGTGGGTCCACCCCCTTGCTTCCAAATCTTTCATCTCCCTCCGCGAAGCTGCTCCCGCCCTGGCTGCTACATTTGCATCATATGCATGGCCTGCATAACAGGTGCCTGAGAAGAGTGCAGCCGGTTCCCAGCATGGGAGGACAACTCCCGGGGCGGGATACAGGCTTGTCCTGCGTTAGAATTAACGTTTATACCTTTCCAGCTCGGCTAAAATTATTTCTAATATGGCCTCCAGGGCATCAGGCCGGCCCAATCTCTTCGCTGCTGCTGCCATGGCCTGCAGGCGCCCGCGATCGGCCAGGAGATGGTTAATTATCTGATGGAGACGTCCGCCTTTCAGTTCCTGGTCCAGGATGAGAATGGCCGCCCCTTTCCTGGCTACAGCCCGGGCGTTATACTCCTGGTGATTGGCGGCAGCATGAGGGTAAGGAATCAGGATTGAAGGTAAGCCCCTGGCCAGTATTTCCGCCAAAAAAGAAGCCCCTGCCCGTCCGATTATCAGGTCAGCCGCCGCCAGGGCATGCTCCAGGTCATAAACATAGGGCTTGATGGTAATATTTCCATATTTGTCCAGGTCTATTCCCCGTTCCCGCACCTGCTGCAGGTATCCTTCATAGTCACGGCGCCCTGTTACCTGAAGTATACTCACATCAGGCCGCCCGGCCAATTCTTTCAGTACCGGCAACATGGCCTGATTGAGGCTCCGGGCCCCCTGGCTGCCGCCGACAACCACTATGAAGAACTGATTTTCTGGGAGGCCCAACTGCCGGCGGCTAACGCCGCGGTCGGCCCGGAGAATTTCCGGCCGCACCGGCAGGCCGGTTGTTACCAGGCGGGCACGGCGGGGGAAACTTCCTGCCGCTTCGGGGAAGGTGAGGCAAACGGCCCGGGCCATGTTGGCCAGCAGGCGGTTGGTAAGGCCGGGAAAGGCATTCTGTTCATGGATAACCACCGGTATACCCTGCAGGGCTGCGGCCAGGCACACCGGGCCACTAACGTAGCCGCCGGTACCTACAACCAGATCGGGTCGGAAGCGCCGCACCTGAAACCAGGCTTCTCCCAGGCCCCGGGCTATTTTCGCCAGGGCGGGGACGTTCTTCCAGATCCGGCGCCGTTCCAGCCCCTGGACGGTAATGGTTGCAAAAGGCAGGCCGGCCCGGGGAACGACGTCGGCTTCCAGCCCCCTACCTGTACCAATATACAATAATTCTATCTCCGGCCGGACCTGGTGCAGGCCCCGGGCAATAGCCAAGGCCGGGTAGACATGACCGCCGGTCCCCCCGCCGGTAATAATAATTCGCAAGGGCAGTTCACCTCTAAACCAGCACCGGCCACCGCGTTAGTGCCGGGCATAGCGGGATATATTGAGCAAAATACCGACACCCAGCAAGGTAAAAATCAGGGAAGAACCCCCGTAGCTCACCAGTGGCAAGGTGATGCCCGTCACCGGCAGCATCCCCGTGACCACCCCCATATTGATCAGGGCCTGGAGGGCCAGCATTATGGTCAGGCCGGCGGCCAGGAGGCTCCCAAAGGCATCGGGAGCTTTAAAAGCGGTATGGAACCCTCGCCAGACCAGGATTAAAAAGAGGATTACCACCAGGGCGGCGCCGATAAACCCCAGCTCTTCGCTTAAAATGGCGAAGATAAAGTCCGTGTGGTTTTCCGGAAGGTAATACAGCTTCTGCCGCCCCTGGCCCAGACCGGTACCGAAGAGGCCGCCGGAGCCAATTGCCAGCAGGGACTGGATCGTCTGCCAGCCGTTCCCGCGGGGGTCGGCCCAGGGGTTTAGAAAGGCGGTAAAACGGGCCATACGGTAAGGGGCAATGATAATGGCCAGGGCCACCGCCGCCACCCCCAGGACCGCCAGCAGGGCCAGGTAACGTTTATCCGCCCCCCCTACCATGAGCATGAAGTAGGTGGTCCCGGCCACGGCCACAGCTGTGCCAAGGTCGGGCTGGGCCAGGATAAGGAGACACACCATGGCCATCAGGGCGAGATAAGGTCCTATCCCTTGCACCAGGGAATGGAGACGCTGGCGGTTCTGGGCCAGGCTGCTTGCCAGGAAGATGACCATGGCCAGTTTTATAGTTTCCGAAGGCTGGAAACTTAAGGAGCCCACCCCCAGCCAACGGGCCGAACCCCGGGAAGCGGTGCCGATAATCAGGACCAGCACCAGAAGGATAACGGCCAACCCCAGGAAAGGAGCTGCCAGGCGGCGCAAATAGATATAATCAAGCTGCATGGTAAAAAAAAGCCCGCTCAGGCCTATAGCCGCCCAGGCCAGCTGGCGTTTTAAAAAGTAGTAGGGGTCGCCATAGTTGTAGGAGGAAGTAAGGGCGCTGGCGCTAAAAACCATGATAATCCCTATCCCGAGCAGGAGCACACATGGCAGTAAGATCCAGAAATCAACGGGCCCCGCCCTGCGGCGCATGATGGTTACCTCCTCCGTAGCTGTTTTCCGCTAGTTCACGTACTATACTTTTGAACAGGTCGCCCCGTTCTTCGTAGTTTTTAAACATATCCCAGCTGGCGCAGGCCGGCGAGAGCATGACGATGTCCCCTGGGGAGGCCTGCCGGGCTGCCTTAAGGACGGCATCTTTAAAATCAGAGGCCCGGTAGATATGCTCAATCCCCGCCCTCCTGGCAGCCTGCTCCAGGTCGCAAGCCGCTTCGCCCACCAGGACCAGGTACTTGACCCGGCCGGCCATTTTCTGAGCCAGCAGGGTAAAGTCACTGCCTTTATTCCTCCCCCCGGCAATAAGGACCAGGGGGTTGGGATAGGCCTCAATAGCCTTCATGGTCGCCTCGGGGTTCGTCCCTTTCGAGTCATTAATATAGAGGACACCGTCCACTTCGGCTATCCGTTCCAGGCGGTGGGGAACACCGGGGAAGGTTTTTAGAGTGGACACTAACTGTTGGGGCTTTACCCCCAGAGCCAGGGCAACCAGGGAAGCTGCCAGGCAGTTTTCGAGGTTATGGGCGCCTTTTAAAGAAAGCTCTGCCCGGTGGCACAACCTGATTTCCCCGTGCCCGAGGTTGGCGTAGATTACATCGTCTTTAAGAAAGGCACCCGGCTCCGGCTGCTGCCGGCGGCTGAAAAATAATACCCGGGCTTTCGTCTTATCAGCCAGATCGCGGGTTAAGGGATCATCGTAATTTAAAACGGCAAAATCTCCCGCCTCCTGGAAGGCCATGAGGCGAGCTTTGGCGGCTATATAGCCGGCTAAATCGCCATGGCGGTCCAGGTGGTCCGGGGTAATATTCAAAATCACCGCCACCCGCGGGCGGAAAGAGGCTACGGTCTCCAGCTGGAAGCTGCTGACCTCGCAAACGACATAGCCTCCCGGAGCTATCTCCTTTATTTCCTTTACCAGGGGAATGCCGATATTGCCCCTTACTACCACCGGCAGGCCGGCATCCCGGAGTATCTGCCCGCACAGGGCCGTAGTAGTTGTCTTGCCGTTGGTCCCGGTAACGGCTGCTATCTTTACCCCCGGCGGCAGGAGGCGGTAGGCCAGCTCCAGTTCACTCCATATGGGAATCCCCAGCTGCCGCGCCCCAGCCAGGGGCGGTTCCCAGGAAGGTACACCGGGACTGGTTACCACCAGGTGGGGTTGCAGCAAAGCTACTTCCGGGTAGCGGCCTAAGATAAGCTCCACCCCGGCCCTGCTTAAAGCATCTAATTCTTCCCCCTCCAGCAATTTGTGATCACAGGCCGTAACCCTGGCGCCCAGGCGGGCCAATTCGGCTGCTGCCGCCCGGCCGCTTTTACCCAGGCCTACTACCAGTACTTTCTTGCCCTGCCAGGACATTTTTCTACCTTCTTCCTGTCCACTTTTAAATAGTTAAAACATAAAGCCCGGCTGCAGCCAGAACTATGGCCAGGACCCAGAAAAAAAGCACTACTCTCGTTTCCGGCCAGCCGGCCAGTTCAAAGTGATGGTGCAGGGGGCTCATGCGAAAGAGGCGCCGGCCGGTAAGGCGAAAGGAAGCTACCTGGAGGATCACCGAAAGGGCTTCGATAACGTAAACCCCGCCCAGGACCGGCAATACCAGTTCCGTCCGGGTCATGATGGCCAGGAAACCGATGGCCGCCCCCAGGGCCAGGGAACCGGTATCACCCATAAAAACTTTCGCCGGATGGAAATTATACGCTAAAAAACCCAGACATCCTCCCGCCAGGGCGGCAGCAAATATTGCCATCTCCCGCTGCCCGGCAGCCAGGGCTATAAGGCCATAGGCCAGGGCCACCCACAGGGTAATGCCGGCCGCCAGGCCGTCCAGCCCATCCGTCAGGTTAACGGCGTTAGTTGTAGCCACCATGAGCAGGGCCGCCAGCAGCGGGTAAGACCAGCCCAGGTCCAGGGTTAAACCGGTTAAAGGCACCTGGAGGGCGCTGCCCCGGCCCAGCCAGAGCATGGCCACCACGCCGGCTACCAGGCCCAGGAACACCTGGCCGCCCAGCTTCTGGCGGGCATAAAGGCCTAAAGGGCGGTGGCAAACTACCTTCAAGCCATCGTCAGCAAGGCCAATCAAAGCATAACCCCAGGTTAGAATGAGAGCCGATAACATTAACGGTGAAACCGGGGCCATTACCAGGGAAGCGGCGGTCAAGCCGGTTAAAAATAAGATGCCACCCATGGTCGGGGTACCGGTTTTGGCCAGGTGGCGGCGAGGGCCGTCATCGCGAACAGTCTGCCCGGCCTTCAGACGTTTTAAAATAGCAATTACCGCTGGCCCCAGGATTATGGTAATCCCCGCCGCCAGGCCCAGGGCTTTTAAAGCCTCAGCCATCGGCCTCCCCCTCCCAGGCGGCCAGGACCTGCTCCATCCCCGCCAGGCGGGAGCCCTTAAAAAGGACGACATCCCCGGCCCCTAGATCCAGCAGGTGCCCCGCTGCTTCCTTGTGACTGGCGCAGCTGAAAACCTGTCCCGGCGGCATGCCGGCGGCTATTGCCCCGGCAGCTATTTCCCGGGCCAGTTCCCCTACGGTAACCAGGCGAAAAAGGCCTAATCCAGCGGCAAACCTGCCCACCTCCCGGTGGAGGGCCGGAGCCATGGGTCCCAGTTCGCGCATATCCCCCAGGACGGCCACCTTGCGGCCCGGCAGAGCGGCCAGGACCTGGAGGGCGGCCTGCATGGACTCGGGATTGGCGTTGTAGGCATCGTTAAAAACCAGGCAGCCCCCCGGTCCCGGCCGCATCTCCTGACGCAAGTTTTCAGCCGGCCAGTTTTTCAGCCCCGCGGTCATGGTATCCGGAGCCAGGTTTAAGGTGTAACCGGCGGCCAGGGCGGCCAGGGTATCGTAAACATTGTGCAGGCCCGGCACCGGTATTTGCAGCCGGATCTCTGCTTCAGGAAAAACGGCGGTAAAGATCGTGCCCTGCGCTCCCAGGACGGTAATGTCCCGGGCCATGACATCCGCCTGGCTCCTGATACCGTAAAAGATTACCCGGCAGGGGCAGGTAGCTGCCAGCTTACGGCACCATTCGTCGTCGCCGTTTAAAATGGCCACCCCTCCGGGGGGCAGGGCGGCCAGAAGTTCCCCCTTGGCCGCGGCGATATTGGCCACTGAACCCAGGCGTTCCAGGTGGGCCGTACCGATATTGGTTATGATGCCCATGGTGGGACGGGCGATAGCACAAAGGGCGGCTATCTCTCCCCGGCCCCGCATGGCCATCTCTACCACGGCGGTCTCGTGTTCAGGTGATAGGCTCAAAAGGGTCAGGGGCAGGCCAATCTCGTTGTTAAAATTGCCCGGGGTCTTTAAAACCTTCATTCCCGAACTTAACACAGCGGCCACCAGATTTTTGGTCGTGGTCTTGCCGCTGGAGCCGGTAACGGCGATGAGAGGACCGTTAAAATTTTTCTGCCGGTGGAAAGCGGCCAGCCGTTGCAGGGCCTTAAGGGTGTCCTCCACCTGAATCAGGACCTGTTCCGGCTGCCGGCCGGCCACTATTTCCGCCGGGAAGTGTTCACCTATGGCCGCCGCCGCTCCAGCGGCCAGGGCCGCCCCGATAAAGTCATGGCCGTCAAAGCGCTCCCCTTTAAGGGCGATAAAAAGCATCCCCGGCTTGATGGAACGGCTATCAGTGCTGGCGCCCCTGACCGTGGTTGTCACTTCCCCGCCAACCAGCCGGCCTTGAACGGCGGCACATATTTCCCCGGCCTTTGCCGCTAACATGAACTTCCCTCCCCGGTATAACCCAGGGCTGCCAGTTCTTCCCTGGCTACCTGGCGATCATCAAAAGGCAGGATCCGGCCCTTGACGATCTGGTAGGTCTCGTGACCCTTGCCGGCAATAACCACCATATCCCCCGGCCGGGCCCGCGCCAGGGCCGCGGCAATGGCCCGGCGCCGGTCCACCACCACCTGGTAGCTGGCGCCGGGTACTTCCTCTACCCCGGGAAGAATATCGGCAATTATGGCCTCCGGATCTTCATCGCGGGGGTTGTCAGACGTAATAATGCAGTAATCGCTTAATCGGACGGCTGCTTTACCCATCAGGGGACGCTTGCCCCGATCCCGGTTACCGCCGCAACCGAAAACAACAATCAAATCCCCCTTGGTTACCTGCCGGGCCGCCTGGAGGACATTCTCCAGGCCGTCGGGGGTATGGGCATAATCGACGACTACATTGAAGGGCTGACCCTGGCGCACTTGCTCCAGGCGGCCGGGTACACCCTTGACTTCTCCTAAAGTTTTCACAATCGCCACGTGGTCAATGCCTTCCCGCCAGGCTACGGTAAAAGCCGCCAGGGCATTGTAAATATTAAAGCGACCGGTAAGTTGGAGTTCGAGTTCCGTTTCTCCCTCCGGCCAGGTCACCCGGCAGGTAGCACCGCCCGCTGTCAAATTTATATCTCGGGCCCGGACCTGGCATTCAGGACTGCAGCCATAAGTAATCACGGGTACCGGGATCAAGGTTTTTAAGCGGGCGCTGTAGGGGTCATCGCCGTTGATGACGGCGTATTTGGGTCCTCCTTTAACACCCTGGCCCAGGTTCTGGAAAAGACTGGCTTTGACTTTAAAATAGTCCTCCATATCCCGGTGGAAATCCAGGTGATCCTGGGTTAAATTGGTAAAAACCGCCACGTCAAACTCAGCCCCTTCCACCCGGTGCAGGGCCAGGGCATGGGAGGATACCTCCATGACCACTCCTTGAGCCCCCAGGTTAACCAGCTGGTGCAGAAGGGCCTGCAAGTCCAGGGCTTCCGGGGTGGTGTGGGCGGCCGGCAAGACCTTATCGCCCAGGCGATTGCCGATGGTGCCCAGCAAACCGGTAGGCCGGCCGGCGCCCTCCAGCGTAGCCTGGATGAGGTGGGTGGTCGTAGTCTTGCCATTGGTGCCGGTTACTCCGATAAGGCGCAACCGCCGGCTGGGATAACCGTAGAAACGGGCCGCAAGCATACCTAAGGCCCGGCGGCTGTTACCTACTCGTGCCCAGGCCACGCCGGGTGGCAAGGAGACTTCCTCCTCCAGGACGATGGCTACCGCGCCTCTAGCTATAGCGTCCTTTATATATAAGTGGCCGTCAGTCTTAAAGCCTTTGATGGCTACGAAAAGAAAACCAGGCTGCACCTGCCGGGAATCATAATGGAGCCCGGTAAGGGGAACCTGCTGTTCGCCGCCGCAATCTATAACATCTATAGCAGCTACTAATTCCTCCAAGGTCACTGCAAAATGTTCCTCCTCGGAAAAAGGGTTCTGCCAGAAATGGTGCCTTCTGGCGGGGATATGTCCCCGCCCCTACCTGCCCTGAGTGGTTTAGCTATATTCTTACCATCTGCTGGCAATTTAACCTTGGAATGGTTTTAGCCCGGCGCCGCAAGCGCCGGGCTATTATACTACGGTCCCAGTGCTTCCAGGGATGGTTCAAAGAACTTGACCCTTACTTTTGTGCCATGGGAGACAACTGTTCCCGGGGGAGGATCCTGCTCGGCCGCCTGGCCGGTCCCTTCCGGTACCAGGCCCAGTCCATAAGCCTCGAGGATTTCCGCCGCCTCGCTAATCCGCAGGCCGGCAACATCCGGTACCCGGGGCCTGTCGGGATCGCCCTGTAGGTACAGGATCACATGGGTTCCCGCCGGGACGACGGCTCCTCCTTTAGGCACCTGGGCAATTACCTGTCCTCCACTGCCTTCCACCCGAACGGCCAGGCCGGCCTTATCCAGTTCAGCCCGGGCCGCAGCCAGGTCAAGGCCGACGACATTGGGTACGGTAACCGGCGCCGGGGGCTTTTCCTGGTCCTTCTGCTCGCTGTCATACTGGGGCGGTACTTTAAGGTAGTGGAGGGCATCGCTAACCACCCGCTGAAAAATGGGGGCGGCCACCGTCCCACCATAATAAGGATATCCTTTGGGCTCGTCAATGGTTACCAGGGCCACCACGCGAGGATCGTTTACCGGCGCAAAACCGATAAAGGAGGCCACGTATTTTCCTTCCATGTACCCGCCGGGACCGGCCTTCTGGGCCGTACCTGTTTTACCGCCCACCCGGTAGCCGGGAATATAGGCATTGCGCCCGGTTCCTTCACTGACAACGGTTTCTAACATTTCACCGAGCAACCTGGCCGTTGCCGGCGAGATGACCCGGCGTACCACTTCGGGTTCGTACTTTTTAATAACATTACCTTTATTGTCCAGGATTTCCTTGACCAGGTGGGGGCGGATCAGCTGGCCCCCGTTGGCCACCGCCGCAACGGCCGTAATTAATTGGATGGGAGTAACGGCAATGCCCTGGCCGATACCGATGGTGGCAATGTTTATGGGCTTCAGTTCATTCTCGGGGATTAATAACCCCGACCCCTCGCCGGTTAAATCAATCCCTGTGGGTTCACCGAAACCAAAGGCTTTGATGTAATCATAAAAAAGGCCGGCTTTCTTCTCTTCCAGCCGCAGGGCAACCTGGACAAAAACCGGATTACAGGAGTTTTTTACTCCTTCAGTAAAGGACTCGCTGCCGTGGCCACCGGGCAGCCAGCAGTTAATGGTATCCGGCCCCACTTTGATATAGCCAGGATCGTAAAAGCGGTCACCCGGCTTGACGACCCCTTCCTCCAGGGCTGCTGCGGCGGTGATAATCTTAAAGGCTGACCCGGGCTCATAGGCATCCCGGACCAGGGGGTTACCCCAGAGGGTATTGGGATATTTACTATAATTATTGGGATCAAAGGCCGGCCGGCTGGCCATGGCCAAAATTTCCCCGGTTTTCGGGTCCATGACGATGATATTGGCCCTGCGGGGACTGGTAGGGCTGGCCATGATTTTGTCAAGTTCACGTTCAGCAATATACTGGATGTTCTGGTCAATGGTAAGAACAAGGTTGTGGCCATTCTGCGGTGGTATATAACGGTGGGTGGCCCTGGGGATTTCATGGCCCAGGGCATCAAATTCCAGAACAATTTTGCCCGGTTCCCCGGCCAGTTCTTTATCGTACATGGCCTCGAGGCCTTCCAGACCCTGGTTATCGATACCGGCAAAACCCAGCACATGGGCCGCGAGTAACCCGTTGGGGTAATAACGCCGGCTCTCAGGTACGACTTCAATCCCCGGTAATTTCAACTCTTTAATTCTTTGGGCTTTATCGAATTCCACCTGACGGTCAACAAATTCAAAACCCGTATTACGGGTTATTTTTTCCAAAATTTTATCGGGAGGGATGTTCAGGATAGCCCCTAATTTAGCCGCAATTTCCTGAGCCTTACCAGAGTCCTTGATTTCCGGGGGAAAGGCCCCGATATAGTCGGTGGCTATGCTAATGGCCAGTTCATGCCCGTTGCGGTCGTAAATAACCCCCCGCCGGGCTGCTACCGGCATGGCATTGAGGCGGTTTTCGAGTGCCTTTTGTTGTAGTTCCCCACCCCGCACAAATTGCAACCATGCCAGCCGCAATAAAACCGTTACCAATCCCAATGCCAAAATAAAAAAAGCAAAAGCTAAACGCTTACGTACATTGATACTCGCTTGCATGCCCTTCGCCCCTCGCCGGCGGCCCGCCGGTAGCCCCGGCACTTAAACTTAACGGCTCTGGTTAGCTGGCACGGGCAAGCTAACTGTTAACCTTGGCTACACGTACCGGTTCCAACCAGTTTTGCAGAGCCTGGGAAAGGGCTGCCAGCCAGGACTGGTGAACAGGCGCTTTTGTTTCATCCCCTTTCCCGGTCGGTTCTCCTGTTGCCACCTGCAGCTGCTGGCCCTGCCCGGCCTTCCCCGGGACATAATAAAGCTGCCCTTCCCGCGGTTCCACCATACCCAACCGGGTGGTAGCCACGGCAGCTATCCTCTCCGGTGCTTTTAAGCGGGCCACCTCTAATTGTAGCCTTTCATTTTCCCTTTGTATAGTATTGATTTCTTGTTTCAGGGCTTCCAGTTCGTAACCTTTTATTACCAGCTGTACCGCCAGATAGGTTTTTGCAAAGGCAATGCCGATAGCCAGCAAAACAAGGCCCAGCAACACAACTTTCTGCCTGGCCCTATTATGCACCCGCGGCCGGGGCGTTTTCCTTCCCGCTACCTGCTTATGGGCCAGGTTTGTTTTATAGGCAAGTTCCTGTGGTGGTGCTGCTAACATAGCTTATTCACCATCCTTTTCCTTTAGAACCCTCCGAGCTACCCGGAGCTTTGCACTGCGGGCCCTGGGATTGGCGGCGATTTCTGCCGCCGCTGGAGTCACCGGTTTGTGCGTAACCGGTTCTAAAACTCGCCTCCTGCCACAAATACAAACCGGCAATTCCGGCGGGCAGGTGCAATGGCCGCTTAAACGCTGAAATGTCCTTTTTACAATCCTGTCTTCCAGGGAATGAAAAGATATAACCCCCACCCGGCCACCCGGGTTTAAAACCTGCTCCAGTTTTTCCATGGCCGCCTGCAGGGCATCTAATTCGCCATTAATGGCAATCCGGAGGGCTTGGAAGGTCCGCTTGGCGGGATGATGTCCGGACCTCCTCGCCCTGGCCGGAATTGCTGCCTTGATAATTTCTACCAGCTGGGTGGTAGTGGTAACGGGTGCTTTTTGCCGGGCTGCTACGATAAAGGCGGCTATACGCCTGGCCCAGCGCTCTTCACCGTACTCCCCGATAATCTGGGCCAGCTTACCTTCAGGCCAGGTATTAACGATTGTAGCCGCTGTTAATTCCTGCTCCCAGCTCATGCGCATATCCAGGGGGGCTTCGACCTGGTAACTAAAACCTCTTTCCGGGTTGTCCAGTTGATAAGAGGATACCCCCAGGTCAAAGAGAAGCCCGTCAACGGCCCTGATCCCCTTGCTTTCTAATACCCGGACCAGGTCCCTGAAATTAGCCTGGACCAATTCTACAGCTGCTCCAAAGGGCGCCAGCCGCTCCCTGGCAGCGTTAATGGCTTCGGCATCGCGATCCAGCCCGATTAAACGCCCGCCGGGAAGCAAGCGGGGTAAAATGGCGGCGCTGTGACCGCCGCCGCCAACGGTGGCATCCACAAAGATTTCCCCGGGCCGCGGGTCAAGAAACTGTACAACTTCCGCCAGTAATACCGGCTGGTGAGCATAGGGCAAAGCAGCCACCCCTATATATCGAAGTCAACGATTTTCTCGGCCAGGGTCTCGTACTGGGCCGCCGTTTCCTGGCAGTACTGCTCCCACAGGGAGCGGCTCCAGATTTCTACCCGCGTGGCAACGCCCACAATGACCACTTCTCTTTCCAGGTGGGCGTATTCCCGTAAATTCCCCGGCAGCAGTATTCTCCCCTGGCGGTCAAGCTCACATTCCGTGGCCCCGGAAAAGAAAAAACGGACAAAGGCACGGGCATCAGACCGGGTAAAGGGCAGACTACGCAATTTCTGTTCCATTTCCGCCCAGCCGCTCATGGGATAGACGAAAAGACAATTATCCAGGCCCTTGGTGATTACAAACTTTTCTCCCAGCTCCTCTCGGAATCGCGCCGGGATAATCAGCCGTCCTTTATCATCAATGGTATGCTGGAACTCCCCCATGAACATGGGCGGCATCTCACTTTCCTACCACTTCATGCCACAATGCCCCACTTTACACCACATATATTCGCTGCCAGGATAAAAATTCCTCCTGTTAAAAAAGAAAAACCCTCCAAAATAGAGAGTTTTTCTGATGATAGAACATATTTTCGCCGTTTTTCAAGGAAAAACTTTATCTTAGGCCGGCAAATGCCAGTGCAGGCTCGCCGCAATGAGCGGCTCCTCAAGCTATAGCTCCTGGCCCATAAGTTCTGCCACTCCGGCCGTTAACTTGTAGATGTGCTCAGCAAGGCGCACGTCTAGAACGCCAGTACCACAGGCCGGGGTCACCAAAGACTGGTGGTAAAGGAGCTCCCGGTCCACACCCTTCCGGGTCAGCTCCTCAATTGCACCCTGCAGACTGACAGCCAGGCTGGCTGCCGTTTCCTGCCAGGCCTGCTCATAGGTAGGTACAATCCCCCAGGCCAGCACACCGTCCCGGTCAAGGAAAGTGGCCACATCAGGGGCAAAAACCTGGAGAGAAGTAAAGTAGTTATAGGCATCAAAACTTACAATCTGGTAACCGGATTCAAAAAAGATGGGCCATTCCACCCCGCTGCAGGAATGGGCACCGGGCAAGCCGCCCTTGGCCCTGATCCCCTCCACTACCCCGGCCAGGGCCTCCACCAGATCATCTCGCTGTAAAGCTACGTGAGTGGAAGTACCGTAGGCGGCCAGGGCCGGGTCATCGACGAATACCAGCACCGGCAGCCCGAATCGTCCCAGTTCCCGGACCTGCCAGCATGCCTGCATGGCCGTAGTCTTTACGATGAGGTCCCTTAGCTGGGGGTCATAAAAGGCGCTGCGCCCGGAGCTGCTGCTTAGGTAAAGGCCGGCAGTTACCGGGCCGGCTACCTGGCCCTTAAGAAAACGGGCTCTACCGGGACCATGCTGTTCCAGGCATTCCACCAGGGCATAAAAACCGATTCCGGCTTCCCGGGGAATGGCAAAAGCCGCCAGGGCTTCTTCGCTACCAGCCTCGGCCTCCAGGTAAAGGCTGTAAAAGGCCGTCAGGTTAGCGGCCCAATCAGGACTGGCATCGGTAAATACCGGCATTTCCCCGGGCTCGTCTTTAATCAATCCCAGGCGCACCAGGGGAGATAGGCTCTGATAAACAAAGTGCTCCTGATGCCCCCGCCTGGGTAACTGAGGCCAGTGGGGTACCAGGGGCATATTCTTAAAGATGAGTTCCAGGGCAGGTCCGGGCTCCTGATAGGGCAAGCTGCCTATAGCGGCCGCCCAGAAGTTACCAGGTAAAGGCATGGGGATTCTCCTTTTTCTCATAAGGTACTCCCAGGTTAATTCGCCACGGGACGGCCTTTTCCTCCTTAACCGCCCTCCATTAGATTGATAACTTCCAACCTGTCGCCATCCTGGAGGCGGTAATCCCAATCTTGCCGCGGTAACAGCTTATCGTTGACCGCTACGGTGGCAATTGGAGTCAGCAGGCCTTCCCGGGCCAGCAGGCCGGTGACAGTAGTACCTCTATCAACCTGGAGTTGTTTACCGTTTACCCATACTTCAATCATCAATTTATCTCCAACCCTCCGGTTTTTACCCAATTCTCACTTCCCACCTAGCAATTAAAGCACCGGTATCGTCGAATTGGCCTTGGGCAGTACGGCAGCTACCCTGGCTCCTGGAAGCTCCTGCAGGGCCAGGTCAATGGCCGCCTGAAGATCCGGCGCTTTACGGACCATCATTACCCGGGCCAGCTCGTCGTCAACCCCGCTGCTTACAAGGATTACCCGGGCATGGACCAGGGAGCGGCACCAGAGAAAGGCTTTATGAAACCCCATCTGAAATTCCCGGCTACGGAAGGATTCCATTACTGCTGCCGGCGTGTTACCGGCCCGCATGCCGGCAATAAAGCGATCTTCCCCGGCTCCTTCCCGGCACTCGGCGCAGAGGATAATTATCCCTCCCTCTCTTACTACCGGCGTGGCATGATAGAGGCCCTTCTGGGCCTGATAGAGGTTGATATCCTTGGGAAAGCCGCCTGGGGAAACAATGGCCAGGTCGGCCACTTCGGGGACTGGTACCTCGCTGACCTCACGGGCCACGACCACCCCGGCCCGGTGGGCTTCCAGATAATGGCCGGCCACAGCGCGGACAATTTCTTTATGGTTGTTCAAGACCACGTTAATGATCAGGTCGATACCAACCAGGCCGCCGATTTCATCAATATCCTCCCGGGCCGGGTTGCCCTCCACCCGCCCCAGGGAAGCTTCCGGTTCCACCAGGTGGGCATGGTTGGCGCGGATAGTAGCCTCCCCCCCGCAGCCGATGACCAGGGACTTGGCCCCGGCGCTGTACCCGACGATCTGGTGGGGGTCAATCATACCTATAAGGATGCAACCGTCGGCCTCCAGGTAGTGACGGTTGATCCAGATGGGCGTCCCCCGGGAAGAGGTGCCGGCCTGGCGCAAGATCCCAGGGGCACAGGCGTCGTGGCTGATCACCTTGATCCTGGCCGCTACTTCGGGCCCAACAATGAGGGGAAATTCTTCCGGCGGCGCCGGCCGGTGCAGGCCAGCTCCCACCAGGATGGTAATCTGATCATCGCTGATTCCTATAGCGTTCAGTTTATCCAGCAGGACCGGTAAAATGACGGCATTGGGTACCGGCCGGGTCAGATCGCTGACGACAATAACTACTTTTTGGGCGCCGCGTAGCTCTTCTATCCCCCGGTTACCTATAGGATTCTCTAAGGCCCGGCGGACCTCGGCAGTAGCATCGGCTACACCGGCCACCTCCCGGGGAGCTATTTCGTGTACCCTTAAGCCCGCCGGCAACTCGCCTGTTAGGTATCCTTCCCCGCAGGGGACCTGGATTTTTTTCATACTATCTTCGCTCCCTACTCGCTCATTCTGCCCCTATCCGATAGCAACCATTTAAGCCCTCTTCAATCTGTCTTTTTATTGAAAAAATACTCCCGCAGGCAGGGGTACAGCCAGGATATAGGAAAAAACGGCGTAAAAACCAAAAGAAATACCTACTCCTGTTATTATCGCCATAATAATAGCGCGGCTCCCATGACGGTTACTATTTAACATCCAGGCTACCAGGCTGATAAAAATAATGCTAGTCAAAAGAAAACCCAGATAGGGTATTATAGCTATATAGAGGATGGCCAGGATAATGATGATAATAACATACCACGGGTCTTTAACTTTTTCTACAGGCTTACCACCGCGCCCGCTGTTAATTAACAACAAGAGACTAAAAAAGATTACCAGCATACTCGCCGTACGGGGAAATACCCCGCCAAGATGGCTGAGTTCGCGTGCGCCGTACAAAGCCAGGAGACCAATAATCAGAAATATAATACCGGCCAGGCTATCGCTATTCCACATGGGTATTCACCCCTTCTTTTTGCCGGCGTTTACGTTGGAAGAAAGGCCACAGGGCAGATACCAGGGAGAGGATAATTAAAACAATGGAAATAGGTCGCGTAAAGAAGAGGCTGACGGTCGAGCCTGCCGCCCTGCCCATAAGTACTGCTTGCACATAACCATTTTCAGCTATGGGGCCCAAAATCATTCCTAAAACAATAGGCCCGGCGTGCAATCCCAGTTTACGAGTAAAATAGCCAACCAGACCAAAGAAAAGCATCAACCAGACATCCAGCATATTGTTGCGAATGGCATAGGAACCGATGACGCTTAAGAAGACAATAAAGCACTGGCTACCGAATCCCTGCTGTAAAAAATAAAATTTTGCTGTTAAAAAATAAATTATAGGCAGCTAGCCAGGCGAGCGGCGCCAATGATCCCCGCCTCATTGCCCAGCCTGGCCGCCAGGACCGGTAAGGGTTTAATCTGCCAGGCTCCTAAGCTTTCAGCCAGGTATTTACGGATGGGAGCCAAAATCACTTCCCCGGCCTGGGCCGGGCCGCCGCCGATAATAATGGCTTCCGGCCCCACTAATAAAACGGCATTGGCCAGGGCCATACCCAGGTAACTGGCAGCAAAGTCTACAACCCGGGTGGCTAGTTCGTCGCCTGCGGCGGCGGCCGCTAAGATTTCCCTGGCCCCGAGATCAGGGCTGTCCTGCAGCCGGGACTGCTGGCCGGCAGCCAGGTATTCCCGGAACCGCCCCACCATGGCCGTCGCTGAGGCCAGGGTTTCCAGGCATCCCCGGCCGCCACAATGACATTGAGGTCCGTCGGGTATCATTTTAACGTGCCCCATCTCGGCGCCGTAACTAAAGACGCCGCGCCGGATGTGTCCGTCAATAATCAACCCCGAACCGATGCCGGTGCCGATGGTCACCATGAGCAGGGAATTAAAACCCTTCCCGGCTCCCTGCCACATCTCTCCCAGGGCAGCCACGTGGGCATCATTGTCAACGGCTACCGGTAAATTTAACCGGGCAGCCAGCTCGGCCCGGAGGGGGAAATCGCGCCAGAACAGGTTGGGGGCCAGGCGGACCAGCCCTTTTTCCACATCCACCGAGCCGGGTATACCGATACCTGCCCCCTTTATATCCTGCATTGCCAGCCCCTGCCGGCGTACAAGGTCACCGGCCAGGGTTGCGATGCGTTCCAAAACTGCCCCTGCTCCCTCAGTTGCGCCGGTTGGCACCTGCCCCTTAACCAGGAGCCGTCCCTTTATATCCACCAGCCCGGCTTTGATAGTTGTACCGCCGAGATCAATACCCAAAAGACACAACTTTACCCATCCCTTCCATTAAATGCAGGATTTCGACACCAAAAAGAGAACGATATACATGAATCTTTCCCGTCATGGCCATATTATTGCTAAAAACCTTTGCTGGAGGTAAATTAAGATGAAAATTGCTTTAATCGCCCCGGCCTGGCATGACCCCCTCTGGGAAAGCGAAAAGGAAAAGTCCATTTTCCCGCCCTTAAATTTAATCACCCTGGCGGCCCTGACGCCACCCACGCACGAGGTGACCATCCTGGATGAAAGTTTAACCGATCTCGACTTCGATGCAAAGTACGATCTGGTCGGTATTTCCGCCATGACGGCCCTGGCTCCCCGGGCCTATGATATTGCCGACGCCTTCAGGGAAAAAGGCGCCAGGGTAGTCCTGGGCGGCATGCACCCTTCGGCCCTGCCGGAAGAAGCCAGCGCCCATGCCGACGCGGTTGTCATCGGCGAAGCCGAAGGCTCCTGGCAGCGGCTCCTCGCCGACCTGGAAGAAGGAAAGCTGCAGCCCATTTACCGGCAGCATGAACGCCCTTCCCTGGAACATATGGTTCACCCGCGGCGGGACCTTTTACTCCGCGACCGCTACCTGGTACCCGATACCGTCCAGACTACCCGCGGCTGCCCCTTTGCCTGCTCTTTCTGCACCGTCAGCCAGTTCTTCGGCAGAAGCTTCCGCTTTCGGCCGGTGGAAGAGGTAATCCGTGAAGTCGCAGGGCTGGAAGGCGAAGTAATCGCCTTTATCGATGATAATATCGTCGGCCATCCCGGCTATGCCCGCCGCCTTTTCACTGAACTGGCCCGCCTGCCTAAGAAAGTAAAATGGTTCAGCCAGGGTTCCCTGAATATCGCCCGGGACGAAGAACTGCTGCAGCTGGCTGCAGCCAGCGGCTGCATCGGGCTCTTTATCGGCTTTGAGTCCCTCTCCCCTGGTAACCTGAAGGCCGTAGGTAAGGCCGTCAACCGGGTAGATGAATACCGGGAGGCCATCAAAAAGATCCACGAACACGGTATCGCCATTGAAGGCGCTTTTGTCTTTGGTCTGGATGAAGACGATGAAAGCGTCTTTGAACGGACCGTCAAATTTGCCCAGGACAACCGCCTGGAGGCGGCCCAGTTTGGCATCCTTACCCCCTTCCCGGGAACACCCTTAAGGGAGGCCTTGGAGCGTGAAGGGCGCATCACCTGCAATGATTGGAGCGAGTATACCATCAGCAAGGTGGTCTTTGAGCCTAAAAACATGAGTGCTAAAATCCTGCAGGAAGGCTTTAACTGGGCCTGGCAGGAATTTTACTCCCTGGGTTCCATCTCCCGCCGCCTGGGACTGGCCAAAAAGCACGCCGCCATTCTCTGGGCCCTGAATTTAAATATTCGCAAACGTTTTAACCATTTCCTGGAAAGAATCGGCACCGGCAACTTTGCTCTGCCGCGCCCATCCCTGGCGAAATAAAAAAAGCCGGTGATAGACCGGCTTTTATTCTACTTCCCGTTCCCCTGCTCTCCTTCTGCCTGGGGCTGGCTGTTTCCCGCCTGGCTTGCCTGTTGTTTGGCCGCTTCGGCCTGCTTGATCATTTCCTGGACCTGGTCGGCCAGGTCCTTGTCCGGATTATGCTTTAAAATTTCCTGCCACTGGTCAATGGCTCCCTGGAAGTCGCCCTTAATGGAAGCCAGGTACATCCCGTAGGTCATACGGGCATTATTATCCCCCGGGTCGGCTTTAATGGCCGCCTGAAAATTTTCTTCCGCCAGCCCGGTATCGCCGGCGTAGAGGGCCGCGCCAGCCAGGCGCAAATTGATACCCTTCTCCTGGGGATTAAGTTTGAGCACCTGCTGGTAGCTGGCTACGGCTGCCTTGAAACTTTCGTTGGCCTTGGCCTGGTCGCCGTTGGCAAAGAGATAAAGGGTCCCCAGGTTATACTGGTTATCACCGAGTTGCAGCAGGATAGCCACATCGTTGGGTTTGGCCTGCAGCTCTTTTTGCAAGTTGCTGATTTCCGTTTCCAGTTGGCTGATTTGCTCCTGGGCCGCCTTCTGCAGGGCCTCAGCCTGCTGGGCAGCATCCGCTTGGGCCTCCTGGGTGACCATCGGTGTTTTAGGAGCAGCAAATATGGCATAACTACCGATTAACCCGATACTTAAGACAACAACAAATAAAATTCCCAGGACCGGCCGCTTTTTACTTAACCGGCGCAGGGAAGTCATCATGCCCATCTTGTCCACCCCTCTCTGCCCCATCATAACTTAACTACCGGCTGAGTGTCAATTAAAAATATAAGCCCTGGATTACCAGGGCATGCTAACCTTTTCTCTTTACTTAAGGGCCGACGGCCCTTACCCTTAACCCCCTCAGCTGAAGCGGCTGCCGGCCGGCGCCGCGCAGCCGCCGCTATTGCTGCTGCCTCCCAGGATGGTAATCCCGGTAAAGAGCTGCTGCAGCTTCTGGCTGCCGCAGGCGGGGCAGGTGGCTTTATCTCTTTCTTTCCAGGACATCTTAACGGTAAAACGTTCACCACACTCCTGGCAGCGGAAATCATAGGTCGGCACATCGTTCACCCCCACTAGTCCAGGCCTGAAAATAAATATCGCCGGCTAGACAAAGGCCAGCCTTCATCTCGCTTCCTCTTTGGTATTTTACTATTGTTTATTTTCGCTGTCAATATGGTAAAGCAGATGCATTGCCGCGCAAATGGCGCGGGGCGAACATGATGAATAAGTGGGGCTTCTTTTATCACGGTCGTCTTCCTGCTGGCTGCAGAGGCGGCTTCTTCCTCCTGGAAAGGAGCCGGGCGCGACGGCGGTATCGTTCCAGGGCCGCCGAATTGACCCATCCTATCCCTGATATTTTGCTTAATCTTATTTGGCTGTTAATTAACAGCCTTTTCATGTAAAACTTTTACCAGGTAAATGACCAATAAAATATTAAAGAGCGAAGTGGCAATAACAACCGGGCTATAAGGCGCCGAATTTATCCCGTTAATGGTGGCAAAAAGGACAAGATGGGTGTTGACGAAAATGGTAGCACTGAAACCCGCGGCTAATAGCAAAAGCCTTTTATCCCTTAAATAAATAAATGCTAAAATTGCCAGGGCGGCAGCGGGAAACAAATATCTTTCATGCATCCTGGTGGCAAAAGTGAATACACCTGCTATCTGGAGAAGCACTGCTGCCGGAACGAATGTCTTGTTATTCCCTTTAGTGTAAATATACCATGAAAGTGCTGTAATCAAGACTATAAAAATCATCCCCCAGCTATGATAGCTAAAGATAAAGAAGGGTGCTGCGTCATTAGCATAGTTTTTCCCAATCAAGGTAAAGAAATTGAAGGCGTTGACAGATGCATAGGGATACTCGCCGATTGTATTTGTAAAAAGCTTGATAATCCACAGCACATCATTTTGCAAGGTAAACGGAAGGATGATAACGACGGCCGTAACCAGTGCGAAAAATACAGCCTCGAGGAAGCTGCTGAGCCTTTTTTCCCTTACCAATTCAAAGAAAAGCACCGGCAGGAAGATAATCCCCTGCGGCTTCATCATTACGGCCGCAGTAAACAGGGCGGAGGCAAAGCCGGGCTTTTTTTCTGTAAGCATGTAAACTGCTGCAACAACAATGAAGGTAAAAAAGGAGTCCACCTGCCCCCAGAAGGTGGAATTTATTATGACAGCCGGGTTGAAGATATAAAACGCGGCCAGCAGGACGCTGCTTTCCAGGGTTAGATATTTCCTGGCCAGCCTGTATATAAGGTATGACGTGGCAATGTCGGCCAAAATTGACGGCAGCTTTAACAGCAAGGTGAAATACGGCTGCACGGCCTCCAGGCCGGCAATTTTGCCAATTAAAAACAAAACGTACATATACAATGGCGGGTAGTCAACTGAGCCGGCATTTGAATAAATTCGCAAGAGGTTACTGGCAGCAGCGGTTGCCCATCTTTTAAAGATATTTATGTCAAAGGGATGGCCTTCCATCAATGTCGAGGCGGCAATCCGCAACAGCAGCCCCGCGCAGAGTAAAGCCAGCATCAATATTTTTTCATTGCCGGGAAGAATTTTTATTTTTTTACGTATGTAAAAATAGTAGGTTGCTATTGAGGCAATAAAAAATATTATTGCATAGGCGGCCAGCTGCGGGGCATACCTGGCACCCCCATTCGTACCCGCATCCACCCTGCTGCCACTATGGGGCGCCAAGCGCAGGCCCGGGCTGGGAGGCGAGGGCTGCTTTCCCGGCAGCTGCGCCGGCGCATCCGCTAAGCGGTTGCTTCCAGCCAGGATGGTATCCCGAGGTCCGATACGGCTCCGGGCCGGGGCGTTATTACCGTTATAATTCCCTATTGCATAAATGCATAAAAATCCTGCTAAAAGCAGTATCAGAACCAGGCTTATTCTGAAGATATCCTTTTTGAAGACCACCTTTTGCCTGCTCCTCTCAAAAACCGTTAAATACTCAATCTATAACCGGTAACCTTTTGGATGGGTGCTATGCCAGTGCCACGCACTAGAGAGAATGGTTTCCAGATCGCTGTATCCGGGCTCCCAGCCCAAAATACCTTTTATAGCCGCACTATCAGCTACCAGGACGGGGGGATCTCCTGCCCTTCGCTCTCCGTATTCCACGGCAATTTTATAGCCGGTAAGTGCTTGTGATTTTGCGATAATCTCCCTCACAGAATATCCCTTCCCCGTGCCTACATTGAATATACCGCTTTGCAAACCGTGTTCCAGCGCCTGCAGCGCCAGGATATGAGCGTTAGCCAGGTCGACAACATGCACATAATCGCGAATGCATGTACCATCCGCTGTCTTATAGTCCGTACCGAAGACAGCTAATTTTTCCCGCAGCCCAAGGGCGGTTTGCAGGACCAACGGGATGAGGTGAGTCTCGGGCCGGTGGTCTTCGCCCAAACTGCCGTCAAGCGAGGCCCCCGCCGCGTTAAAATAGCGGAGGGCCACCCAGTTGATGCTATGCACCTTACCCATCCATTCCAGGTATTTTTCAATCATACGTTTGGAATCGCCATAGGGATTAATCGGCGCAAGCATGGTTTCTTCCCTGATGGGAATATCCGGCGGTATCCCATAGACGGCGGCCGTAGAGGAAAAGACAATGTGTTTTACCCCGGCTTTCACAGCCGCCTCGAAGAACATAAAAGACTTGACCGTGTTCTCGTAAAAATATAGCTCCGGTTTGGCCAGCGATTCGCCTACCAGGCTTTTCGCGGCAAAATGAATGACGGATTTAATCCCGTGTTCCTTAATAATGTGTTCCACCAGCGCGGTGTCTGCAATATCACCTTCGTAAAAATGCCGGGCATGGACCGCATCCAGGTGGCCGGTCGACAAATTGTCCAGCACGACCACCAGGGCCCCATCTTTAATTAACTCCTGTACCGTGTGACTCCCGATATAACCTGCGCCCCCGGTTACCAGCACCGGCTTCATATAAAATGCCCCCTCACATTTTCCTGTTTATCTGGAGGCCGCCATGGCGGCCTTACAGATACTCAGGCTGCACCACTCCATTTGCTCCTTTCTTCTACCAGCTACTTATTGCTGCGTATTAAAATTTTAATGGAAAGGTAGATCCCGGTAACTGTGAGGACGATCATGCTAATAGCTGCCAGCTCTATAACCCAGCGGATATTTAAACTGCCAAGCCTGCCGGCATGTAACCCGCGAATAAGTCCCACCAGACCGCTCCTGGCATCCTCTGCCCCGGCGGCACCAGTTTCGTGGAAAGCTGGCCGTCCTCCCTGCACCTCTGCACCAAGGTTATCCGTAACCGCAGGTCTGGAGCTTGTTGTCGCTGCCGGTACAGGGTTTTCCGGGTTAGTAGAACGGGCACTTCTTTCTATTGCAGGTGCCCTTTCCGGCTCGCCCAGCAGTGACGGGTGGATTAATAACAGTCCCGTGACAGCCTCGAGAAGAATTAAGACAGAAGTAAGCAGCCCGATCCATAGATGCAGGTTACGCATTTTTTTGAACATCCTACTACCTCCGCAAATTATATTTATGAATTCAACTAAAAACCCATAAGCGGCTGCCGGTAAAATTCAGTACCAGACCCACGCCCGTGGCAACGAACTTGCTGGCGAGCGTCGACCATGCCATGTAGTAGTGAAACAGCACCAGCAACCCGTAAGTTAAGGTTAATGTGACAACATTTAACGCTAGAAACCTGGCGAACTGGCCGGCAAGCTGCCCACGTCGTTTGAAGGTCCACGCCCGGTTCATGAAAAAACTGTTCAATAAGCCGCAGGTATATGATATGCCCTGCGCCAGGATCATCGGTACGCTCCAGGCGGTAAGGAAAATAAATACCGCCAAATCAACGCTAGTGTTTACTGCTCCTACCAGGCAAAATTTAAAAAACTGGAGAGGACGATCGGTAAAATTTGACAACATTCTTCATTCACCATTCTTTTCCTTTATCCCGCAGTATTCCTCCACAATATACAGCGGGCGGTCCCTTGCTTCATCATAAATCCGCCCGATATATTCCCCGTTAATCCCCAGCATCAGGAGGATAAAACCGGTCAACAATAGCTGCATGGCCAGGACTATATGCCAGCCGGCAAGGGGCGTTCCGGTAAAAACCTTGAAAAGCGGCAGGATCAGCATGTAGATTACGCCTGCAAAGGTAAGCAGGGCTCCGGCATAGCTTGCCATTTTTATGGGCTTGGATGAAAAGGAGGTGATACCGTCCAGGGACAGCTTGAGCATCTTTTTAAGCGGGTACTTGCTCTCCCCGGCCCACCTTTCCTCCCTTACATACTCAATGGCGGTTTGCTTGAAGCCGACCCAGCTCACCAGCCCGCGTACATAACGGTTTTTTTCCGGCAGCCGTTTTAACTGGTCGCATACTTTCCGGTCGATCAAGCGGAAGTCGCCGGTATCCACGGGGATATCAATATCCGTGCAGGCGCGTAGGAGGCGGTAAAATAAATGGGCCGTTGCCTTCTTGAAAAAAGTTTCTCCTTTCCTTTGCGTTCGCCGGGCGTAAACGACGTCATACCCTTCCTTCCATTTCGCGATCATATCCAGGATCAGTTCCGGCGGGTCCTGCAAGTCAGCGTCAATTACTACAACAGCCTCCCCGGATGCATGGTCCATCCCGGCGCTAATCGCGATTTGATGGCCAAAATTCCGGGAAAAGGTTATGAGTTTCACTGAAGAATCCTGTGTTCTAAAACCTTTGATTATCTCAGCGGAGCGGTCGCAGCTGCCGTCATTTACAAAAATCAGTTCATAAGGTTCGCTGGCCCGCTCCATCACCTGCTTCAAGCGCCGGTAGGTCTGCTCGAGGACAGCTTCCTCGTTATAGACCGGGATAACTATTGAATACCGGACATCGGTGTTCATACTTTTCCTCCCTCCTCCACATCGATTTCATATAAGGTCAGGGAGCCGTCCCTGCCCATGCCACCTGGAAAGCCGCCCGAGCTGCCTTCCTGCCATTCCTCCTCCGACACCGCGTTGCTGTTGGCGCGGATCCACTCCATAACTTCGCTGCCGGCACCACCTCTGCCCCCGAAACCGGAACGCGAAGGGATTAGGAAATATTTTACTTCCCCGCCGGTCACCATCTGTTTCAACTTCTCCACCGTGAGGATGGGGTCGGAACCGCTGAATCCGCCCATAGCCATGACGGCTTTCCCGGTGGCAATGATATAGGGTGCGGCCGTATTGGCATCGGTGGTGGCAAAAAGGTATTTCTCCCCCGTATTATTTCTGATCACATATTCAAGCAGTTTATAATTAACACCGGAGTTCGGCCCGCCTCTCCCGCCCTGTCCAGGGCCAGGCACCCGCTGACTGGGGCCGGCCTGGGGCAGCATGCTGTTACCGCCATACAGGAGGGGAGTGGCGGCCCAGTAGAGCGGTGCCGCCAGCAAGACCAGCATCCCGGCCATTGCAGCGATAGAAATCAGTTTCTCTTTCTTAACGGCCAGCAACAATACCAGGACCAAACCCGTCCCAGCCGCCCCAATGCCGGCAGGCCAACCCGTACCGATATGCTCCTGGTAGGGCTGTAGTATATACAGCTCAAAAGCTGTTGTTGCCAGAAGGCCTGCCGGCAGCAGCCACATTTTCCAGCCTTCTTTGTCCCGGTATAACTGCCAGAGCTCCACCCATCCCGCTCCTACAAGGGCTGCAATCGGGGGGGCGAGCATGATCAGGTAATAGTGATGGAAGAAGCGCGCCACGCTAAAAAATGCCATCCCCGGTAACAACCAGGCCAGCCAGAACAACGTCTCATTTTCTTTGGTGGTAAGCGGCTTTCTTCGGCGAATGCCTGCCAGCAAACCGGCGCAGGCAACCGCTACAAAGGGCAGCAACCAGCTGATTTGCCCCGAGAGTTCACTTTGAAACAGCCGCAACGGGCCCGGCTGGCCGGTGCCGAAGGCACCGCCCCCATCCCGGCCCGGGGGAGCACCGCCGGCAAAACCGGGCACCGGGCCCGGTCTCCCACCGGCACCCGGGCCGGCGCCTTCCGGTAAAATCCTGCCCTGCATCCTGTAACCGTCACCCGGCACCTGCTGCCAGCCGGGCATGTTGCTGCCATCCGTTTGCCCGGTCTGCTGAACAGGCGCATTGTTTCCATCCGGCGGCATTTGCTGCTGGTCCGGCCTGTTTCCTTGATCCTGCTGTTTTTGTTGCTGGCCCGGCGCTGCACCGGGACCCGGCCCTCCCCGGTTCATCCCTGTAAGGCGGGATATGCCATTATAACCGAAGGCCAGCTCCAATACAGAGTTCGTCTGACTGCCGCCGACATAGGGCCGGTTTTCCCCGGGGGTCATATCTACGGCTACTGCCCAGGATATAGATACTGCTACCATGATCACTGTAGCCGCCGCAACGACGGCCAGTTTCTTTTTCCATTCGCTCTTGAAAGCAAGCAGGTAAAACACGTAAAAAGCCGGTACGACCATGTAAGCTTGCAGCATCTTTATATTAAAGCCGACACCGATCATGGCAAAGGCTCCCAGCACCCAGGCCGACTTCTGATTGCGAATTCCCCGGAACAACATCCAGGTAGCTGTCAGGAGTGCAAATACCAGCAAGCTGTCGATATTGTTCGTCCGGCTCACCGCAACCGCAATAGGCGTACAGGCCATAACCAGGCTAGCGAGCCGGGCAGCTGTTCTCCCGAAAGTCGGCCTGACCAGGTGATACATCAGCAGGACGGAGCCGACACCGGCCAGGGCCTGGGGGAGAATCACGCTCCACCCGTGCACCCCGAAGATATACGCGAATATCGTCTGGATCCAGAACGCCACCGGCGGTTTATCCACCGTAACGTACCCGGCCGGATCAAAAGAAGCGTAGAAGAAATTATGGAAGCTCTGCAGCATACTGGTGACCGCTGCTGTGTAATAGGCGTTGGCGTACTGGTCTTTCCAGATGTTGAAGATATTCAAGAAAGCGGATAATAAGGCGATGCATATCAAGATCATATCGAAACGCGAACCTTGTTTCGATCTCATTGTCATGTTTCCCCTTTCATTCCTCATGTTTCATTGTCATTATGAACATCCACCGGTAATTCCGGGCCTTTTCACTTTATTACAATAATACCCCCTTAAGCTTAATTGTCCCTTAATGGCAACTGAATTTTGATTGAGTAATGGCTGAATATATACTGAAAAACTCGCACCGACTAGTTTGGCCTGCAGCAAAAACGGCATTCACCCACAGCTAAGCTGTGTATGAATGCCGTCGTAGAGCTCGGACCGGCACGATTTTTAAGAATGAATGCCCAGGTTAGCGGGGAAGCCATACGTAAAAGGTGCACCCCTCCCCCTCGCGGCTACTAACGCCTATCGTCCCTCCATGAGCCTCGATAATAGATTTGGCTATCGATAGGCCCAAACCGGCCCCGCCATGCCTGCGCGTCCGCGAAGAATCGACACGGTAAAAGCGATCAAAGACGTGGGGGAGATGGGTATCACTGATCCCTTGCCCGTTATCCTGCACGGACAACTGCACACCGCCATTTTGGCTGCATAGTGAAATCTTGATATGACCCTTTTCCGGGTCCGTATGCTGCACCGCATTATGAAACAGGTTCAAAATCACCTGTTTCATTTTATCCGTATCAAATTTACATTTCATGTTTGGCTCGAGGCATAAGTCCAGCTTCCTGTTGCCGGCCAGAATACGCAGCTGGGGCTCCATATCCCGGACCACGGTATCCAGTAAGCCTTCCTTAAGCTCCATATGAGGCGTGCGGTCCAGTTTGGCCAGGAGAAGAAGATCATGGACCAGTTTGTTAAGGCGGGCCGATTCGCTGTGCATGCTTTTTAAAGCTTTCTGCAGCTGGTCCGGTTGATTGGCCGCACCGCGAAGCAATACTTCTAAAAACCCGTGAATCGAGGTTAGCGGCGTGCGCAGCTCATGAGAGGCATCCGCTATGAAACGGCGCATCTGTTCCTGGGTTTCTTTTTCAGCTTTAAAGGAAGCTTCCAGCCGCTCCAGCATCCCGTTAAAGGATTCTGCCAGGCGATCGATTTCCATCTGCCCCTGCCGGGTGGGAAAACGCCTGGCCAAATTCCCGGCATCGATTTGTTCCGCGGTATCCACCATGTTGATTAACGGAACCAGCGTCCTGTTGAGCACCGGCAGAAAAGCGAGCAAACCGAAGAACATGGCAATAAGAGAAAGGAGCAAAAAGATAAGCAGCTGCCGAAACAGTAGTTCCTTTAGGGGTACGGTTGAAGTACTGACCTGAACAACGCCCAGCATTTCCCCCGGAGCCGAAGGGACAGGTTGTAATACCAGTAATTGTTCGTCCTCCCCGGCGCCGTCAATAACTTTGTATTGCAGCCCCGGTCCTTTCTTTAAAACATCTAAATACTCCACCATTTCCAGCCGCGGGGGATCTGATCCGTCAGGTCCACTCGATAAAACGGTAAAATTACCCCTGGCATCAATAAACGCTAGTTTTGTCTCAGGAATAAAAATACGCGGCGGACGCATATTGCCATTTCCCAGGCGGCCCGGGCCGGCTTGCTCCCAGGCAAAGCGAGGAATTGACATGATCTGGCTCTGGAGGCTGGCAGCTTAAAATTGTAGTATATTTGGTTCATCATCCACTACTAATATTTTGATCCCCTTTAATTGTTGCATTCCTGATATACCACCTTCATAGTTATCCTTCTGTTTATATTATCCGTGCCACAACTGAAACTGCACTGAAGGTAAACTGAAAATTTGTTGAATCAATAGTAGTCCTCTCCTTATTCATACTGACAATTTTACAGATGGATTTCACCCTGACAATATCACAGATGGATCACATCTACAAGGGCAGGTAGAAACTGAAGGTACTCCCCTTACCCAGCTGGCTTTCTACCTCCACCCGGCCGCCGTGGGCTTCCACCAGGCTTTTAACTATGGCCAGGCCCAGGCCGCTGCCCCCATCCCGGCGGGAACGGGACTTGTCTACCTTGTAAAAACGTTCCCAGATATAAGGTAGATCTTCCGGAGGAATGCCGCTGCCTGTGTCAGCCACGCTGACCTTAATTTCATTGCCAACCAGTCCGGCTGTTATCCTGATCCTGCCCCCCGGTGGCGTGTGGTGCCGGGCGTTGTCCAGGAGATTGGCCATGATTTGCTCCAGGCGTCCGGCGTCGGCCCGGATCCCCGGTAAAGAAGGCTGTATTTCTACTGCCAGTTCTAGGTGGTGCTCCGCCAGCAAGGGCCGGTATTTCCGGGCCACCCCGGCCAGCAATTCCCCGATATCGACATCGGCCATTTCCAGGGATAACTGGCCGGCCGCCATTTTATTCAAATCAAACAGGTCATCCACCAGGCGCCGCAAGCGGCCGGCTTCGGTCAGGATAATATTGGTATACTCCTGGCGCTCCTTTTCCCCGGCGGCCAGGCCGTCCGCCAGGGCCTCGGCATAACCTTGGATAAAGCTTAAGGGCGTCCGCAGGTCGTGGGAGACGCTGGCCAGGAATTCCCGGCGCAGTTGCTCCAGTTGTTTTTGGGCGGTTATATCCTGGATAATAGCCACGGCCGCCGGTCTACCCGGCTCCTCCCCCTGCAGGGGCGCGGCCCGGACGGCAAAGATTTGCTGCCGCCACCTGATTTCTCCCGCAGCATCTTCGCCTTCTGCGGCTGCCCGCAAGGGTGCCAGCAGTTCTGCCGGCAACGTCGACCCAGGTGGCAGGGACAGCCCCAGGAGCTTTTCCGCCTGGGGATTGGCAAAAAGAACCCGCCCGTCAGGTGCAAAGGCCAGGACGCCGTCAGTCATACCCCTGACCACCCGGTCGAGCTTTTCCTTTTCCCGGGACAGGGCGGCTACGGTCCGGGCCAGTTCCTCGGCAAGAAAATTAAAGCTCCCGGCCAGCTGGCCCAGTTCATCCTCGGAAGTTACCGGCACCCGGCCGCTGAAATCGCCTCGGGCCATCTGCCGGGCCGCCAGGCTCATCTGCTTCAAGGACCTGGTTACCCGACGGGCGGCAAAAAAGGCCAGCAAGGTGGCCAGCAGTACCGCCCCCACGCCGGAATAAAGGATCAGGCGGTCTACAGCCCCTATAGCTGCACTCAGAGAAGCCTCAGGGGCAAAAAGGATAACCGCCCCGTTAACACCCCCGGCGTCCTTTATCGGCACGGCCACGATTAACATCCTGGTATTAAAGATGTCCTGGTAACCCCGCTTGATAACCGTATTCCCCGCCAGCACCTGCCGGATTTCGTCACCGTCCAGGTGCATACCGGCTGCCGGCCAGTCGCCGTGCTGGTGCAGGCCATGACTCCAGCCATGGCCCATCCTCATACCCATACCCATACCCATGCCTGTCCCGGCATCACTGCTGCAGGAAATTACCAGGCCGTTGCGGTCAATGATCATCACCCCGGCGCCGGCTACCTTACTGAGAATATCAGTCTGAATGGACAGGTTGCCGGCATTAGCACCGGCCAGGCTCTGGGCCAGCTTCTCTCCTGTAGCCAGCATATCTTCCACCTGCTGCCGGTAATAGAAATTACCCAGTAGCTGGTGCAGGGAAAAGCCGATGGCCAGGAGGCTGACCACCACCAGGGAAACCAGGAGCAACCACAACTTGGTAGTAATACTTTTGCTGATCATGAACCTACCTCAAATTTGTAACCGACACCCCAGACTGTGGTGATAAACCCGCGCTCCCGTCCCAGTTTTTCCCTCAGATTCTTGATATGGGTATCTACCGTCCGTAGGTCGCCGTAAAAATCATAACCCCAGACCTTTTCCAGGATCTTTTCCCGGCTCATGACCTGGCCCGGGTGCCGGGCCAGGAAAAGGAGAAGGTCAAACTCCTTGGGCGTCAGGTTGTTTACCACCCGCCCTTCGACTTTAACCTCCCGGCCGGCAATATCAATGCTGAGGCCGGGAAATTGCAACTGCTCTCCCCGCTGCGGGCTGGCCCCGGCCCGGCGCAACAGGGCCTTCACCCGGGCCACCAGTTCCCGGGGACTGAAGGGCTTGACCACATAGTCGTCTGCTCCCAGCTCAAAACCCAATAAACGATCCATTTCTTCTCCCCGGGCCGTAAGCATGATAATGGGCAGGTCCATTTTCTGGCGTACTGCCCGGCAGACACTCCACCCATCGCCGTCGGGCATCATCAAGTCCAGGATGAGGAGATCGTATTTATCCTGCTGGAGTTTCTCCAGGGCCTGGCGACCGGTGGCCGCCTCGGCAACAACCATACCTTCTTTTTCTAAATACAAGCGCACCAGCTGGCGCAGGCCCGCTTCATCGTCGGCTACCAGGATGCGCAACTTTTCCATCTTTGTATACCCCCCTTGGTGGATATAGGGTTCTGCTAAAAATGGCGAATGGGGGTCCTCCCGGATATTATGATAACACACCGGAAGTAAAAAGGGGTAGACACAAAAAACCCCGCAGGTTTTTACCCCTTGTTTGGAGATCCCTGCAGGGTCAAAGCCAATGTATTATCCCTTACACGGTAGCAGAGTGATCCTCGCCCTTTTCCCGTGGTTCTTCCACTTTAATACCAAGCCACTGCAGGCGCTCTACCCAGTCCTGGCTGGATTCCGGCCTGCCGGATGGTGATTGCCGGCCATCCATTCTGTTTAACCCTCCTTAACCTTTAGCTTTCGTTATTATTTTATAATACCTTTATTTCTTTTCGCAAGGGCTAATGATTAAACAGTATTATTTCCCTGGCGGGAGGTATAAAATCCCGTATTAGCGGCTTAATCCCAGCCGGCCAGCTTTTGGGGCGACAGGATGGTAATTCGCTGGCGTTCTACTCCCACGGCCCCCAGGCGTTTGAAGTCGCTTAAAATCCGGGCCACCGTCTCCCGGGAAGTACCGATCAGGCTGGCCAGTTCCTGCTGGCTCAAATTGAGATCAATGGTAACACCGTCTTCCCTGGGCGTCCCATAATCCCTGGCCAGCTGGAGCAGGGTGCTGGCCAGGCGACCGTAAGCTCCTTTAAGAGCCAGGTCCCGGATATGTTCCTGGGCCCGGCGCAGGCGCCGGCTCATAACTTTAATGATTTTCACGGCTATTTCCCCGTGCTGGCTGAGAAGCCTTTCCATATCGGCGTTACGAATGATACCTACTTCGGTATCTTCCAGGGTCTCGGCCGTGGCCGGGTAAGGGCCGCCTTCGAATAAAAGGACTTCGGCAAAGATTTCCCCTTCCCGGACGAAGTGCAGGATCTTTTCACGGCCGTCCTCCAGCACCTGGAATAGCTTGATAGCCCCTTTTTTGACAAAATATATGGCGTCGCCGGGCTCGCCTTCCATAAAAATATACATATTTTTACGGTAGCGGCGCAAAAGGGCCAGGGAAGCAATATGCTGTAACTCTTCCGGGCTTAGATCTGCAAATACCGGTACCTGGCGTAAAAATTCCCAGTTCTCGGCCATTTAGCCGCACCTTCTTTTACATCAAAATATTCCCAGGATCATATCACCTTCACTATTTAAATAGGCCATAACTTGATTTTCTTCATTATCAATCTGGCGGATACGCTTGCCTATTTGCAGGGTGCAGTTCGGCCAGATCTTGCCGGTTTTGATTACCCTACCTTCGGCAACCCTTACCAGGGTTTTGGCCCCGCCGCTGGAGCCTATTTCTTTGATATACACATCATCACCGGCATAAATGCTGCCGCCCCGAAAAACGCCCTGGATCTCCACCTTGCCCCCGGTTACAATCTCGGTATTAAAACAGCCGCGGCCGGTAACTTTAACCCAACCACTGGCCTGGAGTTTACTGTTGAGGGCATAGCTTAAAGTAATATTGCCTCCCTCACGGGGTATCTGCCGGCAGTAGGCGGCCATCTCCTCGACAGCGGCCGCCATTTGGGCCAGTTTTACCGTATCGAGGCCCTGGATGGCAGCCGGCGTCCCGAAGGCCTGGGCCAGTTCACGCCCCAGCTGGATTAATTTCTGTTCCTCCGGTCCTCCTTCCGCGCTCCTGGTGATTTGCTCCAACCTGGCTGCCAGGGAGGGCAACTTTTTAAACTTATTTTCCACCAGGACACCAATCAGGTAACCGGTGTTCAGGGAGTAGGCCGGTCCCCTCTGCCTCCTGGCGCCTTGTTCCAGCTGCCCGGCGGCTGCCTGGAGAAGGGATAATTGCTCGACCAGGTCGGCTAAGACTGGCTCCACGCTCTGGTAGATGCTGTTCATACCCCCGGCAACCAGGATCGAGCCGATGCAGTTGTGGCGAATAAAAATGGATCCCCCCGTGCGAACTGTGGCCTGGGTAACATCACCACCGATTTCGACATCCTGGCTGGCAACCACCTGCATGGTTTCGGTAACATTGCCGGTAATATTGATACAGCCTTTAAACTTGAGGTTACCGGAAGCGAGGTCCACATCTCCCCGGTGTAAAAGGACCGGGATAATATCAATTATTACCTTCCCCTTCCGCTGGCTTAACTGGGGACGACCCTCGGCCGTGGCCACACAGCGCCGGCCATCGATAACCTCCGTCCCTTTCCCGGCCACCAGTTCGACATCTTTCGGTTCAGGTGGAGGAATGGCTTTGCCGGTAACCGTCATCCCCGGCTTGCCGGGCCGCGGCGGTATCTTGACGGCCAGGAGGTCGCCAACTGCCGCCGAGGCCCGGACCACCATCTCCCGGTAGTCCACCCGTTCCTCCTCGCCCACTTCTCTTCTAGCAGTTTCACTGGTACAAAAAAGATATTCCACCCGTGCATCTTCAGGGGGGTGGGGCGCCTGGCCCCGGGCAACGACTATCTCCATCTCCCTGGTCGCCGTACACGCCTGCTGGATGGCTTCTTCGTCAATCCCGTAAACAACCTGCTGGTGGTTTAACTCGGCCAGGATCTCCTCCCGGGTAACGGCCGGCTGGACTACATCTACCGGTTCGCCCTTTAATTCCAGGCGGCTGGCCGGGGATTGGTCTTTTAGCTTCCAGGTCCGTTCATAACCAGGTTTAATTGTTAACTTTGCCGTCAGGCCATCGCTGGCTACCGACAATTTCCACTCGCCATCTTTTAGCTCCTCCCTGGGCTTGACGGTAATGGTGTCGCCGGCCCGTACGGCAGCCTCGCCGGCTATAGGCCGGCCGTTAACATAAAGTTCGAAATGTTCGCCGGGAATAATAGTAGCCGGCAGTTCCCCCCCGCCGATATGAACCTGCCCCGCTTCAACCCAAACATAAGCGGGACGTTCCTCTCCCGCCGGCGTCACGCCGTCACCTGTCTCGATAACCGGCTTGCTTTCTCCGGCAGCCTCCAAATCAGGTTGCGGCTTGCTCTCCTGCCCGGTTACTGCTACTTCCCCGGCAGGCCGGGCCAATATCACCGCCGGCCGGCAGCCTATGCCTAAAAAACCCTTACTCCCGGCATCGATTATTTCCACCGCCAGTTCCTCAGGCAAAACATTAAGGAGATTTGCAGCCCTGCGGATGGCCTCTTCTACCGTATTTCCTTCAACCCTTATACAATCGGCCGCCACAGCCCCCACCTCTGACCAAATTAATGCCTTTATTTAAATTCTCGGTTATATGTGGGAATCCTTTAAAAAAATAACCAGGGTTTATGCACCTGGTTTTAGCCTTGCCTTTGCTGCTGGCATTCCGGGCAGATACCATAAAATTCCAGGCGGTGATAGAGAATTTTACCGCAACCGCTGGCTTCAGCTTCTTTTTCCAGTTCGTGGTGCACCGGCATGTCGAGGTCCGTAATGCGGCCACACTCCAGGCAGACAAAGTGGTAATGATTTTCGGGATTACCGTCATAGCGGCTGTAGGTGCTGCCGTAACTTAATTCCATAATCTCGCCGGCTTCTTTTAAGACTCCAAGGTTACGGTAAACAGTTCCCAGGCTGATATCGGGCAAAATTTTGCGCGCCTGGGCATAAATCCAGTCGGCTGTAGGGTGAGTATCGGTATTACGCAGGATGTCCAGGATTACTTTTTTCTGTTTGGTCATGCGCTTGCCTGTTGGCTCCATAATCCTCACCAGCTTGTTGGTAACAATTATCACTTCTATTGTAAACTAATATTTTACTTTTTGTCAAACTCACCACCTATATCTTTTCCCCATTCAGGTATGGCATCAAGTAGTATTTTCTGGATATCGGCCAGCAGCCGGGCTACCCTTTCTTCGGCGGCAAGATAGGCTGTTATAGAAGGATTGAGGCTGATAATGCGATAACTTTCCTCCACAGCCTGCTTTAAAGCTGGATCCGGTTCCTTCCCGCTTAAAACGGCCATTTCCAGCTCCAACTGGCGCCGGCGGAAATCCCGCAGCATGTTAAGGTTGGCGGGATTGCTTTCCAGTTTGGCCCGGGCCAGGCGATAATCGCTATATTCGTTACTCCTGCTCAAAGCACGTGCCAGTTCATGGGCGCGATCATAAACTTCCATGAGGGGATCACCTCTCTCGCTATTTTACAGGCTGATCCGGCCGCGGTAACCGGCCGCAATAAAGAGGACACCTAAAACCAGCAGGAACAACCCGCAGGCCAGGATTAAATACCGGTAGGCCCGCTGGCTGATAACGCGGCGTCCGGCGGCTATTCCAGCAGCAACCAGCGAGTACCAGCCCAGGTCTGATAAAATATGGCCGCTAAAAAAGAGAGCTACCCCACCGGCACCAAGACGGGCCGCCTGGGCGACAAAGGCGGCGCCGATGGTTGCCCACCAGAGCAACCAGTAGGGGTTGGCCAGGCTGATTAAACCGCCGGCGGTTACTGTACGTAAAACCGGCCGCGGCGGCAGGGCCGGGAGATTATCTTTATCTCCCGGCAAGGTAAACTGGACCTGGCCGGCCATGACGCTAAGGATCATGCCTGTCCCCAACCAGAGCAATACCGCCCCTCCCAGGACGGCTACTACCCTGCTAACCGTGGGATGGGCCAGGAAACTGCCCAGGCCGAGAAGAAGCAGGAACAGCATGAGTAATTCCAGGAGGCCGTGACCCAGGACCAGGAGAGGGCCGGCGCTGGCTCCCCGCCGGGTACTTTCTTCGATGGCCAGGGTCAATAATGGTCCTGGCATCAGGGCGCCGGAAAGCCCTACCATAAAGGCGGTAGTGAACAGGGCCAGTAATTCTGCAGTCAAAAGGTTTCTCTCCTCACCAAAATAACTTTAGCATTGTCGTGCTCGCTCCATGGCCCTCGCGGCGCGGCCTGAGGATCACCCAGGGCTTAAGGCGGGGTTCCCGGCCTATTCGGCATCCTTGCCTTTAGAATCCGGCCGCAGGCCTCGCTGTCCTCGCCTCCGCTTATCATCCCTCGGCTTCACCTGGGCCGCTTCGCCGCTCGGTAGAAGCTCGCTCGCTTCCGGCAAATGCCAGCCCGTCATTTTTATACTCTCAATAATGGTGGCTCGCCACCAATTCTTATTCGGCACCTGGCGCCTATTTCCTTCCTAACAACGGTACAGAAAAAATACCGGCCAGGTCAGCCACCCTTTTCCTGATAACCTCCCGGTCGGTAGTGTAGAGCTCCAGGTTTTGCATGCGCTCAAAATAAACGGACCCGGAAAAGGTAAAACGCTGGTAGAGCCCATCGCCCTTATCCACCTGGCGGCTGGCATAGGCAATTATATCACCTACAGCCAGGGTAGAAGGCAAAACCAGGAGTTCCCTCCCTGTCAGTAGGCGCACAGCGTTATGACCGGCCAGAGTCCCGGTGACAATGGCCTCGGTATGGCCGACAAAGGGACCGGCCTTTTCCCCGGCACAGAAAACATTGGCCAGGCCCCGTACCTGTAAAGTATCGTCCCGGGGTACCATGGCCAGGAAGCGTACCGAATTGCCGGTGCCGCCGGCATAGGGATCTTCAAAGCGGGCGTTTTCCAGGCCGGCTATCCGGCGCAGGGCTTCCAGGGGGAAAAAGGGAGCCATAAGCTTGGCGTGACCGGTATCCAGGAGGATAACGTTGGCCGCATAGTCGGGCAGGGCATACTGCTGACAGGCCTTGCGTTGAAGCAGTTCGCCTTTAGCTGGCAAACCGGGCGGCACGGGCAGGACGGCCACTCCTTTTTCCTCCAGTTCGGACACCAGCCAGGGAGCCAGGGAACCTTTATGGAGCTTGCAGGACCCGCTTAAGGCTCCGCGGCCGCCGCCCCGCCTCAAAGCCGCATATTCCTTTAACCCAGCCAGGGCGGCCAGGCTCACGCGGCCGCCAAAAGTGGGGCAGCGGTAGATGCACATGGCACACCCATTGCCGTAACGGCGGCAGTTGGCCGGCGGCCCCGCCGTACCGGTAGCGTCGACAAAGGCCTCACCGTGGTAAGTCCGGCCCTCTTCAGTACGGACGGCCTGGAGGCTGTTGTCCGCCACCTGGACGGCATTCACCCGGCTTAAAGGGCGTACATCAATACCGGCTTCCTGCAAAGCCTGCCGGACCAGGGGTTCAATGCGGGCTACATCGTAAAGCCAGGCATGACGGTGGCCAGCAAAATGGATATTGCGGTGCCGGGCAATGCTGTCGCAAAGCGCGAACAACCTCCCCCCGCCCAGGGTAATCATTTCCTCCGCCGCCGTAAAACGGCCGTTATTGCGCATAATCCCTCCCACCAGGCCGGTGCCCAGGAGCATATCCGTCCGCTCCAGGAGGATTACCTCCGCACCTGCCTGGCGGGCAGCCAGGGCTGCCGCACAGCCCGCCCAACCTCCACCCACTACGACTACCCGGGGCATATTTAGGCCACCTTCCTTCCTGTTCCAGTATACTAAAAAACCCGGCGTTTGCACACCGGGTTTTTCCTGTTATGTAAGGATTAAGCAACCTTTTTTCAGCGGATAAAGCCACTAATAACCAGGAGGACAAAGATGCTGTAGAAAGCGCCGCCACCCACCAGGGTGTAGGGCGTCAGGTATTTCTTGCGGCTGATCTGGAGGAACACCAGGCCGGCCGAGGCAATAGCCAGTACGGCACTGATCAACGCTCCCTGGGTTAACTCCCAGCTGGTCATGGTGATACCCACCGCCGGGATCACCGAACTCTGGAAGACCATAGCACCGGTAATATTGCCCAGGGCCAGGGTATCCTTGCCGCGGCCCACCCAGATGATGCTGTTAAATTTCTCCGGCAATTCCGTGGCTATGGGGGCAATAATGAGGGCCAGGACAAAGGGCGGGATACCCATAATCCGCGCCAGGTCTTCTACCCCGTTGACGAAGAGACGGGCACCCCCGACAATCAACCCCAGGGACAGGATCACCTGGCTTAAAATAACCACCGTAGCCGGCTCAGCTGTTTTCCGAGCCAGGTAAAGGGGGTTCAGCTCCTCCCCTTCTTCCAGGGTATGACCGTTGGTGACCGTCAGGTAAGCATAAATAGCATAGGCTATCACCAGCCCAATAGCAATTATTTGCTTCCAGATGTGGGCCCCCAGGAAAGAGGCCAGGACGGCCACGGTATAAACGAGGAGAAAGAAACTTAAATCCCGCCCCATGGTCCTGGTATCCAGGTTCATCCTGGGGAAATTGGGCCGGCGACTGCGATAAGCAATCACAGCAACACCTGTAATGAAGAAGGCCAGGGTACTGAGCATAAAGGGCGCCCCCAGGATGGCACCAATACCTATCTCTTCCCCGGCATGGCCGCCACCGCCGAAGAGAATGGCAACAATCGGGATCATCGTTTCCGGCAGGGCGGTACCTACGGCTGCCAGGATGCTCCCCACGGCGCCTTCTGTTAGTTTTAGCTTCTTACCCAGCCATTCGACACCGTTGGTAAACCCTTCTGCCCCCACAAGGATAACTCCCAGGCTGACTAAAAGCAAGACTACATCCAGCATAGTTTCTCCCTTCTCCTATAATATCTCCTGATTATCTGGCTTTAATAAGAGTAATAAAAAACCCTCATCGCCCTTGCGGGCGGTGAAGGTCTCGCACGTTACCTACCAGGCCCGGGCTTGACAGCCGTGCTGACGAACCTGGTACCGGAATATCCGGGGCTACTCCCCTTGAACCGCAACTTTCACTATTTTATCATAAAAAGAGTTTTCTCCCCTAACAAGGGTTTATCTAGTCCATAGGTTCCGTCGCCATCTCCCGGCGGCAGAAAGTGGCCAGGCAGGTATAACCAACCCGGCGCAGGAGCTCCCGCGCCCGTTGTCGTTCTCGGGCCACCTCGCCGGGAGCGTGGGCATCCGACCCGATGGTTACGGGGATATTGAGGCTGAAGGCCCGCTCCAACAGTTCCCGGGCCGGGTAGATCTCCCCCACCGGCTTAAATAAGCCGGCAGTATTTATTTCCATAGCCGCACCACTCCCTGCAATCACCTTTAACGCCGGTTCGGCCAGCTCCAGGACCGGCCTCCGGGGCCGGTGGCCGTAAATTTTAATCAGGTCCAGGTGGCCGATGATCTGGAAGAGGCCCGTTGCCGCAGCCCGGGCCACCAGGTCGAAGTAGGTGATATAAAGCTCGTCTATATCCCAGGCGGTAAAGCCCGCCTCCTGGCCCGGGCGGTCGAAATCCCAGTCACCGATGGCATGGACCGAGCCAATGAGGTAATCCCAGGGGCGGCCGGCCAGTTCCCGGCGGTGGTCTTTGCCGGGTCGGAAGTCCACCTCCAGCCCGGCGCGGACGGGCATCCCGGTTACCCGCTCCAGCTCGGGAAAGACGTTGAAATCGAGGCCTTCCAGGTAGCGGTCGTGGTCGGCAAAACCTATTTCCGTAAGGCCGGTAGCCTTAGCTGCTTCTACGTATGGTAAAAGGCGTTCGACGGTATGGGGCGGCCCCACATGGGCCAGCCCGTGAATATGGTAGTCAGCCGGCATGGTATAACTCCCTAGCTATAGAAAGTTGGTACCTGGCATCAACCCGGGTGGGGCATATCCCTTCGCCGCTTGAGACACTGAGCGCCGACAGGACGACGGCTCGGTTCGGAACGTTGCAAAGCCGCCTGCGGATTGCCAATGAACAGACTCCCGCGGGTTAGCTTTGTTTTCGCTCGCTCCATGGCCCTCACGGAGCGGACTAAAGTTCAGCCTCAGGCTCGGGCGGGGTTCCCTGCCTATTCGGCATCCTTGCCTTTAGAATCCGGCCTCGGACATCCTGTCCTCGGCCCCGCCCTCGCTCTTCGGCTTCACCAAGTCCGCTTATCCGCTCGGGCCAAGTCGCTCGCTCCAAACAAAAGCTAACCCTCAGGTTTTGCGGCAGTAGTTAGCTCATAACAATAAAATGCTTACTAATACTCGTTCGGCAGCTGCTTCAGCTGGGCCAGGGTGAAGACGGGGCCGTCCAGGCAGACGTAACAGCTGCCCAGGTTACAGCGGCCGCACTTGCCGATGCCGCACTTCATGCGCATCTCCAGGGTGGTGATAATCTGGTCGTCTTTATACCCCAGCTTCTCCATGGACTGGAGGACAAACTTGATCATAATGGGCGGCCCGCAGGTGATAGCTACTCTCCCCGCCGGATCCGGATGCAGCTCTTCCACGAAGGCCGGCACAAAACCCTCATGGCCTTGCCAGCCGGCATCGCCTTTATCCACCGTCACGTCGACCCGGCAGTTTTCCACTCTCGGCCAGTTATTGAAAAGGTCGTCCTTAAAGCAGAGATCAGCCGGCGAGCGGGCACCGTAGATGATCCACAGGTGGCCGTAATCCTGCCGGTGCTCAATGCAGTAATTAATCAGGGAACGTACCGGTGCCAGGCCGATACCGCCGCCGATGAAAAGCAGGTCCTTGCCTTTAAGCTCCTCCACGGGAAAGCCGTTGCCGTAGGGGCCGCGGATGCCTACCGTCTGTCCTTCTTCAGCTTCATGGAGGGCATCGGTCAGCATGCCGACCCTTTTAATGGCCAGCTCCAGGTGCTCCGGTCCCTGGGAGGTGATGGAGAACATGGCTTCCCCTACATCCAGCAGGGAGAGCATGGCCAGCTGCCCCGGCAGGGGCGTAAAGGGCTTGCCGCTGTCGGTGGTGATGTGGAAAGTCTTGACATCGGGCGTCTCGTCCACGATCTTGATAATGCGCCCCGTCCTGGGTACCAGGGGGTTGACCCGCGCTGTTTCAGCCATTACAGGGTCACCTCCTTGACCTCACGGATTACCCGGGTAATGTCGACATTCACCGGGCAGCGATCCAGGCAGCGGCCGCAGCCCACACAGGCGAACTTGCCGTAGCGTTCCGGAAAATACTGGAGCTTATGCAGGAAGCGGTTGCGCAAGCGCTCCTTTTTCGACGGCCGCGGGTTGTGGCCGCCGGCCATACGGGTATATTCCGAGAACATGCAGGAATCCCAGCAGCGGAATTTGTAGCCGCTGTTGCCCCGGTTTTCGCCCTGGATGTCGAAGCAGTGGCAGGTGGGACAGAGGTAAGTGCAGGCGCCGCAGCCCAGGCACTTGCGGCTGACGGCCGTCCAGTAGGGGTGCTCAAACATTCCCTGCAGTTTTTCCGTTACCCCGCTTACCTCTACTGCCAGGCTTGTTCTGGCTGCTGCCGGTATATTCTCGGAGCCGGCCTCCTGCAGGAGGGAAGAACCTTGGCCCAGCAGTTCCTGGCCTGCCGGGGTGAGGGCTTCCAGGAGGTACCCTTCGGCGACAGGCCACATCTGGACATCGACCCCTTCTGCCCGCCCGGGATCAATACCAAAGGATGTGCAGAAGCAGGTGGGGCTGGCTTCACTACAGGCCAGGGCTACCACGCGGGTATTTTCCCGCCGCTGGCGGTAAAATTCATCTACATACCCGCGGGTCAAGAAAACATCGTCCATAATCAGGAGGCTGCGGGCATCGCAGGAACGGATACCCACCAGCACCCGCTTTTCCTCCAGGGGGGGGACCTCCGTTAGGCTTGCCTCTTTCCCCTGCACCTGGTAACGGTACATGGTTTCGGTCCGGGGGAAGAAGAGATCCTTGGGGGGCTCCAGGGTATTGCCCTCCCCCAGGGTAAGCTTCCCCTGACCCTCCCAGGGCAGGAAAACGCTTACCCCGCCTTTTTCCTGGGGAACAAAAACTTTAGCTCCTGCAGCCCAGGCCTGCAAAAGTTCGGGTAATTTTTCTTTGGCAATTTTTAACATGTCCCCACCTCCCTCCTAGTGAAATTCTTCGGGATCATCAAGTTTATACTGGCCCAGGGGCGGCCGGGCCTCCAAATTTACCCCGGCTTCATATTCGCCAAAGAGCTCGTTCAGGTCTTTGATAATCTTCTTGTTGAGGGTCATAATGGGAATCCCTTCCGGGCAGACCCGCTCGCACTCGCCGCATTCGATGCAGCGGCCGGCCACGTGCATGGCCCGGGTAATGGCAAAAAACATATTTTCGCTGCGGCTCATCTGCTTGCCGCACCAACCGGACTGGCTGCGGTCAAAGATGCACTCGCGGCAGTTGCAGGCCGGGCATATGTTGCGGCAGGCGTAGCAGCGCAGGCAGCGGTCGTATGCACCTGTCCAGAAGGCGTAGCGCTCGTCGGGGGACATGGCTTCCACCCTGGCGACTCCAGCAAACCGGCCCTCCTGGGCATCCGCTGCCTCCCTGATAGCGGTCCCGCCATCCTCCTGGAGGAGCTCATCATAAATTACCGGTTCGGGATGGGTGCAGTAGCGGCACTTCTCGGCCAGGGGTACCTCGCTACGTCTTTCTTCCCCCAGGGCGGCCGCCTGGCGGCCATCCTTCACACCGGGGCATTTAATACCAATTAGGTAGACCTTTTCCCGGTCAATCTGGTTGTCCTGGAGGAGGCGCACAATGCCCCGGGCGTCGCAGCCCTTAACAAAGAGGGCGATTTTCTCCTCCGAGAGCTTGTAGTCCAGGAGGTACTTGGCCAGGTTATTGGTGCAAAACTCATCCCACACCAGGCGGTCGCAATCCCCCGGGTCGGTGATAAAGACTGGGGGCGACAGGTACCAGAAGGTACCCTTTTCCCAGCCGATTACCATTTTAACCTCGCCCCTGGTCAGTAAGTCCCGGGCCCGGGCACGCATTTGTTCTTGCATGCTGCTCATGCGCCATCCCTCAGCTTTCTGTTGGGCCCCAGAGCCCGGATGTCCTCCGTCATCTGGGTGATTATCTCGGCAAAGCGGGGTCCCTCGGAACCCGACACCCAGCGTGCCTGGAAACGCTCCGGCTCCAGGCCCATGAACTGCAAGACCCGCTGCATGAGGAGGAAACGGCGGCGGGTGAAGTAATTGCCACTAACATAGTGGCAGTCGCCGGGGTGTCAGCCGGCTACCAGCACGCCGTCGGCACCGCGCTGGAAGGCCCGCAGGACAAACTGGGGATTGACCCGGCCGGAACAGGGCACCCGCACGATCCGGGCATTGGCCGGGTACTGCAGGCGGTTAAGGCCCGCCAGGTCGGCACCGGCATAGGCGCACCAGTGGCAGCAAAAGGCGACAATCTTGGGCTCCCAGCCTTTGACTTCGGCCGCTACAGACATACCGCATCCACCTCCGCCAGTATTTGTTCATTGGTGAAGCCTTTGAGGTTCATGGCACTCGACGGGCAGGCCACCGAGCAAGCGCCGCAACCCTGGCAGAGGCCGCTGTTGACCGCTGCCACCCGGCGGCTCACCTGCCTGCCGGCCACCCGTTCAGTAATGGTCTTCATGGAAATGGCCTTGTAGGGGCAGATCGGCTCGCACATGGCACACCCGGCGCAGATGCTTTCATCCACCGCCGCAATCATGGGGTCGGTGGCCATTTCATCTTTAGCGAAGAGCTGGCAGACCTTAACAGCCGCAGCGCTGGCCTGGGATACTGTGTCAGGGATATCCTTGGGTCCCTGGCAGGCCCCGGCCAGGAAGACGCCGGCCGTAAAGGTTTCCACCGGTCTGAGTTTCGGGTGGGCCTCCTGGAAGAAGCCATCTTTATCTACCTGCAGACCCAGCATCTTGGCTACCTGCTCCCATCCTTCGCTGGGTACCATGGCCGTAGCCAGGACGACCATGTCGGCCGCCACCTCCACCTGGCGGCCGAGTAAAGTATCCTCACCGCGGACGATGAGCTTGTCCCCCTCCTGGAAGACGCGGCTCACCCGGCCCCGGACATAGACGGCCCCTTCATGGACAGTACGCTGGAGAAACTCCTCATAAGCCTTGCCGGGGGTGCGGATATCCATATAGAAGACGATGGCCTGGGATTCGGGGATCTTCTCCAGCACCTGGTGGGCGTGCTTGGCCGTGTACATGCAGCAGGCCCGGGAGCAGTAACTTTTACCCTTGGCCTCATCCCGGGAACCAACACATTTAATGAAAACTACCGTTTTGGGTTCTTTGCCGTCCGAGGGCCGGACAATCTTGCCGCCCGTAGGCCCGGAGGCATTGTTCAGGCGTTCAAAGTGCATGCCTGTTATGACATCGGGGTATTTGCCGTAGCCGTACTCACCGTAAACCTCTTCCCATTTAAAGAGGTCATAGCCGGTAGCCACGACAATGGCCCCGAATTTTTCGGTGATAACTTCATCCTGCTGCTCGTAATCTATGGCTTTGGCCGGGCAGACCTTCTGGCAAACACCGCATTTACCCTTCGTAAACTGGCGGCAGTGCTCACGGTCGATAACCGGCACCGCCGGCACCGCCTGGGGGAAGGGCAGGTAAATGGCCTTGCGCTTGCCTAAACCCAGGTCAAACTCGCTGTCCACCCTGGTGGGGCACTTCTCCCAGCAGGTACCGCAGCCGGTACACTTTACAGGGTCCACCGACCGGGCTTTCTTGCGGATCGTTACTTCAAAATTGCCCACATAGCCGGCGACATTCTCTACTTCCGCATAGGTCATTAATTGAATGTTAGGGTGCTGCGCCGCAGCAACCATTTTCGGCGTGCTTATTCAAGCAGAACAGTCCAGGGTCGGGAAGGTCTTGTCCAGCTTGACCATGTTGCCGCCAATGGTCGGCTCGCGGTCCAGGAGCATGACTTCATAACCGGCATCGGCGATATCCAGGGCCGCCTGCATGCCGGCAATACCGGCGCCAATGACCAGCGCCCTCTTGGTAATGGAAATGGTACCGGCAGAGAGGGGAACATTGCGGCGGACTTTGGCCACGGCCGCCCGCACCAGGTCAATGGCCTTTAGTGTTGCTCCTTCCTTATCTTTAGCATGGACCCAGGCGCATTGCTCGCGGATGTTGGCCATTTCAAAGAGGTAAGGATTTACCCCGGCGCTTTCACAAGTTTTCCTGAAGGTGGGTTCATGAAGCCGGGGCGAGCAGGAAGCAACAACCACCCGGTCCAGGCGCTGTTCTTTAATGGCCTTGCGAATTAGTTCCTGCCCCGGATCGGAGCACATATACTGGTAATTGGTGGCATAAACCACGTCGGGAAAACTCCTGGCGGCCTCGGCCACCTTTTTGACATCAACTACCGCAGCAATGTTGGTACCGCAATGGCAGACAAAGACGCCAATACGCTTCATGCCGTTTCCCTCCTTGTGGCAGGATGCCGCAGGATGTCCCTGGCCTCAAGCATTGGGACCGGGTTAACAAAGTGGGTGGTCAGTCCCAGGTCTTTAGGCGCGTAGCCCAAGGCTATACCCATCAGTTCGGTGAAGTAAAAGATGGGCAAATTGATCTGCTCGCCATGGGATGCGGCGGCTTGATTCTGCCGCATGTCCAGGTTTAAGAAGCACAGGGGGCAGGCCGTTACGATACCTTCTGCCCCGGCGTCCCGGGCATGGCGCAGGATCTGAAAGATCATCCGCACTCCGATATCCGTCCGCGCGGTGGCGAGACTCCCGCCGCAGCACTCGGTCTTGTAGGACCAGCTGACGGCCTCGCCGCCCAGGGCTTGAATAAGGTGGTCCATGGTCGTGGGATCTTCCGGGTCGTCAAAAGCCGTAAGTTTAGGCGGCCGGACCAGGAGGCAGCCGTAGTAGGCCGCTAGTTTCAGCCCCGCCAGGGGCTTGACCACCTGTTCCTTGATCTTCTCCAAGCCGACCTCATTGACCATGACGTCCAGCAAGGCCCGCGTCCTATTGGTAGCCCGGTAATCGCGGCCGATGATTTCACTGATGGTCGTCCGCATGCTTTCCGACTCCCGGACGGCGGCCTCGGCAGCCCGCAGGCGGTTAAAACAGGCGGCGCAGGGCACGGCAACATCCAGGCCCTCGGCTTCGGCCAGGGCGAGATTGCGGGCCGGCAGGGCCAGGGACAGGAGGTGGTCGTTATTGTGGGCGGCAGTGGCACCACAGCAGCTCCAATCGGGGATCTCCCACAGCTCCACCCCCAGGTGCCTGGCCACTATTTTTGCCGACTGGTTGTATTCTTTGGCCGTAGCTTCCAGGGAACAGCCGGGGTAATAGGCGTACTTCAATGCCGGCCACCTCCTTTAGCTCGCGCCCGGGCAAAGATATTTTTCACGTCCGCGACATCCCTGATCTTCATGGGGAAAGGACTGATCTTGCCCTTGAACAGCAAGGGCGGTGCCAGCAGGGCATCCTTAAAGGGCTGACCTGACTGCAGGTTGTACTGGATTATGAGACCCATCTCGTGGGCGCGGCCGTAGCGTTCCACGCTGCTTAAGAAAGCCTGGTCAAAAATATCCACCTTTTTCTCGTTAATCATCCCCCGGCGGCGAGCTTCCTGGCGCACGGCTTCCATCAACCGCGGCAGGTTGACTTCTCGGGGGCAGCGGGTGTAACAGGCCTGGCAACTGGCGCAGAGCCAGGGGGTATGGCTTTTCAGCGCGTCTTCCCCAAGGCCCAGCTGCAGCAGGCGGATAACCTGCCGCGGCGTGTAGTCCATCCATGCGGCTACCGGGCAGCCGGCCGAGCACTTGCCGCACTGGTAGCAGTCGCTTAAAGAGACGCCGCTGGCGGCTTCTACCTGTCTCTTTAGAGCCTGGCTTTCCCGTAAAGCACCGGCTAATTCCACCCGTTCCATTCTCCTCACCCTCTCCCTTGTTCCTGCCAGAACTTAAACGGCCACAAAAAACACTCTCTTTAAATATTCTTGCTTACCGGCCAGATTCCTCTTTTTGATAGAAAAAAAGCCAGGCATAAAAAAAAGCCCCCTAACATAAAAGCTAAGGGGTGAAATAATGCTCTTCCCTCTCCTGCAGTTTGCCGCCGGCATAAGTCTCCTCCTCCTGGGGGTGCAGCTTTTGCGCCGGGGTCTGGTGGCCCTGGGCCGTTCATACCTGGAAATTATGATCCGCCGGGCAACAGCTACGCCCTGGCAGGGCTTCTTCTGGGGAACGCTGGCCACCGCCCTGGTCCAGTCCAGCACGGCCGTCACCGTCCTCACCGTGGGGCTGGTAGACGGCGGCGCTATTTCCTTCTATCAAAGCCTGGGGGTAATCCTGGGGGCCAATGTCGGCACCTGTGTTACTGTCCAGTTCCTGGCCCTGAACTTAAGTAAAATTACCCTGCCGCTTTTAGTCGTCGGCATCCCTTTAATTCTGGTCCCCTCCAGCCGGGCTGCCGGGACGGCCTGCGCTGGCACAGGTTTAATCTTCTTCAGCCTGGACCTTATGGCTTCCTCTCTCCTGCCTTTTAAGGACAGCCCTGCCCTCCTTGGGCTTTTAAGCATCGCTGCCGCCAGCCCCTGGCAGGGAATCCTGGCGGGAACCCTGCTTACCGGCCTACTCCACTCCAGTAGCGTCGTTGCGGGTATGGCCATGGTCCTGGCCGGCCACGGCGTCCTGCCACCCTCGGGAGCCATGCATATTGTCCTGGGGGCCAATATCGGCACCTGCCTGACGGCTCTCATTGCCGCCCTCTTTTCCTCCCGGGCGGCCAAAAGGACGGCCCTGGCCCACCTCGTGATCAATGTCACCGGAGCCATCCTCTGCCTGCCCTTCCTGCCCCTAATACTCCAGCTTCTTACCTGGCTCACGCCCGACCTGCCCCGCCAGGTAGCCCACTTCCACACCCTGTTTAACCTGGTCTCTTCCCTGGCTGCCCTGCCCTTTACCGGCCTTCTGGCCAGGCTACTGGAGACATTGCTGCCGGGCTAATTCCGGCCGCCAGTTTTTTACCGGGCCAGACGAAAGATGGCGTAACGCTTTACAAGGTACTGCCAGAGGTCTTCATAAGTATCCCCGCCGAAAAGGACATCCACCAGGCGCCGGGCCACCTCCGGGTTGGCCGTCACCAGCCGGTGCACCACCGGCGTCAGGGCATAGACTACCCGGGCAATACGCCAGGCATAGCCTAGGGGTGGCATTATCTCGGCGTGAATTTTCCTTGTATAATTTTCCAGACCCTCCTGGCCGGCCAGGGCGGCTGAAATCGCCTCTGCCGCCAGGCGGCCGCTCCTTAAAGCATAGTAAATGCCTTCCCCGGAAAAGGGATCCACCAACCCGGCGGCGTCACCGGCCAGCACCGTCCTGCCCGTATGTAAAGTACCGGCCTTACCGCTGGCGGCCGGAATAACGGCACCGCGGCAGCGTATCCCCTCCGGTATTTTCAGCCCCAGGCCCCGGCAGAAGTCATAAAAATAGCGCTGCAGGCCCTTCACCTGCCGGGTAAAAGAGCCAATCCCCACCGATAGGTGGTCCCCCTTGGGAAATATCCAGCCATACCCGGCCGGGATGCCGCCGTAGCTCAAATGCACCCGGCCCCGGTAGGCAGCCAGGACCCCCTCGTCAACCGGAATCTCGCATTCCAAGGTCACACCGGCAGCCGTCCCGGTATTAAAGGGGAGGCTCTTACGCACCAGGCTCCTGGCCCCATCAGCCCCGACCAGGAAATCGCCCTGGATGATACTACCGTCTTCCCCGGAGACTGTCACCCCGGTCGCCGTTTCGGCCACGGCCGTTACCTTATAGCCGTCACGGACTGTGGCCCCGGCGGCGGCCGCCTGCTCCAGCAACCAGGCATCGAGTTTCTCCCTGCTTACCATTTGAATGACCGGCTGCTGGTAAGTTATGCTAATGGGCTTCTCCTGGCGATGGTAAAAAATAACTTCCCGGGTGCTATCTTCCTTTAATTTTTCCCAGCCCGGTTCCAGTTCCCGCAACGCTTTGCCGGTTAAACCGCCACCGCAGGGTTTATAGCGGGGAAATCTGGCCTTATCTAAAAGTAAAACCTTAAGTCCCCGGCGGGCCAGCATGCGGCCGCAGGTACTGCCTGCCGGCCCGGCACCGCAGATTATGACATCATACTTCACGCCCACCTGCTCCTCTAAAACAATATTTTTTTAGTAACTTTTTCTTTTAATTATACCTGTATACGGCCCGGGGAAAAGGCCATAATAAGATTGAATTTGGATTTTCCATAAGGAGGATACAGACATGGCCAAGACAGTAGTTGCCGTCTTTAGCAATGAACAGGTAGCCAAAGAAGCGGTTGAAGACCTGCGCCGGGCCGGCTTCGACAAGGAGATATCCATCCTGGCCCGCGATAAGGGCGGTGAGGCGGGCGACCGGGAAGGTGCCGGCGGCCTCAATATGGGCGTTGACGCCGGCGGCATCAGCGACGGTGTTACCACCGGCGGTGTCCTGGGCGGCCTGGCCGGCCTGGCAGCCGGGGCCGGGGCCCTGTTCATTCCCGGGCTGGGTCCCCTTATTGCCGCCGGTCCCATTGCCGGCCTGCTTTCAGGGGCGGCCACAGGCGGCGTTGCCGGCGGGCTTATCGACTGGGGTATTCCGGAAGCTGAAGGTCGGGAATATGAAAACGACGTCCGCCAGGGGAAGATCCTCGTTTCCGTCCGTTGTGACGACCAGCGCGCCGATCAGGCCAACCGGATCTTGAAGGATCACGGCGCCGACCGGGTGCGCCTCCACTAGGCTTAAATTTGCAGGCCGGGTTTTAACCCGGCCTGTTAAATTTAAGCGTACCCTTCTCTTCTCTATTATGACATCCGTACCAGCAATGTCTTGTATGGTGAGGAGGATATCTGCCGAAGCTAATTGATAGGAGGGCAGTACAAAAAGGAGGCTGGATCATGGCCAGAAGGCGCGGGGTTATGTCCGATGCTCTCAAGTATGAACTGGCCCGGGAGCTGGGTGTATACGACACCGTGGTCAGGGAGGGATGGGGCGGCGTACCATCCCGACAGTGCGGCAACCTGGTCCGACTAGCCATTGAAAAAGCTGAACAGTTGGTTATGCAAAACCAGTTGTAGCTGCCCCCGGCCGGAAAGCCAGCAGGCTTCCGGCTTATTTTTTATCCCCTGGCAGTCAGGAGCTATTGCCGCAAATGGTTAATGCGTTCATAGGGATCCATAATGTGAGTAATCCGCACGCCAAAATTTTCGTTGACGACAACTACTTCTCCCCGGGCAATGGGGGTACCGTTAACGGCTATTTGCACCGGCTCTTCCACCAGGCGGTCCAGTTCGATTATGGCGCCCGGGGCCAGGTTTAAAATATCCCGGATACGCTTCATGGCCGTCCCCAGGATGACCTCCACATCCAGGGGTACGTCCAGGATCAGGTCAATATTCCGCGCCGGCGTACCATACACCTGCCCACGATGCTCATTGGGATCCGGAGCCGGGGGTACCGATGCTGCCGGGGATGCGGCGGTTGCTCCATTTCCGGATTTCTCTGCCGCCGATGCAGCTACCGGGGTGACGGGGGCAGCGGCCTGGCCCGTTGTCTGGCTACCAGGCATGGTTTCCAAAGCCGGAGGAGTATCCTTCCCGGCCGGTTCTGCTTCCGGTGCCTGGGGGTTCATAAGCATAGCCACTTCAGCTTTAGCTACTTCCACCGGTATGACCTGCATGATCTGGCTGTCAATCAGGTCCTCAATTTCCATTTTAAAATATACTATTGCTATTGCCTGGTCCTCAGACCAGGGAAATGTGTAGCTTTCACTTCCAAAATGTACGGCTGTCAACCGGGGCGGGCTGATTTTGACGCTGCGTCGAAAGATGGTGGCCATGGAAGTGGCCGCGCTGCCGATCATCTGGTTCATGGCTTCCGCCACGGCGCTGCTCTTAATTTCATCCAGTTCCGGCTGGACATCCCGGCCGCTGCCGCCCATCATTAAGTCGGCAATAATGGCAGCATCGCTGACTTTCATGATCAGCAGGTTGGACCCTTGCAGGCCCTCGGTGAAGTTGACTTCCACCAGGATATAGGGCACTTGGAAAGAAGCTAAAAGTTCCGCCGGCGTCATTATTTTAGTAGTCGGCGTCGTGATCAGGACGCGTTTATTCAGGATTTGCGACAGGGCTGTGGCCGCGCTGCCCATGGAAATATTGCCAATTTCGCCCAGAGCGTCCTTTTCCATGTCCGTTAAAGTTGCTTCTTCTGCTGGTGGTTCCAACTTGCCGTTTAACAGGGCGTCGATTTCCTCCTGGGACAAGAAGTCGGCCATTTATACCACCTCCGTTACCTGGACGGCAATCTTCTGGCCCACAACCCCAGGCTGGACCTTAAACTTGAGATGACCGTCAACGTAAAGTTCCAGGTCTTCGCCCACCACTTTTTCCAGGGTAATGACATCCCCTACCTGGAGCTGGATAAAATCTCGCACCGGCAGCCGGGTACGGCCGCAGTAGGCAATTAACTCCACCGGTACTCCGGCCAGGATTTGTTCCACCACGGCCCGGTAATCGGGCCTGGCTTCCCCTTCACTGGGAGCAGCAAACCAGTGGCTGGCCGACAGGCGGGAAATAACCGGTTCCAGGAGCATGTAGGGCAGGCACAGGTTTAACAGGCCTTCATTCTGGCCGACCGTTGTGCTTAAGGTAATGACGGCCACCGTCTCGTTGGGAGAAATGGCCTGGGTAAACTGGGGATTGGTTTCCATGGTTTCTAGTTTAGGTGAAAAATTTTGGATATCCGACCAGGAATAGCTCAACTGTTCCAGGATACGGCTATTTAACCGCCGCAGGACATGGAGTTCGATCTCCGTCAGGTCCCTCTTGGACGCCAGCATTTCTCCTCGGCCGCCAAAGAGGAGGTCTATAATAGGAAAGATAAAATTCATGTTGGCCTGCAGGACGGCTGATCCCTTCAAGGGCTCCAGGGTAAAGACATTCATCAAGGTCGGCGTCGGCAGGGAAAGGATAAAATCTTCATAGGTCATCTGCTCCACCGAAACAATCTTTACCTGGATGTTGGCCCGGAGGTAAGCCGACAGGAAGTTGGCCACCATGCGGCCGTAATTCTCGTGAATCATATACAGGGTACGTAGCTGTTCTTTGGAAAATTTATTGGGCCGGCGGAAGTCGTATTTTTTAACTTTAGACGTCGCCTCATCCTTGATGGTTTCCGCCTGGACTTCCCCGCTGGTCAGGGCCTGCAGCAGGGCATCAATCTCCGCCTGGGATAAGACCTCGGCCATTAGTACCACCTGCTCACGCCAGGACCTTTTCCAGAGCCTGGAGGACGCGGTCCTGCTGGAAAGGTTTGACGATAAAGTCCCTGGCCCCGGCCTGGATAGCTTCCATGACCATCAACTGCTGGCCCATGGCACTGCACATGATTATCCTGGCATTGGGGTCAATCTGCTTGATGGCCTTCACGGCGGCAATGCCGTCCATTTCCGGCATGGTGATATCCATGGTGACTACATCGGGGCGGAGTTCCTGGTACATGGCTACGGCCTTTTTCCCGTTTTCTGCTTCCCCGGCTATTTCATAACCATTTTTTAAAAGAATGTCCTTAATCATCATGCGCATGAAGGCGGCATCGTCTACTACTAACACTTTCTTTCCCATGAACTAGTCTCCCTCCATAAATAGACGATTTTACCTCCGTACCGCCGGCGCCCGGCCGCCGGCGATGTACTCCATTCAGCCCAGCTGCAGGCCTAAAGATTGCAGGATCTTCTCCAGACCCGCGTTTTCAGGAACAAGGAAGAAATGGCCGCTGATGGTAACGGACTCGCTGTAAAACCTGGTTTCGATGACCAGGGCGCGGTCGGAAAAATACCCCCCTTCCAGGAAGGCCGAGCTTAACACGGCCCCCAGCATGTCGAAGGCAAAGGCAGGCACAGTAGGCTTAAACTCCAGGCGGCAAAATTCGGCAAAAGCATTTAAAAAAGAGCCTGTTAAGATATTACCTAGTTCAGTCAGGACGGAACTCCCCATCTCATCCAGTACCCTGGTGGTACCCTGGGGCTTACCCAGTAAAAGATCGATTAACAGGTAAGCGCTGGGCTCATCTAGGAGAAAAAATATCTTGCTGGGCGCCGGGCCATTAACGGTAAATTCGACGCAGGCAACAGGATCTTCCTCATTACCGGCCAGGGCCGTTATTTCCTGCAGGGGTAATACCCCGGCCCGGGGGACGGTCATTTGGATGCGGCTGCCCAGCATACTGGCCAGGGCCGTGGCGGCGTTGCCGGCGCCAATGTTGCCTATTTCCTTCAGGGCATCCAGGTGGAGAGCATTGAGTTTATCCCAGGGTTCCATGTGTCCTCCCTCCATGGCTGGCTGTAGTCATCCTCCGCGGGTTAAGCCTCAGGGCGGCGGTAAAACCATGGTGCGATTTTGGTAAAGCCAAGTTCCCGGTATTGAAACAGGCTCTCGGTAGCCCCGATAAACAGGACGCCTCCCGGCGCCAGAGCCTGGTAAAACCGGCGATAAAGCTCATTTTGAGTAGCGGAGGTAAAATAAATGACAACATTGCGGCACAGGATCAGGTGATAACCACTGCCAAAGGGATCTTTTAATAGGTCGTGCTGACGGAAATTAACCATGCGTTTAATTTTTTCCTGGAGGCAAAAATTATCGCCTTCCCGGCGAAAATAGCGTTCCAGCCGTTCCCGGGTAACTGCCTGGACCGCCCGGCCGGGATATACCCCCCGGCGCGCGGCGGCCAGAGCGCTGGTATCAATATCGGTAGCGTCAATCTGGTGGCGGCCGGCTGGTGCCAGCTCGTCCAATAAAATGGCTACCGAGTAGGGCTCCGGCCCGTCGGCGCAGGCGGCACTCCAGACCTTGAGGCTTTTGTGGCGGCCCAGTAAAGCCGGCAGGACCTCTTTTTCCAGCCGGGCAAAAATTTCCGGGTTGCGAAAAAACTCCGAGACGTTAATGGTAATTTTATCGATAAAGCGCTGCCACTGCTGGTTGTCCTCGCTCAAGAGGCGCAGGTAAGTGGCGTAATCCGGTACCTTAAGCTGGGACATCAGGCTGTCAATGCGTCTTTTGAGCTGGGGCTCTTTGTAACCGTCAAGGTAAAGGCCTAAGCGCCGGTGAACCTGGCGCTTGAATTCGGCAAAGTCCATAGATGCCTCCGTTTTATATTTTCTTTAAAGGCCGTCCGATGGTGCGAATATGTACTTCGCCATTCAGCAGGTCAAAGATCATGGTGCGGCCGAAATTACCGCCCGTATCAGTGCCAGTAATGGGAATACCCAGATTCTGTAACGTCTGCCGGACCATGGCCGTATTGCGCTGGCCTATATTTAAAAAGGAAAGGTGCCGGTCGCCGGAAGTAAACATCTGGGCGCCCCCCGCTATTTTTGCTACCACCTTGTTACGCCTGGCGCCGCGGCGGAGCATCTCGGTCAGCATGTCCGGCAGGGCCAGGTCGGCAAATTTGGCCCGGTTGCCCCCGGCCTGGAACTGGCTGCTGTCGGGCAGCATAATGTGGGCCAGCCCCCCTATCTGGCTGGTAGGATCATAAAGGGCAATTCCCACGCAGGAACCCAGGCCAAGGGTGACCAGGCGCCCCGGGGCACGGGCTACCTGCCACTCGGCTATGCCAACTTTAACCTCTTCTGGTTTGATTTCTGCCGCCATGGGCCTACCTCTTCCGTTTTCTTTATTTTTCAGCTTGACTTACATATTTTAGCACCGGCCGGGGCATAATACAATATATATTTATGGTAGGAGGTCCTGCTATGCTTTACTGTTCCCGGTGCGGGCAAGCCCTGCCCCCGGGATGGCGATTCTGTCCTGAGTGTCTTCCTGATCCCGTTAAAGAAAGCCCCCGGCGCGAAACTAACCTCTGCCTGCTCCTGGGCAATTTTTCTCTGGCGCACCAGCGTCCCCAGCTGGCCGCCCTTTTCTACCGCGCCGCCCTTGAGATAGACCGGGACAACTGGAAAGCCTATTTCAACCTGGGATGCCAGGCCTGGCAGCAGGGTGATGTCAAACGTGCCCTTACTTTTTGGGAAGCGAGTCTCAAATTAAACCCTGACAATTACTTGGCCCATTTTAATCTGGGAACATATTTCCTCTACAACCGCAATTTAAGGGCCGCCCGCTACCACCTGACCCGGGTACGCCGGCTTAAACCCGGCTACCTGGAGGGCCGCATCAACCTGGGTACTACCTACCTGCTCCTGGGTCTTTTAGAAGCATCAAGGCGGGAATATAACTTTGTCCTGGAACGGGTTCCCGATCATGAAGGTGCCCGGCGCGGCCTGGCCCTGGTTAACAAGATTGCAGCAGCCGGGTGCCCGTCAAAGCGGCGGTCCAGCACCCAGCTGCATGTCGAGTGATGCTTTTTAAAGCTGAGTGCTGGATTAGCGCCGCAGGTTATTGGCCAGGCCCCACATTTCATCGGCAACCCGTACGGCACGGGAATTCAGCTCGTAGGCTCGCTGGGCCAGGATCATTCTGGTCATAGTTGCTGCCAGGTCGACGTTGGCCGCCTCCAGGTAACCGGAACGGATAATGCCCAGGCCTGCCGTCCCGGGCCTGCCGGCAGCTGCCGTCCCGCTGGCGGTCGTTTCCCGGAAAAGGTTGTCGCCAGCGGCTTCCAACCCGGCTGGATTGGGGACGTTATAGAGGTTGATCTCTCCCAGAAACCAGGTTTCCCCGTTAATTGTCGCCGTTACCGTGCCATCACCGGTAATAGTGATCTTTTCCGCCCCGGCCGGCAGGGTAAAGGGGACATCCAGGTAGTAGCCGCCGGCGTTGACTAGATAGCCGTCACCGTCGCGGTGAAAGTTGCCGTCCCGGGTAAGGAACCGTTCCCCGCCCGGTCCATAAACGGCAAAAAATCCTTCCCCCTGGATGGCAAGGCTTAAAGGGTCGCCGGTATTCACTAGGGTTCCCTGGCTAAAGTCCTTTGCTATGGCAGCCACTTTTACTCCTGCGCCCAGGGACGGTGCTGCTGCCGGCGCCTGGGGTCGGTCGACGGGCATGCCGCCTTCCTGGACCGGACGGTAGACCAGGTCGGCAAATTCCACCCGGTCCTGCTTGTAGCCGGTGGTATTAACATTGGCCAGATCATTGGCCAGGCTGTCTACCGAAAGCTGCTGCGCCAGCATACCGCTGGCCCCGCGCCAGAGTGCGCCAATCATCTGTTAGCCCTCCTCTATCGTAAACTCCCTACTTCGTTGACGCTCTTGCCTAGGGTCTGGTCGGCGGCCTGGATGGCCTTCTGGTTGGCCTCATAGCTCCTCAAGACGGCCAGCATATCCACCATTTCCCGGGCGACGTTGACATTGGCCTTCTCCAGCCACCCCTGCCTGACCTGGAAATTAGCAGCCAGCAGTGGCTGCACCCCCTGGGGGGCTGTAAAAAGATTGTTGCCCTGGCGTTGGAGCAGGGGTAAGGTTTGCGCATCAAAAGTTACAATCCGTAGCCGATCGACAACCTGACCGTTAACCAATACCTGACCGCCGCTATCAACCTTAAAGTTGGTCGTGCCTACGTAGACGGCGCCGTACTCTCCCTGGACGGGGTAGCCTTCCGGGGTAACTAAGAAGCCGTAGGCATCTACCTGGAAGGAACCGCCGCGGGTATAGGCCTCGGTACCCCCTGCCTGGACGGTGAAGAAAGCCGGCGGCGTGCTCCCTGCAGTATCCACAAGGGCAAGGTCCGTGGCCCGGCCGGTTTCTTCCAGGGGCCCGGGGGTATAGTTGGTGTGAATGCGGTCGACCATAACCCCGGGGCTAAAGTAGCCTAACGGGGTGACACGGCCCTTTTCCAGGCGCTGGAGGAGCATCTCGGGAAAGGACTGGATGGTCGCCGTCTCGACCTTAAAGCCGTTCGTAGCGGCGTTGGCCAGGTTGTTGGTTATGACATCCTGGCGCAGTTCCTGGACCACCATGCCGGTAGCGGAAAGATATAAACCCCTTAACAATTGTTTTCCCTACCTCCGAAAATGTTTCTGCCAACAGTGGCATTTACTGGCGGTAGTAGCCCCCAATGACTACCGCCCCTGCTTTTTTGCTAACTAACTGGTTAACCGCCTGATAATTTCCTTTATGTCCCCGGCGGGGAGATAATAGGAGCCGGCCTTGAGTTTCTGTTCTACGCCCTGGCGGTGCACCTCGGCTTCAAAGGCCGCGGCCGCAGCTACGCCCTTTTTTTCCAGGAGGGCGGCAATATCCTCCAGGCCGGCCCCCGCCGGGATGGTAACCAGGATTTCACCTTTCATATCCCCGGGAGCGGCCTGCTGCGGCCCGGCGGACTGTTGTTTTATCCCTTGATCCGGCGGGGCATTATCCCCGGAGGCAGGCGCGAAAGGGACTACTTCCTCCCGGAAGACCATACCGTATTCGCGGGCCCGGGCAATAATTTCCTCCCTGGTGGGACCGTGCTGGAAAATAAGCAACATCAGCCCCGCCAGGAAAAACCCCAGGCCCAGGCCCAGCCCGAAGGGAGCCAGAAAAAATCCTTTTTTCTTTAACGCTTCAGGTTGAGGATTAATGCGATTTCACCCTTTCCCCGGCCATACCGCCGCGCCAGGCTGTCGATACTCTCGCCGGCGGCATGGGCCAGGCGGATTTGCTCCTGAATGTTTAACGTCTCCGGCCCAGGGGTTGTCCCCCCTGCCGGCCCGGCCGCCGTTGTCCTTTCGGGTACAGCTTTTTCTCCCGCCGGCCTGGCGGGCGTCCTCTGAAGATCGGTGGCTGCCGCTCCTGCAGTCCCTTCCGCCAGGGCAGTTGCCAGGTAGGATCGAAAAGTTCCTGGCACCGCTTCGGAGGCGGCAGTCAACTCCTCCAGTCTGGCCGTAAGGGCGGTTACTTCTTCCTGGAGGGTTGCCAGGCGTTCGGCCAGCTGTTCGTCACCACCTGTTTGCCCCTGGCCGTCCTCGGAGTCAAAACCCCAAACCGCCGGCGCCCCCCGGTTCCCTTCCCCGCCCAGTAGTATCTTAAAAGCGGGCAGGCAGGTAATTACAATCAATATCGCTCCGGTAACTAAAAAGAGATATGCCACTTTAACCACCTACATAAAATCGGCTAAATAGCGGCGTAGGTTTAAGATTGCCCGGCCGTGGAGCTGGCAGACCCGGGATTCGGAGACTCCCAGTATTTTGCCGATCTCCTTTAAGGTCAAGCCTTCGTAATAATACAGAGTGAGGACCAGGCGATCTTTATCGTTTAAATGCTGGAGACCCTCTATCAGGGCGCGGCGGAGTTCCTCCTGCTCATAACGGCCGGCAGGATCCGGGCTCTGGGGATCGGCCAGCAGTTCTCCCCGGGTTGAACCCTCCTCCCCTTCCCGGTCAAAAAGAAAGTCTTCCAGGGAAAGGACGGCCATCTGGGAACCCCGCTCCAAGAGTTCCTTGAGCTCATCCACCGTTATCCCTGCCGCCGCCGCCACCACTGCATCACTTACCTCGCTCCCCTGTTCCTGCTCCAGGCGGCGGTACACCTGGCTCACCCGGCGCAGCTTTTCCACCAGGGTGCGGGGGGCCCAGTGGGATTGGCGCAGGGCATCGAGGATAGCCCCGCGAATGCGCTGGGAGGCAAAGCTTTCAAAGTTAACGCCCCGGGAAGGATCATAACGGTCAATGGCCTCCAGCAACCCGATTATGCCATAACCAACCAGGTCTTCCTGGTCCAGGTGCCGCGGCGGTTTGACTGCCAGGCGGCCCACATGGTATTTCACCAGGGGCAGGTACTTGAGGACCAGTTCCCGGCGCCCGGCATCCCCCTTTCCGGCCAGGTACGCGGCCCACATGGCGCTATCCTTAACTGCCATTTTCTCTCTCTCCCCGGCGCCTTTCTTCTAGCAACCGCTGGAAAACAAAGGCAACGATTTGGTCTTCCTGCCTTTCGCTGATACCCTCAAAGGCCACACCAACTTCATAACGCGTCACGCCGTCTATTTCCCGCGGGGCCACGCGCTTGACGCGCCCCGCCAGGCGCATGGGCATATGGCGGCGGCGACCGGGCAGGTGAAGTTCCAGGTAAAGGAGGTCGCCCACCTCAACGGGGTCCCGGAGGACCAGTTGCGCACCGCCGCCGCTTATATCTACCGTTACCCCCTTTTTATAGGGCCGGGGCGGGCGGTAGGGCCAGTCGTCCTTCAGCCAGACGGCATAACGAAATTCCAGGGCCGCCTTGGCCCGCACATGGGAGCGCGCCTGGATGCGCCGATAATCGTCCGGGTAGGCCAGGTAGTAAAGGGGGGGCTCTCCCGGCAGGTAACGCTGTACTTTAGTAGTGAATTCATAACGGGCATCCTGCCGGTTGCAGGCAACCTCGACAACGTTCCCCGGTGCCAGGACCAGTTCATCACTCCCCGGAGCAAGGACGGCAAAGCCGTCTTCCCGCGTATCCTGAATAATGGTGCGGAGATCTTTACTGCCAGGAGTTTTGATGATTATGGGTTGATTTATCATAATAAAGTTTGGCCTGGCCATGATACCCCCCCTTCTTATCTTCCCAGCAAACGGCCCAGGCGCTGCCAGAATCCCTGGCTCCGGCCTGCCGGCAGTTCCTGGCCCTGAAGTTTGGCGGCGGCTTCTTCCAGGGCCCGGGCCGCCGGGCAACGGGGAAACAATTCGCTGAATGGCTGCTGGCAGCGCACCGCCTGACCTACCCGGGAGTCCTCGGGAATAATCCCCAGGAGCGGCAGCTCCAGCTGCAAAAAACGGCGGCAGGCACCCTGGAGTCGCCCGGCGGCCTGCTGCCCCTCCAGCTTATTGGTAGCCCTGTTAACGATAAGATGCATGCTTACTTTTAAACGCTGCAACCCTTTGATTAAACCATAGGCATCGGTTATGGAAGTAGGTTCCGGCGTTGCTACCACAATGGCTTCTCCGGCGGCAGCTGCAAAGCTGAAAACCGTCCGGGAAATGCCGGCACCAGAATCGACCAGGATTATATCCACCTTAGTCGCTAGAAACGCCAGGTCATGAATAAGCCGGTCGCGGGCCGGGGGGTCCAGGTCGGCCAGTTCCTGGATACCGGAGGCCCCCGGCACCAGGAGCAGGTCATGAGGGCCGCGGATAATCACTTCTTCTAAAGTACACTGCCCGCCGATGACTTCTTTCAGGCTGTAACGGGGTACCAGGCCCATGAGGATATCCACATTGGCCAGGCCCAGGTCGGCATCAAAGAGGAGGGTCCGCAGACCCTGGCGGGCCAGGATCAGGCCCAGATTTAAGGCAATATTGGTCTTGCCCACGCCGCCTTTACCGCTGGCTATGGCAATTACCCTGGACCGCTCTTCCAGCCGTCTGTATACCAGTTTACGCAACCTGCCCGCCTGGTCCATCTTCAGCCACCGCTTCCCAGATGCGCCGGGCCAGGAGGTGGGGATCGGCCGCTTCCAGGTCATCAGGCACATCCTGGCCGGTAGTTATATAAGCCAGGGGTACTCCCGCCGCCGCGGCTACGGTGAGCATTACCCCCGGGCAGCATGTTTCGTCAAGTTTGGTGAAAATCAACCGGTTGTATTTGAGGCTGCGGAAATTTTCTACGGCTTGGAGCAGGTCCTGGCGCCTGGTGGCGCAGCTCAAGACCAGGTATACGTCCCGCTCAGGGACAACCTCCAGGAACCCCCTCGTTTCCGCCAGCATAGCTTTGTTTTCCGGTGCCCGGCCGGCTGTATCAACTAAAACTACATCGCAGTGTCTTAAGTTCTCCAGGGATGCACGCAACTCCCGCGGCGTCATGGCCACCTCCAGGGGCAGGCCCATAATTTCGGCATAGGTCTTGAGCTGATCCACGGCCCCGATACGGTAAGTATCCAGGGTTATCAGGCCGACCTTTTGCTCCTGATAAAGGCTGTAGCGGGCCGCTATCTTAGCCAGGGTAGTTGTCTTGCCCACGCCGGTGGGGCCGATAAAGGCCTGAACCCGCTGTCTGGACGGGGACGCCACCTGATGGCTTAAGTGGTCGGCCAGGCGGGTACGGATGACATCGGCAATAATCTCTTTCCCGGCGGTGGCCTCAATGCCATTTAAAAGGAAGGCCACCAGCTCCTCCTCCAGCTCCTGGGCCAGCAGGCGCTCCCTTAAGGTTAACAGTTGTTCCGGTACCGGAGCGCTGCCGGGCCGTACCAGGCGGTTCAGGGCGGCTTTAATCTCGGCCAGTTCCCGCTGCAGCACCTCCAGGCTGTGACGGCCGTTATTTCCTCCTCCGGCAGGGTTGACCGACCCGGCCGGTGCTACCACCGTCTTGCCGGCCCCTGCCTGTAACGCCGTCTTACCTGCCGGCGCCGCCGGTTCCGGCAGTTTCCTTGCCGGCGTCTCCTCCAGGGCCGCCGTCACTTCCATGCGGGGGGGCAAGAAAAAGCCCTTTAGTCCCGGCTGGCGTACCCGGCGGGTGGCCACAATAACCGCCTCCGGCCCCAGGTCACGGCGGATGGCCAGGTAGGCTTCCTGCATATCACGGGCAAGATAGCGTTTAATCTTCACACCACATTCACCGCCTCTACGGCCTCAATTTCCAGGCTGGGTTCCAGCTCGTTATAAGCCAGGACCGGGACATAAGGTAAAGAACGTTGGAGCAACCGCCGCAGGGGCAGGCGGATCCTGGCCGAGCATAAGATCACCGGCTGGACGCCGCCGGTGGCGGCTTTCTCCACGGCCCGGCCCAGCCTGTTCAAAAGTTCCCGGCCCTCCTCCGGGGTCAGGGCCGGGAAATTACCCTGGGAGGTGGGCTGGATGGCCTCCGCCAGCTTCTGCTCCAGCTGGGGGTGGAGGGTAATGGCCGTGAGCTTACCCTCCCGGGCATACTGGCGGCTGATAGTGCGGCTCAAGGCCTGGCGCGCCGCCCCGAGAAGGTAATCCGGATCCCGGCTGGTACGGGCGGCGTCGGCCAGGGCTTCCAGGATACTAACCAGGTCACGAATGGGCACCTGTTCCTGGAGCAGGCCGGCCAGTACTTTCTGTATCTCACCTACCGACAGGAGATTGGGCACCAATTCCTCAACTACTGCCGGGTGATTCTCCTTGATTTTATCCAGGAGTTCCCTGGTTTCCTGGCGGCCCATGAGTTCAGCGGCATGGGCTTTGATAAATTCCGTCAAATGGGTAATGAGGACGGTAGTAGCGTCGACAACGGTGAAACCGGCCAGTTCCGCTTCCTGGCGCCTGGTCGCCGGTACCCACCAGGCCGGCAGGCCAAAGGTGGGTTCCCGGGTAGGTATGCCCCCCGGCGGTCCGTCGCTGCCGGCCGGATTCATGGCCAGAAGATAGCCAGGCTGGATTTCTCCCCGGGCCGCTTCCACGCCCCGCAGTTTGAAGATATAGCCATGGGGTGGCAGCTGCAGGTTGTCCCGGATGCGAATGGGCCTGACGTATATGCCCATCTCGGTGGCACACTGGCGCCGCACGGCCGCCAGGCGGTCCAGCAGGTCGCCACCTTCTGTTTCATCGGCCAGGGGAATCAGGCCGTAGCCGATTTCCACTTCCAGGGGGTCCACCTGGAAAAAGCTCAAAACATTCTCCGGCTGGCGCTGGGAAGCCTTCTGGGCGGCAACCGCTTCCTGCCGGCGCTGGCCCTGCATCTTTTCCTCTCTGGCCAGGGCATAGGCGGCATAGCCCACCCCGCCGGCCATTATAAAAAAGGTCAGGTGGGGCATCCCCGGCAAAAGGCCCATCAGGAAAAGGATGGCTGCCACCAGACCGGCAATACGGGGAAAGCCCGTTAGCTGGCCGATTACCTCTCTGCCAAAATTGTCCATAGCCCCGGAGCGGGTCACCAGGATGCCGGTCCCGGTGGAAACCATGAGGGCCGGCAGCTGGCTAACCAGGCCGTCGCCAATGGTCAGGCGGGTATAGGTATGCAGGGCTTCCATAAAGGGCATCTTCAGCTGCCAGACACCGATGGCCAGCCCCCCCAGGATGTTAATGGCGGTAATGATCAGGCCGGCAATGACATCCCCCCGGACGAACTTGCTGGCGCCGTCCATGGCACCGTAAAAGTCGGCTTCCCGCTGCAGTTCCCGCCGTTTGGCCCGGGCTTCATCCTCCGTTAACAGGCCGGCATTGAGGTCAGCATCGATGCTCATCTGCTTGCCGGGCATGGCGTCCAGGGTAAAGCGGGCCGCCACCTCGGCCACCCGCTGGGCGCCGCTGGTTATGACGATAAACTGGATGATGGTAATGATAAGAAATATGACAAAGCCGACGATATAATTCCCCCGAACGACAAAGCTGCCGAAGGTTTCGATAACATGACCGGCATCGGCCCGGCTTAAAATAAGCCTTGTGGAAGAGATGTTGAGGGACAGGCGGAATAGGGTCACCACCAGCAAAAGGGACGGAAAGACGGAAAAGTCAAGGCTCCGGGAGACGAACATGGTTGTCAGAAGGATAACCATGCTGACGCCCAGGTTGATGATAAGCAGGATGTCCATGACCAGGGGGCTGACGGGAATGACGATAAGCATGACTACCCCCAGGACCAGGGCCGCCACCAGGATGTCGTTGTACGGGGTGAGGCGCCTTAAGGCGCCCAGCAGGCCGGTATTTGCTGCCATAGAGCAGTTTTTCCTCCGGAAATAGCGTTCTGCCAAAAATGTGCCTTCTGGTGGGGACATATCCCCACCCAAAATTAGTTTACTTACGCCTCGAACCAAGTCGCCCTCCGCCTGTACCCTCCAGCCTTTTGCCTCAGCCTCCATTTTCATGGTTCGCTCGTGGAGGCGTCAGCCACCATGAGGGGCTCCTCCATAAATGGCTCTTTATATCCTCCCCCGCAGCCGGTAGATCTGGGCCAGGATCTCCGCCACCGCCTGGTAGAGGGCCACCGGGATTTCCTGCCCCAGTTCCACCTGGCGGTACAGGGCCCGGGCCACCGGCGGGTTTTCGACGATGGGGATGTTATGCCGGCGGGCTACGGCCTTGATCCGCTCCGCTATGCTGCCTGCCCCTTTGGCCACCACCCGCGGCGCCCCTTCTGTTTCCCGGTAACGCAGGGCCACGGCTAAGTGGATAGGGTTGGTAATAACCACGGTGGCTTCAGGCACGGCGTGCATCATGCGGTGCCGGGCGAGCCGCCTCTGTTTCTCCCGCAGACGTGAGCGGACCAGGGGGTCGCCTTCCATCTGCTTCATTTCTTCCTTTACTTCCTGCCTGGTCATTCTTAAATTACGTTGAAACTCGCGCCGCTGGAAGATGTAGTCGGCTGCCGCCAGGCTTAAAAATACAGCCAGGGCTCCCAGCCCCACCCGGTAGAGGAGCTGGCCCACCAGTTCCAGGGCCGCCGGGAGGCTCATATCGACGGTCATCAACAACCGGTTAAACTGCCCCTTGACCAGGGTCCAGACCACCAGGCTTACCACTACTACCTTGCCCAGGCTCTTAACCAGCTCCATGAGGGCGCGGCGGGAAAAGAACCGCTGCAACCCTTTGACCGGGTCCAAATTTTCCAGGCGCGGCCTTATGGGGTCCAGGGAAAAAATGAACCCCGTCTGGGCAAAATTGGCCACTAGGCCCACAACTGCCGCCAGTAGTAGCAGGGGAGCCAGAAGAAGGCCCACCTTAAAAGCAAAGTGGCTGAAGATGGCTATCAGGGTTGCCCCATCCAGCTCCTGCTTCCAACCCTCCTGAAAAGCACTGCTCATGAGGCCGGCCATCTCCAGGTAAAAGGCTTCCCGGCGCCAGTAGAGACAGATGATGCTCACCAAAAGGACCAGGGCGGCGCTCAGGTCGTTGCTCCGGGCAACCTGGCCTTTGCGGCGCACCTCCTGAAGGCGGTGGGGCGTAGCCTCCTCAGTCTTTTCTTCAGCAAAGAGCTGCAGGTCTATTTTGCCTTCCATCAACGGGGCCAACCCCGCAGTAACAGGGCCAGGTCATGTTCTATCTGGCTGAAAAGATTTCGAAACACTGTTGCCAGTAAAGGCAAAATGGCGATTAAGACCAGGAGCCCCAGGCCTATTTTCAAAGGAAATCCCAGGATAAAGACATTCAGCTGGGGCACCGTCCTGGCAATTAAACTTAAGGCCAGGTCGGCAATGAGGAGAACCACGATTACCGGGACCGCGATGCGCACCGCCAGGCTGAACATACCGCTAAAAAGCTTGACCACGGTCCAGATGATATTACCGTCAAAATGCACTCCCCCCAGGGGCAGGAGACGGAAGCTCTCCTGCAGGGCCAGGAGCAGGGTGTGGTGGCCGTCCAGCTGGAAGAACAGGAGCAAACCCAGGATGGCAAAGAACTGGCCCATTATGGTAGTTGTAGCCGCATTTTGAGGGTCAAAGAGGCTGGCCATCCCCAGGCCCATATGGAGGTCCAGGAGCTGCCCGGCCACCTGGATGGCGCTGAAGATCAGGTTGGCCAGGTAGCCCAGGGCCAGACCGGCCAAGGCCTCGTTTAAGACGGCCAGGGCATAGGTCCCGGCGCTGGTAAAGGCCGGCTGCCCGGCCGGCAGCACAGGAAACAGAAGCATGGCTACCAGCAGCCCCAGACCGGCCTTCACCAGGGCCGGGACGCCGCGAATGCCAAAGAAAGGCGCTGTCACAAAAAATGATGTGACCCGCACCAGGACCAGGAAAAAAAACTCTGCCTGGTTTAGGTAGCTCATCGGTTCCCATCCTTCTAAAAGTTAACGGCCTGGTTTCCTGCTTTTTTACCGCCCGGGCACCTACTTTACTAAACTTCCCAAGTTGCCGAAGATCCCGGTGGTGAACTGGATTAGAGTATTGAGCATCCACGAGCCCAGGAGAAGCATCCCCAGGATGACGGCGACAATCTTGGGTACAAAGGTCAGGGTCTGCTCCTGGATCTGGGTGGTGGCCTGGAGGATGCTGATCCCCACCCCTACGATCAGGCTCAAGCCCAGGGCCGGGGCCGCCAGCAGCAGGGCGGTGGTCAGGGCCTCCCGGGCCAGGTGAATGACAAACTCCTGGGTCATTTTTCTCCCCCCGTTCCGTTTGCTTCAATCCACGCCCGGCGGGCCGACCGGGCCGGCGCGGCCTAAAAGCTCTCCAGCAGGGATTTTACTACCAGGTACCAGCCGTCGACCAGGACAAAAAGCATGAGTTTAAAGGGTAAGGAGATCATCACCGGCGGTACCATAAACATACCCATGGCCATCAGGGTGCTGGCAATTACCAGGTCGATAATCAGAAAAGGGATGTAGATCAAAAAGCCCATCTGGAAGGCTGTCTTCAGCTCGCTGATGATAAAGGCCGGGATAAGGACGTGCATGGGCACGTCGTCACGGGTGCGGGGCTGGGGCATGCCCGACATACGGACAAATAAGGCCATGTCTTTTTCCCGCGTTTGGCGGTACATGAATTCCCGCACCGGTTTGGCCCCGGCTGCCAGGGCCTGCTCCTGGGTGATCTGCCCGGCCAGGTACGGGTCAATAGCCTGGGTCTTGACCTGGTTATATACCGGCGCCATGATAAAGAAGGTCAAGAACAGGGCCAGGCCGATCAGCACCTGGTTGGGCGGTGTTTGCTGGGTGGCCAGGGCGCTGCGCACGAAAGACAGGACAATGATAATCCGGGTAAAAGAGGTCATGAGCAGCAGGATGGCCGGCACCAGGGCCAGTACCGTCAGCAGGACCAGGATTCTGACGGTATCCACCAGCTGCCGGGGATCGGTGGCCTGGATTAAACTGTTAATCTCCATGGCCCCTGAACCTCTGCCAGGTTGACAACCATGTGGTTAATAATCCCCTTGGACCCGGTGGGTTAAAAGTTTCCTTTTCCTTTTCCACCAGGGACTGAAGGGGGTACACCGCTACTTCCCCCGCCGTCGCTGTCACCGTCGGGTAATCAGGCAGCTCTGCCAGTAAAACCGGGGCGCCTTCCCCCAGGCCGACCAGGAAATGCCTGTCGCCGCAGCGGACTACCGCCAGGCCGCTTTTACTGTTTAAAGGGAGTCTTTCAACCAGTTCCAGCTGTCCCGGCCCCACGGCCCTTCCCGCAGCCCGGCCCAGGCCCAAGCGGACCGTGGCATAGGCCAGGCCCAGGACCAGGGGTAAAAAGATTACCAACCGCAGCAAAGCCAGGACAAAATCGCGATCCATACCTAGTCCTGCCCTTCTTCCTTTACGTCTGCCAGGTTGTTGATCCTGACGCCAAAGGCATCGTTAATCACCACCACCTCTCCCGTGGCCAGCGGGATACCATTGACCCGGACCTCCACCGCCTCGCCGGCCAGCTTGTTGAGGGTGATAACGGACCCTTCCTTCAGCTCAAGGATCTCTTTAACCGCCAGGCGCGTCCGGCCCAGTTCCGCCACCAGGCGTAAAGGAACATCAGCGATGCGGTCAAAGCTGGCCTTTACCCTGGCTACCGGGGCCGGCTGCAGGGGGGCAAAGCGGGCCTTTTCAATGCGCGGCCGGTCCTCGCCGGCAGCCATGGCCTCTAAAAGTTTCTGGATCTCCTCGTCCGTCAAAGGCATAAACAGACTCTCCTACTGGATGATAAATTCCTCAAAATAAAGACCCTGAACCTGTCCGCCAATAAGCTGCGCATTAATGGCCGTCAAAAGTTCCCGCTTCAGGGCGTCCTCATTTTGCAGGTCATCGGTCTTTTTGCTGCGCAGCACCGAAATAAGGGTATCGCGGATGCGGTAGAGTTTTTCATTGAGTTCTGTAGTCAATCTTGCATCACTATACTCCAGGGTAATCTTCGCCCGCAGGTAGCGGCGCAGGCCCGGATCGGCCAGGTTGACAACAATGGGCTCCAGGCTCATTTTCTGCATAATTACCGACGCCTGTTTGCCGGCCGGTGCCGCTGCTGTCACGCCCTTGCTGCCGCCGAAAAAAAAGTAGTAAAAGTAACCCCCGCTCAAAAGGAGGATTACCAGAAGCAAAGCAATGGTTAACCATGGCCGGCCCTGCTTCTCTTTTTTTTCTGCTTCGTCTCTGGGGGGCATTTCTCCACCTCTTTCTTCACTGCAGCTGTGTCCCGCATCTTACCGGAGCTACTGAGTGGCCCCTATCAGCAATACTACGCGCCGGTTTTCCGCCATATGCTCCGGAGTGTCGTTGGGATAAAGGGGACGGTATTCACCGTAGCCTACGGCTACAAAACGCTCCGGTTTTAAATGATGTTCCTCAATAAAATAGCGCACCACCCGGGCGGCCCGGGCTGTGGACAACTCCCAGTTGGTAGGAAACTGGAGGGTATGGATGGGACGGTTGTCCGTATGGCCTTCGACGCGCACCTCATTGGGTATCCGTACTAAAAGTTCCGCCAGTTTGTCCAGCAACCTGGCAGCCTCGGGCTTTAAATCCGCCTTGCCGGAATCAAAGAGGATACGCTCTTTGATGTCCAGGGCAATGCCCTGTTCCTCGTAGCGCACTTCAACCATAGACTCCAGGCCGCTGGCCGCTAGGAAGTTTTTGACCGTCTGGTAGGTCTCCATCATCTCCCTGACCCTGGCCAGAGCGGCAGCTGCCTCCGGCGTATCAATATTCTGCGGGTAATCAAGGGGCGCCGGCTCCGTTTCGACGATAGGCGACACACCCCCGTCCAAAATCCCCATTCCCTGGTAGGAAGCAATAAACTGCTGGAATTTTTGCTGGTTTAAAACGGAAAAGGAAAAAAGGAGGACGAAAAAGACCACTAGCTGGGTCATGAGGTCGGAGTATGTAGTCATCCATGCCGGCGCGCCTTCTTCTACCTTCTTTCGCTCCTTTTTGATGGCCATGGTCAGGTCAGTTCCTTCCTCATATTCTTAAATTTGCCTGCCGGTGACTTCTTCCCGGGTTATTTCCCCTGCACTGGCCTGCCGCTGCCGGGGTTTGGCTGGCAGGAAGGAACGCAATCGCTCTTCCAGGATGCGCGGGTTGACGCCGGACTGGATGGAGATGATACCTTCCAGCATCATCTGATGCAGCATCATCTCCTGCTCGCTGCGCAGGCTGAGTTTGCCTGCCAGCGGGATGAAAATCATGTATGCCATGATGGCGCCGTAAAAGGTGGTGATCAGGGCCAGGGCCATGCTGGGCCCCAGGGCCTCCGGTTTATCCAGTTTGGCCAGCATCTGCACCAGGCCCATAAGGGTACCGATCATACCAAAGGCCGGGGCGAGATTCCCCCAGGTTTTAAAGATGGCCTGACCGTTCTCGTGGCGGCGGGCCATATAGGCCATGTCCGTTTCCAGGATCTCCCGGATCATCTCCGGTTCCATGGCGTCAACCATCATCTGGATCCCCTTGCTGAAAAAGGGATCATCCAGCCGATTGGCATCATCCTCCAGAGCGAGCAGCCCTTCCCGCCGGGCCTTGCGGGCCAGCTCGCCAAAAAGCTCAATGAGTTCCTCGGGTTCCATGAGATCGGTGGTAAAGGCCTGTTTTACCGTAGCAAAGACGTTTTTCACATCCTGGAAGCTGAAATTAATCAGGACGGCGGCAAAGGATCCCCCCACCGTCACCATCAGGGAAGGGACACTCCAAAAGATCCTGAGGTTACCACCCAGGACCAGGGCTCCACCCATAAGGCCGATTCCAGCAATAATTCCTATCACGGTCATGAAATCAATGCGCCGCAACCTTTATTCCACCTCATCCTGGGTGCTCGCCGGCTGGAGGATCTGGCGCCGGTAGGCAATAACCCGGGTTATTACTTCATCTGCCGTCTGATTTACTAAAACCTTTTTACCGCTGGTAAGGGTAATAACTGTTTCGGGAACACTCTCGATGCGCTCGATGAGTTCGGCATTGAGGATTATCTCCCGCTTGTCCAGGGTGGTAACCTTGATCATATGCATTGCCGCCCTCCTTCGAAAAGAACTTATCACCGGCTGGCTTTGTCTGGCTCGCTCCGTGGCCCTCGCGGAGCGCCCAGCACTCAACTCGTTTGTAATAGGTGTCTCTTCGCAACAAAACCGTTGCGAGTTGAGTGCTGGGTCAGCCAGGGCTTAAGGCGGGGTTCCCGGCCTATTCGGCATTTTTGCCTTTAGAATCCGGCCTCGGACCTCCTGTCCTCGGCCCCGCTTATCATCCCTCGGCACAGCCTGCGGCCGCTTAGCCGCTCAGACCAAGTCGCTCGCTTCAGACAAATGCCAGCCCGGAATTTTCATGCTCTCGATGGTTACAGCTCCCCGCCATGAGTGGCTCCTTCGAAAATAACGCTTTACAGTCACTACTGTCTCTAAGGCGAAAAGACTAGCGCTTCAGGTTCACCAGCTCCTGGAGCATCTGGTCGGAGATAGTGATGGTCCGGGCGTTGGCCTGGAAGCCGCGCTCGGTAATGATCATGTCGGTAAACTCCTGGGCCAGGTCAACGTTGGACATCTCCAGGGCCGAGGGGATGATGGTGGTGTTGGCCAGGGAGCCTGTACCGGGGGCAAGATCATTACTCGGATCGCCTGAGCTATCCGTTCGAGCGTATAGGTTTTGCCCGACTTTCTCTAATCCCCCCGGATTGGAAAACTTGGCTATACTAATAGGGTTGGCAAGTGTCTGGGCTGTTCCAGTGTTGTCTACATAATGGACGTAGCCCTTATTGTCAATGCTGAAACTCCGGGGCATGGTATCTGGATCGGCCATGTCCGCAATCTGTATCGGACTGCCACCTGTATCCAGCACTTTTAACCCGTCACCATTTACCAGGAAGCCTTCATTGTCAAAATGAAAGGCGCCGGCCCGGGTGTAATATATAGTCGTTCCGTCATCGGGAGTAACCCTGAAGAAGCCGTCCCCCTGGATCATCAAATCCGTCCCGTTGTTGGTGGACGCTGCGGCGCCCTGGGTATGGACGACGTCAATACTGTTCAGGGCGACGCCAAGGCCGATCTGCTGGGGGTTGGTACCGCCCAGGCCGCTGGCATCGCTTGCCGCCCCGCCCCTGAGTGTCTGGTAGAAGACGTCTTTAAAAGTCACTGTGCTCCGCTTGAAACCTACCGTATTAACATTGGCGATGTTGTCGCCGATGACGTCCATGCGCAGCTGGTGGGTACGTAATCCAGAAACACCGGAATAAAGCGAACGCATCATGGTAAATTCCCCCTTTCTTGCATGGGCCGCCTCTGTCAGTCGGCGGCCCCGGGCCTCCCCGCCGGGGTCCGGCCCTACAATAAAACGGCGCTGTCAATATTGGTAAAAACGTTCTCCCGCAATTCCTGCCTGCTGGCCGCCGTGATGACCGTACGGTTCTTAATGCTGACCACCAGAGCCAGGTCATCCAGCAGGACCAGGGACTCCCGGGCACCTTTACCGGCGGCCTTGTTCACACCTTGCTCCAGGCGGGCCATTTGCTCCGGTGAGAGATTTATCTTCCGGCTTTCCAGGCGCTCGCTGGCGTGGCGGGAAAACTTCAGGCCCGCCAGTTTTTCATTAAGAATGGCCTGGAAATCCTGACCTGGCCTCTTCCCGGCTGCCGGCACCTTGCCTACCTGGGCGACCGACGGTTTTAAAGCCTGCCCCTCGATGCGGTTCAAAAGCGCTCACCCGCCCTGTACTTTATTGAGCCCTGCAACCGGCCCGGGGCGGCCACTTAACCGGCAGGCGCGGTATCCGCCTGGGCTGCGGGCATCGCTACTTCCGCAACGGCCTCTAAAGGTACCTGCTGCCCCCCGACCAGGAGCATGATCCCCTCTGCTGTCCAGCTAATTTTACTGACCGTTCCGGTAAAGGTCTGGTCGTCAACTACGGCCGTTACCTCTTTGCCCATCATGCTTACCGCCTGGAGCATCATGCTCTCCTGCAGGTCCTGCCGCAGCAGGTTGAAATTCTCGTTAAGATTATACATTTGCTCCAGGGCACTGAATTGGGCCATCTGGGCGATAAACTCGGTGTCGCTCACGGGATTTAGAGGATCCTGGTTGGTCAGTTGGGCTGCCAGGAGCTTCAGGAAATCATCTTTGCTCAAGCCATGGGAAGTTACACTGGTAACTGTCTCCGTGCCGGCGGCCGTCACACTGCTGGTGATCACCGCTGGTCCCTCCTACTGCTTCAAGGTGTTATTTAAAACGAGCTGGATGGGTTGGTGATAATAGCTACGCCAGGTAATCCAGGCGGTACCAGGAGGCAGAAACTGTTTCCTTTTCCTCATGTCCTGCCCAGCCCGGCATTCCCCGGTACCAGCCCGGTGATCCCCGGCTCTGTTCGCCGCTATCCCCGGCCTGAGAACCGCTGCCGGGTCCTTCACCGCCCACCTGGACCTGGACCTGGTCCAGGCGTAAACCTTGCTGGGCAACAGCCTGGCGCATTTCCGGCACCGCCGCCTGCAGAGCCCGGGCGGCTTCGCTGTTTTCTACCAGCAGGTGCAGGACCAGCCGACCTCCTTCCAGGGTGGCCTTAAGCTTCATATTCCCCAGGCTTTCCGGCTGGAGCTGGATTTCTAATTCCTGCTGGCTGCCGGACCGGCTCATCCGGGCTGAAGCCATGATAGTGGCCAAAACCCCCGGCAGGTTGCTTACAGGTAATACCACCCCGCCGGCCTGCTGGCCGTTCCCCGGGAAAAGGGCTGGAAAGCTTCCCTGTCCGGCCCCTATGCTGTCGTTACCGGCTATCCCCGGCCCACCGGCAGTCCCGGTTCCCCTCTGCCCCCCGGCAGGGCTTCTTCCGGGGTCGCGATTAGCAGGGTTAAAGGCATCTTGCACACCTGGAGCACCGGCCCAGTCCCCGGCGGCCCGGGCAAATGACGCGCCGCCACCTTTTACCTGGCCCTGCCCTTCGGTTATCCCCTGCGGTTGCGGGAAACCCTCCCTGCTGCCAGGGACCTTTGAGCCGCGCGCGGCCTCTATTTTAGAGCCATAGTCCGGCGCGCCATCTCCCCTGGCCATGAGTACACCTTCCGGCGCAAGGCTTGCCTCTTCCCCCGCTACTCCGGAGGTACCGGCGGCGGCCAAGACCGCCGCTCCTTCCCCGGCCGCCAGCGCAGCCCCTTTTTTGCCCTGGGCAGCTGTGGCCGCCGACGCAGCGAACTTGCCGGTGACAGCCTCAGAGCCGGCTGCTTTCCGGCCGGGAAAAAGGATACCGGGTCCCTCCTTGCTTAAGAGATTAACCTCACCTGCCGGTGCCCCGTTACCCGCCGGCATGTTGCTCCGGTGCGAGTTGCCGGCCCTGGCGGTGGCAGCGGACGCTTTACCAGCAGCTGCATCAGGCTCGCCTGACGCGACAGGATCTCCTGCCGCCTTTTTAGCTCCCTGCTGTCCCGCCGGGGCTTCCTCCTGCTTCAAAGCAACAGACTGGTTTTCGCCTTGCCGGGATTTCACCCCGGACGGTGTCCGGTCTTCACCGGCACCCTCCGGTCCTGTTTCGCAAACCTTGTGGCCCGCCCGGTCCTCCGGCATGGTAGCGGCTTTGCCCCTGCCGGCGCCCCCGGGTCTTACAGCATCGACCTCTTTACCGGCCGTTTCTTGCCAGCCCTCATCTTGCCCGGACAGTTCCTGCCTGCCGGCAAACTGGGTTAAGCCAGGCCGGTGCAGCAGGCCGGCCAGGTAAAGGGCAAAATCGCTTCCTGCGCCTGAACGCCAATCCCGTTCCCGGACCGGGGCTTCCCAGCCGGCAGTTCTTGTTACAGCCTGTACGGTCATTTTTTTCACCCCCTTCCGGCGATGTATATTATTGAAAGGTTATTCACCCGAGCAGCGATGGCAGCGGCTTCCTGCCACCTCATCTATTTGTTTTTGTTCCTCCCGGGCCAGGTCGTAGCGGTAGATAGCCAGCTGGCGGTCGCGCAGGCGGTCCAGGACTTTCCTCTCCCGCATGGCCACCTGCACCTGGTCGCATTTCTCCCTCACTGCCAGCCGAGCCCGGGCCACCTTTTCCTGCTGGCCGGCAATGCGGCTGTCCAGGGCTTCCAGCAGCGCTGCTTCCTGGAGTAAATCACCTGCCGTTAACTCCCCCTGAAGGGCCTGGCGGCAGGCCCGCAGCCGGCGGTAATGTTCCAGGCGCTTCTCTTCTTCTTCCTGGCGGCGGCGGGCCGCGGCCAGCTGCAGTTTTAGCTGTTCCTCCAGGGATGCCTTGTAGGAACGTACCCTTTCCAGGGAAAAGCGAAAACCGGCCACCGGGTAACGCCTCCGAAAATGAAATGGAGAAAATGAGAAGTTAGAGCTGGGATATTATTCTTTAAGTAAATATAGATGACAGCCCGGCCAGGGTGGCGTTAAAATCATAGTATTCATCTACGTCCTGGCGCAGAAAAGACTGGATGGCATCATAATATTGCAGCGCCGCGTCTACCTTCGGGTTTGACCCGTGCTGGTAAGCCCCTATCTCAATTAAATCCTCCGCCTCCTGGTAGGCAGCCAGCAACTCCCGCAGGTATCCCGCTTTATCCTGCTGTTCCCTGGAAGTAATTTCCGGCATAAGGCGGCTGATGCTCTGCAGGACGTCAATGGCCGGGTAGTGGTTCCTGGCCGCCAGCTTCCGGGAAAGGACGATGTGGCCGTCCAGGAGGCCGCGCACAGCATCAGCCACCGGCTCGTTCATATCATCGCCTTCCACCAGCACCGTGTACAGGCCGGTAATGGAACCTTTGGCCCCGTTGCCGGCCCTTTCCACCAGCCGGGGCAGGGAAGCAAAGACGGAAGGGGTATATCCCCTGGTGGCTGGCGGCTCGCCAATGGCCAGCCCCACCTCCCGCTGGGCAATGGCAAAGCGGGTGAGAGAGTCCATCATCAAGAGGACGTTTTGCCCCTGGTCGCGGAAATACTCGGCAATGGCCGTCGCTGTAAAGGCACCTTTAATGCGTACCAGGGCCGGCTGGTCGGAAGTAGCGACCACTACCACAGAACGGGACAGGCCTTCCGGTCCCAGGTCGCCTTCGATAAAGTCCCGTACCTCCCGGCCCCGCTCGCCGATAAGGGCAATGACATTGATATCGGCAGTGCTGTGGCGGGCAATCATCCCCAGGAGGGTGCTCTTGCCCACCCCGCTGCCGGCAAAGATGCCAACCCGCTGGCCGCAGCCGCAGGTGAGGAGGCCGTCGATAGCCTTGATCCCGGTGGCCAGGACCTCTTTAATCCGCCGCCGTGCCAGGGGATGGGGAGGAGAATTGTTGACCGGCTGGAGAGTGTCCCCTGCAAGGGGCCTCCCATCCATCGGCCGCCCGAGACCGTCCAGGACCCGGCCCATCAGCTCCCTTCCCGCCGGGATGAGGTGACCGTGGCCGGCAGCCATCACCCGACAGCCGGGTCCAATGCCCTCCAGCTCCCCCAGGGGCATGAGGAGGGTCACTTCTTCCCGGAAGCCGACCACCTCGGCCACGACAGGGGTCGCACCGTTGTTATAAATATGGCAGAGCTCGCCTACGGCAGCCTTGAGGCCCCGGGCTTCGATGGTGAGGCCCGTCACCCGGGTAACTTTGCCTCCCCGGCGCCAGAGGCTGGCTGATGCCAGGCGCTGCCGGTAGGTAGTGAAGTCGATGGCCAGGCTCACGGCCGACCACCCGCCCGGAAAAAGGCCTCTCCTGCAGGTGCTGCATGAGCAGCACGGGCGTCCAACCGGAAGATCTTTTTCAGTTCTTCTAGCTGGCTGTCGACGCCGGCGTCGATAAAGCCGTTTTCCGTCTCTACCCGGCATCCCCCAGCCTTAAAGCTCGGGTCGGCAATTACCTGGAGCCGTGCCCCCGGCGCTGCTTCCGCCAGGAGTTCGGCCCGGCGCTGCCGGATAGTCCCGGCTGCCTCCGGGGAGGCGTAAATTATGTAATTCTGCCCCTCGGCCACCTGGCGGATTGCCTGGCGGGCCATTTCTACCACCAGGTCCGGCCGCAGTTCTATTTCCTGGCCTATTATTTTACTGGCAATGGCCAGGGCCAGTTCGATAATGTCACCCTCAGCGGCGCTGATTGTTTCCTGATAAGCCCTCTGCGCTTCTGCCAGAACCTGCCGGGCTTCTTCCCGGGCGGCTTCGGCCTCCCGGCGGATACTAAGAGCTTCCTCCTCCGCCCGGGACAGGCCCTCCTGATAGCCCTTGGCCTCCCCGGCAGCACGCCCCTCTTCCAGGGCTTTCTGCCTCTCCTCCAAGGCTGCCTCCCTAATGGCCGCCGCCTCCCGGCGGGCCTGCTCCAGGATGGCGGCCGCCTTTTCCCGGGCAGCAGTCACTTCCTGGGCGGCAGCTTCCACTACGGTCCGGTCTTCGGGACTACCTGTCTCTTGCTCTCCGGTTAAATCTGTAGCTGAATCCACCTGCAGGGTGCGCAGGGGGATCTCTCTTTCACCCCCATCAGTTCCAGCTTTTTTGAGTATCCTAGACAACAATGGCGTCTTCGCCTCCCCGGGCGATGATAATCTCGCCGGCTTCGTCTAGACGCCGGATAATCTGGACAATACGCTGCTGGGCTTCTTCCACATCCCGCAGGCGCGCCGGCCCCATGTACTCGATATCCTCTCTGAGCATCTCGCCGGCCCGCTTGGAGAGGTTGCGGTAAATGCGGTTGGCCACTTCTTCGCTGGCCGCCTTGAGGGCCAGGGCCAGGTCTTTGAGATCGACTTCCCTGAGAACCCTGCGGATTGAGGTATCATCCAGGGTCAGGATGTCTTCAAAGACAAACATGCGCTTGCGGATCTCGTCGGCCAGTTCAGGGTCATCCTGTTCCAGAGCTTCCAGGATGGTCCGCTCAGTGCTGCGGTCGGCCCGGTTCAAGATGTCCACCAGGCTTTTTAAACCGCCGGCCACGGCAAAGTCCTGCTCCACCAGGGAGGACAAACGCTGTTCCATGATGCTCTCCAGCTCCCGCAGCGTTTCCGGGGAAGCCCGCTCCATGAGGGCAATCCTTTTGGCCACGTCGGCCTGTACCTGGTCCGGCAGGGCACCCAACACTATCGCTGCCTGCTCGGGTTCCAGGTAGGCCAGGATCAGGGCTATAGTCTGGGGATGCTCGTTGTAAATAAAGTTCACCAGCTGCTTGGGGTCGGCCTTGCGGATCATATTGAAAGGCCGGATTTTGGAAGTGGCCATAAGTTTTTTTATAATTTCCGAAGCCCGCGCCGGCCCCAGGGTTTTTTCCAGCACCTCGCGGGCATATTTCATCCCTCCCTGGAGGATGAACGTATGGGCATCGCTTAGCTGCAGGAACTCATCGACAATCTGCTGCATGGTTGCCGGGTCGATAGAGGTAGTGTTGGCAATCTGGTAAGTAATGCGCTCAATATCTTCCTGGGCCATTTGTTTTAAAATTAAAGATGATAACTCCGGCCCGATGGTAATCAAAAAAATCGCTGCCTTTTCCAGGCCGGAAAGAGCTTTCTGCTTCGCCAATCAAGCCACCCCTAGTCCTCCGCCAGCCAGGCCCTGATAAGTAAGGCTGCATCCTCCGGCCGCTGGCGGATGATTTCCCGTAAGCGCTCCAGTTTGGCCTTGCGTTCGGCTTCCTGGCGTTCTTTTTCCACATCCACCGGTTCTACCGGCTCAACTACCATGGGTTCTACCGGTACACCAGCCTGCATGCCAGCTGTTAATGCCGCGCCGGGCAGCCCCGCTTGTAAAGTCTTCTGTCGCCGGCGGCGTAACAGAAGCATGACCAGCACCACCAGTAAGAGCAAGCTCCCCAGCCCTGCCGCTCCCCAGAGAAGGTACTGCTGGAGCAGTTGCTGGCGCTGCTGCCGGGCCTCCATCTCCGCCGCCATCTGCTGCTGCAGGGAGTTGTCAAAGGGTATTGGTTCAACGTTAATCTGATCGCCCCGGGCCTGGTCGAAGCCTATAGCAGCGGCGACGATATTTTGTATTTGGGTTCTCAAGGCCGGGGTAACCGGGCCGTTGACAGCCACCGCCGTAGAAAGCCGCCTTACCTGGCCGGGAGCCACGATGGTATGGGTCTGGGTCTGGTCAAGCTCATAGTTATGAACAGTATCGGATTTATTATAATTCCCCGTTGCCGGGTTAAGGGCCTGGTATACCGGAGGCTGGGTGTTGGCCGGCGTCCCCGCCGGTCCACCGGTGCCGCCGGTACTGCCCTGCTCCGTTTTAACTTGCTCGCTCCTCAAAGCGCCTTCCTTGCCCCACACCGTCTGCTTGATTTCCTGCTGGTCGAAGTTCAGGTCGGCGGTGACCATGGCCACAGCTTTACCTGGACCCAGGATCTGGGTCAGCATGGCTTGCAATCGCTGTTCCAGGTCCCTTTCATACTGTCTCTTCAGTTCCATCTGGATTTGCTGCTTCTGGCTTAAGGGCGCCGCGTCGCTGCCGGCCAGGCCGTCGCTCAAGACGTTGCCGTACATATCAATAACGCGGATATTCTCGAGCTTGAGGCCCGCTACGCTGGCCGCCACCAGCTCCATGATGCCCTTGACCTGTTCCGGTTTTAAACGGGCCAGGGGTTTAAGTTTTAGCATTACCGCCGCAGAAGGCGGCTGCTGTTCCTGTAGAAAGACGCTGGGCTGGGGAATGACCAGATGCACCCGGGCGTCTTCCACTTCGTCCAGGGCAACGATGGTCCGCCGCAGCTCTTCCTGGAGGGCGCGCTGGTAATCTAGATTGCGCTCAAAATCGGTCATCCCCAGCTTGTTCTGGTCAAAGAGTTCAAACCCCTGGCCGCTGTTTAAAACCCCGGCACTGGCCAGGTCCAGGCGCAGCTGGTAGAGCTGGTCCTTGGGCACCAGGATGGTCGTCCCCTCGCCGGCCAGCCGGTAGGGCACCTTCATTTCTTTCAACTTTTCCACTACCGCCGCCGCATCACGCTGCTGCAAATTGGTAAACAGTGGTGCGTACTGGGGCTTCAGCAGCCACTGCAGCAAAAAGGCGCCACCCAGCAGAGCGGCTATACTGATGGCCAGGAGGGCCGAACGCCGCCCGGGAGTTAAACCCTGCCAGAAATTTTTTATCCTGTCCAGAATTTGTTTAAGCTTCATTTTGAGCTCCCGGAAGGCAATATTGCTTTGCTAACCATAATTAATATCACTACCAGGAAAAAATGCCTCCCCTGCACCTAACTTTCACCGCCTGCCGCACCGCCCCCTGCCGGTCCAGGGCAAGCAACTGCTCTCCCCTCAAGTGCCGCGCTGCTGCCGACCCGGCTCAAGGACGGCACTAGAACTGCATGCGGGAGATTTCCTGGTAAGCCTCCACGACCTTATTGCGCACCTGCACGGCCAGCTGGAGGGAAAGGTTGGCCTGTTCCAGGGCCAGCATGACCTGGTGAACGTCCTCGATTTTACCGGCCAGGTACTCCTGGGTGAGGGCATCGGCCTGCTGCTGCAGGGTATTGATTTCCCCCAGTTTTTCCATCAGGATTTCTGCAAAAGACCCGGCTACGGCTCCTGTACCCTGGGGAACGGGCCGGGACTGCTGGCTCTCCTGAAGGGGAGCCGGCATTAAAAGGGATACAGGTGAATAGAGCATGTGCATTTTCCTCCTGAAAGTTATTGCTAACGCCCGATCTCCAGGGCCTTCATGGTCATGGCCTTGGCCGCATTTAACACGGTGACGTTGGCCTCATAGGCCCTGGTGGCGGTGATCATGTCCACCATTTCGTTAACGATATTGATATTGGGCAATGCCACATAACCGTCAGGGTCGGCATCCGGGTGCGACGGGTCGTATACCAGGCGGGGCGGCGTGTTATCCTCAACAATAGCCGCGACCTCCACTCCCCTGCCCGGAGCCTGGTCCGGCGACTGTCCCAGCGCTTCCCGCAGTTTCTCCGCAAAAACCGGCACCTGCCGCCGGTAGGGGCCGCCCCGGGGTGTCCTGGTGGTATTGATATTGGCTAGATTGTTGGCAATTAGGTCCAGGCGCAGGCGCTCGGCCGTAAGGCCGGAAGCGCTGATAGCCAGGGCCGGCAATAATTCCACCCCTACCGCCTCCCTTCGTTAATCACATAGCGCAGCATGGCCAGCCGGCCGTTTAGCTGCTGGACGGCAAAGTTAAAGTTCAAGCTGTTCTGGGCCAGGTCGACCATCTCCCGGTCGATATCTACGTTATTGCCGTCCTGACGCATCGTGGTGCTGTTATCCTGATTAACCTCCGGGGTAAGATCCAGACTGGCTGACGGCAGATGATAGGGGTTCGTACGGTACAGGGTTAGACCCGGCTCCAGTCCCAGGGCCTGGCCGAGTTTCTCTTCAAAGGAGACATCATAGCGCTTGAAGCCCGGGGTATTGACGTTGGCGATGTTGTGGGCGATGACCCGCTGGCGTAAAGCCGCCGTGTCCAGGGCCTTTTCCAGGACATATAAAGCCGGCGTCATAAACATCCAGGTTTCCCCCTCTTTCCCGGAAAAACGATATTTTTCTCCAGCGGTTACCACTTTAGCATTTCTATGGGAATTTGGGTATCGGGCTTAAGGCCCAAATTAGTCTGGGACTTTAGTCCTAAAAGAAAAGCCCGTTTACCGGGCGTCTCAAAGGAACCGGGAACGGCGGCCTGGCAGTCATAGTCCTTCACCCCGGGGCTAGAAACAAGAAGCGTACAAGCCCTGCCCCGGAAGACACGGACCTTAGACCCATGGCTTTGCGCGCATCCCCTTTCGGAGAGCTTGCCCTTGACGCCCGGAGTAAGAAAATTTTACCGTTGTATTTTCGATATTTATTCAACACGATTTGCCAAATTCCTGCATGTCGGGAGAAAATCAACCAAAAAAATGAGCCGTTCCACCCCTCCGGGAACAGCTTCCTATTTTTCTTTCCTCTAAAGATTTCGCTTCCAACTGTGGTATAATATAGCCAAAACGGCCGCCCTGAAATCGTATAGACCCAACAACCATCCCGGCATGGATATTTTGCTTTAATTTTAAATAAGGATTGAAGATAAAGGGGTCGACAGAATGGCGGCAGTCGAGGTTGCCCGCCGGCGCTTTACTGTCGATGAGTTTTACCAGATGGCCCAGGCAGGATTAAACTCATCCTCACCTGCTGGTGCCTTTCTTGCCGGCAGCTTTCCAGCTGCAGGCGCCGCAGGATTACCATATCCCCCTGCACTTCCACAGCCACGTGATCGCCCGTTTCCCATCCCAGCTGCTGCCGGATCTCTTTCGGGATAACTACCTGCCCCCGGCTTGATAGTTTTGTTATTTCAATCTGCTTGCTCATGGTCTTCCTTCTCCTGCCCCCGCTCGCTGCCCCATCTTAACTCATAGCCGCCGGTCCAGACACCGGGGTACAGCGGTTTTATTTTCCCGTCTGTAGGCCCGGGCCATTTGCCGGGCTGTTTGTACCTGCTCCAATTCCAACTTAATCGCTGCCATAGCTTTTTGTATATTTTTTAGATTAGCTTCCTGCAAATGCCGGCATTCCTCCCAAAGGGATCGCACCTGCCGGGTAGCCCCGGCCAGCTCCTGGCGGGTTGCCTCTGGCAGGAACTCAATCTTTTCCCACTCCAGAGCTTCACACCCTGAAACTAATACCAGGAATTCTTCAAGCTGCCGGGTAGCCTGCCGCGCCCGGGTCAACCTTTCCCTCCAGGAAGCGGCTTCTGCTATGAGATTATTTAATTCACCCCAGACGCCGGCTTGAATGGCTTGCTGTTGTTGCTTTAAGTTTTGCTGCCATACCTGCACCAGTTCTATTTCCTGATAATATGCCTGCAAAAGCCGCCTGGCCACTATTTCTATCTCGCTCATTATCAGCCCTGCCAGTTCATCCCAACTCTGGTGCGATAATCGTGGGACTGGTATTTTTTTGTCGCTTCTTCCCAGGTGTCGCGCAGCTGCTGTAACAGGTCGATTACTTCATTAATCATAGTTACGCTCTTTTTTACGTTAGCCTGGACCAGATGACGATACATGAAGTCGTAAAGCTTATAGAGGTTCTCTGCAATTTCTCCTACATCCCTGTTTAAGGTCGCCATCAGTTCGCTCAGGATATCCTGGGCGCGGCCCAGGCTATTGCTTACTCCGGCATAATCCTTTTTTTCCATAGCAACCAGCCCCTGGCGGCAAAAGCGCAGGGCTCCATCATAAAGCATCAGCACCAGCTTTTCCTGGGACAAGGTTTGGACAAGGTTTTGTTGATAAGTCTGGTACGGATTATTTACAGCCATAAGTTGCACCTCGTTCTCTGTCCGCATTTCGGCGTATACTGCTGTTCAAGCCTGTCATCTCTGCAGGCAGGGTTGCAGCGCCTTCTCTTATCCGCATCTTTTACTTCAATAAAAATACTACCTTACCTGGTAAGCGCTCAGGGACGCAATCTGCCCGGCCAGCCAGTTCCCCTGGCTCTGCAAAGTCGCCAGGGCCTGCTCCATAGCCGTAAACTGCCGCCGGAGCTGCTCTTCCTTTATAGCAAGCCGGTCTTCCATGCGGGCGATCTGGTCGTCAAGGTCGTCCATAATATCTTGTAAAGATTTTTCCCGAGAGGTAATAATGCCATCTCCGGAGCGGACAAGGGAAGTAAGATAATCATCCAGTCTGTCAACCAGCCCGGTGCCGCTGTCATTGGTAAAGACAGCCATGACGGCTGCCGGGTCATCCTCCAGAGCGGCCGTTAGTTTTTCCGTATCCAGGGTTAATTTACCGCTGCGGTCGAATGTTAACGAAGCACTGCCCACCGTGGCCCCGGTGGAAATGCCGATGCTCCAGGGGGTCTGGAAAGAACCCGTTATGCCTGCTATTTCAGCTGTCATCAGTTGCCATAAATAACTCTGCACCCGCGCCAGGGTAGGATCACCCTGTAAATCGCCTTCATCCCCGGCTTTGGTACTGATAAAATCCATAACCGAGTTATATTGATCCACCATAGCTTTAACAGCATCGACGGCTTTTTGGGTATCTTTGCCTATATCCAAACTCAAAGTTTCCGCCGCTTCAATGGTACCATTACCATCGGTGTCAGTTACAGCCAGGAGGTTCAGGGTAACCCCCTGGATAACGTCGGTAATAGTATTAGTCGAGCGAGTTATAGTAAGTCCGTCGACTGTGAATACGGCGTCCTGGGCCTCCTGGACTACTGCCTCAGGTAAAATGCGCCCGTCTGCATCTACCAGCCCCAACTTATTGAGGACACCGTCGGGATCGGAAAAAGATATAACCCCGCCAGCGCCGGTAGTTTTGCTGGTAAGCACCAGGCGGTGGTCGATGACGCTGGCCGTCACAATGTCCCCCGCCCCCGGGCTTGTTTCCCCCTCAGGAGGGACAGCATTGATCAGGGAGACAATGGATTGCAGGCTGTCATTTTCATTAACAGTAATATTCCGGGTTTCACTACCAACGGTAATGCTGAAGGAACCGCTCAGGCCCAAGGCAGCAGTATTAGAAGTAATCGGTTCTGCTGGCTGGAAGGTGGCCGTCCAGTCGGCAAGCATAGGAATAACATTGGCACTAAAATCTCCATTTAAAGTGGCATTTATCTCTATCTGTTGCACATTACCACTTATATCTGCTGTCAAAGTATGGCTTTTAAAAATCCCGGAACCATCACCGTTCAAATTGCCTAAGGTCTGCCAATCACTCCACGTAGTACCATCAAAAGTGCGGTATTGATACACATAATTAGCATTCAACCGTTCCTGCTGATTAACCGTCAAAGTCAGGCGGCCGCCATTGGCGGCATCAACGGTGATAGTGTTAGAGGTAATGCTGCCCGTTGTTCCTGACGCTAATTTTAGCAAGCCGTTTGTCTCATCCTGGGTTAGATTGTTCAACGTAGCCACACTGCTGGTATAAGCGGCGTCGGTAAAAGTATCTGTTAATAATTGCGTTGTCGTTCCATAAACCAGGGGTTTCTGGCTGGCGACTTTATGGGCCTGGGCTAACCGGATAATACCTACTTTATAACTTCCGGCCACAGCGTTGCTGGCTGCAGAAGCCGTCAATGCAGAGGTATTGCTGGAGGTGGCTTTCATGCCAGTAAAGGTGGAGGCAAGTTTAAGATCGGTGAGTTTGCTCTGCAAGTTGCTTAACCGTGTATAAATATCGTGCCAGGCGTTTTTCTCCACGTTATACTGGTCTTTGCGCTGCTGCAGCCTGGTCAGGGGTATTCTTTCGATGTCCATTAACTGGTTGATGATAGAGTCTGTATCCAGCCCCGAAGCCAGGCCGGAAATATAAAGGCTTCCCACCATATTAGAACACCCCTTATATCAGCTCATCCAGGAGCAGTCCCACCAGCTGTTGCATCTGGCTGGCTACTTTCAGGACGTTTTCCGGTGGAATGCGGCGGATAATCTTTCCTTCTTTGGCGTCGATTACCAGGACGTATATTTCTCCTTTTTCATGGTCAAGCTTAAATCGCAGTTTAATATTGAAAAGCTCCGTGGCAGCGTTTAGCTTTTCTACTGCCTGCTCTAAATTACCCTGGGAATACCCGGCCTGCCCCTCTTGCCGGCGCTTTTCCTGCTCGCTGTCTACATTAATCTTTTTAGCATCCTGCACTGCCGGTTTCTGTGTCTGGCTCTGGACCTGGTTTAGGATTAAAGGATCGACTCCTTCGATCCTCAATACTGCCACCCCCGCGGGTAAAAATAACTCCTAGAGGATTATATCGACAGATAAGTGTCCTGCTTGAGGTTTAAATTTGAACTAAAACTAATTACAGCTTGATTTCATTTTCTAATAGTCACATAATATGGTTAGTGGAGGTGTCCAATCATGCTGACTATGAATGTGAGCCAGGCTAAAGAACAGTTTCTTGAAGTAATACGTCAAGTGGAAGATCGGGAAAACGTGGTATTGGAAAAAAGTGGTAAGCCGGTAGCTGCCCTCCTTCCTTACGAAGAATATGCCAGCCTGCGCCGCATTAAAAATTTTCTTGCTATGCAGGAACTCTACGCGGCCATGGAGGATGCGGGTATAACAGCTAGAGAAATATATCAAGACTCGCACAAAGAATTGGAAACGAGGTAGGAACATTGGACATCGTAGCAGATGCCAGCGCTATTCTCTGCGCCTATTTTCCTGACGAGCTTTCCCCCAGGGCCAAGAAATTAATGCTGGACTACGCTTTAGGCCGGATCAGCCTTTGCGGGCCAAGATTGCTGGTCCTCGAGCTAATCAATGCTTGTTTGGTAGCTGCCAGACGTGGCAGGATTAGCGAGGAAATTTTATTGAAAACAGTAAAGGAAATTTCTTCCCTGCAAATCATTTGGGTAGATATTGAAAAAGAAGCGGAAAAAGTTTTTTCTTTAAGCCACAAATATCAAATTACAGCTTATGATGCAGCTTATATTGTTGCTGCCCAGATGAAAGAATGCAATTTTTTTACTGCTGATGAACGTTTGTATAATGCTGTAAAGCATGACCTTAATTTTGTACGCTTATTGAGTGAGTACCAATAATGAATCTTCCATAATATAAGCAATACAATTAAGCTGCCTTTTCATCTGCAAAAGCTAGTCTTACCTTGCGGAACTTTAACCCGCCTCGATGCTGGTCAAGCTGTGAGATGATTATTACGTTTTTTCTAGACTACAAGAGCATTGACGCACATTAGTTCGTATTGTATATTAAAAATAGCCTTTCTCTACCTGATAAAAGTAGGTGCGAGGATGTCAAATGAAGACTTGCAAGCCTATTTAGCCCAACATTACCCCGATACCGATAATAAGCTCTTGGCAGAAAAGCTGGGAATAACCGAAAATAAGTTGCGCAAACTCGCCTCTCGTTATGGTATTAAAAAAAGCGATAGCTATAAGAAAGAGCTACATAAAAAACTGATGCAAGCCAAGGAAGAAAAATATTTAAATAATCTACCGGACCTTGAGCTAAACTCGTATGAACTAAATATCATCGTCGGTAGCTTAATGGGCGATGGCTGCCTAAGTTTCGCACCGCGTAGCCGCCAGGCATTTTATCGCGAACATTTTGCCCCATCCCAACGGGACTACCGGGTTTGGAAAGCCAGACAGCTGAAAGGACTGGGTTTTAAAATTTCAAAGGACAACCATTTGCGTAGCCCATCCCTGCCTGTTCTTACCCGGTTATACAACATCTTCTACATCAATAATCGCAAATGCCTCACACCAGAAAATATAAAATTACTTACCCATCCAGTAGGCCTGGCCTGCCTTTTTATGGATGATGGCAGCCTGGTTATAAACTATAGCCGTAAAAAAGATGGCTTTTATATCTTCCCGCGCCTTACTTTTTATACCTTTGCCTTTACAGCACAAGAAAACGATTTACTACGCCAGCATCTGGAAAAGACATTTGGCCTGACTTTACGCTTAAAACCCTTCCCTTACGGCCATGGATACGGCCTTGACAGCGGGCGGCAGGCGACGATTAAACAATTAATCGCTTTGATTAAACCTTATACCGATATGATACCCTCCAAAGCAAAGCGGCTGGACATAACCCGGCGGCTCTTAGCCAAGGACGCGGAACTGCGCAGGCGTTTTGGGGCAAACTGCCAGAACACTATCGCTGATTTTGATTAACCCGGTCCCCCGTCTCACCCTCTGACAGTCTTGGTTCCCGTTCTTCAAGTCCTGCTGCTATTTCTTTTAACAAAGCCTCAGTATAGCCGGCGTAACGTTCGACCTCGGTGAAGAATGTTAAATATAAAGAAGCTAACTTTCCTCCTTTGGCGGGCAAATCCTTTTCTTCGTTCAGCCTTTCACTAAGGACCCGGTTAATGGCATCGATACGGGCGGCCAGGCCCTGGATAATAAATAAGCGGTAAAAAGTATTTTGCGTTATGCGTCGGTCTAAGCTCGCAAATTTTCTCCTTGCCCTCTCATAATTGGCTGGTTTTACCGTTTTCTTCTGGCATTTTTCCAGCAAGCTTTGGGCTACCTTTATCCCCTCTTCAAAACAGGACCGCAGGTCTTTCCGGGAGGTCCCGAGTTCATCCAGCGCCTCCCGTAACCGGCGCATTTGCTCCGGCCCGGGCTGCGAGTAACCAGCAATCCTTTCCGCGATTATTTTTTCTGGTGCAAACTCCTGTTGCAAGTAACGCCCGGCAACCTCCTGGAGGGTCATAACTTCTGTACCCCGGATGCGGGCGCCCCCTTCGGTAGCATCAATAACCAGGCGCTTTCCCTCTAGAGTCCGCAAATATTGCTCGAACCAAACCAGCATAGAATAGAAAGCTGTAGTCGTAGGCACTTTACCACCATAAATATCTTCTACCCAGATATACTTACCCTTTTCAGGATCGATGCTTTTTTGGTGCCTGGCTCCGTCGGCATGGGTTTTATTATTGGTAAAGGCCAGGTCCTGCCCTACAAGAACAATGGGATTGGCACCCAATTTCACCGCCAGGTCGAGGCAAACGTTCGCTACTGAAGGCCCGCTAATGAGAGAGCCTTTTTTGTCGCCTATCTTTTCGTCGAACCACTCAATAAATGGCGATACGTTTAATTCACAACTCAAGGTAGGCCCTTTGTATTCCTGGATAATACGGGGGAAGATGACCGGCGCGTAAACCAGGGGTATATCGCTCCCATCGAAACCGACAAAGTGCTGGTAATTGGCTTCCCCGGGGTCAAAAGAAACCAGAAGGTGGGGCTTAATACCGTTTTTCTCCAGAACCCTGATAGCTGACCCGGCTGCCAGGATAAGGGCTTTTTCCTTGAGTGACGGCAGAAGGTGGATATTTTTTTCCAGCGATGGCCCGGCAGCAACGATTATCGCCGGCCTGCCGGCAAAAGAATCAAAAAGGCGGTTCACTCCCGGTGCGTTTATATAGGAGAAGAAATTATAGCGATAATTATGCAACCACTGGTACATAAAGTTTTCCGTAGTGGCCCAGTTGACCCGGCGTTGCCGCAGCCTGTCGGTGACCTCCTGGCATACATGGTACCAGTATTCTTTATAAATCCTCTGGTAAGCCGGCAGGGCCTCTAAAGATATCTTTTTCCCGGCGTTTTCCGCCAGGATGGCGGTTAGTTGGGCTGCCGCATCCCCCGGGTCAGGTACAACTAAGAGGTAGAACTGGCCACTTTTAAGAAGGCTGCTCATATCCCGGGTGGCAAAAGCGAGCTTGACGGCCTCCAGCTGCGGTTCCAGCACCAGAATAGTTTTCCGGGGATACAGCTGCCGCAATGTCTCCAGGTGATAGCCCAGGCCAAGGCCCAGGATGACCAGCATCTCAGCATCGGCGTTAATACTCCCGGCCCAGGTTTCAGCCTCCCGTTTCGGATCATAGCGGCTATGCAGGGCGAATTCCTGGTCCGGGGTAAAGACTATCACCGTGGGTTCCCCGCTGCGAGATTGAACGACTTGCCAATTGTCAGGTAAACTTGCCTTTTCCAGGTCACGAAACAGCTCCGGGCTATACCTTTGTAACAGGCGAGCGTTTTTGCGATAAATCAGGCTGGCTGTTGGATTCACCGGCGCTCCTCCTCGCTGCTTAATGAGGTAAAAAATGCCAGGCAGTCATCTATTAATGGTGCCAGCCGGTACTCCAACGCATCAGCCAACCCTACCACATCCCCCTGTTCCCAGGCAGCCGCCATTTCCCTTAGAGACTGCCGCAATTCTTCCGCCAGGAAAGAAACTTCCTTCTTTTTCGGCTCACTTAAATGATGGTGCTGCAGCACGCCAGCAAGCAAAGAGTTCAGCCAGTCCAGCCCCTCCAGGAATCGCCCCCAGGAATCGCCGCCGATATTTTGCCCTTGAACTAGTTTTGTGGCCTTCTGCAGTATATCCTCGTGCAGAGACGGAAGAAATATAAGGGCAGTATTTATCGCCTCGCTTACCAGGGCGGTGGGAGTAAGGGTGGTAATCTTAATAACTTCCGGCGGCGGGTATATGCGCCCCCGGAGGAAAGCCTCCAGATCGGCTACCTCCTGGCCGTCCACCAGGGTACGGGCCACAACACGGCCCCCTTCATTAGCCTGGCGAGTAAGAAGGGCTACCTCCTGTAACACTTCTTCAATGGTCGCTTCTGTTAGGTTTATTTCCGCATCATCAAATATTAACCGCATCTTTCCCCCGGCTTTCAAAGAAAGCCGGCCTTTCAGGCCGGCTTTCTTTAATTATAAAATTTCGCTTCACGGTTACCGCAGCAGTTGCAGCACGGTCTGCGGCTGGGCGTTGGCCTGGGCCAGCATGGCCGTACCGGCCTGGGAGAGGATCTGGTTCCTGGTGAAGGCCATCATTTCCTGGGCCATATCCAGATCACGGATACGGGACTCGGCCGCCGTCAGGTTTTCCGCCGCCGTGCCCAGGTTGGCAATGGTATGCTCCAGGCGGTTTTGGTAAGCACCTAGTTTGGAACGTTCGGCAGAAACAGCTTCGATGGCGTTATTTATAATTGTAATAGCCCTATTGGCATCTGCCTGGGTGATAACGCTGATTCCCTGGTTGTTCCCATTTTCATCTCTGCCTACTATATAAAGTTTGGCACTTGTACCTGCTACAGCAGTTCCGCTCCAAGTGAAGTCGATAGAATAACTACCATTTTTTGCCGTAAGTATGCCACTAGCCACACCTGCGCTACCCGTAAGGGTAACAGAACTTCCTGCGGTATTCTTAATTACTACCGTTATTTTTATATTACCAGAAGCACTGCCCGTTTCTAATGAAACATCGTATGCGCCACCCAGAATGGCTTTACCACTCGCTGGTGTAATGTTGGAAGCGCCAGTCAAAACAGAATCTACAGGGTTTACAGCGGCAGCATAACCGCTGACTACTGTTCCTAAATGGCTTGATGTCATACCACCAATTTGCAATGTTATATTTTGATCTTTATTTGCTCCTATCTGGAAGGTTCCTTCGAAATTGCCCCCTAAAAGGTTCTTGGTGTTAAACTCAGTAGTATTAGCGATACGAGTCAATTCTTCAGACAGCTGATTTATTTCCTTCTGGATCTCCCAGCGGTCGGCAGCAGTATTGGTATCGTTGGCCGACTGCACCGCCAGTTCCCGCATACGCTGTAAAATACTATGAGTTTCATTTAATGCTCCTTCGGCTGTTTGAATCAAAGAGATGCCATCCTGGGCATTGCGCACCGCCTGGTTTAGGCCCCTTATCTGGCCACGCATCTTCTCGCTGATGGCCAAGCCTGCGGCGTCGTCGGCAGCCCGGTTAATCCGCAAACCAGACGACAGTTTCTCCATAGATTTTGTCAGAGAGTTGTTGGTAACCGTCAGGTTTCGGTAGGCATTGAGGGCCGAAATGTTTTGGTTGATACGCACCTAAAATCATCCTCCTTGACATTAATTTTGGCATCCCTGCCATTCCAGTTACTATAGCAAGCTAAAGCAACTGTCAAAGTTTAAATCACCTATCACCCCCAAAAGTTTATCTTCCATAGCAAATACTGCTTACGTAGTTATTTATATCGTCACTACGATACTAATATTTAGGTGCCTGTTTATTAATTCGTTATGGAAACGCTTGACAAAGATAAGATTTCCTGCCCATCGTTTATGAATATTCTTCCAAAAATTACGGTAAAGGAAGTGGATATAAGAATAGACTAATTGCATGTGTAAAAGTTAACCCTTAATGAAAAATGAACAGCACTCCAAGGTTGACTATGGTTAAATCAACCCACCATACTCCAGGTCAGGGGGGTGCCCGCTGAAATATCTTGTGTGGCCCTACGTCCCAGTACTTCTTTTAAGTACCGTGGATGCAGGCCGTGTCCTGGACGGATGGAACGTACATTTTCCTCGGTAAATACCTCGCCAGCCTTCATGTCTTTCACCACAAAAAGCGAGCGTCTGAAAACCCTGCTCTCGGCTTCTCGTTCGCTCACGCCGTAATGAACTTTACCCAGGGCCTTTTCTGCTGTACGGATAGCCTCCACCATTGCCTTGAACTCGTGTGGTTCTAGTGAAAAAGCGCTGTCAGGACCCGGTATGTCCCGCGAGAGCGTAAAGTGTTTCTCCACGATGCAGGCGCCCAGGGCTACCGCGGTCACGGGAACGGCTATACCAAAAGTATGATCGGAAAGACCTACCGGCACACTGAAGGACTCAGCCAGATGCGGAATGGTGCGCAGGTTCATCTCTTCAGGTGGAGAAGGATAGGCACTAGTGCACTTAAGCAGGGCGATCTGGGTCGCCCCGGCATTACGGGCAGCTTGGACAGCTTCTTTGATCTCTCCCAGGGTGGCCATGCCTGTAGAGATGATCAGGGGCTTGCCGGTACGAGCCATCTTTTCTATGAGGGGGATATCCACAATCTCAAAAGAGGCGATCTTATGCACTAGTACTCCTATTTCTTCTAGAAAGTCTACAGCCGTGGGATCAAAAGCGGTGGAAAAGAAATCAAGCCCCAGGTTTGCGGCCACTTCCTTGAGTTTAGGTTGCCATTCCCAGGGAGTGTACGCTTCGGCGTAGAGGTCGTAGAGGGTTTTGCCATCCCATAACGTTCCGCCCCCAATGCGGAATTCCGGCCTGTCGCTCTTGATGGTCATGGTATCAGGTGTATATGTTTGGAACTTGATCGCATCCGCACCGGCTTCCTTAGCAGCTTTGATGAGTTCGACAGCCTGATCGAATTTTTGGTTGTGGTTGGCAGATATCTCCGCCACAATATATACCGGATGATCAGTACCAATCTTTCGGCTATTAATCTCAATGTAGGATTTCAAAAAATATCTCCCCTAAGTTATTGACAATGCATGTTTAATGCGTAACATTATTGTCTATTGCTAAACTCAGATGTATCGCCACGTGTCCACCACGGACTACCTCTACACCATGTATCTTAAATCCAGCCTTTTCAAAGGCACGAATAGATGCCTGATTTGTAGGTTTTACGTAGGCATGAACAGTTACCACAGACGGGGTGATTCGAAAAAGCTCGCCAACAGCTAAACGGATCAATTTGGTTCCAAAGCCTCGTCCCCGAAAAGATTCACATAAACTCAATGAAATCTCAGCTTCTGTTCCATGTATATCGAATCTTACTTGCCCAATAGGGCAAGATTCCTCATTTGTGGCGATAAAATGCACGGTATTAGGATCTTTCCTTCTACTTTGGAACCATTTGAGATGCTGAATCCAGGGTATAGGCTCAGACGAGAAAGAACAGGTACGTACTACAGGATCATTTGCCCACTCCCATAAAAGAGAACAATCCTCAGGAAAGACCGGACGAAGATGGATATCTTCTACTGCTTGCCCCAAAAGAACATTTGTAATGCGCAGTACACCACACCCATCTACTAGTTGTCTACCACGCAGTGACAGGAGAATACGAATATCATTATCCAAAATAATGCGTTGCAGTCTTTCGTAAATTAGGCGACCTACGTCTATACCGATTGCATCTTGAAACCAATTTAAACCCTTTAAACTCTCCACGAAACCCCACTCGTTCAATACCCTCGTAATTTCCCGTTGATTATTAGCGATTGGCAAAGTAAGTGTAGGAACACCCAAAAACAAGAGTTCCCAAACGGTAGTTCCCCCTGCCGAAATAGCTATATCTGCCCACGCCATCAGTTCGGGCATATTTGCAGCATTCTCAATCAGACTGATCGAGAGCGGGCTGGATTCGGCCGCCCGGTGCAGCGTCTCCCTGTGTAGGTTGGACGGGCCGACGACAACCACCGCTTCCAAATCGGGTATATCTATCTGAGCTAGAGCCCGGATGACCTTCAGGGTGATATTATCAGGGTCACTTCCGCCCATTGTCACCAGGACCTTTTTCGCTACTTCAGGAATCTCTCTCTTGTAATTCCGCCATGGCCAAAACTCTCGCCGTAACAGCACGTATTTCGTACCTAAAAGAAGCCGTGTATAAGGTTCACAGATATAATGCAGGTTATGGGAATGAATGTTCTGATTCAGAACGATGTCTGCATAATAACGGTCAAGATGGGCCATATCGTCAATGACCAGCAGCCGATGCCCTGCTTCTTTAATCCGCCGCTGGTATGTGGAATCAAAGTGATAGCCGTCTAGCACCAGCCAGGCTCCGTGATGCGCTGCCAGCACGTTCATTGTGGTTTTTAAGTCTGTGGGCTCTGGATGTGCGCATTGCAACTCCACTACGTCAAACCCTTCGTTCCAAAGCCGCTGCTTCAAAGCAGGACTGTCACAAGCAGTAATAAAAATCGCCTTCCCGCTGTGGTCCTGCCATGCTTGCGCTAGAGCCAGGCAGCGCATTAGATGGCCAGTGCCAATCAGGGTATTAGCATCGGCACGAATGATTAGTGTTCGTTTCTCAGTACTCACGGCACCACCTTCTGTTGAACGTGCCTGTTTATTTCCTGCCATTCCGGATGCTCATTGAGTACCAGGAGCACATCTTGCCAGGAAAACCCATTACCCCCGAAATGCTCGAAAATCTTGCGCACAAAAATCAAGTCCTCTAGAGTATCCACCGTCCAACGCATATACGAATAATCTACATTATTGGTTATACCTTGAAGCTGGAATTTCTCCGGATGGCGATAAACGTAGGGAGTTACGTGTTCTCTCGTGGCCGGGTTGGCATCTTCCCTCCACGCGCGTTCAAGAGTAGATAGAGAAAAAACCTCTGTATCCAAGCCGCGCGGGAAAGTTCGCGGGGGCAATGTATTGCTAGCGTAATCCAGCTTGTGGTGTCCCTCTATGAACGTCTTTATAACCTGATCGGTTACTTCGGAATCGATTAACGGGCAATCCGAGGTGATGCGCACAATAACATCAGCGTGATAATGCTTTGCGGTTTGGTAATACCGGTCCAAAACATCTCCTTCACTGCCTCGGAAATAAGGCCATCCTTGCGCCTGGCATAAGGAAACGATGGCTTGATCCGCTTCGTTCGTGGTCGTAGCGACAACCACTTCATCTATTAGCTTGGCCTGGCAAGTTCTTTGAATTACATGCCAGAGCACTGGCTTGTCTAAAATATTCATTAATACCTTTCCAGGGAGCCGGGTTGAGCCCATTCTCGCCTGGATAATGGCCACTATTCGCATTCCACTTTCTCCCCAGCAAGTTCATTAATTACTTCTACCAAACATCTAACGACAGTATTAACATCGTCTTCGATCATCTTCGGAAAGATTGGTAGTGAAACAATTTCTTCATACGCGGCTTCTGCCACCGGACAGAGGCCCGGGCCCGTGCCGAATTTTTCCCGGTAAAATGGGTGTAAGTGAACCGGGATGTAATGCACGTTTACTCCGATACCCCGCTCTCGCAGGGCCCTAAAAACGTCGGCGCGCTCGACCCGGAGATACTCGCAATCCAAACGCACAACATATAGGTGGTAGGCATGCGAAACTTCCGGTTGCACTTTAAGCGGGGTAACGCCTCGTATAGCCGCGAGGGCTTCGTCGTACTGGCGCGCCAATTCCCGCCGCCTGGCAAGCCAGGTCGGAAGTTTGCGCAACTGGCTTATGCCCAGGGCGCATTGAAAATCGGTAATGCGATAGTTATAACCGAGATCAACCATTTCGTAGTACCAGGTGCCCCGGGTTGCACGCTGGTGGTGATCGGCGGTTATGCCGTGGTTACGGAAAATACGCATCCGCCGCGCCATAGCGGCGTCGCTGGTGACAATCATGCCCCCCTCGCCTGTAGTTATATGCTTCGCAGGGTGGAAGCTGAACACTGTGAGGTCAGCCAGTGTTCCAACCTTATGACCTTTAAAGGTTGCCCCCAAAGCATGACAGGCGTCAGCCACTAGTGCTAACCCGTGCTGATCGCATACCTGACGGAGAGCATCGTAATCACACGGATGCCCCGCATAATCCACCGCTATCACGGCCTTGGTACGTGGCGTAATTTTGGCGCGAACCTGCTCGGGATCAAGCAACAGGGTTTCCGGGTCCACATCGGCAAACACCGGGGTCCCACCCTGGAAAACGACGCAGTTAGCGGTAGCCGCAAAAGTCATCGGAGGAACAATAACCTCATCTCCCGGCCCTATGCCAAGGGCATACATTGCCGCGTGAAGCGCCGCAGTGCCACTCGACACCGCTACGGCTTCTCTCGCGCCTACGAAAGCTGCAACCGCTTCCTCAAAACGCCCCACCATTGGCCCTGTAGTCAACCAATCGGACGATAATACCTCTAATACAGCCTCTATGTCTTGTGCGTCTACCCAATGCCGCGCATAGGGAAGAAAGCGATCTCCTTGAAGCTTCCCATCATTTACTTTTGTTCCGTCAAACTGCTGTAAACCGTCTTTCATTCCAGTTTGCCTCCGTGAGGCGTTCTTTCAACATCTGGTGTAAATCCATATGTTGCGATTAAGTCTTGCAACTGCTCCACCCTAAGCCACAACTCATTCTTATCACTCGAGTAACGAAAACCATCTGGTAAGGGTGTGCCTTCCGACCAGTTGCCTGTTTGCCACCATGGGTGTAGTGGTTTAATTACGTACATATCGCCCACATCTACAGTATGGCGGGCCTCATCTTCGGAAATCAGTACTTCGTGCAATTTTTCTCCCGGCCTTATCCCGATATACTCAACTCGACACCCAGGGGCCACTGCCTCTACAAGATCCATAATGTTCATGCTCGGGATCTTGGGCACAAAAATCTCCCCGCCACGCATTAGCTCTAGACAGCGCAAAACAAAGCGTACACCCTGTTCCAGCGTGATCCAAAAGCGTGTCATGCGGGGGTCCGTGACGGTAACTACACCGTTTTCACGCTGGCGTGCAAAAAGCGGAATAACACTCCCCCTACTGGCTACCACGTTGCCGTACCGGCAAACCGCAAACCGTGTCCCACCTGCCCCGGCATATGCATTCGCCTGAATAAACATTTTTTCCGCACAAAGCTTGGTTGCTCCATATAAATTAACTGGGTTTACAGCCTTATCGGTACTGATGGCTATAACTTTCTTTACGCCCCTGTCTATAGCCGCTTCGATAACATTCTGGGCACCTAAAACATTTGTTTTTACCGCTTCAAATGGGTTATATTCACAGGCGGGAACCTGTTTCAGCGCTGCGGCGTGTACAACAATATCTACTCCAGCAAAAGCTCTGTATAGTCGCTCACGGTCCCGCACGTCTCCAATGAAGTACCTGATCGGGGAACCGGGTGCCTTGTCATCATAAATCTGACGCATTTCGTGCTGCTTTAGCTCATCGCGACTAAAAATGATTAACCGCCTGGGTTTATACTCCCTCAACACAATTTCTACGAATTTCCGTCCAAAAGAGCCTGTACCGCCAGTGACTAAAACGCTTAAACCCCGCCACTCCACCTATAACTCACGTCCTTTAGTAAAAAGATTACAATTTTTCTAGCACTATTTTTCTCCAACAGTTAAGGATAGATGGGTAAATATCGTTTTCAGAGGATAAGTAGGAAACAGATTTCTCCTCTAAAAATTCCCAGCACAACTTCGCTCAAATTCCCTCACCATGGGCCCGGCCGAAGAGACATAGCCGCTTGCTAAAACTTTTAAGATATAGTCACGCTCTAACTCACTGATATTAGGCCAGTCCAACGGTATCTTAATTTCCTGCATCAAAAAGGCGCCGCCTTAGACGTTATATTGCCCGGCTTTATATAAAGCCAGGTGTTTTTTAAACCAATCGATTGTTATTGCCAGTCCTTCCCTCAACGAGTATTCTGGCCGCCAGCCTGCCAGCCGGTTCGCTTTGCGGTTATCACAGCATAAACGCTCTACTTCGCTCGCTTCAGGGCGGTAACGTTCCGCATCAACCCGGATTTTCACCTTTATCCCGATCAATTGTCCTATCAGCTCAACCAGCTCGCCGATGCTTATTTCCCGGCCGCTGCCGATATTTACCACTTCACCCACGGTATGGGGGGAAAGGCCGGCTGCGATAAAGCCGCTCACCGTATCTTCAATATAATTAAAGTCCCGCGTCGGTGCCAAATTGCCCAGCCGTATCTCCTCCCGGCCACTTAACAGCTGGGTGATAATCGTAGGGATAACGGCCCGGGCTGACTGGCGTGGCCCGTAGGTGTTAAAGGGCCGGATTATAGTTACCGGTAAATCAAAAGACCGGTAAAAACTCAGGGCCAGCTGGTCGGCGCCAATCTTGCTGGCAGCGTAAGGTGACTGGGCTTGTAGGGGATGGTTTTCATCGATAGGGACATACCGGGCCGTTCCGTAAACTTCGGACGTAGAAGTATGAACTACCCTTCTCAGACCCTCTTCCCTCGCTGCCTGGCAAATATTATACGTGCCTTCGATGTTCGTCCTGATGTAAGCAACCGGCGTGATATAAGAATAGGGAATCCCTATTAAGGCCGCCAGGTGGAATACTACCTCTATCCCCCTTAAGGAGGCCCTGACGCTGTCATAATCGCGGATATCACCCGCAAAGACTTCAATATCGTCTTTAACCTCACTCTCCTCCAGCCACCCCCATGTATTGCGAGCATTATAATGGACAAAGGCCCGTACCTTATGTCCCTCTCTGACGAGCCTTTCCGTAAGATGTGAGCCGATGAAACCGCCGGCGCCGGTTACTAAAATGTGCAATGGGATATACCTTCCTTTGATCCATATTAAGTTATTTTGGGTGCCTTATATATTATTTCTTCACTTCTATTTACTTTCCATGACATTATATCGACATTTTACCGCCAGGCTGGAGGGGTTAAAGTAAGATTTTCTTTCAAGATTATGACCCTTTAACTTCGTCTAAAATGCTTTTAACAGCATTAGAGGGCCGGCAATAATGACCCTGGGATTTCCGATAGACACAAAAATACCCCCGTTTGTAGCAGGGAGAAGTGAACAGGGTCACGAACACTGGTCACTGTACCTCTTCCCACAATTTGTTTAAATTCAACCTCAAACCCGGCAGCACCCGGGAGGTATAAATCCCGTCTTCATCCGGCCATATCTGTTGATACCGGCCATCCTGGAGCTGGAAAAACTCGGCCTGGCGAATATCGGGGTGAATAAGCCAGGATTCTTTCACGCCTGCTTGTTCGTATTCCTTAAATTTAATGTTCCGGTCGCGTTCAAGGCTTTCCGGTGAGGTTATCTCGATTATTAAATCAGGCGCCCCGTCCAGGTAAGCAGGCTTAAGCAGGTGCAGGCGCTCCCTGGCTACAAAGATTAAGTCAGGTTCACGTGCACTTTTTAATGGGTCTGGCAGGCGGACCAAGAAAGGAGCAAAAAGCACTTCCCCCAAATCATGTTGGATGACAAATTCCCTGATAAGCATATAAAGAAAGCCCGCCAACCTTTGGTGGTTCAGTGATGCCGGCGTCATCAGGACGACCTCTCCCTCTACCCATTCGGCCAGGGTGTCTTCATCGGCCCAGGCAAGGAATTGTTCAAAGGTCATTTTGCCGGGCGGGAGAGGGCGGGCATCGGCGACGGCGTACCGGGTACAGGCCTCTTTGAGCAGGTTATGGTTATCCTGTTGGCTCATTTCAGTTTCACCTGCCGTCATTACGTAGTTGACATGACTGCCGCTTTACACCAATTTGCTGAATTGATCATATCATACAAAAGGTTGGTTCTCAATGTTACTGCTGCTCACCCGGCTTTGTTTTCATGGGCAGCTCCCCGATCGCTATGGCCGGCATCCTGGCGGCGGCTTTATTCTCATCGCGGACGGCAGCAAGCAGCTCCTCGCGGACAATGGGCACCTCCGGCGGGGCGTCGATGCCGATGCGGATTTTATCGTCTTCAATGCCAACAACGGTTATTTTGATCCTGTTGTCGATAACGATGGTTTCGTTAACCCGCCGGGTCAAGACAAGCACGGCTTACCCGCTCCTTCGCCGGGGCCAGGCAGGGATAATGGCTTCCGGCCCCCGTCTTTATTATTTCCCTTAAAAGACGAACTCCTTTCCACCGGCGCGCCCGCCACAGCACCTACTTTGTTCCGTCTTGCCTTCCCGGCAACGTTACCTGGCCGCAGCTCACCGGAACAGAGGGTGCCGGGTGGTATATCTGGTGCCCTCCATGACAAACTGCCGGCCCAGGCGGGCGGCCCTGTTGATGATCATTGGAGCCACCAGGTTGGCCGTCATGCGCCGGACGTCGCCGTTGGGGACGGTCACTACGGCCAGGACCAGGACGTCGGCAGCGGCTTTAATCTCCAGCTCTCTCTGCAGGCCATCCGAGATCTCCACTTCATAGCCGGGGAAAAAGAGAAAGGGGTCGACCAGCAGGAAGGCTACTTCCGGATCCCTTACGGCCTGGAGCCAGGTAAAGGCCGGGTTTTCCGGGATGGGGTGAAAGAAAAACTCTCTCAGGTGTTCAAAGGCCGGGATGCCGTTAGGAAAGGTCAACACTTCCGCCGGATCGATCTCTACTACCCCAAAACGTGACGTCTGTACCCTCACAGGTAAACCCGCCTTTCACTAGTTAAAATTCAGCACCCGCTCCCGGTAATCGGCGGTCATTTCCTCCTGGAGATAGTGGATAAAACGGTTGAGAAATACTGCCGCTTCGGCCCGGGTAAGGGTTTCGTTGGGCTTCAGGAAGCCGTACTCGTCACCCTGGATCAGGCCGATTTTACTGGCCACGTAGACGGCAGCTCGTGCCCAGGCAGGTATATCCCAGTCATCCTGGAAGGGAGTCCGCACATAGCCTGCCGGCGCCAGGCCTTCCAGGCCCAGGGCCCGTACCAGGATGACCAGGGCTTCGGCCCTGGTCAGGGGCTCGGTAGGGCCAAAAAGGCCCGGCCCCGTACCGGTCATTACTCCGGCTTCATAGACGGCTTTGTAATACTTATAGGCCGGATCAGTCGTGGCGACATCGGCAAAGAGGGGTTTTTCCTGGGGCTGGGCGGCCTGGCCCAGCCTGCCGGCTAACAGGGACGATTGCCCGGCCCGGCCCGTAAGGTTCGGCCGGGTGTAAGTCGTGCCGCCCTGACCCGTCAGGATGCGGCCGGTGGTCAACCCCCTGGCACCCGGCAGCCGGGCTGCTCCCGAATCTTCGTCCGGCAGGGGCAGGTCCAGCACTGCGACCAGGGCCCGGGCAAACTGGCCGCGGAAGAAGGGCAGCGACGGCCGGAAATAATCCCCTTCTTCCTCAAAGGCGCCTAAACCGTAGATCTGGCGAATATCCGCCTCGGCCCAGTGGCCGCGGATGTCGGCCAGGTCCGCCACCCACAACCAGTTTTTGCCGGCAAGGCCATTTAATTCGTAACTGCCCTCTTTCTTCAGCCAGCGGCTGCTGGCCAGTACGCCGTTCTCCAGGTCGGGAAAACTGCCCCGGTAATGCAGGGTTTCGGTGGTCCGGGTATTCTCGACGTAGCCCCCCGCAAAGCTGATGGCCAGGGGCTCGTTGGCCTGGTATTCCAGGTAGCGGGTGCGCCGGTAAGAAAGGTCCTGGTGGAAACTGCTGCTCCACGTAGTGGAAACAAGGGTTTCCTTATCCAGAGCCACCTTGCCGCTGAAAAACACCGTGCCTTCTTCCTGGCTGGTCTCGGTGCTTCCCCAGGCATGGCTGTAACCTACTGTTTGCCCCCAGGTTTCCACAGTCACCCTGGCCTGGTCGTTATTAAGGCTGTAGACTTTCCGGGCCGTCCAGTTGCCGCTTTTATAATCAACCGCCGGCTGGTGGTCCAAAAGCTCTGACCGGGAGAATTGAAAGTCATGCAGGGTGTACCTGTCCTTTCCCACAGTGATTGTTTCGTTGAAGCGTTCCAGGGTGGTAGTGTTTACTTCCTGCCTTCCATTTTTTTCTACTTCCGTAGCAAAGTTCAAGCTCCGGTTCAGCTTGATGCCCTTTTCTTTGTTTTCCAGTTTAAAGGTAACCCTGCTGGTGATTTTACCGTTCCTGGCCGGGCTGGTATTTTCCTGCACCGTACCCTTCAGGAGTACCGGCTCGCCGGTAAGGTAAAGGACTTCGGCATATTCCTTTTCGTTCTTGATGCCGCCCTGGAAACGGTAAAAATCGACGGCAGCGGCCGGGAGGGCATGCAGTAAATATATAGTGAAGAATGCACCCCAAAAGATGAGCCAGCAAAATTTGTCCCTCAGCCGGTTTTCAACCACACCAACCACCTCTACCCTCACCTGAAAATATTACGGCTGGTACCTTCTTTTTCCCAGGAAGTCGCCGGACGCATAGACGGCTATTTCCATACCTAATCCATTGCCACTACCACCAGGGCCTGCTTCTGGTCGTGGATGACATAGACGTTATCGCCGGGGAGCAAGTCTTCCAGGGCCGCCATGGCCCTCCCCTTCACTACCAGGGCCGTCCGGGCATCCAGCTCCAGGGAATAATCACGATCCTGCCACTGGCTGTAGCCCGGGCTCCAATCCCGGACGGCCGTCAAGGTCAAAGTTCCATTATCTGGGTCTATTTCCTGCAGGCGGCCCAGGCTGGTCATGGTGGGGCCTACGGCACTCCGGGGCAGGACCAGGAGACCCCGGGCCTCTTCTTCCCGGACCAGGGTATAGGCCTGGTAGCCATCATACTTCCCGGTAAATCGGGCCTCAACAAACTCGTCCAGGCTCAAAGTCCCGCTTTCGTCCATGATAACCGGTTCCCAGTCCAGCTGGAACTCCATGCTGTAATCCTCGGTTTCTTCCCAGTCGTAAAGCCGGTCGTCCTGGCCGCCCATCTCTTCCACGTCTTCCAGCTCAAAGCCCTCTTTGGATACGGCTTCTACCCGCCCACGGTAGAGCCGCCAGGAGGAAGGTAAAATATCTTCACTGAAGATCAGCACTGCCTGGCGACCGCCGGGAACCGCTGCCGCTACCGTAAACAGGTAATCGCCGGGCTCCAGGTCGGCTGCCTCAACCTGCCGGCCGTTTTTAATGATTATACTCTCCCGGGTAAAGGCAACAGGGTCCACGTCACCGGCCAGCAGCATTTCCCTGCCCCCCAGGGAAAGATAATCCAGATAGCCTTCCAATAACCTGGTAGAAGCATCCACCTTTGCGGCCTTAACGCCAACCTCACCCTGGGGACCTCCCGCCAGGACTACAATCACTTCACCGGTATAGGGGCCGTAGGGTACCAGCAGGTCGCGGGAAGTCCCGGCCAGGGAAGCTGCCGCTTCCCGGGTCAGGCTCACCACCCGTAGGGGCTCACCGGGCAGCCAGGCACCGTAGTAAAACTCACTGGTATCCCGGAGGACAATCTTGTTGTCAAAGGAATTTATCCGGTCCAGTTTTCCTTTCAATATCTTACCCAGACGGCCGGTACTGTTCCCTACCTGGATCCCAAGAGCCTGCCCGGCGGCATCAACCTGCACTTTGACCGGGTCACCGGTCTTCAGGTCGGCGGGCATTATCGCGCGCCCGGCCCGGCTAATGGTCGTAGACCCCGTTATTTTGAACGTTTCTTCGTTTCCGGTCGCATCGACTATTACTATCGCACCGGCCTCTGCTTCCCGCACGTAACCGGTAACAACCCTGGTGTCGCCCGGGATGTATGCCGGTGTACCTGTTCCATCCAGGGGGACTATCCGGGTAACGGTGCCGTCCTGGACCGTGAGGCTGACTACCTGGCCCGGCAGGGGGAGGCCGCTGCTATACCCCCTGCTTTCTACCGCCAGGTGGGGGCTGACGGCATAGCGGTACTGCCGGCCCCGGTCGTCCACCAGGAGCAGTTCTTTTTCCCCGGCTGCCAGGACCATACCCCGCAGGGACCCGGCCATGGCAGTGCTTTCCGCCAGGAGGACGTATTCCCCCTGGAGGATGAGCCGGACGGCCTCGCCCTCGGACAGCTCTTGCCCCAGGGTTAAACGTCCGGCTTTATAGAGTATAAAATCTGACAGGGAGTTCCCGCCGGCATCTTTTTTGATCTCCAGGTTGATGACGGGGCCGGCAAAGGTAGCTACCCGCAGGGTGATGATCTTCTCCCCGTTGCCCGACCAGGTTTCCACCCGGTCCATTACCTGGCCTTCTACCCGCCGGGAACCCCTACCGGCAGCCAGCTCGTTGTCGAGGCGGTCCAGGAGGGCTGCCATTTCCCCCCTGGTCATTGCCTGCCGGGGGGCAAAGGCACCTGCCCGTACACCCGTCATCAGGCCCCGCTGCAGGACGGCTTCCACCATGGGAGCTAGCTCCTCGTCGACTTCATCCCCGTCGCTAAAGGCGCCCAGGCAGGGATATAATCCAGATGCTGCCGGGCTCACGCCCAGGGCCCGTCCCACCCAGGCCGCCACCTCCTGGCGTGGGGCCGGCTGCTGCCATTCTTCCGCCGTAAAGGCCTTTTCCCGGTCCGTTAACAGGTTCCAGGCCGCGGCCGGGACCGCGGCGGCAACTGCCTGACCTGCCGCCGTGGCGGCCGAACCTTCCCACCCCGCCGCCCGCGCCAGCAGTATCAGAGCCTCCGCGCGGGTCACCGCCGCCTCGGGGGCAAACAGCCCGCCGCCGCGGCCGTGGACAATGCCCTGGGCCGCCAGGCGTAAAATGGGCAAAAAGGCCCAGTGGCCCCGGGTATCGGTAAAGCGCACCGCCGCCAGCCGCTTTTGCGGGTAGGGTAGGCCGCGAAAGGTCTGGCCGGTAACCAATTCCGCCGTTACATCTGAGCCCTGTCCCGTTAAATATGTCCCCTGGGAACCTGCCCCGGTTATTTCCTGGGCCGCGGCCGCCGGCACGGCGGCGGCAAACAATATCAGCAGGCATAGGACTGCGGCAAGATATTTATGGTATGGCATCGTTTACTCCCCCAAATCAACCAGGGCATATTTCCCCGGTAAATGCAGCCGGGCAACGCGCGGCGCATACAAAGTGCTCACGGGCTGCCAGTTGACGTTATAGGGAGTACAGAAATACATTACGGGTTTGCCGGCTGCCGCTGGCAGTGACGTAAAGGAGAGAAGGGTTCCCGCCGGGAAATAAAGCAGAGGATAAAGGTGGCGCCCGACCCGCCCCTGGAGCTTGATGCTCCAGACGCGGGACACAACCCGCGCTCCCGGCGGCAATCCTTTCAGGAGGGCTTCGGCTTCTCCCTGACCCTTGTCCTCCAGGATAATTTCCACCCAGGCATCCTGTTCATCGGAGCCTGCCAGGGTGCTCCGGTAGACCTCAGTGAGGGCCGTACCCGGCAGAGCCATGCTAATCTCCCCGGTGTTAATGCTCAAACTGCCTCTGGCCTCCCCGGCCACCGCGGCAGCTACCCTGACGATGTACAGCCGGCTGTTCCTTGACCCGTCAGCAGCCAGGTCCAGCCGGTAGTCCCGGGATAAAAGCCCCTCCCGGTTTAAAGTGGCTTCCACGGTGCCCCGGCCGGTAATAATTTTTACGCTGTCTACCTCGCCGGGGTACGATTGTTCGCCATCATTTTCTTCGTCGGCATCATCTTCTTCCTCAGCCTCGGCGTACTCTTCTTCGGTAAAAGCCGAATAGCCGAGCTCATTGACCGCCCTCACCCGGAAGAAATAGCCGGCTTCCTCCGGCAGGGCCTCGCTGTAAAAGGTCGTCTCCCTGGTGCGGGTTAAAAATTCATAGGGGCCGCCTGGTGTCTTGCTGGCCCAGATCTCATAGTAGTCGGCAAATTCCACCTCGCTCCAGGTCAGTTTTATGGTCTTCCCGCCGTCAACCTCCCTGGCCCTGAACCCCGAGGGCGCGTCCGGCACCCCCCTGGGTTTGAGGTAGCGAAAGCCCTGCTCCAGGGCACCCCAGCCCCCGTCGGAATTAACCACCCGCACCTCCTGCCACCCGGCGTTTCCAGGAGGGGTGGTGGCTTTAATCAGGGTATCGCTCACCCATTCAACATCCAGGGCCGCAGTACCGCCGATGAGGATGGTTGCCCCGCGGGCGAACTTGCTCCCGCTGATGCTAATGACCGTCCCGCCGGTGGCCGGCCCTTCGCTGGGGGTAATGGAGTCAATAACCGGGGCTTCCACGTGATAATAGGTAAAGCCTTTCGGCAGGGTATAGGTGCCTGCATCGGGATTGACAACCGTCACGTCGGCCGGACCTTCGGTCCCGGGCGGGGTCACCGCCGTGATGGTTTTGTAGTCCACCAGGCGTACTTCCTGGGCCGGCGCCCCGCCGATATAAAGCTTTAATCCCTCGCGGAAATCCAGGCCGGTAACGGTGATGGCCGTGCCGCCCATCTGAGGACCCCGGTTGGGCTCCACCTTTTTAATCACCGGCTGGCTTTCCGGCACTTTGTAGGTATAAGCCGCCGCCAGGGTAGCAGTACCGCCGTCATAATTGGTTACGGTAACATCTTTGGGTCCTTCGCTGTGAGGCGGCGTTTTCACCCGCAGGGTCTGCCCGTCAACAAGCTTTACCTCCAGGGCCGGCTGGCCGCCGATGAAAACTTCCGGGTCCTCGCGGAAGTCCTCGCCGGTAATAGTGACCCAGTTGCCGCCCAGGGTGCTGCCGCTGGCAGGGTCAACGCTGGTAATGACCGGCCGGCTGTCTGGAACTACATAAGTAAAGGCTTCCGGCAGCACTGCCTCGGCGCCGTCGCCGTTTACGACCCTGACATCTACTGAACCCAGCCGCCCCTGGGCCGCCGGCGGCAGGGTCGCCGCAATCATGCTGCCGCCTTCGCTTACCACGGCATCTGCCGCCGCTACCGTGCCAAAATAGACCTGCACCGGCGCTATAAAATCGGCGCCGCGGATGACTACTCTAATGCCGCCTTCCCTCGGGCCGCGCTCCGGCACGACGGCATCGATCCGGGGTACCGAACTCTGGTAGGTAAAGGCCTGACGCAGGGTATATGAACCGGCATCGGGATTGACCACCGTAACGTCCACAGTCCCGGCGGCGGAAGGCGAGGTGACGGCCGTAATGGTCTGGTAATCAACCCGCATAACGCTGGCAGCTTCAACGCCGCCAAAGAAGACTTTAACACCGTTACGAAAATCCTCGCCCCTGATTGTCACCGCCGTGCCGCCCAGGACGCTGCCGGCCTGGGGTTCTACGCTTTTTATCACCGGCTCACTGCCCGGCACAAGGTACTCAAAGGCCCTGTAAGCCGCGGCCACGCCGCCGTCCTTGTTGACCACCGTCACGTCCACGGCGCCGGGATCATGGGCCGGTGTCACCACCTCGATGGTGTCGGCGGTAATCTTTTTGACAGTAGCGGCGGCACCCCCAAAATATACCTGCAGGCCCTCCCGGAAATCGCTGCCGCTGATGGTCACCGGGGTGCCCCCTTTGGTCGTCCCTGCTGCCGGGCTGACGCCGGTTATGACCGGCTGGCTATCGGGGAGTTTGTAGGTAAACCCGCCCCGCAGGGTAGCGCTGCCCCCGTCGGGATTGACAATAGTTACGTCTACTGGCCCGACAAGGTAGTTATCCCCTGCTTTCGGTCCTTCAGGGGTGTGGACATAAATGGCCTTGCCGCCGGAAGCCACCAGGGGACTAATAATTTGTGTCCCCATCTCTTTTGGTACTATCTGCCCTTCGTTATTTACATAAAGGAAGGCTTCGTTAGTCCCGACAAACACCCGCACTCCCGGCCAGAAATATTCCCCGCTGATGGTCAAAAGGGTCCCGCCCTGGGCCGGCCCCTGGGATGGAAAAACTCCGGTAATCCTGGGTGAGGTCAGGGGCTGGCGGTATTCGTAGGCATCTTCTTTGATAAAAATACCTGTATCGTAAACATTGACTACCGTGACATCGTATAAGCCCGGGGCGTTGGCCGGGGCGATGACCCGGACCTGATTGGGAGTCACCTCCAGGACCCGGGCTTCTTCCCAGCCGAAATAGACTTTTACATCCGGCTGGAAACCGCTGCCTGTAAGCAGGACTTCGTTGCCGCCCTGGGCAGGACCAAAATTGGGCGTAACCTGGTCCACCCGGGGGGAGGTTAAGGGCTGGAAGTAAGTGAAGATATCCCCGGCTATAAAGCTCCCGCCGTCGCTGCTCAAACTGGCATCGCTGTTAACTACTGCTATGTCTACCTTTAAGCCGTCTTGCGGATCGACGCCCTCCGGCCATGCCGGGAGGCGGACCTTTGCCGTTTGCCGGTCGATAACCTGGACATCCGCCTCCGGCACCTGGCGGAAAACATCACCGTTTACCGTACCGTAAACCACTTCGGTGATGCTGCCGAAATACACCTGCATGCCGGGATAAAAATCGTCGCCGTGCAGGGTGACAATGGTGCCGCCGGCGACACTGCCGCGGCCGGGTGAGACGCCGTCCAGCACCGGGTGGCTGATGTAAGTAAATCCCCCGGGCAGTACGGCCACGCCGCCGTCGGGGTTGGTGACAACAACATCTTGTTTCCCGGGCAGGCCTGGTGGCGCCAGAGCGCGAATTTCCATAGGACTGACTACCTCTACCCCGGTTGCCGCCTGCCCGCCGATAGTAACGGTAGCCTTCGCCTGGAATCTATCGCCATAGATGGTGATGGGCGTGCCCCCGGTGGTCGGCCCCAGGGATGGATTTATTCCTGCTATCACCGGCGTGCTGGGCGGCACATAATAAGTAAAGGATTGGGGCAGGGTGGCGCTGCCAAAACGGTTGCGCACCACCACGTCCTTGGTGCCGGCGGTGGCAATGGGCGTCTCTGCCGTGATGGTAGAGCCGTCCTGGCTGACGTTGATATTGGTAGCAGGTAAAAAGCCTTCTTCCTGGGTACCTATTTCTACCACTATGTTAATATTGCCCAGCTCGTCCTTATCCTGATTGAAGTTGGCGCCGGTAATAGTAATCAAAGTCGGTCTGTCTACCGGCCCCCTGTCGGGGGTAACGCTGACAATCGTCATGGCGTTAGCGACGTAGGTAAAGCCGTTGGGTAAAACCGCTGTGGCTAAATCCGGGTTGATTACGGTAACATTTCTGATGCCCGTTGCCGGTGATGCCGGTGTGACAGCGGTAATCCGGGTATTATCGATCACCTGGACATTGGTGGCCGGCAGATTGCCGATATAAACCTGGACCGTTTCCCCTGCCTGCGGCGCCCGGAAATCACTGCCGTAAATGGTAATCAAGGTGCCGCCCGACAGGGGGCCCCCGGCAGGTTCTACTTTAGTAATACGCGGGTGGCTTTCCGGCACCTTATAGGTAAAGCCGCCGGGCAAAACAGCCTTTTCTGTTATTAAATTGGCGTCCTGCCAGCGTTTGATTATTAAAATAACGTCCTGGGTACCATAGCCTGGAGGAGTAACGGCTTGATACGCTTTGTTTTCCGGGTCCCAGGTCAGACTTTTTACCGCGTTGCCGCCAATAGTGAGCTCAATGCTTTCGACGGCAGGATCGGCGGGATCGATAAAGTTGGCTCCGTTAACGATAACCGGTGTATTACCTTCCATGGAACCCTGGTTCGGCGTTATGCTGGTTATCAGCAGCACCCGTTCCGGCGCCAGGTAGGTAAACCCGTCGGGCTGGGTGAACTTTCCTCCATCAGGGTTCTCTACCGTAACATCTACGGGCCCGGTTACCGGGCTGGGAGGAGCAATAACCAGAAGTTCGGTAGTACTTTTTACCGTCACCTGTTCCGCATAGATATTACCGAACTTAACCTTCAGGGGGACGTCAACGCCGGCGCGAAAGTCGCTGCCGGTAATGGTAACCGCCGTACCCCCGTCTTTACTGCCCGCGCTGGGAGTGATGCCGGTAATAACCGGGCTGCTCGTTTCCGTCACATAGGTAAAACCCTGGAATACCCTGTAAGCCTTATCTATATCCGCCGTGTCATATACCACTACATCCACCGCACCCGGGGCGCCGGCGGGGGTGGTCACTTTAATATATCCATCAGCCACCTCGGTTACCGTGGCCTCTATGCCTCCGAAGGTAACGCCGACCTGCCCTGCCGGCGGGAAATTGCTGCCGGTAATGGTTACTTCCGTCCCCCCCAGGGGGCTGCCGTAGTTTGGTGTAATTGCGTCAACAACCGGGGTGATGATAAATTCGAATTTTGTATCGCCGGTAACGGCACTTGTCTGGCCGTCGGGATTGGTAACAGTGACATCCTGGATGCCCACCGAACCGCGAGGCGTCACCACCACCAGCTCTGTAATGCCGTTGGCCTGTTTAACAACAGCCGGTGTGCCGCCAAAACGGACAACACCTGCCGGGCTTAATTCCTGGCCCCGGATAATTACCTCCGTACCGCCCATCCAGGTGCCCCTGCCGGGAGAAACACTGGTGACGGCCGGCTGGCTCAAGCGGTAGGCGAAGGTTTTCTCGTCGGTTTCCGGTAAAATCCCGGTACCGCCGTCAGGATTGACCACTTTAACTGCTACTTTCCCCACCGTTCCCGGCGGCGTCAGGGCGGTGATGGTTGTGCCGTCGGAAGAAACAGTCACTTCCGTTGCCTGGTTGTTACCAATGTAAAGGGCCAGGTTATTTTGAAAACCGCTGCCCTTGACGGTAACTACCTGGCCGCCGACGGTACTGCCTGTGCGGCCTTCCGCTGTTGTTACTTCGGTTATAACCGGGTCGTAGCGAAAACCTGCCACTTTTATATTTTCCTGGCCGTCAGGATTGACTACCTTGACATCTACCGGGCCGGAGGTTGGACTGGAAGGGGTCTTAACATCGAGTTTGCTTGAGCTGCGAAAAATTACTTCCGCAGCCGGGTTGGAGCCGAAATAAACATAAGCGCCAACGGCAAAATCGGATCCGCTGACGCTAATCCAGGTGCCGCCAGTAATAGGTCCGTTGGCCGGGGAAATAGCGGTTATCTGTGGTGCTGCGGCAGCCATGGCCCTCCCGCAGGAAAAAAATATTGCTACCGCTGCCAGCAGCAATATAAGACCGGTCCTTCGTCTATAATTCAACGCCGGTTCTCCTTCCCGTTTTACGCGACTAAAAGCAAGGGCTAAAGGCAGGTTTTACCGCAGGTAATCAATCAAGCTCGGCTGCAGGACCATGGCGCCTGTGGCCAGGGAAGCCAGGTAGACGTTTTCCTGGTTTTTATAATTCATAACGGTTTCGGCCAGGTCGATATCTGCCAGCTTGGACATGGTTTTGGTAAGGTTGATCTGGGTATCATCCAGGCGCGCAGTGGCCATCTCCAGGCGGTTGCTTTTGGCACCCAGGACGGCGCGGATGTCCAGGATGTGGTCGATGGCCCTGTCGAAGCGGTCGAGGGTATCGGAGACGGCATTATTATCGTTAGCCTTCAGGTAATCGCGTAAATCTGCCAGCAACTGGAAGACATCGTTGCCGTTTTGCTTGAAGACTGCCGCACCGTTTTCATTTACCGTCAACACCACCTGGGGGGCAACTTCCCACTCAAGGGCGTCAGTATTCCCCTTATAACTGCCCGCGCTATCAAAGGGTGCCTCCGTTGTCACGCTACCGCCGAAAAGGAAACGACCACCGTAGGAAGTGTTGGCTATCTGCACCATCTCACCGATGAGCTGATCTACTTCTTCTGCCAGGGCTTTCATGGATTCTTCCGGCATGGTCCCGTTGGCACCATAGACGGCCAGCTCACGGGCGCGCTGAAGGGTCGAAGTGGCCATGTCCAGAGCCCTTTCCGAGGCATCAAGCCACCCCCTGGCGTCTTCCATATTCTTTTTATACTGCTCATTGGCGGCGATAGCGGTTTTAAAGGCCAGTACCCGGGCGACGACGATGGGATCATCGGAGGGGCGGTTAACCCTCTTACCGGAAGCCATCTGTTCCTGGGTGCGGGACATGATCTCCAGGTTGCGGTTGATGTTGCGGATGACGTTCTGCCCGAGCATGCGGTTGGTGATGCGCACCTAATTCACCCCATAAAATATCCTCATCCCAATATATCGGCACCAAGGGGGTGAACTTTACCGGCCGTGCAATGAACCGTTACGCACAAAGCCCCTTACGTTACTCAAAACAGCTTCCACCGATAAACTCCCTTATAATTGAGTTGTTAGGTATCGCATTTTCTTCGGCTTCCAGGAAATAACTTAAAAAAGTCAATAACCTTTTAGCCTCCAGATAGGCCGGGCTGCTCACGGGTATCTCCCTCAGGAGAGGTGCAGCATATTTCTTTAAAATACACATTTCATATACCAGGGCAGAATTAAACATAATGTCGGCTTCTTCCTGGTAAGGAAAAATATTTTTCTCTTCCCCTGCCCTGACCTGCGGCCAGGTAAGGATGGTTGTTGCGGCATCACGGCCCCGGTACAGGTAATCCCTAACAATTCTCCTCATCAGCCTGCTGTCAGTAGTGGGTATGCGGTTATGGTTATCTATATTTAACTGGGTCAGGGCGCTGATGTAGATTTTATATTTGTTTTCGCGCGGCACGGATGAAGTCAAAATTTCATTTAGCCCGTGAATGCCTTCAATCACAAGTACGGCATCCTTTTCCATTTTATATTTCCTGCCGATCCATTCCCTCAATCCCGTGCGAAAATTAAACCGCGGTATTTCTACTTCTTCGCCATTTAAAAGGGCCGCAAGGTGCTGGTTAAAGAGCTCCAGGTCCAGCGCCCTGATAGACTCAAAATCGTAATTCCCGCTTTCATCTTTTGGCGTATGTTCCCTGTCGACAAAGTAATCGTCCAAAGACAGCGGGTAAGGTTTTAATCCTAAAACTCTTAGCTGTATTGACAACCTCCTGGCAAAAGTAGTCTTACCTGAAGAAGACGGGCCGGCAATAAGCACAATTTTTATTTTATCTTTGCCCGCATATATCATGTCGGCGATATTGGCAATCTTTTTTTCATGCAGGCCTTCATTTACCAGGATTATTTCATTGATTTCTCCCGACACAACTTTATCGTTCAACGCTCCAACATCGCCAACGTCCAGGATGTTAGCCCATTCCTCGGCCTCTTTAAAAATCCTGGCGAGCTTGGGGAGGTCATGAAAGGGTGGTATGTGAAAAGGGTCTCCGGCCTGGGGATACATCAAAATAAAGCCGGGGTCATAATAAAGCAGGTCGAATACTTTTAAATAACCCATGGACGGCACCATAGGCCCGTAAAAATAATCATATAAATCGCCGCATCGATAAAGATTGATGCGGGGAAGATTTATATACTTTAATAACCTGAGCTTATCGGTCGTCAACAACTGGACTTTTGCTTCCAGCTCGGCATTTAACTGTTTTACGCTACGCGGCTGGGCCAGAAACTGCCTGTATTCCTCCATGACTTGATTTAGCTTTTCTTCTTCTTTATTTTACTGGGCTTCAATGGTGGAACTCACCTGGTTTAGCCTCTGAGCTTGCATATTTTGCTTCCCAGGTATAGGCAATTCTTCTAATTCATGTTTTAAAGTTGCTAGAATAGATCTCTGTACAGGCATATTGGTATTATACCCTACATCATAATCAGAGTAAGGATCGGCAGCGCCACTTACTTGAGAGCCAAAAAGAAAAACGTCCGCGTCGATGTTTTTAAAAGCTTCCAGCACCAGCCGACGGATAGCCTCTTTTTCATGGAAGATGGTAATTCCGTCGGGTTCAGCCACCCGGTACCCCAGCTTTTTCCACTGGCGCCACTCAGCCCGGCGTTCCTGGGCTGTTTTTCCTTGCAACTGGATAAAAGGCTTGAAACTCACCCGCTTGTCCTCACCCCTGTACAAGGGTCCTGCCTGATTATAAATAAGTCCTAAACTGGGCCAACACGTAATCCGCTTCCTTTTCTAATCCCCTCGCTTTTAGGGCTTCCGCGTAGCGGGCAACCTTTTCTTTCTGGTACAAATCTTCAATACTGGTAAATACCCCGCCTGTATCCGGAGCTGTTTCAAGGGGATTCTTGAGGAAATTATACACGCACAAATGATAAAGTTTTTCGATTAATTCCGGATTATTTATGACCACGCCAACCTGCGAAGCAAAGATGAATTTTTCTAGAGATTCCGCTAGGGCTTCATCTTTTAAACTCGCCCTGTTTTCTTCTAATACCTGGTAAATAGCGGGCAAAAAGTGTTCGGCCTCATTCTCTTCCCACAGGCACTCTGCTATCCAATCGTTTTCAAACAGGCCAGGAATCTTTTTTAGAGTATAGACACCGCGGGCCAGAGCATAAAAAGGAACGTTTAACTTTATCTCTTTTTTTATAATGGCCTCCATGGCCGTTATGGAACCCCTGAGGAGTTTGGTGTAAAAATAATCGCCAAAGGCTATATGATCTTCTAAAATCTCCATCAGTTTCTTTATAAACTCCGGATCTTCTTCGCTGGTAGAATCCTGCAGGGCCTTTATTTTCTCCATAGTTGCATCAAATTCTTCCATAGTGACGCTCATGATAGCCTCGATAAATCCCTCACGGGTATCTTTGTTAATAATCATGCCTAAACCGGAAAGGAGGGCTTTCATTTCCTCGTCCGTATAACTGTCGTAGTGCAGCGAATAGGCTATGTCGATGATGCAACCGCTTATAAAATCATCGTCATTAACCATTTCCGCTACGACTTGCGCCAAACACTCCTTTAGTTCTTCCTCCGATTCCTGATGGGCTTCGATTTCAAGGAGGATGTCGGGAGGGATGCGCGTCATGCGTAACCGCGGCTTTTCCTGCAGCAGGCGTATATAATTATTTCTGATGTTTTCCAGAAAATCTCCAAAAGCTTTTTCCGAAATATTATCCATTTCTTCCCAGGATTCTTTCAGAAGCCGTCCCACTCGTGAGAGTTCAAGGGGTTTTGTCTCTTCGCCCCATTTTAAGCCGCAGATAAATCCAACAGTAGCCAAAACCTCTTGGCCGTGAGCAGTAAGGCCCTGACCTACTTCGCGGCCGATAATCCGCGTGGCTTCCTCTACAGCCGGAAGGCAGCATTTCTTGTACTTGCGCCCGCTGCCGCAGGGGCAAAAATCATTTCTTTCAACCTGATAAATCTGCATTCCAATACCCCTTTTCCTACAACGTCTTTTCAAGCCGCTGCTGGTGCAAACTGCTATGATCACCCAGGAAATTATAACTGATATTATCGCTCTATAATAGTCCATTATCCTGCAAAAGCCGGACATACGGCCCCAGGGAAGTGGGTAACAAAGCGTTGGCCAGCTTTTTATCTACCGTAATAAATACCGCATTTTTGGCCACGGCCAGGGCGATGTAGAGGCTGTCGTATAAAGAACGCCTGTAGCCGTTAGCGATCTCAAAAGCGGCAGGAATAAGAGGCTGCATCTCAGCGACCCTTGCAGGGAATTTTTGAGTTATCGCCGCCAATATCCTGCGTGCGTCTTCCGTGTCGATCTCGCCGCGCGTGCACTTTTTCCAGAGGACATTCCCTATTTCCGCAAAAATCAATTCCGGTGCCCACAAACGGCATTCGCCTTTACCCGCTCTCTCCAAAAGCTCAACAGCCGCCTCCCAGTGAGGTTCCGGGATATACCACTTTACGGCGACGCTGGCGTCTACGACAAAGATTTTCACCTTTCCCTGTCCTCTCTGATCAGCTCAACGCTGTCGCTGTAACTTTTCCCTCTCGCCAAAAGCTTTTTCCTTATATCGGCCGCCATTTTCACCCCATCCAAATCATTTTCACCTGCAGCCTCTTCCAGAATTTTATGCAGTTCCACCTGCAAAGACCTGCCTTTTGCCGCTGCTCGCTGCTTCAAAGTTGCCAAAACCTCCTTGGAAACATTACGGATAAGGACGTCAGGCAAAGCCAGCACCCCTCTGCTATCATTCTGATAGCATCATTATAACATTAAGCAATGTAATAGTCTAACATAAGCTTTTATGTCAACAACTGGACTTTTGCTTCCAGCTCGGCATTTAACTGTTTTACGCTACGCGGCTGGGCCAGAAACTGCCTGTATTCCTCCATGACTTGATTTAACTTGCTTGCTCGATAATGATAACGTATAGTTAACCACCTGTCTGATACCGTTAATCCACGTTGTAAATCCGCGGTAGATATGAAATTGCTCAGCACACTCCCACGTCTGGGCATCACCGACTACGGCCAGAAAACGGCCTTTGTGATCCTGGCCCTCCGGGCTACGCGTAAGAACAAGCCGCGTAAAGCCAAACTTTTCTTCCTCGGTGAGGCGCACCGGCTGCGGTTTAAAGGCCTGGATCACTTATTTGGCTGCGTCATAAAAACGCTCCCATTCCACCGCCCCGATTGCATCTGGCAAAACCCTCAGCCCCAGATAGATGCCCATCAGTACCCCCCCTCGGGAATATCAAAAAACGGGTGCCACACTGGCTAAAAGCGGTCGTACAAAGATAGCTACTACAAACTGATCCTACGTTTTTACAGCTTGTTTGCTCCATGAAAGGTGCCGGTTATATCCAACTCAAGGCAATAAATATAACAAGGTATCAGGGCTCAATCCTCTAAATTTCCGGAAACTTATCAAAATGACGATCGTAAGAATATATCTCCATCCGGTTTCCAGCTTCCATTCCGGCGGCAATAAAGGCATCCGTCCAATCATCGTTCTTTCTACATACCACTCCAACGCTTTCCTGGTCACCGACTTGCTGGAAAGCCGCATACTTACATATGAGTTCTGGCTCTTCCTCAAACGTCAAGACACTGCCAGCCAAACTGGGTAAAATGGTTATCAAAGGCCAGAGCTACATTCAGCTTTAGTCGTTCCATAACAGCAAAGGTAGTAGCATCGGTATAAGAAAAAGACTTATCTTTATATGCAATTATGATTTCCCTGGCTCGCTTCTCATCTTCTTCTTTAACACGTTCAATTTTCCAAACCAAATTTTTTACCCATTCACGGGCCAGTTCATGACCTATACGGCTCAAAATTAAAGCATGGGTTTCAGCCAAAATAAAGTTTGTTAATATTAAATCAACATCCTTTTCGCTTAATTTCTTAAAGAGATTCTTAGCCTTCTCATGCAAATCGTCCGAACGGTCAATAAGGGCATAAACAGCACTGGTATCTACCATTATTTTTTCCATCTTTCTACTTCACCTTCAGCCAGGTAATGATCATGTTTGGCAGCGACATCTTTAAGGCCACTGTTACCGGCACCAACTAATTTCCATATAGGGTCTTCTTTACTCAAGGGCTTCACTGGCTGGACTTTTTTCAAACGTATCTCATCTTCATCAACCACGATGGTCAAATAATCGCCTGCCTTCAGGCCCAAAGTTTCTCTGATACTTTGGGGAATAGTCATCTGCCCTTTACTAGTTAAGCGCACTAAGGGGTTGGACATGAAGCATCCTTCTCCTTACTTCCAGAAAGATTTTCTTACCAGAAGTATACCATTACTAGCACTATAATTACAAGCAAAATCCAAGTTTACTGTGGAGGGCATCTCCAAAAAATACTACAGGGCCTAGCAGGCCGGGAGCGACAGGCTTCACACGGTCGCTTTCTACATGATCCTAATCTTAGGACTATCCTCTTACACGCTGGTCTCTTACTCGCTGGTCACCGCCTGGGTGAAATAGTCGCGGGCCTAGCCGGGACGCTATTCCTCTTCCGCTCCCACTGCCAGGCGGAGTAGATGATGCCCTCCAGGTCATCGTGGACCGGCACCCAGCCGAGGCGCACGCGGATTTTCCTTCTTCGCCCGGAAGCCCGACAGCGCCAGGAACAAAAGCTCTTCCACCCTGGCCTGCGCCTGGAACTGCCGCCAGACGGCTCCCCTTCCCTTTCCCGGTCTTTTTCCTTCAGGTAACCAACATAAACGGATAAGGATGACGGGCAAAACCAGCACCCCCTGTGCTATCATTTTGCTAGCATTATTATATGGTAATCCTTAAGCAAGACAGGCTAAATTACATGTTGTCTCTATTTCTATAATCTGTTATATTGTATAATAACAGGAGGTGTTATAAAATGCCCGAAACAAAAATGATCCATATAAGGTTTCCCGCAACAGTGATAGATAAAATGACGGTCTATCTTAAAGAGCGCGGCCTAAACCGCAACAGCTTTATCGTCGAAGCTGTAACCGAAAAACTGCGTCGGGAAATGCAAGTTAAAGCCTTCAGAGAAACCCGGGGCGCTTTGACGCATGAGGATGCTCCCGAATGGACGAAAACTGGAGGAACAAAATGGGTTCAAGGCTTGCGCGGTAAAGATAAGGAGACGTCTCTATGGAATATTTGATAGACACCTGTGTTTTAATCGATCATCTTACCGGCAGACTTGCCGCGAAGGTCAGTAACTGGTTGGAAAAAATAATTTTATCAGGCGCAGCGGTTAGCAGTGTGATAGTCTATCATGAGCTTTTAACAGGAGCACGAACGCCTAAAGCCCAAAAAATCGTGAAAACTCTTCTTGAAAATTGGGAACTTATCCCCGTCGACAGTACAATTGCTGAATTCGCAGCAACGCTAAGGCGGGAATGGGCCGCAGAAGGAAAAACAATGAGTATGGCTGATAGTCTTATCGCGGCCACTGCAGCAATAAAGGGTGTGAAGGTAATCACATCAAACCTTAAAGATTTCCCTCCCTCTTTAACCTTAAGCCTTGAAAAAGCGATACAAATCTCTGCTCCAGAAATATAGTCCAGTTTTACCGCTTCCGCTCCCACTGCCAGGCGATGGACGTTGTTGACCGGACAAATGGGCCAAGGGAAGTGGGCAGCAGGGCGTTGACCAACCTTCGTCAGCGGAAATGGCCGTTCTGGGGGCAGAAATCCGCGCTAAATACCGGGTGCGTTAGCGGCCATCAAGTCATCGTCATTGTACACATTATTCTCAAGAGGCATCAGTAGATGCTTATCTTCTATATGGGCCAATTCTTCTGCGGTTAGGCCGGTAGCGGCGAGAAATTCCTCCGCTCTTTCCCCTTTATGTTGCCAACTCTTCAAAAGAAAATGTTTCTATAAACTGCTTCGGGGTGATTATGGGGATCCCTTCATATTCCCCCAGGGCAAGCAGATGGCTGTCACCAGAGATGAGGCAGTTGGTTTCCCCCGACTTGGCGCACTCTAAAAAACGGTTATCACTTGGATCTGCGTTAATAGCGTTAACTTCTACATCAGGCAATACCAAAATTGTGTTATCAAGGTTAATAAAACCTTCTAATAATTGCTGCCTTTCTTCCACGGTGCCGGCCTTGGCAAACTTTGGTCTGAGAAAAACCCCCATATACTCCGTTATAACCGCGGGGCTAACTACAACTTCGATTTTCCCGTCTGCCCAAAGGTCTACTATTTTGCCAGGCGGCCCTACCGGTGCCAACAGGCCTGATATAACTACATTCGTATCTAAAACTACTTTCATTTGCCCTCTCTGTACTCCTTAATTTCTTTTTCTATATCCGCCTGGGTAAGACCATTTGTAGCTGCTCTGGATCTAATCTTAGCCAGGGCTGTTTTTAAGGCCAACCTTTTGTTTTCTTCGGCGGTTTTTTGCAAGAGCCGGTATTTCTCGTAATCCAGGAGTACAGCTTTAGGTTCACTGTTGATTGTAATAACTACCGGGGAATCATTTTTTAGAGATTCAATGAAGGAAGTTAATTTCGGGCGGACTTCATTTATGCCGGCAATGCGTTCCATTTTAACACCCCCATTAATGGTTACATTAACATTTTCTTTAAGCTTAGTATATATTTTTAATCCGGTCAAGGCTGGAGGAAAAAACGAAGTAGGGTACGCCGCAGTGTAGAGCCGCCTGGAGGAGAGTCAAGCCGCCGACGTTATTCAATCCGTGCAGGGCGTGCAGAAAAGGACGATTATCTATCCAGCTCCAAGGAAGCAGGCCGTTAAAGCCTGGCGGCAGAGCCTGCTCGCCGACGCTAACCCCTGCCAGGTAACGTTTCATCGCTTTTTCTGCATGCCAAGCGCTGCGCCCATCTCCCAATGACCTTGGACACCGCATGCCCCAGCTCTCTCCCTGCCAGCTATAAAAAAGCGCTCTTGCCCCCGCGATAATCCACTGGTAAAATTAAATCAGGCGGTGGTTTGTTTGCAACAAAAAAGCGGTAACCAGTACGATACCATAATTAAAGACCTGTTTGCCGGCGGGACGGAGGAACTCATCAACTTCTTCAGCGACATCCCAGCAACGGTAGTCAGCGACTTGAAAATCGAATTCCCCCAAGTGGAAACCAGGATTTCCGACCTGGTGGTAAAGGCCAAAAGCGATCAGGGTGCTATGGTCATCCACCTGGAGTTCCAGAGCCGCAACGACGACGAGATGCCCTACCGCATGTTGCGCTACGCCCTGGAAATCCACAAAACCTACCACCTGCCGGTCTACCAGATGGTTATCTACTTCGGCCAGTAGGAAATGAACATGGCCGGCCAACTGCACTACCGCCTGGGAAACGAAAACATGCTGGACTACCGTTACCGCCTGATCGGAGATATTCGCCGGCCTGGTTTACGACCGGCAGGTGATCGAGCTTATTTTCCGGGAGGTGGAACAAGTGCTGAACATCGAAGAGTCCGCCGGTTACCAGAGGATATTTGAAAAGGGCCTGATAAAAGGCCGGCAGGAGGGTTGGCAAGAAGGCCGGCAAGAAGGCCGGCAAGAAGGTCGACAAGAGGGCCGGCAAGAGGGCCGGCAGGAGTCTCTGGTAGACGTAGCCATCAGACTCTTGAGCAAAAAGTTCCGCAGGCTTCCCAGGGAGTACGTGGCCAGGATCAAGGAGCAGGACGCGTACGTACTACAGCAGGTGATCGACAACATCTTCGACATCAACGACCTGTCCGAATTGGAAGACTACCTGCAGTAAAAGGTCCTTTATTCCACTGAAGTTATTGCAGGTTGCTTCCTCCCCAAAGATAGCAAAAAGAGTAAGCCAGAGACTTTAGAATCATATATCATAACATATAATCAACGTATAGTTAACCACCCGCGATCACTCAGTTAAAATATAACCGAAGGGAGTTCGGCTCACTCACGGCGAAATCTTACCGAGGGGATGTGTATTGAGGATGTCATTAGATAGTCGCCGTGAGTATTTAAGCAATATGCATCA